>Ga0308156_1000375_pt1 | contig 97586 bp, 87 predicted proteins | sample PhyAR2_FD_201041 | JGI IMG/M metagenome (GOLD analysis project Ga0308156, IMG submission 201041) | Phyllosphere microbial communities from UC Gill Tract Community Farm, Albany, California, United States - DLSL A.R2 | ecosystem: Host-associated > Plants > Phyllosphere > Unclassified | place: USA... | reverse complement strand
GGCCCGGGACGCGTCCCGGGCCGGCCGCCCCTGAGATCCCCTCACGATCTGGAGACCCCATGGCGACCATCGCCGATACGCGCCGCGAGGCGCCGAAGACCGCGCGAGACCGCGGGCCCCGCCCCGCGCGCCGCCGGTCACGCCTGACGCTTCGCAGCACCCTCATCGGGTGGAGCTTCATCCTCCCCAACTTCCTGGGCTTCGCGGCGCTGACGCTCGTGCCCGTCGTCACGCTCTTCTACATGTCGATGACGAACTGGAACGTGTTCGGCTCGTCGGCGTTCGTCGGCCTGGCCAACTTCCAGCGGCTCCTCGGCGACGGCAGTTTCCGCATCGCCCTGCTGAACACGCTCTACTACGCGGCCCTGCACATCCCGCTGACGATGGTCGTCGCGCTCGGGCTCGCGCTGCTGCTGAACAACAAGCTGCGCGGGGTCGCGTTCTTCCGCACCGCCGCCTTCTTCCCGTACATCACCTCGATCGTGGCGATCGCCGTGGTCTGGAACCTGCTCTTCAGCCCCGAGTACGGCCCCATCAACGAGATCCTGCGGTTCTTCGGCCTGCAGAACCCGCCCGGGTGGCTGACCTCGTCGGAGTGGGCGATGCCCGCGGTCGTGATCATCAGCACGTGGCGCGACATGGGCTACTACATGATCCTCTTCCTCGCGGGGCTCCAGACCGTGCCGCGCGAGCTCCACGAGGCCGCGCGCGTCGACGGCGCGAACGTCTGGCAGCGCTTCGTCAACGTCACCCTGCCGTGCCTGCGTCCGACCACCTTCTTCGTGACGGTCATGCTCACCATCAACTCGTTCAAGATCTTCGACCTGATCCTCGTGATGACCCAGGGCGGACCGGGCCAGTCGACGCTCGTGCTCTCGCAGTTCATCTACCAGAAGGGCTTCCAGGAGAACCAGTTCGGCTATGCCTCCGCGGCATCCATCGTCCTGTTCCTCCTGTGCATCGTCGTGACGCTCGTGCAGTTCTTCCTCAACAAGAAGCGGGACGCCTGATGACCGATCTCCTCGTTCCCGACGCGACCCGCACCCTCGTGACCGCGGGCGCGAAGCCGCCGCGCCGCCGTCCCGTCGCCGGCGCCCACCCCGCCCGGCGCGTGGGCCGCGTCATCGGCTACGCCGTGATGATCCTCGCGGCGGCGGCTCTGCTGCTGCCGTTCTTCTGGATGATCATGAGCTCGCTCAAGACGCCCAACGACGTCTTCAGCGCCCCCGTGAAATGGCTGCCCGAGACGTGGGTGTGGAGCAACTACGTCGACATCTGGACGCAGTCCGGCATGCTCACCTGGATCCGCAACACCCTCGTGCTCGCGGTCGTGGTGACCTTCCTCCAGGTGCTCACCGGCTCGTTCGCCGCGTACGGGTTCTCGCGCATGCGCTTCCCCGGTCGCGACGTGCTCTTCCTCGTCTACATCGGCACGATCGCCGTGCCGTGGCAGTCGTACATGATCCCGCAGTTCATCCTGCTCTCGAACCTCAAGGTCTCGAACACCCTCTGGGCGATCATCCTCATCCAGGCCTTCGGCGCGTTCGGGGTGTTCCTGATGAAGCAGTACTACGACACCATCCCCGAGGACCTGTCCGAGGCCGCCCGTCTCGACGGTCTCAGCGAGTACGGCATCTGGGCACGCATCATGCTCCCGCTCTCGGTCCCCGCGATCGCGAGCCTGACGATGCTGACCTTCGTGAGCACCTGGAACGACTACCTCGGACCGCTCATCTACCTGCGCAACCCCGACCTCTGGACGATCCAGCTGGGGCTGCAGAGCTTCGTCAGCACGCTCTACGACGCCAACTACGCCCTGCTCTTCGCGGGTCTGACGATGTCGGTCGTCCCGATCGCGGTCGTCTTCCTCCTCGGCCAGAAGTACTTCGTCGAGGGCATCGCGACCAGCGGAATGAAGGGCTGAGTCGTGCGCCGCATCTCCCACGACACCTACGCGAGCATCTTCTCCACGGTCTACCTGGGCCTGATGGTCAACCTGCTGCTGCTCGTCGGGTGCGCACCCCTGGTGTTCCTCCTGGTGACGACCGACCCGGCCGCGTCGTGGCCGGCGCTGCTCGTCGCCACCCCCCTGTGCGGTCCCGCGCTCGTGGGCGCCCTGACCGCCTTCCGGGCGCACGGCCTGGGCGAGGGGCGCGTGGTCCGCGCCTTCTGGGCGGGCTGGCGCCGCACGGCGGGCAAGGCCCTCGCCGTCGGGGCCGTCGTGGCCGTCGTGCTCGCGATCGTGCTCGTGGACGTGCGCGCCGTGTCGGCGGCATCCTGGTCCGTCCTCGTCGTGCCGCTGTGCGCCACCCTCGCGCTGCTCGCCCTGGCCACCGCCCCGGTGGCGCTCACCGCCCTGGCCGAGGCGCCGGGCACCCCGCTCCGCGTGCTGCTGTCGACCGCGGCGGTCCTCGCGGTCCGCCGCTGGTACCTCAGCGCGGTGAGCCTTCTCGTGCTCGTCGGCCAAGCGGCCCTGTTCGTCACCTCGCCCGCGCTGGCGATCGGCCTCACCGCCGCGCCCGCGCTGTACCTGATCTGGGCGAACGCCCGCTACGCCCTCCGCCCCGTGCTCCCGGCCGACGCCACCGTCGCCGCCGTCTGACCCGAAGGACTCCTCCCCGCATGACCACCTCGCCCCCCACCACCGGCGTGGGCACCGCCCGCGTCGACACCGACCGCGCCATCGCGCAGGTACTCGCCACGATCCGCGCCAACATCGACGCCTTCGGCACGCGCTACCCCGACGACACCACCCGCGACAACCGCTACGGGCTGCGGCCCGCCGTCCCCGGCTTCGCCGAGGGCGCCAACCGCGGCTGGACGACGAGCTTCTGGCCCGGCATGCAGTGGATCGCGTACGAGCTCACCGGTGACGACGTGTACCGGGATGCCGCCCTCGCTCACGCCGCCGACTTCGGTCGCCGCGTCCGCAGCGGCGAGGATCTCGACACCCACGACCTCGGATTCCTCTACACGCTGTCGTGCGTCGCCCCCGCGCGGCTGCTCGGCGACGAGCGCGCTCGCGCGAGCGCGCTCGCCGCGGCCGACCACCTGATGACCCGCTTTCTGCCCTCGGCGGGGATCATCCAGGCCTGGGGCGACCTCGCCGACCCTGCTCAGCGCGGTCGCACGATCATCGACAGCCTCATGAACATGCCGCTGCTCACCTGGACCGCCGAGCAGACCGGCGACGAGCGCTACCGCGACGTCGTCGCCCAGCACACGGCCGAGCTGCGCCGGCAGATCCTGCGCCCGGACGGGTCGACCTTCCACACCTTCTACTGGGATGCCGAGACCGGGCAGCCCCTGCGCGGGGCGACCGAGCAGGGGGCGTTCGACGACTCCTGCTGGGCCCGCGGACAGGCATGGGGCATCTACGGCTTCGCGATGAACCACCGCGCGACCGGGAACCCCGAGCTGCTCGAGGCCTCCCGGATCTGCGCCGACTACTTCCTCGCGCACCTGCCCTCCGACGACGTGCCGTACTGGGACCTCGTCTACAACGACGGCGCCGACGCCCCGCGCGACAGCTCGGCGGGCGCCATCGCGGTGTGCGGTCTGTACGAGCTCGCCGAGGTCGACCCCGAGAACGCCGAGCGCTGGCGCGCCGCGGCCGATCGCATCCTGACCTCGCTCATCGCCCGCTACACGCCGGCGACCGCCGCGGACGCCGACACCGTGCTGCTGCACAGCGTCTACGACCTGCCGAAGAACGTCGGCGTCGACGAGGGGACCCTCTGGGGCGACTACTTCTACTTCGAGGCCCTCGCCCGCGCGGCCCGCCCCGACTGGCGGCCCGCGTGGTGAGGCTCGCGCGCGTCGGCGATCGCTCGGTCGCGGTCCTGGCGGGATCGGCGGGCGATCGTGTGCTCGACCTCGGGCCGCGCCCGCTCCCCGAGCTGTTCGCCGAGCTCGACGGCATCCGGGATCTCGTGGAGAGGACGGATGCCGAGACCCTGCCGCCGCTGGATGCCGCGGCGCTCCAGGCTCCGGTGGTCCCGCGCACGATGCTCTGCCTCGGCTACAACTACCGCGGCCATGTGCCGGACGGCGTCGACCCGACCGCGGACGATCCCGCCACCCCGGACGTGTTCGTGAAGACCCCCAACACCTTCGGTGGGCCGAACGACCCCGTCGTCGTTCCCGCGGTGGCCGACGACGTCGACTACGAGGGCGAGATCGCCGTCGTCATCGGCCGTCGTGCGCAGGGCGTGGCCCTCGACGACGCGCTGTCGTACGTCGCGGGGTACACGCTGCTGAACGACGTGTCCGACCGGTCGTGGCAGCGCCGCCAGAGTCAGTGGGCCCTCGGCAAATGCTTCGACGGCTTCGCGCCGCTCGGGCCCTGGCTCGTGACCGCCGATGAGATCGATCCGCAGGATCTGCTCGTCGAGGTGGTGCGCGACGGGGAGGTCACCGTGTCGCAGTCCACCGCGACGACGATCTTCTCGGTCGCCTTCGTCGTGCACTACCTCAGCCAGGTGCTCACCCTCGAACCGGGCGACGTCGTCTCCACGGGCACGCCGCAGAAGCTCGCCTCCGCCCAGGACGCCCACCGCCCGCTCGCCCCCGGCGACGTGGTCACCGTGCGCGTCGACGGGCTCGGCGAGCTCACCACCACCTTCATCGCACCCCCGGGAGAGCCCGCATGATCCTCGACACCTTCCGCCTCGACGGCCGCGTCGCCGTCGTCACCGGCTCCAGCCGCGGTCTCGGCCAGGGGGCCGCCCTCGCGCTCGCCGAGGCCGGCGCCGACCTCGTGCTCATCGACCGCGGTGACGCGATGCACACCGCCGAGCGCGCTCGCGGACTCGGCCGGCGTGTGCACACGATCCACCGCGACTTCGTCTCGGCATCGCGCGACGAGCTGGCCGCGGCCATCGACGAGGCCGTCGAGGTGCTGGGGCGGGTCGACATCCTCGTCAACAACGCCGGCACCATCCGCCGGGCCCCGGCCGTGGATCACCCCGCCCAGGACTGGGACGACGTGCTCGCCGTCAACCTCGACGCGGTGTTCCACCTCTCCCAGGCGGCCGGACGCCGCATGATCGCGCAGGGATGGGGGCGCATCGTCAACGTCGCCTCCATGCTGTCGTTCCAGGGCGGCATCCTCGTCCCCGGCTACGCCGCCTCCAAGCACGCGGTCGCGGGGCTCACCAAGGCGCTCGCGAACGAATGGGCGGCATCCGGCGTCACCGTGAACGCCGTCGCCCCGGGCTACATGGCCACCGACAACACCGCCCCCATCCGCGCCGACGCCGACCGGGAGGCGTCGATCCTCGCGCGCATCCCGGCCGGGCGGTGGGGCACGCCCGCCGACCTGCAGGGGGCGTTCGTGTTCCTGGCATCCGACGCCGCCGCGTACGTCACCGGGGCCGTGATCCCGGTCGACGGCGGATGGCTCGTGCGGTGACCTGAGCCGCCGGTCCGCCCGCGCGACACCCCGCCCCGCGCTCGACCCGAGCGCCCCGCCCCCGCCGGCATCGCCCGGCCGACCCGACCCGCCCCGGCCCGCCGGGCTCGACCCCAGGAGAATCGCATGACCGCTTCGATCCCCCAGCGCTACGCGACCCACCCCGAACAGATCCCCGGGATGGACACCGCCGACCTGCGCGCACGCTTCCTCATCGACGACGTCTTCGTCGCGGGCGAGGTGCGCCTGACCTACACGCACCACGACCGCATCGTGCTCGGCGGTGCCGTCCCCGCGGGCTCGCCGCTGCCCCTCACCGGATACCCCGAGATCCGCAGCGAGTTCTTCCTCGAGCACCGCGAGGTCGGCATCGTCAACGTCGGCGGTCCCGGCACGGTGACCGCCGACGGCGAGGTGTACGAGCTCGTGACCGGCGCGTGCCTGTACCTCGGTCGCGGCATCCGCGACGTGGTCTTCGCCGACGCGGAGGGCGCGGGAGCGCAGTTCTACCTCTTCTCGGCGCCCGCGCACACGACGTACCCGGCCGCGCTCGTCTCGCCGGGGGAGGGGACCGTGCGCGAACTCGGCGACCAGCTCACCAGCAACCGCCGCACGCTCAACCAGTACATCCACGAGAACGGCGTGAAGAGCTGCCAGATCGTGATGGGCGTGACCGAGCTGCACCCGGGCTCGATGTGGAACACGATGCCCGCGCACACGCACGACCGTCGCACCGAGTGCTACCTCTACTTCGACGTCCCCGAGGACGCCCGCGTCGTGCACCTCATGGGCGAGCGCGACGAGACCCGGCACCTCATCGTCGGCGACCGTCAGGCGGTCATCTCACCGAGCTGGTCGTTGCACTCCGGTGTCGGCACCGCGGCGTACTCGTTCGTGTGGGCGATGGCGGGCGAGAACCAGGCTTTCGACGACATGGATGCCGCCCCCATCACCGATCTGCGCTGATGGCGGCCGTCACGCCCGGCGCTGACGCGCCAGCCGCGGGCATGCCCGGCGTCGACCCACCCGGCGCTGACGCGCTCGACGCCCGCCGGGCCGGTGCCGAGTCCGGGCCGCCCGTGCTGCTCGCCGTCGGCGAGACGATGGCGATGCTCGCTCCCGCGGACGGCGGGGGAGTGGCGGATGCCGCGGACTTCCTCGTCGACGCGGGAGGCGCCGAGTCCAACGTCGCCGCGCACGCGGCGGCCGGCGGCCTGACCGCGCGCTGGTTCAGTCGCCTCGGCGCCGATGCCCTCGGGGACCGGGTCCTGCGTCAGGTCGCCGCGCGCGGAATCGACACGACGGCGGTCGTCCGCGACCCGGACCGCCCGACGGGCCTGTACGTCAAAGACCCCGGCCGGGGGGTGCGGTACTACCGCCGGGGGTCGGCGGCATCCGCCCTCTCGCCGACGGATGCCGAGGACCTCGCCCTCGACGACGTCGCCGTGCTGCACGTGTCGGGCATCACCGCGGCCCTCTCGGCCTCGGCGCGCGCCTTCCTCGGCGCGGCCATGGCGCGTGCCCGGGCGCGGCGCGTCACGGTGAGCTTCGACGTGAACCACCGCGCCGCCCTGTGGTCGGCCGCCGAGGCCGCGCCGGTGCTGGCCGACCTCGCCGCCCGCGCCGACCTCGTCTTCGTCGGGCGCGACGAGGCCGAGACGTTGTGGGGGACGCCTCGCGACACCGACGTCCGTGCCCTCCTGCCCGCCGTCCCCGAGCTCGTGGTGAAAGACGGCGACATCGGGGCGACGGTGTTCGCGGACGCCGCGCGCACGTTCGTCCCCGCCCTGCGCGTGGAGGTGCTCGACGCCGTCGGCGCGGGCGATGCGTTCGCCGGGGGCTACCTCGCCGCCCGCGCCCGCGGGTTCGACGCCGCTTCCCGCCTCGCCGCCGGGCACGAGCGGGCAGCCCTGACCCTGCGCACCTACGGCGACTCGCTGCACGACACCTCGACGCCCCCGTCCCTCTCCGCCCCACCCGACAGGACTCTCGCGTGATCCCTCCCGACGACACCGCCGCCTTCTTCGACCGCACTCTCGCGGGCGCCCCGCTCATGGCGATCCTGCGCGGCATGGGCCGTGAGCGCTCGCTCGCCCTCGCGACCACGGCGTGGGAGCTCGGCATCCGCTCCGTCGAGGTGCCGCTGCAGACGCCCGCCGACGAAGAAGCCCTCCGTGCTGTCTGCGTCCTGGCCGCCGAGCGCGGGCTCCCCGTCTGCGCCGGGACGATCGTCGATGCGGCGCAGGTGCCCGTCGCCGTCGCGGCCGGGGCCGCGTACCTCGTGTCGCCGGGACTCGATCCGGCGATCGTCGCGGCGGCGCGGGCGCACGGCATCCCGATCCTGCCCGGCGTGGCGACGCCCAGCGAGGTGCAGCTCGCCGTCTCGCTCGGACTGCGCTGGCTCAAGGCGTTCCCGGCGACCTGGCTCGGGCCGGCGTGGTTCCGGGTGATCCGCGGGCCGTTCCCCGACGTGCGCTTCGTCGCGACCGGCGGTCTCGACGCGGGAAACGTCGAGGAGTTCCTGGATGCCGGCGTGCGCGTCGCCGCGGTCGGATCGGCGCTCGAGGATCCGGCGCAGCTGCCGCGACTCGCGCGGCTGGTGCACTGAGTCATTCTGCACGTCCGTGCAAGCCCGTCTTCTGTGGCGGGAGGGAGAGGAAGATCGATACGTCCGAATCGACCCCCACCGAGGAGACCCATGCACGTCAACGCCTACGCGGCGTCGTCCGCGACCTCACCCCTTGAGCCCACGACCATCGAGCGCCGCGAGGTCGGCCCGAAGGACGTCCTGATCGACATCGCCTACGCCGGCATCTGCCACTCCGACATCCACACCATCCGCGGCGAGTGGGGCGACGTGCCCTACCCCCTGACCGTCGGTCACGAGATCGTCGGCACGGTCGCCGAGGTCGGCGCAGACGTCACCAGCCACAAGGTCGGCGACCGCGTCGGCGTCGGCTGCATGGTCAACTCGTGCCGCGAGTGCGAGAACTGCCTCGCCGGCGAGGAGCAGTACTGCGAGAAGGGCAACATCGGCACGTACGGCGCGAAGGACGTCGACGGCACGATCACCCAGGGCGGCTACAGCGAGAAGATCGTCGTCGACGAGCACTTCGTGCTGCGCGTCCCCGAGTCGATCCCCTACGAGAAGGCCGCCCCGCTGCTGTGCGCGGGCATCACGACCTACTCGCCGCTGAACCACTGGAACGCCGGCCCCGGCAAGAAGGTGGCCGTCGTCGGCCTCGGCGGGCTCGGCCACATGGCCGTCAAGATCGCCCACGCCATGGGCGCCGAGGTCACGGTGCTCTCGCAGACGCTCAGCAAGAAGGACGACGGCCTGAAGATGGGCGCCGACCACTACTACGCGACGAAGGACGAAGAGACCTTTTCGACGCTGAAGAAGCACTTCGACCTCATCATCAACACCGTCAGCGCCCCGCTCGACCTCAAGCAGTACCTGGGCCTGCTCGCCCTGAACGGCACGATGGTCAACGTCGGCGCCCCGCCGGAGCCGCTGCCCATCCAGGTCTTCACGCTGTTCACGAACCGCCGTTCCTTCGCCGGTTCGTCGATCGGCGGCATCCGCGAGACCCAGGAGATGCTCGACTTCTGCGCCGAGAACGGCATCGCGCCCGAGACCGAGCTCATCTCGGCCGACCAGATCAACGAGGCCTACGAGCGCGTGCTGAAGAGCGACGTGCGCTACCGCTTCGTCATCGACGCGAAGACCTTCGCCCCCGCCTGACCCTCCTCTCCGGATGGCGCGGCCCCGACGTTCTGCCGAACGCCGGGGCCGCGCCATGTCCTCCCTGTGCCGTCGTGCGGAGTTCGTGCCCGACGCGCCGGTCGTTGTGCGGTGACGTCGGCGTGTCTTCCGCGAACTCCGCAGGACGGTTCACGGGCCCGGATGCCGTGGCCTCGGCGTTTTTCGGGTCGCCGGGGTCGTGGCATCCCTGGCCCTGTGCCGTCGTGCGGAGTTCGGGCGCGACATGCCGGTCGTCGTGCGGTGACGTCGGCGTGTCTTCCGTGAACTCCGCAGGACGGCTCACGGGCGGCCGGCGAACGGTCCGGGCCGGGTTCGGCGCCGACAGCCCGCCCGCCGCACCGCCCGCGGCCGCACGAAAGCGGCGCCGCCCCGCAGGACGGCGCCGCTTCTGTGGAGGCGTTACTCGCCGAGCGCGGCCGACACGACCGCCCGGGCCTCCTCCTGCACCTCGCGCAGGTGCTCCTCGCCGCGGAGCGACTCGGCGTACAGCTTGTAGACGTCCTCGGTGCCCGAGGGACGCGCGGCGAACCACGCGGACTCGGTCTGCACCTTCAGGCCGCCGATCGCGGCGCCGTTGCCGGGCGCGTGCGAGAGCTTCGCGGTGATGGGCTCACCGGCGAGCTCGGTGGCGGTCACGGCATCCGGAGACAGCTTCGACAGGGCCGACTTCTGCGCGGGCGAGGCCGGAGCGTCGACGCGCTGGTACGCCGAGGCGCCGAACTCGGCCTCGAGCTCGGCGTAGCGCTGCGAGGGCGTCTTGCCGGTGACGGCGAGGATCTCGGCGGCGAGAAGGCAGAGCAGGATGCCGTCCTTGTCGGTCGTCCACACGGTGCCGTCCGTGCGCAGGAACGACGCACCGGCCGACTCCTCACCGCCGAAGGCGACGGAGCCGTCGAGCAGACCCGGGACGAACCACTTGAAGCCCACCGGCACCTCGAGAAGCGTCTTGCCGAGCGACGCGGCGACGCGGTCGATGATCATCGACGACACGAGCGTCTTGCCCACGGCGGCGTCGGCGGGCCAGTTCGGGCGGTGCGAGAACAGGTAGTCGATCGCGACGGCGAGGTAGTGGTTGGGGTTCATCAGCCCCGCGTCGGGGGTGACGATGCCGTGCCGGTCGGCGTCGGCGTCGTTTCCGGTGAGGATGTCGTACTCGGCGCGCGCCGCGACGAGCGAGGCCATCGCCGAGGGCGACGAGGGATCCATGCGGATCTTCTCGTCCCAGTCGAGCGTCATGAACTTCCACGTCGGGTCGACCTCGGGGTTCACGACGGTGAGGTCGAGGCCGTACACCTCGGCGATCAGGGCCCAGTACTCGACCGACGCCCCGCCGAGCGGGTCGGCGCCGATGCGCACGCCGGCGTTCTTGATCGCGTCGATGTCGATGATGGATGCCAGATCCCGCACGTACGCGTCGCGGAAGTCGTACTGGCCGAGGCCGTCGAGGTCGATGTCGGCGTGACGGGTGCGCTTGACCCCGTCGAGACCGGCCGCGATGAGCTCGTTGGCGCGGTCGGCGATCCACCCGGTGGCGTCGGTGTCGGCGGGGCCGCCGTGCGGCGGGTTGTACTTGAAGCCGCCGTCGCGCGGCGGGTTGTGCGAAGGCGTGACGACGATGCCGTCTGCCCGGGCCGGGTCATCGAGTGCACGGCCGCGGTTGTAGGTGAGGATCGCGTGGCTGAGCGCCGGCGTCGGCACCCACGCGTCACGGGAGTCCACGCGCACGTCGACACCGTTGGCCACGAGGACCTCGATCGCGCTGCGCTCGGCGGGAAGCGACAGCCCGTGGGTGTCGCGGCCGAGGAAGAGCGGTCCGGTGATGCCCTGCGCCGCGCGGTAGTCCACGATCGCCTGGGTCGTGGCGAGGATGTGGTCCTCGTTGAAGCTCGTGCTCAACGACGATCCCCGGTGCCCGCTCGTGCCGAAGGCGACACGCTGCTCCGGCACCGCGGCATCCGGTCTGCGGTCGTAATACGCCGCAATCAGTTCGTCGATGTCGATGAGATCGGATGCCTCTGCGGGCTGCCCTGCGCGACTGCTCATGCGCCCAGTCTGCCCGCTGTATCCGACATGCGCATACGCGGCGACACATTCGAAGCGAATCCGTCGGCCCGGAGCGTTCCCGACGGCCCTCGTCCGAGTTTTCACCCTATGCACGCGCATACGTCATACTCATCGCCATGGGTGCCGGAGTTGATGCGCGAGTGGCGATCGTCGACGACCACGAGCTGGTCGCTCTGGCGGTCCAGAACCTCCTGGCGGATGCGACGGCGAACGCGAAGGGCCTGACCTTCGCGCGGCATGCGGATACCGTCGCGGCTCTGGTCTCCCGCCCGCGCGACGCCGATCTGGTGCTCCTCGACCTGAGCCTGCGCGACGGTTCCACCCCCGCCGAGAACGTCGCCTCCCTGCGGCGGTGGGGCGCGCACGTCCTCGTGCTCACATCGGGTGAAGATCCCTTCCTCGTGCGGGCCGCCTCGAGGGTCGACGTGGCGGGAATCGTCCGCAAGTCCGCCCCGCCGGCAGCCCTCCTCGAGGCGATCACCACCGCCGCGTCCGGGGAACACGTCGCCACGACCGAGTGGGCATCCGCCGTCGACGCCGATCCGCTTCTGCAGGGCGCGCCCCTCACCGAGCGCGAGCGGGAGGTGCTCGGCCTGTACGCATCCGGACTCGGCGCCCGAGAGGTCGCCGCCCAGCTCTTCATCTCCGAGAACACCGTCAACGATCACCTCCGGCGCATCCGCGCGGTCTATCAACTTGTGGGCCGCCCGGCGACGTCCAAGGTCGAGCTGTATCAGCGCGGGATCGAAGACGGGTTCGTCCCCGGCCCCCGCCGTGTCTGACGAGAGCTCCGGCCTCCGCGCGGCCCGCCTCGTCATCATCCGCGCCTCGGCGTTCCTGATCGTCGTGGTGGCGACGGTCAACGCGGGATTCGTCAGCCAGGGGGAGCCGAGGGGGCTCCCGGCCTGGTACCCGGCCCTCGGTTCGGCGGCGGGAGCGGTCACCGTGGCCGTGGGCCTGCTCGCCCCGCTGCTCGCGGCGCGAGCCCTGCGCCTCGGGGCGACTGTCGCGCTGGCGATGTACGTCGTCTTCGTCGCCCTCTTCCCCCTCGCGGCATCCTTCGGTCAGGTGGAACGGATGCCGTGGCTGCTGACCGCGTCGAGCACCGCGGTCGCGGTCGCCCTCGTCGCCGGCGGCATGTCGTGGGGCTGGGCGACGGTCTTCTTCGGGGCGACGGCGGGCGTGTGCTATCGCCTGGTGTTCGGCGGCTTCGACGTCGACGGGATCATCAACGACGTGCACGCGACGCTCACCGCCTCGGTCATCTGCGTGCTGGGGGGATACGTCCTCTCGGTCGGGGCGGGCCTCGATGAGGCCGCCGCCGAGCGTCGGGAGGCCGGATCCCGCGAGTACGCGGAGCGCGGGCGGCTGGCCGCGCGCACCCGCTTGGCCGCGCTCGTGCACGACGAAGCCCTCGCCACGCTCGCGCTCGCCGCGTCGCCGCTCCCCGTCCCGCGCGACAGGCTCGCCGCGCAGGCGCGGCATGCCGTGGACATGCTCACCCGCCTGGTCGACGACGACGCCGGCGACGCCGCATCCCTCGAGGCGGCGCTGGCGGCCGAGGCCCGCCTCCACGAGGCGCACTGGTCCCCCTCCGCCCAGAGCCTGCCGCCCCTTCCTGCGCCCGTCCGCGATGCATTCCTCGGGGCGGCGCGCCAGGCCCTCGACAACTCCCGACGGCACGCTCCGGGAGCGCGGCGCACGGTGAGCGTGCGCGTGCACGAGGGAACGGTCGAGGTCGAGATCGCCGACGACGGACCGGGTTTCGATCCCTCGCGGATCGCCGACGACCGACTCGGCGTGCGCCAGAGCATCGTGGGCCGCATGACCCGCGTCCCCGGCGGGCACGCGCGCGTGCAGTCCGCGCCGGGAGAGGGCACACGCGTGGTGCTCTCCGTGGCGCCCCCGCGTCGCGTCGAGGTCACCGCACCGGGCGATCGCCGGTCCCTCCGCCGCGGAGTCGCCGTCGTCGGGGTGGGCTTCGTCGTCCTGCAGACGGTCTGCGCGACGGTCATGGCGATCGCGGCCCCGGCGTCCTGGCCGCGCCAGGTCACGATCCTCCTGGTGGTCATCGTCGCGGCCGAAGCGCTGCGGCGCTCGCCGGGCCTCGTCCCCTCACCGCGCCGCACGGCCGTCGTCGTCGTGACCGCGGTGCTGGGAGCGTTCATCACTGTCCTCGCCGCGCCGACGACCTACGGCGACCTCTGGCCGGTCGTCGCGCTCGCGTTCCTCCTCGTCGGACTCGCGCTCCGCGGCCGCTTCGGCACCGCGCTCGCCGGAGCGGGGCTCGTGGCCGCGGTCGTCATCGGCGGCGGTGCCGCCGACGGCATCCCGATCGGCCAGGTCCTCGCCCTCACGGCCCGCCCCGCGCTCATCGTCGTGGTCGCGACGGTCATGCTCCTGACGGTCCGGCGGATGCAGGGGCGCATCGCCGCGTTCCACCAGCAGGCCCTGGTGGCGGAGGAACAGGAGAGCTGGTCGCGGGGAGCGCGGGCGGAGCTGCGGGAGCGCACCGACGAGCTCGCCCGCACGGTGGTGCCCCTGCTGTCGCGGATCGCCGAGGGGCGTCCCGCGTCGGCCGACGAGCGGCACGAGTACTCCGCGCTCGAGGGCGCGCTGCGCGACGGACTGCGCGCGGGCTCCCTCTCCCAGGAACCCCTGCGCGGCGCCGTCGCCGCGGCGCGCGGTCGCGGGGTCGACGTCGCCCTGCTCGACGACAGCGATCAGAGCCTGTCCGAGGCCGAGGTGCGTGCGGTCATGTCCTGGATGGTCGACGCGATCGCCCGAGCGGAGCGGAGCGTGGTCGGTCGGCTTCTCCCGCCCGGCCGACAGACGGTCGCCAGCGTCACCGTCGACGGTCGGGCCCTCGTGTTCGACGGCACAGCTCAGGGTTCGGTCACGAGCTTCCACGGCGAGTAGTCCCGGTCCGTCACGGACCGATCGGGACGCTGGCCGCGCGACCACCACTTGGCCTCGTATCCGCTGCCGTCGTACATCACGCGATCGCCCTGGTTGTAGAGATCGCCCGCGACCCACTCGGGATAGGTGCCCGCCGGAAGCTGCGGCAGCGCGTAGGGCTTGTCGTCGGGCAGCACGGGACCGACGTACGTCCACGCCGAGGCGGCGGCATCCAGGGTCGGGTCGTCCGGAAGGGCGCCGTCCTCGTTCCACCACTTCGCCACGTACACCGATCCGTGCCACACGACGAAGACCCCCGCCGAGTAGAACGACTGCGACGACCACACCGGGAACGGACTCTTCTCGGGATCGTCCGCGATGACGGGCGAGTCGTCCTCGGGGGCGACCCGTCCCGAGGGGGTGCCGTCGCGACCGGCGCCCAGGACGTCGGAGAACGTCTGCCCGGCCTGTTCGACCCCGCTGCACGACACCGACACGGTGTGCGGGTGCGGATAGTTGGTGCCGCAGGTCCGATCGCGGTTCACCGACCACAGCGACATGCGCTCGAGACCCACCTCGTCCGCGAACGAGGCGAGCGCGTGCGCGTCGTCGAGGCTGAACACCTCGTGCTCGACGTCGTTCTGCCCGATCATCGGCGTCGCGCCGAGCAGCGACCACGCGCCTCCGGCGGGCAGCGGCAGTTTCCGCTCGTTCCACACGGTCTCGATCTGCGCGGCGGTCGCCCGCAACGCGCTGATCGACAGCTCCGCCTGCGACACCGACCTGTCGTCGGTGTTGAAGTTCATGGTCATCGCGTTGACTCCCGCGACGGGCACCCCGGCATCCAGCATCGAGGCGAGCTGCCCGAGGCCGTCGTCGGTCAGGCCGTCCGGAGCGACGGGCAGGGTGAGCCAGACGTCGAGAGGACGCCCGGCCGCCGCGCGTTCCCGGTGCAGCTGCGCGACCGCGGCCGCCCGCCGGGTCGTCGCCGCCGCGTCGCGCAGCGCGTCTCCCTCGATGTCGAGGTCGATGACGTCGATGTCGTACCGATCGAGCACGAGCCGGTAGGCCTGCGTGAGGGCGTCGACCGTGGAACACGCCGCCGCGAGCTCCGTGTTGACGGCGCCGCCGAACGACACGGCGAGGGGACGCCCCTCGCGCCGCAGACGTTCCACGCGGCGGTCGAGTTGGAAACGGGATGCCGCGTCGTCGAGCGTGTACGCCTTGCCCCAGGTCGGCGTGCAGTCGTCGTCCCCGGCGGCGACGACGAAGGCCAGGACGACACCGCCCGGTCCCTCGGCCATGGTGCTGCGCGCGAGCTGCTCTCCGCTGTCGAGGGTCACGTCGTAGTACCCGGCGAACCACCGATCCGCGCCCGGGGCCACCGTCGGGGTGGTGAGGACGGGCACCACGGCCGCCGCCGCCCCGACCCCGGCGACGGCGAGCGCCGCGACGAACGTCAAGGCGACCCGCGCGAACGACAGGCGGCGTCCGGCGAAGCGGGAACGCGCGGGCGCCATCACCGGGCTCACGCCGCGACCCCCGCCGGCTCCAGCGGACCGTCGTCGAGCACGGCCGCCCAGCGTGCGCGGACGAGCTCCGGCGCCGGCGCGGGGTCCGCCGGGGCGACCCAGATCCAGTCGAGCCACGCGAACCACAGGTCCGACACGGTGTGCCGGATGCCGATCAACCGCGCGATCGCCCACAGGATCGCGAGCGCCGTGAAGGCGGCGAACAGCGTCGTCCCCCACGCCTGGGCGAACACCGAGCGCACGGCGACGGCGGCGGCGATCGCCAGGATCGCGAGCGGGGCGATCAGGTACAGAGCGGGCACGCGGGTCCTCGTCGCCACTTTCGGGGTGCGGGCGAAGCGGGCTCGCCGACCGCTCAGCACCTGGACGAGGGAGGCGGCGCTGCCCGCGAGGTTCACCGGCAGCAGCAGGAGGTTCAGCCCGTAGATCGCGGCGACGTCACGCCGGTGGTACCCCAGCGCGTGCAGGTCCGAGGCCATCTCGGTGAAGTACGGCACCGCGATCAGCAGGAGGAGCAGGGTGACGAGCTGCCCGTCCAGCGGGTACAGCGTGAGCACCGCGAGCAGGCCCAGCGTCACCCACGACACCGAGCCGAGGTAGTTCACGCGCAGCAGCCGTTCCGCGAGACGCAGCGGCCGACCCTCTCGGCGGCGCCGGACCGCCAGCTCGTGCAGCTTCGGCAGCACGATCAGCCCGCCGTCCGCCCACCGCCGCCGCTGGATCACCAGCGTGCCGAAGTCGGGCGGGGTCGCGCTGTAGCTCAGCCGCTCCGGATAGTTCAAGAGCGACCACCCCTGCGCGGCGATGTCGATCGACGACTCGGTGTCCTCGATCGCGGTGCGATCCGAGATGAAGCGGACGACCGGGATGCCGTCCTCCCGGCCCTCACGCCGGAGATGACGGACCGCTTCCCACCGCAGGATCGCATTCGCCCCGACCCAGAAGGTGGCGTCGAAGGCCGTGAGCCCCTGGTGCACGATGTGCTGCAGGTCGGTGGTCGCTCCGGCCAGGCGTTCCAGGCGCGTGGGGGCTCCCCGGTACGCCGAGTAGGGTGTCTGCACCACGGCCACGCCCGCGTTCTCAGGCTGTTCGAGTGCGTAGACGAGACGCATGCAGTAGCCGGGCAGCAGCATCGAGTCGGCGTCCAGGGTGAGCACGTACTCGCTCTCGGGAACCTCGAGGTCGGCTGCCCTCCCGTCGATCCGCTCCAGGGCGACACCCCCGGGTACCACCTGCTCGCGGTACCGACCCCCCATCAGGCCGAGGTACGCGTTGAGGTTCATGGCCTTGTTCGCCGTGTGCGAGAGGTTCGCGTAGCGCCGTCGTTCGAAGGTCCGCGTCCGGACGCCGAAGATGCGCACCAGCCGATCCACGAGATGACGTGCCCGCTCGACGGCGAGCGGAGGTTCCCCGGCGTCGGCGGCCTCCCGGAGAGCGGTGGCCGTGGCATCCAGTTCGTCGGCCAGGCGCCGCAGGACCTGCTCGACGAAGAACACCTCGACGTGGGTCGTCGCGGGCTCCTCCGCGGCGCGCGCGCGCAACCATTGGGCGCAGGCGGCGTGCTCGCGCATCGCCACCTCGGTCGCCTCGGCGGGGCTGATCGCATCGTCGCGCACGCGCGCGGCCGCGGTCTCGACACGTTCGTGAACGGGGCGGAGCGTGTTCGCGAGGTCCTCGGTGAGCCGGCGGCATCCCTCCAGGCCCGCCCGCGCGTCCTCGTCGACGGGTGAGGGGTCGTCGTCGAGCAGGAGGACGACGTCGAGACGGGGGAACTCCTGCAGCGCGACGGACCACAGACCCATCCGCACGAGCGCGGGATCCTCGGAGCGCGAGGGCAGCAGGGCCGTCAGCCGCGGTTCCCGCTCCGCGAAGTGCTCGTCGAGGACGATCCGGCGCGTCCGCCGGTGCGCGGCGAAGCGGGGCAGCGCTCCGGAACGGGCGAGCAGGTGCATGCAGGCCGAGAACGCGAGGAAGGTCACCGAGATGAGGAAGACGGCGGTCGTGACGAGTTGGGCGGCATCGACCAGAGCGCCGCCGCGCGAGAGGGCCACGACGACGGTGGCGCAGTACAGCACCCACATCAGGGCGCAGATGACCACGGCGAGGCGAGCCCGGGCGATCCGCCGCGCCGACGGGCGCGCGTGCGTCATCGGCTGCGGGGTCGCGTCGCGGTCGGTTCCGCGTTGGCGGCGAGGGGCGGACACGGCTGCGGTCTTCGCGGGCATGGTCGACGGCTTTCGGAACGAGTGCCCGGCGGGTCGGGTCCCGCCGGGCAGGCGACGGGGGCTGAGGCCGGCACCTTCTTCGCATCCTTCCGAAGTCGCGTCGTCGATGAGGCCCGATCGGCCACCGACATCGGTGGTTTCCCGCCCGGATGCCTCGCCCCACCGTCAGGAGGGACGAGAGGGGCTGCTCTCGCCGTCGGCATCCCGACCCCGGCGCACTAGGCTGAGCCGGTGCTGCCCGACACAGATCACACCCCCGTCCGCCGTACCTACAGCTATCTCGGCCCTGCCGGTACCTTCACCGAGGCCGCTCTTGCTCAGGTGCCGGAGGCGCGCGACCAGATCTGGCGGCCCGTCCGCAACGTCGGCGAAGCCCTCGCCGACGTCGTCGAAGGACGATCGGATGCCGCGATGATCGCGATCGAGAACTCGGTCGACGGCGGCGTCTCCACCGCGCAGGACGCCCTGGCCACGGTGCCGGGCCTGCGCATCGTCGGGGAGTATCTCGTTCCGGTGAACTTCGTGCTGGTGGCGCGCCCCGGCGCGACTCTCGCCGACGTCTCGCTCGTCGCCGCGCACCCCGTGGCCTACGGCCAGTGCCTGAAGTGGCTGAGCGAGCACGTTCCCGCGCACGCGCACCTGCCCGCCGAGAGCAACGTGGCGAGCGCGCTCGGCGTGCTCGACGGCACGAGCGCCGCGGATTCCGCGATCGCGGCCCCCGGCATCGTCGCCCACCACGACGTCACCGTGCTCGCCGAGAACATCGGCGACAACCCCAACGCGGTGACGCGGTTCGTCCTGGTGAGTCGTACGGTCGCCCCGGCTCCTCCCACGGGAGCCGACAAGACGTCGCTGATCGTCGAACTGCCCGAGGACCACCCGGGTGCTCTGCTCGAACTGCTCGAGCAGTTCGCCACCCGGGGCATCAACCTGAGCCTGCTGGCATCCCGTCCCATCGGCGACGCCCTCGGGCGCTACCGCTTCGTCATCGATGCCGACGGACACGTGCTCGACGAGCGCATGGCGGACGCGCTGCTGGGCCTGCGCCGTTTCAGCCCGAAGGTGATCTTCCTCGGGTCGTACGCCCGCGCCGACCGCGCGATCGTGCGGTACCCCCAGCGCTACAGCGACGACGTGTTCGTGGAGGCGCGTGACTGGCTCCGCGGTCTGCTGAGCGGCGAGCCCGAGGCCTGAGCCCCCCCCGCGCCCGGCGGCTTCGACGGGCTCAGCCACCTCGCGCGCGACGCATGCGCGCTCGCGTGGCGGAGGTCCCTGAGCCTCCCGAGGTCCCTGAGCCTGTCGAAGGGACCGGCGCCACAGACCGTCAGGCCGCGACGGCCGCCGGCGCCGCGATGAGTTCGAGCGTCTGGGCACGGCCCTCGGACCCTTCGCCGTCGTACGCGCCCGCGACGGGAGACACCATGATCTCGTCGACGCCGTGCTGCGCGGCGAACGCGGCGAGCTGCCCCTGCACCTCGGCTCCGGTTCCGACGAAGTACTTCTGCCGCGTCGACGCCATGATCGACTCGGCCATCGCGTCGAACGGGTCGGCCTTCGCCTGCTCGATCGTCTCGAGGGGTACCAGGGGGCGGTTCGTCCGCAGGCGCGCCATCATCCGCAGCTGGGGCAGCGCGCGCTCCTCGGCCTCCTCGGCGGTGGGGGCGGCGACGACGTTCGCGGTGACGAAGGTGCGCGGGCCCGCACCCGACTCATTCGGCTGGAACTGATCGCGGTACAGACGGAGCGCGTGTTCGAGCCCCTCTCCCGCGAAGTGGTTGGCGAACACGTACGGGAGCCCGAAGCTGGCGGCCAGCTGCGCCGAGTAATCGCTGGAGCCGAGCAGCCAGATCTGCGGCATCCCGGATGCCGAGGGGGTGGCCTTCACCTGATACTCGGTGCCCGAGGTGAACCGTACCGTCGCCCCCTCGGGGGAGGTGAGCGCCATGATGTCGGTCACGTGGTCGGGGAAGCGCGAGACGTCGCTCGTCGTGCCCGAGCGGTTGAGCAGCTGCGTGATGACCGGGTCGCTGCCGGGGGCACGGCCGATGCCGAGGTCGATCCGACCCGGCGCGATCGCCTCCAGCGCGGCGAACTGCTCCGCGACGATCAGCGGCGAGTGGTTCGGCAGCATGACGCCGCCCGACCCCACGCGGATGCGGGAGGTGCGGGCGGCGGCAGCCGCGATGAGAACCGGGGGAGTCGTCGACGCCACAGCGGGCATGTTGTGATGCTCGGCGAACCAGTATCGGCGGTAGCCGAGACGGTCCGCGCGCTCCACCAGGTCGAGGGCCGCAGCCACGGCGTCGGCGCTGGTCTGTCCCGTACGAACCGGGACGAGGTCGAGAACAGAGAGGGAGGGCATCACCCCTCGGACAACCCCGCGGACACGTTCTCTATTCCGTGGATGCCGAGACGGCAACCCCCCTCGCCACGTGCCGCCGAGCGACTTAGCCTCCCGGGCATGAACGACGACCAGCCCGGTGACATGCCAAGCGACAGGAGCACGATGGTGCAGACGCGGATCGCGGTCGACGAGGCATCGTTCCTCCTCGCGCAGGGTCAGGACCTCCCCGAGCTGCGGTCTCGCATCGAGGAAGCCGTTCACGCGGGCGGCCGCTTCGTCTCCTTCGTCGTGGTGGGCAATCGGGGGGTGAGCGTCCTCTTCACGCCGCACTCCCGTGTCGCTCTCTCGGTCGAGACCGTTCAGGACGACCCTCGAGACACGGGCGACGCCGACGATCCGTACGGCGGCTTCTTCGACGACTGAGCCCGCGGCATCCGCCCTCAGCTTTCTCTCAGGAAAACGCCGTGACGAATCGGTTTCCCGCCGCGTCTCACTTATGACATCGCGGGACACACGGTCCCGGAGACGACGGAAGGAAAGTGCAATGGCCACCCCCACCACCCCCGCCACCCCCACCACCGCCACGAAGGACGGCGGCTCGACCGTCATCGTCGATGCCGTCGTCGCGAAGGTCGCCGGCATCGCCGCGGCCGAGGTCCCGGGCGTCCACGCCCTCGGCGGGGGAGCGGCCCGTGTGATCGGCAACATCCGCCAGGCCGTCGGCGCGAAGGACTACGCCCAGGGCGTGAGTGTCGAGGTGGGCGAGACCGAGGTCGCCGCCGACATCGCTATCCAGGTCGACTACCCCGAGCAGCTGCAGCGTGTGGCCTCGAACGTCCGCGCCGCGGTCCACCAGGCCATCACCGAGCTCGTCGGCATGAAGGTCGCCGAGATCAACGTGACGGTCGTCGACGTCTACATCCCGGGCGACGACGACGAGGACGACGCCGCCGAGCAGCGCGTCAACTGACACCCGTCGATGAAAGGGGCGTCACCGCGAGGTGGCGCCCCTTTCGCGTGCGCTCAGCTGCGCCCGGAAGAACGCGTCCGCGATCCCGCGCACCGTCGCCGGATCTCTGCGCGGCGCGGTGTCCTCGAAAGGCGCGGCCGCCTCGAGCTGCTCCGTGACGAACCTCTCGAGCACGGCCGGCGGCGTCCCGCTGCCCAGCTCGCGCGTCTGCGCCTTCACCGCGATCAACTCGGTCGCGGCGTCGCGGATGTCGTCGCCGACATCGCCCTCCGCCAGCAGACCCGGAAGGTCCATGGGCGGAACCACGGCATCGGGGTGCGTCGCGAGCCAGCGCAGGGCGGCGGCCGGGCGCAGCACGTAGAAGAACCGCTTCAGCGTCACGGCGCCGGTTCGCTGCTGACGGGCGACGTGCAGATAGTGCCGGCCGATCGCTGCGCGCTCCACCGTCTCCTCGGCCAGCGCCAGCAGGTCCTCGCGGAACCGGGCGTCACCCGTGTAGACGATCGGTGAATTGAGCCATTCGATGGCGGTGGCGTTGCCCTTCACGATCAGTGCCACGGTCTTGGCGAGGTCCCAGCCGTTGACGTCGAAGGTCTTGTCGAGCGGTGTCTCGATCACGTCCCTCTCCGGCCACAGCGAGAGGTAGCTCTCCGTCGGCCGGATGAAGAGGAAGCGGCAGTCGTAATCGCTGTCGGGGGAGGGGAAGCCCCACGCGCGGCTCCCGCTCTCGATCGCCCAGGGGATCCGCACCCGGTGCTCGACCTCGACGGAGGCCAACCTGCGGTCGATCTCGGCGACCACGATCGGGTCGAGGGAGGACGGGACGGCGCGCATCGCTCGACGATACCTCCCCGCCTCGGCCGCACCTCGGCGTGATCAGCCCCCGTGCCGGACCTCCGCATAGGCATCGAGCGCGCGCTTTCGCGTCTCGCCGAGGTCGACCATCGGCTCGGGAGGGTTGTCGCCGAGATACTCCGGCGCCCACTCGCGCACGTACTCGTCGTGCTTGTCGAACTTCTTGCGCTGCGTGTCCGGGTTGAAGACGCGGAAGTACGGGGCGGCGTCCGCCCCGGAGCCCGCGACCCACTGCCAGTTGAACGGGTTGCTCGCGGCATCCGCGTCCACCAGGCAGTCCCAGAACCATTGCTCGCCGTGGCGCCAGTCGATCAGCAGGTTCTTGATGAGGAAGGATGCCGTGACCATGCGCACGCGGTTGTGCATGACGCCCGTCTTCCACAGCTGCCGCATCCCCGCATCCACGACGGCGACACCCGTCTCGCCCCGCTGCCAGGTCTCGAGGTGGGAGCGGTTGAGCCTCGGCCAGGGGAAGGCGTCGAAGTTGCGCCGCCAGTTCACCGTCGCGATGTCGGGGGAGTGGTAGGTCACGTGCCAGGCGAACTCGCGCCAGACGAGCTCGGACAGGAAGCCGCTCGCGCTCTGCGCGTGCTGCCCCGATCCCTTGTGCTCGAGCGTCTCGTGCCAGACCTGGTACGGGCTGAGCTCGCCCCAGCGCAGGCGGGGTGAGAGGTTCGAGGTCGCCCCTCCCGCGAACTCGTCGCGGTATTTCGCGTAGTCGCCGAGGTCCTCGTCGAGGAACTCCTTCAGCCGCGTCTTGGCCGCGGGCTCACCCGGCTCCCAGGTCTCGCGGAGCCCCGCGGCCCAGTCGGGCTTCGTGGGGAGCAGGCCCCAGTCGCCGAGGTCGTCGCCGTCGACGTGTCCGTGGAACCCCGGGACCTTGCGCGCCTCCGGCATCGGCGGCCGGGGCGCCGGGAGCTTCTGCACGGCCCGCGCGAACGGGCTGTAGACCCCGTAGGGCTTGTCGGACTGCGTCCGGACCGTCCACGGCTCGTAGAGCAGGTTGGCCGCGAAGGATGCGACGGTGACCCCGTCGCCCCGCAGCTTCTCCTTGATCCCGGCGTCGATCTCGCGCTCGACCCCGCCGTAGCGCCGGTTCCAGAACACGGCGCCGGCACCCACCTCGTCGACGACGGCCGGAACGACCTCGGCGGCTTCGCCCCGTCGCAGGACGAGCCGGCCGCCCCGCTCCTCGAGGCGTTCGCCGAGGGATGCCAGGGACCCGTGCAGCCACCATCGCGCCGCCCCGCCGATCTCCCGGACGCCCTTCGACTCCTCATCCAGGAGGTAGAGCGCCACGATCGGCTCGTCGCGGTCGAGGGCTGCGCGCAGCGCCGGGTTGTCGGTGAGTCGGAGGTCGTCGCGGAACCACACGATCGAGGGCGATGCCATCCCTCGACGGTATCCATCCCGACATCCGTCCCGCCGGGCTTGACACCCGCCGCGCCCGCCGCGTCGCCCCGCCCCGCTCGCGGCGTCGTGTCCCGCCGCGAGATCACACGCCCGTGTCGAGATCACCGGAATTGGGTCCGCCGGATCGCGTGATGTCGCGCCGATCGTGTGATCTCGCCGGGATGCCGGGGATGCCGGGATGCCGGGATGCCGGGCGCTACTCCGCCCCGGCGTCAGAGCGTCGAGACGTCGTGGCCCTTCGGCAGAGTCACGGCGAGACCGCCGGGGACGACGCGGGTGTAGATGCGCGTCGCCTCGCCGAACTCGTCGCCGTCGAGCTCGATCGGCTGCGCGGGGGCGGTCGCGAGCTCGATGCCCGTGCCGCGGAGATACCGCACCGACGAATCCTTGCGGCGCTCGAGCACCCGGCGTCCGGCGCGGAAACGGCGCAGCACCGAGTTGTCCCACCAGATCTTCCGCCAGACGCCCAGCCACCCGAGCGGCCCGGCCGGCTGGATCACGGCGACGTCCATCAGTCCATCGGCGATCGAGGCATCCGGGATCAGGGCCACACCGCCGGGCAGTGCGCCGCAGTTGGCGAACAGCACGCTCTGCACCTTCGCTGAGTGCAGGCGGTGGCCGTTCATCTGGTACATCACGCGGAACGGCTTCGCCCCCACGAGCGAGCGCGCCGCTCCGTCGACGTACGCCACCCATCCGACCTGCTTCTTCAGCTCGGGCCGGGTGTTCTGGATCATCGCCGCGTCGAGGCCCATGCCCGCCATCACGACGAAGCCGTGCTCCTCGATCTCGCCGTCCGCGCGGCGGATACGGGCGATCCCGGTGTCGGTGTCGTGGACGAAACCGTCGAAGGTCGCGCGGATCATCGCGTCGGCGTCGTCGAGGGGGAGGTTGAGGTTGCGCGCGAGCAGATTGCCCGTCCCGCTCGGCACGATCGTGAGCGGAACGCCGGTCGAGGTGAGGGCCTCGGCCACCGCGCGCACGGTGCCGTCTCCTCCCGCCACGAGCACGGCATCCACCTTCTCGTCGAGGGCGGCGCGGGTGGCGTCGTCGCCGAGGTCGTCGACGGTGGTCTCGTAGAAGAGCGGCTCGGCCCAGTCGGCCTCGGCCGAGAGCTCGGCGACGCGGGCCCGCAGGGTCTCGGGCTCGACCTTGGTGGGGTTGTAGACGAGGGCCGCGCGCTTCTTCTGCGTGGGCTCGGCGTCCATCGGGGCCTCTTCGCCCTCGGCGTCGACGCGCTGCGTCTTGCCCGGCACCTCCTCGGACGAGTCGGGCGCGACGTCCTCCGGCTGGTGGATGGTGTCGTCGGGCTCCGCGGCGTCCTTGGGGTGCGGCACGTCCTTGCGCGGGTGGTCGCTCACATCGTCGCCGAGGCGGGCGGCGTGGAAGTCCTCCCCCGAACCCTCGGCGGCGGCGGCGGCATCCGCCTTCACCTCGGCGGGGGCGTCAGCGGGGACGGTCTCGGGGGACTCCGCGTCGTCACGCGGCGCGTCAGGGTCGGCCATTGCTCCACCATAGGACCGAGATCGCCTTCCGGGCGGGCGGATCGGATGGGGTTGACGACCGGATGCCGTTGGCCCATGGCCGCGGCGACGCGCCCGGGGTTCCGCGGGCCCGTGCCCGCCGTCCGAGGGCGGGATCGAGGCCGGAGCCGACCGTAGGATGGACGCGTGATCGACCTGACTCTGCTGCGTGAAGATCCCGAGCTCGTGAAGCGCTCCCAGATCGCCCGTGGGGAATCGCCCGCGTCGGTCGACGATGCGCTGGAAGCCGACCGCCGTCGGCGCAAAGCCATCACGGACTTCGAAGAGCTGCGTGCCGCCCAGAACGCGCACGGAAAGCGCGTCGCTCAGGCACCCAAAGACGAGAAGGCCGCGCTCGTCGCCGAGGCCAAGCAGCTCAGCGAGCAGGTCAAGGCCGCGCAGCACGCGGTCGGCGAGGCCGAGGCCGCCGCCGACGAGGCGCTCGCCAAGATCGAGAACATCGTGCTCGACGGCGTCCCCGCCGGGGGCGAGGAGGACTTCGTCACCCTCCGCACCCACGGCGAGATCCCGACGTACGACTTCGAGCCGCGCGACCACCTCGAACTGGGTGAGAAGCTCGGCGCCATCGACATGGAACGCGGCACGAAGGTGTCGGGCAGCCGCTTCTACTTCCTCACCGGCATCGGCGCCCGTCTCGAGCTCGCGCTCATGACCCTCGCGCTCGACCGGGCTCTGCAGGCCGGTTTCACCCCGATGATCCCGCCGACGCTCGTGCGTCCCGAGGTCATGCGCGGCACCGGCTTCCTCGGCCAGCACGCCGACGAGGTCTACCACCTGCCGAAGGAGGACCTCTACCTCGTCGGCACGAGCGAGGTGCCCCTCGCCGGTTACCACATGGACGAGATCCTCGACCTGGAGCGCGGCGCCAAGCGCTACGCCGGGTGGTCCACCTGCTACCGCAGCGAGGCCGGCTCCTACGGCAAGGACACCCGCGGCATCATCCGCGTGCACCAGTTCAACAAGCTCGAGATGTTCGTCTACACCGACCCGGCGGATGCCGAGGCCGAGCACGACCGCCTCGTCGCGATGCAGGAGAAGATGCTGCAGGACCTCGGGCTCGCCTACCGCGTGATCGACGTGGCCGCGGGCGACCTCGGCTCCAGCGCCGCGCGCAAGTTCGACATCGAGGCCTGGGTCCCCACGCAGGACGCCTATCGCGAACTCACCAGCACCTCGAACTGCACGACCTACCAGGCACGCCGCCTCGAGACGCGGTTCCGGCCCGAGGGCGGCGGCAAGACGCAGCCGGTCGCGACCCTGAACGGAACTCTCGCGACCACCCGCTGGATCGTCGCGCTTCTCGAGACGCATCAGCGCGAGGACGGGTCGGTCACGGTCCCCGAGGTGTTGCGCCCCTACCTCGGCGGCCTCGAGGTCATGGAGCCCATCGCGTGACCGACGAGGCCGCCCTGCCCCCGACCGGCGCCGTCGAAAGCGCCCCGAAGCACGAGGCGGCCGAGGTCGTGGCCGATCTCGCCGACGCTCCCGTCGCGCGCATGCTGATCGCCCTCGACGTCGACGGGACGGTGCTCCTCGAGGACGACACCCTCAGTCCCGGCGTGGTCGAGGCGGTCGCCGGTGCCCAGGCGGCGGGCCACGAGGTGATGCTCGCGACCGGTCGCAGCTGGGGCAGCACGCACACGATCATGGACCGCCTCGGCATCCGTCCCGAGTACGCCGTGTGCTCGAACGGCGCGATCGTCATGCGGCGGGTCGGAGACGGGGATGCCGCCGATTACGAGCGCGCGCACGTGGAGACGTTCGACCCGACCGAGGTCCTCACCCTGCTCGGGGAGCATCTCGCCGGAGCGCACTTCCTCGTCGAGCTGCCCGACGGCTCGCGCCTGTTCACCGATTACCTCGACGACTGGAACCTCGAGGGCGCGAACCGCGTGACCTTCGATCGGCTGTCCGAGCAGCCGGTGTGCCGCGTCGTCGTGGTCGCCCCCGAGAAGACCGACAAGGACTTCCTGCAGCTCGTCGAGCGCATCGGCCTCAACCAGGTGTCGTACGCGATCGGGTGGACCGCCTGGCTCGACATCGCCCCGCAGGGCGTCGACAAGTCGACCGCGCTCGAGCTCGTGCGCGGCTGGCTCGGCATCCCCGCGGAGCGGGTTCTCGTCATGGGCGACGGTCGCAACGACATCGAGATGATGCAGTGGGCGGTTCGCAACGGGGGTCGCGCGATCGCCATGCACCAGGGCCCGCCCGAGGTGCACGCCGCCGCCGGCGAGGTCGGCCTCTCGGTGAGCGAGGGCGGCGTCGCGGCGGTGCTGCGCGCGCTGTAGCCCTCAGATGTGCGCGGCGTGCCCCGGGCGGTGGCTCGCGACGCTGGCGACGGTCCATGCCAGCAGCCCGAACGGGGGCAGAAGCAGGAGCGCCATCGCCCACGTGGCCTTGAGGCCGATGGAGACGTGCGCGTCACGCACGGTGACGACGGTGGCCCAAATGGATGCCGCGTAGATGAGCGCGAAGACGATGAGCATGGGATTCCCCTCCTTGTCGAACAAGGCCCGCTGCGGAGGGCGGTGGGCTGTCTTTTCCCCGGTCTACGCCTGCTCCCGAGCGGGTTCAAGCTCCCGTGGCACGCGCAGGGTGAATCGATATCCGCGGCTTGGCATTCGTTCAGGAACGGATGCCGTGCCCCGCCCACGCGGACCGGATCGCGGCGCGCAGCACACGCGTGTCACCGCGATCGAGAGCACGCCGGGCGCGGTCGAACGCCGCCCGCGCGGCATCCCGGAACAGGGGTTCGTGGGCCGGTGAGGTGGCCGCGAGCGAGGCGAGGCACTTCTGGAGGCGCACCTGCACCTCGATGTCGGCCGCACCGTCCCGCGCGAGCGGCCGGACGGCATCGGCGACGAGGTCGCGCAGGGTCGGCGGGGTCACGAACACGTGCTCGTACGCGACGTCCTGCGAGGGCTCCGCGACGAGAGCCCTGGTGAAGACGCGTTGAAGGGCCGCGATCACCTCGATGGCCGTTCCCGGATCGTTGGTCGCGGCCGAGAGCGCGCGACTGCCGATCTCGGTGAGGGCGATCACGCCGAACCGCGGGTCCTGCTCGTAGGTGCGATGGTGCTCGATGCGGAAGCAGCGACGGATGCCGGAGCGCAGGCTCTCATCGATGTCGCCGTGCACGAACGCCAGCGGCACGCGCGCGTCGGCGATGCGTCCCGGGGAGGCGTGCACGTGGACGTCGACCTCGTGGGAGCGCGCGAGTCTGTCCAGGCCGGCGATGTCGACGTGTGTGACGTATCCCACCTCGTCGGCGGTGACCGCTCCGGCATCCGCGGGAGGGCCGGAACTCCGGCGCGCGCCGAGGGTGGGGGAGGTGGCGTAGAGCTCGAGCGAGGTCGTCGCGGCCTTCTCGACGCGGTCGATGACGTCGGCCATGCGCCCGAAGGTCGCGAGGTGCGAGATCCACCGCAGCAGGGTGACGACGACGATCGCGATCACCACCAGGGTGCTGACGAAGAGGATCGTCCGACCCTGCTCTTTGTAGTACCCGGTCGACAGAGCGACGATCCCGACGAGCGAGAAGGCGAACGCCCCGACGAAGGTCGACACCGCGTTCTGCGAGGTCGGGTCGGCGATGAGCAGCGAGGTCGAGCGCGGGGTCGCCGTGGTCGTGGCGGACGAGAAGGCGGTCACCATCGCCGTCACCGAGAAGGTGCTCACCGTGAGCATGGCCGTCGCGATGATCTGCAGCAGCGATCCGACCGCGTTCTGGCCCAGGTCGATCGAGAACGAGAACGGCAGCAGCGGCCCGAGGTACCGCGCCGCCAGCGCGACGAGCACCGCGATGACCGTGAAGATCGCCGCGCGTACCCACACCTGCCGTCCGAGACGGAGGAAGAAGGATGCCACCGACCCGCGCGCTGCTCTCGCCATGGGATCGACGCTAGTCAGGGCCGTTCGCCAGCCGCGGGGGCTGGACGCGCGCGGCGCCGGGGCCTCGGTAGACTCGGACGACCGGGAGGGTTGTCCGAGCGGCCGATGGACCTGGTCTTGAAAACCAGTGGGCAGCGATGTCCCGTGGGTTCGAATCCCACACCCTCCGCAACGCGAAAAGCGGGCCCCACAGGGGTCCGCTTTTCGCGTTATGACCGGTTGAGCGGGATCCGAACCCACGACGCTATAATTCTGTACATGACCACGCTCTCCCTCGCCGACGCGCGTGCCAACCTCTCCAAACTGGTCGAGTCCGCTGTCACGACGCACGAGCGGTTCGACGTCACGCGCAACGGTGACCGTGTCGCCGTTCTTCTGAGTGCCGACGACTACGACTCCCTGCTCGAGACCGTCGACATCCTCAGCCGTCCTGACGAGGTCGCGGCTGTGCGGGAGGGTCTTGCCGATCTCGCCGAGGGGCGGACCTCGTCCATCGAGGATGTTCGCGCGGCGATGACCGCGCGCGGGCGCCTCTCGTCGTGACACCCGAGTACGAGGTCGTTTTCAGTCGGGCCGCTCGACGGGCGCTCGAACGGGATCTTCCCCGGAAGATCGCGGCCGCGGCGTTCGAGTTCATCGCGGGCGCCCTCCGCGACAATCCTCGTCGTGTCGGCAAGCCCCTCCGTGAGCCGCTCGCGCCCCTTTACTCCGCACGTCGCGGCGACTATCGCGTTCTCTACCGGATCACTGATCGCCGACTGGTGATCGAGATCGTGTTGGTCGTCCACCGCCGCGACGCGTACCGCTCCTGATCGCCCGGTGCCAGGTGAGATTCCCCTGACCCTCACACGATTCTCAGCCGTTCGTCTCTAAGATGGCTCCGACCTGTGGCCCTGGCCCAGGCGAGATGCGATGCCCGGCCGGATGGCATCCGTCCCCGAAAGGACCCGAGTGAGCAAGAGCACGACCCCGCGCGGGCAGAGAACCGTCGCGCGCCATGGACGTCTGCGGACGCTCAGCCCCGCCAGCCAGATCATGCGGGCGGTGGCCGTGGGCCTCGCCGTTCTGCTGGTCTCCGGTTTCGGAGTCGGTGCGTACGCGCTGTACGACCTGTCGTCGAGCTTCACGGCCGATGCCGTCGAGCTCAAGGGCCAGCCCGCGGTTCCGCCGGACATCGGCGAGCTCAAGGGCGGCGTCAACATGCTGCTGGTCGGAACCGACGAGTGCGAGCCGTCTTTCGCGTCGCTCTTCGGTGACCGCTGCACGGGTGCCGACTCGGGCGACAGCCTCAACGACGTCAACATGCTCGTGCACATCTCGGACGAGCCGCGGCGCGTGACCGTCATCTCGTTCCCCCGTGACCTCATGGTTCCGATCCCGTCGTGCACCGACAAGGACGGCGTGGAGCACTCGGCCATGAGCAAGCAGCAGATCAACAGCGCCTTCTACTACGGCGGGCTGTCGTGCGTGGTCGACACGATCTCGAAGCTCAGCGGTCTCGAGATCCCGTTCGCCGCGAAGGTCAGTTTCGGCGGCGTCATCAACATCACCGACGCGATCGGCGGCGTCGACGTGTGCATCGCCAACGGCATCAAAGACCCGTACACCGGTATCGACTGGCCCGCCGGCACCCGCACCGTGGTCGGTCTCGACGCTCTCCAGTTCCTCCGCACCCGGCACGGCGTCGGCGACGGCGGCGACCTCGGTCGCATCTCGAACCAGCAGCAGTACATGTCGCGCCTGGCCAACAAGCTGAAGAGCCAGGAGGTGCTGTCGAACCCGGCGACCCTCTACAAGCTCGCCTCGACCGCGCTGCGCAACGTCGACCCCTCGACGTCGCTCACGAACCCGCTGACGCTCGTGCAGATCGCCTCCGCGGTGAAGGACGTGCCCTTCAACGAGATCGTCTTCATCCAGTACCCGACGTTCACGGACTCGGCCGACCCGAACCGCGTCGTCCCCGACTACGACGCCGCGGACACGCTGTGGGCCGCGCTCGCCGCGAACCAGCCCCTTCAGCTCTCGGGCAACCTGAGCGACGGGGACGGCGTCGTCGTCGACGAGAACGCCCAGCCGACCCCGACCGACACCGCATCGCCGGCGCCGACCGACAGCGCGGCCCCCACCCCCGAGCCTTCTTCGTCGGCGATCACGCTGCCGTCGGAGATCGCGGGCCAGACGGCCGCGCAGGCCACCTGCTCGAACGGAAACGTCCGCTGACGTCGTCGGTCCCGGCATCCGCATCCCTCCGATCGTGGATTCGGATGCCGGGGCGCGAGCGGGTAGTATGAACCGGTGTGCTCGCGCCTTCGGCGTCGATCACCTGGAGACGTCGCATAGTCAGGCCTAGTGCACCACCCTGCTAAGGTGGAGTCCCCGTAAGGGGACCGAGGGTTCAAATCCCTCCGTCTCCGCCACAAGTAAGGCCCGCAGATCCGCGAAATTACGCGGATCTGCGGGCCTTTGTCGCTTGTTGCCGGCCGCCGGTGGACACTATTTGGACACAACTGCGCTCATTCGCGCTCGATCCAACGCCGCTGAAACCGTGTCGACGTCGTCGTCGAAGAGGTCCGCGTAGACGTCAAGCGTCATCGCCGCGGAAGCGTGGCCAAGCATCCGCTGCACCGCCTTCACATTCGCGCCCGACGCGATCGCCAACGACGCCGCGGTGTGCCGCAGGTCGTGCAGCGTCATCCTGTCCAGGCCGGCCTCCTTGAGGGCGCGCAGGAACCAGGACTTCGACAGCGTCGACGTTCGCGGCCGCGGCAGGTACTCGAGCCCCCCGCCGAAGACGAGAGCATCCCGAGGCTTCTTTTCGCAGAGCTTGGCGATGGGCAACGTCAGGAACTGGGGGAACCCGACAGACCGCATCTCGTGAGTCTTGGGGGAGCCGACGTGCGCTTCGTTGCCGATCCGAACGGCGTTCTCCGACACCGCGCGCCTTCGCCGCAGGACGTCGACGTCGCGCACGCGCAACGCGGTCAGTTCGCCCCATTGCAGCCCGGTGTATGCAGCCACGCGAATCAGCGTCCCACGCTCGCCGCCGGCGGCTTGAGCTAGGCGCTCAACCTCGTCGTGCGTCAGATATGGGTGAGCGCGCTTCTGCTTGCGAGGGAGGTCTACCCCATGGGCTGGGTTGTGCAGGATACGGAGGTCTCGCACAGCGACCTCGAGGATCGCGGAGAGCACCCCGAACGCCCGGATGACAACCGTCGCGCTCGTCGGCCCGGTCGTCAGCAGAGCCGTCGCGCGGCCTCGCCTGTTCGTCACTGCCGTGCCGGCGAAAATCTGGCGCACCCACTCCTGCACAGCGCTGTGCCTCACCGCAGACACCTGAACGCCGCCCCATCTCGGTTCCACCTAGACCCGCCACGCGTCGTCGAGCACTCGGAAGCTCGATGGCTTGAGCGTGGCGCGCTTCGCGGCCAACCAGTCGACACCGAGATCCCCGATGTTCGCTCGAGCGCTCGCCGGATCGATGAAGTCTTCGCGTGCGATGGAAACGTCGACCGTGGCGAGGAAGAGCTCCGCCTCCCTCTTGCTCCTGAAGCCGCGCTTGGATGTCTGTTTGGATGATTCTGGACGGCCGCGAGGCGCAGATGATGCTCAACCCGTTCGAGCTGCCGACGACATCACAGCCGCCTAACGTCAACGTCACGCTTGCGCAGGTGCTTCGCGACAGGGTAGCGGGCGAGCTGTTTCAGGCACCCGGCAGCTCTACTACGACGGAGCGAAGCTCTTCCGCAGCGTCGCCGAGTAGGCAGCCTGGCGGGCGGTCCGTCAATGAGTAGCTGATGTCGGAGGTCTCTGGTTTAGTGTGAAACCACGTCGAAAGGACACATCATGGCACCTGTCATCGAAGTAACGCGCGAAGCACTCTTGGAGCGCCGTCGAGCAATCCTGGACGACCTTGGCCTCACCCTTGAGGAGTACCTCGCGCGCGCGCGTGCGAGCGCCCTCAGCGGCCGCGAGTGGGATGTTCGCGACGATCTCGACTACATCGCGTTCCTGCTCGACGAGTCTGAGTTCGTCGACTAACGCGGAGCGCGCCAGTGTCCGAGCACGCTGCGTTGGCCGCAGCGCAGGCCTTCGCCGCCGAGCTCACCGAGACGGTACAGGGAGTTCTACCTGGTTCCCCGAGCTTCCAAGCCATGCTGGTAGTTCCGCCCCACGTGCAGGTGTCCGTCTTCGACCCCACCGGCAAGATTGCAAAGCTCCCGCTGTTCATCTCCGGGGAGCACGTCGGAGACTGGCGTCTGTCAATGTCGGTCAACTTCGACCACTCAGGCGAGTACCTCAAGGTCATACGCTCGGCTTTCACCCTGATGATGGCGGAGAACGACAGCATTCCGCTGGTGAGGTACGAGTTCGACGATCTCATGCGCACAGCCCCGATTGCGCACTGGCAATTCCACGCCGAGCGGGGGGCGTTTTCTCACCTCTTGGGATTCGCGCGGTCTGCGGGCAAGAAGGTCACGCCATACTCGCTGAGCTCCCTGCACTTCCCTGTGGGCGGAGCTCGCATGCGGCCGGGAGTTGACGATCTTCTCGAGTTCCTAGTCAAGGAATGCCACTTCGACACCGTTGAGACGTGGCGGACCTCGATACTCGCCAGCCGAGACCGCTACCGCCGTATTCAAGCCCGCACCATCGCGCGTGACATGCAGGAGGAAGTAGCCGCGACGCTTGTTGAGGCGGGATGGAAAGTCACGCCACCGGAGACTTTGCCTGAAGCCGGCAGCAAGTTCCTGACGCGGTGGTAAAGACCGGCGAAGGCTAACCGCTTTCTGCTGTGGGGCAGACTCAGGTGACAGCAATCAAACGACCACGAGGAGATGTTCATGTCCGCGACCAAATATGACGTCCTAGCGAAACTCATCGAGCGGGATGCAGATCTGACTGGTCTCGACCGCGCTGGCAACTACAACTTGCTCATAGCGATCATCCACGAAATCAGCCGGGGCCACGCGACGGAGGATGACCTCGCTGAGGCGATCTACGACATGATCGCTGACGTTTACGTCGGGGAGGCCCCGCAGTCCGAAACGCAGTCACGCTACCCCGTTCAGGGACTCCCCTCGGCCGACCCTCGCGATCTCTCTGACAGCCAGAGCCCCACCACGGTCGACTTCTGATCCGCTAGCTCGGACACGGCGTGGCCACACGATGGCCACATTGTCGCGTAAGCGAACGAGCCCCCAAGGCGTCAGGACCCCCGCAAATCCCGTGTAATCTCGCGGATCTCGCGGGGTTCGGCTTCGTCCCCGGTTGCGGTTGGCGGGTTCAAATCCCTCCGTCTCCGCACTGAGGAAAAGCCCCGGTTCGCCGGGGCTTTTCTCGTCCCCGCAGGGCGACGCCTACCGCTCGAAGACGGGCGTCGTCCGGACGCGGTGCCCCTCACCGAACCTCGCGCGCCGGGGAGGCCTCATGGCTGCGCGGCCAAGCCGGGGACGGCGGGGAGGTGACCCCGCGTCCGACGGAGGACGGCGATGACGAGGAACCCGTCGATCACGACCCAGGTGGCCCACGACACCGCCATGTATCCCCAGTAGCTCCCGTCCGACAGCTCCGACAGCGGCGTCATGAAGTTGTACTGGGCCATCTGGAACAGGTTGTTGAACAGGGCATGCGCGAAGACCGCGGGCCAGACGCTCGACGACAGGTACCTCAGGGCGCTGACGAGGACCGCGGCCAGGAGGAGGTCGAGCGTCTTCGACACCACGTCTCGGGGCGCGAGGTCTCCGGCCACGGCATAAGCGATGGTGAGGGGCAGGTGCCAGACGGCCCAGAGAGCGCCGATCACCGCCGTCGTCGTCACGAAGCCGCGGGGCGACAGAAGCGTGGTGAGGTAGCCGCGCCACGCGAGCTCTTCGCCGGCGACGGGGATCATGAACAGGAGCGCGACCGGCAGCGTGAGCGCGACGGCCGTCGTCGCGCCGTCCACACAGCGCAGCTCGATGAGGCCGGCGGAGCCGGCGAGGAGGATCGGGGCGATGCACGCGATGAGGAGGGCACCCAGAGCGAGCAAGGAGGAGCGCATGATCGCTGCGCCGTTCCCGCGCACTCGGGCGGCGGATAGCGTCCACACGGTGAGTTCGTTCACGCGATCCCCGCGTCGCGCTCGGTGGACGGCAACAAGCACGAGCACCGTCGCGAACGGCACCCACTGCACGACGAAGGTGAGACCGGTGAGGTAGCCAGGATCGGCCCCGAGGAAGACCAGAGCGGTCGCCGCGCACACGGCGAGCATGACGATGAGGGCGAAGGCACCGAGGAACGGTCCCACCGGAGGCATCCCGGGGGCGTCCTGCGTGCGAGAAGGGGAGATCACGGGTCCGACGCTAGGAGCGGGGGCGCGGGCACGTCAGGGGAGGTATCCGGAGAACTTCGTCGGGTTATCCGGACATTCCACCGGGCTGTCGCCGACCGCGCGGAACGGCGTGCTCGCGTGTCGAGCGACATGTGGGGGCCCCACGGTTCCGCCTTCTGCCACACTTCGACCCAGGGCGCGCTGCGCGTTCCGGACAGGGGGAGAGCCGTGACCACGGCGGAGAAGCACACCACTCGTACACACAGACGCGCGCCCCAGCGGAGGGAGCATCGGCGGACGCACACCGCCTGGTTCTTCGTCGGTGGGCTCGCGGTATGGCTCTATCTCGGGATCGTCGTCATCCACATCCTTCGCAATCCCGCGGGCTTGGAGACGTGGATCTTCGTCGGTGCCGCTCTCGTTCCCGCGACCATCTTCTGGATCATGGTGCACCGATTGCGCACCACCGACACCATCACGGCGGTGAACCTCGTGGTGGCGGCGGTGATCGGCGGGACCCTCGCGATCACGTTGGCCGGAACCCTCGACGAGCTCATGTCGAGAATCCCGCAGCCCGAGTTCGGAGGGCACGGCCTGATCGCGCTCGCATCGGCCGGCTTCGTCGAGGAGTTCTGCAAGGGCCTCATGATCGTGATCGTCGGATGGAAGCTGACCAAGACGACTCGCAACGGCCTGTTCGTCGGCGGCGCCGTCGGTCTCGGGTTCGCGGTGTTGGAGACCATGTTCTACATCGCCTCGGCGGCCACCGGTGCCGACCCCGTGATCGCCGCGGCTCGCGAAGCGATCGTGCGCGGTCTCGTCGCTCCCTTCGGTCACGTTCTGTGGAGCGCCCTGTTCGGTGCGGCGCTGTTCGCGGCCGCGTCGAAGACAGGCCGCTTCCGCCTGTCGTGGCTCGTTATCGGTGCGTACGTGGGCGTCGCGCTCATGCACGGCACGTGGGACGGCGCGGGCGGCGTGGTCCTCGACCTCACGGGCAGCGGCGTCCTCACCTTCTTCGTGCAGGTCGGCGGGTGGATCGTCCTCATCGTCGGCGGCGGATTGCTCTGGCGTCACATCGCGCGGAAGCACCCGGCACCGCCCCTGGCAGACGACCTCGAATCGGGGGCCGGGGCGCCGGGGACTCCGCCGTCGACGAGCTCGGTTCCCGTCTGAGGCCCATCGCACTCTGAGCATCGAGGGGGCGCGCTCTCCACAGCGCGCCCCTCGATGTCATCGACGCCGATATCCTCGCTGAAGACTGCTCGTCGTCTTCCTCTACCCCCGGAGAACCCCATGTCTGTCGGTCTGCTCGCCGTCGTCGATGACATCCTCAGTGCTGCCATGAAGGCGAGCGCGAAGACCGCGGGAGTCGTCATCGACGATGCCGCCGTCACCCCGCAGTACGTCCAGGGCCTCACCCCCGCGCGCGAGCTTCCCGTCGTGTGGAAGATCGCGCTCGGCAGCATCATCAACAAGTACGTGATCATCATCCCGATCGCGCTGCTGCTCGAAGCCTTCGCGCCGATGGTGCTTCCGTATCTCCTCATCGTCGGTGGCGCCTTCCTCTGTTTCGAAGGTGCTGAGAAGGTGCTGGAGTGGTTCGGCGTCAGCCACGGAGAGCACGACGACGACGGCCCGCGCGATGAGAAGAAGCTCGTGCTCGGTGCCGTGCGCACCGACCTGATCCTCAGCACCGAGATCATGCTGATCGCGCTGTCGAGCCTCGACCCCGATTTCGGGATCTGGATGACGCTGGGCGCCCTCCTCATCATCGGCCTCGCCATGACGCTCGTGGTCTACGGCGCCGTCGCGTTGCTCGTGAAGATCGACGACATCGGCCTTCGGTTCATGAAGAGCCCGTCGCGCGGCGTCCGTCGTTTCGGCGTGCGGGTCGTGGCATCCATGCCGGCGGTGTTCCGCGTGATCAGCATCGTCGGCACCGTCGCGATGCTGTGGGTCGGTGGGCACCTCCTGCTGCAGAACCTCGCGGAGACGCTGTGGGCGGGTCCGTACGACCTGGTGCACGTGGTGACGCACGCGATCGAGGCCGCCGGAGCGGTCGTCGTCTGGATCGTGGAGACGGCGATGTCGGCGGTGTTCGGCCTCGCGATCGGGCTTGTCATCGTCGCGGTCATCACCGGGATCACGCGCCTGACGAAGCGCGGAGGACACACGGCGGGGAGCTCCACCGAGACGGCTCACGTCGACGGCTGACCCGCCGCACCGGCTTCTCGTCACGCCGAGACGTCGCCGAAGCGCTCCCGCAGCTCGGCTTTGATGACCTTGCCGGATGCCGTGCGGGGCAACGCCTCGATCACGACGACCTCTTTGGGCAGCTTGTAGCGCGCCACCTGTCCGTCGAGGTGCGCGCGCACGGCGGCGGTGTCGATCGTCGCCCCCTCCGTCACGGTCAGGACGGCCAGCGGCACCTCGCCCCACCGTTCGTCCGGGATGCCGATGACCGCGACGCCCGTGACGCCGGGCATGTCGGCGATCAACGCCTCGACCTCGGCGGGGTAGATGTTCTCGCCCCCGGAGATGATCATGTCCTTCGATCGACCGCAGATGTAGAGGTAGCCGTCGGCGTCCAGATACCCCAGGTCGCCGGAGCGGAACCAGCCGTCCTCGGTCTTCGCGGAGCGCGTGGCGTCGTCGAGACCGAGGTATCCGGCGAAGACGTTCGGCCCGGTCACGTGGATCTCGCCCACCGTGCCAGCCGGGACCGGGTGATCGTCGTCGTTCACGACCCGGACCTCGGTGAAGAAGTGCGGCAGGCCGACGCTGCCCTGTTTCGCCCGCGTCATGTGCGGGGCGAGCGACGTCGCCCCGGGCGAGGTCTCGGTCATGCCGTAGCCCTGCGAGAACGACAGGCCGCGCTCCTCCCAGGCCCGGAGGATGCGATCGGGAACCGCGGATCCGCCGCACGTGAGGGTGTGCAGGCTCGAGATGTCGGTACTCGCCCACGAAGGGTGGTCGGCCATGAGCTGGAAGGTGGTGGGGACGCCGGAGATCATCGTCACGCGGTGCTGTTCGACGAGGTCGAGCGCGCGTCCGGCTTCGAACCCCTTCTCCAGCACGAGGGTGCCGCCTTTGAGGACGACGGGGAGGGCGCCCATGCCCAGCGAGGCGACGTGGAAAAGCGGCGAGATCATCAGGGCGACGTCACCGGACACGACGTCGTAATCGATGACCGTGTTCACCGCGACGGCCGTGAGGTTCTCGTGCGTGAGAACCGCTCCCTTGGGGCGACCTGTGGTGCCCGAGGTGTAGACGACCGCGGCGGGGGCGTCCGGCTCGGCGATCACGAGCGCGGGCGCCGGGCCCGCGGCATCCCTCCTCCGATCGAGACCGGGTTCGCCGTTCCGGCCGGACGCGCCCGTGCGCAGGCGACGCGGCGGGTGGGCGAGTCCGGCCTCGACGGCGTCGAGCCGGTCCTCGAAGGACGGGTCGTGGATGAGCACGCGGGCGCGGCTGTCGGAGAGGACGTGGGAGATCTCCGGGCCCGCGAGACGCGTATTGACCGGGACGAAGACGGCGCCGATGCGTACCGCGCCGAAGAGGGTGACGAGGAAGTCGGGGCTGTTCTCGCCCAGGAAGGCGACTGTGTCGCCCGCGCCGACGCCCTCTTCCGCGAGGACCGCGGACACGGCCTCGGCGTGGTCGGCGAGCTGGCGATAGCTGAGCCGCTGGTTCTCGCCGAACACCACGGCGGTCTTGTCGGGGGAGCGCAGGCGGCGGCGGGGGAGCCAGGCTCCGAGTCCTTGGGTTCTCATGCGCGGTCTCTTCTTCGAGTGCGGTTCGCGGGGGTCCAGCGGTGCCCGGGGCCCGTGAGTGACGGGCCCCGGGCGGCTCACGCGTAGAAGCGGTAGAGGCCGCGGGCGACGACGGCGGGCTTGCTGCCGCCGTCGATCTCGATCGTCTGGTCGACGGCGAGCTGGTAGCCGCCGGCGATCTCGGTGATCTCGGCGATGACGGCATTCATCCGCACGCGCGAGCCGACCTTCACCGGCGAGATGAAGCGCACCTTGTCGAGGCCGTAGTTGACCTTGGTGGTCACACCCGTGACATCGAGCAGCTCGGTCCAGAACTTCACGGCGAGCGACAGGCTGAGGAAACCGTGGGCGATCGCGCCGCCGAAGGGGCCGTCCTTCGCGCGCTCGGGGTCCGTGTGGATCCACTGGTGATCGTCGGTGGCGTCGGCGAAGAGGTCGACGCGGTCCTGCGTGACCTCGAGCCAGTCCGACCAGCCGAGGTCGGTGCCGGCGAGGCCGGCGAGGTCGTCGTAGGCGATGGCGGTGGTCATGAGTGCTCCTTGAGAGGGGTGGAGAGGCGGAGGAGGCGCGCGGCGTTGTCCCTGAGGATCCCCGGCATCACCTCGGGTTTGAGGGCGGTCTGCTCGACGTCGCGCATCCACCGGTCGGGGATGAGCAGGGGGAAGTCCGAGCCGAACAGGATGCGGCTTCTCAGGAACGAGTTGGCGGCACGGACGAGCTGCTCCGGGAAGTACTTCGGGCTCCATCCCGACAGGTCGATCCACGTGTTGTGCTTGTGGGTCGCGACGGAGATCGCCTCGTCCTGCCACGGCACCGAGGGGTGGGCCATGATGATCTGCAGATCCCCGAAGTCCGCCGCGACAGCATCGAGGAGCATCGGGTTGGACAGGCCCAGGCGCAGACCCCGTCCCCCCTTCATGCCCGCGCCGATCCCGGTCTGACCGGTGTGGAAGAGGGCGACCGAACCGGCCGCCTGCAGGACCTCGTAGAGCGGGTAGTGGCGCTCGTCGCTCGGATCGAACCCCTGCACCGTCGGGTGGAACTTGAACCCGCGGACTCCGGAGTCGTCGATGAGCCGTCGCGCACGGTCGACGGCGTCGGCGCGGTTCGGGTCGACGGACCCGAAGGGGATCAGCACATCATTGTGGCGCGCGGCTCCCGCGGCGATGTCGGCGCTCGACAACGGCGGGTGGCCGAGGTGGCTCTCGGCGTCGACCGTGAAGACCACCGCCGCCATCGACCGCTCGCGGTAGTACTCCGCGATGCTGTCGAGGTCGGGACGCGCGGCGTCGACGGCGAAGTAGCGACTCGCGGCCGCCGCCAGGTCGTCGGGCAGCGACGCGTGTCCGTGCCCGTCGACCTCGATGTGCACGTGGACGTCGATGGCCTTCAGCGCCTCGACATCGATGGCGGACTCGTAGCGGACCATGGTCGTCAGGCGGTCGGGGCGGGGCGCTGCAGCTCGGTGGGCAGGGTGGGGAACCGCTCGCCGACGCCCTGGAGCTCTCCGACCGCCTTGGCGAATCCGTCATTGAGGGCCTCGAAGCTCCAGCCGCCCTCGCGATACGCCGTCGCGACGGGCTCGGGGTGCGACCACAGCTGCAGGCGGTCGCCGCCGATGCCGATGGCCTGACCGGTGATGCCGGCCGCGGCGTCGGAGGCGAGGAAGGCCACGAGAGGCGCGACATCGTCGGAGGTGCCGAAGCCCAGGTCGTGACGGAAGAACGCCGGCATGGGCTCTCCCGCCGCCTCGGCCTCGACGGCCGCGGCGAAGTACGGCACGGTCGCCGTCATCGCCGTCGCGGCCACGGGGATCACGGCGTTCGCGGTGATGCCCGCCTTCTTGAGCTCGAGCGCCCAGGTGCGAACCATGCCGACGATGCCGGCCTTGGCGGCCGCGTAGTTCGTCTGGCCGAAGTTGCCCCGCTGGCCGGTGGGCGAGCCGATGCAGATGATGCGCCCGGGGATCTCGTTCTGGCGCATGTACGTCGCGGCGGCCCGGACGGTGGTGAAGGTGCCGCGAAGGTGCACGCCGATGACGGTGTCGAAGTCGTCGTCGCTCATCTTCCAGAGCACGGTGTCGCGAAGCACTCCCGCGTTGGTCACGAGGATGTCGAGGCGGCCGAAGTTCTCCACCGCCGCGGCGACGAGGGCGTCGGCGGTCTCGGTCGGCCCGACCGGGGCGGCGACGGCGACGGCGCGTCCGCCCGCGTCGACGATGGTCTTCACCGCGGCGTCGGCGGTGGCGGCATCCACGTCGTTGATGACGACCGCGGCGCCCTGCCGGGCCAGTTCCTGGGCGTAGGCGAGGCCGAGGCCGCGGCCCGAACCGGTGACGATGGCGACTTTGCCGGTGAGCGACATGGTGAACTCCTTCGTGTCGCCGCCATCGTGGCATCCATTCGTTGAAAAAGTCAATGATTGATTTTCGCTACACTTACGCCATGAGCACCGCGGCGGGCGACGAGGCAGGCGAGGTGTCGCGACTGGAGCATGCTCCCCTCGCCGACGACCTCGGCTTCCTGCTCGCACGCGCCGCGGCTGTCTCTCAGGCGGCGGGCAACGCGGCGCTCGCCGCGCACGGGCTGAAGGTGCGGTCCTACTCGGTGCTGGCGCTCGCCGTCACCGGCGGACGACCCTCTCAGCGCGAGCTCGCGGCCTTCCTGCGCCTGGACCCCAGTCAGGTGGTCGCTCTCATCGACGATCTGGCTCGTCGCGGGCTCGTGACGCGCGAGCCCGACCCCCGTGATCGGCGCGCGAACGTCGTGGCCGCCACCCTGGAGGGGCGCAAGCTGTACCGCCGTGCGCTCGCCGACGTCGAGGCGGGGGAGCGACGCGCGCATGCCGCACTGGCGAGCGCCGAACGCACAGAGCTGACGCGGCTTCTCCGGGCGGTGGCGTTCCCCGCGGGCGAGGACGCGTAGATCGGCCGCGGTGCTCCCGGGCTGCGCCAGGGCCCGGCCCCCGGCGGTGCGCCGAGGCTGCATCCGGCTGACAACTCGGTGACATCCTGCAACGGTGTTGTCGGCGCGCTGCCGTCTCGCCGCGCCGTCGGGGTGGAGGCGGCCCCGCCGGATTCCGCCCGACCCGCGAACGCGCCGCGGACTACGGCCGAGGGCGCAGGCGCTCCAAGAGGTCCAGGCCGTGACGCGCCCAGGCGATCTCGCCCTCGGCGCGGTCGAGGAATCCCTCGTACGTGAAGACCTTGAAGGTGATGATCGCCTCCGGATCGTGCTCGGTGTCGCTCGCGAGACGGCGCGCCACGATCGGGTGGGAACGCCGACGGATGGCATCCAGTTGCGCCTGCCACTGCGCGCGGCGCAGCTCGTAGTGGGCGATGTGCTCCTCGAGGTGGCGGCGGGCGACGGCGGGGTCTGCCCACTCGAAGTAGGCCGCGCGCAGATGTGCCGGGTCGCGTTCGCGCGGGTACTCGATCGGCTCGAGCATCCAGGCGCGGAAGGCGTCGACGCCCTCGTCGGTGATCGAGTACTGCGTCTTGGTCGACTTCGCGCCCCACGGCACCGACTCGTCCACGAGCAGGCCGTCGGCGACCATGCGCTTGAGCTCGGGGTAGATCTGCGAGTCGGGGGCGTGCCAGACGTGGCCGACCGACACGTGGAAGGCCTTCGCGAGGTCGTAGCCGGTCATCGGCTGCGCGGTCAGGAGGGCCAGAAGGGCGTACCGCAGGCTCATCGGCGACTCCTCGAAAGTGCTTGCGGATACTCAGGTTCCACCGTATCTTCTCCGCTATACCTATCCTGATAGATAGTGAACAAAGGAGTTCCCCGTGCAGGAGACAGTGACCGCGAAGCTGCTCGACCACCCGCGCAACGCCTGGTACGTCGCCGCGTGGGATCACGAGGTCGGGCGCAAGAAGATCCTCGCGCGCACCGTCGCGGGGCGTCCGCTCGCCCTGTACCGCACCGAGGACGGACGCGCCGTCGCTCTCGCCGACGCCTGCTGGCACCGCCTCGCGCCGCTGTCGCAGGGGGCGCTCGTCGGCCCCGAGGACATCCGCTGCCCGTACCACGGCATCACCTACGACGCCCGCGGCCGCTGCACGAGCATGCCCGCGCAGGAGACCATCAACCCGAGCGCCCTCGTCCCCTCGTTCCCCGTCGTCGACCGCTACCGCTACGTGTGGGTGTGGGTGGGCGACCCCGCCCTCGCCGACCCCGCGCTCATCCCCGACATGCACCAGATGACGGATGCCGCCTGGACCGGCGACGGTCTCACGATCCACGCGCCGTGCAACTACCAGCTCATCCTCGACAACCTCATGGACCTGACCCACGAGGAGTTCGTGCACTCCAGCAGCATCGGACAGAAGGAGCTCAGCGAGAGCGAGTTCGTCACCAGCCACACCGACACCACCGTGACCGTGGAGCGGTGGATGCACGACATCGAGGCGCCGCCGTTCTGGCTCAAGAACATGCGCGACAAGTTCCCCGGCTTCGAGGGGCGCGTCGACCGCTGGCAGATCATCCACTTCGAGGCCCCGTCGACGATCTGCATCGACGTCGGTGTCGCGAAGGCCGGAACCGGGGCGCCGGAGGGGGACCGCTCGCAGGGCGTCAACGGCTACGTGATGAACACCATCACCCCCGAGACCGCGCGCTCGAGCCACTACTTCTGGTCGTTCCAGCGCAACTACCGCCTCGACAGCCAGCTCATCACGACGCAGCTGCGCGAGGGCGTGCACGGGGTGTTCGGCGAGGACGAGGCGATGCTCGCCGCCCAGCAGGCCGCCATCGACGCCAACCCCGATTACGAGTTCTACAGCTTGAACATCGACGCGGGCGGCATGTGGGTGCGCCGGATCCTCGAGCGGATGCTGCTCGCCGAGGGACGCGACCACGCCCCTGCTCCGCGCCGCGGCGCCCAGCTGGTGCGCTGACGTGGCGGTCTCACGGACCGAGGTCTGGCAGGGCGGCACGGTCGTGGCATCCCGCCCCCTCACGCCAGAGATCCGCCGCATCGAGATCGAGGTCGACGACCCCGTCCCGGTGAGCCCCGGCGCTCACGTCGACGTGCGTCTGACGATCGCGGGCGAGCGCGATCGCCGGTCGTACTCGATCGTGGACGCGACCGCCGACGGTCGGCGTATCGCGCTCAGCGTCTACACCTCGCCGGTGAGTCGCGGGGGAGCGGCGGTCATGAACGCGCTGGCGCCCGGCGACCGCCTGGAGCTCACGCAGCCGCTCAACGACTTCCCGCTCCGGCCCGGTGCGTCGCGCTACGTGCTCATCGCCGGGGGCGTCGGCATCACCGCGATGGTGGGCATGGCGGCGAGCCTGCGCGCGCGCGGAGCGGACTACCGCCTCCTCTACGCCGGTCGCAGCCGCCCCCTCATGGCCTATGTCGACGACCTGCGCGAGGCGCACGGCGAACGGCTCCGTCTGCACGTGCGCGACGAGAACACCTCGCTGGTCATCCCCGATCTCGTCGACGCCGTAGAGCCCGGCACCGAGGTCTACGTCTGCGGCCCGATCCGACTGATGGATGCCATCCGCCGGGAGTGGATGACACGGAACCGCCCCATCGCGGACCTCCGCATGGAGACCTTCGGCAACAGCGGATGGTTCGACGCGCAGGAGTTCACCGTGCGCATCCCCGCGACAGGGATCGAGGCGCGCGTCCGCCCGAATCAGTCGATGCTCGAAGCCCTCGAAGCGGCCGGCGCCGACATGATGTGGGACTGCCGCAAGGGCGAGTGCGGGCTGTGCGAGGTGCGCGTGTCGGGGCTGTCGGGCGACATCGATCATCGCGACGTGTTCTACAGCGAGCGTCAGAAGGACGCCCGGTCGAAGATGTGCTGCTGCGTGTCGCGGGTGGTGGCCCCCGCGGACGGCGCCGCGGTGGTGGAGATCGTCACGAGCTGAGGGCGCCGTGCCCGGCCCGGTTCACAGCGGCGGGCTGGCAGCGGTGGACGGCTCGAAGGGGTCGGCGCCCTTCCCACGCAGCCAGTCGTACTCGACGATCCCGCGGCCCGTCTGCCAGCGTGTCGGTGTCGGACTGTCCATCCAGTCCAGGGGCTGGATGCCGTCGGGCTCCCCGCCGTCGAGGGCGAGCCGGAGCGCGGCGGCGATGTCGTCGTCGACCTCCGGTGTCCGCGTGCGCGGATCGAGGGAGAGGAACAGTGCGGTTCCGCTGCGGGCGACGAGGTCGAGGAACTGCCTGTTCATCGCCCAGTCCGTCATCGGCGTGCTGACGACGCAGTCGGCGTCGGCGGTGAAGAACGTGCCGTGCTGCGCGAGCCGGAAGGCCAGGGTGTTCACGCCGACGCGGCGCGTACGGTTCCAGTCCAGGCCCGACGTGTCGTCGCCGATGCGCTGGGCGTGGACGAGCCCGGCGGCCAGGTGCCCCACCACGTTGCATCCGAGAACGAGCGTGTCGCCGGCGGCATCCACCGCCGTTCGGTAGAAGTCGACGAGCGCCTCGGCCGTCGTCACGCCCGGGTCGTGCAGGGCCGGCCCGTCCGTCGGCGATGCGCCGAACTGCGGCCCCCACCCCCCGAGCAGGTCGTACGTCGAGAAGTCGTGTTTGACGAGGTCGTAGCCCCACTCCGAGAAGCGGGCGAAGTCGTCCGCGACGCCCGCGCGGACGGCGGGAGCCGTCGGGTCGAGCGCCCACGCGCCGTCCCTGGCGGCCCGCACTCCCTCGGCGGCGGTGTCACGGGTGAGCAGGGGGCGGAACCAGACGCCGGGGCGCACCCCCTCGGCGCGCAGGGCGGCGGCGGCTTCGGCCATGTCGGGGAACTCGACCGGGCGCCCGCGATCCCAGGGGCCGGGGGAGGCTGCGCGGCCGTCGGCGGTGCCGTCGATGCTCCAACCGTCGTCGATGACGCCGAAGGGCTTCACGGGGTGGCCGTCGCTGAGCTCGACGATCGTGCGAGCGTCTCGGATGACGGATGCCAGAGCGAAGTCACGGCCGTAGGCGTAGTACCAGTTGTTCGCGCCCACCAGCGGCCCGCCGGCGCTCAACGGGTCGGAGCACAGCAGCGCCATCAGCTCGCGGTGGGCGGGGAAGGATCCTGCGTCCGACGTGCTCCATCGCACCGTTGCGGCGGCGAGGGGGCGATCGCCCGGCTTCACCGCCGCTCCGCCGCTGCGGAGGTCGAGCACGAGGGTGACCCCGTCGTCGTCGACCTGCCAGAAGGCGAACGCGCCGGCGCGCGCCTCCACTCCGATGCCGTCGGTCCGCCCCGTCGAGACGTCGTGCAGCGACGCGCACCAGGGGAGGGCGGTTTCCGGGCGCACGGCGCGCCATTCGAGCTCGCCGTACGCGCGCTCCCAGGCGTCGCCGAGCACGCGCGTCGAGCGCGAGACGGGGCGGGTCCACCGCAGCGCGACGCGCGCCACGCCCCGCGGCGCATGGACGACGACCGCGCGTCCCAGGCCGGCGGGAGAGGTCTTCACGCGGACGTTCGAGCGCGTCTCGGGCACGAAGCTCCCACCGGGCTCGGCCTGCACCGAGACCGCGTCGGGCGGGGGAACGGACGACTCTGTCACGGGACTCCTTCGGGGTCGGCGGGCGCCGAGCGGCGATCACGCCAAATGTAATGTCATTCGCTCAAAGTATTGCGCAACGAAATCTACTCGTGTAGCTTCCCTCACAACCGCCGACGATAGTTCGCCGGTCACCGAAACGCCAGAGTAGGCCGGACGGTTTTCGACAGAGGAGTCACCCGTGTTCCGTTCACCGCGATGCACCGCCGACAGCGATCGGCGGACCCGATGACCGCACTTCGCCCCGTCCTCACTCCGGGTCAGCGCAGACGTCGTCGGCGCGAGTTCCTCACCGCGATGGCCTTCGTGCTGCCGGCCGGAATCGGATTCGCCGCGTTCTACCTCTTCCCCACGATCCGCGGCATCTACGTCAGCCTCACCGACTACAACCTGATGAGCGCGCCCTCGTTCATCGGCCTGCAGAACTACGTCCGCCTGGCCGGTGACCCCCTTTTCTGGAACTCCGTCGGGGTCACTCTGGAGTACGTCGTCATCAACATCGCCGTGCAGACGGTGTTCGCCGTGGGGCTGGCGGTGCTGATGCACCGCCTCACCAAGTCGGTCGTGATCCGCGGCACGATCCTGCTTCCGTTCCTCGTGTCCAACGTCATCGCGGCGATGGTGTGGTTCCTGCTGCTGGATTTCCAGCTCGGCCTCGTCAACGCCGCCATCGAAGGGCTCGGGCTCACCCGCATCCCGTTCTTCGCCGACGACACGTGGGCGATTCCCACGATCGCGCTCGTCAACGTCTGGCGCCACGCCGGGTACACGGCGCTGCTCGTGTTCGCGGGCCTGCAGATGATCCCCTCGTACGTGTACGAGGCGGCGGCGCTCGACGGCTCGAGCGAATGGCGCACCTTCTGGAAGATCACCCTGCCCTTGCTGCGGCCGGTGCTCGCCCTCGTGCTGGTGATCACCGTCACCGGATCGTTCCAGGTGTTCGACACCGTCGCCGTGACCACCCGAGGCGGTCCTATCAACGCGACCCGCGTCATCCAGTACTACATCTACCAAGTCGGCTTCGGCGAGAACGACTTCGGCTACGCCAGCGCCATCTCCGTCGTCCTCCTGCTCATCCTCGCCGTCGTCGCGTTCTTCCAACTGCGGATGATGCGCGCCAACCAGTCCGACCTCGCGTAAGGCCTTCCGATGACGACCTCCACCGAAACACGCACCCTGCTCGTCGGCCCCGAACCGCACCGGCCCCGACCGCGTGGCGCCCGCCGCTTCTCGATGGGCCGTGCCCTGGCCTGGACTGTGATGGGCATCGCCCTCTTCCTGACGATCTTCCCCTTCTACTGGATGCTGCGCACCGCGTTCTCCACCGAGAACGCCCTCGCCGCCGGCGCCGGTTCGCTCCTGCCCGTCGAGTTCACCTGGGGCGCCTTCGCGCGTGTGTTGGGTCTCGCCTCGCAGGAGAGCGCCATCGCGGAGGGCGGGTCGGGCGCGTCCGTCGACTTCTTCCTCTACCTGCGCAACTCCCTCGCCTACTCCACGCTCGTCACGGTCGGGCAGCTCCTGTTCTGCTCGCTGGCCGCCTATGCTTTCGCGCGTCTGCGCTGGCCCGGGCGCGACGCCGTGTTCTTCGCGTTCCTGACCGCGCTCATGGTGCCGCCGATCTTCACCGCCCTGCCGAACTTCGTCACCATGCGCGACCTCGGCCTGCTCAACACCATTCCGGGTCTGGCGCTTCCGACCCTGCTCATGACCCCGTTCGCGGTGTTCTTCCTGCGGCAGTTCTTCCTCGGGATCAACCGCGAGATCGAGGAAGCCGCCGAGATCGACGGGGCGAGCAAGATCCGGGTCTTCTTCCAGATCGTCGTGCCGATGAGCGGTGCGCCACTGGCCACCCTCGGCATCCTGACCTTCATCAACACGTGGAACGACTACTTCTGGCCCCTGCTGGCGGGCAACACCGAGGACTCCCGCGTGCTCACCGTCGCCCTGGGCGTCTTCCGCTCGCAGACGCCCAACGGCAGCCCCGACTGGGCCGGTCTCATGGCGGCGACGCTCGTCGCCGCGATCCCGGTCCTCACCCTGTTCTTCGTCTTCGGGCGGCGGATCGTCGACTCCATCGGCTACTCCGGCGTCAAGTAGCGAACCCGAGCTCCCCCTTGCACCACCCTCTCTTTGCACCGAAGCAGAAAGGCAGCATCCCTCATGTCCGCATTCATCCGTAGGTCCGCCGTCATCGTCGCCGGCACCGCCGTCCTCGGCGTCGCTCTCGCCGGCTGTGTCGGCGGCGGGTCGTCGGGCGGGGACTCCGCCTCGATCGACACCAGCAAGGCCACCGGGACGGTGGAGTACTGGCTCTGGGACAACAACCAGAAGCCCGCGTACCAGCAGTGCGCTGACGACTTCCACGCCGCCAACCCCGACGTGACCGTCAACATCACGCAGTACTCGTGGGACGACTACTGGACCAAGATCACGAACGGCTTCGTCTCGGGCACCGGACCGGACGTCTTCACCGACCACCTGTCGAAGTACGCCGACTTCATCAACAACAACCAGCTCGTCGCCCTCGACGATGTGATCGCCAAGGACGGTGTGAACGTCGACCAGTACACCCCCGGCCTCGCCGAGCTCTGGGTGGGCCAGGACGGCAAGCGCTACGGCCTGCCCAAGGACTGGGACACCATCTCGATCTTCTACAACAAGGACCTCGTCCAGGCCGGTGGCTACACCGCCGACCAGCTCGCCGCCCTGCAGTGGAACCCCGAGGACGGCGGGACCTACGAGAAGGCGATCGCTCACCTCACCGTCGACGCCAACGGTGTCCGCGGAGACGAGCCCGGCTTCGACAAGACCCGTGTCGCCGTCTACGGCCTGGGCCTGGACAACCAGTCGGGCGGCGGTGTCGGCCAGACGCAGTGGAGCATGTACAGCGGCACCACGGGCTGGAACTACATGGACAAGAACCCGTGGGGAACGCACTACAACTACGACGACGAGCGTTTCCAGTCGACGATCGGCTGGATGGCCGACCTCATCGAGAAGGGCTACATGCCCTCGGTGGCGCAGGTGACCGGCGGTGACTCGACCCAGACCTTCGGTGCGGGCAAGTACGCCATGATCACGAACGGCTCGTGGAACATCAACTCGTTCTACGGTCTCAAGGGTGTCAACGTCGGCATCGCGCCCACGCCCACGGGCCCCGACGGCAAGCGCGCGAGCATGTTCAACGGTCTGGCCGACTCGATCTGGGCGGGCTCGAAGAACAAGAACGCGGCGGCGAAGTGGGTCGAGTACCTCGCGTCCCCGGCGTGCCAGGACGTCGTCGGCAAGGCCGGTGTCGTGTTCCCCGCCATCCCCAGTGGTGCCGAGGCGGCCGCGGCCACCTTCCAGAGCAAGGGCATCGACGTGACCCCGTTCACCCAGCAGGTGGCCGACGCGACGACCTTCCTCTCGCCCATCTCGGACAACGCCGCGAAGATCGCCGGGATCATGACGCCCGCTGTCGACGCCGTGATGGAGGGCAAGGCCGACCCGTCGTCGCTGACCAGCGCCAACGACCAGGTCAACGCGCTGTTCACGAAGTAGTTCGCGTAAAGGTAGAGGGGGTCCGCCACCGGACCCCCTCTACCGGCCAGGAGGCCCCCATGTCGCACTCGCCGTCCCCCCTCGCATCCACGCACGTCTCCGCGACGGAGGCCGCGCCGACCGTCACCCCACCGACCAAGCCCGCCACGCGCAACGACGTGGCGGCGCGCGCTCAGGTGAGCACGGCGGTCGTCAGCTACGTCATGACGGGTTCGAAGCGTGTGACCCCCGAGAAGGAGCGACGCGTGCGCGAGGCGATGGCCGAGCTCGGCTATCGCCCCAACAGCACCGCCCGAGCGCTGCGCACGGGCAAGACGTTCGTGCTGGCCCTGCTGCTGCCCGACAGCAGCAACCCGTACTTCGCCGAGATCGCGTTGCGCATCGAGAGCGTCGCGGCCGAGCAGGGTTACGCGCTGCTGATCGCGAACACCCACGACGACCCCGCCACCGAGCTGCGTCTGCTGAGGGAGATGCGTTCGCGCGGCGTCGATGGGGCGATCCTGGCAAGCGTCTTCCACGCCACCTGGCCGGGGGATGCGCGCGAGATGCCGCTCGTCCTCATCGACGCGTTCCACCCCGTCGACGGTGTCCCCGCCATCGGGGTGGATGCCGAGGCCAGCACGCGTCAGGCGGTCCAGCACCTCGTGGAGGTGCACGGTCGTCGCTCCATCGCGTTGGCGCTGGGTGCGAGCGTCGACCCGGCCGGCAATCCCGACCCGCGTCAGCAGGGATGGGAGCAGGCGTTGGCGGCCACCGGTGCGCGCTCGGGAGGAATCGCGGTGACGAGCTGGAGCCGCGAGGGCGGAGTCGCCGCCGTGCACCAGTTGCTGGCGGGCCCGGATCGCCCGGACGCGATCTTCGCCGGCTCCGACCTGCTCGGGGTCGGCGTGCTGCGCGCGGCCGCTGATCTCGGGTTGCGCGTTCCCGAAGACCTCGCCGTCGTCTCATACGACGGATCCACCGAATCCGCGTTCAGCATCCCTCGTCTGACGACGGTGGCTCAGCCCATCGGCGACGTCGCCCGGGCCGCGGTCGCCGCCCTGCTCGATGCCGACGCCGCCTTGCCCTATCTGTCCTATCCCGGCGAACTCCTCATCCGCGAGTCCTGCGGATGCGACAGCGCCCCACCACGCGTCACCCGCTGACGCCCAGAGAGGAACCCCTCATGACCCCTCCGAACACCCTCGGAGTCGTCCTCCGCGCCGCGGGAGTGGCGCTCGCCCTCGATCTGTCCGACGCCGCGCTCCCCGCCGTCGTCTATTGGGGAGCCGACTGCGGTCCCCTCGACCTCGACGCGTTCGTGAGTCTGCGCGTGACCGGCATCGCCCCGGTCGCGCCGAACGACATGGACGAGCCGATCCGCCTGGCGATCCTGCCCGAGGAGTGGACGGGGTGGAGCGGCCGCCCGGGTCTGAGCGGCTCGCGGGATGGCGAGGCGTGGTCGCCCCGGTTCCGTGTCACCGGAGTGCGGGTCGACGGTGTCCCCGTCTCGGGGGGCATCCACGACGTCGGTGCCGCCACCGTCGTGGTCGACGCCGAAGACCTCCGTGCCGAGCTGTCACTGACCCTGACCGTCGAGATGGACGCCTCGGGTGTGGTGCGCACGCGGGCTCGTCTGAGCAACGAGGGCGACGGGGCGTACCAGCTCGACGAGATCCTCCTCAGCCTGCCGGTGCCCGCATCCGCGACCGAGATCCTCGACATGGCCGGTCGCTGGGGCAAGGAGCGCGTCCCCCAGCGCAGCACCGTGACGATCGGCGCCCACCGGCGCGAGGGCCGCCACGGACGCACCGGTGCGGACTCGCCGATCCTGCTGGCGGTCGGTGAGCCCGGATTCGGTTTCGCCCGCGGTGAGGTGTGGGGTGTGCACACCGGCTGGTCCGGCAACCACGTCCACGAGGTGGAGCGGGTGTCGACCGGTGTGCAGACCATCGCCGGCGGTGAGTTGCTGCTGCCCGGTGAGGTGCGGCTGCGACGGGGCGAGAGCTACGAGAGCCCCTGGGTCTACGGGGCATACGGCGACGGGCTGGATGCCGTGGCCCGCCGCTTCCACCGGTTGCTGCGCGCACGCCCGCAGCACCCCTCGACACCGCGCCCGGTCACGCTGAACGTCTGGGAGGCCGTGTACTTCGATCACGACCTCGACGTGCTCACCGATCTCGCCGATCAGGCCGCCGAGCTGGGCGTCGAGCGGTTCGTGCTCGACGACGGCTGGTTCGGCAGCCGGCGCGACGATTTCTCCGGCCTCGGCGACTGGACGGTGTCGGCGGACATCTGGCCCGAGGGGCTGCATCCGCTGGTCGATCACGTGCGCTCCCTCGGCATGCAGTTCGGGCTGTGGTTCGAGCCCGAGATGATCAACGTCGACAGTGACCTCGCCCGTCGGCATCCGGAATGGATCATGGCCACCGGACCCGATCTGCCGGTGGAGTCCCGCCACCAGCAGGTGCTCAACCTCGGCATTCCCGAGTGCTTCGCCCACATCCGCGACGCGATCTTCGCGGTGCTCGATGAGTACGACATCGGCTACGTCAAGTGGGATCACAACCGGGATCTGGTGCAGGCCGGAACCCGCCCGTCGGGTCGCCCCGGGGTCCACGAGCAGACCCTCGCGTTCTACCGCCTGCTGGAGGAGATCACGGCGCGCTACCCCGACCTGGAGATCGAGTCGTGTTCGTCCGGCGGTGCACGCGTCGACCTCGGTGTGCTCGAGCACACCGACCGGATCTGGGTCTCCGACAACATCGATCCCCTCGACCGCCAGCAGATGAATCGTTGGACGACGCAGCTCGTACCGCCCGAGATGATGGGCTCGCACATCGCGTCCGGGCGTTCGCACACCACCGGCCGGTGGCACGACCTGTCGTTCCGCGCGGCGACGGCGCTGTTCGGTCACCTCGGCATCGAGTGGGACCTGCGCAGCGCCACCGACGAGGAGCGTGCCGAGCTGCGCATGTGGATCTCGTTCTACAAGGAGCATCGGGCGCTCCTGCACGGCGGCGACCTGGTGCGCGTCGATCACCCCGACGACACGATCGCCGTGAATGGCGTGGTCGCATCCGACGGGTCCGCGGCGGTCTACTCCTACGCCTCGCTCGCTCGCGCCGCGGTCGTCTCGCCGGGTCGCGTCCGCCTGCCGGGCCTGGATGCCGACGCGTCCTACCGTGTCGTGCCCGTGTGCCCCGCACCGCTGCCCAACCGCATCACCCCGGCGACGTGGTGGGGGTACGAGCCCGTACCCGGGGTGGTCTACCACGGTGGACCCGTATGGAGCGAGGGCGACGACCCCGGTGTCGTGATGTCCGGGGCGCTGCTGGCCAAGGCGGGGCTCATGGCGCCGCTGCTGTACCCCGAGACCGCGGTGATCTACCTGGTCACGCGTCTCTGACATCGACCGAACCGTGAATGGCCCGCCGATTCTCGGCGGGCCATTCACGGTTGCGTGGGGCGGGCGTTGCGGCGCCCGCCGCCGGAGAGGTCGGTGACTCAGTCCAGTCGCGAGTGCTCACCGAGGCGGTGCCACGTGCGGTTGTGATAGACCAGGCCCGCGCCGGGATCGCCGGGCTCGAGGTCGCGCTCGACGTCGATCTGCAGGGCCTGAGCGGCGATGACCGTGGAGCCGCCGGCATCCATCCGACTCACGATCTTGCACCGCAGCCACGCACGCACGCCGTGGTAGACCGGCTCGCCGGTCGGAAGGCGCGACCAGGCGGAGGTGTCGGCGAATCGGTCCACCCCGCTGGTCGCCGCGGTGCGGGCGAGGCCGATGTCCTCGGCGTCGAGCAGGTGCACGACGATCGTGTCGGCGGCGATGATCGTGGGCGTCGCCGACGACAGGGCGGAGACCGAGAAGATCAGCAGCGGTGGGTCGGCGCTCACCGACGACACGCTCGACGCGGTCAGGGCGACCGGGCCGTTCTCGCCGTAGGCGGTGATGACGGCGATGCCGCCGGGGTGTCCGCGGAAGGCGCGCTTGAAGTCGTCCGCCGAGACCGAGGTGCCGATCGCGGGGGTGCTCTCGGGGCCGGCGTTCGGAAGAGAAGTCATACCTCAAACGCTAGGCGCTTCTGCGGCGGAGGGCGTCGCCGAGCGCAACACGGCGACACGCTCTGAGCGATCGCCACACGCCGTCGATCCCGGAGTGTGAAGCTTCACATTTACCAATTCGTGACTTTTCGCGCCGAAAGATTCCTTGACACCGCGGATTGTGTGAGCGCTAACATTCAGGGGTCAGCCCACCCGAGGGGGCTGCATCACATGAACCGGCATCGGTGCCGGCGAAACGAGGAGGTTTCAACATGAAGGCGAAGAAGATCGTTGCCGGGTTCGCTCTGGTCAGCGCGATCGCTCTGACCACGGCCGGCTGCGCCGGTGGCGGTGCCAACGCCGGTGGCGGGGGTGGCGACGACAAGGTCATCACCGTCGGCTTCGCGCAGACCGGCTCCGAGAGCGGATGGCGCAGCGCCAACACCGAGTCGATGAAGGAGGCGTTCAGCGAGGCGAACGGCTTCAACCTCATCTTCAACGCGGCCGACAACAAGCCCGAGGCGCAGATCGCCGCGGTCCGCAGCTTCATCAACCAGGGCGTCGACGCGATCGTGCTCGCCCCGATCGTCACCGACGGCTGGGACGACGTGCTGAAGGAGGCGAAGGATGCCAACATCCCCGTCATCCTCGAGGACCGCACGGTCTCCGCTCCCGAGGACCTGTACGCGAGCTGGGTCGGCCTCGACTTCAAGAAGGAGGGCGAGACCGCGGGCAAGTGGGTCGCCGACAACTTCGGCAAGACGCCCACCAACCTGGTCGTGCTCGAGGGCACCACGGGTTCGTCGGCGGCGACCGACCGTGCCGCCGGTTTCGACGAGGCCATCGCGGGCACGGACATCAAGGTGCTCGACTCGCAGACGGGGAACTTCACCCGCGCCGAGGGCAAGACGGTGATGGAGGGCTTCCTCCAGAAGTACGGCTCGACGATCAACGTGCTGTTCGCGCACAACGACGACATGGGCCTCGGCGCCCTCGACGCGATCAAGGCCGCCGGCCTCAAGCCCGGCACCGACATCAAGATCGTGACGATCGACGCGGTCAAGGACGGCATGACGGCCCTGGCCGACGGCGAGTTCAACTACATCGTCGAGTGCAACCCGCTGCTCGGCGACAAGGTGGCCGACGTCGTGAAGAAGGTCGTGGCGGGCGAGTCCGTCGACAAGAGCTACATCGTCGAGGACCAGGCGTTCGACCAGGAGCAGGCCAAGGCCGCTCTGCCCGACCGCAAGTACTGATCCCTCCCTCCCCGGGTGTGCGGGGCCGACTCCGGCCCCGCACACCCTCCCGGCACCCAGAAAGCGATCGAGCATGACATCCGAACGTGCTGCCGCGGCCCCGAGCCCGCGGGCCGCCGTGGTGGAGATGCGAGGAATCAGCATCTCCTTCCCCGGAGTGAAGGCCCTCGACGGGGTCGACTTCACTCTCCACCCCGGCGAAGTCCACTCCCTGATGGGGGAGAACGGCGCCGGCAAGTCCACGCTCATCAAGGCCCTCACCGGTGTCTACGGCATCGACGCCGGCACCATCCGCGTCGACGGGGAGCAGCGGCTCTTCCGCGCGACCGCCGACGCGCAGGCGGCGGGCATCGCCACCGTCTACCAAGAGGTCAACCTCTGCCAGAACCTGACGGTCGGCGAGAACGTCATGCTCGGTCAGGAGATCCGCCGTGCGGGCATGATCGACTGGAAGGCGACGCACGCCGCCGCCGAACGGCACCTCTCCGAGCTCGGTGTGCGCATCGACACCCGGTCGATCCTCGCGAGCCACTCGATCGCGATCCAGCAGCTCGTGGCCATCAGCCGTGCCATGGTCGTCGACACCAAGGTCCTCGTGCTCGACGAGCCGACGTCCAGTCTCGACCGCGGTGAGGTCGAGCAGCTCTTCGGCGTCGTGCGCGACCTGCGCGACCGCGGCGTCGCCATCCTCTTCGTCTCGCACTTCCTCGACCAGATCTACGAGATCTCCGACCGCCTCACGGTGCTCCGCAACGGTGCACTGGTGGGGGAGTACCCGGTCGAGGAGCTCGGTCGCGAGCATCTCGTCGCCAAGATGATCGGTCGGGAGCTCGGCGAACTGGATGCCATCTCCGCCAGCGCCGAACGTCCCATCGATCGGTCGGGGACGCCGGTGCTGCGCGCCGTGGGTCTCGGTCGCAAGAACGCCCTCGAGCCCGTCGACCTCGACGTCTTCGGGGGCGAGGTCGTCGGGCTCGCGGGTCTCCTCGGCTCCGGCCGTACCGAGCTCGCGCGTCTGATCGCGGGCGCCGACCGCACCGACGGCGGGTCCCTCGAGGTGGGCGGTGCCTCCGCGCGCACCGGATCTCCCCGCCATGCGCTCGACCGCGGCATCGCCTTCTCGTCGGAGGACCGTCGCGCCGAGGGAATCGTCGGCGACCTCACCGTCGCCGAGAACATCATCCTCGGGGTGCAGGCCCGTCGCGGCGCTCTCCGCAAGGTCGGAGCCGCGGAGACGCAGGCGATCGTGGACGAGTACATCACCGCTCTGGGCGTGCGCCCGGCCAACCCGAACGCCCTCATCCGCAACCTCTCCGGCGGCAACCAGCAGAAGGTGCTGCTCGCCCGGTGGCTCGCCACCGCGCCGGAGCTGCTCATCCTCGACGAGCCCACCCGCGGCATCGACGTCGGCGCGAAGGCCGACATCCAGCGCAAGGTCGCCGAGCTCGCCGAGAAGGGCCTGTCGGTCATCTTCATCTCGTCCGAGCTCGAAGAGGTCCTGCGTCTCGCCCAGCGCGTGGCCGTGCTCCGCGACCGTCGTAAGATCGGCGAACTGGCCACGAAGGACGTCGATCTCGACGGTCTCGTCGCCTACATCGCCGAGGGTCAGTCCGAGACGACCACGCCCCCCACCGCCCCCGAGACATCGCCGTCCGATCGGGAGAAGATCGCATGAAGAAGTTCCTCACGCACCGCCTCGTCTGGCCGATCGCGGCGCTGGTCGCCCTGATCGCCGTCAACACGATCTCGCGGCCCTCGTTCCTCAGCATCACGGTGCAGAACGGACAGCTCTACGGGTCGCTGATCGACATCCTGCGCAACAGCGCACCGCTCATGCTCGTCGCGCTCGGCATGACGCTCGTCATCGCCACGCGCGGCATCGACCTCTCGGTCGGCGCGATCATGGCCGTCTCCGGCGCCGTGGCGCTCACGATCATCGAGGCGTCACCCGAACCGGGCAACCTCGGGGTCGTCATGATCGCGATCGTCGCCGCGGTCGGGACCGCCCTGCTGCTCGGGGTCTGGAACGGCTTCCTGGTCTCGGTTCTCGGCATCCAACCGATCATCGCCACGCTCGTGCTGATGCTCGCCGGCCGCGGCGTCGCCCTCCTGATCACCAAGGGCTTCATCACCACGATCAACAGCGACCCGTACCAGTTCATGGCGCAGGGGTACGTGCTGGGCCTTCCCTTCGCGTTCTACGTCTCGATCGTCGCCGTGATCGTGGTCGGCGTCCTCGAGCGTCGGACGGCTCTCGGCATGCTCACCGAAGCGGTGGGCATCAATCCCGAGGCGAGCCGTCTCGCCGGAGTCCGTTCGCGCGGCATCATCTGGGGCGCCTACATTGCCAGCGGAACGCTCGCGGGTATCGCCGGCATCCTCTACAGCTCGAACATCATGGCGGCCGACGCGAACGCGGCGGGGCTCTACATCGAGTTGGATGCCATCCTCGCGGTGGTCCTCGGCGGCACCTCGCTCGCCGGCGGCAAGTTCAGCATCGCCGGCACCGTGGTCGGCGTCTTCACGATCCAGACGCTGAAGAGCACGATCACCTTCCTCGGCGTCCCGCCCGCGGTCAGCCCGGTGTTCATGGCTGCGGCCGTGCTCATCGTGGTGCTGCTGCAGTCGCCGCGGTTCCGCTCGTTCTTCCGCACGGCCGGTCGCTCCGCCGCCCGCCCGCTCACCCGCCGTCCTGACGCAAAGGTGCTGTCCTGATGACCACTCTCACCGCCCCGGAGCGCGGCGCCGCGTCGTCGGCCAGCGCGTACCGACGCTTCCTCAGCCGCCACATCTCGTGGGTCCCGGTGTTCGCCGCCGTGGCCATCCTGATCATCATGATCGCGGGCTCGATGGCCTACTTCCCCAACTTCCAGCTGCCGCGCATCATGTCGTCGATCCTGCTCGACAACGCGTACCTGCTCGTGCTGGCCGTGGGCATGACCTTCGTCATCCTCACCGGGGGCATCGATCTCTCGGTCGGCGCGGTGATGGCCTTCACCGGCATCCTCTGCGCGAAGCTCCTCGGCGACGGGGTCCCGGTCGCCGTGGCGATCCCCGCGATGGTGCTGATCGGTGCCGCGATCGGTCTGCTGATCGGCGTCCTCGTGCAGTTCTTCGACGTGCAACCCTTCATCGCCTCGCTGATCGGCATGTTCCTCGCCCGGGGACTCGCGTTCGTGGTGAGCCTCGAGTCGATCAAGGTCGAGAACGAGGGCATTCTGTGGCTGCAGTCCACGCGGTTCTCCTTCGCCGGCTGGTACATCACGCCGACGGGGATCATCGCGCTGTTGGCCGTCGTGATCGCGGCGTTCGTGCTCCGCTACACGCGCTTCGGTCGCACGGTGTACGCGGTCGGCGGCAACGAGCAGTCCGCCCGCCTCATGGGGCTCCCGGTCGTGCGGGCGAAGCTGTCGGTCTACATCATCAGCGGCGTGTGCGCGGGCCTGGCCGGCATCGTCCTGACGGCGTACTCCGGCGCCGGTTACCCCCTGAACGGCGTGGGGACCGAGCTCGACACGATCGCCGCGGTCGTCATCGGCGGCACGCTCCTCACCGGCGGCAGCGGCTTCGTCCTCGGGTCCATGATCGGGGTGTTCGTCTACGGTCTGATCCGCACGATCATCTCGTTCTCGGGCGCCGAGCAGTCGTGGACGCGCATCACCGTCGGAGCCCTGCTGCTGCTGTTCGTCGTGGTCCAGCGGATCATCGTGTCGCGCTCGGCGCTCAGCCGGTGACGTGCCCGCGCCGTGTTAGCGATCGCCCCTGCGCGAGGGCATGATTGACCCCATGTCCACCGTCGCTCCGGCCCTCCTCGAGGTGCGCGGAGCGACGGTGCGTTTCGGGGTGGAGTCGGCGCTCTCCGACGTCGACTTCCGCCTGCTCCCGGGCGAGGTGCACTCGCTCATGGGCGAGAACGGCGCAGGCAAGTCGACCCTGATCAAGGCCATCACCGGGGCCCTCCGCCTCGATTCCGGCCGGATCGAGCTCGACGGGCGAGAGGTGCGGTTCTCCTCCCCGGCGGACGCGCAGGCCGTCGGCATCTCGACCGTGTACCAGGAGATCGACCTCCTGCCCAACCTCACGGTGGCCGAGAACATCTCGCTCGGCCGCGAGCCGCGTCGCTGGGGAGTCATCGACCATCGCACGATGCGCGAGCGGGCGGCCGCGGCACTGAGCTCGCTCGGTGTCGACGTCGACCCGTCCTCGGTGCTGTCGTCGCATCCCCTCGCGGTGCAGCAGCTGGTCGCGATCGCGCGGGCGGTGTCGACCGAGGTCAAGGTGCTCGTCCTCGACGAGCCCACATCGAGTCTGGATGCCGACGAGGTCGCCGAACTGTTCCGCGTGATCCGCGACCTCAAGGCGCAGGGCATCGCGATCGTCTTCGTCTCCCACTTCCTCGACCAGGTGTACGAGATCTGCGACCGGGTCACCGTCCTGCGCGGAGGGCGACTGGTCGGGGAGTACGGCACGCGGGAGCTTCTGCGCATCGACCTCGTCGAGAAGATGCTCGGGGCGACCGCCGAGGTGCTCGCCCCGCTCGGCCAGCGCGAGGTCGAGGCCGCCGAGGGCCCGTCGGTCCTGAGCGCCCGGGGCGTGGCATCCGGAGTCCGTCTTCGCGAAGCCGACGTCGACATCGCCGAGGGCGAGGTGATCGGGGTCGCGGGTCTCCTCGGGTCGGGGCGCAGCGAGCTCGCCCGGGCGCTCACCGGTGTCGACCGCCCCGACGGGGGAGAGCTGCGTATCGACGGGGAGCCCGTGCGGTTGTCGTCGCCGCGCGAGGCGATCCGCCGCCGCGTGGCGTACTCGTCCGAGAACCGCCGCACCGAGGGCGTCATCGGCGATCTCAGCGTGCTCGACAACATCACCCTCGCCCTGCAGGCGCAGCGCGGGATCTTCCACCGCCTCAGCACCGCCCGTCGACGCGAGCTCGCGATGAGCTGGGTCGAAGCGCTGCACATCCGCCCGGCGGACATCGACAGGCCGGTGCGGACGCTCTCGGGGGGAAACCAGCAGAAGGTGCTGCTCGCCCGTCTCCTCGCCCTCTCGCCGCGGCTCATCGTCCTCGACGAACCCACCCGCGGTATCGACGTGGGGGCCAAAGCCGAGATCCAGCGGCTCGTCGGGGAGTTGAGCGACAACGGCCTGTCGATCGTCTACATCTCGGCCGAGCTCGACGAGGTGCTGCGTGTCGCCCACCTCGTCGCGGTGATGCGCGACGGCGTGCTCGCGCAGATCGTCCCGGCCGCCGATCTCACCTCCGACGCGCTGCTCGCGCTCGTGGCCGGGCACACGAGCGGAGAAGAGGGCCGCGGTGGCTGACGACAAGACCTCGCGCACCGCCAACATCTTCGACGTCGCCCGCCTCGCCGGGGTGTCGCACCAGACGGTCTCGCGCGTGCTGAACAACATGCCGAACGTGCGGCCCGCCACACGCGCGCGCGTCGAGCAGGCGATCGCCCAGCTGCGCTACAGCCCCTCGCCGGCGGCCCGCGCGCTCGTCACGCGCCGCACGCGGACGATCGGCCTGGTCACCCCGGGAACCGTCGACTACGGCCCCACCTCGATCGCCACGAACTTCAACTTCGCCGCGCGCGCCGCGCGGTACAACGTCGACGCGATCAGCTCGCCGCAGAGCGATGTGGCCCCCGTGCGCGCGGCCATCGACGGTCTGCTGAAGCAGCGGGTGGATGCCATCGTCCTCGTCGTCGTCGACACGGAGGTGCTCGCGGCGGTCCAGGCGCTCGACATCGACGTCCCGATCGTGGCGGCCGCGACCAGCGCGCGTCCCCACCCTCGTCTGGTCGCGATCGACCAGTACCGCGGCGCCCGCAGCGCCGTGCGGCACCTGCTCGAGGCGGGCTACGACACCGTGCGCCACATCGCCGGCCCGGCTCGCAACCCCGACGCCGTCGAGCGCATCCGCGGCTGGCGCGACGAGATCGCGACCGCCCGCGCGCAGTCGACGCCCGCGGTCCACGGCGACTGGTCGGCGGCGAGCGGGTACCGCATCGCCTCCGAGGCCGATCTCTCGCCGGGCGAGGGGATCTTCGTCGCCAACGACCACATGGCCATCGGCGTGCTGTCGGCGCTGCGTGAGCGCGGTCTGCGCGTTCCGGAGGACATCGGCGTGGTCGGCTTCGACGATGTTCCCGAGGCGGCGTACGTCTACCCGTCCCTGACCACCGTGCGGCAGGACTTCGCCGCCCTCGGCGAGATCCTCATGCAGAAGGTGCTGCTGCTGGTGGAGGAGCCCGACACGGTGACCGAGAGCACGCCGTTGCCGACGCGTCTGATCGTGCGGACGTCGGCTCCGCTCTCACGCTGAGCGCGGGCGGGTCTTGCGTGGACAGGTTCGTCGGCCTACAGTGGTCGAACCGGTTCGATGACGAGAGGGGTGGCGGATGCCGACCATCGGCGACGTGGCCAAAGCGGCGGGGGTCTCCCGCAGCACGGTGTCGTACGCGCTCTCCGGCAACCGGCCGATCTCGCGCGAGACGCGCGAGCGCATCGACCTCGCGATCGCCGAGCTGGGATTCACCGTCAACGCGGGAGCGCGAGCCCTCGCGACCTCGCAGACCATGGTCCTCGGACTCCTCCTGCAGTTCCATGAGGACGAGTTCCCGCCGGCCATGCTGCAGTACATCCTCGCGGTGTCGAACGCCGCACGTGAGCTCGGCTACGACATCCTCATGGTCACCGACAGCGACGGTCCGGGCGCTGTGCAGCGCATCACGTCGTCGAACATGGTCGACGGCGTCGTCCTGCTCGACGTCACCCACGACGACCCGCGCCTCGAGGCGCTTCGTCAGGCCCGGCAGCCGGGTGCTCTCGTCGGGCTCCCGCGCGACACCGACGGCGTCGACGTCTTCGACCTCGACTTCAGTGAGGCGGCGCGGCTGACGATCGACCACCTCTACGGTCTCGGTCACCGCGACATCGTCCTCGTCTCGCCTCCCCGCCACGTCTTCGAGCGCGGAGGAGCGTACGCCTGGCGCTTCCGCGATGCCGCTCTCGAGCGCGCCGCACGCTACGGCATCCAGGTCCGTCCGTACTACGGCGAATCGCAGCAGCCGGGAATCGAACGCAGCCTCAACGCGATCCTCGACGCCCGCACCGACGCGACAGCGCTCGTGGTGCACAACGACGCCTCGATCGCGGCGCTTCCGGCGGTACTGCGCGAGCGCGGGGTCGTCGTCCCGCGCGACCTCTCCGTCGTGAGCCTGTACTCCCAAGACTTCGGACGTACCTTCCTCCTGCCGTACACGGCAGTCGAGACGTCCCCCGACGGGCTGGGGCGCAAAGCGGTCCAGCACCTGGTCCGGCGCATCGCCGACCCCGAATACGGGCCACCCGTCGTCGGGTTCATCGAGCCGGAGCTCACCGACAGGGGGAGCACCGCTTAGAGGGGCGGCGGCGCGACCCGTGCTCGTCGGCCCATCGTCGAACCGGTTCAACGCCCTCGCCTGCACGACAACGCAGTCACATTTCAGAGAGGAAATTGCAGTGAGCACGAACAACACCCGTAACCGGGCTCTCGGCGCGATCGCCATCGGCGCCGTGGCCGTGGGCGTCCTGGCCGGATGCTCCGGCGGATCGACCGGCGGGAGCACCGACGGCGGTGCCGGCGGCACGTACACCTTCTGGGACCCGTACCCGCAGTACGACGCCTCGTCCGACTGGGCGAAGGTCATCGACACCTGCGCCGCGGACGCCGGCGTCACCATCGAGCGCACCGGCTTCGACACCAGCGACCTCACCTCCAAGGCGCTCCTCGCCGGGCAGCAGGGCGATTCGCCCGACATCCTGCTGATCGACAACCCCGCCGTCTCGACACTCGTCGAAGCGGGGATCCTCACCTCGACCGACGAGAACAACCTGCAGGTGGGCGACGTCGCCCAGAACATCCTCGGTGCCTCCGTCGTCGACGGGAAGACCTACGGCGTCCCGATCGGCGCGAACACCCTGGCCCTGTACTACAACCCGACCGTGCTGAGCGCGGCGGGGGTCGACCCGTCCTCGATCAAGGATTGGACGAGCCTCAACGCCGCGATCGAGAAGGTCGTGGCATCCGGGAAGAAGGGCATCACGTTCTCGGGCATCGGCACTGAAGAGGGCAGCTTCCAGTTCCTCCCGTGGTTCTGGGGCGCGGGGGCCGACCTCACGAAGCTCGACTCCTCGCAGGCCGTGTCGGCGGTGCAGCTCTGGACCGACTGGGTGAAGAAGGGCTGGGCACCGAACTCGGTGATCAACAACACCCAGACCACGAGCTGGCAGGAGTTCGAGACCGGCGACTTCGGTTTCGCCGAGAACGGCACCTGGCAGAAGGCGGGCGCCGCCAAGGCCGGCTACGAGGTCATCCCGATCCCGGGCGCCAAGGGCGGAGCCGCCCCGGCCCCCACCGGCGGCGAGTTCCTGACGCTGCCCGTGCAGAAGGACGCGGGTCGCTACGCCGCCTCGGCCAAGATCGTCGAATGCCTGACGAGCACCGCCAACGTGGTGAAGACCGACAACACGCTCAACTACATCGCGGCGACTCCCGAGGCGCAGAAGGAGCAGCTCGCTCAGGACCCGACCCTCGAGCCCTGGGTCGAAGCCGTCAACGCGGCCAAGGCGCGCACCGGCGACAACCTCGGGACGAAGTACCCCGTGATCTCCGAGCAGCTGTGGACAGCCGTGCAGAACTCCCTCACCGGTGCCCAGTCGCCGCAGGACGCTCTCACGGCCGCCCAGCAGGCCGCTTCCTCGAAGTAACACCCGATTCCTGAAAGGGGTACGCCGACATGACCGCGACGCAGTTCACTGCCTCGACGGGCACCGGCGATTCCGGGAGGGCGGCGGTCCCCGCCGCCCTCCCCACCCCGGTCCGCCGTCCGCGGCGCCGGGGCCAGTGGGCCGCCTGGGCGTTTCTCGCCCCCGTCGTGATCTACCTGGTCGTCTTCTACGCCTATCCGCTCGTCCGAAACCTCGACCTGAGCCTGCGCGACTACACCGTCCGCTCGTTCATCGACGGCACGGCCCCGTTCGTCTGGTTCGCGAACTACGTCACCGTCTTCCAGGACCCCACCTTCTGGCCAGCTCTGGCCAACACGGCCACCTTCACGCTCGTGTCGATCGTCTTCCAGTACTCGATCGGCATGGCCCTCGCGGTGTTCTTCTTCCAGCGGTTCCCGCTCTCCGCGACGCTGCGGGCGCTGTTTCTCGTGCCGTGGCTGCTGCCCCTGCTGGTCTCGGCCTCCGCGTGGTCGTGGATGCTGAACTCCGACTCGGGCGTCGTCAACTACCTGCTGAGCCTCGTCGGCGTCGACGCCGTCAACTGGCTCACCTCGCCGCAGTGGGCGCTGGTGTCGGTGCTCATCGCCAACATCTGGATCGGCGTCCCCTTCAACCTCGTCATCCTCTACAGCGGCCTCCAGAACATCTCGAGCGACATCTACGAGGCGGCGTCCATCGACGGGGCGAACGCGTGGCAGAAGTTCTGGCGCATCACGTTCCCGCTGCTGCGTCCCGTGTCGGCGATCACGATCCTGCTCGGGCTCGTCTACACGCTGAAGGTGTTCGACATCATCTGGATCATGACCCGCGGGGGACCCGGGTCGAGCTCGACCACCTTCGCCATCTGGTCGTACCGTCTCGGCTTCGGATCCGCCCTTCCCGACCTCAGCCCCGCGGCGGCGGTCGGCAACCTGCTCATCGTGATCGCCCTCGTCTTCGGGCTGATCTACATCCGCGCCCAGCGCCGACTGGAGGTCTGATCATGAGGCGTCGTCCCTGGTGGATCACCGCGATCGGCATCGTGCTCACCGCGATCATGCTGTTCCCGATCTATTGGATGATCAACGTGTCGCTCACCCCGCAGAGCGACATGCGCAAATCGCCCCCCGACCTGTTCCCCCTGGCCCCGACGTTCGAGGGGTACGAGAAAGTCCTCTCCGACCAGCTGCCGTACCTCGGCACGAGCTTCGTCATCGGCATCGGAACGGTCGTCCTGACCCTGCTGCTGTCGGCCCCGGCCGCGTACTCGCTCGCCAAGCTCCGTCCGCGCGGCGGGAACGCGCTCAGCTTCGCGCTGCTCATCGCCCAGATGATCCCCGGGATCATCATGGCGATGGGGTTCTACGCGATCTACCTGAACGCCGGGATCCTCAACTCCGTGCCGGGGCTGATCCTCGCCGACTCCACGCTCGCCGTGCCGTTCGGCGTGCTCATCTTCACCGCTTTCATGCGCGGCATCCCCGACGAACTGCTCGCCGCGGCGCGCATCGACGGGGCGGGCACCTGGCGCACCTTCCGCTCGATCGTCCTGCCGGTCAGCCGCAACTCGATCGTGACGGTGTCGCTGTTCGCGTTCCTGTGGTCGTGGTCGGACTTCATCTTCGCGTCGACCCTCAACAGCGGCGGCAAGCTCCAGCCGATCACGATCGGCATCTACCGCTACATCGGCAACAACAACCAGGAGTGGAACGCGATCATGGCGACCGCCGTCGTGGCATCCGTTCCCGCCGCCGTCCTGCTCATCCTCGCCCAGCGCTACGTCGCGGCCGGTGTGACCGCCGGCGCCGTCAAAGACTGACCCCCGAAAGGCCCTTCGTGTCGCACTCCTCCCTGCCCACGTTCGACGTGCGCGAGATCCCGTTCAGCGCCCGCGGTTCCTGGCTCGACCTGTCTCCCGTCGTGGGGCTTCACCGGCGGGTCGACGACGTGCACCTCGTCTCGCATGTCAACGGCATGCACGCCGTCCTCCGGCTCACGCCCACCCGCGGGGGAGAACGACTGGATGCCACGACCCGGACGGACGCGGCCGCTCTGGCATGGGTGGTGGGCGAGGGGGTCGTCGCGACCGCCGTGTTCGAGTCGGTCGACGTCGTGCGCATCGCGGGAGCGGGGACGGACTTCACCCTCGCGGACGCCGTGGAGGAGCTCACGCCGTTCACCGGCTCGTACTTCTTCCGCGATCCCTTCGACGGGGCCTACGTCTTCACCTCGTACGAGACCGGTCGCCGGTACCGCGTCACCGTGCTCTCGGGCGCGGCGACGACCGAGGGAGTGGAGGCCCTCGGTCAGAGCGCGCGCTCCCTCACGGTGGGCGGGACGGACGGGTGGGAGATCGCGATCGAACAGATCGAGGCCGCGGCCCCCGCGTACCGGCGGGTCGAGAGCATCGACGAGGTCCGCGCCCGGGTGGCCCGGGAGTTCACGGCGTACCTCGACGAGATCGCCGGATGGCGGACCGACGCGACGCCCGCCGTCGCCCGCGCGGCCTACGTGCTCTGGTCGGCCACGGTCGCCCCGGCCGGATTCGTCACGCGCGAATCGGTGCTCATGTCGAAGCACTGGATGGACAAGGTGTGGAGCTGGGACCACACCTTCAACGCCCTCGCTCTGGCCCCGGGGCTCCCCGACGCGGCTCTGGACCAGTTCTTCGCCCCGTTCGATCATCAGGATGCCGCGGGCGCGATGCCCGACTCGATCACGCACTCGGAGGTGCTCTACAACTACGTGAAGCCGCCGATCCACGGGTGGGCGTGGGCGAAACTGCGCGAGCGTCTCGCGCGCCCCCTCACGGAGGACGAGCTGGTCGCCGGTTACGCCCGCCTCTCGCGCTGGTCGCGGTTCTGGATGGACTACCGCACCGCCCCCGGTCGGGACCTGCCGTACTACCAGCACGGCAACGACAGCGGGTGGGACAACTCCACGACCTTCGACCACCACCGCGTGATCGAGGCGCCGGATCTCGCGGCTTTCCTCGTCGTGCAGCTCGACGTCCTCGCCGATCTCGCCGATGAGCTCGGCACCGGCGAGGGCGACGCGTGGCGGGCCGATCGCGACCGGATCGAGGGGGCTCTGACGCGGGAGCTCCTCGACGGGGACGGCTTCTTCGCCGTCGGCGCCCTCGAAGCAACGGTGAGCAAGAGGTCGAGCCTGCTGAACCTGCTGCCGGTGCTCGCCTCCGACAGGTTCGCGCCCGCCGTGTCCGCGCGCCTGGCGGAGGGGATCGCCGCGCACCTGACCACCTGGGGGCCGGCCACCCAGCTCGTCGAGACGCCCGAGTACGAGGACGACGGGTACTGGCGCGGTCCGATCTGGGCGCCCTCGACGATGCTCATCGAGGAGGGCCTGCGCCGGGGCGGCCACATCGAGCTGGCCGACACGATCAACGAACGCTTCCGCGCGCTGTGCGAGAGATCGGGCTTCGCCGAGAACTTCGACGCGCGGACGGGCGCGGGCCTGCGCGACCGCGCGTACACGTGGACGGCGAGCGTGTACCTCGTCTTCGCGCACGAGCACCTGCGCCGCGCCGGCGGGGGCGACGCGTGAGCGCCGTCATCGTGCACTTCCAGGTCGAGGCGACGCGGCTCGTCTGGCGCGGCGACGGCGAGACCGTCGTGATCGAACCCTGGGGTCGCGACAGCGTCCGCGTGCGGTCTCGCCTCATGCACGACATCGTCGACCACGACTGGGCGCTGCTGCCGCCCGTCGTCGCCGAGGCGGACATCGTCGTGGAGGGGGACACGGCGACCCTGACGAGCGGTCGCCTGCGGGTGGTCGCGACCTCGAGGACCGGCATCCAGCTGCAGACCGGGTACGACCGCAACTTCTGCCACCTCGCCTTCTTCGACGTCGACGGCCGGCTGCTGTTCCAGGAGAGGGATGCCGGGGGCTCCCTCGCGCTGGTCGCCCGCGAGCATCGTCCGATCCCGGGCGGCGACGTGCGTCTCACCGCGTCGTTCGAGAGCGCGGCCGACGAGCGCCTCTACGGAATGGGGCAGTACCAGCAGGACGTCCTCGACCTGAAGGGGTGCACCCTCGAGCTCGCGCACCGCAACTCGCAGTCGAGCGTGCCGTTCGTGCTGTCGGACCGCGGCTACGGCTTCCTCTGGCACAACCCGGCGATCGGGCGCGCGACGTTCGCCGCGAACGGCACGCAGTGGTTCGCCGAGGCGACCGAGCAGCTCGATTACTGGGTCACGGCCGGAGCCTCCCCGCGCGATATCTCGCGCGCCTACGCGGATGCCACCGGGCACGCGCCGATGATGCCCGAGCGCGGTCTCGGGTTCTGGCAGTGCAAGCTGCGGTACTCCTCGCAGGAGGAACTGCTCGCCGTCGCCCGGGAACACACGCGCCGCGGTCTCCCGCTCGACGTCATCGTCGCCGACTTCTTCCACTGGCCCCGGATGGGTGACTTCCGCTTCGAGGAGGAGTTCTGGCCCGATCCCGCCGCCATGGTGCGCGAACTCGACGAGCTGGGCGTGGAGCTCATGGTCTCGGTGTGGCCGCAGGTGTCGCTCGAGAGCGAGAACTACGCGCACATGAAAAAGGAGAACCTCCTCGTCCGCTCCGAGCGGGGCCTCGACGTGCACATGTCCTTCGAGGGGCCGAGCGCCTTTCTCGACGCGACCAACCCGCGGGCCCGCGCCTTCGTGTGGGAGAGGTGCCGCGAGAACTACGGCGGTCACGGCATCCGCACCTTCTGGCTCGACGAGGCCGAACCCGAGTACGGCCTCTACGACTACGACAACTTCCGCTATCACGCCGGCTCCGTTCTGCAGGTGGGCAATCTCTACCCGCAGCACTACGCGCGCGCGTTCGCCGAGGGGCAGTGGGGCGACGGCGAGACCGAGGTCGTGAACCTGCTGCGCACAGCGTGGGCGGGAAGCCAGCGCTACGGCGCGCTGGTGTGGTCGGGCGACATCGCCTCGACGTTCGAGGCGCTGCGGGCGCAGGTGACCGCGGGCATCCACATGGGAGTGGCCGGCATCCCGTGGTTCACCACCGACATCGGCGGGTTCCACCACGGGGATCCGGATGCCGAGGACTTCCGCGAACTACTCGTCCGCTGGTTCCAGTTCGGGACGTTCTGCCCGGTCATGCGCCTGCACGGCGATCGTCTTCCGACGACGCCCGTGCACGCGGCCGACGGGTCGCGGCGCTCGCCGAGCGGGGGACCGAACGAGGTGTGGAGCTTCGGCGATGCCGTGACCGGCGTGCTCGAGCGATACCTGTTCGCCCGCGAGGCCCTGCGGCCGTACACGCGCGAGGTCATGCGCGACGCCCACGAGAACGGTCAGCCCGTGCTGCGCGGGCTCTTCCACGAGTTCCCCGGCGACGAACGCTGCTGGGACGTGAAGGACCAGTACCTCTTCGGCCCGGATCTGCTCGTCGCCCCGGTGATGCAGGCGGGTGCGCGCTCGCGGAGCGTGGTGCTGCCGGCGGGGGCCGCCTGGACCGACCTGTGGAGCGGGGAGGTGTTCGCCGGCGGCGGCGAGATCGAGGTGGACGCGCCGCTGGAGCGGATCCCGGTGTTCGTCCGCGACGGCGCGGCGCCCGAGGTGGTCGCGGCGGTGCGCGCGGCGCTCTCGGCCGGCTGAGGCGGCGGGGGGCGTTCACCGAGGTGAGGCCGGTAACGGCAGAGGGCCCCGGATGCCGTGGCATCCGGGGTCCTCTGCGTACGAAAGGCTCAGCCCAGCAGCGGCACCGCGCCGACCAGCACGCCGACGGCGAGCATCACGAGGGAGACGATCGTCGCGCGCCACAGCACCTTCTTGTGGTGGTCGCCGAGGTTGACGCCGGCGAGCGAGACGAGCAGCAGGATCGCGGGTACCAGGGGGCTCTGCAGGTGCACGGGCTGACCGGTGATCGAGGCGCGGGCCATCTCGACCGGGGCGATGCCGTAGTTCGCGGCGCTCTCGGCGAGCACCGGGAGGATGCCGAAGTAGAACGCGTCGTTCGACATGAAGAACGTGAACGGGATCGACAGCACACCCGTGATGACGGCCAGGAACGGTCCCATCGACGAGGGGATGACCTCGGTGATCCACGACGCCATCGCGGTGACCATGCCCGTGCCGTTCAGCACACCCACGAGCACGCCGGCGGCGAGCACCATCGAGACGACGCCGACGATGCTGGGCGCGTGGGCGACGATCTCGTCGGCCTGGCCGCGGAGCTTGGGGAAGTTCACGATCAGGGCGAGGGCGGCGCCGACCATGAAGACGAAGGCGAGGGGGAAGAGGTCCATCACCAGCAGCACCATCACGGCGGCGGTGAGCGCGAGGTTGAACCAGATGAGCTTCGGTCGCAGTGTCGCGCGGTTCGGGTCGAGCATCGTGTCGGCCATCGCGGTGTCGGCGGTGTCGACGAGCTGGGTCGCCGCCACGGCGTCGCGCCCACCGCGGACGGTGACGATGTTGCCGGTGCGCAGCGATGCCACCGCGCCGGGCTTCGGCTCCGCCCCGCGGAACAGCTTCGGTGCCCCGAGGCGACCGAAGCCGCCGGGCGCGTCGAGCTTCGAGGTGTCGACGACCCCGGCGAGGCGCTTGCGCTCGGCGAGACCCAGGAACCAGGCGAAGGCGAGCGAGACGACGAGGCCCGCCGCGAGCGAGGGGATCATGGGCACGAAGACGTCGGTCGGCTGCAGCCCCAGCGCGGTCGCCGCGCGAACGGTCGGTCCGCCCCACGGGACGATGTTCATCGTGCCGTTCATGAGACCGGCCACGCACGTGAGCACGACCGGGCTCATGCCCAGGCGCAGGTACAACGGCAGCATCGCCGAGGTCGTGATGATGAACGTCGTCGAGCCGTCGCCGTCGAGCGAGACGGCACCCGCGAGGATCGCCGTGCCGAGCACGATCTTGGCCGGGTCATCGCCCAGCACGCGGGTGATCACGCGGATCAGCGGGTCGAACAGACCGACGTCGATCATGATGCCGAAGTACATGATCGCGAACATCAGCAGGGCGGCCGTGGGTGCCATCTTGCTGATCGCGTCGATCACCATGTCGCCGAGGCCCAGACCCGCCCCGGCGATCAGCCCGAAGATCGTCGGCACGACGATCAGGGCGACCATCGGAGTGAGGCGCCGCGTCATGATGAGGGCCATGAACGACAGGACCATGAGGAAGCCGAGGGCCACGAGCACCCCGTCGGCGGGCGTGTAGGCCACCGGGTACTCGGCCGTGTCGGCCGCAAGGATCAGGGGGGTCATCGCGACTCCTTCGTCGTGGACGTCGGCGCGCGGTGCGCCGGTGATCAGCCGACCGTACGGATGCCGGGGGGCGCTGCGCGCGCTTGCTCGCATTGAGCGCCGTTATGCGCGTACCGTGTCTTCTGCGCATTTCGCGCACGACGACGTCGCCGATCGGGAGGTGCGCATGCGGTTCGCCACCCGGATGCTCGTGGTGCAGGTCGCCACCCAGATCGCGGTGGTCGCCGTGTGCACCGGCATCTTCGCGTGGCTCGGCGTGCAGCAGCTGAAGGCCGAGGCCGATTCGTCGGCCCTCAACATCGCCCGTTCGGTCGCCGAGGCCCCCGACGTGCGCTCGCTCGTCACCGCCTTCTCCGCCGACCCCGGCACTCCGGATGCCGCGGAGCTCCGCGACGGCGAACTGCAGCGTTACGCCGCCGACGTCACCGGACGGACCCGGGGCCTGTTCGTCGTGATCACCGACGATCACGGCATCCGGCTCGCCCACCCGGATCCGGACCGGCTCGGGGAGGTCGTGAGCACGAGCTTCGCCGACGCCCTCGCCGGGCGCGAGGTGGTCACGTGGGAGACCGGCACCCTCGGCGAATCCGCTCGAGCGAAGGTGCCGATCTATCCGCCCGACGGAGGAGACCCGGTCGGCGAGGTGAGCGTGGGGTTCGAGCGGGCGAGCGTCTTCGACGACCTCCCGGCGCTGATCGGGGGCATCGCCGCGGCGGTCGCGCTCGCCGTGGCGATCGGCGCCGTCGTGGCGTTGCTCATGCGGCGCCGTCTCGAACGATTGACCCTCGGCGTGCAGCCCGAGGAGCTCGTCGCCCTCGTGCAGACCCAGACGGCCGTGCTCGAGGGCGCGGACGAAGGAGTGCTCGCCCTCGACGACGCGGGGGTCGTGCGGGTGTGCACCGCGACCGCGGAACGCCTGCTCGGGGTCACCGGTGCCGTGGGGCGTCCGCTCGCCGACCTCGGTCTGACTCCCGCGGTGACCGCGGCGTTGACCGGCGGCGGTGCGTCGAGCGGACTTCCGCTGGGCGACCGGGTGGTGTTCATCGACGTCCGACCCGTCCGCCGCGGGGCGCGGGCCCTCGGCCGCGTGGCCGTGCTGCGCGACCGGACCGACGTGATGGCGCTCTCGGGCCGGCTCGACAGCGTGCGGGCGATGGGCGACGCGCTGCGCGTGCAGCGGCACGAGAACGCCAACCGCCTGCACGCCGCCGTCGGACTCCTCGATGCCGGGCGGGTGGAGGAGGCGCGGGCGTTCCTCGCCGACCTCGTCGACCGCGGCTCGGTCGACTGGGCGGTGCCGGGGATCGAGCTCGTGGGCGATGCGATGCTGCAGTCGTTCCTCGGGGCGAAGGCCCTCGCGGCGCGCGAACGCGGGGTCGCGTTGCGGGTCGCCGACGACACGTTCTCGAGCGCGCCGATCGACGACGTCGAAGACGTGGTCGCCGTGCTCGGCAACCTCATCGACAACGCGGTGACGGCGGCCGCCGCGGCCCCGGCGCCCCGCTCGGTCGAGGTGAGCGTGCTCGACGACGGCGATGCCGTCGTCCTGACCGTCGCCGACTCCGGCCCGGGAATCGCCGACAGCGAGGCGATCTTCACCCCGCGCGAGCGCGACGACGATCCGGATGCCGTCCACGGCCTCGGCATCGGGCTGCCTCTGTCCCGCGAGTTCGCGCGGCGTCGCGGCGGCGAGGTGTGGGTGGTCGACGCGGGCGGCGCCGATCACGGCGCGATCGTGGCGGCCCGCCTGCCGGGCGTGCGCCACGCGGACGGAGACCCCGTCCGAGAAGGGAACGAGGAGTGAGCGGCATCCGGGTTCTGGTGGTCGACGACGACTTCCGCGTGGCGGGTCTTCACCGCGATGCGGTGTCCGCGCGCGCCGGGTTCGTGGCGCTGGAGCCCGCCCGCACGATCGGAGAGGCACGCGCCGCCATCGCCGCGCACGCCCCGGACCTCGTGCTGGCCGACGTCTACCTGCCGGACGGCGACGGCATCGACCTGGTGCGCTCGCTCGAGATCGACGCCTTCGTGCTGTCGGCGGCCACGGATGCCGCGACCGTGCGCCGCGCCTTCGCCGCGGGGGCGCTGGCCTACCTCGTCAAGCCGTTCGACACCCGCGTGCTCGCCGAGCGTCTCGAGCGCTACGCCCGGTACCGCAACCTGCTGACCAGTACGCGGCCGCTCTCGCAGGACGACATCGACCGCGCGGCATCCCTCATGCGGGGCGAACGCGAGGGCCCGTCGCTCGCGCGTTCGGCGACCGAGCAGACGGTGCTCGCAGCTCTCGCCGGTGACGAGGCCTCGGCGACCGAGGTGGCCGAGCGCATCGGCGTCTCGCGCGCGACGGCCCAGCGCCACCTCACGGCTCTCGCGGAGCGGGGCCTCGTCCAGGTGAGTCTGCGCTATGGCTCGACCGGGCGGCCCGAACACCGCTTCCGCGCCGGCGCCTGAGCACCCGGTGTCGCGAGGCTCAGGCCTCCAGCACGGCCCACCCCCGCGGGCCCAGTTCGACCCGGTCGTCGGCGAGCGTCCCGTCGCCGGTGACGACCGCGCGGGCGTCGGCGGCCGGCAGCGACACCGGCTCGTCGCCGATGTTCAGGGCCACCACGACCGCGTCGTCGCCGGTCGCCGTCCGCAGGACGAGGGCGGTGTTGGCGAGCTCGACCACGTCGGTGTGCGCGCGCCACAGCCACGGCTTGCGGCGGCGCAGCGCGATCAGCGCCCGGTGCGCCTCGAGGATGCGCTCGTCGGCATCGACATCGCCGGGGGAAGCGGGGAACTCCGGCCGTACGGCGTCGTCGCCGCCGAGGCGCTCCTCCTTCACCGCCGTCCAGCCGAACTCGTCGCCCGCGTACACCGAGGGCGTCCCGGCCACCGTGAACAGCACGGCCAGCGCGTGCGGGACGCGCTCCGCGCCCACCGCCGAGGCGATGCGCGTGACGTCGTGGTTGCCGACGAAGGTCTGCGGCACGAAGACCCGCAGCAGCTCGTCGTGCCGTTCGACGGCATGCGCGAGCTCGAAGAGGTTCCCGTCCGCGATGCCGTGCCAGATCCCCTGCCACAGCTCGTACTGCGTGAGGGAGTCCATCGTCGACGCGTGCACGATGCCGGCCGCGTCCCCGTGGATCACCTCACCGAGGAACCACGCCTCGGGGAAGCGTTCCCGCACGCGGGGGAGCACCTCGGCCCAGAAGGCGGACGGCACCGCGTACGCGGCATCCAGTCTCCATCCGTCGATTCCGCGCTCGAGCCAGTGGCACATCACCTCGACGACCAGGTCGACGACGGCCGGGGACGAGTGGTCGAGGGCGACGAGCGCGTCGTGCCCCTCGAACACGTCGGCTTCGAACCGGCCGTCGACCCACCGCCCGCGGAACAGGCTCGGGCCGTGCTCGGTCTGGTCGCGGAACGCCGGGTGCGCCCGCCCGACATGGTTGAAGACCCCGTCGAGCAGGATCCGGATGCCGCGCTCCCGCGCCGCGGTCACGAGCCGGTCGAAATCGGCGTCGTCTCCGAGCCGCGGGTCGATGCGGAAGTGATCGACCGTGTCGTAGCCGTGGGTCTCGGCCGCGAAGACCGGTCCGAGCAGCAGACCGTTCAGCCCCAGCTCGATGACGTGGTCCAGCCACGGCTCGAGCCGGTCGAGGCGGTGCACCGGCTCGGCATCCGGGTCGACGTCGTCGCGGATCGGCGCGCCGACGAATCCGAGGGGGTAGAGGTGCCACCACAGGACGTGTTCGGGCCATTCGGGCATGAGCCGACGCTATCGGGGTGCGTCGGATCGGGGAGTGGGGTTGCGGTGCTGGCCGCGCGCGTCGGTCGACGCGAGGGCGGCCACGGCCCGCGCGCGGCTGTCGACGCCGAGTTTCGCGAGGACGCGGCCGACGTGCGTCTTCACCGTCGCCAGCGAGAGGTACAGCTCGGCCGCGATATCCGCGTTCGACGCTCCCCGGGCGAGGGCCTCGGCGACGTCCCGCTCGCGAGGGGTCAGCAGATCGAGGGCCGAGGAGGAGCGGGGGTCCGGAACGTGGTCGGCGGTCAGGCGCATCACCTGGGCGAGCACGCCCGGGGCGAGCACCGGCCGGCCCTCGGCCGCCGCCCGGACGGCGGCGACGAGCTCGGGCGGCGGGGCGTCCTTCAGCAGGAAGCCGCGCGCCCCCGCCCGCAGCGCCCGGACCACGTCCTCATCGGCATCGAAGGTCGTCAGCACGATGATGGGCAGCGACGGATCGGATGCCACCTCCCGGGCCGTCGCGGTGAGACCGTCGCATCGCGGCATCCGGATGTCCATCAGCACCACATCGGGGCGGTGGCGCGCGATCACCGGACCGGCATCGATCCCGTCCGCGGCCTCGCCCACCACGCGGATCCGCGGGTCCGTCCCCAGGATCAGGCGCAGGCCCCGGCGCACGGAGAGGTCGTCGTCCACGACGACGACCGAGACGACGGCCTCGTCGATGCCGGTGCCGCTCATGCGGTGGTCCAGGGCAGATCGGCGATCACGGTGTGCACACCGGCGGTCCGGCGGATCTCGACCGTGCCGCCGAGCGTCTCGGCGCGCTCGCGGATCCCGATGAGGCCGAAGCCGTCGGGGCCCGGGGCGCCCCCGTCATCGGGCGACGGGTTCTCCACCGTCAGCCGGAGGCGCTCTCCGACGCGGCCGCCGACGACGACCCGCACCGGACGGCCGGGTGCATGCCGTCGTGCGTTCGTGAGGCATTCCTGGATGATGCGGTACGCGTGCCGCCCGACGAGCGGGGGGACGGCGGCGAGGTCGAGCTCGAGAAGCAGGTCGACGTGCGGTTCGGCGGCGACGAGCGCGCCCAGGTCGGCGAGGGTGGGTTGCGGTGCGTCGCTCTCGTCGCCTCCCGCGTCGCGGACGACGGAGAGGATCTCGCGCAGCTCGCCCAGCGCACCGCGGGCGTTGTCGTGCACGGTCTCGACGGCGGCCCGTCTCTCGTCGTCGTCGAGGTCCGATCGGTAGCGCAGGGCGCTCGCGTGCATCGCCGTGAGCGAGAGGCGGTGGGCGAGCACGTCGTGCATCTCGCGGGCGATACGTGCGCGCTCCTGGTCGCGGGCGGTGTTCTCCCGCAGGCGCTGCTCCTCCTCGGCCAGACGTGCGCGCTCGCGGAGCGCCTCCAGCAGGGCCCGGCGGGAGCCGACCCACAGCCCGCCCGCGATCGCCGCCATGAGCAGTACGAGCAGCACCGCCAGTGTCGGCAGCATGTCGAGCACCGTCTCCGGCGCCCCGACGGGCCCGGCGCCGGTCAACGACGCCGCGGCCATCGCCGTCGCCCACAGCGCCGCGACGGCGGCGATCTCGAGCGGTCGTCGGCGCGCGGCGAGCGAGACGAGGGCGAGGAACGCCGCCGGACCGGCGAAGGCCGACAGCGCGGCCGCGATCGCCAGGCCGGCGGCCACCGCGACCGGGAACCGGTGACGCAACGGGAGCACGGCGACGGCCGCTGCGCCGAGTGCGAGATCGAGCAGCACGAGCAGCAGGAAGCGCGGCGAACCGGTGTCGACGCCCAGATCGTCGGCCAGCTCGAGGTTCAGGGCGAGGGCGACGACGAAGAGCCCGGCCCCGAGGAGGAGGGCGGCGGCGGTCCAGGCGATCTCGCGGCCGAGACGGCGGGAGGGGACGGGGAGCGAGGGGGCGGCGGTCATGGGCCCGAGCCTAGGAACGCCGGCCGCGCCGGGGGATCGTCCGAAGGTCGCATATCTCAGGCGCGCGCGCGGTCGTCGGCGGGGGAGAACGCCTCGAGGTCGATCGCGCGCGCGCGGACGGCATCGACGGCGGCCGCGACGGCGCCCACCGACACGATGTCGGCGCCCAGCGGCGAGGCGACGATCTCGGGCGGCGGCAGGTGCAGCGCGGTGGGCAGAGCGGCGCGTGCCGCCGAGATGATCGGGTCGGCGCCCGCGGCGATGGCCCCGCAGATGACGAGTCGCCGGGCGTCGAAGAGGCTGCCGAACACCCCCGCCACGATCGCGAGCTGCTCTCCCACTTCGCTCGCCACCGCCAGGGCTCCGGGGTCGCCGGCGTGGGCGTGATCGAGCACCGTCTTGGCGTCGAGGCTCGACGGTGCCGCGTCCGCCAGGGCACTCCCCGCCGGGACCGTGCCCGCGGCGATCGCCGCGCGCGCGGCCTCGACGATGCGCGGAGCGAGGCCGAAGGCGCTGCCCACGCCCTCCACCCGGTCGAAGGCCACCGTCTCGCCGGCCCCTCCGTGCGCGCCGCGCAGCAGTCTCCCGTCGATCCAGAGCCCCGCGCCGAAACGCTCGCCGGCCAGCAGGGCCACGAAGTCGTCGTACCCGATCGCCGCGCCCTGGGTCCGCTCGGCGATCGCGGCGAGGGAGGCGTCGTTCTCCACGCGCACCACCGGCGCCCACGGGGCGAAGGTGTCGACGAAGTCGGGGTTCATGCGGTGCCAGAAGCCGTCGTGGTGCACGGGGGATCGTCCCTCCCGGTCGACCGGGGCCGGCACGCCCACGCACAGACCGATGAGCGCGTCTCGCGGCGCGCGTGCGCGGGTGAGGGTGGCCTCGACGACCTTCTCCGCCGCGCGGCGGCGGCGGTCGGGGGAGTCGCGCTCGGGATCGATCGCGAGCCGCGAGGTGGCCACGGGACGGCCGCGCAGATCGGCGGCGGTGGCGGTGATGTGGCCGCGCCCGGCATCGATGCCGACGACCAGCCCGGCCTCCGCGCGCAGGGCGAACCGGCGCGCGGGCCGCCCCTTCGAGTATTCGCCGACAGAGCGCGCGTTGGGCATCTCGGCCAGCAGCCCGCGCGACACCAGCTCGTCGAGGACGTCGATGGTCGTGGAGCGGGTGAGGGCGACAGCCGCCATGACGTCGCTGGCGGTGAACGCCTCGGCGTCCCAGGCATGGGCGAGCACGGCGTCGAGACTGCGTCGGCGCAGAGAGGCCGCCGCCGATGTGGCATCCGTCATCGGATCTTGACCCCCTTCGCGTCTCCTGCAATACTGCCGTCAACAAGTTGATTTGGCGAGTAAATTTAATCGCCGACACAACAAATTCGCAGTGAGGCGAGGAGGATGCAGGTGTCGACGAAGACGAGAGCGGGGCGGCGGTGGCTCGCGGCGACCGCGGTGGGAGTGCTCGGGGCGAGTCTGCTCGTCGGGTGCTCCGCCGACGGGCGTGAGACCATCCGCTTCACCTTCAGCAAGCGCGAGGCGCTGTCGTTCATGAACGACGTCGTCGCGCGGTACAACGCCTCGCAGGACAAGGTGCGCGTCGAGATGGATGCCTCGGGCGTCGACGTCGTGTCGGCGAGCTTCGTGCGCGGCAACCCGCCCGACATCATGCTCGCCAACTACAACTACGAGGTCGCCCGGTTCGTGCAGCGCTGCGCGCTCAGCGATCTCTCCGGCACGACCGCCGCGAGCACCGTCCGCGAGGATCTGCAGCCGCTCATGGACCAGTACGGCTCGTGCGAGGGGCGCACCAGCGCGCTGCCCTACTCGGTCATGGCCGCCTCGGTCATCTACAACAAGCAGATCTTCGAGCAGCTGGACCTTCAGGTGCCCACCACGTGGGACGAACTCATCCAGGTGTCCGACACCCTGAAGCAGAACGGCGTGACCCCCTTCTACGGCACCTTCAAAGACGACTGGACCGTGGCGCAGGGCTGGTACGACTACTCCGTCGGCGGATCGCTGAACGTCATCGACTTCTTCGACGGCCTCGCGGCCGAAGGCGACCAGGTCGGCCCCGCGTCGACCGTCTCGTTCGCCAAGGACTTCGCGGAGCCGATGGACCGGATGCTCCAGCTCGCCCAGAACTACACCAATGCGGATGCCGAGAGCCGGGCCTACGGCGACGGCAACCTCGCCTTCGCTCAGGGGCAGGCGGCGATGTACCTCCAGGGACCATGGGCGCTCGGCGAGATCGCGAAGACCGCACCCGACCTGCCGGTCGGGACGTTCCCCCTGCCGATGACCGACGACCCCGACGACCTCAAGGTGCGCGTCAACATGGATCTCGCGGCCATCATCCCCGAGGCATCCCGTCACAAGGATGCCGCGCGCGACTTCCTCGAGTACCTGTACCAGCCCGAGATCATCGAGGCGTACAACGAGTCGCAGCTCGGCTTCGCGCCGACGAAGGATGCTCCCGCGCCGAGCGATCCTCGCGTCGCCGGGATGATCCCGTACTACCAAGAGGGCCGCATCTATCAGGGTGCCTCGGTGCTCGTCCCCAAGACCATTCCGACCTTCAACTACGCGCAAGCGATGATCTTCGGCGCCTCGCCCGAGAGCACGCTTCGCACCATGGACGAGGACTGGTCGCGGCTCGCCTTCCGGCAGCCCCCCGCCTCGACGAACGACGCATCCGGCGAGGAGGCCGCGCGATGAGCACCACGACCACGATCGTCACGGGTGGGAAGGCGACCGCGCGTCGCAGCACCCGCCGCGTCGAGCCGATCTACTACTTCTTCCTGCTGCCGACGCTCGTGCTGTTCACCCTCGCCATCACGGTGCCGGGCCTGATCGGCATCTTCTTCAGCTTCACCGACTCGATCGGGCTGGGGGAGTGGCACTTCACCGGGCTGACCAACTACATCGCCATCTTCAGCGACCCCGCGATCCTGCAGAGCTACCTCTTCACGTTCGGGTTCTCCGTGGCCACCGTCATCGTCGTCAACGTCGCGGCGTTCCTGCTCGCGGTGGGCCTGACCGCGCAGATCCGTTTCAAGAAGGCGTTGCGCACGGTCTTCGTCATCCCGATGGTGATCTCGGGCATCATCATCGCCTACGTCTTCAACTTCCTCTTCAGCAACTCGGTGCCCGAGGCGGGGGCCGCCCTCGGCATCCCCTGGCTCGAGACCTCGCTCCTCGCGAATCCCGACCTCGCGTGGGTCGCGATCGTGATCGTCACCGCGTGGCAGGCGATCCCCGGAACGCTGCTCATCTACATCGCCGGACTCCTCTCGGTCCCCGGGGACGTCTACGAGGCGGCCGGGCTCGACGGCGCGAGCAAGACCCAGCAGCTGCTGCGCATCACGCTCCCGCTCGTGGCGGGGTACGTCGTCATCAACGTCATCCTCGGCTTCAAGGGCTTCTTGAACGCCTACGACATCATCGTCGGTCTCACCGGCGGCGGGCCCGGCACCGCCACCCGCAGCGTCGCGATGTCGATCATCCTCGGCTTCAACGGCGGGGACTACGCCTACCAGATGGCGAATGCGGCGCTCTTCTTCGTCGTCGCCATCGTCATCTCGCTCCTCCAGCTCTCCCTGACCCGGGGAAGGAACACCCTGTCATGACCGCTCTCAACCAGCCCGCGCTCGCCGTCGAGCAGGCCGAACTGTCCCTCCCCGCGACCCCGCGTCCGCGATCCCGCTTCCGTCGCGTCGGCACGGAGCGCATCAACTGGTCGACGACGACCATCCTCGTGCTCTGCGCCCTCACCGTCCTGCTCCCGTTGTACGTGACCATCTCGATGGCGTTGAAGAGCGGAACGCAGGTCGTCGACGGCAACGCGTTCTCGTTCCCCTCGCCCATCAGCTTCGACGGGTTCGTCCAGGCGTGGACGCTCACGAAGTTCCCCGTGGGCCTCGCGATCTCCCTCCTGGTCACCGCGGGCACGGTCGTGGCGACGATCATCCTCGCGGCCTTCGCCTCCTACGCGATCGCCCGCAACTGGGACCGCAAGCTCTTCCGCTACTCGTTCTTCTATCTGCTGGCGGCGATGTTCATCCCGTTCCCCGTCGTGGCTCTGCCGCAGATCCAGCTCACCGGACGCGTCGGTCTCGACAACCCCGTGGGCGTGATCCTTCTCGCCACGATGTTCCAGCTGAGCTTCAGCGTCCTGCTGTTCACCGCGTTCCTGCGCTCGATCCCGCTCGAGCTCGAAGAGAGCGCCCGCATCGACGGGGCGACCACCTGGCAGACGTTCTGGCAGCTGATCTTCCCCCTGCTCGCCCCGATGAGCGCGACGGTCGGCATCTTCGCCTTCCTCTACGCGTGGAACGACTTCATGATGCCCTCGCTCATCATCAGCGACCCGGCGCTGCAGACCCTGCCGGTGCGCCAGAACCTCTTCCAGACGCAGTTCAGCAACAACTACAACGTCGCCTTCGCCTCCTACCTCATGGCCATGGCCCCCGCGATCGTCGCCTACCTCTTCACCCAGCGATGGGTGATGGCGGGCGTCACGCAGGGCGCCATCAAGGGCTGACCCGCTCCCCCCCACCCTCGAAAGGACCCCTCCGTGACCACGCACGCACCCGCTGCCGAGCGCACCCCGCAGACCCGCGCCCTCTCTGACGCCCCCGACTGGTGGCGCCAGGCCGTGGTGTACCAGGTGTACCCCCGCAGTTTCGTCGACACCGACGGCGACGGTCTGGGCAACATCACGGGTATCACCTCCCGTGTGCCGTACCTGGCCGAGCTGGGGGTGGATGCCATCTGGCTCAGCCCCTTCTATCCCTCCGACCTCGCCGACGGCGGGTACGACGTCGCCGACTATCGCGACGTCGACCCCAAGCTCGGCACCCTGGCCGACATGGACGAGCTCATCGCGCAGCTGCACGCCCACGGCATCCGGATCGTCGTCGACATCGTGCCGAACCACACCTCCGACAAGCACGCCTGGTTCCAGGAGGCCCTGGCGGCCGGTCGCGGATCGGCCGCCCGGGAGCGCTACATCTTCCGCGAGGGCACCGGCCCCGACGGGACCGAGCCGCCCACGGACTGGGTGTCGGTGTTCGGCGGGTCGGCGTGGGAGCGGGTCGCGGACGGCCAGTGGTACTTCCACAACTTCGACGTCTCTCAGCCCGACCTCGATTGGTCCCACCCCGAGGTACGCGCCGACTTCGTGAAGACCCTGCGTTTCTGGAGCGACCGGGGCGTCGACGGGTTCCGCATCGACGTGGCGCACATGCTCACCAAGGACCTCAGCGAGCCCCTGCCCTCGCGGGCCGAGCTCGACGCGATGCCGCAGGACGGGAACCACCCGCTCATCGACCGCGACGACGTGCACGAGGTCTACGCCGAGTGGCGCGCGGTCTTCAACTCGTACGACCCGCCGCGGACGGCCGTCGCCGAGGCGTGGGTGCACCCCTCGCGCGTGCCGCTGTACGCGAGCATCGAGAGCCTGGGACAGGCGTTCAACTTCGACCTGCTCGAGGCCGACTTCGACCCGGCGCAGTTCCGACGCATCGTCGCCGACAACCTCCTCCTGGCCGCCGAGTCCGGTTCGTCCACGACGTGGGTGCTGTCGAACCACGACGTCGTCCGCCACGCCACGCGGTACGGGCTTCCCGACGCCGAGCGCGGTGCCGACGGGCGTCCCACGCTCAAGCACGGCAACGAGTGGCTGCTCTCCGGCGGTCGGTCGCCCGCCCTCGACGCCGCACGCGGCGAGCGTCGCGCCCGGGCCGCGGCGACGTTCGTGCTCGGCCTCCCCGGATCGGCCTACCTGTATCAGGGCGAGGAGTTGGGGCTGCACGAGGTGGCCGACATCCCCGACGCGGACCGTCAGGACCCGACGTTCTTCCGCAGCCCCGGTGTCGATCAGGGGCGGGACGGATGCCGTGTGCCGCTGCCGTGGACCTCGTCGGGGCCGGCGTTCGGTTTCGGCGCGGGCGGGGCGCACCTGCCGCAGCCGGAGTGGTTCGGCGGATACGCGGTCGACCTGCAGGACGGCGACCCCGCCTCGACCCTGTCGCTGTACCGCCGCGCGCTCGACCTGCGCCACGAGCTGCAGACCGATGAGAAGCTCGCCTGGGTCGAGACCGGTCGCGACGACGTGGTGGCCTTCGAGCGCCCCAACGGATGGACGGTCGTGACGAACTTCGGCACCGCGCCGGCCGCGCTCCCCGCGGGCGAGGTGCTCCTGTCGAGCTCCCCGGTCGAGGGCGACGTCCTGCCCGGTGAGGCCACGGTCTGGCTCCGCCGCGCCTGACCCCCCCCGGAGAAGTCCCGGCGCTCGTCCGCGCCGGGGCTTCTCGGCATCCTCATGCCGATCGGATCGACTCCCGGATCACGACGGGCATGTCCACCAGGTGATGCCCCACGGGCGGACCGTCGGGGGTGAGGAGCAGCTCGACCGCGCGGCGGCCCATCTCCTCGTGCGGAAGCCCGATGGTCGTGAGCCCGGGGCGCAGATACGCGGCGAGCTCGTCGTTGTCGAAGGACACGAGGGAGACGTCGTCCGGTACGCGGAGTCCCGCGTCCCCGAGGGCCTGGAACGCGCCGAAGGCGAGCCGGTCGTTCAGGCACACGATCGCGCGGGGACGCATCCCGTCGGCGAGTAGACGCGCGGTGAACTCGTAACCTGGGGCGGGTTCCCACATCCAGATCGATTCCTCGTGGAGGAATGTCGCTCCCGCGTCCACCATCGCGGCCGAGATCCCCCGGATGCGTGCCGAGACGGTGTCGGAGCGGAAGAGGTCGCGCTCCGCCCGGGCGTCGTACCCCAGGAGCAGGATGCCGTCGCGGATGCCCGCTTCGACCAGCAGCTCGATCGCCCGGCGCCCCCCGGTCTCCTCGTCGGGCAGGACGCTGCATCCGTGCACCTCGTTGGTGGCGTTGAGCATCACCGTGCGCAGCCCGGTGGGCAGGGGAGGAACGAAGGTCTCCCGCGCGCGCATCGAGGCGAAGATGATGCCGTCGACCTGGCGGTCCAGCAGCGCGGAGACCGCCTCGGCCTCCCGCTCCGGCTCGCCGCCTGTCTCGGCCACGAGGACCACCTGGCCGGCGGCCTCGGCCGCGCCGAGCGCCCCCTTGATCAGGCCGCTCGCGAAACGCGTCGTGGCGACGAGGTCGGAGACGAATCCGACCGTGTGCGACGTGTCCGTCCGCAGGGCGCGGGCGGCCATGTTCGGGCGGTATCCCAGTTCGGCCGCGGCGGCGTGGACGCGCTCGTGGGCGTCCTTCGAGAGGCGTGTGTCGGGCCTGCCGTTCAGGATCATCGAGGCTGCGGCCGGGGACAGCCCGGCCAGCCGGGCGACGTCCGTCAGCGTGACCCTCTTGCCCATCGGTGCTCCCCGTTCTGCGGCGCCGGTGCCGCGGTAACGATCTTCGCAGCGATCTTGACAGCGTCGCAGACGTCTGCGTAAATGATCCTGCTAAATCCTTTCAGCAAAGATTAGCGCACCAGAAGGTCCGACGCCGGAATCACCCGAGCGCCGGCAGAACAGCATCTGACGAAGGAGTCGATATGAACCCCCGTTCCCCGCGCCGCCGCCGAGGGGCATCCCTGGCGCTGGTGACCATCGCGGGCCTGACCGGCGCCGTGCTGACCGGGTGCGCACCCGGCAGCTCCGCCCCCGCCGCGCAGACCGATGTCACCGTGAGCACCGAGCTCACCAGCGATCCGGTCGAGCTCACGATCGCCGACGAGACGGGCTTCCCGGTCACCGACAAGCTGACCGAGGAGTTCACCAAGCAGCACCCGAACGTGACCTTCACGATCAACCGCGACACGTTCCAGAACCTCACCGCCAACGCGCCCAAGCTGCTCGCCAGCTCGACGCCCCCCGACCTCATCCGCCTCCCCACCCTGGGCGACACCGTGCGCGACGGTCTCGTGGCCAACCTCGACCCGTACTTCGACGCCTACGGCTGGAGCGCGTGGCCGGCCTCCCAGCTCGCTCCGCTGCGGATGACCGACCAGGGCGTGCGCGGTTCGGGATCGCTGTACCAGCTCGGCCTCGGCTACAGCGTCACCGGCATCTACATGAACACGACCCTGGCCTCCCAGCTCGGCATCGACTCCCCGCCGCAGACGCTGGGCGAGCTCGAGGCCGACATGGCCAAGGCCAAGGCGGCCGGCATCCTCCCGATCATGGCGGGCGACAAGGACGGCGTCGTCAACTTCGTCGTGCAGGCCGCGATGAACCAGTACGTCGACAAGACCCAGTTCCTGTCCTGGATGTTCAACGAGCCCGGCGCGCGCTTCGACGAGCCCGGCAACGTCCAGGGCGCGGAGCTCGTGCGCAAGTGGGCGGATGCCGGGTACTTCCCCTCCGACATCAACGCGATCGACTACTTCACCTTCACGAGCCGCTTCTCGGCCGGCGAAGGGCTGTTCACCTTCAACGGCAACTGGGAGGCGGCGAACTACCAGAAGGCCCTCGGCTCCAACGTCGAGTTCTTCCTCGTCCCGCCGGCCGAGGCGGGCGCCGACCACGTCGCGATGGGCGCGGCCAACTCGTTCTCGGTGGCGGCGAAGTCCCCGCACATCAACGAGATCGTGTACTTCCTCAACTGGGTGCACACCGACCCGACCGCTCGTCAGATCATCGTCGACGTCACCGGCGCCTCGCCCGGCGGCGACCCCGCCGAAGCCCTGCCCACGGTGCAGCCCGGCTCCCTCATCGAGAACGCGCTGAAGATGTCGTCGCAGATCGGCGCCGAGGACGGCCAGGTCGACTTCATGGCCAACACCACCGCGGGCATCTACGCGGGCTCGATCATCCCCGAGTCGCAGCTGCTGGTGACCAGCCAGATCACCGGCCAGGACTTCGTCGACCGCGTGCAGAAGTTCTACGAGAGCGAGGTCGGCACCAAATGACCGACCGTGCGGTCGCCGTCGCGGCGGCCCCTCGACCAGGCGACGCCGCTCCGGCGACGACGACCGCACCGCTTCGTCGGGCCGCCGCACGCGCGGCGGCCCGGCGGGCGACCCTCACCGGGTGGCTGCTGCTCGTCCCCGCCCTCGGCTTCTACATCGGCTTCGTGGTCTGGCCGCTCATCCAGGGCGTGCAGTACTCGTTCTACGACTGGAACGGCATCGGCGTGGCGCGCTGGGTGGGCGTGGGCAACTACCTCACCGTGTTCACCGACCCGGAACTTCTCGGGGCCATTCGCAACGCCTTCATCCTCATCGCGTTCTTCACCTTCATCCCCGTGGGTCTGGGGCTCGTGCTCGCGACCCTGATCCGCGGCATCCGCTACAAGGCCTTCGCCGCGACGGCGCAGACCGTGCTGTTCCTGCCGCAGATCATCCCGCTCGCCGCGGCCGGCATCGCCTGGTCCTGGATGTACGCGCAGACCGGCGCGGTCAACCAGATCCTCGGCTGGCTAGGCCTCGGCTGGCTCGCCCGGCCCTGGCTCGCCGATTACGGCACGGCCCTGCCGGCCGTCGGCCTCATCGGGTCCTGGGTGCTCACGGGTCTGTGCACCGTGCTGCTGCTCACGGGCCTCGGCAAGATCGACGTGTCGCTGTACGAGGCCATCCGCCTCGACGGCGCCGGGTGGTGGCGTGAGTTCTTCACCATCACCCTTCCCGGCCTCCGTCAGGAGATCGCGGTGCTCGTCACCGTCACCGTCATCGCCGCACTGTCGAGCTTCGACATCATCTACACCTCGACCCAGGGCGGTCCCGGCCGCGCGACCCTCGTGCCGGGCCTGTCGATCTTCCGCATCGGCTTCACCCAGAGCGACGTGGGCCTGGCCTCGGCCTTCGGCATCGTGCTGATGGTCCTGGTGCTCATCGTGGTGCTTCCCATCCAACGCCTCTCGAGAGCGAGTGACTCGTGATCGCCAGCCGCACCGAGCGCTACCTCGGGATCGTCCTCCTCAGCGTCGCGACCATCGTGACACTCCTGCCCCTGATCAGCATGTTCTCGGCGGCGCTCCAGCCCGCCGATCAGAACCCGACCGGACTGACCTGGCCGACCGACCCGCAGTGGGGCAACTTCGCCACCGCGTTCGAGACGGGCCACGTGTGGCAGCTCATGGGCTCGAGCGTGCTCATCGTGCTCGGCGTCGTGCCGGTGAGCCTGATCGCCGCGACCCTCGCCGGCTTCGCGCTCGGCGCCCTGCAGGTGCGCTTCGGCCGCGGCATCCTCGTCTTCTTCGTCCTCGGCCTGACGATCCCGTTCGAGGCGCTCATCATCCCGCTCTACTACCAGGCGCAGTCGATGGGCACCGTGAACACCCCCTGGGCCGTGATCTTCCCGCTGATCGGGCTCTACATGCCGTTCGGTGTCTTCTGGATGCGCGCGCACTTCATCAACGTGCCCCGCGAGCTGTCCGAGGCCGCCCGCGTCGACGGTGCCTCGATCTGGCGCGAGTTCCGCAGCATCCAGCTCCCGCTCGCCGCTCCCGCCCTGTCGGCCCTGGCGATCCTGTTGTTCATCTGGACGTGGAACCAGTTCCTGCTCCCGGTCGTCCTCATCGCCGACCCTCTGCAGCGCACGGTCGCCGGCGCCCTGACGTTCTTCCAGGGGCAGTACTCCCTCAGCATCCCCCTGCTCAACGCGGGAGCGCTGATCATCATCACGCCCGCCGTGCTGCTGTTCCTCGTGTTCCAGCGCCAGTTCATCCGCGCCCTCGTGCAGGGCGCGGTCAAGGGCTGATCGCCCTCTTCTCCTCGAAACGGATCTCCATGACGTTCACGCTGCCCGACCACTGGGTCTGGGACTTCTGGCTCGCCCGCGACGGCGACACGCACCACATGATGTTCCTGCAGGCGCCGATGAGCCTCGGCGACCCCGACCTGCGCCACCGCAACGCGAGCGTCGGCTACGCCACCAGCGACGACCTCCGCTCGTGGACCGTCCACGGCACGGTGCTGGAGCCCTCCGGGGGAGACGCCCCGGATGCCACGGCCACCTGGACCGGGAGCATCGTGCGGGCGGATGCCGACTGGCGCATGTTCTACACCGGCTCGCGGTTCCTGCGCGACGGCGAGATCACGAACGTCGAGACGGTGCTCGCGGCGGCGTCGGCGGACCTGTCCGAGTGGGCGAAGGATCCCGACGTCGTCGTCGCCGCCGACGCGCGCTGGTACGAGACCCTCGACGCGGGCACCTGGCACGAAGAGGCCTGGCGCGACCCGTGGGTGTTCGCCGACCCCGACGGGGACGGGTGGCACATGCTCGTCACGGCGCGCTCGCGCGAGGGGCGGGGGCGCGATCGCGGGGTCATCGGCCACGCGTGGTCCGCCGACCTGCGCCGCTGGGAGGTGCGTCCGCCGCTGAGCGCGCCGGGCGCGGGCTTCGCCCACCTCGAGGTGCCGCAGGTCGTCCGGGTCGACGGGCGCTGGGTGCTGGTATTCTCGTGCGACTCGGCGCACCTCGCCGGCGGTCGCGAGGGACGGACGGGCGGCATCTGGGCCGTCGCGCTGGACGACCCGCGCGGTCCGTACCCGGTCGAGCGCGCGACCCTCGTCACGGGAGAGAGCCTGTACAGCGGGCGTATCGCCGAAGACGCCGACGGTCGGGCGGTGATGCTTGCGTTCGAGAACATCTCCTCCGACGGCTCGTTCGTCGGAACGCTCTGCGATCCCCTTCCGCTCCGCTGGAACGGCGACCGCCTCGAAGCCGCGGGGGAGGACCGGTGACCGCGGTGCAGGGCACGGTCGCCCCCGGTTTCGACCGCGTCGGTGAGGCCTTCATGGCCGCTTTCGACGGACTCCCCGAGATGGGGGCCGCGCTCGCGGTCCGCGTCGACGGGCGCACGGTCGTCGACCTATGGGGCGGTGTCGCCGACAGCCGCACCGGTCGCTCGTGGGAGCGGGAGACGCCCTCGGTCGTCTTCTCGAGCACCAAGGGCCTCATGTCGATCCTCGCCGCGCGGCTCGTGGCATCCGGACGCCTCGATCTCGACGAGCCGTTGAGCGCGCTGTGGCCCGCGTTCGGCGTGCACGGCAAGCACCGCGTCACCGTGGGCGACGCGCTCGCCCATCGTGCGGGCGTGTCGGCGCCCCGGGCCGAGGTCTCGCGCGCCCAGCTCCTCGACTTCGACGCGATGACGACTCTCCTCGCCGCGCAGGAACCCCTCTGGGAGCCGGGCACGGCGTGGGCGTATCACGCCCTGACCCACGGGTGGCTGTCGGGGGAGATCGTGCGCCGGGCCGGCGGAATCGACCCGGGTGCCGCGTTCGCCGAGATGGCCGCCTCCCTGGGCGGGGGCGCGTGGCTCGGGATGCCGCCCGAGATCGCCGCCTCCGTCGCGCACCTCCGCGTCGGGCCGACCCTCACCGCCCACGTGGCGCGGCAGCAGGAGGCCCGCGAGCCCGCGGCGATCGACTGGCAGGAGCGCGCCATGACGCTCGGCGGAGTCCTCCCCGAGACGCTCGTCACCGACGACGATGGCTTCAACGCCGACGATGTGCGGGCCGCGGTCGTTCCCGGCGCCGGGGCGATCGCGACGGCACGGGCTGTCGCGGCGATGTGGTCGGCGACGGTCGCCGACACCGAGGGGGTGCGCCTGCTCGACGACGACACCCTGCGGATCGCGACCCGCGAACGCACGACGGGCGCCCCCGTCTTCCCCGCCCCCGCCCCCTGGCCGCGCTGGGCGGCGGGTTTCCAGCTCGACTCGGCGGCGCGTCGGTACCTGGGCGCCTCGAGCTTCGGTCACGACGGCGCCGGGGGACAGGTCGCCTTCGCCGACCTCGCCTCCCGGGTGGGGTTCGCCTTCGTGACCAACTGGATGGAGGCCGACGACCCCCGGGCGACGCGGATCGTCGACGCGCTGCGGGCCGTCGTGCGCTGAGCCGACCGCTCAGCGCACGCGCGCCCACCCGTCGCCGCGGCGCTCGATGGCCCCCGCCGCGGCGAAGGCGTCGAGCCACCCGCCCATGGGCCAGACCCCCCAGCGCTCGTGGAACGTCGCGCCGTTGCGCAGGATGTCGTCCAGGTGCTGCCACGGCGGAGACGACACGGGATGCCACTGGTGGAAGGCATCCGCCCCGCCGACCCAGCGGAGCGCGACGCCGCGCTCTCGAGCCGTCCACGCGAGGTCGGTGTCCTCGGCGCCGTAGCCCTCGTATCCGGGGTGGAAACCGCCGAGGCGCTCCCAGGTCGCGGGGGTGACGGCGAAGGACAGCGACCAGAACAGGTCGTACTCCGCGTCGGTCGCGGGGCGTGCCTCGCCGGCCGGCAGAACGGGCCGCGCCCGGTGCGGCCGACGGAGAAACGGCAGGTCGACCGCTGATTCCGGTCGTTGCACGCTCGCGAGGTACGTCACCGGCCCGGCCAGGAGAGCGTCCGGGGCCTCGCGCGAGGCCGCCCGGTACCCGGGGAGCAGATCGGGCCCCGGGAGGCAGTCCACGTCGAGGAAGACCAACAGCTGCGCGCCCTCGGCGATCGCCGTCCGTGCGGCCCGATTGCGTCCCTCGCCCACCCGGACGCCCCGCGGTCCCCGCGGCACGTGCAGCGTGCGGGTGCCGGGGTCCCGGCTGCCGTCCGGCGGCGTCTCATCGAGCCACGCCTCGACCCGCACGATGTCGCCGGCCACCTCGGCGAGGACGCGGCGCTGTCGCTGGAGGTGCTCCCGGCGGGCGGCGGAGGCGACGGTGATGACGGCGGTCCTCACGGCAGCACCCCCTCGACGGCCGCGGCCATCCGCGCCGCGGCCCCGGACACCTGCCAGCGGGTCCAATCGGGTTCGTCGTCCGCGGCCCGCTCGATGATGTCGACCAGGTCAGGGGCGGAAACGTCCTGGCCCGCGCGCCGCGCGAGCCCCCACCTCTCGAGCGCGTCGGCGGTCGCGTGCTGCTCGTCGAACGGCCGATCCTGGGCGATCACGACGGCTCGGGATCCGGATGCCGCGAGGTCGGCGACGCTGTTCTGTCCGGCCGCGCTGACGACGACGGTGCTCCGACCGATCGACGGCCAGGGATCCGCGACCCGGGACGCGTCGTCGTGCCCGACGGCGGTGACCTCCCAGCCGCGCGCGGAGAGCGACGACGTGACCGCGATACGCGTCTCCGTGTCGAGAACCCGACCGAGCAGAAGAACCGAACGGGTCCCGTCCGCGGGTTCCGGCATCCGCCCGTCGAACCGCGAGATGCCCCCGGTCCAGACGGTTCGGTCGCCGTGCGCGGCGAGTCCCGGAGCGGGCACGGCCCCGTGCGGCCACGGGGCGATGATGCGATCGGCGAGGGCGTAGGCGAGAGAGTGGGGCGCATCCGTGCGGGTGCCCGGCTGAGTCACCGCCACGGTGCGCAGCCCGAGCAGGCGAGCGAACGCCACCACCTCGGCGCTGACGTCGACGACGAGGGCGCGCAGCGGACGGTCCGAGGAGTCGCGCGCGATCGTCGCGAGACGCGCGCGGTGGCCCGGGTGGTCGTGCGGCGCCCAGTGCAGGACCCCTCGCGCCGTCGGCTCCGACTCCCGGGGATCGAGGACGGTGCCGTCCGCCGCCTCGACGACGTCGGCGTCGCGGGGGAGCTCCACCCACTCGACCGCGGGGTCGAGCGCGGAGGGTCGGGCGAGGGAGGAGAACGCCACGACGGGCATCCGCAGGTGCGGCTGCACGGCGAGGAAGCGGGCCAGGTGACCGAATCCGTGGTGGTGGACGTACCAGCCGATCACCACGACACCGCCGGTGCGCGCCGTGCGGAGACCGGCTGGGCGACGTGGAACAGCACGCGTTCCACCTCGCGGTAGCGCTGCGCGAGCGAGTGCTGGCGCACCGCCGCCCGCCGTGTCCACACGCGCGTCAGGGGTTCCCGGGCACCCTGCGCGGCGAGAGCGGCGGCGGCTTTCCCCAGCGCGACGACATCTCCTGGCATGACCGTCGCCGATCCCGGCATCCCCGCGAGCACCTCCGACACCCCGCCAATGTCGAACGCGGCCACGGGCGTGCCGGTGGCGAGCGCCTCGGCGATCACCAGCCCGAACGGCTCCTCCCACATCGGGGTCACCAGCGCGACGGCGGACGAGCCGACGAGACGGCACAGGTCGGGTTGACGCAGCGGTCCGACATAGCGCGCGTGCGGGCCGAGGCGGGGCACGACCTCCTGCTCGAAGTAGTCGACGTCACCGATACGTCCGGCCAGGACGATGTGCGCGCCGACGGCGCGAGCGGCTTCGATGGCCAGGTGAGGGGCCTTTTCCGGGACGACCCGTCCCGACCACACCCAGGACGTTCCGCCGTCGCCGCACGTCCACTGGTCCGTGTCGATCCCGTTGGGGAAGACGAACGCGTCGACCCCCTCCACCGACCAGGCGCGCGCCGTGGCCTGGCTCACGGCCACGAACCGGTGCGGGCTGTCGTGCACCTCCGCGGCGGCCTCGAGCAGGGGCTCGAGCGGCGGGGTGTGCAGGGTCGTGATCACCGGGATGTCCGCCTCACCGCTCCAGCGGATGGGCGCCGGGTGAAGGCTGTGGTTGTCGACGACGTCGAAGAGGTGCCGGTCGGCGATGAGGCGCCGGCGCGCGGCGTCGAACGCGGCATCCACGGACTGGGCGTATCCGAGCGGATAGTCCGTGTCGGACGACTCCTCCGGGCGCGTCCACTCGGGCGTCGGGAGGCGGAACTCGGGGGTGTCGCCGAGGAAGTCCGACCCGTCCGCCGCGCACAGCGTGACCTCGTGGCCGCGCGCGCGCAGCCAGCGCACGCGGTCCCACACGGTGGCCTCGAGGCCGCCCGCGTGGGGTTGACGCAGCGGATAGCGCGAGGGCGCGACGACGAGGACGCGCAGAGGCCGCGATCCGCGACTCATGCGGCGGCGCTCGTCTGCAGGGCCCTGCGGTAGACGCGCACGTGGGCGTCCCGCACGGCGTCGCGTTCGGCGAGCCGGTCCGTGCGGCGGCGCAGGACCTCCTCGGCCCGACGCGGCGAGCCGGGGATCGACCACGCGGGAGCCGTGGCATCCGTGATCGCGCGGGCGAGCGCGATCGGGTCCCCCACCGCGAAGGCGTGGAAGTCCGCGGGGTGCTGCGCCGCGATGTGCCCGACCCGAGTGCCGATCACGGGCACGGCGAGGTCGAAGCAGAGCTCCGCCCACCCCGACTGCGTGCCGTGCCGGTACGGCAGCAGGCACGCGTCGAGGTCGGAGAGCCATCGCTCGAGCTCCTCGTCGTCCATGCGGCTTCCGCGTTCGATCGTCACGCCGTCCGTGTCCGCCGCCAGGAGAGCGATGGATGCCGCGGCCTCCGCGTCGCGGACCCGTTCGTTCACGCGCACGACGGCCTCGATGCGGGCGCCTTCGGCCCGGAGGTCGGCGACGGCGCGCACGAGGGTCGCGACGGTGCCGACGCCGTCGATGTTGGGGCGCAGATCCCGCAGGTGCACACCCACGCGCGTCATCGCTCGTGGGGTCCCGACGGGCGAGGCCGCCGAAGCGAGGAGCGTGGGGTGGGGGATGACGGTCGTGGAACGGCCGTACTCCCGCTGCACTTCGGCATCGGCGGAGGAGGTCAGGGTGATCAGCTCGTCGGCGGCGGCGGTCAGCACGGCCAGGGCGGCACGGTGTTCGTCCTGCGACGAGAGCTGGGGGTTCTCGAGGTCGTGCACCGTGTACACGAGCGGACGGTTCAGCCGCCGCAGCGCGGCGACGGTCTCCGCCAGCTCGTCGGGGCGGTACGACTCCATCCCGAAATGCAGGTGCACCAAATCGAACTCGTCCGCGTGGGCCTCGAGCCACGCGGGGAGCAGCGCCTGCGGCGGCCACCATTGCCCCTCGGGCGCTCCCGGCACGGGGGGATCGCCGAGCAGGCGCACCGCGCGGGGATCGGTGACGGCATCGACATACGGATGCGATGACGGCACCGCGGCCACACGGATCGGGGGGATGGTGGGGACGTCGATTCTTTCTCCTCCTCGTGCAGGTGACCTCGTCGGTGCGCGTACCGCATCGACGGAGACATCGCAATGCAACGGGGCGGTTGGGACGACGACGGCACCGACGGATACGTTCACATCATGAGCGGCGGAGAGGGCGGGGCAACGAGCCTTGCGGACCATGACGACCCGGTGCTAGCGCGCCGACGCCACTACGCCGAGTTCTCCGGCGAGGCGCCGCTGCCGGCACGGTTCGGGGTGGTCGTCGGCAACTGCCAGGCCGAGTCGCTGCGTCTGGTCATCGCCTCCGACGCCCTGCCCGCCATCCGCATCCCGGCCGTTCACGAGCTGACGGCGACCGAGACCACGCGCCTGCACGAGGTCCTCGCGCGCGCCTCGTTCCTCGTCGCGCAACCTGTCCGCGACGACTACCGCGGACTCCCGCTCGGGACGGCGCAGCTGCGCGCATCGCTCCCGTCCGAGGCACGCGTCGTCCTCGTTCCCTCGATCCGCTACGCCGGTCTGCACCCCTTCCAGGTCGTCCTTCGTCTGCCCGGGTTCGAGCCCGACCCGCCTCTCGTCGCGTACCACGACGTCCGGCTCCTGGCCGAGGCGGCGGGTCTTCCCGTCGCCCGGACCCTGCCGCGCGCGTCGGTCCGAGACGTCGCCGCGGAGTCCGTCGCCGAGCTGCGTCGTCGAGAGGGTCTCGGCCTCGACGTGGTGGCATCCGACCTGTTCTCTCCCGTCGTGGACGACCTCGCGCGCACGGTCAACCACCCGGGAAACGCCGTGTTCCTCCCCCTCGGCGAGCGGCTGGCGGCCGCCCTCGGCGCCCCCGGCCGTGCGGTCGACCCGGGCCGGCCGATCCTCGCCGGCGTCCGCGCCCCTCTCGAGGAGTGGGTCGTGGACGCGTGGAGCCTGGATGCCGAGCCCCGGCCCGACTGGATCGTCGCGGGCGAGCCGCTCCCCGCCGAGACCGTCGCCGAGGCCCACCGCGAGTGGTACGCCGCGCATCCGGACTTCGTCGCCGCGGCGATCACCCGGATCGCCCCGCTCCTGCATCGGTGGCGGGCCGCGTGACGGTCGTGTCCGCTCCGACCGCACCGGTGCTGCTCGTCCATCCCGGCCCGCACGGGGTCGCCGTCTACGCGCGGGAGGTCGCCAGGGCGGTGACCGAGACCCACCCGAACACGCGGACGGTCGCCCTGGATGAGATCCTCGCCCTCGAGCCCGGCACCCCCGTTCACGCACAGGTCACCGACCGGCTGTGGGGATCGTCGCCCGAGGAGGCGACCGCGCACGTCCTCGCGCTCGCCGCACGTCACCCGCTGACGGTGACGCTGCACGACGTCCCCCAGATCTCCGACGGGGAGCGCAATCGTCCGCGCCGTCGCGCGTTCTACGCCGCCGTCGCTCGGGCCGCGACCGGCGTCGCGGTGAACAGTGCGCACGAACGTTCGCTGCTCGCCGAGGAGGAGGTCTGGGACGGTCCCGTCTCGGTGGTGCCTCTCCCGGTCGCCTCACGACCGGTTCCGCATCGCCCGGCCCCGGATGCGGCCGTCGGGGTCCTCGGGTACTTCTACCCGGGGAAGGGGCACGACGAGGCGCTCGCCGCCACGGTGGCCGCGGGTCTGACGCGGCTCACCGTGCTGGGGCGGGCCTCCGACGGGCACGCCGCCGAGCTGGATGCCTTCGTGCGTCGGGCCGCTGATAACGGGGTCGCCGCGGAGGTCACCGGCTGGTTGGACGACGCGGCGATGGCGGAGCGCGCCCGTGCCGTCGCGGTCCCGGTCATCGCCCACCGGCATGTCTCGGCGTCGGGATCGCTGGCCTCGTGGATCGGGTGGGGGCGTCGTCCCGTCGCGGTCCGCAACCGCTACATCGACGAGATGGCCGAGCTGCGGCCCGGCACGCTGACCGTCGTCGGATCCGACGCTCTCGCCGGAGCGATCCGGAACGCGTTCGACGACACGTCGTCGACCTGGCACGGCATCCATCCCGTCCCGTTCGACCGTGCCGACACGGCGCGCGCCTATCTGCGCTGGTGGGCCGAGGTGCTCGCGTGAGCGAGGCGGGGTGGGTCATCGGCAACCGCTGGGACACTGTCGCCGACCGGACGCCGCGCCCGGCCCGGGTGAGCGTCATCGTCACCCACTACGACCAGCAGGCCGAGCTCGAACGCACTCTCCACGCCCTCGCCAAGCAGGACTACCCCGCCGATCTCCTCGAGATCGTCGTCGCCGACGACGGGTCGCCGTCGGCCCCGGTGGTGCCCGCCGGTGTGCGCGTGGTGAGTCAACCTGATCAGGGCTTTCGTGCGGCGGCCGCCCGGAACCGGGGCGTGGCGGCGAGCTCGGGCGAGATCCTCTGCTTCCTCGACGCCGACACCTCGCCCGAGCCCGGGTACGTACGGGCGATGACCCGGCTGCCCGCCATCCTTCCCGAGGCGGTCACGGTGGGGCGGCGCCGGCACGCGGATCTCACGGGTGTCGACCCGACGGCTCCCGTCGCCGAGATCTCCCCACCCCTCGAACTGCCCGAGCCGCAGTGGTTGCTCGACGCCTACGCGCGCAGCGGGAACCTGCTCCGCGCGGATGATCGCAGCTATCGCTACGTGATCGGGGCGGTCATGGCGTGCTCCCGGTCGCTGTTCGACGACATCGGAGGGTTCGAGGAGAGCTTCACGTCCTACGGCGGCGAGGACTGGGAGTGGGCGCACCGCGCGTGGCAGGCGGGAGCCGTCTTCGCGCATGTCCCCGCGGCGGTGGCGTGGCACGACGGTCCCGAGTGGGCCGGACGCGCCGGAGTCGACCGCGTCCGTGAGGGGAACGCGCAGACGCTCGCGCTCGCCGCGATGATCCCGGTCGACGGTTCGAGTGGACGCGGCCTCCTCCCGGCGACGGCGGACCTCGCGGTGCACCTCGTCGGTGGGGCGAGCCCCGCCGCCACGTTCCTGTGCGTGGACTCGATCCTCGCGTCGTTCCCACGAGCGACGGTGATCCTGGATGCCGTCCCCACCGAGCCCGCGCTGGCCGCCGATCCGCGTGTCACGGCCGGCCCGGTCCCCGACGCCCGTGTGGTGCTGCATCTCGACCACCCGGTGGTTCTGCTCGACGTCGACGAGCTGCGGGAGCGCCTCATCGGTCTCGGACAGGGCGATGAGGGTCGGCTGACCGTGCGCAGCGCCGATGGAACCGTCGTGGGGGAGGCGGTTTCGCGACGGGCGCGGCGTCGGGAAGCGCGATGGGGGCAGTCCGTCGGGTTCACGGCGGGTGTCCTCGACGCGGGAGGACTCCACGTCCTGGGTGAGGAGCCTCATCTCGAGTCCTGGGTCGGTGGGTGGGGCCAGCCCGGTCGCTGGACGTGAAATCCGCGTGATTCCGCGGTTTCGGGGGTGCGACACGCCCGGGCGGCGCTGTGGATTGGACGAGTCGGCGGGATCCGCGTAACTTATTACTTGTTCGCCCCACAGGGGAGAGCGGAGCGGCCGAAAGGCCCCGCGTCCTCTCAAGCGGTGAGCCACCCCCAACACCGACAGTTGAGAATTTCGATTCTCTGGTCTACAGTTGGGATCCTGCCAATCGGCACATGTCATCGACACAAACTCTTCTTCTGGAAGTCTGTTTCGTCGTGCTGACGTGCTGATCCGGCACATATAGAAGTGAACTGCCTCACGGGTAGGTCGAGAGATCGTTTCTGTGGGTGCGTCCGTTCCTTGAGAACTCAACAGCGTGCACTTGTCAAATGCCAATTTATTCCTCGTCGGTCCGTTTTTTGCGG
>Ga0308156_1000373_pt1 | contig 97648 bp, 96 predicted proteins | sample PhyAR2_FD_201041 | JGI IMG/M metagenome (GOLD analysis project Ga0308156, IMG submission 201041) | Phyllosphere microbial communities from UC Gill Tract Community Farm, Albany, California, United States - DLSL A.R2 | ecosystem: Host-associated > Plants > Phyllosphere > Unclassified | place: USA... | reverse complement strand
CCTCACGGGTGCGCTCGCCGACACCGGCGAACACCGACACACCACCGTGGTCCTGCGCGACGCGCTGGATCATCTCCTGGATGAGGACCGTCTTGCCGACGCCCGCACCACCGAAGAGGCCGATCTTTCCACCCTGCACGTAGGGCGTGAGGAGGTCGATCGACTTGATGCCGGTCTCGAACATCTCGGTCTTGGACTCGAGCTGGTCGAAGCTGGGCGCCTTGCGGTGGATGCCCCAGCGCTCGGTGACCTCGATCTGCTCGCCCGGAGCGGCGTTCAGTACCTCGCCGGTCACGTCGAAGACCTTGCCCTTGGTGACGTCGCCGACGGGCACCGAGATGGGGCCGCCGGTGTCGCGCACATCCTGACCGCGGACGATGCCGTCGGTCGGCTTCAGGGCGATCGCGCGGACGAGGTCGTCACCGAGGTGCTGAGCGACCTCGAGCGTGATCTCGGTCGACTCGTCACCGATGGTGATCGTGGTCTTCAGCGCGTTGTAGATCTCGGGGATCGCGTCATGCGGGAACTCGATGTCGACGACCGGGCCGGTGACGCGCGCGACGCGTCCGACGACACCCGCGTCGGTCTTCTCGGCGGTGAGGCTCATGGCTTCTTCTCTCCTTGGGAACTTACTTGCCGGATGACAGAGCATCGGCGCCGCCGACGATCTCGGCGATCTGCTGCGTGATCTCCGCCTGACGCGCGTTGTTGCGCAGGCGGGTGTAGTCGGTGATGAGCTTGTCGGCGTTGTCGCTGGCCGACTTCATCGCCTTCTGCGTCGCGGCGTGCTTGGCGGCCGACGACTGGAGGAGGGCGTTGAAGATGCGGCTCTGGACGTACACCGGCAGGAGCGCGTCGAGGACGGTCTCCGCGTCCGGCTCGAACTCGTAGAGCGGGTGGATCTCGGACTGCGCCGGGGCCTCATCGGCTTCGATGACCTCGAGCGGGAGCAGGCGGACCGACTCCGGCGACTGGGTCATCATGCTGACGAAGCGGTTGTAGACGAGGTGGATCTCGTCGACGCCGTCGTTGTCGCCGCCCGCGCGGTACGCCTTCAGGACGGCCTCGGAGATCTCCTCCGCCGTCGAGAACTGCGGGGTGTCGGTGTCTCCGACCCACTGCTCGATGCTCGCCATGCGTCGGAACTGGAAGTAGCCGACGGCCTTGCGCCCGACGAGGTAGAACACGACCTCTTTGCCCTGCGACCGCAGCAGCTCGGCCAGCTCGAGACCCTCACGGAGGATCTGCGAGTTGAACGCGCCGGCGAGGCCGCGGTCCGAGGTGAAGATGACCACGGCGGAGCGACGGATGTTCTCGCGCTCGGTCGTGAGCGGGTGGTCGACGGACGAGTACGTGGCCACCGCGGAGACGGCGCTGGTCACGGCACGCGCGAAGGGGGATGCCGCGCGCACACGCGCCATCGCCTTCTGAATGCGCGAGGCCGCGATGAGCTCCATCGCCTTGGTGATCTTCTTGGTCGTCTGAGCAGAACTGATCTTCTGCTTGTAGACCCGCAGTTGTGCGCCCATGATTCCGTTCTCGTGTCGTCGCTTTTAGCGACGGCCCTTGACGATCCGCTCCTGGTTGACGTCCTCAGCCTCGGCCGCGTCGACCTTCTCGGCACCGACGACGTTCTGGTCGCCACCGGGCTGGAACTCGAGGGCGAACGCGTCGACCTTCTTGTCCAGCTCGGCGAGGGTGTCGTCGTCGAGGACGTTGGTCTCGCGCAGCGTGTCGAGCACGGTCGAGTTGCGACGGAGGTAGTCCAGCAGCTCACGCTCGAAGCGCAGCACATCGGACACCTCGACGCTGTCGAGCTTGCCGTTCGTGCCGGCCCAGATCGAGACGACCTGCTCCTCGACCGGGTACGGCGAGTACTGCGGCTGCTTGAGCAGCTCGGTCAGACGTGCGCCACGGGCGAGCTGACGACGCGAGGCTGCGTCGAGGTCGGACGCGAACATCGCGAACGCCTCGAGCGAGCGGTACTGGGCGAGCTCGAGCTTGAGCGTTCCCGAGACCTTCTTGATCGACTTGACCTGCGCGTCACCGCCGACTCGCGAGACCGAGATACCCACGTCGACCGCCGGACGCTGGTTGGCGTTGAAGAGGTCGGACTGCAGGAAGATCTGGCCGTCGGTGATCGAGATCACGTTGGTCGGGATGTACGCCGAGACGTCGTTGGCCTTGGTCTCGATGATGGGCAGACCCGTCATCGAACCGGCGCCGAGCTCGTCGGACAGCTTCGCGCAACGCTCGAGCAGACGCGAGTGCAGGTAGAAGACGTCGCCGGGGTACGCCTCGCGGCCCGGCGGGCGGCGGAGGAGAAGCGACACGGCGCGGTAGGCCTCGGCCTGCTTCGACAGGTCGTCGAAGATGATCAGGACGTGCTTGCCCTCGTACATCCAGTGCTGGCCGATGGCCGAGCCGGTGTAGGGGGCGAGGTACTTGAAGCCGGCGGGGTCGGAGGCGGGAGCCGCGACGATGGTGGTGTACTCCATCGCACCGGCGTCCTCGAGGGCACCCTTCACCGAAGCGATGGTCGAGCCCTTCTGGCCGATGGCGACGTAGATGCAGCGCACCTGCTTGTTGACGTCGCCCGACTCCCAGTTGGCCTTCTGGTTGATGATCGTGTCGATCGCGATGGCCGTCTTACCGGTCTGGCGGTCGCCGATGATGAGCTGACGCTGGCCGCGCCCGACGGGGATCATGGCGTCGATGGCCTTGATACCGGTCTGGAGGGGCTCGTGAACGCTCTTGCGCTGCATGACGCCGGGAGCCTGGAGCTCGAGCGCACGACGACCCGAGGTCGCGATCTCGCCGAGACCGTCGATCGGGTTGCCGAGCGGGTCGACCACGCGGCCGAGGTAGCCCTCGCCCACGCCGACCGAGAGGACCTCTCCCGTGCGGGTGACGCTCTGGCCTTCTTCGATGCCGGCGAAGTCGCCGAGGACGACGACACCGACCTCGTTCTCGTCGAGGTTCTGGGCCAGGCCCAGGGTGCCGTTCGCGAAGCGGATGAGCTCGTTCGCCATGACGCCGGGAAGGCCCTCGACGTGCGCGATGCCGTCGGCCGCGTCGACGACGGCGCCGACCTCGGTCGCCGCAGCGCCGGTGGGCTCGTAGGCGTTGACGAAGTCCTTCAGCGCGTCACGAATGACGTCGGGGCTGATAGAGAGATCTGCCATTGTCTTCCTTCGTTCGTGGGGCTCACGGCCCCCAGATCCACGCCCACTCGGGCGGAAAGTCTTCAGCCGGCGATCCGCTGGCGGAGGTCGGCGAGACGTGCGGACACGCTCGCGTCGATGACGTCGTCGGCGACCTGCACGCGCAGTCCGCCGACCACGGTCGGGTCGATCACGGTGTTCAGCGTCACCGCTGATCCGTACCGGGCGCTCAGAGCGTTCTGCAGACGGGTCTGCTGCTCGGCGTTGAGGGGCGCTGCCGCGTAGACGGTCGCGACGACGCGCGCTCGCTGATCGGCGACGATGCTCTCGGCTCGGCGCAGCAGGGCGCGCACCCGGCGGCCGCGCGCGTTCTGCACCAGGGACGACACGATCAGTGCCGTACCGGCGCTCACCCGTCCGTCGAGGAGCTTCGTGACGAGCGCGCTCTTGGCAGAGGCGTCTCCGAGACGCCCGCCCAGAGCGAGCTCGAGCTCACCGTTGGCGGCGACCGTGCGCGAGAACGAGAACAGCTCGGGCTCGATGTCCGCCGAATCCGCCACCGCAGTGGCCCGGACGGCGAGCTCTTCGAGACCCTCGACGAACTCCGCGGAGTTCGACCAGCGCTGCTGAGCCGCGCTGCTGAGCAGCGCCACCGTCGCGGGGCGGTAGGAAGAGCCGAAGACGGCCGACACCAGCCCCGCGCGAGCGGGCGCCGGCACCGACGAGTCGGACAGCGCGCCGCTCAGCTGAGCCGACCCGCTCACGGCACCGACGGCCGCGAACAGCTCGCGCGCGACGTCGAGATCGACGCCCGACGTGGAGGCCAGGGCCTCCGCCGTCGCGGTCCGCGCCTGAGTGGTCGCGCTGCCCATTACTTGGCCGCCTTCTCGGATGCCTCGAGCTCGGCGAGGAAGCGGTCGACGACGGCGTTCGCACGAGCGTCGTCCGCGAGGGTCTCACCGATCACGTTGCCGGCGAGGTCGACCGCGAGGGTGCCGACCTCGGTGCGCAGCTGGACGAGAGCGGTCTGACGCTCGGCCTCGATCTGAGCGTGAGCGGCGGCGGTGATACGAGCGGCCTCAGCCGACGCGGTCTCCTTGGCCTCAGCGACGATCTGGCGACCGTCCTGGGTGGCCGTCTCGCGGATCTCACCGGCTTCGCGGCGCGCCTCAGCGAGCTGGGCGGTGTACTGCTCGAGCGCGGCCTCGGCCTGTCGCTGAGCCTCGTCGGCCTTCGCGATGTTGCCCTCGATGGCCGCACTGCGCTCGTCGAGCAGTTTCGCCATGCGCGGCAGAGCGACGCGCCACACCACGAAGATGATGATGACGAAGCACACGAGCGACCAGATGATGTCGTATACCGCGGGAAAGAGCGGGTTGTGCGCTTCCCCCGCGGGCTCCGCGGCGAGAGTGACAAGAGCCTTGAGCATCCTGTCTCCTTACAGTGAGTCGAGAGCGGCCGGGATCACGTGAAGATGAAGCCGGTCGCGATACCGATGAAGGCGAGAGCCTCGGTGAACGCGATACCGATGAACATCAGCACCTGCAGGCGGCCCGCGAGCTCGGGCTGACGGGCGACGCCCTCGATCGTCTTGCCGACGACGATGCCCACGCCGATGGCGGGGCCGATGGCGGCGAGACCGTAGCCGATCGTGGCGACGTTACCGGTGACCTGGGCGAGAACCGTAGTTGCGTCCACGGGTTTTTTCCTTTCGTTGGGTGGCTCGGCGTGCGCCGGGCCGCTCAGTGCTCTTCTGCGACCGCGAGCTGGATGTAGACCGCGGTGAGGATCGCGAAGACGTACGCCTGGAGGAAGGCGACGAAGATTTCGAACAGGGTGAAGGCGAAGCCGAAGGCGAGGGACCCCGCGCCGAGGGCCGTCCACCAGCCGCTGAGGTCGACCACGAAGAACTGGGTGGCCGAGAAGAACAGCACCAGCATGAGGTGGCCGACGACCATGTTCATCAGCAGACGCAGCGTCAGCGTGACGGGGCGGATGATGAAGGTCGAGAGGAACTCGAGCGGGACGATGATGATGTACAGCGGCCACGGCACGCCCGAGGGCAGCAGCGCGTTCTTGAAGAACCCGCCGGGGCTCTTCTTGATACCGGCGTAGATGAAGGTCACGTACGCGACGATCGCCAGAAGCAGGGGCACCGCGATAACGCTGGTACCCGCGATGTTCAGGAACGGGATGACACCCGTGATGTTCATGAACAGCACCATGAAGAAGATGGTGGTGAGGATCGGCAGGAAGCGCTTGCCGTCCTTGCGCCCGAGGATGTCTTCGGCGATGTTGACGCGGACGAAGTCCAGGCCCATCTCCACGACGCTCTGGAAGCGGCCGGGAACGACCTTCATGCGTCGGGTTCCAATGACCAGGAACAGCACGAGCACGAGCGTGGCCAGCATCTGCGTGAGGTTGATGCGGGTGATCGCGAAGATCGTGCCCTCGAAAAGCACCGCGTCGGGGAAGAACTCGCCGATGGACGGCGGGTGGAACTCCGCACCCGCGGAAGCGAGGTTCGTGATCAGGGTCGCAGCTTGAGTAGTCAGCGCTGGCTCCAGCTTCGGGGCATCGGTGTGAACCGTTGCGACGATGGTCGGTGAGAGTACCCAGAATGCAAACCTGAGGGATAACCCTGGTGCGGGCGGGTACTTACCCCACCCTATCAAACTCCCAGCGGATCCATGCGGCCGGTGCGCAGGATCCTCTCGGCACCGGGGTATCTCGGTTGCACACGCGGCGGGGGAACGATACGGCCGGGTGCCCGAGGGTCAGGACCGGCGATCGCCCTCGTCGGGGTCGGTGGGCAGGGTGACGTCGCTGGCGCTGGGGATGCGCATCCGGAGCAGCACGATCACATCGACCACCAGTGACGCCAGAACGCTCACGACGAGGGCCACGTAGAACGTCACGGGATCCACCCACGCCTGCTCGCGCAGGACCACGATCGCGACGATGAAGAGGACGAGCTTGAGCAGCCATCCTCCCAGCACGATGCCGAAGAAGATCGGAACGTAGAGGGGGTCGCCGAACCAGCGGTTGGCGACGAGGATGCTCGTCGCGGTGACCGCGAGGAACACCGCGCTGACCGCCACCCCGGCGAGAGCGCTGCCGAGGCCACCGGCTCCCCCGACGGCGAAGCCGACGACGGCCCCGACGACGAGCAGGACCGCCGTGACGATCCCGCCCCAGACGAGCGCGGTGCGCAGCACCGGGGTGCTGGAGGGACGGCGGGCGGGTATGGCGCTGGTCATGAGTGAGGCTCCGGTGGGGTGGGGCGCGCGCGTCGCGGAGACAGACGGCGCAGGCGATGAGACGAGGGAAGAACGGTGAGCACGGCGCAGGCGACGACACCGACGGCCCCGAAGAGGATGCCGGCGAGGTAGTCCCCCGGCCAGCTCTGCTGGGTGCCGATGTACATCAGGAGGAACGCGAGGCTCACCACCGCCGTCCAGCTGTAGAAGATCAGGACGGCGCTGGTGTCGGTGTGACCCATGTCCAGCATGCGGTGATGCAGGTGTTTGCGGTCGGGTGAGAACGGCGAACGTCCGGCCCACTGCCTCCGGATCACGGCCAGGCCGAAGTCCAACAACGGAAGCAGGACGATCACGACCGGGAGCAGAATCGGGATGAACGCACCGAGCAGCTGCGAGCGACCGATCTTCTCCGGGTCGAGGACCGCGGGGTCGAGTTGTCCGGTGATGGCGACCGCCGAGCTCGCCATCAGCAGGCCGAGCATGAGCGCACCGGCATCCCCCATGAACAGCTTCGCCGGCGTCCAGTTCATGGGCAGGAACCCGAGGCACGCACCCACGAGAACGGCCGCGATGAAGGAGGCGAGGTTGAAGTAGGTGCTGGCACCCGTGTCGCGCACGAGCAGGTACGAGTACGCGAAGAAGACGCCGTTGGCGATCAGACAGACCCCGGCAACCAGACCGTTGAGGCCGTCGATGAAGTTCACGGCGTTCATGACGACGACCATCGCGAAGACCGTGAGCAGGAAGCTGACCCAGCTCGACCCGACGGTGAGCGCCCCGATCGGCAGCGACAGGATCTGCAGCTGACCGAACCACGCGATCATGCCCGCAGCGATGAACTGGGCACCGAGCTTGATCATCCAGTCCAGGTCCCACAGGTCGTCTGCGACGCCGATGAGGACGATGAGCAGCACCGCGCCGAGCAGCCAGAGCACCGGGACGGGATCGGTCCAGAAGATCGAGAAGTACGGGTTGCGACTCGACAGGGCGAAGGCCGCCACCACTCCGAGGAACATGGCCACCCCGCCCAGCCGGGGCGTGGGCGTCTTGTGCACGTCACGATCCCGGATGCCGGGATACAGCTTGAAGCGCAGGGCGAGCTTCCACACCACCCACGACAGCGCGAGAGTGACCGCCGCCGTGAACAGGATGGTGAGGAGGTACTGGGTCACGGACCCGGCGCCTCGGCATCCGTCTCCGACGACTGGGCCTTCGGGGCCTCGACGGAGGGAGCAGCGATGATCGGCGCGGGAGCGTCGGGATCGGGGTCGGGCTCGAGCAGGTCGCCGAGGACCTCGCGCAGTCTCTCTCGCGACACCGCTCCCTCGCGCAGCACCCGCACGCGAGGCTCGGCGCCTCCGACGAGAGTCGTCGCGTCGACGATCGTCGAGGCGATCCCCGTCTCGCTCGCGCCCGAGTCGAGGTAAGCGGAGACGCTGTCGCCGAGCATGTCGCGCGCGGAGTCGATGTTCACGGCCGCCGCCATACCGGTGCGGTTCGCGCTGGACACGGCCAGGGGCCCGGTCTCTTCGAGGAGTTCCAGGGTGAGGTGGTGGGCCGGCATCCGCACCGCGACAGTGCCGTGCGTGTCGCCGAGGTCCCACGACAGCGACGGCTGGGCGGGGAGCACGATGGTCAGTCCCCCCGGCCAGAACTCTCGGACGAGGTCGTCGACGGCGGGCGGGATCTCGGCCACGAGTGCCCGCAGGGTGCCGATACCGGCGACCAGCACGGGCGGGGGCTGCTGGCGCCCGCGCCCCTTCGCCTCGAGGAGTCCCGCGACGGCGCGCGCATTGAAGGCGTCGGCGGCGATTCCGTAGACGGTGTCGGTGGGAAGCACGACGAGCTCGCCGCGGCCGATCGCCTGGCGTGCGTGGCGCATGCCCGAGAGCAGCTGCGACTCGTCTCGGCAGTCGTAGACAGGTGACATATCGCGCGCCAGTCTACTTGCGCCCGGCGTCCGTCGTGTCAGGGACGCACGGCCGTCGTGGCACGATCGCGCGCGGTCAGGTCCGGGTGAGTGGCGGCCGATCGCCACCCGTCTGCGGTGAGCAGATCGCGGATCGCGGCGCCCTGCCACTCCCCGTGCTCGATGACGAGGGTCGCCCCGGGGTGGCCGAGTCGCAAGCCGACGCGAGAGAGCTGGCGCACGGCATCCAGTCCGTCCGGTCCGCCGTACAGCGCGGCCGGCGGGTCGTACAGACGCACCTCGGGGTCGCGCGGGATCGCGTCGTCGGGAACGTACGGCGGATTGGATGCCACGACCGAGACCGTGCCGTCGAGCTCGGGGAAGGCGTCGGCCAGGTCGATGAACGCGAGGGTGACGTTCGTCGCCGCCACGCGCGCGACGTTCTCCTTCGTCCAGATGAAGGCGTCGACGCTGTTCTCGGCGGCGAAGACCCGCGCGTGCGGAACCTCGGTCGCCATCGCGAGCGCGATCGCACCGCTCCCGGTCCCGAGGTCGACCGCGATGGGTGCGGGGCCGGCGACCGCGCCGAGGGCGTCGATGGCCAGCTGCGCGACCATCTCGGTCTCGGGGCGGGGCACGAACACCCCGGGCCCGACGGCGAGCTCGAGGGAGCGGAAGGGGGCGACCCCGGTCAGGTGCTGGAGGGGCTCGCGAGCGCACCGACGATCGACGAGAGGAAGCAGATCGGCGGCGGCGGATGCCGGCATCCGGTCTCCGCGGATCGCCGCGGCCTGCACTCCCCCGCGCGAGGTCTGCAACACGTGGCCGACGAGGAGTTCGGCGTCGACGCGAGGGTCGGGGATGCCGGCGACGGCGAAGCGTGCCTCGAGGTCGCGAAGGACCTCGGCGACGGGAAGGGCCGTGGGGGCGGGGGGCGGTGCGGTCTCACGCATGACGGGGTCCGAGCCTAGTCGTGTCCCGTCACACACGCCTTCGCACCGGGCGACTCGCCTAGGATTATCGCGTTCTCATCGACGGCGAAAGGCGAGCCATGCCCGGCATCCACTCCGACATCACCTCTGCGTTCGGCGACACTCCGCTGGTGCGCCTGAACCGCGTCGCGGAGGGGACCGAGGCTCAGATCCTGGCGAAGCTGGAGTTCTACAACCCGGCGTCCAGCGTGAAGGACCGTCTCGGTATCGCGATCGTCGACGCCGCGGAGGCGTCCGGCGAGCTGAAGCCCGGCGGCACGATCGTCGAGTCCACGAGCGGCAACACCGGTATCGCCCTCGCGATGGTGGGTGCGGCACGCGGCTACAAGGTCATCCTGACCATGCCCGCGTCGATGTCGAAGGAGCGCCGCATCCTGCTGAAGGCGTTCGGCGCCGAGCTCGTCCTCACCGACCCGACCAAGGGGATGTCGTACGCCGTCGACGAGGCCAAGCGCATCGTCGCCGAGACCCCGGGGGCCGTCTGGGCCCGTCAGTTCGAGAACGAGGCCAACCCCGCCATCCACCGCAAGACCACGGCCGAGGAGATCCTCCGCGACACCGACGGCAAGGTCGACTACTTCGTCGCCGGAATCGGCACGGGCGGCACGATCACGGGCGTCGGCCAGGTGCTCAAGGAGCGGGTCCCGGGCGTCAAGATCGTCGCCGTCGAGCCCGCCGACTCCCCCATCCTCACCAAGGGGCACCCCGGACCGCACAAGATCCAGGGGATCGGTCCGAACTTCGTCCCCGCGATCCTCGACCGCGACATCATCGACGAGGTCATCGACGTCGAGTTCGACAACGCGATCCGCCTCGCCCGCGAGACGGCCGCGCAGGACGGCATCCTCGTCGGCATGTCCTCGGGTGCCGCGATCTGGGCCGCGCTCGAGGTCGCGCGGCGTCCCGAGGCCGCGGGCAAGAACATCGTCGTGATCATCCCGTCCTACGGCGAGCGGTACCTCTCGACGGCGCTCTACGAGCACCTGCGCGAAGACTGACGTGGGAGTCCTCTCCCGCGTCCGAGAAGACATCGCCTCCGCCAAGCTCCGCGACCCCGCGGCGCGCGGTGGTCTCGAGATCGCCCTCCTGTACCCCGGGCTCCACGCCGTCTGGGCCTATCGTGTCGCGAACCGCCTCTGGCGGCGGGGCCTGCGCTTTCCGGCGCGAGCCCTGTCGCAGGCGGCACGCTGGCTCACCGGCGTGGAGATCCACCCCGGCGCGACGATCGGGCGGCGCTTCTTCATCGACCACGGCATGGGCGTCGTGGTCGGCGAGACCGCGGAAGTCGGCGATGACGTCATGCTCTACCACGGCGTGACCCTGGGCGGCCGGCAGCGCGAGGGCGGCAAGCGCCATCCCACCCTGCACGACGGCGTCGCCGTGGGGGCCGGAGCCAAGATCCTCGGGCCCATCACCCTGGGTGCGCGCTCGGTGGTCGGTGCCAACGCCGTCGTCACGCGTAACGCTCCGGCCGACAGTGTGCTCGTGGGTGTTCCCGCCAAGGCGCGCACGCGCCGCAACGGTGAAGACACGCGGGCGCTGCTGACGACTCCCGAGTACTGGATCTGAGCACTTCGGCGCGAACCCGCCATCGCCGCGGGTCCGCGCCGAAGCGGCTCTCTCACACCGAGACGCGGTTCTCCGCCGCGGCCAGGGGGTCGTAGCCCGGCGTACGCAGCATCTCGTGCAGGTGACGGCGACGTACGCCCATGTTGCCTCCGTCGTACACGGGGAGGCACAGCACGTCTTGCATGATGTCGCCCAGCGGCGCGCGGTCGCCGTAGGAGTCGACGCCGACGAGCCGCATCGCGTCATAGACGGTCTGTACCGACAGCTCGGAGTTGTAGATCTTCGCCATGTTCGACAGTTCGCGGTCCAAGCCTCCGGTCTTGTCGAAGTGGTCGGCGGCCTTCCAGGCGAAGTAGCGTCCCACCTCGATGCGCGTCTTGATATCGGCGAGCATGTACCCCGCGTTCTGGTGATCGATCACCGGGACGCTCCCCGATCGCTTCTCGGTCGAGACGAAGTCGTAGGCGATCTCGAAGGCCCGCCGCATCTTGCCGACCGCCGCGGCGGCGATGCTGGAACACGTCCACGAGAAGGCGCCCTTGGTGAGCGCCATGCCGTCGCCCGGGGCGCCGATGAGGTTCTCGACCGGCACTCGGACATCGACGAACTCGACATAGGGCGAGTTCGTCGCGAGATGGCCGATCGTGTCGATCACACCCGAAACAGTGACACCGGGCGTCCCCTTCTCGACCACGATGATCGCGAGCGACTCCGCCGGAGGCTTCGTCTCGTCGATGCGGCAGACCACGCTGATGATGTCGGCGCCCTCATCGTCCCAGCCCGACGCGTTCGTCGTGTACGCCTTGCGCCCGTTGATGACCCACTCATCACCATCGCGGACGGCGAAGGTCTGAACGCCGTACCTCGGGTCGGGGTGGTCGAAGTTCGCGCCCCCGGCCGCTTCGGTGAAGGCGATCGCCCCCAGCGCCGGACTGCCGTCGGTGAAGGGAGCGAGGAAGCGCTCCTTCTGCTCGGGGGTTCCGCCCGTGATGATCGGGAACACCCCGAGCCCGGTGCCGAGGATCGCGGACGGCGTGTTGATCTCCACGCGTGCGAGCTCCTCGCACGCAAGCGCGAACTGCAGGTTGCTGAAGCGGTGCCCGCCGTTCTCAGCCGGGATCAGGCCTTTGACGAAACCGGCGTCCACCATCTGCTGATAGAAGGGCTTCAGCGCGCGGAACCGGTCGAGGGGGTCGGGGATGGACGCGATCGCGCCGGGAACCCGGCTGAGGACGGTCTCGGCGAACTCGCGCGCCTGGAGGCGGAGACCGAGTTGCTCGTCGGAGAGCGTGAAGTCGATGGCCACGGGTGTGCTCCTCGTCTGTTCGGGTGAAGGTCTCGGTAGCGTCGCAGCGCGGCGACGGCCGGGGATTGGATGCGCGTGCACGCGCGCGAGAACCACCGTGCAGGGACGCGCTCGGTGAGGAGTTCGTTACGTCCGCGACACCACCCGCGCCTCCGCGGGTAACAGCGCATTGCTCTGCTGTGTTCGTCCAGACATTCGCGTCCGATCCCGGGCGCCCGCCGAGGAGGAAGCCATGCAGCGCTGGGACACGCGTGACCGGCCCCGCTCCGAGCAGTACGCGTACTGGCGCGAGGTGGTGTGCGCCGCGTTCACCCCGTTGCGTCCGGCCGAGCGCGATGCGCGGGACGACTGGTCCCGCGCCGGCCTGGACGGACGAGTCGAGTCTCGACCCTTCGGTGCGGTCAATGGTGCGGAGATCGCCACGGTCACCCAGGTCATCCACCACGGACCGGACGAGGTCCGGCGGGTCACCGATGACGTGGTGTTCATCAACCTCATGCTCAGCGGCCGGTGCATCGTCACCCAGGACGGTCGGCGCTCGCTGTCGGGGCCGGGATCCTTCACCATCGTGGATGCCACCCGCCCTTTCACCCTCGACTACCTCGACCCCTGGCACACGGTGTCCTTCCGTTTACCCGCCGCCGACATCCCGGACACGGTCCGCACCGGCGCCACCGCACGCGGATACGCGGGTGCCGGACTCGGCGCGGTGCTCGCCGACACACTGCGCTCGTCCTGGCTGCAGTCGTCGAGAATGAGCGAGAGCGAAGCGGATGCCGCCGGCCTCGCCGTGGCATCCCTCACCCGGGCCCTTTCGCACTCGACACCCACCGCGACCTTCGCCGAGCAGCAGGGTGGCGACGCCGTCCTCCGCAACAGCATCCAGCATCACCTGGAGCGGCACATACGATTCGTCGACACCTCACCCGCGGCCATCGCACGGCATTTCGCCATCTCGGTGCGAAAGCTCCACCAGTTGTACGAGGGGGCTCCCCTGACCTTCGGTCAGACCGTCATGCGCGTACGCGTCCTCGCGTGCGCGGACGAGCTGCGCGCGGAGCGCGGACGAGTGACGATGACGCATCTCGCCGCGAAGTGGGGCTTCAGCGACCTCTCCCACCTCCACCGCGCCTTCCGCCAGCACATCGGCCAGTCTCCGCGCGACGTCCTCTCCTCGCTCGACGCGGACTCGTCGACGTGGGACAGGACAGCGTGACGCCGGCGGTCGACACCGTAGGCTCGAATCCATGAGCCGCCTGCACGACCTGTCGCTGGTCGCGCACGTCGACGCTCTGCGAGCCGGGACCACGACCCCGGCTGATCTCACCGACTACTATCTCGACCGCATCGCCCGCCTCACGGATCTCGGTGCATTCGCCGAGGTGACCCCGGATGCCGCCCGCCGTCGCGCCCGCGAACTCACCGTCGCCACGGCTCGCGGTCCCCTGTGGGGCATCCCCCTCGCCGACAAGGACCTCGTCGCCCGCGCGGGTGTCCCGACCCGGTACGGCTCGCGCTCTCGCGCCCACTTCGTGCCGACGGCATCCGACCCTCTCGCCGACGCCCTCGACGCTGCGGGGGCGGTCAACCTCGGGAAGACGAGCACGTCGGAGTTCGGTCTCACCGGCTTCACGGAGCCCCTCATCCATGACCCGGCGCGTGACCCGTGGCGTCTGTCGGCGGGGGCGGGCGGGTCCAGCGGCGGGGCCGCGGTCGCCGTGGCGGCGGGACTTCTGCCGGCCGCGGTCGGATCCGACGGTGGAGGGTCGATCCGCATCCCGTCCGCGACGGTCGGGGTCGTGGGGCTCAAGCCGTCGCGGGGTCGCCTGCCGATCGGCTCGGGGTTCGATTCGGCCGACGGTCTGTCGGTGACGGGTCCGATCGCTCGGAGCGTGGCGGACGTCGCCCTCCTGCTGGATGCCCTCGTCGATCTCGCACCTTTCCCGTACGCGACGGCGGCACCCGGCGCGGGACCGTTCAGCGTCGCGGTCGGGCGCGAGCCCGGGCCCCTGCGGATCGGTGTGACGACGGTCTCGCCGTGGGACGACGACGAAGACATCCGGCTCGATGCCGACGCCCGCGCGGCGTTCGAGACGGCCGCCGCATGGTTGTCGGACGCCGGGCACGACGTGGCGGATGCCGCATGGCGTCCCTTCGGTTACGCATCGCTGTTCCACGTGCTGTGGCGCGCGAGCGCCGCGAGGATCCCGTTGAGCGACGACGACATGGCGCTGGTCGAGCCCCTGACCGCGTGGCTCGTGCAGGAGGGACGCGCGTTGTCCGCGCTCGACCTCCTGGGCGGGCTGGCATCGGCCCGCGCGTTCGAACGGCGTACGATCACGGATTTCACCCCTTTCGACGCCGTACTCACCCCCGCCCTCGCGTTGCCGCCGCAACCGGTCGGCTCGTACGCGGGGAAGAGCCCCGAGCGGACGTTCGCGATGCAGGTGGAGTACGCGCCGTACTCGAGCTTCGTGAACGTCGCAGGACTTCCCGCGCTGACGCTTCCGGTCACGACGGATGCCACGGGCCACCCCGTCTCGATCCAGCTCGTGGGTCGTCCCGGCGGAGAGGCGACGCTGCTGGCGATCGCCGCCCAGCTCGAGGACCGCCGCGGCCCGCTGCCCCATCCCCCGGCCTGGTACGCCTGAGCAGGCCCCGTTCCATCTCGGTGCTCCCTCGCCCGGCCCCGCTCTCCCTCCTCTGACTTGCGCCGTATGTTCGCCCCGTGTCAGCGCGAGCGAACATCGGCCGCAAGTCATGTCGTCGGGCTAGCGAGCACGGGCGTCTTCAACCAAGCGGACGAGAAGACCCGGCTGGCGGAAGAGCATCTTTCGGGTGACACGCACCATCCGCCAGCCGGCGGCGGCGAGGCGCTCGTAGCGCTCGATATCTCTCTGCCACTGCACGGCGTCCGTGCGGTGATGATCTCCCTCATACTCGACGCCGACGCGACGATCCGGGTAGGCGAGGTCGACGCATGCCACGAAGCCCGCGGGATCGTAGACGTCGTGATTCAGTTCCGGCTCGGGGAGCCCGCCGTCGATGAGCGTCAGTCGTGTCCACGATTCCGTTCGCGACCGCGCTCCCGCCCGTACGCGCGGGAGCGCCTCGCGGATGGCGACGATGCCGCGGCGCTTGGTGACTGCCTCGACCGACCGACGAAGATCGTCGACAGCCGCGAAGGCGTCGCGGACGACCCGTCCCTGCGGTCCAGCGATGCGAACGCTCGACACGACCGCATCCCCCACAGCGATCAGATCATACGGATGCCGCAGAGTGGATCCGAGAAGGGTCCAGGTTGTCACCGGGTCGGTGAGTCGAAGTCCCTCCTGCGTCTGTCGGGCGGAAACGCCACGGGGGTGCAGCTGGTGCCCGTGAACGCCCCGTCCGGCGGGTGCTCGTGCCGGGTGAAGAACCGCGACATGCAGGTCGCCGTCCGTCGTCGGCGGGAGAGGAAGCCCCCACAGGAGCGCGGCGGTCGTGTGCGAAAAGAACGCCTCACGCGTCATGATCGTGCGGTAGGCCTCCACCCGCGCAAGTATCTGCCGCTCATGTCGGGTTGCGGGGTGCGTTTCCGGGTCGAGGATCGCCCGCGGCATCCGGACACCGTGGAACGGTCGCTCCCACTCCGCGGCGTCGACGAAACGTCGCGGCGCACCGGCTCGGCGCGCGTCGCCCGACGCAAAGGCGCGGGAGGGAGTCGATGTCATCCCGACATCTTGTCGCCGGTCGGACTCGTGCCGGGAAAGTTCTCCACAGCCGCTCCGTCAGCGACGGTGACTTGCGTCGAATGCTCGTCGGCGGGCGTCCCGCGCGGGCATACGGCGCAAGTCACGGCCGTCGCGGGGGCCTCGCGAAGAGCTCGCGGGGTTCACTTCGATGACTTGCGCGATATGCACACGAAAGACGGGATCGCGCAAACATACGGCGCAAGTCACCGCACGACGGCGGCTGCCGGCCGAGGCTACGAGACGGGACCGTACGGCGACGGCGACCGCACACGGGCGAGCCACGGTCGACGCGGGCCCGCGACGACGCCCACCTACTCGCCGGCCAGCGCGGCCAGACGGGCTTCTTCGTCGGCGGTGATCGCCGACTCGATGATCGGGCCGAGGGCGCCGTCCATCACCTGATCCAGGTTGTAGGCCTTGTATCCCGTGCGGTGGTCGGCGATGCGGTTCTCGGGGAAGTTGTACGTGCGGATGCGCTCGGACCGATCCATGCCGCGGATCTGCGAGCGGCGCGCATCGGCAGCGACGGCGTCCCGCTCCTCCTGCTGCTTGGCGAGAAGGCGGGCGCGCAGCACGCGCATGCCGGCCTCGCGATTCTGCAGCTGCGACTTCTCGTTCTGCATCGACACGACTATGCCGGTGGGCACGTGCGTGATGCGCACCGCCGAGTCGGTCGTGTTGACAGACTGACCGCCGGGGCCCGACGAGCGGAACACATCGATCTTGAGGTCGTTCGGATCGATCGCGACCTCTTCGGGCTCGTCCACCTCGGGGAACACGAGCACGCCCGTCGTCGAGGTGTGGATACGCCCCTGCGACTCGGTCGCGGGCACGCGCTGCACGCGGTGCACGCCGCCCTCGTACTTCAGATGCGCCCACACGCCCTGCGCCGGATCGCTCGAGGACCCCTTGATCGCGACCTGGACGTCCTTGTATCCGCCGAGATCGCTCTCGGTGCGCTCGAGCAACTCGGTCTTCCAGCCCATGGATGCCGCGTACTGCAGGTACATGCGCAGCAGATCGGCCGCGAACAAGGCGCTCTCGGCCCCGCCCTCGCCGCCCTTGATCTCCATGATCACATCGCGCGCGTCGTCCGGATCACGCGGGATGAGCAGGCGCCGCAGACGCTCCTGCGTCTCGGCCACCCGTTCCTCGAGAGCCGGGATCTCCTCCGCGAAGGCCTCGTCCTCACGAGCGAGCTCGCGGGCGGCATCCAGATCCTCGGATGCCGCCGTCCACGCGTCGTAGGCATGCACGATGCGGCTGAGCTCGGCGTAGCGCCGATTCACCCGCTTGGCGCGCGCCGCATCGGCGTGCACCGCGGGGTCGTTCAGCTCGAGCTCGACCGCTTTGTGCTCATCGAGCAGTCCGCGGACCGACTCGAACATCGCGGGCACCGACATCGCGTCTGCCGCTCCGCTCAGCGGATGCTGTTGTCGTCACCGCCGCGCGAGGGCGCCGGGATGGACTTCTGCATCTGCACGAGGAACTCGACGTTCGACTGCGTCTCCTTGAGCTTGCCGAGCACGACCTCGAGAGCCTGCTGGGGCTCGAGACCGGCCAGGGCGCGGCGGAGCTTCCAGGTGATCTTGACCTCGTCGGGCGAGAGCAGCATCTCCTCGCGGCGGGTGCTCGACGCGTTGACGTCGACGGCCGGGAAGATGCGCTTGTCGGCGAGCTGACGGCTCAGGCGCAGCTCGCTGTTGCCCGTGCCCTTGAACTCCTCGAAGATGACGTCGTCCATCTTGGACCCCGTCTCGACGAGAGCGGTCGCGAGGATGGTGAGCGATCCGCCGTTCTCGATGTTGCGCGCAGCGCCGAAGAAGCGCTTGGGCGGGTACAGCGCCGAGGCGTCGACGCCGCCGGAGAGCACGCGGCCCGAGGTGGGAGCGGCGAGGTTGTACGCACGTCCCAGGCGGGTGATCGAGTCGAGCAGCACGACGACGTCGCGACCGAGCTCCACGAGACGCTTGGCACGCTCGATGGCGAGCTCCGCGACCGTGGTGTGGTCTTCGGCGGGACGGTCGAACGTCGAGGCGATGACCTCGCCCTTGACCGTCCGCTGCATGTCGGTGACCTCTTCCGGACGCTCGTCGACGAGCACGACCATGAGGTGGACCTCGGGGTTGTTGTGCGCGATGGCGTTGGCGATCTGCTGCAGCACGATCGTCTTGCCCGCCTTGGGGGGCGCGACGATGAGACCGCGCTGGCCCTTGCCGACAGGGGCCACGAGGTCGATGATGCGCTGGGTCAGCTTCTCGGGTGCCGTCTCGAGACGCAGGCGCTCCTGCGGGTAGAGCGGGGTGAGCTTGCCGAAGTCGACGCGCGTCGCCGCGTCGTCGACGGACAGGCCGTTGATCGAGTCGACCTTGACCAGGGCGTTGTACTTCTGGCGGCTGGACTGCTCGTTCTCGCGCGGCTGCTTGATCGAGCCGACGACGGCGTCGCCCTTGCGCAGGTTGTACTTCTTGACCTGGCCGAGCGAGACGTAGACGTCGCTCGGTCCGGGCAGGTAACCGGTGGTGCGCACGAAGGCGTAGTTGTCGAGCACGTCCAGGATGCCGGCGATGGGAACGAGGACGTCGTCCTCGCCGATCTCGGAGTCGAACTCGTCGCCCGTCGTGTTCGGGCCGCGGCGCTTGTTGCGCTGGCGGTTGCGGTTGCTGGTGCCGCCCTGCTGCTGCTGAGCCTGCTGGCCGTTCTGCGGCCCCCCGTCGCGCGGGCCGCCCTGCTGGGGGGCTTCGGCCTCGTCGTCGGCCGCGGCGGGCTGCGCCTCGGCCCGGTCGGCGGTGTCGGCCTTGTTCCGGTTGCGGTTGCGCGAACGGTTGCGCCCGCGGCCACGGGCCGGGGTCTCGTCGGTGCTGTCGTCCGTCGCGGGGGTCTCCGCGGCGTCGGCCGAAGCGGTCTCATCGGAAGCGTTGTCGCTCGCGGCGTTCTCGCTCGCGGCGTTCTCGCTCGCGGCGTTCTCGCTCGCGGTGTTGTCGCTCGCGGCGTTCTCGCTCGCGGCGTTCTCGCTCGAGACGGCGTCGCCGGAGGCGTCGGCCTCCGCGACAGCCGCTGCGGTCTCGTCGACCGCGGGCGTCTGCTCGGCGGCGTCGGAGTCGGCCGCGACGTCGGCGGCGGTGGTTGCGGGGGTGGTCGCGTCGGCCTCGGGCTCGGCGACGGCCTCGGGAGCAGCGGCGGCCTCGGCGGCAGCAGCTTCGGCGGCCGCCTTCTCCTTGGCCGACGCGGTGGTCGCGCGGCGGGGCGCACGCTTGCGCGGGGCCTTGGCGGGCTTCTCCGCCGCGGCGGGCTCCTCGGCGGGAGCGGGTGCCTCGGCCGCTGCAGGGGCTTCCGCCTCCGCGGGAGCGGGCTCCGCGGCGACCTCGGTCGGCGCCTCCGCGGAGGGGGCGTCCGCGACGGGCGCGTCCGCGACGGGCGCGTCCGCCGTCGGTGCGTCCGCAGCCGGCGTCTCCTCCGTCAGGGTGTCGTCGGTGAACAACGCCTCGGGCTGCGCGGCGTCCGCGGGCGCGGCCCCGCCAGCGGCGGCGTCGTCGGCGACGACCTCGGCATCCGGGGTCTCGGCAGCCGCATCGGCCTGGTCGGTGTCGGTGCCCTGCGCCTCGACCGAAGGCTGTTCTTCGGTGGGGTTCTCGGCGCCCTCGGGCGCGTCGACGGGCTGGGTCTCGGAGATGGACTCCACGAGTGCTCCTCAGAAAATGAAACGTGATCAGATCGCGCTTCGCCATGCAGAACGCAGACGAAGAGACACCAGCGGTTCGGGAGACTGCAGCCGATACCGGGTTCGCGATGTGTTGCGGATTTCGCAGGTGGTGCAGAGGCTCAGATTCGCGAAGTTACGCGGAACCCTCTGCGTTTTTCACTGTACCACCCTTGACGTCGACGGCGAGCATGAGCGCCTGCCACGGGGTGTCGACGACGGATGCCATGAGATCCGCCGCGGCGAGGCGCTGTCCCGGACCGTCGGCGAGCACGAGCACGCTCGGCCCCGCCCCCGAGACGACGGCCGCGTAGCCGGCGGCGCGAAGCGCCCGCACCAGCCGGTCGGTCTCGGGCATGGCCTGCGCGCGGTAGTTCTGGTGCAGCTTGTCCTCGGTTGCGGCCATCAGCAGCTCGGGGCTCTGCGTCATCGCCGCGATGAGCAGGGCCGAGCGCGACACGTTGAACACCGCGTCCTCGCGCGGGACCTGCAGCGGCTGCAGGCTGCGCGCGACGGCGGTCGACATCGTGAAGCTCGGCACCAACACCAACGGCGAGACACCGCGGTGCACGATCAGCTGCTTGTGCTGGGGGCCTTCGGCATCCATCCACGCGATGGTGAGTCCGCCGAACAGGCCGGGCGCGACGTTGTCGGGGTGCCCCTCCAGCTCGGTCGCCAGACGAAGCAGGTCGACGTCGCTGAAGGCGACCTCTCCCTCGAGCAGTCCCTTGGCGGCCAGGATGCCGGCGACCACCGCCGCCCCGGAGGACCCCATGCCGCGCCCGTGCGGGATCACGTTGTGCGCGATCAGTCGCAGCCCGGGCAGGGTGCGACCGACCGAGGCGTACGTGTGCGCCATGGCGCGGACGACGAGGTGCGAGGCGTCGCGAGGGACGTCGGCCGTGCCCTCGCCCTCCACCTCGATCTCGAGGCGGTCGCCGTCGAGCTGCTCGACGACGAGCTCGTCGTAGACGCTCAGCGCGAGACCGAGGGTGTCGAAGCCGGGTCCGAGGTTCGCGCTCGTCGCGGGAACGCGGACCGAGACCCGACGACCGGGGCCTGCGGTCACGCGGTCACCGGCTGCAGGTCGAGCACCGAGGCGACCTCCGACGTGGTCGCGTCGACGACGGTGGGCTGCACGTCGGTGCCGTCGGACTGGCGGAGGGCCCATTGGGGGTCCTTCAGGCCGTGACCGGTGACGGTGAGGACGACCTTGGCGCCGGCGGGGACGACCCCGGCCTCGGCACGTTCGAGCAGGCCCGCGACGCTGATCGCGGAGGCGGGCTCGACGAAGATGCCCACCTCGCCCGCGAGGATCTTCTGCGCCTCGAGGATGCCGGCGTCGTCGATCGCGCCGAAGTAGCCGTCGGTGGCGTCCCGCGCCTCGAGGGCGAGCTCCCACGACGCGGGATTGCCGATGCGGATCGCGCTGGCGATCGTCTCGGGCTGCTTGACGACCTCGCCGCGCACGAGCGGGGCGGAGCCGGCGGCCTGGAAACCGAACATCCGGGGGACGCGCGTCGCGACGCCGCGGGCGGCCTCTTCGCGGTAGCCGCGCGAGTACGCGGTGTAGTTGCCGGCGTTGCCGACGGGGATGAAGTGGAAGTCGGGAGCATCGCCGAGGACCTCGACGACCTCGTACGCGGCGGTCTTCTGGCCCTCGATGCGGTCGGGGTTGACCGAGTTGACCAGGTGAACCGGGTAGTGGTCGGCGAGCTCGCGCGCGATCTCGAGGCAGTCGTCGAAGTTGCCGCGGATCTGGATGAGTCGGCCGTTGTGGGCGACGGCCTGGCTGAGCTTGCCCATCGCGATCTTGCCCTCGGGCACGAGCACCGCCGCGGTGATCCCGGCGTGCGCGGCATAGGCTGCGGCGGAGGCCGAGGTGTTGCCGGTCGACGCGCAGATGACGGCCTTCGCGCCGTGCTCGACCGCGCGCGACAGCGCGACGGTCATGCCGCGGTCCTTGAACGAACCGGTGGGGTTCATGCCCTCGTACTTCACCCACACGTCGGCGCCGGTGCGGCGCGACAGCGCGGGAGCAGGCAGCAGCGGCGTGCCGCCCTCGCCGAGGGTGACGACGGTGGAGGCGTCGGTGACACCCAGACGGTCGGCGTATTCGCGGAGGACCCCGCGCCAGAGATGAGCCATGTTCAGTTCCCTTCCACGCGCAGCACGGAGACCACGCGCTCGACGACGCCGCTCGCGGCGAGACGCTCGACGGTCTCGCTCAGGTCCTGCTCGCGGGCTTTGTGTGTTCCGATGACCAGGCGGGCGGAGCCCGTGGTCTGAGTCTTCTCGTCCGCCTCGATGACGGTCTGCTCGACGGTCGCGATCGACACGCGGCCTTCGCTCAGGATGCCGGCGACCGTGGCGAGCACGCCCGGCTTGTCGTCGACCTCGAGCGTGATCTGGTAGCGCGTGATGACGTGCCCGATCGGCACGGCGGGGAGGTTCGCGCGGGTCGACTCACCGACGCCCACACCGCCTGCGATGTGACGGCGCGCGGCCGAGACGACGTCGCCCAACACGGCCGACGCGGTCTGCACGCCACCGGCGCCGGCGCCGTAGAACATGAGGTCTCCGGCGGCCTCGGCCTGCACGAAGACGGCGTTGTTCGCGCCGTGGACGCTGGCCAGCGGGTGCGTCCGCTCGACGAGGGCGGGGTACACGCGAACCGAGATGGATTCCGAGCCGTCCTCGGCCGTCAGGCGCTCGCACACGGCGAGGAGCTTGATGACGTACCCGGCGTGGCGCGCGGACTCGATCATGGCGGCATCCACCGACGTGATGCCCTCGCGGTGCACGGCATCCAGGGGAACCGTCGTGTGGAAGGCGAGGCTCGCGAGGATCGCGGCCTTCTGCGCGGCGTCGTAGCCCTCGACATCGGCCGTCGGGTCGGCCTCGGCGTACCCGAGCTCCTGGGCCTGCGCGAGAACGTCGGCGAAGTCGGCGCCCTCGGTGTCCATGCGGTCGAGGATGTAGTTCGTCGTGCCGTTGACGATGCCCATGATGCGCACGACGCGGTCGCCGGCGAGCGAGTCGCGCAGCGGACGGATGATCGGGATGGCGCCGGCCGCAGCGGCCTCGTAGTACACCTCGGCGCCGACCTGATCGGCGGCCTCGAACACCTCGGAGCCGTGCGTGGCCAGCAGCGCCTTGTTCGCCGTGACGACGTCGGCGCCCGAAGCGATCGCGTGGAGCACCTGGGTGCGGGCGGGTTCGATGCCGCCCATCAGCTCGATGACGATGTCGGAACCGACGATGAGGGTCTCGGCATCCGTCGTGAAGAGCTCGCGCGGGAGGTCGGCGTCGCGTTTGGCGTCGAGGTCGCGCACGGCGATGCCGGCGAGCTCGAGCTTGGCGCCCGCGCGATCGGCGAGCTCGTCGCCGTGCTTGAGCAGCAGGTCGGCAACCTGCGAGCCGACGGCGCCGGCGCCGAGGAGCGCCACGCGGAGCGTGCGGTAGTCGGTCATGCGGTGTCTCCGTGGGGTGTTGCGGTGGGGGCGGATGCCGGGATGCCGGCGTCGCGCGAGAGCAGATCGTCGATGGTCTCCCCGCGCACGATGACGCGGGCCTGTCCCCCGCGCACCGCGACGACGGGCGGGCGGGGCGTGTAGTTGTAGTTGCTCGCGAGCGAGAAGCAGTAGGCGCCGGTGGCGGGCACGGCTAGCAGGTCGCCCGGTGTGACGTCGGCGGGGAGGTACTCGGCATCCACGACGATGTCACCCGACTCGCAGTGGTGGCCGACGACGCGCGAGAGCGCCGGGGTCTCGGAGCTCGTGCGCGAGACGATGCGCGCGGAGAAATCGGCGCCGTAGAGAGCGGGGCGGGCATTGTCGCTCATTCCGCCGTCGACGCTGACGTAGGTGCGCTCGAGGTCCTCGGCGGCCGTGACCGTCTTGACCGTCCCGACCTCGTACAGCGTCACCCCGGCCTGGCCGACGATGACACGACCGGGCTCGGTGGCGACGTCGGGCATCGGGATGCCGCGCACCACGCATTCGTCGGCGATGGCGTCCAGGATGCCGTCGGCGATGACTTCGATCGGCTTGGGGTCGTCGACCGAGGTGTACGAGATGCCGAAGCCGCCCCCGACGTTGAGGAGCGGGATCTCTCCCCCGGCCAGCAGATCGGCGTGCAGATCGACCAGGCGCGCGGCGGACTCGCGGAAGCCCGACGAGTCGAAGATCTGCGAACCGATGTGGGCGTGCAGGCCGACGAAGCGCAGGCTGGTGAGCTCGCGGATGCGCGCGACGGCCTCGGCCGCGCCGTCGAGCGAGAAGCCGAATTTCTGGTCTTCGTGCGCGGTCGCGAGGAACGCGTGCGTCTCGGCGTGCACGCCGGTGCGCACGCGCACCAGGACCGACTGCACCGTGCCGCGGCGCTCGGCGATCGCAGCGAGGCGTTCGATCTCGATGGGGCTGTCGACGACGACCGAGCCGATGCCGACCTCGACCGCGCGCTCGAGCTCGCGCACGCTCTTGTTGTTGCCGTGGAATCCGAGACGAGCGGGATCCGCGCCACCGGCGAGCGCGACCTCGAGCTCTCCGAGCGTGCAGACGTCGACGGAGAGTCCCTCGTCGACGACCCAGCGCACGACCTCGGTCGACAGGAACGCCTTTCCGGCGTAGTAGACACGAGCCCGGATGCCGTGACGTGCGGCCGCGGAATCGAACGCGGCGCGGGCGCGACGGGCGTGCTCCCGCACCTCGTCCTCGTCGAGGACGTAGAGCGGGGTGCCGAAGCGATCGCGCAGATCGAAGACGGAGACTCCCCCGATCTCGACGGAACCACCCTCGACGCGACGCGCGGACGCGGGCCAGACGGGGGCGACGAGCTCGTTCGCTTCGGCCGGGGCGGTGAGCCACTCGGGCACGAGCGCGGAGTGCGAGGCGGACACGGAGGAACCAATCGGGTTTTGCGGCGACGCGACGGCCGCGGATCACGGCTGCTGCCGCCGCGGGAGGTCACGCGGTCGACAACCCCGCAAGTCTATGGCACGGCGTATGCCGCTCCCTTCCCGCGCAACGTGGCCGTTCACGGCACGAACGAAACCAGATTCCCATTCTGCAGCGGGACCGCGCGATGAGAAAGATCCACGCCATCTAGCGAACGGGTACCCGAACTGTTGTACCTGCAACTCTGACGAGTGCCAAGAGCATCCGCGGCAGAAGTGCCGCGGATGCAGAGGGTGAAATCACAGGCACCACGGTGTGAATTTCCCAAATCGGGTGCCGATCGAGACAACTCTGGGAAGGAGCCGCCTCGATCTACATCAGATGATGCGAAGAGCGCATGGCGCCAACGAGTGGAGCACAGGCATGATTCAGATGTTCTTCCACGTGCGTAGAGGGACGGGACTCCCGCAGTTTGCATTCCTCGCGCCCGAACACTTCGTTCAACTGTACTTGCGGTCACCATACGATCAGCCGTGGGACGTTTTTTCAGCTAATGCCTCGTTCCGCTCGATAATGATGACCGATAGATGCCAAATCAGGGACGTATGCGAAGTGCTTGGAATTCCTGAACATGTGACGGCAAGCGTCCAAACCACATCCTGGTCACAATCGACCGAACTGCAGGAACTGATCTTATCGACGCAGTTCCCTCCTCTTGCCACGGAGAGCTGAGAGGCTGCCCCCATGCTCTATATGCTGGTCCAACTTCCCCCGCACAGGTCGAAGCCGATCGGATGCGATCTGATCCTCACACCGGGGCACATGAGAGTTCTCGCGTATTCGAGCCTGCAGAAGCGCGCCGTACGCAGAGACATCACGCTGTTGCAGGACTTTCTCGTCCGCCGAGAGAACTCGGGCATTCGCTGGCGTCGAACGGGCTCTGTGATCAGCATCGATGCGGCTCAGCTTGCCTTCCTTCTCGACGTCTTCTTGCTTCCGTTCGAAGTCAAGGACATCCTCAACTCAGGCAGACATGACGTCCTCGAGGCTCAAGGGGCATTTGTCCAAGACAAGACCAACCTCGTGAAAATGTGGAAGGCGACAGGCTCCAGTCATGTCGTCAAACTCACCGAACAAGCGATCGAAGACTCAATTGTCTAAGGAAAGAAAAGCATGTGCACGACAGCCCGCGTGAAACAGTCGAATGGAAACGTCGATTTCTACGTCCTTGCTCCGGGATTCATCAGCCACGTTCGACCTGAGATCGCGAGGAAAGTCACTCTGTACGCCGGGGGGAAGCCGCTCGAGGAGATCGACATCTTGCCGAGCGAACTCGACACCCTCCTGCACGCCTACGGTATTCCGCTTGAGCGTAAGGATGACGTTCCTCCCGGCAAGACCTGGTCATGGGCTCGGACGGCGTACAACTATCTGCGTCGGTTGAAGCAGATGTGGAATCCCTCGGCGCAGACGGATGAAGCGCCCGAGATCTGCGCACGATGCCACGCGGAGATCACGCTCAGCTGAGATGGTCGCGACGCGATCTCAAGTGTTGATCGGGCGGCGCACCCGGCGAAGACGAGGCGATGTGGCGCCCGCGCCGGACACACCTGTCAGACCACGAACCGCCCGTTGCGGATCGTCAGCGTCTGCGGCGCCGACGACAGCGTCCCCGTCTGGGCGCTGTCCGCATAGACGCGCACGCGCCAGGTCTCCGCGGCGTTCACGACCAGCCGGTACCCGTTCGACACCGACAGACCGTCGAGCGCCTGGACGACCTTGTCGTGCGTGTCGTCGCCGTTCACCGTCACCGTCACGAGCGTCTGACGCCGCGAGTTCTGCAGAGTGACCTGGTAGTAGAGCTTCCCTTTGAAGTAGTAGTCGTGTGGAGCGACGCCGGTCGACGTGACGACGAGGCGCTTCCCGTCACGGCTCATGCCGATCCAGCCGGCCCGGACGTCGTAGATCCCGACGAACTCGAGCGCCGACGTCACCGTGACGGGAACCGTCCGCCACAGCGCCTCCTGGGTGGCATCCGACGCCTGAAGGAGAGCCAGAAGCCGCCCTTCCTCCGGGCCGACGTTGATCGCGACGCACTCGCGCGCGACGAGGGTGCTCGCCGACCCGGCGAGCGTCGACAGACCGGTCACCTCGCCCGACGACGTCGTACGGTCGCCCAGGTAGAGACTCACGCTCTCGGCCGAGAGCGCACCGACGGGGAGGTTGTACCCGACCTCGCGCTCACGATGCGCATCACGGGAGTCGATCGCCGTCCAGATCTGGTTCTGCAACGCCGGATGCGAACCGAGCGCGCTCAGGACGGATGCCGTGAGAGGCACTCCCCACGCGGTGAAGAACGGACCGAGGTCACGGTCGGCCACCTGCGAGGCCACCTGGGCGAACAGATCCTTCTTGTCCTGGTCCGAAGCGGGCATCGACAGCCCGCGGATCCGCCGGACACGGTAGGCCTGATCGACCGCCGGGTAGAACCCCTCGCCGAAGGACTGGCGGAGCTGGTCGAAGAGGAAGAGCGGATAGAACGGATTCTCGTCGGTCAGCTGTGCAAAACTCCGGTCCGCGACGGGCTGGGCGAAGTACTGCGCGATCCGGTCCTTCGCCTCGGGCCACTCATCGAGACGGTGATGACCGGTATGACGCTGTTGGAGGGCGAGCGAGGAGATGTTGACGGTCACCTCGCCCAGTCCGCTCCACGTGTATGACGGGGTCTGGAACGTGTGCCCGACCTCGTGCCAGATGCCCCAGGAGTCGGAATCGGCGAGCAGCGCCTCACTGGCGCCCGTGTCGACCTGGAAGCACAGCCATTGGCTCGTCGCGAAGGCCCATCCCGCTCCGCTGTCGGCGCCGCTGAAGTACACGCGCCCGGCATGCTTGCGGGCCACGCCGACGGCGGCGTAGGTGAGCCCGTAGACGTCGCAGGTCGAGGACAGCACGCGATCGAGAAGCGTCAGCGCGGTGGCGGGATCCCACGCGACGTTCCGCGACGCCATGTCGTCGATCACCCGACGTTGCACGTCGACGAACACCCGGTCCCCCACGAGAGTGACGACGGGCGCTGTCGACGCGGACAGTTGCGCGGTGAATTCAGCCGACGTCGTCCGGTCTTTCACCCACACGGGGTGCGCGGACCCACCCGACACCGTCAGCCCCGCCGTCTGCGTGTCGGAATGGTTGATCACGTAGACGATGCCGTCCTGTGACGCGGTGACGTCCTGGGTTCCGGGCGCCAGAGCCGTCACGGAGAGATCGGTGTTCCCACCCCCGTTGAACGACGTCCACGGCCCGCGCGTCCCGATCGCCAACGACAGGGTCGAGGGGGCTCCGGAATCGACCACCACCCGGACCACCTCGCCGCTGCGCACGTGGCGCCCGGTGGGCTGCAGATCGCTGTGCGCGAAGCCGCGGTTCTCGACGGCCACGATGGCGTCTTGATATCCGTGCGGGAGCGCGAGAACCCGCGTCGACGACCCTGTCTCGTCGTGGCGGATGACGGTGACCGGTCGCACCTCGAGCGCCGCGCTCGCCGACCCGGAGGAGGTGGATGCCGAGATGCCCAGGCTTCCGGGCGCGGCATCGGTACGCACGCGCACCGTGGTCGTGTACACACCCGAGGCGTCGGTGACCCCCGTCGGGCGGTCGATGACGAGGCGCCCCGGGTCGTCGAGCGAAAGGGAGACAGCATCACCGGCTCGCGGCTTCCCGTCGGAACCGACGCTCGTGACGCCGACCGTCGCCGTCTCATCGGGGTAGAGCGCGGCCCGGGAGAGCGTGAGCGCGACATGATCCGTCTGACTGGCCGCCGCGTGCACGGGCACAGCCGCGCTGAGACCGACGACCGGGATCGCCCAGGCCCCGGCGACGAGAACCGTACGACGCGGCACCGTAGACATCACTTCGACCTCCTCGTGACGCGCCGCGGTCTGGCATCCGTCGTCCGGTCCGACCGTAGGTCGGTATACGCCGGATGCCGCGCGCCCGCAACCGCACGGAGAGCGGGTGAGAACGGCTGTCGCGTCGCAGGTCAGCGGCAGGAGCCGTCGGCCTGCAGAGCGGGGTCGTTCAGCACGCCGCCGGCGATGTCGAACGCCGCGACGAGGTTCTGGCCCTGCACGGTGGCGGAGGTGAGGGTCAAAGCGGCCGGAAGACGATCGGCGATGCACAGGCTCTGCGTGCCGAGGATCGCGTCGGCCACTCCCCCGAACTGCGCGCGGAGCGTGTCGGCGTCGATGCTGTTGCCACCGAGCTCGAAACCGGCGGGGGTGAGCGTCAGATCGCCGTTCGACGCACCCGGCGTGACGGAGACGCCGACGGGGATCCCCACGCCGAAGACGGAGAGCTCGTTCACGAACGTGAGGTCGGGCGCCGCCATCTGGACCGTTCCGGAGGGGAAGCCCGGGATCTGCGCCAGAAGGGTACGCAGCTGACCCTCGTCCAGCCGAACCGAGGCCGTTCCCCCCTCGGCGGCCGCGCCGCCCGAGATCGGAACGCCTCGCATCTCCACCGAGACGTCGCCCGTGATGGAACCGAGGGTGACGTCGTCCGAGGTGATCGTCACGTCGTCGAGCCGCCCACCGAGCAACTGCGGGAGCACGATGCCGGCGACCGCCACATCGACGTTCTGATCATCGGGCAGGCCGACGTTCTTGACGACGAGCGAGCGGACGGTGCTGGCCACGACGGAGCGCGCGATGAACTCGGCGGCGACCACCGCACCCGCCACCAGCACGACGACCACGATGAGCACCGCGATCCAGCGACCTGATCTGCGGCGGGGGGTCGTGGCATCCGTCATCCGCTTACATCCGCTCCGGAGCCGAGACGCCCAGCAGGGTCAGACCGTTGCGCAGCACCTGACCCGTCGCGTCGTTCAGCCACAGGCGGGTGCGGTGCACGGTCTCGACGGGAGCGTCGCTGAGCGGGATGACACGGCAGTTGTCGTACCAGCGGTGATAGAGACCGGCGAGCTCCTCGAGGTAGCGGGCGACACGGTGCGGCTCGCGGACGTCGGCGGCGTGGGCGACGATCCGCGGGTACTCCTGCAGTGCACCGAGCAGCGCCGACTCCGACTCGTGGTCGAGGAGCTCGGGCGCGAACTCGGAGCGGTCGACTCCGGAGCCGTGCGCGTTGCGCGCCACATTGTGCGTGCGCGCGTGGGCGTACTGCACGTAGAACACCGGGTTGTCGTTCGTGCGCTTCTGCAGCACGTCGAGGTCGATGTCGAGGTTCGAGTCGGCGGAGCTCCGGGTGAGGGCGTAGCGGGCGGCATCCACTCCGACGATCTCGACGAGGTCTTCGAGGGTGACGACGGTGCCGGCGCGCTTGGACATGCGCATCGGCTGGCCGTCGCGCACGAGGTTGACCATCTGCCCGATGAGCACCTGCAGGTTGACGTTCGGTTCATCACCGAACGCGGCGCACATCGCCATGAGGCGCTGGACGTACCCGTGGTGGTCGGCGCCGAGCATGATGATGCAGCGGTTGAAACCGCGCTCGCGCTTGTCGAGGTAGTACGCCAGATCGCCCGAGATGTACGCGGGCTGGCCGTCGGACTTGATGATGACGCGGTCCTTGTCGTCGCCGAACTCGGTGGAGCGCAGCCAGGTCGCGCCGTCGGCTTCGAAGATGTGACCGAGCTCGCGCAGGCGCGCGACGGCGCGGTCGACCGCACCGGAGTTGTGCAGATCGTTCTCGTGGAAGTACACGTCGAAATCGACGCCGAACTCGTGCAGCGACTGCTTGATCTCGTCGAACATGAAGTTCACGCCGAGCTCGCGGAACGCCTCTTGCTTGGCATCCGGGTCGAGGGCGTCGATGTCGCCGTCGTACGCCTCGGCGACGCGCTCGGCGATGTCGCCGATGTAGGCGCCGCCGTATCCGTCGTCGGGGGTCGGGTCACCCTGATGGGCGGCGACGAGGCTGCGGGCGAAACGGTCGATCTGCGCGCCGTGGTCGTTGAAGTAGTACTCGCGGGTGACCTGCGCGCCCTGCGACGAGAGGATGCGCGCGAGCGCGTCGCCGAGGGCGGCCCAGCGGGTGCCGCCGAGGTGGATCGGACCGGTGGGGTTGGCGCTGACGAACTCGAGGTTGATGACCTCGTCGGCGCGGGAGTCGTTCGTACCGAACGCCGCACCCTGGTCGACGATGACCTTGGCCAGGGCGCCGGCGGCAGCGGCGTCCAGGCGGATGTTGATGAAGCCGGGACCGGCGACCTCGACGCTCGCGATGCCGTCGACGGAGGTGAGGCCCGCGGCGATCTCGGCGGCGAACTCGCGCGGGTTCGCACCGACGACCTTGGCGAGCTTCATCGCGGCGTTGGAGGCCCAGTCGCCGTGGTCGCGGTTCTTCGGCCGTTCGAGGGGAAGGTCGGCGGCGCTGAGCCCCGCCGAAGAGCCCTCTCGTCGCGCCTCCGCGAGCGGGGCGATGACGGCGAGCAGGGCAGCGGAGAGGGCAGCGGGATCCATAGCCCTGCAATTCTAGGGCGCGGCGCCTGGGAGGCCGCGTCAGGCGATCTGCACCAGGGCTTCGTGGTCGTCGGGGGTAGCGGCATCCGGAATCTCGTTCTCCAGGACCGCGTCGACGTGCATCCGCTCGAGGCCCACGTACCCGCCGTGATAGCTGAGGAAGGCGCAATCGGCGGCGTCGCGACCCGTCGCGATGCGCACCAGCGAGCGGCGATCGGCGAGGCGGGTCGCATCGACGACGTACCAGGCGCCGTCGAGGTACGCCTCGGCCACGGCGTGGAAGTCCATCGGCTCGAGGCCCGGGGCGAAGCACGCGGCGTAGCGGGCCGGCATGTCCATCGCGCGCAGCAGCGCGATGACGACGTGCGCGTAGTCCCGGCAGACGCCTTGCCCGGTCATGAGGGTCGTGACCGCGCTGTCGGTGCCGAGGCTGAGGCCGGGCGTGTAGGTCACTGTCGTCGCGACGAAGTTCGACACCGCCGCGAGCAGGTCGACACCGGCCAGCCCGCGGAACTGACGGCGCGCCTGCGAGAACACCTCGTCGGACTGGCAGTAGCGGCTCGGGCGCAGGTAGGTGATGGTCTCGAGGTCGCTCGTCCGCGGGGTCTGCGAGGGCCCCTGGACGACGGCGTCGTACCGCACGGCGAGCGGACCCTGTTCGGCCGTGAGGCGGTGCAGGCGGCTTCCCGACTGGTCGACGATCTCGGTCGGCGTGTACAGACGATCGCCCTGCGAGAAGGTCAGACTCTCGCTCGCCAGGGGGACTCCCTGGGCGGCGGTGATCTGGAAGATGAGGTCGACGGACGCCCCCAGATCGAGGTCGAGTTCAGCGGTCACCCGGCGCGGCACCGGGTAATCCTCGCACGCCGAGAGGATGCCGCGGCCCGCACGCGGAGATTCCGGATGCGCGGATGCCGTCAGCCGGCGGTACAGGACCCCTCGGGGCCGACGACGGTCAGGGCGACAGCCCCGTTGCTGCCGCCGACGACCGCCGTCACCGTCACCGTCGAGCCGGGTGTCGCCGACGGGTCGGCGAGGTCGAAGAACGTCGAGTACGCCCCCGTGCCGTCGGTCGTTCCGCTCGCGGAACCGAAGCGGGCGCCCGGCGGACCCGACAAGGAGACACTCTGACCTCCCAGCGGCGTGGCCTGCGCTGACCGCACCGTCACCGTGAGCCACACTTCGCCGCTCGGGGGGACTTCGTCGCCCGGGGTCGAGATCGAGACGGGAGCAGGCGCAGAGGCAGCCGCCCACGCCGGCACCGGGGTGGACACCACGATCGCGGGCACAGCCCACGCGGCCGTGGTCAGCACGGCGCGGCGGGAAGCGGCGTCAGGTCGAGAGCGAAGGGACACGGCATCTCCGGATCGGGACGGACGATCCATCTCATCTCCCCGCGGGCGCAGCCCCGGTCTGCGACGGAAGGAAACCGTGTCCGCCGCTCCCGGACTTCACCCGCTTCAGCCCTTCTTGCCCGGGCCCCCGCCCGAACCAGGGCCGTTGCCGTTGCCCTTGCCGTTGCCCTTGCCGTTGTCGCCCGGCCCCTTGTTCGGCGACTGGTCCTGCTCGCCGTCGGTCGGCTGCTGCGGTGCCGGCTCACTCGTCTGCACGGGCTGGACCGTCGGAGTCGGGGTCGGCGTGGGTGCCAGGGAAGTGAGGTCCGCCCGCACGGTCGCGATACGACCCAGGATCGCCTCGGCCTCGGAGGCCGCGAGCTCGCCCGCGTCGCGGCGGGTCGCCACCTCCGCCTCCAGAGCGTTCAGCGTGGCCAACGCCCCGGCGTAGTCGCCGCCGGATGCCTGGGTCGCCACCGTTGCGACCGTGGACTGCCAGGCGGTCGGCTCAGCCGTGGGCGACGCGCACCCCGCGAACGTGAGGGCTGCGGCCAGCAGTATCACGACGGGCGCGGAGCGTCTTCTCACGGTCCGACCTCCTTCCACAGGTCGTCGAGGTGCTCGCTCAGCGGCGAGGGAAGGGCGGGAAGCTCGGGCGAGGCGCTCGGTGCCGCGCTGTTCACCGCGACCGCGGTCGCGATCCCGCCTGCCGCGAGGAGAACGGCGACGACGGATGCCACGAGCAACGTCTTCCGTGACAGCCGAGGGCGTTCCCTCTCGAGCACGCGCGTGCGAGTGTCCTCGCGCGGAAGGATCCGAGTCAGTGAATCCCCTGCCCCATGCGGATCGGACGGGGGGCCTGCGAAGGGCGCCGCCGATTCGGACAGCGCGCGGAGCGCGGCGATGAGGCCCGTGGCATCCGGTCGCTCCGCAGGATTCGCGGCGGTCATCCGCTCGAGGGCCTCCCGCCACGAAGCGGAGAGGTGAGCGGGGATGTCCGGCGCGGCCAGGAGACGCGCGGCGAGGGCTTCGTGCGGGGTGCGCCCGCCGAACGGGCGCGAGCCGGTCAGCGCCTCCAGGAGGACGAGACCCAGCGAGTAGACATCGCTCGCGGGGGCAGCCGGCATCCCCCGGGCTTGTTCCGGGCTCAGGTAGGCGGCGGTGCCGACGACCGTCTCGGCTTTGGTGAGGCGGGTGGAGCCGACGAGCGACGCGATGCCGAAATCGGCGAGCGTCGCGCGCGGCGTCTCGCCGGGGTGGCCGCCCGGACGGATGAGGATGTTGGAGGGCTTGACGTCGCGGTGGACGATTCCGCGGGAGTGGATCACCGCGAAGGCCTCGGCGATCTCGGCGCCGATGCGCGCGACCTCCGGCTCCGCAATCGGGCCTCGGGCGATGAGGTCGGCGAGAGTGGGACCGGCGATGAGCTCCATCGACAGGTATGCGGGCGCCGACGCCAGGCGTGCGTCGTACAGAGTGACGAGCGAGGGGTGCGAGAGCGAGGCGAGGAGGCGGATCTCGGACCGTACGCGCGCGGCATCCGCGGGATCGGCTCCCTCGCCGTCGATCACCTTCAGGGCGACCGTTCGGCCGAGCGAGGTGTCGACCGCCTCGTAGACGCGCGCGTACCCGCCCCGGCCGAGCGTTCGGCCCAGGCGGTAACGGCCGTCGAACAGGTCGTCGACGGACGCGTCGTACGGCGCGGTGGGGACGGAATCGGTCATGATCGCTTTCTCGGGGCGGTGACCCCGAGAGCTTTCAGACGAGGTCGTCGTTCGAGGAACGCGTCGTCGAACGGGTGACCTGCGCTCCCCCGACTCCTTCGGTGCGGGTGACGGTGTCGGTTTGGCGACGCCGCACGAGCAGGACGATTCCGATGAGGAAGACGACGACGCCCGCCCCCATCATGATGTACCCGATCATGCTGAGGTTCACGAAATCGTTCGGCAGGTTCACGGCGAAGGCGAGGATGGCGCCGATGACGAAGAGCGCGATACCGGCTCCGATACTCATGGGAGACCCCTTTCGAGAGATGCTCCAGCATCCCAACGACGGACGAATACGTCAGGTGGTCTTGACAAGGCCGTCCGACGTGCGCTTCACCCCCATCGCGGAGGGGGTCCTCGAGGACACGCGACCTCGCGTCTCGGTCAGACTGTCGGCCGTGCCGGCCCGCGAGCGGCACGGGGAAGGCCACATGACGACGTTCACCGGCGATCACCATCTCGACGTCGATGCTCTCGGCGTCTCGATCCGCATCGACGGGAGCGGCTTGCCTCCTCTGGATCTCGGGCAGCTCACCGAAGCATGGTCGGGCGCTCGCTCGAGCAGCGAGCTGGCGCCCGTCGCCACGGTGACGCCGCGCCCCCGTTTCCACTTCGACGACACGGTCGCCGACGTCACGACGCAGGTCACCCTCGCCGCCCTGGCCGCGCGGCGCGGCGAGATCTGGATGGTGCACGCCGGCGCCGTCGCCGACGAGCACGGACGGGTGGTGATGTTCTCGGGTCGATCGGGCATGGGCAAGACCACGCTGATGTCGCGGCTCGCGCGCGAGTTCGCGTACGTCACCGACGAGAGCGTCGGCGTCGACGCGCGGGGCGGGGTGCTTCCGTACCGCAAGCCGCTGTCGATCATCGACGACGCGGCGCGGGCGAAGCGTCAGGCCTCTCCCGCCGGTCTGGGCCTGCGCGAACTCCCCGACGCGCCGCTGAGGTTGCACGCGATCGTCGTTCTGGACCGCGCCGAGATCGACACCCCCGCCCGACTCGAGCCGCTCGACATCGCTGACGCCCTCGGCGCGATCGCCCCGCAGTGCAGCTACCTCTCCGAGCTCGACGCTCCCCTGCGCACGATCGTGGGCCACATCGAGGGCGTCGGTGGCGCCCTTCGTCTGCGATACCGCGAGGCCGAGGACACCGTCGCGCTGGTTCGCGCCGTCTTCGCCGCCCCACCGAGGACGCCCCTGGCCTCCACCGCCCCGCAGACGCCGATTCGTGAGGCGGCGGCGAGGGGGTTCGGCCGCACGCCGGTCCTGGATGTCCTCTCCATCGACGGAGACCGCCTCGTCCTCCTGCGGCGCAGCGCGGAGGACGAGACCGCTGTCCACATCATCGACGGTGTGGGCCCCGCGCTCTGGTGGGCCGCGGACGGTGTCTCGTTCGATGAGCTGGTCGCGGCCGCGGTGCGCCGTCATGGCATCCCCGCCGACGGCGACGCGGCGAGTGCCGTGCGGTCGGCGGTGGAGGCGCTGTGCGCGGCGGGGCTCATCGAGGAGCGGCCGGGCGCTGAAGGGGCTGGTGAATCAGGACGGCGGTTCGGGTGAACAGGTTCGCGCGGCGTCGGCAGACCCCGCCCCGCAAGCGGCGAAGGCCGCGATCACCGATCGCGGCCTTCTCTCGTGTGCCCCCGACAGGAATCGAACCTGCGACCTTTGGTACCGGAAACCAACGCTCTATCCCCTGAGCTACGGAGGCGGACGGTCAAGGTTATCACCGCACCGCGACCGCTCCGGACGCCGCCGGACCCGTTCGGGCGGGACGACGCCGGGGGCACGGCATCCGGATCACTCGTCTCCGATGACACCGATCCCGCTGGCCTGGTGGTCGACGGTGGGGTCGTCCTTCGTCGGCGCCTTCGACGCCTCGTCGGGGTCGTTCTCCTGGCTCGGCGTGACCGTGGGGTCGTCGCCCAGGTCGGCGGCGTCGTCGGCGGGGGCGGAGTTCTGGGGGTCGCTCATGGCATTCCTCTCGTCGCTTGCCCCTTCACCCTGGCAAGGCGACGGCGAGCACCACAGAGGCTTGACCCCGGCAGCGGTCGGGCCTAGCGCCCGAAGAGCGCCTTCACGCGACGGCCGAACGACGGAGTCAGCACGACGGGCCTCCCGTTCACGTCCACGGTCAGGGCGGTCCCTCCGAGCACGCCGGCGCGCGCCGGCGCCGCGTCTCCGCGGACATACGCCTCGGCGATGTCGACGTAGACGGCCAGCAGCCGCGCGCTCTCGTCCTTCGACGACGTGGTGTCGACGAGCTGTGTGCGGTGGCCCGTGTCGGTCTCGACCGAGAACCACCGCGATCCGGGCGTCGACACGACCGCCCAGCGTCCTCCGCGCGCGAAGCGCGCACGCGCTGCTCCGTCGCGCAGCTCCGTGGCGACGTCGAGGTCGGTGTGCGCGATCGCGAGCACCTCGAGCATGGCCAGGGCCTCGGCGGCGGTGACGTAGTCGGCGCGGTCGGCGCTCAGGCCGCCCCACTCGAATCTGCGCTCGCTCATCGGCCCTCCCATCTCGCGTCCCCCGAGCGTAACCCCGGCCTCGGGACCCGGCATCCGGAATCCGAACCTGAACAAATGCTGGGAGGCCTCTACGATGAGCGCATGCACACTTCGAGCCCGTACTCCATCACCGACCAGACCTCGATCTTCGCGCTCAGTGCGACCAACTCGCTCATCGGTCTCGCCGTCTACGTGCTGCTCGTCGTGGCACTGTGGCGCGTGTTCAGCAAGGCCGGGTACCCGGGCTGGCTCGCGATCATCCCCGTCGTGAACCTCATCTTCCTGACGAAGATCGCCGGATTCTCGGGCTGGTTCGCGCTGCTGTACATCGTCCCGATCGTCGGGTTCGTGTTCTACATCATCGTGTCGATCCGCGTCGGACGCGCCTTCGGCCACGGGTGGTTCTTCTCGATCGCGCTGCTGGTGCTGCTGCACATCATCGGCTACCTCATCCTCGCCTTCAGCAGCGACACCTACCGCGCCGAGCGGATCCGCTGAACGCGATCCCGGATGCCGGACCCGGGGCCCCGACGAGCACGCGAGTGCGCTCGTCGGGGCCTTCGCCGTTCGGACGGGGTCACGCGGGCCGGAGGCGGTCGTCCGGGTGAAGGCTGCGCAGGCGCACCGACCCCTCGAGGATCGCGCGAAGGGCGCGGGGGCTCAGCTCGAGTTCGGCCGACACGCGCTCGAGGCCCGCTCCCGACGACACCGCGGTCCGCAGTGCCGCCTCGGCGTCGCGCGCGGCGTCTTCGACGTCGGCCGCGGTGCTCATGATGAAGGCTGCGAGCCGCGCCTGTGCCGCGCGGATCGTGGCCCGCTGCCGCTCGAGGGCGTTCGCGGGGCTCACGCGGCACCCCCCTCGACGTCGTGGATCGAAGAGGCGGCGTGGGGCGGCGAGGTCGAGACGACGGTCGAAGGCATGAGTGTCTGCTCCCGGGGGGTTCGGTCGCGCGCCGATCGGCGGCGACTCCTCCATGTTCTCGGACGGAGGGGAACGCCCGCATCCACCTCAGGGTGTATTCGTCTCCCCTGATCGGGGGGGGCTCGCTACGCCGGGCGGTAGACGTCGACGCTGTCGGGGCGTTCCGACGCCGCCGCGAGGAGCGCGACGATCCCCAATCCGAGTGTCGGTGCGAGCAGCACCAGGATGCCGATCATGTTGACCGCCACCAGGACGTCTTGACCTGCGCCGGCCCCGAAGAGCACGACGACGGTGACGTACTGCAGGGCTGCGGCCCCGACGCTCACACCGAGCGCCCACATCGGCATCCATCGCCACCGGCGCGGGACGGCGCCCAGCCGCGCGATCTGGACGGCGGCGACGAGTCCGGCGGCCATCGAGACGATCGATCCGCTCCACGAGACGACGGATGCCGCCACCGCAGCCGGCTCATCCGGTGAGCTCGGGGCCGGCAGGGAGATGCCCACTCCGTCGGTGACCAACGGGGTCACCGCGACGACGACGAGCGCCGTCACCCCGAGCGGGCGGCGCGCGACCACACTCCCGTCGCGCGAGAACCCCACGGCGAAGACCAGCACCCCGGCCGCCCAGACGAGATCGATCACGATGCGCAGGACGAAGGCGCTGATCATGTACTGCCCCGCGAGGAGGGTCAGCACCCCCGCGACTCCGAGCAGGATGCCTCCGGTTCTCCACGTCTTCGTTCTCAGGCGCATGCCCCCAGGCTATGCGCCACGTCCGAACGAACGGATGCCACGAACGCGGTGTCGCGTCCGTGGCATCCGTTCAGTCGCCCTTCACGTTGACGATCTGCCGCAGCGTGTGACGCACGGTCACCAGGTCGGCGGCATCCGCCATCACCCGGTCGATCGGCTTGTACGCCTGCGGGATCTCGTCGATGAAGGCCTCGGTGTCGCGATACTCGATACCCGTCATCGCCTCACGCAACTGCTCGTGCGTGAAGGTCGTCCGGGCGGCGGACCGGGAGTACTCGCGGCCCGCGCCGTGCGGTGAGGAGTTCAGTGCGACGGGGTTGCCGCGCCCCTCGACGACGTACGACGCGGTGCCCATCGATCCGGGGATGAGCCCCGGCCGACCGGCATCGGCCTTGATCGCGCCCTTTCGCGAGACCCACACCTGCTTGCCGAAGTGCCTCTCGGACTCCGTGAAGTTGTGGTGGCAGTTGATCCGCTCCCTCTCCTGCACGGGGGTGTCCAGGAATCGGCCGAGCTGGTTCGCGACCCGGTCCATCATCTCCTCCCGGTTCAGCAGCGCGAAGTGCTGGGCCCACCGCAGCTCACGGATGTAACGCGTGAACTCGGGCGTCCCCTCGACGAGGTAGGCCAGGTCGGGGTGCGGAAGCTCGATCCACCACTGCTTCGCGAGCCGCTGCGCCACCTTGATGTGATGCTGCGCGATGCGGTTGCCGACACCCCGGGAGCCGGAGTGCAGGAACATCCACACGTCGTCGTTCTCATCCAGCGAGATCTCGATGAAGTGGTTGCCGCTGCCCAGCGACCCCAGCTGGTGCCGCCAGTGGCCGGCGTAGGCCGCGGGATCGAACTCCACCTTCTCGGCGAGCGCTTCGAGCTCCGCGACGCGCGGCTCGGCGGTGGCGACGATCTTGCGGTTGTCGCGTCCGGCGGACAGCGGGATGGCACGCTCGATCTGCTGCCGCAGTTCGGCGAGATCGAGACCGTCGAGGTCTGCGGCACGGAACTGCGTCTTGACGGCGATCATGCCGCAGCCGATGTCGACGCCGACGGCTGCGGGCATGATGGCGCCGAGCGTCGGGATGACCGAGCCGACCGTCGCACCCAAGCCCAGGTGGGCGTCGGGCATCAGGGCCAGGTGAGGGTGGATGAACGGCATGGTCGACGAGGTGCGGGCCTGTTCGATGGTCTTGTCATCGATCAGGCTCGCCCACGACACCAGTCGTTCGGTGAGCTTCTGCATGGGTCCTTTCCTTCTTGTGGTGCGCAGATGCGCGGTGAGTGAGCCTCGGATCGGGGCACGCTCCCACTCGCGTGGAAAGAGAAACGCCCCGACCTGACGGTGCGGGGCGTGAGAAGACGGATGTCTAGACGACCGGCGCCGGAGGGTACGACGGGAGGAGGAACGGCAGGTACGTGTCCTGCTGCTCCTGCTGCTCCAGGCGGCGATCGCGGTTCGCGGTCATCGTCTCGTCTTTCCTCGGCGTGCCGTGCCGATCGGCACGGACTTGCGAACATAACGGATGCCGCCGACTCGACGCAAGAGTGGCGGCATCCGTTTCACCCGATCGTTCCGGGCGGGGTCAGGCCTCGGTCGGCTGGTCGAAGTCCCAATCGATGGCTCCGTCGTCGGCATCCGCGTCGGGCTCCACCATGCGCAGCTGCGTGTGCGGGTACAGGCGGTGGTCTTTGAGCTCTCGGGCCGCGGACGAGAAGTCGGGCTCCTCGTCGTCCCACTCGACCGGTGCGGAGAGCACGTCGTTTCCGACTCCGATGACGAGTTCGGCCTGCGCGACCTTCCGGTCGCTCGTGACGATCGGGATGCTCACGGCTTCGGCTTGACCTTCCTTGGCGACAGCCGCCGTCAGCTCGATGAGCGACGAAGCGACGTCATCGGTCGTCATCACGGTTTCTCCGGCATATGTCACGCAGCGCATCCCCTCACCCTGCGGTGTCGCCGACCGAGCGAGGGGGTGGGTTGCTCCCACGAGAGCGGTGCGGTACGCCTCAGTCCCAGCGCCGGACGGGCCGGAACATCGCCTCGTCGAGTTCGAACCACACCGCGCGAACGGTCTCGAACTCCCCGAACGGTTCGGGCGGCGGGTCCGTGAGTGAGAGCCGGTACCCCCGGGGGACGTCGTCCACGTGCTGTCCGTCGCGCGGCCCGCCGACGAGCACGTAGATCACGAGGACTCGTCCGCAGCGCCTTCGACCGCGACCCCGTCCACGGCGTCGCTCATCCGGCGGAGGAACGCCACCACGACGGCGGACTCCTCGGGAGACATGTCGATCACCGCAGCCAGCATGCGGCTGTGCATGTTGCCGAGCGTCTGGCGCACCTCGGCATCGGCGCGCGGAGTCGACTGGATGAACACGCTCCGACGATCGTCGGGGTTCGCGACCCGGACGATGTGTCCGGAGCGTTCCAGCCGATCCAGGAGTGCGGTCGTCGACGCGGTCGAGAGGCCGAGATAGCGCGTGAGTTCACCGGGGCGCACGCCCCCGGACGAGCCACGCAGAAGGTAGCGCAGCACCAGCAGCTCGTTCTCGCCCATCGACATGGAGTCCCGCGTACGGCGGCGCATGGCCACCTCGGCGGCGCGGTAGATGCGGAGGGCTTCGAGCACAGCCTTGTGGCGCTGTCGGCGATCCGAGACGGCGTCGCCGTACCAGTAGCTGGGCTGGCCGGCGGTCACGCCGCGGGTCGTGAGATCGACGTCGGTCACGGCAGACCTCCCCTCGGTTGGGAGAACTATACCTCAGAAAAATAGTTAGGTGAGCTAGTTACTAACCGAGTATGTTCTAAGGGAAGCTAAATGCCCACGAAAGGAGCACCTCATGAGCCCGGCATCCCCCTCTTCCCCGAGCGCCCCGGTCAGCATCGCGGACCGCCCTGCTCCCGCCGTGGCGACGGCCTCCGCCCGCACGATGTGGGCCAAGGTCGACACCGGCTTCTGGGTGGCGCATCGCGCCGGCGAGTACTTCGGCTGCGTCGACCAGGTCGCCGGCGGCTATGTGGCGCGCGACGCTCACGGCATCCCCATCGGTCGATACGAGGCGCTGGAGACGGCGAAGTCGTCTTTGCGCAGCACGATGGATCCTCTCAACGTGGCGCGACGTCGTCGCGCCGAACGCGTCTCGCTCGCGGCCGCCACCGCCGTCGGCGTGACCGCCCTCGGCTTCGCCCTGACCGCCGGCGCCCTGGCGCCGTTCCTGTGAACGGCATGAACGACATCGACCTGCGCGACGAGGCCGACGACTTCGAGGACGCCGCCGCGGCCGCGTTCGCGGAGCGATACGGCGTCGCCCCTCTGTAACGTCCACGACCCGGCGTCGACCCCCTGGACAGGGCGGGAGCGCCGTGACAGCGTCGCTCGCGGGTCACCGAACGCCCCCGACGGATGGAGACAGCATGACGAACCACGACGGTCGCGCCGACGACGCTCCCGACCAGGACTCGAACGGCGCCGGCAGCGAGTCGCCCGAGGAGGGCGCCGCGGCTCGGCAGGACGCCGACGACGCGGCGACGACCTCGGACTCCCCCACCGGCGACATTTCGTAGTCGCCCTCAGAACGCGTAGCGGACACGGCAGTACGGCAGCTTCTCGGAGATCAGCGCCGTCAGGGCCTCGACACTCCGGGCCTTCAGCGGATGCCGATAGCGCACGTTGATTGCGCCGTTCTCCGAGATCTTCTGCTCCTGCACCGCCGGCGCCCACAGCAGCTCCTCGGCGGTGGGATGCCACCCGAGGTTGACCTCGTGCAGGGCCTCGTTGTGCGTGAGGAAAATGACCTCGCACGCCAGCTGCGCCTTGGCACGAGGGTGGAGGGCGGCATCGAGCTCATCGAACAACGCGGCCCAGTCGGCGAGCCAGGTCGGCGTGAGGATGACGGGCGAGAAGTTGACGTGCACCTCGTACCCGGCATCGACGAAGTCGTTGATCGCAGCGATGCGCTCGGACATCGGCGAGGTGCGGAGGTCGGTGACCCGCGCGGTCGCGGCGGGCATGAGGGAGAAGCGGACACGGGTCCGGCCGGCCGGGTCCCACTCGAGCAGATCACGGTTGACGAACTTGGTGGCGAACGAAGCCTTCGCCGTCGGCGTCATGCGGAACAGGTCGCAGACGTCGCGCACGTTCTCGCTGATCATCGCGTCGACGGAGCAGTCGCCGTTCTCGCCGATGTCGTAGACCCACGCCTCCGGATCGCACTGATTGGGCTCGATCTTGGGCCCGCGGGCGGCGACGTGCCGGGCGAGATGCCTCGTGATCTGCTCGATGTTCGCGAACACGGTGATCGGGTTGCTGTAGCCCTTGCGCCGCGGCACGTAGCAGTAGCTGCAGGCCATGGCGCAGCCGTTCGACAGCGAGGGAGCGATGAAGTCGGCCGATCGACCGTTCACCCGTGTGGTGACGCTCTTCTTCACGCCGAGGACCAGGGCCTCGGTCTTGATCCGCACCCACCGGGCGACGTTCGTCTCGTCGCCGTGGACCTCGGGGATGCGCCAGTGCGAAGCGACCGGCACGATGTGGGCATCGGGCCAGCGCGCCACGATCTCGCGCCCGCGTTCGAGCTCGAGCGCCGCGTCTTCCGCGTAGATGCGGGTGACGCGCAACAGATTCTCGCGATCGACGGCCATCGTCCCGTTCTACCCCCGGGCTCCGACATCGTCGACGACGGAGACACGGGGAGCGGGCTGGCAGCGCGGACACCACCAGGTGCGGCGCTGCTCCGGATCGTCCCTGACCTCGTCGCGGACGTGGATGCGCGTCCCGCACCGAAGGCACGGACGGCCCGCGCGCCCCACGACCCAGTGCGACGAGCCCCGTCGACGATCCCCGGTCGTCACCTGGTACATGCCCGGGACGGTCGCGGAGATGCGCAGACACCGCGCGGCCAGGGCGACCAGCGCATCGAGGTCGGTCGTCCCGATGGGGGCGGCGGGATGGATGCCGCGGAGGAACGCGAGCTCGCTGACCCACAGGTTGCCGAGACCGGCGATCCGCGTCTGGTCGAGAAGAGCGGCGACGAGGGGCCGCTCCGGCCGGGAGGACAATCGGCGGACCGCGTCCGCGGCATCCCAGTCCTGCCGCAACGGATCGGGACCGAGATGTCCGACGACGTCGCTCTCTCGCGCGGTGGAGACGACCTCGACCACGGGGAGATCGAGTCCCCAGACCTCCCGACCGTCGTCGAGGCGCATGCGGACCCGGGCCTTCTCGCGCGCGGAGGTCGGAAGCGCCCGACCCGGGCGGGTGATGGTCCACGAGCCCTGCATGCGCAGGTGCGTATGCAGCGTCGTGCCGTCGTCGAAACGGGTGAGCAGGTGCTTGCCGTGGGTGTCGTAGCCGTCGACGCGGAGGCCGGCGAGCGTGATCCCGGCGGCCGCGCCGGATCGGAGCTCCCCGTCTCGCACCCGATGGCCGGTCGTGGCGGCGTCGAGGCGCTGCCGCAGCCGGTAGACGCTGTCGCCCTCCGGCACGACTAGGGCGCCGACACGAGCTGGTCGTCGCGTGGCGCCAGGTCGGGCCGCAGACGCGTCCCGAACTCGTGGCGCAGAGCGCTCAGCGCCGCGTGCCAGCCGGCGAGACCGTGCACACCGGGGCCGGGACTCGTCGACGACGAGCACAGGTACACGCCCTTCATCGGGGTGCGCCAGGGGTCGGGGCTGTAGACCGGACGCCCCACCAACTGCATGAGCGTGGGGGCTCCCGCGGAGATGTCGCCGCCCGGGAAGTTGGGGTTCCATGCCGCGACGTCCTCGGCCGTGCGCGAGGCCGAAGCCAGCACCGTGTCGCGGAACCCCGGGGCGAAGCGCTCGATCTGGCGGACGATCGCCTCCTCGCGGTCCGCCGGGCTCCCCGACGGCACGTGCGTGTACGCCCAGAGCACGTGCGTGCCTTCCGGGGCACGGCTGCCGTCGAACAGGGTCGGCTGGGCGGTGAGCACGTACGGCGCGTCCGGAAGGTCTCCGCGGACGACGGCGTTCTCAGCGGCGGCCATCTCCGCCCGTGTGCCGCCGACGTGCACCGTGCCGGCACGGGCGACGTCGGCGTTCGCCCACGGCACCGGATCGCTCAACGCGAAATCGACCTTGGCGACTCCGCCGCCGTAGCGGAACCGCTCCATTGCGCGCCGGTAGGCCGGCGGCATCCGGTTCCCGGCGAGACGGAGGAGAGCGCGCGGTGTCGTGTCGAGCAACACGACGCGCGAGGGCGGGAGTTCGTCGAGGGAGGTGACCTCGACACCGGCGTGCAGCACGCCCCCGTGCGCCCGGATGTCGGCGACCATCGCGTCGGCGATCGACTGGCTGCCGCCGATCGGGATCGGCCACCCGCGTCCGTGACCGTAGGTGGCGAGCACGAGTCCCGCGCCCCCGGCGGCGAGGCTCGGCTGGCGCAGGATCGTGTGCGCCGACACACCGGTCATGAGGGCGGGCGCGACCTCTTCGCGGAACCGGGCGTTCCACCAGGGCCCACCCTGTTCGAGCGAACGGATGCCGAAGAAGAAGGCGGCGAGAGGATCGCCGGGGATCCTCAGCAGGGCGTTGCCGGTGAAGTCGGCGACTCCGCGCAGGTGATCGACCAGGGGGCGCATGATGCGCCCATAGGCCGGACCGTCCACACCGAGCGCTTCGACGGAACGGTCGAGGTCGCGGAAGGCCAGACCGGCACGGCCCCCGTCCAGGGGGTGCGCGTACGAGACCTCCGGCACCACGAACGGCACCCGGCGATCGAGCCCGAACTCGCGGAAGAACCACGACTGCAGGGCCAGCGGATGCACCGCCGAGCCCACGTCGTGCCGGAAGCCCGGCAGGGTCAGCTCCGCCGTGGAGGACGCTCCCCCGAAGGTGTCCGCGCGTTCGTAGACGGCCACCGAGAGTCCCGCGCGGGCGAGGGTGACGGCGGCGGCGAGACCGTTCGGTCCCGACCCGACCACGATGGCGTCGTAGTTCTCACTCATCGATCGATCGGCTCCCGCTCGGCGGTGGACTCGTGGCCGCGCGCCGCGGAACCGCCGCTCGTGCCCGGGGCCCCGCCTTCGGCGAGGTACGCGAGCCGGTGCAGCGTCTCGGCGTTGCGCCACCGCGTGATGGCGTCGAAGACGACGTCGGGAAGCAGCTTCGTGGGCCCGGTGACCGGCTCCTCCTGGATGCGGACGACGCACATGTCGCCGCGCGCCTTCACGTCGACCGCCACCCGGGCGACACCGATCGGGCCGCCGTGGGGTTCGAGGACCGCGCGACGCGGCGGGTCCCACACCCGCATGACGGTCGTGTCGTTCACGAGCGCCGGCCACGATCCGAAGGAGTGGTGCAGCGTGGATCCCTGCGCGGGCCACTCCTCGGCCACGTCGCGCATGCGCGATGCGCCGACGACCCAGAGGGGGTACAGCCAGCCGTTCGCGAGGACGCGGAAGACGTCCTCGGGGGCGCATCGCATCAGGCGCACATTGCGGGCCACGGTCGCTCCTCCTGGTCGTCGGGATGTGCGTCCACGCTACGGGCAGGCCCGGGAGCTCGTCGCGACGGTTGCGCTCAGGCGGTTCGCCCGGTAACCATCACGCGGCGCTCGGCAGGACGAACCACGCGCGCGTGCCGCCCTCGGGCGACTCGTCGAGGCCGATCGAGCCGCGATGCGCGTCGACGATCCGCCGGCACGTCGCCAGACCGATGCCGATGCCCGGGACGTCGGCTCCGTGACCTCGCTGCATCGGCTCGAAGACGCGATCGCGCAGCTCCGGCTCGACCGTCTCGCCGTTGTCGTCGACGTTGACCCGCCACCCGTCCGGGAGCGTCTCCACCGTCACGCGGATGCGCGGCACCCTCTCGGCCGCGGCCGTGAACTTCACCGCGTTGGCGATGAGGTTCTGCAGGAGCACCCGCAGGAGGGTGTCGTCGGCGCGGACGACGGCGGACACGTCCACCGTCACCTCCGTCGCGGTGCGCACCAGGGCGCCGTCGAGGTCTTCGAGCACCGCGTCCACGGTGTCCGCGACATCGACGTCGGTGATGCTGGGTCGCGTACCCCCCATCCGCGCGAAGTCGAGGAGATCGGTGACCATCGACGTCATCCGGCTCGCGGCGGCCTCGGCCCGGACGAGCGACTGCGCGGCGCGCGGCGCCTCCGCCATCTCGGGGCTGTCGGCGGCCAGTTCGATGAAGCCGGCGAGAGCGGTCAGCGGGTTGCGCAGGTCGTGGCTGACCTGGACGGCGAACTGCTCGAGCTGCTCGTTCGACTCGACGAGCTCGCGCTGGATGCGACGGAGCTCGAGGACGTCGATGACCTGGTGCGCGAGCAGGTCGAGCGCGTGGCTGCTGGCATCCGAAAGCTCCCCGACGACGTCGTTGAACACGCACAGGGTGCCGATCGCCACGCCCGCGGGGGTGATGAGCGGGCTCGAGGCGTAGAACCGGACGTTCGCCACCTCGCCCGTGACGAACGGGTTCTGCGCGAACCGGGCGTCGAGCTGCGCGTCGGGCACGACGACGCGGCCCGGGTTGGTGATGACCGCGGCGCACATCGAGTCCTCGCGCGAGCACGACGCCGCCGCGAGACCGACCGCCGCCACCTGGTGCTGCATGCGGTCGTCGATGATGTTGATGACGGCGGTGGGAACCCCGCAGACCGTCGCCGCGAGTTCGACGAGGCCCTGCAGATCGGGTTCGGACGGCTCTCCGATGAGCCGGTACTGTGCGATCGCCTCTCGTCGCGTGACGTCATGCGCCGTGGACATGTCGTCCCCCTCTTGTGGTGCTCCTCGACTGTCGAGCCTAGTGCGGGTACACCCCGCGCGGTCGAGGCGGAAGGGGGTCGCGCCGCGGTCGGAGTGCCCCGAGAGTGACGTCATGAGCACTCCCGCCCCCTTCCCCCAGACGCCCACCGAGCCCGGAACCCCCACGACGCCCGAGCCCCTCGCGCCGAATCCCACGGAGCCCACCGTGCCGCTTCCTCCCGAAACCGCTCCCGCCCCCGCCGGGGGTGTGCGGTGAGCGGTCGCGCGAGCGACGACGCGGAGCGCGAGGACGAGCCCGTCGGCACGGCGGAGATGGATGCCGACAACCCGGTCGAGGAAGACATGATCGACGCCGTCGACCCCGCGGGCAGCCCGGACTGACGATCGAACGACGAGGGGGCGACGCCATCGCGGCGTCGCCCCCTCGTCGTTCGTGCGGATCAGGGGATCACGGGTTCCCGCGCGTCCAGAGCAGAAGGATCGCGACGACCTGGAGCACGAGGCATCCGGTCAGGATCGCCGCGCGACGCCGCGGCGTCGACGACCACCGCTCGTCGGCCATCATCGGCGCCATCGGCATGAGCAGGCGGAACGTGCTCTGCTGCGGGAGGAACACGGCGAAGATGTAGACCCCGTAGCTGAACGCGTAGGACACGACCATGAGTCCGAGGCGACGCACCGGCCGCGACCACATCAGCGCGAGGAACGCGACGATGAGCGCGATCACGAGGACGATGCCGATGACGCCCAGGTGCGTGCCCGCCTGGCGGAACCACGGCGTGAACGGGGTGAAGGCGTCGTTGCCGACGTAGTCCAGCCACCAGCCCAACTCGGTGCGGATGTACGCGTTGTGGGTACCGGTGACGTACTGCGCGATGTGATTCCACGAGAGCCCCGCGACGGCGATCGTGCCGCCCGTGACCATGAGCGACGCCCACTCCCGCACGGGGAACGGATCGACGCGACGGCGGAAGAAGCGGACGAGGAAGACGATGCCGAGGGCGAGGCCCAGAGCGAGCACGCCCGGGCGCGTGTACGCCGTGACGAGTCCGATCGGCAGGATCCACAGGTACTTGCGCTTGATGGCGAGGAGCATCGCGCCGAACATCAGCGCCATGAACAGGCCTTCGCTGTAGCCGATCACGAAGAGGAACGACATCGGGGCGAAGGAGAAGAACACGACCGCCCACCACGCCGGCTGCGGCTTGGTGACGGTGCGCAGAAGCAGGAACAGCAGCCAGGTCGCGCCGAGGCTGGCGCCGAGGCTGAGGAGGATCGCGATGGGCTGCCAGCCGAGGCCGGTGGCATCCGAGAGCACCCGGACGAGGCCGGGGAACACGGGCAGGAACGCCCAGTTGTTGGGGAGGATGTCACCCGAGACGTTCATCGGGAGCGACATCGGATACCCCTGGGCGGCGATCTGCCCGTAGCGGTCGGCATCCCACCCGGTGAGGTAGTCGAAGAACGTTCCGAGGCGCTCGCTGTCGGGTCCGAAGCCCCAGCGCGCGGCCTTGGCGATCGAGTAGAAGCCCCAGAGGAATCCGAAGTTCACCGCGCGGGCCACGGCCCAGAGCAGCAGCACACGCGTGAAGGATCCGCGCTCCACCGGCACGACGCCCTGCGGCGGACGCAGGACGTCCTCGCCGTACTGGCGCAGGGCGCGGCCGATGCGCGACCCGCGCAGCCGGTCGAGACGGCGGTATCGACTCGGGCGCTCGATGACGCGCGAGGGACGCGTCGGGGAGGCAAGCTCGCTCGGCGGTGCGCTCACTCGGAACCTTTCACAGGGGAAGACGTGGGCGAGTGACGACGGTGTCGGGCCCAGACAAGTGCAGTGAAGCCAGATCGTAGCGGATCAACCCGAACGTTCCATCCGGTTGACTTTCAGGAAAAGTCCCTGGTCAGTGGGCGTCGCTGACGAGTTTGAGGCCGATCACGCACCCCACCAGCCCGAGCACGAGCAGCACCTTGACCACCGAGAGGGGCTCGGCGCCCGTGACCATGGCGAAGACGACGGTCAGAGCGGCGCCGATTCCGACCCACACGGCGTACGCCGTTCCGGTGGGGATCTCGCGCATGGCGAAGGCGAGCCCGCCCATGGATGCCACGAGCGCGACGCCGAAGATCACCGTCGGCCAGAGCTTGGTGAAGCCCTCGGAACGGCCGAGTGCGGTGGCCCAGACGGATTCGAGGACGCCGGAGAGGATGAGGACGAACCACGACATGACGGTGCTCCTTGGCCAGTCTTGTCGCGTGCCGGGTACTGATCCGTCGTCCGGGGACGCGGGGGGCGTCCGGTGTCCAGGCTAGTGGGCGCGCCTGGGCAGGACCCGTGCAGCGCGATTCGAAGGAACGCCGCCCCGAGGTGGAAACGCTCCGGCCGGGCGTTTCTCCCACGCCGGAGCGTTTACACGGGGTCGCCGGGGCCTTGGCCGCATCCGGCATCCGGCATCCGGCATCCGGCATCCGGGATCAGAGCAGGAAGACGGATGCCGCGCCGGGGTTGTGGGCGTGGACGAGGACGCCGAAGACCACGGCGTCGAAGAGCAGGTGCACCGTCACGACGTACCAGAGCGAGCGGGTCTTGAGGAACAGGAAGCCCTGCACGATCGCGAACGGGATCGTCAGCAGCGGCCCCCACGCCTGGTAGCCGAGCTCCCACAGGAACGACACGAACACGACCGCCTGCAGCAGGTTCGCGGTGAGGTCGGGGAAGTGCCGGCGCAGGAGCACGAAGACCGTGCAGATGAAGAAGAGCTCGTCCCAGATGCCGACCGCGCCGACGCCGACGAACAGCCGCGCGATGAGCTCGGGCGTGGTCACCTCGGGCCAGTTCGTGTAGACGCCGGAGGTGATGAAGTAGAACGGCAGGATCAGGTAGCCGAGCACGATGACGCCGGCGAGCCACGCCCACTGCCACCAGGTCCAGCGTCCGCCGCCGCGCCAGGGGAACGAGATCGCGCGATCCCGGTAGACGAAGCGCGAGATCGCGTACGGCACGACGACCGCCCCGCCGAGAGCGAGCGTGAACCGCACGAACGCGGCATTGTCGAGCTCGGCGTGCAGCGGGATCAGGCTGACGATGAACTGGCCGATCGCGACGAGCGAGATGTCGCGGGCGATGCTCGGCTCATCGGAGCGGGCGAGGGCGACGCCGCCCAGGCGATCGACGAGAACGGCGGATGCCACGGCGAGAGCGAGCAGGATCCACCCGAGCCAGACGATCTGGACGACGAACAGGGCCGGAGCGGCGAGGCACACCGCGAGCGCCGGAATCAGCTTGGGCGTCCACGTGGAACGCTCGCGGACCGGCACCGCGGTGTGCGCGGTCACGGTGAGACTCGGGTGTAGGTCAGGTCGCGGATGTCGCGGCCGACACGCAGCCCCTTGCGTTCGAACGCGGTGAGCACGCGCCCCTCGAAGCGCTCGGCCCACTCCCCCGCGAAGGCCCGCTCGAAGCCGGGGGCCTCGTCGAGGACGTCGCGCATCTGGTCGGCGTAGTCCTGCCAGTCGGTCGCGAGGCGCAGGGTGCCACCGGGGCGAAGCGCCTGAGCGGCGATGCGCGCGAAGTCGGGGGCGACGAGGCGACGCTTCGTGTGCTTGTTCTTGTGCCAGGGGTCGGGGAAGAAGACCCAGAGCTCGTCCACGGATGCCGCTGGCAACAGGTGCTCGAGCGCCTCCGGCGCGTTCGCCTCGACGAGGCGCAGGTTCTTCACACCCTCGCGATCGGCGTCGAGCATGGTGCGCGCGAGTCCCGCGGTGAACACCTCGACGGCGAGGAAGTCGGTGTCGGGCTGGGCCGCCGCGGCCGAGACGATCTGGTGCCCCTGACCCGAGCCGATCTCGACGACGAGCCGGGCGGTGCGGCCGTAGACCTTCTCCAGGTCGACGGTGGTGCCGGCCTTCACGCTCGTCGCGGCGGCGGCCCGCTCGACGGGCAGCAGGTAGAACGGCGAGAGCTCGGCCCACGCGCGGTCCTGCGCCTCCGACATGCGGCCGCTGCGGCGCACGAACGACACCGGCTTGTCGCGGAAAACGGGGACGGAGTCCATGGCATCCAGGGTATTCGGCTGCCCCTCGGGGGTGTGCCGCACGGGCACCTTGCGGCCGCTCACGGGACGGTCACGAAATCGATGAGCTCCTCGACGCGGCCGAGCAGGGCCGGTTCGAGGTCGCGGAACGTGGTGACCTTCGACAGGATGTGCTGCCAGGCGCGGGCCGTGTCGGCCTGCTCCTCGGCGGGCCAGCCGAGGGCGCGGCACACGCCCACCTTCCACTCGATCCCGCGCGGAACCTCGGGCCACGCGGCGATGCCGAGGGCGCGCGGGGTGACGCACTGCCACACGTCGACGAAGGGGTGGCCGACGATGCGCACGTGCGCGCCGTGCCGGCCGCGCGCGATCTTCTCGGCGATGCGCGACTCCTTGGAGTTCGGCACGAGGTGGTCGACGAGCACGCCGTAGCGTCGCTCGGCGGTGGGAGGCTCGGCATCCAGCTTCTCTTCGAGCAGGTCGACGCCCTCGAGGAACTCGACCACGACACCCTCGGCCCGCAGGTCTGCTCCCCAGACCTTCTCGACGAGCTCGGCGTCGTGCTTTCCCTCGACGAAGATGCGGCTCGCGCGGGCGGTGCGGGCGCGCTGGTCTTCCGCCGCGAACGAGCCCGATGCCGTGCGCGTGCGCCCCTTCGGGGCGGCGGCGGGTGCGGTGAGCACCACGGGCTTCCCGTCGACGAGGAACCCGCCGCCGAGGGGGAAGAGGCGGCGCTTGCCGAAGCGGTCCTCGAGCTCGACGTTCATGCCCTCGACCCGCGTCACCGCGCCGACGTAACCGTCGCCGGCGACCTCGACGACGAGATCCGCGGATGCCGCGACCTCGGCGGCCTTGATGCGTCCGACGTCGCGCCAGCCGCGCGCGAGCACGTCGGTGCCGTAACGGTCGTCCATGGTGCTGTACCTCCGAGCGTCCGAGCCTATGCGGCGCCGGCGTGCGCTGAGAGCGGACGCGCCGCTCCTACCCCCGTGTCGGAGGTCGTTTATAGAGTGGACGGGTCCGGCAGCCGAAGGGGGAGGCATGCGAAAGCCCAGTGCCGCGAAAGCGACAGTGGCTCTGCTCGTGCTGATCGCCGGAGTGCTCGGGTGGCCGCTGTCCGCCGCGGCCGTTCCGCCGCCGTCACTGGGTTCGAGCTTCGTCCTCGACCAGGCCGACGTCCTCACCAACGCGCAAGAGGCCGAGGTGCAGTCACGTCTCGCGCGCCTCGCCGACGACACCGGCTTCGACATGTGGGTCGCGTACGTCGACGAGTTCACGCAGCCCGAGGCGGCCGCGGACTGGGCCAACGAGACGGCCAACCGCAACAACCTCGGTCCCCACCAGTACCTGCTCGCCGTCTCTGTGACGGGTCGCGCGTACTACCTCTCGGGCGACGTCGACGACGGCGCCCTGACCTCGACGCAGCTGGCCGACATCGAGCAGGACCTCGTGCAGCCCGCACTCGCGAACGGCGACTGGGCCGGGGCCGCCCTCAACGCCGCCGACGGTCTCACCGCCGCCGAGCGCGCGGCCCCCGCTCCCCCGCCGCCGACACCCGCGGGCAGCGGTCCGGACTTCGGCCTCATCGTGCTCCTGGTGCTGATCGCGCTCGGTATCGGCGGCGGACTGCTGTGGTTCGGGCTGCGCCGTCGGCGCGCGGCATCCGGAGGCTCCGCCGCCTCGGTCGAGGACATCGACGACCTCGCCCGGCGCGCGGGGTCGGCGCTCGTCGCGACGGACGACGCCGTCAAGAACAGCGAGCAGGAGCTCGGTTTCGCGCGCGCCCAGTTCGGCGACGAGGCGGCCGCTCCGTTCGTCGAGGTGCTGGCGCAGGCGAAGGCCGACCTCGATCGAGCCTTCACCATCTCGCAGCAGCTCGACGACGAGACGCCCGAGACCCCCGAGCAGCGCCGCGCCGGGTACGCCGAGATCCTCCGCCTGTGCGCGTCCGCCGACGAGGCCCTGGATGCCAAGGCCGCGGCGTTCGATGAACTCCGGGTTCTCGAGGCCGAGGCGCCCGAGGCCCTCGCGCGCGTGCAGCAGCAGCACGCCGCCGCGGCGGCGGCCCTCGCCGCATCCGACGCGGAGCTCACGCGCCTGCGGCAGCGCTACGCCGACAACGCCCTCTCCGCAGTGTCCGACAACCCCGCCCAGGCTCGCATCCGCCTCGACCTCGCGGCCCAGCAGATCGCGGAGGCCTCGACGGCGCTCGCCGCCGGGGAACGCGGTGACGCCGCCGTCGCCCTGCGCGCGAGCCAGGCGGCCGTGGCCCAGGCCGAGACCCTCGAGAAGGCGATCTCGACGCTCGCGGCGGATCTGGCGGCGGCGGAGCGTCGCACGGCGGACCTCGCCGCCGAGATCGACGGAGACATCGCCGCGGCGGGGGCCCTTCCCGACCCGGACGGCCGGATCGCGGGGGCGGTGGCCGCGGCGACCGCCCAGCGCAACGCCGCGCGCGCCTCGCTCGGCGGCGAGCGGTCGGACCCTCTCGCCGCCCTCGCCACCCTCGAGCAGGCGAACACCACCATCGACACGGTCCTCGCCGCGGCACGCGACGAGGCCGAGCGTCAGCGGCGCGCCGCCTCGCAGCTCGACAGCGCCCTCGTCCAGGCCCGGGCGCAGGTCTCATCGACCGAGAACTTCATCGCCGCGCGGCGCGGGGCGGTCGGCCCCACGGCGCGTACCCGTCTGGCCGAGGCGGGCGCCGCGCTCGTCCAGGCCGAGCAGCTGCGCGCGAGCGATCCCGTCGCGGCGCTCACCCTCGCCCAGCGGGCGGTGCAGCTCTCGAGCGAGGCCGGCTCCCTCGCGCAGAACGACGTCGGAGGCTTCGGCGGCTCCGCCGGAGGCGGCGACATGCTCGGAGCCATCCTGGGCGGTATCGCCGTCAATTCGCTCCTCGGCGGCGGATCGCGCTCGCGCGGAGGCTTCGGCGGCGGGCTCGGCGGCGGCTTCGGCGGGGGCTTCCGCAGCGGCGGGGGCTTCGGCGGATCGCGGTCGCGCTCGGGCGGAGGCATGCGCTCGGGCGGCTCACGCAGCAGCGGCGGCGGCCGGTCGCGCCGCGGAGGCGGGCGCTTCTGATCCGCGCTCGCAAGCCACTCCCGGCCGTCACAGAGAATTCGTAGCATTCGACACCAGACTCGACATCGTCGCCTTAGGAAGGAACCCCCGCATGGCCAAGCAGTCCATCTTCGGTCGCATGACCACCCTCGTTCGCGCGAACATCAACGCGCTTCTCGACCAGGCCGAGGACCCGCAGAAGATGCTGGATCAGCTCGTCCGCGACTACTCCAACTCGATCGCCGACGCCGAGTCGGCCATCGCCGAGACCATCGGAAACCTGCGCCTCCTCGAGCGCGACCACCAGGAAGACCGCCAGGCCGCGGCCGAGTGGGGCAACAAGGCCCTCGCCGCGAGCCGCAAGGGCGACGAACTGCGCTCGTCGGGGAACATCGCCGAGGCCGACAAGTTCGACAACCTCGCCAAGATCGCCCTGCAGCGTCAGATCACCGCCGAGGGCGAGGCGAAGGCCGCCGAGCCGACGATCGCCGCGCAGACCGAGGTCGTCGACAAGCTCAAAGACGGCCTCAACGGCATGAAGACCAAGCTCGAGCAGCTCAAGGCCAAGCGCAACGAGCTCACCGCGCGCGCCAAGGTCGCCGAGGCGCAGAACAAGGTGCACGACGCCGTCCGGTCGATCGACGTCCTCGACCCGACCAGCGAGCTCGGCCGTTTCGAAGACAAGATCCGCCGCCAGGAGGCCCTGGCCGCCGGCAAGCAGGAGCTGGCGGCATCCAGCATCGATGCGCAGTTCAACGCGCTCGAAGACGTGGGCGAGCTGACCGAGGTCGAGGCGCGCCTCGCGGCCCTCAAGGTCGGCGGCCCCCAGCGCGCCGCCATCGACGCGCCCAGCCCCGACCAGGTCTGACCCGTCCCGAGAGTGCATCGTCCGGTTTCCCGGGCGGTGCACTCTCGTCTCTCCCGGAGGTACCCATGGCGCGTTTCATCGTCGCTCCGCAGTGGCAGGGCTCGTCGTCATCCCGCGCCATGCAGCTCATCGACGGGGCCGAGGCGATCGCCGGCGACCTGCCGCGGGCCTCGACCACGATCCTCGACGCGGTCCCCGAGGCCGGAGACGCGCAGGGCACGGGCGTGCACCGCCTCAGCGCGCTGATGCGGATGCGAGAGCGCATCGAAGACGCCGTGCACGCCGGCAGCGAGCCCGCCATCGTCGTCGGGGGCGACTGCGGCGTGGCTCTCGGTTCCGTGGCCGCCGTCGCGGGCGACGATCTCGCCGTGGTGTGGATCGACGCCCACGCCGACCTCAACACCCCCGCCTCCTCCCCCAGCGGCGCGTTCCACGGCATGGTCCTGCGCGCGATCACCGGCGAGGGCGAAGACCTCCACCGACTTGAGCCCGGGATCGCACCCGCACGGATCGTGCTCGCCGGGACACGCGCTCTGGATGCCGAAGAGCAGCGCTTCATCGAGGAGAACGACGTCCGGGTCATCGCCCCCGCGGATCTCGCGGACCCCGAGGCACTGGTCGAGGCGGTCGTGTCGACCGGAGCATCCCGCGTGTACGTGCACGTCGACCTCGACGTGCTCGACCCCGCCGAGATGACCGGCGTGGCCCTGCCCGAACCGTTCGGTGCGCGCACGGCCGACGTCGTGGCATCCCTCCGCCGTCTGCGCGAGCGCCTGCCGCTCGCGGGGGCGACGCTCACCGAGTTCTCGCCGTCCTCTCCGGCCGCGGCCGTCGACGACCTCGGCACGATCCTGCGGCTGATCGGAGCCCTGGCGTGAGTCCGATCCCCCGGCCCCCGGCGGGATGGCGCGAGCGCGCCGACCGGGCCGTCGCGCGCGGACGGATCTGGGACCGCTTCATCCCCGGCATCCTCCTCGACTCCCCGATCAGCCGCGTGGGTTACTGGTACGGCTGCACGGTCGGTTGGGTGTGGGGATCGCTCTGGAGCACCGGCCGGGTCGAGAAGCGCCACGGACTCTGGGTGTTCCGGGGGCTGCCCTCGTGGGCGTTCCCCCGCGGCGGCGTCTGCGTGGGCGGGTGCTTCCTCACCGGCGACGACCGCCCGACCGACACCGTGCTGGGCCACGAGGCCGTGCACAAGCGGCAGTGGCAGCGTTACGGATTCCTCATGCCGGTGCTCTACGCGCTCGCGGGCCGCGACCCGCTGCGCAACCGCTTCGAGATCGAGGCGGGCTTGGCAGAGGGGAACTACGTGCCGCGCGGCAGCTGAGGCTGTGGTGCGGCGCGAGCTCGGCGGGGTGGGTGCGCCGCGGGAGGACATGCCGGGAGCGGAGGACCGAACCGGCCCGAGGCACCCTCCCCACCCCGAGACTCCTCCCGCCGCGGCGAGCGGGCTGCGGGCTCAGCGCGCGGCCGAGACGCGCACGGCTCAGCGCGCGGTCGCGAGACCGAAGCGCTCGGGGGTGTGGATCGCCTGGGCGTCGACGCCGTGGCGGACGACGAGGTCGTCGACGATCTCGGCCGTGCCGAGGTAGCCGCCCAGCAGGAAGATGCGGGTGTCGTCGTCGTCGCAGCACAGCATCTCGCCGGCCCACCCGGACACGGCACGCGCGAGGGCTTCTCCGGACGCGCAGCAGCGGCCGGTGCCGGGGGCACCGCCGCGGCGGGAGCGGTCGAGCCAGGTCAGCGTCATGCGCGCGGGAGCGGCGATACGGCCGATCCACGAGGCGTCGGGGACCTCGATGAAGACGCGGCCCGTCGAGCAGATCGGCAGCGTCGCGAGCAGCGTCTCCAGCTCGACGAGAGAGGTCTCGTCGGCTGTCACGAGGTGCTGCACGCGGGTGTGCCGCGACGCGCGGCAGGCGGCGTCGTTGTGCTCGGAGGAGAGGGCCATGATGGCATCCACTATACCCGCGAAGAAGGGTTGCCTAACCTGAGTTCCCCCTTTGTATCCCGACGTCGAACAATCGTCAGGCGACGAGCACCTCGCGCAAGCGCCGCAGTTCGTCCTCGCTCATACCGTGCGTGAGAAGGTATCCCGCCGGCGATCCGTGCTCACGGTCGAGTCGCGCGAGGAGCGCGCGCATCACCGGCGCGGGCGAGAGGGTCGCGAGCGCCTCGGCGTGGACGTTCTCGGGATGGAACGCGCGGATGGCGCGCAGCACGGCGGCGTTGCGCTCCGGCGGCAGCAGGGCCTCGGTGCGGGCGTAGTCGGCGATCACGGCGTCGCGATCGACCCCGGCCGCGGCGAGCGCGATCGCCACGGTCACCCCGGTGCGGTCCTTGCCGACCGTGCAGTGCACCAGAACGGGCTGGGCGCTCAGGATGCCGCGCACCGCCGACACGATCCGGTCGGCCGACTCGTCGACGATCGAGGCGTACAGCTCGTCGAGGCTGACGTCACGCGCGAAGAACGACTCGACCGAACCGAGGAACAGCGGCTCGTGCTGGACCTCGACGGGGAGGTCGTCGAGGCGACTCGGCGCGTGCGCCACCTCGGACTCGTCACGCAGGTCGATCACCCGTCGGATGCCGAGTGCGCGCAAGGCATCGATGCCCGCGTCGTTGACGGCGACGAGATTGCCGGAGCGGAAGAGCACGCCCTCGCGCGTACGCGCCTCCCCCGCCGGCAGACCGCCGACGTCGCGGAAGTTCGCCGCTCCCGAGACCAGCGAGGTCACGCGGTGCCCTCGCCGTGTTCGTGCCCGGCGGCCGCCCGTGCGGGGTCGGCGCCGCGCGGCGGCACGGGATAGCGTCCCGCGATCGCCACGCGGTTGAACGAGTTGATCGCGACGAGCACCCAGCTGAGGGCGACGTACTCCGCTTCGCTCAGGATGCCGCCGGCGCGGTCGTACACCTCGTCGGGGATGCCGTCCTCGTGGATGAACGTGAACGACTCGGTGAGCTCGAGCGCCGCCCGCTCGCGCTCGTCGAACACTCCCGACTCGCGCCACGTCGCGATCTGCGCGATCACGTCGGCGTCGAGCCCGGCCGTGACCGCGGCGTCGACGTGCACGCGCACGCAGTACGCGCAGCCGTTCAGCTGCGAGGCGTGGATCTGGACGATCTCGCGCAGGCGCGCGTCGATGCCCGCGTCGGCGGCGAGCCGCCCGACGGTGCTCGAGAACGACCGCAGCGCCGCGTAGGCCTCGGGCGCCTTCTTCGACAGGTGCACGCGCTTCTCCTCGCCCATGGCGACAGCCTACGGCGGCACGGCGCGGGCGGCGCGGCACGGTGGCGGCGCGAGGGTGCGAGGTGCGAGGCTGGATCCCATGCCCGAGGTCGACGAGTTCTCGTTCCTTCCCGCCCAGGCCGCCGACATCGGTCGACCGACCCCGACCGTGCAGCGTGTGCACCTGACGCTCTCCGACGGACGGACGCTGAGCGGTCTGCGATGGGGCGACGCTCCCCCCGCCGTCACGCTGCTGCACGGTGCCGGTCTGAACGCCCACACCTGGGACACGACCCTGCTGCACCTCGGCCTCCCGGCCCTCGCCCTCGACCTCCCCGGCCACGGCGACTCTTCGTGGCGCGACGACGCCGCGTACGTCGCTCGCGTCCTCGCACCCGATGTGATCACCGCGATCGAGACGTGGGCGAGCGGACCGCAGACGCTCGTCGGGCACTCGCTCGGCGGTCTCACGGGCGCCGCGGTCGCGGCATCCCGACCCGACCTCGTCGAGCGTCTCGTGATCGTCGACATCACCCCCGGGATCGATCCGAGCGGCGGTCCCGCGCAACTGCGCGCGTTCTTCGCCGGCCCCACCGACTGGGCCTCGCGCGACGAGCTCGTCGAGCGCGCCCTCTCCTTCGGCCTGGGCGGCTCACGCGCCGCCGCCGAACGCGGGGTGTTCCACAACTCGCGCGTGCGCGCCGACGGGCGCGTCGAGTGGAAGCATCACTTCGCCCACCTCGCGGCGGCCGCGGTGAACGCGGGAGCGGATCCCACGACCCCGGATGCCGTGCGGGCGGTGCTCGCGTCGACCGGCTGGGACGACCTGGCCCAGGTGAGCATCCCCCTCACCCTCGTCCGCGGCGAACGCGGATTCGTCACCGCGGACGACGCCGAGGAGCTCGTCCGGCGCGTCCCCTCGGCGGAGGTCCGCGCGCTGGCGACCGGCCACAACGCCCAGGAGGAGGACCCCGCGGGACTCGCGGGCGTGATCCGTGAGGTCGCGTCGGCCGGCTGACAGTTCGCGTCGTGCGACGACCGTCGCACACCGTCATGAACGGCGTGCGGGGAATACCGGTGAAAGTAGGCTGTTTTCACCCCTGCACCGCATCCACAGCACTCGGATGCCTCGGCCTGCGAAAGGACATCCCCGCAATGCTGCGCCGCACCGCCCTCGCCACGAGCGCGCTCCTGATCGGAGCCCTCCTGCTCACCTCGTGCACCGCCTCCGGCACCGACCCCGCCCCGAGCGGAGAAGCCGATCCGAACGCCACGCTGACCGTGCGCCTGTCGCTCGAGCCGTCGAACCTCGACATCCGTCGCACGAGTGGGGCGGCGCTCGATCAGGCCCTCATCGACAACGTGTACCAGGGTCTCGTGACCCGGGACGGCGATCAGAACAACGAGATCGTGCCCGCTCTCGCCACCGCGTGGGCCGTGTCCCCCGACGGACTGACCTACACGTTCACCCTGCGCCCGGGGGTGACCTTCCACGACGGCAGTGCCCTCACCGCCGAGGACGTCGTCACCTCGCTGCAGACCGCCCAGGGCGACGCGACCATCCAGAACAGCGCCGACCTGGCGAACGTGGCATCCATCTCCTCCCCCGATGCGTCCACCGTCGTGATGACGCTCACCACGCCCAACATCGACTTCCTCTTCGCCCTCACCGGTCGCGCCGGCCTCATCTTCAAGAACGGCGACACGACGAACCTCCAGACGGCCGAGAACGGGACCGGACCCTTCCGGGTCGAGACGTGGAACACGGGCCAGAGCCTGACCCTCGCCCGCTACGACGGGTACTGGGGCGACAAGGCGGGCGTGGCGCAGGTCGTGCTCGACTACATCCCCGACCAGAGCGCCGCCACCAACGCGGCGGTCAGCGGCGACGTCGATGTCGCACTCGAGATCGACCCCGAGCTGCAGAGCCAGATCGAGGGCACCGGGAACTTCACGATCGAATCGGGCCTCACGACCGACAAGGGCATCCTCGCGTTCAACAACCAGCGCGCTCCGCTCACCGATCAGCGCGTGCGCGAGGCCCTCCGCCTCGCCGTCGATCACGACGCCCTCGCCGAGACGCTCATCACCGCGCAGACCCTGAACGGGCCGATCCCGCCGCTCGACCCGGGCTACGAAGACCTCACCGGCAGCATCTCGTTCGATCCCGACCGTGCGCGCGAACTCCTCGCGGAGGCCGGGGCCGAGAACCTGAGCCTCACCCTGACCATCCCCAACGTGTACCCGGGCACGCTGGCGACCTTCCTCGTCGCGTCGTACGCCGATGTGGGCGTGAAGCTGCAGGTCAAGCAGGTCGACTTCTCGACGTGGCTGACCGACGTCTACACGAACCACGACTACGACCTGAGCTTCGTGCGCCACGTCGAGGCACGGGACTTCGGCAACTGGGCCGACCCGACGTACTACTTCGGCTTCGACAACGCCGAGGTGCAGAGCCTGTACGCGCAGTCGCTGGCGACCACCGACGCGCAGCAGTCCTCCGATCTGCTCGCCGAGGCGGCGCAGATCGTGGATGACCAGGATGCCGCCGACTGGCTGTTCCTGTCGGCTCCGCGCGCCGCGGTGGGCACGAACGTGTCGAACTTCCCGAAGAACTCCCTCAACGTGCGTCTGCCACTCGCGGACGTGACGGTCTCGTCGGAGTGATCCGCTACGCGCTGACACGGCTGGGCCTGCTCGTGCTGGGCCTGGTCGTGGCCAGCGCGCTGATCTTCGTCTCCCTCCGGGTCCTGCCCGGAGACATCGCCCAGCTCGTGGGCGGCACGCAGGCCAGTCCCGAGCAGGTCGCGGCGCTGCGCGAGAGACTCGGGCTCACCGCCCCGCTCTGGCAGCAGTACGTCGACTGGATCGGGGGGCTTCTCCGCGGCGACCTCGGCTCGTCGCTGCTCACCGGCACCCCCGTCGCGACGGAACTCGTCGCCAAGGCGCAGGTCACGGTCCCCCTCGCGGTCATGTCGCTCACCGTGGCGCTGGTCGTCGGCATCCCGTTCGGCGTGCTGTCGGCTCTCGGTCGCCATCGCGCGGGTGGGACCGCCCTGAGCGTCGGCGCGCAGGCGCTCGCGGCCGTCCCGGTGGTGTGGGCGGGCATGATGCTCGTCGTCGTGTTCGCCGTCTGGCTCGGGTGGCTGCCCCCGCAGGGATTTCCGCGCGCGGGCTGGGGCGATCCGGCAGCGGCCTTCCGAGCGCTCATCCTGCCCGCCCTGACCATCGGTGTCGTGGAGGGCGCGATGCTGCTGCGGTTCGTGCGCAGCGCGACGCTGCAGGCGATCGGCCAGGACTACGTGCGCACCGCGGCCGCGAAGGGCCTCACCCGCACGCGAGCCCTGGTGCGCCACGGTCTGCCCAACGTCGGCCTGTCGATCATCACGGTGCTGGGTCTGCAGGTCGCCGGGATCATCGTGGGCGCGGTCGTCATCGAGCAGCTGTTCACCCTCCCCGGGGTGGGACGCATGCTCGTGGCGGACGTGGCGGCGCGCGATCTGCCGAAGGTGCAGGGAGAGCTGCTGGCGCTGACCGGATTCGTGCTCGTCGTCGGCTTCGTGGTCGACCTGCTGCACCGCGTGATCGACCCTCGACAGCGGGAGGCGTCGTGAGCACCCTGAAGCGCCTGTGGAGCCTCAACACCGGCCGGTTCGGCATCCTGATCGTCGTCCTGCTCGCCGCTGTCGCGCTCGTGTCCCTCTTCTGGACCCCGTTCGATCCCGGTGCGATCGACGTCCGCGCGCGCTGGGCCGACCCCTCGTGGCCGCACGTCCTCGGCACCGACGACAACGGGCGCGACATCGCGAGCCTGCTCATGGCGGGAACACGCACGACGATCGTCGTCGCCGTGGGCGCGGGACTCGTCGCCTCGGTGCTCGGCGTCGCCCTCGCCGCACTCGGCTCGCTCACGACGCGCTGGATCCGCGAGAGCGTGGCGGTGCTGGTCGACATCCTCATCGCCTTCCCCGTGCTCATCATCGCGATGATGATCTCGGCCGTCTGGGGCGGTTCACTCGCCGTGGTCGTCTGGGCGGTCGGGATCGGCTTCGGCGTCAACATCGCCCGCGTGACCCGGCCGGAGCTGCGCCGCGTGCTGCACAGCGACTTCGTCCTCGCGGGACGCGCGAGCGGGCTGACCACAGGGCAGAACCTCACCCGGCACCTCCTGCCGAACGTCGCCCCGGTGTTCATCGTGCAGCTGTCGTGGGGCATGGCGGTCGCCGTGCTCGCCGAGGCGAGCCTGTCGTATCTCGGCTTCGGCGCCCCGATCACCCAGCCCTCGTGGGGCGTGCTGCTGAACGACCTGCAGAGGTACATCGCCGTGCATCCCCTCTCGGTCGTCTGGCCGGGGCTCGCGATCACGCTCACCGTCCTGGGCCTGAACCTCCTCGGCGACGCCCTGCGCGAGGCCGCCGACCCGACGCTCGCCGAGCGCGCGCCCGTGGCGCGCACGCACGTGCCGGGGGTGGTCGCATGAGCCTGCGGGTGAGCGACCTGCGCATCGAGGTCGGCGGTCGCGCGGTGGTCGACGGGGTGTCGTTCGCGGTTCCCGACGGTGCCCGGGTGGGCCTGATCGGCGAATCGGGATCGGGGAAGTCCCTCACCGCCCTCGCGATCCTCGGGTTGCTCCCCGACGGCGCACGGGCGAGCGGGAGCGTCCGCTGGAACGACCGCGAGATCCTCGGCCTGCCCGATCGCGAGCTCGCCACGCTGCGCGGCGACGACATCGGCATGGTCTTCCAGGAGCCCCGCACGGCGCTCAACCCCCTTCATACGGTGGGGCGTCAGATCGGCGAAGCGGTCCGCATCCACGAGGGCGTGTCGCGCCGCGACGCGCTGCGCCGGGCGGTGGCCGAGGCGGAACGGGTCGCTCTCCCCGACCCCGAGCGCATCGTGTCGCGCTATCCGCACCAGCTCTCCGGGGGCCAGCGTCAGCGCGTCGCGATCGCGATGGCCCTCGCCTGCCGTCCGCGCCTGCTCATCGCCGACGAGCCCACCACGGCGCTCGACGTGACCATCCAGGCCGGCATCCTGTCGCTCCTGCGCTCCCTGGTCCAGGATGCCGGGATGTCGCTCGTCTTCATCACCCACGACCTCGCTGTCCTCGCGCAGGTCGCCACGCACGCGGTGGTGCTGGATCACGGGAGGGTCGTCGAGCAGGGCGAGGTCACCGCCCTGCTGCGCGCGCCGTCGTGCCCGATCACGCGGGCGCTCGTGCGGGATGCGACGGCGACGCTGTGGCATCCCGAGACCGTTGCTCCGGATGCCGGGACCCCGGCGTCCGCTGACACCCCGGGGCTCTCGCGCGGCGAGACGGAGACGGACGGGGAGACGCCGTGACCGGAACGCTCATCCACGCGCGCGGGCTCTCGCGCAGCTATCCCGCGCCCCGCCGCGGGTTCGGTCGCCCGGACCGCACGATCGGACTCGACGACGTCGACCTGTCGGTGCGCGCCGGCTCCGCGGTCGGCGTCATCGGCGAGTCGGGGTCGGGCAAGTCGACGCTCGTCCGCCTGCTCCTGGGGCTCGACGTCCCCTCGGCCGGGACCGTGGAGGTCGACGGTCGCGTCGTCGACGGGCGCGGCTCGGCGCGATCGCTGCACTGGCTGCGCCGCGCGACCGGGATCGTCTTCCAGGACCCGTACGCCTCGCTCGATCCCCGGATGAGCGTCGGACGCATCGTCGGCGAACCGTTGTGGGCGCTCGGCATCGAGGGCGACCGCCGCGCGCGCGTCCGGGAGGTGCTGGAGCAGGTGGGGCTCGACGCGGGGATGGCGGCGCGCTTCCCGCACGAGTTCTCCGGCGGGCAGCGGCAGCGCATCGCCCTCGCCCGCGCGATCGCGCACCGCCCGCGCATCCTCGTCGGAGACGAGCCGCTGTCCGCGCTCGATGTGACCGTGCGGGCGCAGATCCTGCGACTGATCGCGCGTCTGCGCGCCGAGGACGACCTGACGCTCGTGCTCGTCTCGCACGACATCGGCGTGGTGCAGAACGTGTGCGACCAGGTCGTCGTGATGAAGGACGGCCGGGTGGTCGAGCAGGGACCGACCGAGAAGGTGCTCCTGCAGCCCCAGGCGGCGTACACGCGGCAGCTTCTGGCATCCATTCCGACGCTGCCGCGCTGAGGCGAACGCGCGCGCCGGCACGAGGCGGCGTCACCGAGACGGACCGATGGCGGTGTCATCGTGACGCCCGTGGACAAGGGATGCCGCGATGTCGGAGGTCGGCGCTAGCCTCGCCGCATGACCCCCGGCATCGTTCCCCCGTTCCTGCTCGACCGGCTCGCCTCGACCGACGATCCCCGTCTCGCCCGTGCGGCCGCCGCCGCGCGGAAGACCCTCGCGATGCCGCGTCCGCCGCGGCCCACGCGCCGACGACTGCGCCTGTCGATCGACGGCGACGCGCTCGTCGCCGAGGCCGTTCCGGCACCCGATCGGGTCATCTCCGACGCGGGGAACACCGAGAACCTGCCCGGGCGACGCGTGCGCAGCGAAGACGAGCCGGCCTCGGGCGACAGCGCGGTCGACGAGGCCTACGAGGGGCTCGGCGCCACCTACGACTTCTTCTGGGACGCGTTCGCGCGCGACGGCATCGATGCGGCGGGCGGCTCGCTGCTCGCGACCGTGCACTTCGGCGACGACTACGACAACGCGTTCTGGAACGGCGAGCGCATGGTCTTCGGCGACGGCGACGGCGACGTGTTCGTCGGCTTCACGCGGTCTCTGAGCGTCATCGCGCACGAGCTGGGTCACGGGGTGACCGAGGCCGCCGGGGGCCTCGAGTACCAGGGGCAGTCGGGAGCGCTGAACGAGTCTCTGTCCGACGTGTTCGGCGCGCTCGCCGAGCAGCATCACCGCGGCGAGCGCGCCGACGAGGCGTCGTGGCTGATCGGGGCCGGGATCTTCGCGGCGGCGGTCCAGGGCGAGGCGCTGCGGTCGATGAAGGCACCGGGCACGGCGTACGACGACGATGTGCTCGGCAAAGATCCGCAGCCCGGCCACATGCGCGACTACGTCGAGACCGACGACGACAACGGGGGCGTGCACATCAACTCCGGCATCCCGAACCGCGCGTTCTTCCTCCTCGCCACCGCTCTCGGCGGTTTCGCGTGGGAGCGTGCGGGGCTCATCTGGTATCGGACCCTGACGGCGGGGACCCTGTCCCCCACGGCCGACTTCGCAGCCTTCGCCCGCGCCACCCTGGCGGCGGCGACCACCGAGTACGGTGAAGAGTCTGAGGAGGTCGCCGCCGTCCGCGCCGCATGGGCCGGGGTCGGCGTCGAGGAGGATGCCGGGAGCTGACAGCGACGAGCGCTTCGCGATCCTCGTCGTGCGCTCCGGCGGTATCGCGGGCCTGTCGAAACAGTGGCGGGCCGAGCCCGATCCCGACCGCGCCCCGCACTGGCGCGAGCTCGTCGAGAGCTGCCCGTGGGACGCGCCGCCCACCCCGCCCTCGGGAGCGGATCGCTATCAGTGGCGTATCGAGGTGCACCGCGGTGACACCGCCGTGCACCGTGCGCGTCTGAGCGACGCCCAGGTCGAGGGCCCGTGGCGCTCGCTCGTCGATGAGGTGCGCCAGGCCGCATCGCCGGGGTCGGGCGCGCGCTGAGGCGCGGCCGGGGCGCGTGCCTCAGTCGACCGCCCCCACGCGGCCCACGGGTCGCGCCGTCCGAGGCGGCTCCCCGACCTCCTCGACGGTGTGGCCGCTGCAGGCGTCGGCGAGGACGGTGGCGCGCTCGATGCGTGCCACAGCGAACCACCGCATCGCATCGCGCAGACGACACCACCCGATGAGGAACCATCGGCCGTCCCGCGATGCGAAGAGCACCGGCTCGACATCACGCGTGGTGACCTCCCCCGCGGCGGAGGTGTACCTCAGCCGGACGACGCGTTGATCCGCCAGGGCTTCCTCGACGGCGGATCTCACCGCGCGCGACGCTGATTCGGGCGCATCGACCCAGATGCGCCCGGCGAGCTCTCGCGCCCGGGCCCGCGTGCGCGGGTCGACGACGTCGAGGATCTTCGCGACCCCCGCACGCGCCAGATCGTTGTACGGCGCGTCGGGGGTGGCCGCGACCGCCGCCATGAGGGCGACCGCCTGCGCGGGCGAGAGCGTGACGGGTGGGAGTGACGAGCCCACCGCGAGTCCGTATCCGCCGCCCGGACCCGGGCGCGACCAGATCGGCGCGCCACTGCGCTCGAGCGCCTCGAGGTCGCGTTTGACCGTCCGCACCGACACCGAGAACTCGCGCGCCAGCCTCTCCGCCGAACACCCGCGGGTTCCGAAACGACGCAGCATCTCCGTCAAAGCGTGCAGTCGCTCCGCGCGCTTCATCGGTGGCCATCCCGAATATTCATGACATGAATAGTGACATACCGCTGCCCGGGGCCGCCGTGAGACTGAGGTCATGAACACCACAACCGGTACCCCGCCCCTCGTCCTCCTCGCCGGCCACTGGCTCGGCGACTGGGCCTGGGACGAGGTCCTCGCTTACCTCCCCGCCACCCGTGCCGTCGCCCTGACGCTGCCGGGGCTCGACCCCGACGACCCCGACCGCACGAGCAGAACGGTCCTCGACCAGGCCGACGCCATCGTCGACCTGCTCACGGACCTCGACGCGCCCGCGGTCCTCGTCGCGCACAGCGGGGCCAACGCCCCCGTCAGCATCGTGTTGGACCGCCATCCGGAACTCATTCACCGTGTCGTCTGGGTCGACTCCGGCCCCTGGAACGGAACGGCGTTCGCCGCCGAGCTGCCGGCACAGGTGACGGATCTTCCGCTCCCGTCGTTCGAGGCCCTCGCGCAGCAGGCCAGCCTCGACGGTCTGACCCCTGTCGTGCTCGAACGGTTCCGCAACCGGGCCGTTTCCGAGCCGGCACCCGTCCTCCGACAGGGCGCGACTCTGACGAACGACGCGCGGCACGACGTTCCGACGACGCTCGTGTGCTGCTCGCTCCCGAGCGCGCAGGTGCGCGAGCTCGCGGTCACCGGACACCCGATGTTCGCCGACGTGGCCCGGCTCACGCGCGTCGAGAACGTGGACCTGCCCACCGGACACTGGCCGATGTGGAGCCGCCCCGGCGACCTCGCCGAGGTCATCCTGGCGGCGGCGCGTCAGGGCTGAGAGAGGGCGAAACTCCTGAGAAATCGGATGCGTGGCCTCGCGACGGCGCAGGGACGGGGCATGCGGGCCGAGAATTCAGGAGTTTCGCCCGCCGGGCGCGGCATCCGGAGACCGAGACGCCGGGACATCTCGGAAGGGCGGCACCCCATGTCAGCCGAAGAGCTTCCGCTTCTTCTTCTTCGACGGGATGCTCTTCTGCAGGTAGACGACGCCGAGCCAGCGGCCGAACTTGAAGCCGACGCGGCCCATGCGGCCCACCTCGGTGAAGCCCAGCTTCTCGTGCAGGGCGATCGACGCGTCGGCCCCCTTGTCGCTGATCGCGGCCACCATCTCGCGGATGCCGAGATCCTGGCACGCGGCGATGAGAGCCTCGAGCAGCGCACGGCCGAGTCCCTTACCCGCCGCGGCCTGACCGAGGTAGATCGAGTTCTCCACCGTGTACCGGTACGCCGACTTCGACTGCCACGGCTGGACGAGCGCGTAGCCGAGCACCTGGCCGCTGGGAGACTCCGCAACGAGGAACGGCAGTCCCAGGCGCTTCAGCGTCGCGAACTTGTCGCGCCACTTCGCGATCGACCAGGCCTTCTCATCGAAGGTGACGACGGAGTTGCGCACGTAGTAGTTGTAGATCTCGCGGATGTCGGGGATGTCGGCCTCGGTCGCGGGCCGGATCTCGTACGAGAACGGACGCTCCGGCTCGGGCGCGCGGCGCAGGTGCGCGGGCAGGCGCCGACGGCTCTTCTCGTACTCTTCTTCCAGCACGCTCGCCACTCTACGCACGGGGGTGTTTCCGCCGCGTGTCCCCGGCCGGTGGCGCCGAGGTCAGGACGGAAGACGCCAGTCCACGGGCGGTGCGCCCTGCTCCGCGAGCAGCGCGTTGACCCGCGAGAACGGCTTCGAGCCGAAAAACCCGCGGCTCGCCGACAGCGGTGACGGGTGGGGCGAGGCCACGATCGCCGTGTCGCCCAGCAGGGGCGCGAGGTTCTGCGCGTCCTTCCCCCACAGCACGGCCACGAGCGGCGCATCTCGCGCCACGAGGCAGCGGATGGCGTGTTCGGTGACGCGCTCCCAGCCCCACCCGCGGTGGGAGGCCGGGGACCCCGGCGCGACGGTCAGCACGCGGTTCAGCAGCATCACGCCCTGCGCCGACCACGCCGAGAGGTCGCCGTGCGGGGCGGGGTCGATGCCGAGATCGTCGGAGAGCTCGCGGTAGATGTTCGACAGGCTCCGCGGGAGCGGGCGCACATGCGGGTCGACGGCGAACGACAGCCCGATCGGGTGGCCCGGGGTCGGATACGGGTCCTGGCCGACGATCAGCACGCGCACCGCGTCGAGCGGGGTGCGGAACGCCCGCAGCACCAGGTCGCCGGCCGGCAGGTACGGCTTCCCCTCGCTGCGCAGACGCTCGCCGAGAGCGGCGATGTCGGCGGCGACCGGGGCGAGCGGCTCGACCCAGGACGCGTCGATGAGCCCCGCGTCCGCGAGCTCGGCGAGGGACTTCGCCGTCACGCGGCGTCTTCCTCGTGCACCGAACCCTGGAACGACCAGGGGAAGTCGATCCACAGATCGGTGTTCTTCCACGAGTAGTCCGGCGTGATGATCGTGGACGGCTTCGTGTAGATCACGGCCGAGCGCGCCTCGGCTCCGTGCCGATCGAGGAGCTTCACGGCGAGATCGAGCGTGCGCCCGCTGTCGGCGACATCGTCGACGAGGAGCACTCGACGCCCACTCAGGTACGACAGGTCCAGGGCGGGCGGGAGCACCTCGGGCGCATCGAGGACCGTGCCCACCCCGGTGTAGAACTCCACATTCAGCGCGCCGCAGTTCTTGACGCCGAGTCCGTACGCGATCGCGCCGCCGGGCAGGAGACCGCCGCGCGCGATGGCGACGACGACCTCGGGATGGAACCCGTCGGCCACGATCGCTCGCGAGATGTCGCGGGTCGCCGCGCCGAAATCGTCCCAGCTCAACCGCTCGCGCTCGTCCGTCACACCGGACTCCTCTCTCGACTGCTTCAACCCTAGGGCGTCGGCGTCGGGCCCTTCCGCGCTCGTCCCCGCCTCGCGCGGGCGGGAGCGGGATCCCGGATGCCACGGCCCCGCGGTGCTATCGTCGCGCCATGTCGCGCGTCTCCGGCGCGGTCGGTCGGGTGCGTTCGTCGGCGCTCGGGGTGACCGCGGGTCTCATCGGCTGGTTCGTCGTGGTGGAACTCGTCAGCGGCATCCTGCAGGGGTTCTACGTGCCCCTGCTGCCGGACATCGTCGTGCACCTCGGCATCCGCGACGCCGACGTCAACTGGTTCGAGGCCGCTCAGCTGCTGCTCTCGGCGCTCGTGCTGCCGGTGCTCGCCAAGCTCGGCGACATGTTCGGGCACAAGCGGATCCTGCTGCTGTCGGCGATCGCGACCGCCGCGGCCAGCTGGTGGCTCGTCTTCGCCGACTCGTTCACCTCGTTCCTGCTCGCCTGGGCGCTGCAGGGGTTCTACGTGGTGTGGTTGCCGCTCGAGATCGCCCTCATCTTCGACCGCGGTCGCCGTCTGCAGCGCGGTGTCTCACGGACGCGCAGTGCCGCCGGGTTGCTGGTCGTGGGGCTCCAGACCGGGGCGATCATCGGGGCTCTCGCCGCGGGACGCCTGTTCGCCGCGACCGGGGGGAACCTGCAGCTCGCGCTGATGGTCCCGGCGGTGGCGGTGACCCTCGTCTGCCTCGTCATCTGGTTGGGCGTGCCCGAGTCCGAGCGTTCCGCCGACGAGCGGCGCCTCGATGTGGGCGGCTTCGCGATCCTCGCCGCCGCGCTGCTCTGCGTGACCGGTGCCCTCTCGTTCGTGCGACTGCCCGAGGGGCCCGGTCCGCTCGCGATCACCGCCCTGCTCGTCGCGGGGGTGGTCCTCCTGGCGGTGTTCGTGTGGTTCGAGCTGCGCCGGAGCGACCCGGCGGTCGACATCCGCGTGCTCCGCCGACCCGAGATGTGGCCCGTGCAGACCACCGCCTTCCTCGTGGGCATCAGCCTTCTCGGCGCCCAGGGCCCTCTCGCGACCTACGCCGGCACGGATCGCGCGCTCGGATACGGGCTGGGGCTGGATGCCACCGACCGGTCGAACGTGATCGGGGTGTACCTCGTGTCGCTCATCGTCGGGGCGGTGCTGTTCGCGGTGACCTCGCGGCGCGCGAGTCCGCGCGCGGTGCTGATCGGCGCGGCGGTCCTCGTCGGCGCGGGATACGCGCTGCTGCTCCCCCTCCACGTCGAGCTCTGGCAGGTCCTGCTGTGCCTCGCGATCGCGGGGCTCGGCTCGGGGGCGCTCGTCGCGGCGATGCCCGCGGCCGCCGCGGCCGCGGCTCCGCGCGGGCAGACGGGCGTGGCATCCGCCCTAACCAACACCACCAAGACCGTGGGCGGGACGATGTCGTCCGCGGTGTTCGGGGTGGTGCTGGCGGCGGGTGCGGGCTCGGCCGTGGCGGCCACCGCCGCTCCCCTCGCGGGCTACCTGACCGTCTGGTCGATCTGCGCGGCGGGAGGGTTCGCCGCGGCGATCCTGCTGTTCTTCGTGCCCAAGGTGGCCTTCGCCGACCGCGCGGAGGCCGAGGTCAACGCGCACGCGGCGCGCGGCGACGTCAGCTGAGCCCTGTGCGGCTCACGGGCGGCCGAGGGCGAAGAACCCGACGGCGAGTGCCGCGACGATGCCGAACGACACCCAGGCGGCAAGTCCCCACGACGTCCGCAGGCGCCGACCGGCGGGAGCGACCTCGGCGGCGTCGCGTCGAATCCCCTCCGGCCCGGGGTCGGCCCGCAGCTGCCCCTCGCGCCAGCGCTCCCACTGCTCGAGCTTCGTGACGAACGCGTCCGCGGTGCGCATGACCTCGACCCACCGCTCGGGGTCGGTCGTGACGACATCGCGCGGGTGCACGAGCAGGAGGAGATCGTCGACGATCTCGATGTCCCACCCGCCCGCGTCATCGATCGCCTGCGCCATGACATCGGGGGTGAAGAGGTAGAGCGCGTCCGCCTCGTATCCCTCGGGGCAGTACAGGTCGAAGTGCTCGTCGAAGTCGCCCTCGAGCGAGAGCCGCTGCCCGGCGTCGGGAACGGCCGCCACCGCCAACGCACGGGTTCCGCGCCGCGTCGCGCGCACGATGATGTGCGGCAGCGGGCGCCGGAGACGGATCGCGATCCAGCCGCCGACCGGCGGGTACGTGAATCGGCGCGTGGCGTTGCGGATCTCGTAGTCCGCCCACTCGACCACGCGCCCGTCCGCGTTCTCACGCGTCATCGCACGCGCGACGGTGTGCCCGGTGATGCTCCACCACGCGCGCATGGTTCCCGACCGCGGACCGGGGGTGTACACGAGCCCGTTGTCGTCGGCGAAGCGGGACAGGGCCCAGTGCTCGCGCGGGCGCGTGCGGCGCTTGCCGGTGCGGACGATGCCCCACAGGCTGAAGACGAACACCCCCGCGAACATGAAGGCGAACAGGGACATCGACCGCACCTCGTCGGACCCGCCGCGACGGATCTCCGCTGTGATGCTGGCCCACGACCCCAGCGCACCGATCGTCGAGACGATCAGCAGGAACACGAAAACGGCCCGTCGCCCCCGCCTCTCCTGATCGCGCACGCGCGGGTGCTCCCGCCGGAAACGCGCCCAGAACTCCCGGAGCTCGGCACGGCTCGGGCGAGCGCGCAGCGCCTCGACGTCGAGCGTCGTCGACTCGGTCATGACGGCGGACTCGGCGTCAGCGGGTGCGCAGGGGTCCCCGGGCCAGCAGGTGCTGGGCGGACTGCGCGACGGGACGCATCGTGACCAGGTCGAGGTTGACGTGGCCGGGCGCGTCGAGGGCGTACGCGATCACGTCCGCGACGTCATCAGCCACCAACGGAGCCTCGACGCCCTCGTAGAGCTTGTCGGCGGCATCCTTGTCTCCGCCCAGACGGTTCAGCGTGAACTCCTCGGTGCGGACCATGCCCGGCGCGATCTCGATCACCCGCAGGGGCTCTCCGTTCAGCTCCTGTCGCAGCGCGTTCACGAGCATGGCCTCGCCCGCCTTCGCGGCGTTGTAGCCGCCCCCGCCGGGGTAGGCGGTCTGTGCGGCGGTCGAGGTGACGAACAACAGGTCGGCGTGCCCGTTCGCGTCGGCCGTGCGGCGCAGCAGCGGAAGGAGGGATGCCACGAGCCGCTGCCCCGAGAGCACGTTCGCCTCGAACATCCAGCGCCAGTCCTCGGCGTCACCGTCTTCGATGCGATCGCTGCCGCGCGCCCCGCCCGCGACGTGCACGAGAGCGTCGACGCCCCCCGTCTCGTCCAGCCATGCGGCGAGCGCCGCGACGGCGTCGGCGTCGGTGAGGTCGGCGGCATGCGCCACGACGCCCGTCTCCGCCTCGAGAGCAGCGAGACGCTCGGCGCGGCGGGCGACGCCCACGACGTCCCAGCCCCGGGCGCGCAACAGACGTGCGGTCGCCTCTCCGATACCCGAACTGGCCCCGGTCACCACTGCGCGTCGCGTCATGGCATCCACGCTATCGGTCCCCTCCGACACCGGAGCGGTCGAGCTGTTACGGCCCGTGTCCTCGCCGGTTGTGGGCGTCGGGAGTCCTCTCTACGCTCGCACCAGGCCCGGGCGACCGCCCGGCCCCCCGAAGCTGAGGAGCAGCCATGTCGGCACCCGAGAACTGGCGTTTCGAGACCAAGCAGATCCACACGGGCGCGCAGCCCGATCCGGTGACGAAGGCCCGCGCCACGCCGATCTACCAGACCACGTCGTACGTCTTCGACAACGCAGACCACGCCGCGAACCTGTTCGCGCTGGCCGAGTTCGGCAACATCTACACCCGCATCCAGAACCCCACGCAGGACGTCGTCGAGCAGCGCGTCGCGGGCCTCGAGGGCGGCACCGGCGCCCTCCTCGTCGCCAGCGGCCAGGCGGCCGAGACGTTCGCGGTGCTCAACATCGCGCAGGCGGGCGACCACATCGTGTCGTCGAGCTCGATCTACGGCGGCACGTACAACCTCTTCAAATACACCCTCGCCAAGCTCGGCATCGAGACGACGTTCGTCGAGAACCAGGACGACCCCGCCGAGTGGCGTGCGGCGGTCCGCCCGAACACGAAGCTCTTCTTCGCCGAGACCATCGGCAACCCGAAGATCAACGTCCTCGACATCCGCACGGTCGCCGACATCGCGCACGAGGCCGGCGTCCCCCTCATCGTCGACAACACGATCGCGACGCCGTACCTCATCCGCCCGTTCGAGCACGGTGCCGACATCATCGTTCACTCGGCGACGAAGTTCCTCGGCGGACACGGCACCACGATCGGCGGTGTCATCGTCGACGGCGGCCGGTTCCCGTGGTCGGAGCACGCCGACCGCTTCCCCGGCCTCACCACGCCCGACCCCTCGTACCACGGCGCCGTCTACACGCAGGCGGTCGGCGACGCCCTCGCCTACGTCATCAAGGCGCGCGTGCAGCTGCTGCGCGACCTCGGCGCCTCGATCTCTCCGCAGAGCGCCTGGCAGCTCATCCAGGGCATCGAGACCCTGTCGCTGCGCGTCGAGCGCCACGTGCAGAACGCGCAGGAGATCGCGGAGTGGCTCGAATCTCACCCCGACGTCGCCAGCGTCAACTACTCGGGCCTGCCCACCTCGCCCTGGTACGCCGCGGCCAACAACTACGCCCCCAAGGGCGTCGGTGCGGTGCTGTCGTTCGAGCTCAAGGGGGGCGTCGAGGCGGGTCGTGAGTTCGTGAACGCGCTCAGCCTGTTCAGCCACCTCGCCAACATCGGCGACGTGCGCTCGCTCGTGATCCACCCCGCGTCGACCACGCACTCGCAGCTGACGCCCGAGCAGCAGCTGACCGCGGGCGTGACCCCCGGCCTCGTGCGTCTGTCGGTGGGCCTCGAGAACATCGCCGACCTCAAGGCCGACCTCGACCAGGCCCTCGCCGCTGCGCGTCGCCTGTCGGAGGCCGCGCGCGCCTGAGGCGTCTGCCGAGACGCCCCGATCCGATCTCGGATCGGGGCGTCTCACGTTGTGGGGCGGCGGCGTGGCTGCCCATCGTGTCCACGTGGAGAGGTCGCCGTGCAGGCGCGCCCACGCCCCGCGACCGGAGGAGTTCCGCGCACCGGAGGACGTCTCCGCCTCTTCGCGTCCTCCCCTCCCGAGAACTCCTCCGCTCTCGGGTGCCGCGCGGCGCCCCGCCGTCACGGCGCCCGCGCTGCGGGCCCGCGCTACACCTTCTGCCGCGGCCTCAGGCTCCCGAGCCCCCCGTCGACGCCGAGGACCTGCCCGGTCACCCACGCGTTGTCGGGCGACAGCAGGAACTCCACGGCCCGCGCCACGTCATCCGGCTCACCCAGTCGGCCCAGCGGATGCATGGCCTCCGACACCGTGCGTGACATGTCGCTCGCGGTGAGCTTCTCGGTCAACCGCGTCTGCACGAGACCCGGAGCGACCGCGTTCACGCGCAGACCGTGGGCCGCGTAGCTCGCCGCGGCCGAGAGCGTCAGCCCGATCACCCCGGCCTTCGCCGCCGCGATCGCGTCGTGGTTCGGCAGACCCGCCAGGGCCGCGGCCGAGGAGACGAGCACCACGGAACCGCCGCCGCGCATATGGGACCCCGCCGCGCGCACCGCGGCGAACGCGGTCGTCAGCGATGCGGAGATCAGCCCGTCGTACTGCTCGCGGGACGTCAGGTGCGCGGGCTTCAGCAGCATCGATCCCGCGAACACCGCGATGCCGTCCAGAGCCCCCGACTCGCGCACCACGCGGTCGACGGCGTCGAAGTCGGTGGCATCCAGAACGGTATCCGGCTCGATGACCGAGGAGTCGCGGGCCGTGGTCAGGACGCGGTGCCCCGCGTCGCGCAGTCGCGTCGTTGTCGCACGCCCGATGTCGCTCGAGGCCGCGATGAGGAGGAAGGTCGCCATGCCGCGATCCTTCCCGCCCCCGACCCCGGCGAGCGGGGGCTGGACAACCTCGTCAGTCGGTGGTGTGCGCAGCTTCTCGTTCTCGGCGATCCCGTCGGGGTCTGCCTCCCGCAGATCGGCGAGCTCGCCGTCGTCGTAACAGTCCGGCCCGCGCGGTGCGGACCGGAGAGAATGGATGCCATGGACTGGCAGATCTCCGAAGACACGGTGCCGTCGGCTCCGGTCACGGAGGCCGATGCCCGCTCCCTGCTCGGTCGCCCACCCGCCACGGGCGCCTGGCGCGACGGCGACCCCGCGGGCGAGCGTCGTTTCGCCGCCTTCGGCGCCTTCGCGACCGAGAACGGCGAGTCGCTCCCCGGGTTCCGTCTCGCGTACGAGTCGTGGGGCGAGCTCTCGCCTGCGCGGGACAACGCCGTGCTCATCCTGCACGCGCTGACGGGCGACAGCCACGTGCGCGGTGCCGCAGTCCCCGGCCACCCCACCGCGGGCTGGTGGAGCGACCTCGTCGGCCCCGGAGCGGCGATCGACACCGACCGCTGGTTCGTCGTCGCCCCCAACATGCTCGGCGGATGCCAGGGCTCCACGGGACCGGCCAGCATCGCACCGGACGGATACGAGTGGGCTGCGCGCTTCCCCTACCTGACCATCCGCGACCAGGTCCGCGCGCAGGCCCACCTCGCCGACGCGCTCGGCGTCGAGCGCTGGGCCGCGGTCGTCGGCGGCTCCATGGGCGGAATGCACGCGCTCGAATGGGCGGTCGGCCACCCCGACCGGGTGGAACGCGCCGCGATCCTGTCGGCGCCGCCCATCACGACCGCCGATCAGATCGCGCTCAACTCGGTGCAGCTCGACACGATCCGCATGGATCCCCGGTTCGCCGGAGGCGGGTACTACGACTCCGGCGACGGCGACGGGCCGCACCGCGGCCTCGCCCTCGCGCGCCGCATGGCGCTTCTGAACTACCGGAGCCCCACCGAGCTCAATCAGCGCTTCCAGCGATCCTGGCAGTCGGGCGTCAGCCCTCTCGGGCGCGGCGGCCGGTTCGCGGTCGAGTCCTACCTCGACTTCCACGGCAACAAGTTCACGCGGCGTTTCGACGCCAACAGCTACCTGACGCTGGTCGAGGCGATGAACTCGCACGACGTCGGCCGCGACCGCGACGGGGTCGAAGACGCGCTCCGCCGCGTCACCGCGACGACCCTCGTGCTCGGCATCGACAGCGACCGCCTGTTCCCCATCGATGGACAGCACCGCATCGCCCGCGGCATCCCGAACACCCTCGACGGGGACGAGGCGGTGGTCCTCGCGAGCGACTTCGGCCACGACGGCTTCCTCATCGAGACCGCCGCCGTCGCCACGCACCTGCGGCGACTTCTCGCGACCTGACAGCTTCCGGATGCCGGGCCCCCGGCATCCATCCCGCCGGTCTCGCTCGCGGTGCGTCACCCCGATCGACTGTCGGGCGGCACGCGCGGTGCGGCTCAGCCCTGCGTCGGGATGGAGCCGGTGATCGCGGTCGTCGCGGCCTCGGCCGCCGGCATCCGGTGCTCGGGGTGTCGACCGGAACGGTCCTCGACGCGGTACGACACGACCGCGACCACGAGCCCGCCGAGCGCCAGCACCGCCCCGACCCACGCGGGGGCGACCAGGCCGAGGCCCGCCGCGATCGCGAGGCCGCCGAGGAACGCGCCCAGGCTGTTGCCGATGTTCAACGCCGAGTGGTTGAGCGCGGCGGCGATCGACTGGTTGTCCTCGGCGACGTCCATCAAGCGGGTCTGGATGCCGGGGCTCAAGGCGGCACCGCAGAACGCCACCAGGAAGGCGAAGACCACGAGGGTCACGATCCAACCGGCGGTGAGCGCCAGGCCGACGGAGGCGGCACCGAGGGCGATGAGGCCGGCGAAGAGCCAGAAGCGCAGGTCTTTGTCGGCCAGCGTGCCGCCCACCACGTTGCCGATCGTCATGCCGATCCCCACGAGGACCAGGACGAGCGAGACGGCCCACTCCGGCTGTCCCGCCACCTCGGTGATCATCGGGGCGATGTAGCTGTACATCGCGAAGAATCCGCCGAACCCGACGGCCCCGATGCCGAGCGCGAACCACACCTGTCCGATCCGGAACACGCGGAGCTCGTCGCGCAGGCGCCGCCCGGGGGACCCCGGATGCTTCGGGACGAAGAGGGCGATGCAGATCGTGGCGAGCACGAAGATGCCGGTCACCACGGCGAAGGCCGCCCGCCACCCGACCTGCTGGCCGAGGAGCGTTCCGAGCGGCACGCCCACCACGTTGGCGATCGTGAGCCCGGTGAGGACGAACGCGACGCCCTTCGCCCGGTTGCCGGGACCGAGGGCGTCGGCGGCGACCAGGGCGCCGATGCCGAAGTACGCGCCGTGCGGGAGGCCGGCGAGGAAGCGCGAGGCCGCCACGAGCTCGAAGGTCGGCGCGATCACGGTCAGCAGGGTGAAGAAGGCCAGGGCCGCCGCGAGAACGACCATCACGCGGTGCCGGGGGAATCGCGCGACGGATCCCGCGATCGTCGGTGCACCGACGACCACGCCGAGCGCGTAGAGCGACACGAGCCAGCCCGCCTGGGCGATCGCATCGTCCGGCGACGCGGCCCACGCGGTCGGCACGAGCTCGCGGGCGATGTTGGGCAGGAGGCCCATCACCACGAACTCGGTCATGCCGATACCGAAACTGCCGATGGCGAGAGAAAGGAGCGCCCGCATCGCCGCACCTCTCGAGGTCGTCGAAGAGGTCACCCGACGATGGTAGTGGTCGCACTCACCCCTGTCGAATCGTTTCGAGAGAGGCGCACGAGACCCTTCCCCGCAGGGCTGGCGACCCGATGCCGGATGTCAAGCGCGTCCCCGGAATGAGGGAATGTCGCGGGCACCGACTACGATCCCCCTTGGCTGCCGGACGGGGATCAAGGGGGACGGATGTCGATGGGGAATTCAGTGAAGGCGAGGCGCGCGCTGCCGCGCGTCATCGCGGCGATGGTCGCCGTCGGCGCACTCGTCACCGTGACGGCGTGCACGAACGGCCAGGCGGAGATCACGCCGACCCGCCTTCTGCAGTCGGTGTCCGTGGGGGTCACGACCGATGCCGCGATCCAGAGCGTCAGCTCGACGACCATCGCGATCGGGAGTTCACCCTCCGAGACGAGCAGCGAATCGGCGACTTTCACCCCCGCCGACGTCGCCGACGACATCCCGGTGCGCATCCGCACCTCGTACCGCACCGCCGACTCCAGCGGTACGGACCTGAGCGACCTGAAGGGATACTCCGGCCGCGTCGAGATCGACGTCACCGTCGAGAACCTGACGGTCAAGCCCCAGCAGCTCACCTACGACGCGGCGGGACAGTCGCGCACCCGCGAGGCGCTCGTGGGCGCTCCCCTGACGATCGCGGCGTCGACCGTGCTCGGCGGGATCGCCCCCAGCCGCGTTGTCATCGACTCCGACACCGGCGCGGCGGTGACGAACGGCGTGCTGAGCCGGTCCGACGACGGCGACGCGGTGGTGCAGTGGGCGTCGCTCCTCGCCCCGCCCTCCGGACGCGCCAGCAGCACCCTCACCCTCGTCGCCGACGTCGACGACTTCTCGGTCCCCGCGTTCGACATCGCCGTGCAGCCCGGAATCTCGACCGATGCGTCGATCGGCGGCGTCCTCGACGCGGCGTTCAACGACGACCCCACCTCCCAGCTCGCTCTGCAGCGCCGCACGATCGAGGTCGTGGCCGCGGTCAACGACGTCCTCGGACGCGCCGGCACGACCATCACCGAGGTGCGGACGAACCTGGAGAGCACGGCGGACACCCTCGGGGTGCGCACCGCGCGCGAGCTGGCCGACAGCACCGCGTCGCTCGGAACGACGATGCGTGGTCTCACCGCGCAGCTGACGGGGCTGCAGTCCGACCTGTCGACCACGGTCAACGGCACCAACTCGGCCGTGCTGCAGCAGCTCGGCAGCGCCCTGTCGGCCGTCGACGGGATGCTCGGCGACACGAGTGCTCCCCCGCCGCCGTCGACCCAGACGGGCAGCGGCTGCTCCACCAGCTCGACGATCCCCGGCGAAGCGAACACCATCTACGGCAACATCCAGCGCCTGGCGGTCGAGCTCGACAACTACGCCTCCGCCGCCGACGACTGCAAGGGCGAGGTGCAGAACGCGCTGCGCCAGACCATCGGCCCGGACTCCCCCGACGCGGCGTCCTGCCAGAACCCCTCGACCACGTGCGCGCTGTTCACCGCCCAGGGCGAGGTCACCGCGTCGCTGGCGCAGCTGGTCGTCGACGGGCGCGAGCTCGTGGACTCCCTCAAGCCCGAGCTCATGACCTCCGTCGTCACGCAGTTCGACCAGACCTCCGCCGCGGTCGAGGCCGTGCAAGCCGCGACGAAGAAGGTCGCCGACGGTCTGCCCGACGGATCGGTTCCGCAGTCGCTCGGCGAGGTGGGGGCGGCGCTGGATGCGCTCTCCGGTTCGCTCGGGTCGCTGAACGCGGCCCTGTCCGACGTGAACCAGATCGCCGGGGCTGCGCGCGAGCAGCTCGGCTCGACCGACCGGGCCGGATCCATTCGCGAGCAGGCAGCCCGCCTCGCCGACAAGCTGTGCACGCTCGTCGATGACGACGGGAACAACGGCGGCGGCGACAACAACGGGGGCGGCAGCAACGGGGGAAGCGACGGCGGCGGCTCCGACGGCGGCGGCAGCGGCTCGGACTCGGGAGACAAGGGCTCCGGCGAGCGATCACTGTCCGGCCCGATCTTCGTCGGTCCCTCTCTCGGTGACATCGACCGTCTTCGCGCGTACATCACCTCGGAAGGGTGCGAGGGGGACACCCTGAGGACGCCGGATGGCTACTCCGCGCCACTCCTGGATCGACTCACCGACGACGTCCGCGCGTGGAACAGCGTCATCGACCAGACGAGCTCCGACGGGCAGCTCGGCACCGCCATCTCCGGCCTGCTCGACCAGACCTCCGCCGTCCGTGACGCCGTGGGCCGCATCGGCTCCGCCGCGTCCGGCGGTGACCAGGACCTCACGGCCCTCGTCGCCGCTCTGTCCGAGTCGACGGACGCGCTCGCCGCCCAGCGCACCGAGCTGGACCAGCGCATCACCACCCTGAAGAAGCAGCAGGACGGCCTGGGGCCGAGCATCGAGCGGGCCTTCGCGGACGCCGACGCCGAGGCGGCGAAGAAGGTGTCGGCTCTCATCGAAGAGCAGGTGCGGGTCATCTCGGCCCGCGGGAAGACGGATGCCGCCACGATCGGCGCCATGTTCGATCGCTCGGTGGCCGGTCTCACCTCGACCTCCGCGGAGATCTCGGACAGCGGCAAGGAGACCGTCGAGTCCCAGCGCGACGATCTCACGGCGGCCGGGCAGGCGATCTCGCAGAGCGTCTCGGCGCAGACCCTGTCGTCGCTGTCGACGATCTCGTCGAGCATCGGCGCCGCCACCCGCGATACCGACGGTGCGTCCTCGCTGCTCCAGGCCGATCTGAACAAGGTGCTCCTCGACCTCGGCGACCGCCGGGTCAACGGGTCGGGTCTGCTCGGGTCGATGGTCACGAGCGCCGCCAAGGTCGACACGGCCGACGTGCAGCTCGCCCTCGCCTCGCAGCAGGCGCAGGGGTACGCGAACGTCCGCGCGCAGGACGTCGCGGGGATCCTCCTCCAGCAGGCGCAGACGCAGGCCTCCCTCCAGGCCGGTGCCGCACTGCCGCCGTTCCACATCGAGGCTCCCGCCGGCGCCGCGACGCAGACGGTGTACACCTTCCGGATCGGAGACGGCGAATGAAGCGTCGCAGCATCGCCCTCCTCGCCGCGGGGGCGGCCGTCGTCCTCGTCGCCGCGGGCTTCACGACCTGGTCGCTGACGCGCCCGACCGAGGCTCAGGCGGTCGGGTCGATCCCCGTGGCCATCTCGGCACCGGTCCCCGATGGTCTGACCATCGGCGTGATCGTCTCCCTCTCCTCCACCCCGGGCGAAGGAGCCGAGTGGAAGGATGCCGCGAACGGAGCCGTCGTGGCCGCTCGACGACTCGCGCTCGGCGGGCACCCGGTCACCGTCCGGGCGGTCGACGACAAGGGCACGGTCGACGGGGCGCGGGCGGCCGCGCAGCAGCTCGTCGACGACGGGGCCTCGGGCATCGTCGTCGCCACCAGCGGATCCCACGTCAGCGGCGCGGTCGAGGTCGCCCGCTCGGCCGGGGTACCCGCCGTCCTTCCCTACGCCACCGACGGCTCCCTCGCCGGTGACGGGGTCTGGCTGACCGGTCCCACGACCGACGCGATCAGCGCAGCCCTTCCCGCCGCGCTGAAGGGCGCGTCCTCGGTCCTGCTGGTCGACGCCGGCTACGGCACACCCGCCGGGCTCTCCCCCGCGGCGATCGTGCCCTTCGCCGCCGGCGGAGACGTCGAGGCCTTCCGCGCCGCCGTCGCGGCCGCGCGAGGATCGCGTCCGCTCGATGCCGTGCTCGTCAACGGCCCCGCGACCACGCAGGCCGGTGTCGTCCAGCTCCTGCAGAGCGAAGACGCCGACCTCCCGATCGTGGTCACCCCCGACGCCACCTCCCCGGCGTTCTCGACGGCGCTCGTCAGCGCGGGCGGAACCCTGTCGACCGAGCTGACCACGGTCGGTGCGGGATGGAGCGACACGGTCGCCCTGTCCTCCGACGCCGACGGTCGCGCGATGTCGGCGTTCCTCGCGGGAGCGCGCGTCCTCGCGGACGACTCCTCCGCGACGACGCTCTTCGAGGATCGCTCGTTCGCCTCCGTCGCCGGTCTCGCCGACTCGCGCAGCCACGATGCCACCGTGCTCGTGGCGCTCGCGGCCGCCTCCGCGGGAAGCACCGACCCCGCGACGGTGGCCTCGGCATTGAGTTCGCTGTCGGCCGGGCCGCGCGACGGCCTCGCCGGCCCCGCCCTCGACGGATCCCGTCCCACCGCCCTGGTCCCCGCGGTCGCCCCGCTGTACTCGGCGGACCAGAACCTCGGCCTGCGTCCGCTGTCGGCCGACACGACCGCACCGCTGGTGTGGTTCGCCGGACAGGCCGACTGATCCCCTCCCGGAGGCTCCGATGCGTCTGCTGATCGCGATCGACGAAGACGAGCAGGTGGTCGACCTCGCCCGTCACCGCAGCCAGGCCACCCTGGCCGAGCTCATCGCGGCGGCGACCGGCCGCGACCTCGCGCCCGACACCCCCGTGTCCGTCGATGCCCAGCGGCATCCGGCCTCCACCGAACTGGCCGAGGTCCTGCTCCTCGAGGGCACCCGGATCGCCCTCTCGGAGCCGCGTCGACCGAAGCCCGCGACGGATTGGACGGCGACGCTGTCCGGCGGTCTGCGCGCCGGACCGATCGTCGACGTCCCGCGTGGGCGCGCTCTGGTCGCGGGCCGCTCGCCTCAGGCCGACCTGATGCTGCCCACCACGAGCGCATCCTGGGAGCACTTCTCCGCCGTCCGCGACGAGGACGGGCTGCGCGTCGACGACCGCGGTTCGACCAACGGCACCCTGGTCGACGGCGCGGACGCGGGCGAGAACGGAACGGTCGTCGAGGGCCCCGCGGTCGTCATCGCCGGGGGCACGAGCGTCCTGCTGCGCCCGTCGATCGACGAGACCGGCGCCCCCGAGCCGGGCTCGCTCCACAACATCACCCCCGCGGCGACGGCCCCCTTCAACCGTCCGCCGCGCCCCGGTCGCCCGCCCGAGCCCGACCCCATCACCCCGCCGACGCGCAAGGACGTGCCCCCGGCGTCGAAGTTCAGCATCATCACCGTCGCCGCGCCCCTCGTCCTGGCGTTCGTGATGGTGCTCATGCTCGGGGACGCGCGATACGCGATGTTCGCCGCGCTCAGCCCGGTCCTGGGCGTCGGCGTGTGGTTCGAGCAGAAGCGCCGCCACACGAAGAACGTCAAAGAAGAGGACGAGCGCTTCACCCAGGCGCTGCAGACGCTGCGCGACGACATCGCCGCGGCCGGTCAGGCCGAGAAGGCCCGGAGAATGGATGCCATTCCCGACCCGGCGACGACCCTCCGACGCGCAGCCATCCCCGCGACGACCCTGTGGCAGCGCCGCGCGAGCTCCCCCGACCTCCTGGCGCTGCACGCCGGCATCGGAGACGTCCCCTGGCGTCCCGCCACCGACGAGCGCTCCGGCACGCGTCTCGAGGACGACGTGCGCGAGATCCTCGACTGCGCGACGATCCCGTCCGCGCCCGTCGAGATCGACCTCACCGCCGGCGGCGTGGTGGGCATCGTGGGCGACCGCGACGGCGCTCTCGCCCTGGCGCGGAGCCTCGTCATCCAGGCCGGCGTCCACGTCGGTCCCGCCGACCTGACCGTCGGCGTCTTCTGCGACGCGGGCCGCGCGCCGGAGTGGGCGTGGGCCGGCTGGCTCCCCCACACGCGCCGACAGGGCACCGGGACCCAGGAACGCTGGATGTCCGACAACCGCGAGCGCAGCACCGACCTGCTCCGGGGCCTGCGCGACGGCATCCACGACATCCCGACCGCGGCCGTGCTGCTCGTCCTGGACTCCGACGTGCTCACCGAGGGGCGCAACGCCCCCGCGCGCGAGCTGCTGGGCCACGGGCGCCCCGACGGCACGACCACGCTCTCGCGCGACCGCCAGGGCGTCCAGGTCTCGGGCATCGTCATCGCCTCGTCGGAAGAGCAGCTGCCCGCCGCGTGCACCGTCGTGGTGCGGGTCGCCCCGGATGCCGCGGCCACGGTCACCCGTCCCGGAGACCTCGTGACGGTCGATGACGTCATCCTCGCCGGCATCGACGTCGACACGGCCGTGACCGGTGCGCGTGACGTGGCCCGCTTCGACGACCCCGAGCTCGTCGTGCCCGGAGCCGCCCTGCCCGGGCTCGTGCGTCTGCCCCCGCTCCTCGGCCTCGACGAGGTGAACGCGGCCTCCGTGCGCGAGCTCTGGGCGAACGCCCGGGGCATCACCGCTCCCATCGGCATGGGCGAAGGCGGCACGATGGAGCTCGACCTCGTGCACGACGGCCCGCACGGCCTCGTGGGCGGAACGACGGGTTCGGGCAAGAGCGAGTTCCTCCGATCCCTCGTCGCGGGCCTCGCCCTGCGCAACGACCCCACCCGGCTGAGTTTCATCCTCATCGACTTCAAGGGCGGCGCCGCCTTCGCGGCCTGCGAACGACTCCCCCACACCATCGGCACGATCAGCAACCTCGACGAGCAGCTCGCCGACCGTGCGCTGCGCTCCCTCGAGGCCGAGATGCGACGACGCCAGCGCATCTTCGCCGCCGCCGGTGAGGGCGTCGACAACCTCGACGCCTACCTCGCGACCAAGCCGGCCGAGCCGATGCCGCGCCTGCTGCTCGTCGTCGACGAGTTCGCCATGCTCGCCAAGGACTTCCCCGACGTCCTGTCCTCGCTCGTCAGCGTCGCGGCCGTCGGACGAACGCTGGGCGTGCACATGATCCTCGCGACGCAGCGTCCCGCGGGCGTCGTCAACGACGACATCCTCGCCAACACCAACCTCCGCGTCGCCCTCCGCGTGCAGAGTCGCGACGACTCGAACAACGTCATCGGCGTGCCGGCGGCATCCGCCATCGGTCGCGCACAGCGCGGTCGCGCCTACATCAAGCGCGGGCAGGACGACATCGCTCCCGTGCAGACCGCCCTGGTGACCGGTCAGTCCGAGCGCGCGGTCGTCGAAGCCGTCGAGCTGCAGCCGGTCACGTTCTCGGGGATCGCGCCCGCCGCGCGCACGACCGTGGTGGACGAGTCCGCGACCGATCTCGACGTCGTGATCGACGCCATCCGGGCGGCGGCCGACGAGGCGGGCATCGCCGCTCCGCGGCCCGTGTGGCCCGAGGCGCTCGGCGCTCGCGTCCCCCTGGCAGGCTTCGGCGACGACGCGGGCTTCGCGACGGTCGGCCGCGTCCAGGGCGCCGAGGTCTTCTTCGCCCTGGCCGACGAACCGGACAGCCAGCGCCAGGTCGCCGCCGGGTGGAATCTGACGCGGGGGAACCTGCTGGCGGTCGGCATCCCCGGAAGCGGCACCAGCACCGCGCTGTCGTCGCTCGCCCTCGCCCTCGCGGCCGAATCGCACCCCGACGACCTCGACATCCTCGTCCTGGACGCCGGCGCCCGCGATCTCGCTCCCCTCGCCGACCTCCCCCACACGGTCGCGTACGTCGGAGCCGGGGGCGGCGCCCGCGAGCAGCAGGCGCGGTTCCTCCGCCATCTCCGCACCGAGCTCGAGCGCCGCCGCGCCGACGAGGGGCAGCGGCGCCGCGCGATCGTGCTCATCGACGGTCTCGCCGCGCTCCGCGACGAGTTCCAGGATCACGAGGGGCAGCAGCTCCTCGACGGCCTCTATCGCGCGTACGCCGACGGCCCCGAGCTGGGCCTGCATTTCGCCGTGTCCACGACGCGCGCGAAGGCGGTTCCCTCGGCGATCGACGAGGTGACCACGCAGAAGTGGATGTTCCGCCTGGCCGACCCGTACGACTACACCTCGGCGGGCCTGCGCCCCAAGGACGCCCCGGCCTCCGTCCCGGGGCGCTGCGTACTCGCCGAGACCGCGCGGCAGGCGCACGTGGCCACCCCCGCCGGCTCGCTGACGGACGCGGTCGCCCAGGTGAAGGCGACGTATGCCGGAACCGCCGCGAAGGCCCCCGTCGTCGGCCGCCTCCCCGACCAGGTCGCGATCGCCGACCTCGGTGCGACCGCGGAGGTGAGCCAGGAGCCGTGGCGCCTCCCCATCGGCATCGCCGAGGCCGACCTCGCCCCCGCGTTCCTCGAGGTCTACGAGGGCGAGCACGTCCTCGTCGCCGGCCCCGCGCGTTCGGGCAAGTCGAGTCTCCTCCTCGCCATCGCGCAGGCTCTGCGGACGACTCCGGATGCCGCGACCCCGGTGACCGTGTGGGGCGTCTGCGGGCGCCGCTCGCCGTTGGCCACGGCCGACCTCGACCGCGTGGTCGTCGGCGCCGACGAGATCCCCGCGCTCGTGGCATCCGTCCGTCTCGAACGGGGTCCGGTCGTGATCCTCGTCGACGATGCCGAGTCCTTCGAGGACGTCGATCAGTCGCTCGCGAGCCTGCTCACGATGACGCAGCAGCACGTGCTGGTGATCGCGGCGGGACGCTCCGCCGACCTGCGCGCGCAGTACTCGGGCTGGACCAAGACGCTGCGCAAGTCGCGCTGCGGCGTGCTGCTGCAGCCCGACGTCGACTACGACGGGGATCTTCTCGGCGTGACCCTCCCGCGCCGCGCTCCCGTGGCGGTCACGACCGGTCGCGGCTACGCGTGCGTCGCCGGGGCGGCGCGGTTCGTCCAGGCCGCGGGTCCGTCGGTCACGGTCCCCGCGGGCTGAGCCCGCCGGCTCACCTCGTCGTGATGCCGAACGGCGGGCTCACGAGGTCGGTGAAGTTCCCCACCCGCGCACGGACCGTGCAGTCCGGGGAGACCGACAGTGCCGTCACGACGAGTCCGTCCGACGAGACCGTCAGCGCTCCCGCGCAGCCGTCGCTGAAGCGGACCCCGGAGGTGCCTCCGGCCACGGCATCGAGCATGGCGCTCGGCGCTCCCACGGAGGGGCTGGTGAACAGGGGGTTCACCGGATCCGGTCCGCTCGGCCACACCGGGAGGAGCGTCACGGGCAGCGCAGTTCCACCGACCGTGCGCGCGGGCGTGGTGACCTGGATGTCACGCAGACGCTGCACGGGGTAGGAGGCCCCCGACACCTCGGCATCCGAGACCGCCTGGGTCGTGGCCGCCGCGGCCGCCTTCAGCCAGGCGTCGACCGCTTCCTGGCCGGCGAGGGCGAGGGAGACCTGCGCGGTGACGGTGACGGCGTCCTGGGCCGGCACGGTCACGCCCTCGACGCTCCACCCGCAGTTCACCGAGATCCCGGTGATGCTGGCCTGGTTGCGGGTCACCGTGGCATCGGACCAGGTCACCGCGGGGCACGCGTCGGAGGTCGCGGCCCCCGGCAGCACTTCGAGGAACGGCCCGGTGAGGGGGGCGTTCTGCGCCCCGTACTCGATCGAGACCGTCGCGAGCTTCTTCTCCGGGTCGTAGCTGACCGAGCGGCTCACGCCGAGGCCGGTCGGCAGGGCCCGGTCCTGTTGGCTCGCGGTGACGACGGGGCCGGCTGCTGCCGGCGCGGCGTCGCCCGCCGGAGGACGCAGAAGGAGGAACGCCCCGACGGCGGCGACGGCGACCACCGCGGCACCGGCGATCCAGAGGGCGCGACCGCGTGGCATCCGTGCCAGGAACGAGGTCTTCTCGGCCGGCTCCTCGGCGACGGGAGCGGGTGCCTCGCGGCGGGGCATCGGCCGCAGGACCGTCGCCTGGCCGGCGGCGCCGAGGTCGGGGGCGGGTTCGTCGGCGGGGAGCTCGACAGGCTCCGGTGCGCTCGGGGTGACGCCCCGGAGCACCGTCGCGGGCCGCTCCGCCTCGGCGAAGCCCTCCGGAGCGGTGGCCCGGGCCAGCGCCGGCAGCATCGCGACCGAGGCCGTCAGGCGGCGGAGGCTCTCCGCGGCCTCCGCGGCCGAGGGACGCTCGGCCGGGGCCTTCCTGAGGAGGCGGTGAAGGACGCGCCATACGTCGTCGGGCACGTCGAGCCGCGGCGCCTCCGCGCTGACGTGACGGTACGCGACGGTGAAGTCGGTTCCCGGCCCCGCGAACGGGGTGCGCCCCGACAGGAGTTCGTAGAGCAGGATGCCGGTGGCGTAGACGTCGCTCGGCGGACCCGCCTCGCCGAGCGTGACGAGTTCGGGCGACATGTACTCGGGCGTACCGATGATCGCGGTGGTCGAGCGACGTCGCTCGTCGATGACGCGCGCGATGCCGAAGTCGACCACGCGGACCGCAGCGCCCGGATCGTCCTCCTCGGCACCCGCCTCTCGGGCGAGGAGGACGTTGTCGGGCTTGATGTCGCGGTGGACCGTGCCCACCGCGTGCGCGGCCGCGAGGGCGTCGAGGACGGCGGCGGTGAGGGCCACGGCCTCGGCGGGCGGCAGGGTGCCCCGCTCGTCGAGGGCATCGCGGAGGCTTCCTCCCTCGACCAGGTCCATGACGATCGCGAGGCGCTCGCCCTCGACCACGAGGTCGCGCACCGCGACGACGTGGGGGTGCCGCAGACGCGTGAGCACCGTGCGCTCGCGGATGAAGCGTTCGACGAGCTCGGCATCCTGGGCGTGCTCGCGCCGGAGCACCTTGGCGGCGCGCATCGACTCGTCGCGCACGTCGCGCACACGCCAGACCTCGCCCGCAGCGCCGGATCCGATCCGATCGACGAAACGGTACGACGCGCCGAGCGCTTCACCGATCTCCGGTTCCACCCGATCCCCCGCTCTCCCTGTCTCAACCTATCCGCCCGCGCGCGCCGATCCCGCCGCTTGCGCGACGCGTCCGCCCGCGGCAGGACGGGGACCGGGGGCGACGCGGACTCAGTCCGACGCGGCGTCGTCGATCGCGCGCTCGAGGCGCTCGATCTTGCCGTCGATCTCGCCGGTGCGCCCGGGACGGATGTCGGCCTTGAGCACCAGCGACACGCGCGAGCCGTAGGGAAGGACGGCCTCGGTGGCGCGCCGGACGACGTCGAAGACCTCGTCCCACTCGCCCTCGACCTCGGTGAACATCGAGGTGGTGCGGTGAGCGAGTCCCGAGGCGCGGACGACCGCGACAGCTGCCGCGACGGCCGCATGCACCGACCCGTCGGGGCTCTCGGCAGACAGGCTGCCCGTTCCGGACGGGGCGACGGAGAAGGCGACGAGCATGGTGTCGAGGTTAGTCGGCCGTCGCCGCCAGCACGGGCGCCTTGCGGCCGGTCACGAACTCGCGCAGGTCCGTGGGACGCGCGACCCGACCCACGGGCACGCGGACCACGCGCACGATCGCCCAGACCATGAGCACGAGCGCGAGCACGTTCCGCGTCTCGAGCAGGAAGACCGGGAACGGCGCGGGGTGGGTGGCCATCAGCCCGTCGTAGACCATGGGGTACATCCACTGCGTGAGACCGGCGATCACGAGCGTGAGGGCTGCGAGGCCGTACCAGCGGCGGCGATCGATCATCAGCCCCAGGATGACGGGGGCGAACACCCACACGTAGTACTGCGGCGAGCCGACCTTGTTGAGCGCGATGAACGCGGTCACGAGAGCCAGCGCGAGGGGCGGGAAGAGCGAGACGAACGTCGCCCCGGCCCAGAGCTTGCGCGCTCCCACCACCGCGACACCCGCCATGACGAGCAGCATGAGCGGGGTCATGATCGCGATGACCGGATCGACGCCCGGACCGGTCACCTGGAAGGTGAGCACGCCGCCGTCGTAATAGACCTCCGAGCCGGGGACGTAGAACGAGGCGAGGATCATGTAGAGGCCGCCCACGGGCGCCTCCATCTGGATGCCGCGCGAGGTCTGGTCTCCCACGAACCCGAGGACGAAGGGCGCGCCGCCCAGCGCCACGACGGGGATGACCGTGGCCAGCGACACGGCGACGGCGCCCCACACGAGGGCGAGTCGGCGACGCACCGCGATCAGACCCGCGGCGAGGATCGCGGCCGGCCAGACCTTCATCCACACCGCGATCGACAGCAGGACGGATGCCAGGAACGGCCGACGCACGAGCCAGATGCTGCCGAGGATCGCGAACGGGACCGTGATGCCGTCGATGCGGTAGAGGCCCACGGGTCCGATGAGCAGGATCGCCGCGAGCCAGAACCACGCCGCGAGCACGCGACCGCGCGAGCGGCCCTTCCCGACGAGGATGACGAAGGCGACGAGGTCCGCCAGGGCGACCGTGAGCGCCCACGCGGGGGTGTAGGTGATCGCCCACGCGAACACCCAGGCGAAGGTCATCGGCAGGAAGGCGAGCTGCGGGTAGATCCACTTCTCGGTGATGCCCGGCCATTCCCACGTCGCGGAGCGCGTGCAGGAGGTGACGTCGATCCCCCCGAACAGGGCGCAGCGCGACCACGGTTCGTAGACGAGGTACACGTCGCCCATGGGCTCGTTGGGCTGCTGGTAGCCCAGGATCGCCACGGTGACGTGCACGACGACGAACGCGATCAACAGGGGAACGACACGCCTCAGCACCGCCTCATCCTAAGCGGGCGGCCCCTTCCGCCCCGGACGGGGGGCCGTCCTGGCGGGGCCCCGGGCGGCCAACCGTTACGCGATCGAGTCCGACAGCACCTCGGCGATCACCCGCGGGAGCGCCTCCGCCACGTCGAGCGCGGTGATGGGTCCTCCCTCTCCTCCGTGCATCCCGGATGCCGCCCGCCCGGCCGTCCCGTGCAGCCACGCGGCCGTGGCCGTGCAGGCGGCGAGGTCGTCGAGGCCGACGTGATCGGCGGCGACCGCACCCGCCGTCACGGCACCGAGGATCCCCGCGAGCACGTCACCGGTTCCCGCGGTCGCGAGCCACGGCGTCCCCGCCCTCACCCGACGGATCCACCCGTCCGCGGTCGCGACGATCGTCGTCGCCCCCTTCAGCAGCACCACTCCCCCGAACGCGGCGGCCGTCTCGAGCGCCGCGGCCTCCCGCGCGTCGTCGTCGTCGGGATCCGTCCGCGACAGTCCGAGGTCGACGCGAAGCCTGTCCAGCTCACGGGCGTGCGGCGTCACGATGACCGGGGCCGCCGCCTGGACGACGAGGTCGAGAGCGCCGGCGTCGACCACGACGGGCAGATCGCCGTTCAGGATGCCGCGCAGCGCCGCCGTCTCCGCGGCGTCGCGCTCGGCGGCATCCGTTCCCGATCCGATCACCCAGGCCTGCACGCGCCCGTCGGCCGTCACCGTCTCGGGGCGACGCTGCAGCACGAGATCCTGCGCGCGCTCGGGACCGAGGTAGCGCACCATGCCCGTCCCGGTGCGCCACGCGGCCTCGACGCCGAGCATCGCCGCCCCCGGGTACCGGGCCGAGCCGGTGCGCAGCCCCACCACCCCGCGGGAATACTTGTCGTCGCGGGCCGTTGGCCTCCGAAGAGCGCGGGCAGCATCCTGCCCCGTCCATTCCTTCGCCTTCATGGCGTCACCATAGAGTGCAAAGGTCCGATGTGAGCACCCTCTTCACACCTCTGTCCGTCCGCGGTATCGAGACGCGAAACCGCCTGTGGGTCTCGCCCATGTGCCAGTACAGCGCGACCGACGGGATGCCGAACGACTGGCACAACGTCCACCTCGCCCAGTTCGCGGCCGGCGGCGCGGGACTCGTGATCGCCGAGGCGACGGCCGTCTCGCCCGAGGGCCGCATCTCCCCCGACGACGTCGGTCTCTGGAACGATGCGCAGGTCGAGGCCTGGGCCCCGATCGTGGCGGCGATCCGCGCGCGCGGATCCGTCGCAGGCGTGCAGCTCGGCCACGCGGGGCGCAAGGCCTCGACCACGTCGCCGCTCACCGGCGGCCGCGGCAGCGTCTCGCCCGCCGACGGCGGGTGGACGACCGTCGCCCCCTCGGCGCTCGCGTACGACTCCTTCGCCGCGCCGGTCGCGCTGGACGCCGCGGGCATCGACGAGGTCGTCGCCGATTTCGCGGATGCCGCCCGCCGCGCCGTCGCGGCCGGGTTCGAGGTCATCGAGGTCCACGCCGCGCACGGGTACCTGCTGCACCAGTTCCTCTCGCCGCTGACGAACCACCGCGACGACGCCTACGGCGGGTCGTTCGAGAACCGCGTGCGCCTCGTCGTGCGCGTGACCGAGGCCGTCCGCGCGGCCGCTCCCGAGGCAGCCGTCTTCGTGCGCTTCTCGGCGACCGACGCGGCGGAGGGCGGGTGGGACGTCGACGACACCGTCGCCGCGTCCCGCCGGGTCGCCGAGGCGGGGGCCGACCTCATCGACGTCTCCAGCGGCGGTCTCGTGCCCGAGCAGCACATCGTCCCCGGCCCCGGGTACCAGGTCGATTACGCCGCGACCGTGCGTCGCGAGACCGGGCTCCTGGTCGCCGCGGTCGGCATGATCGACGACCCGACCTTCGGCGAGCGGATCCTCGCGGACGGCCGCGCCGACGCGATCCTGTCCGCTCGCGAGTGGCTCCGCGACCCGCACTACGCGCTCCGCGCCGCGGCGACCCTCGGCGACCCCGTCCCCGCTCCCGCGCAGTACACCCGCGCCTACTGACGCGCGAGATCACACGATCGGGTCGACGTCACACGGCATTACCTGCGCGAACGGGGCGATCTCGCGCCGAACGTGTGATCTCGCGCGCCCCGCCCGCACACGCGCGCGCCCCGCCCGCACACGCTCGCGCCCCGCGGAACACCGGATGCCACGGGGCCGCAGCCGCGTGGCATCCGGTGTGTGGCGGATCAGGCGAAGCGGCGGCGCGCGGTGGCGTCCTGCACCTCGCCGACGAGCTCCTCGATGACGTCCTCGAGGAAGAGGACGGCCCGCACGTCTCCGGCGTCGTCGCGCACCTGCGCGAGGTGACGCCCGGAGCGGCGCATGAGCGCGAGAGCGTCCTCGAGGTCGGTCGTCTCGAGCACCGACACCATGTGGTGGATGCGCTTGCTCGGGATCGGGCGGGCCATGTCGGCATCCGATCCGTCCGCCGCGCGGAGCACGTCCTTCAGGTGCACGTATCCCGTGGGGTTGCCGGCCTCGTCGACGATCACGTAGCGCGAGTAGCCGTGCTGGGCGACAGCGCGCTCGATCTCGCCGGGGGTGGTCCGTTCCGGAAGGGTGACGAGCGCGGCCATCGGCACGGCGATGTCAGCGGCCTTCTTCTCGGTGAACTCCACGACCGCCGTGACGGTGCCCGCCGAGTCGTCGAGCACTCCCTCTCGGCGTGACTGGTTCACGATGGTGGCGACCTCGTCGAGGGTGAAGGTGGATGCCGCCTCGTCCTTCGGCTCGACGCGGAACAGCCGCAGGACGTGGTTGGCGGTCCAGTTCAGGGCCACGATGATCGGGTGGAACGCCTTCGAGACCGCGACCAGCGGCGGCGCGAGCATGAGCACCGCCCGGTCGGGCAGCGAGAACGCGAGGTTCTTCGGCACCATCTCGCCGAAGACGACGTGCAGGTAGGACACCAGCAGCAGGGCGACGACGAAGCCGACCACGCCGACGGCCGCCTCGGGCAGCCCCGTGAGACCCAGCGGACCCTCGAGCAGGTGGTGGATCGCCGGCTCCGAGACGTTCAGGATCAGCAGCGAGCAGATCGTGATGCCGAGCTGGCACGTGGCCAGCATGAGCGTCGCGTGCTCCATCGCGTACAGCGCGGTCTTGGCGGCTCGTGAGCCCCTGTCCGCGAGCGGTTCGACCTGCGAGCGACGTGCCGAGATGACGGCGAACTCCGCGCCGACGAAGAAGGCGTTGGCGACGAGGAGTACGACCAACCAGGCGATTCCTGCCCAATCGCTCATCGTTGGTCACCCCCCTTCGCCGCGCGCACGAGGTCGTCGATGTTCTCCTCCACGGGGTTCGCCGTGTACTGGACGCGGTCGACGCGGCGACCGTCCATGCGATTGACCGTGAGCACGCCGTCCTCGATGTCGACGGTGTCGCCCACCGCGGGGATCCTCTCCAGCGTGGCCATGATGAAGCCGCCCACGGTGTCGTAGGCCTCCCCCTCCGGCACCCGCACGCCCGCGCGGTCCAGGGCCTCGTCGGGACGCAGGTCGCCGGGGAACGTCAGCGACACGGCCGTCCGCACCACGCCCGCCCGCGAGCGGTCGTGCTCGTCGAGCACCTCGCCCACGATCTCCTCGACCAGGTCCTCCAGCGTCACGATGCCGGCGGTCCCGCCGTACTCGTCGACGACGACGGCCATCTGGTAGCCGCGTGAGCGCAGCTCCGACACCAGGGCGTCGAGGTGCACCGTCTCGGGGACCCGCAACGGCTCGGTCGCCAGGGCGGCCACCGGGACCTCGCCGCGCTTCTCGCGGGGCACCCCGATCGCGGCCTTGAGGTGCACGACGCCGACGATGTCGTCCATCGACTCGCCGTACACGGGGAAGCGGCTGTGCCCGGTGCGCCGGGCGAGCTGCACGACGTCGTCGGTGGGGTCGCCCGCGGCGAGCGCGTGCACGCTCGGGCGCGGCGTCATGACGTCCGCGGCGCTGAGGCGCGCGAAGGTGAGGCTGCGATCCAGGAGCGACGCGGTGTCCTTCTCGAGCATGCCGGCGCTCGCCGAGCGCTTGACGAGGCTCGACAGCTCCTCGGCGGACCGGGCTCCCGACAGCTCTTCCTTGGGCTCGACGCCCATCGCGCGCAGCACCCCGTTGGCGCTGCCGTTGAGCACCACGATCGCGGGTTTGAACACCGCGGTGAAGGCGACCTGGAACGGCATGACGAGCTTCGCCGTCTGTCGAGGGATCGCGAGCGCGAAGTTCTTCGGCACGAGCTCGCCGAGGATCATCGACAGCACTGTCGCGAAGCCGACGCCGATCACGGCCGCGACGGTCACGGTGATCGCCTCGGGGAGCCCCCACGATTCGAAGACCGGACGCAGCAGGTTCGAGATCGCCGGTTCCATCGTGTAACCGGTGAGCAGCGTCGTCAGGGTGATGCCCAACTGCGCGCTCGAGAGGTGCGTCGAGGTGATGCGCAGCGCATCGATCGTGAGCGACAGGCGCGACTCGCCCGCGTCGCGTCGCGCCTCGAGGTCGGCGCGGTCGAGGTTGACCAGCGCGAACTCGCTCGCGACGAAGAGTCCGGTTCCCACCGTGAGCAGAAGCCCCACGCCCAGCATGACGTAATCCATCAGTCATCACCTCCGCTCGATCGGGGATCGGTGTCGGAGGGGGGTCGTTGGGGCCTGGGTCTACAACTGGGAGGGTCGTCCATCGTGCCGACGATTCTAGGGCAGCGCCGCACCCCTCGCGCCCGGTTCGCCGCGATCCGTCACCCGGGCAAGATGAAGGAATGGATGCCACGGCCCCGGCGCAGGCGCGCGCGATGTCCGCCGAGGCGGCCGTCGTCCGCCGCTTCGTCCACCGCTACGGCCCGTTCGCGTGGGCGCGCGCCGCCGCATCGCGCGGAGCGGGGGCGCGGACCTGGCACTACTGGTGGCACGCGCACCTGCTGCACGCCCTCAGCGACGCACAGGAGCACCGCCCCGATCCGCGGCGGGCGCGGCTCCTGCGGGAACTGCACCGCGGCGTCACCCTGCGCACGTTCGGCCGGTGGACGACCCCGTTCTACGACGACGTCGCATGGATGACGCTGGCACTGCAGCGCTACGACGTGGGCGACCGCCGCCTGGATCGCCTCGTTCGACGGCTCCACGACGCGATCGACCCCGACGTCGGGACGCTCCCGTGGGCGGTGGGCAGCAGCCTCTACAACGCGCCCGCCACCTCCCCCACCGCGATCGCCCTGGCCTCGACCGCGCGACGCGGCGCGGCCGTCGATCTCGACGCGTGGGTCGCCGCGACCCTCGACGATCCGCGGACGGGGCTCGTCCGCGACGGCATCGAGCACGGCGTCGTCCGCTCCGAGCTCTGGACCTACAACCAGGGCGTCGCGATCGGCTCGGCTCTCGCGCTCGCCGAGACGGCGCCGGATGCCGACTCGCGCGACGCGCACCTCGCCCGGGCCGCCGGGCTCGTCGACGCCGTGGAGCGCTGGTGCGCCGCGGACGGGGGTCTCTTCCCCGCCGCCGGAGGCGGGGACGGCGGCCTGTTCGCCGGCATCCTGGCCCGCTATCTCGCGGAGGCCGCCGTGTCGTTCGCCGACGACGCCGCGGACGATGAGCGCCGAGCGATCTCCGAGAGCGCGCGACGTCTGGTGCGCGTCAACGCCGAGGCCCTGTGGGAGGGCCGACGCGGCGACCTCTTCCCCGCCGACCCGCGACGCGCCGCTCGCGCCGGGGGCGACGACCTCGACCTGTCGGTGCAGCTCGGCGCGTGGATCACGCTCGAGGCCGACGTCGCGGCGAGCGCGATCACCAGCTGACGGGGAGCGCCTTGCCCTCTTCGTACCCGGCGGCCGACTGCAGACCGACCCGCGCGCGCTCGTGGAACTCCGCCACCGTTGCCGCTCCCGCGTAGGTGAACGACGAACGCACGCCCGAGGTGATCATGTCGAGCAGGTCCTCGAGGCCGGGCCGCTGCGGGTCGAGGTAGATGCGCGACGACGAGATCCCCTCGGCGAAGAGCTCCTTGCGGGCGCGCTCGAAGGGATCGAGCCGGCCGAAGCGGCCCTGGACGGCCTTCGTCGAGGCCATGCCCCACGACTCCTTGTAGACCCGTCCGTCCTCGTCGGTGCGCAGGCGCCCGGGGGATTCGATCGTGCCGGCGAACCACGAGCCGATCATGACGGATGCCGCGCCGGCCGCGAGCGCGAGGGCGACGTCGCGGGGGTAGCGCACCCCGCCGTCGGCCCAGACGTGCGCGCCGACGCTGCGGGCGGCCTCCGCCGTCTCGAGCACGGCCGAGAACTGGGGGCGCCCGACCGCGGTCATCATGCGGGTGGTGCACATCGCGCCCGGTCCGACGCCGACCTTGAGGATCGAGGCGCCGGCGTCGGTGAGGTCGCGCACGCCCTCGGCGGTGACGACGTTGCCCGCGGCGATCGGGATGCCGAGGTCCAACGCGGCCACCTCGCGCAGCGCGCGGAGCATCTGCGCCTGGTGACCGTGCGCGGTGTCGACGACGAGCACGTCGACCCCGGCCGCGGCGAGCGCTCGAGCCTTCGCGGCGACATCCCCGTTGACCCCGACGGCGGCGGCCACGATCAGACGTCCGTCGGCGTCGACGGCCGGACGGTACACGGAGTCGCGCAGGGCGCTCCGCGCGGAGAGGGTGCCCACGATGCGGTCGCCGTCGACGACCGCGACGATGTCCGCGTCGCCCACGAGGGCGAAGACGTCGCGCGGGTCGCCGACGCGGGCCACCTCGACCAGCGGGGCGTCGGTGCGCGCGATGTCGCCGAGGGTGGCATCCGGAAGCGCCGTGGCCAGTCGCGGAGCCGGCACGATCCCGCGGAAGTCGGCGAGGGCGATGAGGCCGTCCTCGCGCGCGTCGGCGACGACGATCCCGCGACCGGGCACCGGCGGCAGCACGAGACGTGCGTCGGCGACCGTCGCCGAGGGCGGGAGGACGAGCGGGGCGTCCCACGCCACGGGCTGGGACTTGACCCGTCCCACCGCGTCCACGAGATCGGGGAGCGCCAGATCCTGGGGCAGGACGCCGAGACCGCCGCGGCGTGCCAGAGTCGCGGCCAGTCGCGTCCCCGTGACGGAGTTCATGTTGGCCGAGACCAGCGGGAGCGTCGCTCCGGTGCCGTCGCCGGGAGCGAGGTCGACGTCGAGGCGGCTGCGCACCTCGGAATGGCGGGGGACGAGGAAGACGTCCGAGTAGGTCAGATCGACATCGGGCTGAGCACCGGAGAACTCCATGGCATCCACCTCACCACATCAGGGGAATGTAAAGACCCGGAAGCCGTCCAGAAACCTCGGCTAGG
>Ga0308156_1000371_pt1 | contig 98062 bp, 83 predicted proteins | sample PhyAR2_FD_201041 | JGI IMG/M metagenome (GOLD analysis project Ga0308156, IMG submission 201041) | Phyllosphere microbial communities from UC Gill Tract Community Farm, Albany, California, United States - DLSL A.R2 | ecosystem: Host-associated > Plants > Phyllosphere > Unclassified | place: USA... | reverse complement strand
TTTGAAAAAAATTAGAGCCAATCATTAAAAAAAATCTTTGACGAATGACACTTTTTTCGTTATAATATTTTAAAACCTTTAACTAAGTCCAGAGAGGCTTGCAAGGATACGGAAAATTTAATTTGGTTTACTGACAGCTTAAAGATGAACTTTTTTAGCGCATTTATTCTGTCAGTAAATTACCAGTTTTTTAGTACACTTGTAAGTTCTCTTACAAGTGTTTTTTTGTGTCAATTAAAGAGTTGTCAGTAAATCTGCACTTTCTGTCAGTAATGCGATTAACATGAGCATTTTATCGATGAATAAAAGAAGGTTCAGTAAGCTGTAGCTTCTGTCCGAATAAAGAATGGAGAAATAATGCCTAAGTTACAAGAGATGATGACGATTGTCAGCCAACGTGAAGTTGCTTCTAATATTTTCGAGATGGTTCTTAAAGGAGAGCTAGTAGAAGAGATGGATTTGCCGGGACAATTTTTACATCTTGCTGTACCTAATGCTAGTATGCTTTTACGTCGCCCAATCTCTATTTCCAGTTGGGATAAAGTCGCAAAAACTTGTACGATTCTTTATCGAATTGGGGACGAAACAAGTGGAACTTATGAAATTTCAAAATTACAAACAGGTGCAAAAATTGATGTAATGGGCCCACTGGGAAATGGTTTTCCAGTAGATGAAGTAGTTTCGACTGATAAAATTTTAATTGTCGGCGGAGGAATTGGGGTTCCACCTCTCTATGAATTGGCCAAACAACTTGAAGAAAAAAACTGCCAAATGACCATTTTGCTAGGTTTCGCTTCTGAAAAGGTCAAGATTTTAGAGAAGGAATTTGCTGAACTAAAAAATGTAAGCTTGAAAATTGCAACTGACGATGGCTCTTATGGAACAAAAGGTCATGTTGGGATGTTGATGGAAGAAATTGATTTTGAAGTTGACGCTCTTTATACTTGTGGTGCGCCAGCCATGCTCAAAGCTGTTGCAAAAAAATATGACCAGTTGGAACGACTTTATATTTCAATGGAAAGCCGGATGGCTTGTGGAATCGGAGCATGTTATGCTTGCGTTGAACATGATAAAGAAGATGAGAATCATGCCCTTAAAGTCTGTGAAGATGGCCCTGTATTTTTAGGAAAACAACTATCACTATAATTGGACTACTCTATCGGCATAAAAAAAATCATCAGTAGAGCTGATGATTGTCACAAAAAATTAGGAGAAAAAATGACCGAAAATAATCGTCTGTCAGTAAAATTACCCGGACTTGATTTAAAAAATCCAATCATTCCAGCTTCAGGTTGTTTTGGCTTTGGTGAAGAATATGCCAAATATTATGATTTGAACAAATTAGGGTCAATCATGGTCAAAGCAACAACCCTTCATCCTCGTTTTGGCAATCCGACACCCCGTGTGGCTGAAACAGCGAGTGGCATGCTTAATGCAATTGGACTACAAAATCCAGGATTAGAAGTTATAATGGCCGAAAAATTGCCTTGGCTCAATGAAAATTTTCCAGACCTTCCGATTATTGCTAATGTAGCTGGTTCTGAAGAAGATGATTATGTGGCTGTTTGTGCAAAAATTGGAGATGCACCCAATGTGAAAGCCATTGAATTAAATATCTCATGCCCTAATGTTAAACACGGCGGACAAGCTTTTGGGACAGATCCAGATGTTGCAGCTGCGCTAGTCAAAGCTTGTAAAGCGGTCAGTAAGGTGCCTTTGTATGTGAAACTTTCACCCAACGTGACCGACATTGTTCCGATTGCAAAAGCAGTTGAGCATGCTTGCGCAGATGGATTGACAATGATAAATACAATGATGGGTGTACGTTTTGATTTGAAAACACGAAAACCTGTTTTAGCAAATATCACAGGTGGATTGTCGGGTCCTGCAATTAAACCAGTTGCACTCAAACTCATTCATCAAGTGGCTCAAGTGGTTGACATTCCAATCATTGGAATGGGCGGGGTTGAAAGTGCTCAAGACGTTTTAGAAATGTATATGGCAGGAGCTTCAGCCGTTGCCGTTGGCACTGCCAATTTTGCTGACCCATTTGTCTGTCCAAAAATCATTGAAAAATTACCAGAGGTAATGGATCAATATGGAATTGATAGCTTAGAAAACTTGATTCAAGAAGTTAAAAACTCAAAAAAATGATTTTATTATTAGCTAAAATTACTGACAGCCTGTTTAATCATTCTGTAAGTAAAATGCGACCAAAGCGAGCATTTTATCGATAGTTAAAAGAATTGTCAGTGGAACTGATAATTCTCTCGTTCGTTAGCGACCAAAGCGAGCATTTTATCGATAGCTAAAAGAATTGTCAGCGGAGCTGATAATTCTGTCATTAAATATTTAGAAAAAGGAAGTAGAAAAAATGCAAGAAAATAGACCTGTCATTGCCCTTGATTTCCCTGAATTCTCAGACGTAAAAGATTTTCTCGAAAAATTTGATCCGTCAGAACAATTGTATATTAAACTAGGAATGGAACTTTTTTACACGGCTGGACCCCAAGTTGTTTACTATGTAAAATCGCTCGGTCACAGTGTATTCCTTGATTTAAAACTCCATGATATTCCAAATACTGTTGAATCCTCAATGCGTGTCTTAGCACGTTTGGGAGTGGATATGGTTAATGTTCACGCCGCTGGTGGTGTTGAAATGATGATCGCGGCTAAACGTGGTTTAGAGGCTGGAACGCCAGTTGGACGGCAAAGACCAAAATTAATTGCGGTCACACAATTAACCTCAACTTCTGAGGAAATTATGCAAAATGACCAAAAAATTATGACTAGTCTTGAAGAATCGGTTATTAATTACGCACAAAAAACCGCTCAAGCAGGACTTGACGGTGTCGTTTGTTCGGCACATGAAGTTGAAAAAATTAAAGCAGCGACATCGAAAGAATTCATTTGTCTCACACCAGGAATTCGCCCAGAAGGTGCAAGTAAAGGCGACCAAAAACGAGTAATGACACCTAAAGAAGCAAGAACAATTGGTTCAGATTATATTGTTGTCGGCCGTCCAATTACCCAAGCAAAAGATCCAGTAGCTAGCTATCATGCGATAAAAGTAGAATGGAATCAATAAAATGAAAAAATTACTTCACTTTTTGGTTGTGTTACTTGGAATATTTGTAGCTTTTATACTGGCTCGATTATTCATAGAGATTTATACGATTGTTGGTGATGTTTATTTACAAGTTGATAATAAAACAATCACTCTTTATAAAGTTTTAGCCGAGATTGATTATTTATCAGTTGGGATTACTTTTGCGATGGTTTTTGCTTATATGCTCCTATTAGACTTAATTGTTGTTGTCGTCGTAAGGTCATGGTTTAAAATTCAAAATAAAAGTCAAAAACAAAGTCAAAAAGTGTGGAAGAATAAATTTACTAAATTTTGGTTTCGCTATCGGTCAATACATATTACTTTTATCTTACTCTCAATCTTTACTAGCCTTTCACTGACGGCACCTGCAATGGTCATGAATAGTTTTACTGCGATTGTTTCTATTTCAGTATTGGTGATTAATCTCAGCAAAAAAATCGGCTAAAAATGGCCGATTTTTTATTTTATTGGATTTTTTGCAGGAGTTCCGGCTTTGCGTGGGTATTTTTTAGGGGTTTCTTTTTTCTTTTCAATCAGAGCAATGTGACGTTCATCACCGTTAGGCAATTCATAAGCGACTTCTTTGATAAATTTTCCGCCAAGTGTAGCAATTGCCTTTTTAGCGTCATTCAATTCTTCTTCAAATTGAGCTGCTTTTAATGACAATAAAATACCATTTTTCTTGAGAAAGGGAATCGTAAATTCAGTCAAAACAGAAAGTCTAGCAACCGCACGGGCAGTAACAAAATCAAATGTTCCACGATAATTAGTATCCTGACCAAAATCTTCAGCTCGTCCGTGAAGTAAAGTCACATTTTCGAGGCCTAATTCCTCTGTCAGTAAACTTAAAAAATTAATTCGCTTATTGAGAGAATCAATGATAGTCACTTTTAATTCAGGGAAAATAATTTTCATTGGTAAGGTAGGAAAACCAGCTCCAGCACCAATATCTAAAATGCTGACAGGTTGGTCAGTAATCAATCCATATAAAATTGGTGCAATAGAATCATAAAAATGTTTTAAATAGACTTCATTTTTTTCAGTAATTGCTGTCAGGTTAATTTTTTCATTCCATTCAACCAAAAGTTCAAAATAGCGTTCAAACTGTTTGATTTGTTTATCAGAGAGTTGAATATCAAATTCTGTCAGTGCTGACAAAAATTCATCAGGGGTCATAAAGTTCGCTCCAAAAGTTTTCTAGTAATTTCAGCAATCAGCTCACGATTTTTACCTTTTGGTAATTTATCAATTAAATTTAATGCTGAAAGAGTATAAGATTTTGCAAGTGCTTTGGTTTTTTCAAGGGCATCAGAAGTTTTGATAAAATCATAAACTTCATCAAATTTTTCATTTTTAATTAATTCAGAAACAAGAGCATTGTTTTCCTGTAAAGCAAAGAGAACAGGAGCAGAATAAATGCCTTGTTTAATGTCTTCAAGTACCGGTTTTCCAAGCGTTTGAGCAGTCGATGCATAATCTAAATAATCATCCATAATTTGGAAAGAAATCCCAATATTCATTCCAATTTTATAAGCTCGTTTGGTCAATGTATTATTTTTAGAAATTAAAGGAGCAACAGAAGCAGAAAGTGCAAAAAGTTCTCCCGTTTTTCCTGAAATATTTTCAATATAATCATCTAAAGTTTGTTGAAGATTAAAATGATGATTAAGTTGACCAAGCTCACCACCTAATAAACGCTCAATTGAACCAATATTTTTGGTTAAATTTGATAATTCTAATGAGTGTTCAGACATTAGACGAAAGACAGCAATAAATAAATAGTCCCCAGCATAGACGGCAATTTCTGGTCCGTATTTTGCTGACAAAGTAGCTACGCCACGCCGTGTGTCTGCGTGGTCAATGACATCATCATGAACTAAAGTCGCTGTATGCATCATTTCGACAGAAGCCGCAAGTGCCAATCTTTCATTTTCAGAAAGATCAGTAAATCCTGAAAATAAAAGTAAATAAGCTGGACGCAACATTTTTCCGCCCGCATCAAATATATCAAAAATAGCCGATTTAACATCTGAATTTTTGATGGTAACGTGGCTTTTCATTAATTGTTGAACTTGAACCAATTCTTTTTCAAGCTCTGGATAGTCTTTCCAAAAGTTATTTTTTAAGTCCATTGTTTACTTTCTTTAATAAATAGTTCTTGAATAGGTTTAACACGTGTAATTAATTGATTCCCAGCAATGCCAATTGCAAAACCAGCAAGTATTCCAAAAAAGGCAAGCCAAGGCAAATAAAGCATCACAGAAGTTGTTTTAGCTAAAAGAGAAGCCATTGCTAATTGGCCAAAATTATGAAAAAATCCACCAACTGTCGAAATTCCAATCATTGAAACCAGTTTTGGTCCAAATTGCTTCATCAAATACATGGCTAACAGAGATAAGATTCCGCCTGCAAAAGAGTACAGAAAAACGGAAAAACCAGTAAAAAGTGCTGTAATTAATAGACGAAGAATTTGCATGACCCAAACTTGTCGCCATCTTAAAGTGAAAACTGCAATAATCATCACCAAATTGGCAAGGCCCACTTTAGCTCCAGGTGCAAAAGCAAAAAAAGGAGGTAAAGAGCTTTCAATAATTCCCATAACTACCGCAGCAGCTGTCAATAGAGAAACATAAACGTATTCTTTAATATTCATACTTTATAATCTACCCGTTCATCCTTTTGACCACTCATAACTTCAATCACTAAATTATGAGGTAAACAGACAATAGTTTCCCCAGTCTTAGAAATATAGCCCCTTTGGACGTCAATTTGGTCTTTACAATTGGCTTCGACAACCGCAATTTCACCATTTTTAACTTGTATTTTATTATAATCGCCATCTTTATCACGGTAGGTCCAAGTTTGATTTTTATTTAAATCAAAAGTTTTAATCACCTTACCACTAATTCTTAGTTCGGCCTGAGCTCCCTTGGAACCAGTAGCGAAGAAGAACAAGGTTGAGAAAGAAGCGATGAACAGTAGAAAAATAATAACAAAATCAAGCGGTTTTGTCTTTATGCTTTTAAAAAAATTAACCGTGTTTTTAAAGAAGTTCATTAAGGTTAATTATAGCAGAATTAATGAAAAAATTCACGAAATCAAAAAGAAAAAGCCTTTCGGCTCTTTCTTATTTTTTAGTGATATTTTTTGAGTCATCTTTAGAAAGCTCTTTTGCTTTTTCAATGATGTAGTTTTTCAAATTCGCCCCAATTTGTGGGTGTTCTAAACCATATTCAATTGTTGTTTCAACAAAACCAAGTTTATCACCAACATCATAACGTTTTCCAGTAAATTCATGAGCAAAAACGCGTTGTGTTTTATTCAAACGTTCGATAGCATCAGTCAATTGGATTTCATTTCCAGCACCGGGAACTTGTGTTTCTAAAACATCAAAAATTTCAGGAGTTAGGAGGTAACGACCGATAATTGCAAGGTCAGAAGGAGCTTCATCAACATTTGGTTTTTCGACAAAACGTTCAACATTGTAAAGGCCTTTAGAAACTTCACCGTTAGGGTCAATGACACCATATTTATCAACATCATCATGAGGAACTTTCATAACCGCGATTGTTGAAGCGTGAGTTTTTTCATAATCATTGATTAGGTCTTTAGTTAAAGGAGTTTCATTCCCAGTAATATTCATCAAGTCATCGCCAAGCATGACTACAAAAGGCTCATTTCCAACAAAAGCTTTAGCTTGAAGAACGGCATGTCCCAATCCTTTTGGATGAGATTGACGGATAAAATGAAGATTAATATCTGTTGTTTCTTCAACAAGTTTAAGTAATTCTGTTTTTCCTTTTTCAAGCAAATTTTGTTCAAGCTCAATGTTTGAGTCAAAATGGTCTTCAATAGGACGTTTTGCTTTACCAGTAACAATCAAAATATCTTCGATTCCTGATTTCAAGGCTTCTTCAACGATAAATTGAATAGTAGGTTTGTCAACGATTGGCAACATTTCTTTGGCAATCGCTTTAGTTGCTGGCAAAAAGCGAGTTCCGAGACCAGCGGCAGGAATAACAGCTTTACGTACTTTTCTGGCTTTAGTTGGAATAGTGTTTTGTTTCATGGATAATAACTCCTTTATAGTTAGATAAATCGTATTTACTTTTTATTTATTATTAATGAATTCATTTTCGGCACGAGTTTCGCGGCGCATGATATCAAGAATTCCAGTTTTTGCATCTAGATTTTCATAGAGAACTTTGTAGATTGTTTCGGTAATTGGCATATCGATACCTAGCTGTTGAGCGAGCTCAAAAGCAGCTTTAGTGGTTGAAACACCTTCAATAACCATTCCCATATTTTTTTCAATATCAGCTAGCTTTTCGCCGCGACCAAGAGCATCACCCGCGCGCCAGTTTCGTGAGTGAATTGAAGTACCTGTTACAATTAAGTCACCAACACCAGACAAACCGCTATAAGTTAAAGGTTCAGCCCCCATAGCCACACCTAAACGAGTAATTTCGGCAAGACCACGTGTAATAATTGCTGCTTTAGCATTATCACCAAAACCAAGACCGTGCAGAGCGCCCGCACCTACAGCAATAATATTTTTAAGGGCGCCAGCTGTTTCAACACCAATAACATCAGTATTAGTATAAAGACGGAAGTAGTCGTTGCTAAAGATCGCTTGAGCGTATTTCGCTTCATCATGGTCTTTAGAAGCTGCAGAAATTAAAGTAATATCACGAACAATTGTTTCTTCAGCATGAGAAGGGCCAGAAACTACCACGATTTCTCCTCGCAATTGAGCGGGGATTTCTTCTTCAAGAATAGTAGAAATTCGCTCATGTGTCCCTTGTTCAAGCCCTTTAGAAGCGTGAAGAATGTGGACTTTGTGTTTAAGGACTTCGGCTACTTGTTTTGCGACCAAACGTGTCACTTTAGTTGGTACAACAAATAAAATAGCATCAACGTCTTCTAAAGCTAAATCTAAACGATCAAATGCTTTTATTTTTTCATCCAAAACAACATCTTTAAAATAGCGTGTATTTGTATGCTTTTCATTAATTTCAGCCATCTGTTCTGGGTTATTTCCCCAGATACGAACTTCATGACCATTATCATTAAGAACTTGTGAAAGTGCAGTTCCCCACGAACCTGGGCCTAAAACTGCAATTTTTTGTGGATTCATAGAAATGATCCTTTCTTTCGTTTTGGTTTCCTTTACATTTTAACATAAGCAAGAATAAAAATCAGCCCTAAGTATGATTTAGGGTTCAAATATTATGATAAAATAGAGATATATCCGAAAGGTTATTCTTAAAAATGAAATTTAAAAATTAGAAACTTGTGAGAACAGGACGCAAGCGGGAGGAAAAAAATATGCCAGTCAGTTTATTTATGAATCATCAGGACATGATGTTCGGTTATGGTCATCTAGGAATCGTGAATATGATTTTTGGATTAGTTCTCTTTTTCTTAATTATAAAAATGATTATCGGAATTAGTTTTATGCGAAAAAACCCCGATGAAAGAGAAGAAGGATATAAGGATAAAGGAATGAGCAAAAAAGAAAATATTGAACGTTACCACGAAGCAGGACTCTCAGATACGGATATTAAAATTTTCCGTGAAAACTTGTCAGAAGCAAAAGAAAATATCAAAACTTGGGAAAAATTATTGAAAAAAGAAGATGATTTACAAGTTGTTGAATCAGTGACAGGTGGTTTAGAAGCCAGCAAACAAACGTTTAAATATATTGTTCAAAATCCACAAGAACTCACAAAACAAAATGAGTTTCTATATAAAGACTTGCCAAACATGGTCAAATTGTCAGAGAAATTTATTGAGATGAAGAAACAGTCAGTAAGAACAGAAGAAATCAATCGTGATTTAGATGAAACCTTACTTTTGATAAAAACACTCTCACATTCAATTTCTAAAAACTACCATGAAATTTTGATGGACGATGTCAATGTCATCAAACATCAAGTTGATTTTGACAAATAATTTTACTGACAGACATTTTAAAAATTCTTGTCAGTAAAACTGATGATTCTGTCAGTAAAAAAACAAATATTCCTGTCAATTTTGGCAGGAATCATTTATAATTAAAAGTAAAGAAATATAAGTATAGCAAAGGAAATTAAAGATATGGATAATCCAATTTTAGATGATTTGATGACCAATGATAAAGTCATTAAAGAGGCAGAGCAATTAGATGAACAACAAAAGTCAGAAATTGTAAAAATGCACGAAAAAGCCTCTTTAGCAGCAGTAGAAGTTCTTTCTACGGAAGAATTAGAAAAAGCAAAAGAGTTATCAAAACAGTTGGATGAATCAAGTGCTCAATCTGTCATTAACTATGGAGCAAGCGCCCAAGATAAGATTTCGGCTTTTTCTCAAAGTGTCTTAAATAAAGTTCAGGCACAAGATTTGGGTGAAGTTGGTTCTTCACTGACAGATTTGATGTTTAACTTACAACAAGCTAATCCAAACGAATTGGTGGCTGAAAATAAAGGGATTTTTACCAAAATGTTTGGTAAAGTTAAACGTTCAATTTTTGAAGTGACGCAAAAATACCAAAAAATTGGGGCAGGTATTGATAAAATTTCTGCAAAATTGAACAATGAGCAACAAGGACTTTTGCAAGATAATGAAATGCTCGATAAACTTTACGATGAAAACTTGAATTATTTCAAGGCTTTGAATGTTTATATTGCAGGTGCTGAATTAAAAGTCCAAGAATTAGATACAGAAATTATTCCGCAAGCTCGAAAAGAAGCTCAAGATTCGACTGACAATGCCTTGATTGTTCAAAAAGTGAATGATTTAGAATCATATAAAAATCGCTTAGAAAAACGAGCTCATGACTTGCGTCTTGCTCGTCAGTTGACAATTCAACAAGCCCCACAAATTCGTCTCATTCAAAATACCAATCAAGAATTAGCTGAGAAAATCCAAACTTCAATTAACACTGCCATTCCACTATGGAAAAATCAGGTTGCGATTGCTTTGACCCTCTTAAAACAAAAAGATGCTTTGACAAGTCAACGTATTGTTTCAGAAACAACCAACGATTTGTTGCGTAAAAATTCAGAAATGCTTAAAGCATCAACAATTGAGGCTGCAACTGAAAATGAACGTGGTTTAGTAGATATTGAAACATTAAAATTAACTCAACAAAACTTAGTTGATACTATTCAAGAAACCATGAGAATTCAGGCCGAAGGACGTCAAAAACGTCAACAAGGTGAGGTTGAACTTTCTAAAATGGAAGAAGAAATTAAAGAAAAATTGTTACAATTATCAAATAATAAACAATTAAATTAAATTTTAAAATTACTGACAGAAATTGAGCGCTATTTTCATCTGCTAAAGCATGATTTGTATAGGCTCAGGCAAAATCTGTCAGTAATTTTTTATAGTGATAATTGGTATATACTGTTTATTGACAAAAAAGATAAAGGGTGCTAAAATTAAAGAAAAAGAAGAGGAGATATTTATGACTTACTATATTAAAGCAGATCAATTTTTCTACGCTTATGAAACAAAAAAAGGTGGTTTCTTAGAAATTACTGATGGAAAATTTGGAGAGTGGACAGAAGAAGCACCAGCAGGAGCTGACATTTTAGATTATTCAGGTCAATCAATTGCCCCAGGTCTTGTTGAAACACATATCCATGGTTTTGGTGGAGCGGATGCTCAAGATGCTGAAGTTGAAGGAATTATGGGAACAATGTCAGAAGGCTTGTTGTCAGCAGGGGTCACTTCATTTTTACCAAGTCCTTTGACCGATGATCATGAAGGATTGAAAGCAGTTTGTACGGTTGTAGGAGAACATTACCAAGAAGCTCGCGGAGCCAAAGTTCGTGGTATTTTCTTTGAAGGTCCATTCTTTACAGAAGAAAAGAAAGGGGCTCAAAACCCTAAATACATGCGCGATGCCAAAATGTGGGAACTTGAAGATTGGCAAGAAGCTGCACATGGAATGCTCAAAAAAATCGGTCTTGCCCCAGAACGTGATGGTTCAGAAGACTTCATCCGTAAAGCAACTGAATCAGGTGTTGTTATTGCATTGGGACATTCAAATGCGACTTATAAACAAGCAGTTGCTGGGGTACAAGCTGGAGCATCTGTTTGGGTTCACACCTTTAACGGAATGTCTGGAATGACTCACCAAGAACCAGGAATGGTTGGAGCAATTTTAAATACACCAAACACTTATGCTGAGTTAATTTGTGATGGACACCATGTTCGTCCAGAAGCAGCTGAAATTGTAATGAAAATGAAAGGCGCTGACCATGTTGTTTTAATTACAGACTCAATGCGTGCCGCAGGACTTCCTGACGGACCTTATATGCTTGGCGAATACGAAGTAGAAGTTCGTGACGGAGCCGCATGGCTTCCAACAGGACGCCCTGCTGCTTCAATTTTAACACTTAAAACAGCTGTTAAAAATGTCATTGACTGGGGGATTGCCACACCAGCAGAAGCAATTATGATGGCTTCATTGACACCAGCAAAATCTGTAAACATTGATGATGTTTGTGGTCAAATAAAACCAGGTTTGTCAGCTGATTTTATCGTTTTAGACAATGATTTTGATTTAGTTGCAACTTATCTTGATGGTGAAAAACGCTATGAAGCGTAATAAAAAAATGAATTTCGCAAGGAATTCATTTTTTTATGAAAATATTTCATTTTTCAAGTTGAATAATCAGAAAAATAAACAAAAAGGTAAAAGATTATTTACTTTTTTGTTAAAATATAAAAGAATAGAATGGCTATTATTGTGTCATATTATAGAAGAATTAAGAGCAAATGAAGTCTATAAATTTTATTTGAAAATGCTAGAAAACCCTTGCAAAATAAGGCTTAGAAAAAAAGAAACAATGAAAACGTTTCATACAGTTTGTAAAGAGATTTTTTTATAAATACGTGATATAATGAACTAGACAACAAATGAACATGGTAAAAATATTAATAACGTTTACGTATTTTTGCTATGTATCTCAATTTCGGAGGACAGATTTAAATGAAACGCATTGCAGTTTTGACTTCTGGTGGTGATGCCCCAGGAATGAATGCGGCTATTCGTGCAGTTGTTCGCAAAGCAATTTCTGAAGGTATCGAAGTTTACGGTATCAATCACGGATATGCGGGCATGGTTGCGGGAGATATTTTCCCGCTTACGTCAGCTTCAGTTGGTGATAAAATCGGTCGTGGTGGTACATTCTTGTATTCAGCACGCTACCCAGAATTTGCTCAAGTAGAAGGACAACTTGCTGGGATTGAGCAACTTAAAAAATTCGGTATCGAAGGTGTCGTTGTAATCGGTGGTGATGGTTCTTATCATGGAGCTATGCGTCTTACAGAACATGGTTTCCCAGCTGTTGGACTTCCAGGAACAATCGATAACGATATCGTAGGAACTGATTTTACAATTGGATTTGATACAGCTGTTTCAACAGTTGTAGATGCCTTGGATAAAATCCGTGATACTTCATCATCACATAACCGTACTTTCGTTGTAGAAGTAATGGGACGTAATGCTGGAGATATCGCTTTGAATGCTGGTATCGCTGCTGGTGCAGATGATATTTGTATTCCAGAAAAAGAATTTAAGTTTGAAAACGTAGTTAACAACATTAACAAAGGCTACGAAAAAGGTAAAAATCACCACATCATCGTTCTTGCTGAAGGTGTAATGACTGGTGAAGAATTTGCTACAAAACTTAAAGAAGCTGGTTATAAAGGAGACCTTCGCGTTTCTGTCCTTGGACACATCCAACGTGGTGGTTCACCAACAGCCCGTGACCGTGTTCTTGCTTCACGTATGGGTGCTCGTGCCGTTGAATTGCTTCGTGATGGAATCGGTGGCGTAGCCGTTGGTATCCGTAATGAAGAACTTGTAGAAAGTCCAATTCTCGGAACAGCTGAAGAAGGAGCACTCTTTAGTTTGACTACTGAAGGTGGAATCAAAGTAAATAACCCGCATAAAGCTGGTCTTGAACTTTACCGTCTTAACTCAGCACTCAACAATCTTAACCTTAACTAAGTTACTGCAAATCTGTTTCTAGTTAAGTGTTAAACGCATAATTAGGGCAGAGATATATAATTAATCATTATAGGAGAAAAACACAAAATGAATAAACGTGTAAAAATCGTCTCAACTCTTGGACCTGCTGTCGAAATTCGTGGTGGCAAAAAATTTGGTGAAAGCGGCTATTGGGGAGAATCTCTTGACGTCGAAGCATCAGCAAAAAACATTGCAGCTTTGATTGAAGAAGGCGCAAATGTCTTCCGTTTCAACTTCTCACACGGTGACCATCCCGAACAAGGTGCTCGTATGGCAACAGTTCACCGCGCTGAAGAAATCGCTGGTCATAAAGTAGGTTTCTTGCTTGATACTAAAGGTCCTGAAATGCGTACAGAACTCTTTGCTGACGGTGCTGATGCAATCAGCGTTGTTACTGGAGATAAATTCCGCGTTGCAACTAAACAAGGTCTTAAATCAACTCCTGAATTGATTGCTTTGAACGTAGCTGGTGGTCTTGATATCTTTGATGATGTTGAAATCGGTCAAACTATTTTGATTGACGATGGTAAACTTGGTTTGTCATTGACTGGTAAAGATGCAGCAACTCGTGAATTTGAAGTTGAAGCACAAAATGATGGTGTTATTGGTAAACAAAAAGGTGTTAATATTCCTAACACTAAAATTCCTTTCCCAGCTCTTGCTGAACGTGATGATGCGGATATCCGTTTCGGACTTTCACAACCTGGCGGAATCAACTTTATCGCTATCTCATTCGTACGTACGGCAAATGATGTTAAAGAAGTACGTCGTATTTGTGAAGAAACTGGAAATCCACACGTACAACTTTTGGCTAAAATTGAAAACCAACAAGGTATCGAAAACCTTGATGAAATCATCGAAGCAGCTGATGGTATCATGATCGCTCGTGGTGACATGGGTATCGAAGTTCCATTTGAAATGGTTCCAGTTTACCAAAAATTGATCATCAGCAAAGTTAACAAAGCAGGTAAAATCGTTGTTACTGCAACAAACATGCTTGAATCAATGACTTACAACCCACGTGCTACACGTTCAGAAATTTCAGACGTATTCAACGCTGTTATTGACGGAACTGACGCAACAATGCTTTCAGGTGAATCTGCTAATGGTAAATACCCACGCGAATCAGTTCGTACAATGGCTACTGTTAACAAAAACGCTCAAACAATGTTGAAAGAATACGGACGTCTTCACCCAGAACGTTACGACAAATCAACTGTAACAGAAGTAGTTGCTGCATCAGTTAAAAACGCTGCAGAAGCTATGGATATCAAATTGATTGTTGCTTTGACTGAATCAGGTAACACTGCTCGTTTGATTTCTAAACACCGTCCTAATGCTGACATCTTGGCTATTACATTTGACGAAAAAGTTGAACGTGGATTGATGATTAACTGGGGTGTAATCCCAACGATGACTGAAAAACCTTCATCTACAGATGACATGTTTGAAGTTGCTGAAAAAGTTGCTTTGGCTTCAGGTTTAGTTGAATCTGGTGACAATATCATCATCGTTGCTGGTGTTCCAGTTGGTACTGGTCGTACAAATACAATGCGTATCCGCACTGTTAAATAATTTGTCAATTAAGAATCTTAAAACAATAATGCCTGCCGCTATCGACAGGCCCTATTGTTGAAAAGATTATATTTTATAAAATACTCGTTTATAATTTGAAAGGAATTAAAGAAAATCATGGCTGATAAACAACGTAAAAAAGTTATCCTTGTAGGTGACGGTGCTGTAGGTTCATCATACGCTTTTGCTCTTGTAAACCAAGGGATTGCACAAGAATTAGGAATTGTTGACCTTTTTAAAGAAAAAACTCAAGGAGATGCAGAAGACCTTTCTCATGCCTTGGCATTTACTTCACCTAAAAAGATTTACTCTGCAGACTACTCTGATGCAAGCGACGCTGACCTCGTTGTCTTGACTTCTGGTGCTCCACAAAAACCAGGTGAAACTCGTCTTGACCTTGTTGAAAAAAATCTTCGTATCACTAAAGATGTTGTCACTAAAATTGTTGCTTCAGGTTTCAAAGGAATCTTCCTTGTTGCTGCTAACCCAGTTGATATCTTGACATACGCTACTTGGAAATTCTCAGGTTTCCCTAAAAACCGCGTTGTAGGTTCAGGTACTTCACTTGATACTGCACGTTTCCGTCAAGCATTGGCAGAAAAAGTTGATGTTGACGCTCGTTCAATCCACGCATACATCATGGGTGAACACGGTGACTCAGAATTTGCCGTTTGGTCACACGCTAACGTTGCTGGTGTTAAATTGGAACAATGGTTCCAAGAAAATGACTACCTTAACGAAGCTGAAATCGTTGAATTGTTTGAATCTGTACGTGATGCTGCTTACTCAATCATCGCTAAAAAAGGTGCAACATTCTATGGTGTCGCTGTAGCTCTTGCTCGTATTACTAAAGCAATTCTTGATGATGAACATGCAGTACTTCCTGTATCAGTATTCCAAGATGGACAATATGGCGTAAGCGACTGCTACCTTGGTCAACCAGCTGTAGTTGGTGCTGAAGGTGTTGTTAACCCAATCCACATTCCATTGAATGATGCTGAAATGCAAAAAATGGAAACTTCTGGTGCTCAATTGAAAGCAATCATTGACGAAGCTTTTGCTAAAGAAGAATTTGCTTCTGCAGTTAAAAACTAAAAATAAAAAGAGTTGGTTGAGATTTCAACTAGCTCTTTTTATTTTAAATTAAATTTGTTAAGCTAAAAGTATAATAAAAAAGTCTGTTCATCAACAGACTTTTTTATTTTTGTAAATTTATTTAGATTTGATGTAGTTAACACCATCAGCCTTAGGCGCAATTGCTTTTCCAAGAAAGAGTGCCAAGACAATAATTGTAAAGACATATGGAGCCATTTGTAGGAATGAAGAAGGGATTTCTTTGATTCCAGGGATTTGACCACCGACAACAGCAAGTGAGGTAAAGAGCCCAAAGAGAAGTGATGATAACATTGCTCCAATAGGATTCCATTTACCAAAAATCATCGCTGCAAGTGAAATGAACCCTTGACCAGCAATTGTTGAAACTGAGAAGTTACCGGAAATTGCTTGAGCATAAATTGCACCACCTACACCACCGAGGACACCTGAGAGAAGCACACCAGCCCAACGGTAGGCATAAACGTTGATTCCAAGGGTATCAGCTGCTTGTGGGTTTTCACCAACTGAGCGAAGGCGAAGACCGAAACGTGTTTTAAATAGAACGTACCAAGCGAGAATGGCTACAACAATTGCAAGAAACCCTGGTAGAGAGGTTTGACTAAAGAAGATTTTACCAATGACAGGAATGTTTGATAGTAGTGGAACGTTCCAATAACCGATTTGTTCACTGATATTAATTTGACCTTGTTGATAGAAAACTTGAAGTAGGAAAACTCCGAGTGCTGGAGCCATCAAGTTGAGTACAGTACCAGATACGATATGGTCTGCTCTTAGGTTCACTGTAGCCACCGCATGAAGAGAAGAGAAGAGAGCACCAATTAAAGCTCCAAAAAGGATTGAGAGCCATGGAGTCATACTTCCAAACATTCCGGCAGTAGTTAAGTTGAATACAACGGAACTGAAAGCTCCGATAGTCATTATTCCTTCAAGACCGACATTGACGATACCGCCTTGTTCGGAGAAGACACCACCAATACTTGTAAAGATTAGAGGAGTTGAATAGATGAGCATATTAGCGACAATGATTTGTAAAGTATTTACAAGATTCATGCTTTTTCTCCTTTCTTCTTAGCAGCTTCTGATGCTTTTATTTCTTTAGCTTTTGGTAACATGACTTCGATAATGAATTTCACTGCGATAAAGAAAATAATTGAAGCAGTGACGACTTTAACGATTTCTGGTGGGATACCATCATTTGTCATACCAGGAGCACCTGTTTGAAGAACTGAGAAAAGAAGAGCGGCAAAGAGAATACCTATAGGACTATTACCACCAAGAAGTGCAACGGCCATCCCGTTGAATCCGATGTCGAGGGACGCTGACTGAGAAACAAAGTTTTGCATGTATCCAAATCCGTAAACAACACCACCAAGACCAGCAAGGGCACCAGCGACAACCATAGATAGGATAAGGGTACGTTTTGCTGAAATACCAGCATATTCTGAAGCGTCAGGATTTAAACCAACAGCTTTGATTTCAAATCCTAGAGTTGTTTTAGTAAAGATAATCGCCATAATCACAAGGGCAATCAATGCAATGATTAATCCAATATTTAAGGTTGAATTATCAGTTAATGATGACATCCAATTTGTTCTGAAAGAAGCATTGGCACTAATTAGTTTTGTCTGGTCAGTAGTATTATCCATCAGGATACTTTTTTGGAACATGCTATGAATCATAAATGTTGAGAAGAACAACATGATATAGTTTAGCATGATTGTGGTGATAACTTCTGATGTTCCAAGGAGAGCACGAAGAATACCTGGTATAAATCCCATAAATGCTCCGAAGAACATTCCAATGATTACAACTAGAGGAATCATCAATAAACGTGGGATATCTGGGAAACTCAAAGCAAACCACATCGAGCTAATCCAACCAGCAAGTGCTTGACCAGACATCCCGATATTGAAGAGGCCTACTTTCATTGCAACTGCAAAAGATAAAGCGGTCAAAATTAGTGGACCCATTGTTTGTAAGGTTTCACCGATTGCTCTTGCATTTCCTAAAGCAGAAATGAAGAGATCTTCATAACCCCAAATTGGGTTGTAGCCAAAGGCTAGCATGATAATTGCTCCCAATAAGAAACCAAAAACAATGGCTATCAGAGGAACAAGGACTTTTTTCGTTTTACTATTCATTTATGTTTCCTCCAACCATTAAAATACCGAGTTCTTGTTTTGTGGTTGTTTCAGGGCTTACAATTCCCTGAATTTGACCATCGTGAATAACAGCGATTCGGTCGGAAACATTTAGAATTTCGTCAAGTTCAAAAGAAATAACAAGAACTGCTTTTCCTTCATCACGAGCTTGGATTAAACGTTTATGAATATATTCAATCGCACCAACATCGAGTCCACGAGTGGGCTGTGATACGATTAGGAGGTCAGGATTTCGGTCGATTTCACGGGCGATAATTGCTTTTTGCTGATTACCACCAGAAAGAGAAGCAGCAGAAACCCATTCACCAGCACCACGAACGTCAAATTCTTCCATGAGTTTGCGAGCGTGACTATTTATTTGACTATAATCAAGGAAACCATATTTGCTCATTGGTGGTTTGTAGTAGGTTTGCAAAGCAATATTTTCGGCTACTGTCATTTCCAAAACAAGTCCGTCCCGATGTCTGTCTTCTGGGACATGCCCGACAGATTGTTCTGTGATTTTACGGGGGCGTTGGTTGGTGATATCTTTATTGTGGAGTTTGATAGAACCGGAATCAACCTTTGTCAAACCAGTAATAGCTTTCACTAATTCTGTTTGACCATTTCCATCAATTCCGGCAACCCCTACAATTTCACCGGCACGAACATCAAGTGATAATCCTTTTACTTTTAGAGAACCGCGACTTTCTTTGATATTTAAGTCCTTAATTTCGAGGACAATATCTTTAGGTTGAGCGGGAGCTTTCTCGGTGATGAATGAAACTGAGCGTCCAACCATTAATTCTGCAAGTTCTTGATTCGTTTTGTCACCAAGTTCAACAGTATCAATTGATTTACCACGACGAATAACTGTGATACGGTCAGCTACCGCACGGATTTCATCCAATTTATGTGTGATGAGGATGATTGACTTGCCTTCTTTAATTAAATTCTTCATGATTTGCATCAATTCAGAAATTTCAGCTGGAGTCAAAACCGCTGTTGGTTCATCAAAAATTAAGATATCAGCTCCACGATAGAGTGTTTTTAAGATTTCAACCCTTTGTTGCTGACCGACAGAAATATCACGGATGAGCGCATCAGGTTCAACAGAAAGACCATAACGCTCAGAAAGTTCAAGTATTTTTTTCTTAGCAGTCTTTAAATCGAGATTGATTCCTTTAGTAACTTCATTACCAAGGATGATGTTTTCAGTAACTGTGAAGGCGTCAACTAACATGAAGTGTTGGTGAACCATTCCGATACCGAGGTTTGCTGCTTTAGACGGAGAGTCGATATTTTCGAGCTTTCCCTTAACGTGGACTTCACCTTCGCTAGGCTCGAGGAGTCCTGAAAGAATGTTCATCAAGGTTGACTTACCGGCTCCATTTTCGCCGAGCAAAGCATGAATCTCACCTTTCTTCAACTCAAGATTGACTTTGTCATTAGCGACAAAATCACCAAAACGTTTGGTGACATCAATCATTTGAATGACAGTTTCATTTGCCATATTGGCTCCTTCTTATAAAATAATATAATAATGTAAATTGTAAAAATTACAAATTTAATTATATCAAATTTGTCCAATTTATGAAAGCCCCGTCATTCCAATAATGAGAGTGCTTTTCCTAATAATTGGTTTTTAAAAAAGCTTGGTTAAAATACAGTTATTTTTCAGTTAAAAAGATTTATTTTTGTCGCTTTAATAAATCAATTTCAATACTGATTGTTACTTCCAAGGATTCAAATTTCTTTAAATTTTCAATTCCTTCTGGTTTGATTTTCCAATAATGTGGTGTCATCAATAGCAGACTTAATAAATCTTCGGTAGATTGAATGGTAACTTTATATGAAAAATTTTCTTGTTCAACGCAAAAGCCGGGGAAAGTTTTGATAGATGAAGTTTTTACTTTTTCATGAATTTCAGGATAAATAATATTTTTTAATTCGATAAGATGATTGTTTGCGGCTCTGACAATAATAATATTTCCGTCGTCAGTAAGAATTCGGTCGATTTCTGGAACAGAATATTCGGCAAACATTGATAAAACGGTGCTGACAGATTTGTCCTTGAAAGGAAGTTTGGCAAAATTAGCGACTAACCAATGAATCATCGGATTTTTTTTAGCCGCCATGCGAATTCCTAATTTAGAAATATCCATTCCATAGAAATTAGAGGCTTTCGGAGCAATTTCTTTTTGGAAGCGTGAAAGGTAGTAGCCCTCGCCGCAACCAATATCAAGGATAGCTTGGTCAGTTAAATGAGATTTTTTAAGTCTTTGATTAACTCTATCTGATAGTTTTTCATAATAGCCTTTGGCGAGAAAGTCGCGTCTGGCTGCCATCATTTCTTTTGAGTCGCCAGAAGTTTTTTTGGCATTTAAAAGAAGGTTGAGATAACCTTCCTTAGCTAAATCAAAAGTATGGTTATTTTCACACTTATAAGTATTTTGTTCCTTTATGAGCAAGTGGCTGCATACAGGGCAGCTGATGATTTCAGACATTTGTTCTCCAATATAAAAATTAAGTTTTGTCAGTAAAATTTACTTACCAATTTTGCGAGATTTAATGACAGATTCGTCAGGAGTCACTCGAATCGTTTTTTCACGGTCATAAGTAACAAACCCTGGAGCTGTTCCTGTTGGTTTGTGTAATTTTTTTACATCTAAAACATCCACTTGAACAAGGTTGGAATAACGTGCTTTGCTGAAATAAGCTGCTAATTCCCCAGCAAAAGTAATTGTTTCATCAGATGGATTTGCATTTCCTGTAATCAAAACATGGCTTCCCGGAATATCCTTAACGTGAAACCAAAGATCGCCACGGCGTGAAAGTTTGAAACTGACTTGTTCATTTTGTAAGTTATTTTTACCTACTAAAATAATTGTTCCATCTTCAGCTTGATATTTTTCTGGTGGGAGCATTTTTTGCTTTTTATTACGATATTTTTGCTTAATATAGCCTGTTTGAATTAATTCTTCACGAATATCAGCAATTTCAGCAACGTCAGCATTTTCAAGATTTGATTCAACAGATTCTAAATAATGAATCGTTTCCTTGGTCTTAGCAATTTGCTCTCCTAAAAATTTGACGGCTTGTTTCAATTTTTGATAACGATGAAAGTAACGTTGAGCATTTTGAACAGGACTTAAAGCTGGATTTAGAGCAATTTCAATTGGTTCATTAGTATAGTAATTTTCCAAAGTTACACTTGTTTTATCATTAGGAACTTGATTCAAAAATGTATTAAGCAGTTCACCTTTTTGACGGAAAATTTCAGCGTTGTCAGTCGCAAGTAATTCTCGTTCTTGTTTTTTTAATTTATCACGATTTTTCTTCAGTTCATTTTGAATTTTTTTAATGACAGAAGCAGCAACCTGTTTAACACGGTCACGTTCGGCCTTATCCGCATAGTAAGTATCAAGCATTTCAGAGAGGCTGTCAAAACTTACAAATTCGTCAGCAAGTTTGATACTGGAAAAAGTATCATTAGGATAAATTGATGGAGTGACTGTCAGTAATTTTTCATTGAATTCTTTTACTGACAGACCTGTCAACGCATTTTTAGAATCACGTCCGATTCCTTGTAATTTTTGTTGTAATTGTTCAGTTTGTAAAGCTTCAAAAATTTCTTTGTCAGTAGCTTTGAAAGGGTCAATAGCAGTATTTAAAGGTGGTGCAATATAAGTTGAACCTGGTAGAATTGTGCGATATTGATTCTGTGAAAAGCCAATATGTTTAATGGATTCAATAATTTTTTGCGAGGTTTTTTCTAGTAGAATAATATTACTATGTTTACCCATAATTTCTGTAATTAAAGCAATTTTTAAACTGTCACCAATTTCATCTTTGGTTGAAATATGGAGAATAATCTGACGATCATTGCCCACTTGTTCAATTTGTTCAATAAAAGCGCCAGCCAAATATTTGCGTAAAATCATCACAAAATTATTTGGATTTTGTGGATTTTGAAAATCAGTTTTGGTCAGCTGAACACGACCAAAAACAGGATGCGCTGACAGCAAAAGTTTATGAGATTTACCAGCTGACCGAACTGTTAGAACAAGTTCTTGGTCAAAAGGTTGATTAATTTTTTGAATACGTCCACCAACCAACGGTTGAAGTTCAGCCGTCATGTAGTGTAAAAAAATACCATCAAAGGACATTAGGTGCCTCTTTCGTTTTATAATTCTTATAAGCAGTTTTCACTGTTAATTAGGGAGTGATTATATCTTTTCAATTTATTGACAAACCTGTCAGTAAATATGAGAAGTTTTATAATTATTTCTATGCCAATTTTACCAAAAAAAGAGTAATTTTTCTTCTATTATTAAAGAAGGGCTTGTATTTCTTTCAAAAATTTTGAAAAAACTTTGGATAAGTGAGAAAGTAACTTTTATCAGTAAAAAATGTTAAAATAAAATAGAAATAAGTTCAGGAAAATTAGTAAATTAGAAAATATAGGATAATTAAATGAATAAAATTGTCGGCATAGTTGAGCGTATTCTACGGATTATCATGTTTGTCGTTGCTGTGGCAATGCTTGGAGGAGCTCTCTTTTTATTAGGCTTGCATCAAACAAATAAAAACTTAGAGAAAATACCTGTTTCAGGAAAAATTGTTTACGGAACAGAGGTTAAAGCAATCCATGAAGTAACATACAGTTTTGAAGGAAAAGAATATCAAAAAAGACCTTTAGATGTATATTTTAGAAAATTAGGAGATGATGGCAAAAAAATTACTGTATATGTGGCTAAAGACCATCCTACTCGTATTTTCATTTCAAAGACTGGGCGACCACTTATCGATTCAGCAGGACTAATTGGAGGTTGGAGCTTGGTTTTATTACTAATTTTATTTGGAGAACATCAACTTTTGCGTAGAATGAAAATGTTAGAAGAAAATTCCGAGAAATAAATAAAATACAAAATAAAATCATATAGAATAAAAATACAAAAATAAAATAAAAATACAAAAATAAAGAAATCGCTATCATTGGCGATTTTTTTTATTTTGAAAATGTCATCTAAAATTGATAGAAGGTCCTGAAAGCGGGGGATTTGAGACTTAATTGTTTTCACACAAGCTCTTGTGAAAGTCAGCAATAGTCAAGCAAAAACAAAAGTATTTTTATGTTTTTTTATAAAAAAATGATGTATAAATAGTGTATAGAATAGATTACTTAATACATGTTGCTTAAAAATATTTTATGCCTGATCAACATAAGATATTTTCCCAAACGATTTAGGAGGAATTTGACAAAATGGAAATGCAGAAACAAAAACCACCACGTAAGAAAAATAAAATTATTACTAAACGTAAAGTATTATCAGCAACGATGTCAGGAACTCTATTAATGACATCGGTAGTTATTCCAACAGCTTACAGCCTTCTTTCTAATCAGATCACAGCACAAGCAGCTGCCTTGAATATTGACCTATTGCAAAATATCACTTCAAGTAATAATAGTGGTACAAATACAACTAATCGATGGACCAGTAATTCAGGGAGTCACAACGTCGATTTTACAATCTCAGGTCATGCTTTAGCTAATGTCTCTTTACTCTCGGGCCCAAGATATGCTGCTTTGGCCATTCCTCAAGAATTGCGTGGATATGTTGTAGCGAACGGAAACACTTCTGTTACAACTAATCTCACAATTGATTTCAATCAAATTGCGCTAATCAATGCGATTGTTAGTGCTGGAGATACTTTTGTTGCAGGGGTTGCTACAATTTTAAGTAACAATCCGGCAGCCAGTATTAACTTGACACAAGTAACGACACAATTGAATTTACTAAAAGGTATTCAAAATATTGGTGGAGGAACCTTTACATCTCCAACTACACTTAATGGGAATTCAATGCTTAGTGCACCTTTAAATGACGGAATAGGAGCGATTTTATCCCAAAACGTCACAGCTATTTTGCAAAATTTACGAACAGCTGTTAATAGCCTAACCGCAACCGGTTTGGCGGCTCCTGCGGCAAATACTGCCTTAGCTTTAATTAAACCTCCACTCATTACAGCAATCGATGCTGTATTAGTGCCATTAGTTAATGGAACTGGTGGAATTTTAGATCTCCTTTTAAACGCTTCAGCATTGGGTGATACAAGTATTACAATTCCGACCAAGATTACAGCACCAACTACTATTGCAAGTAACATTGATGCCAAATTTGTAGGATCAGCGGTTCAAACCAATTTATTGGATGTCAATATTCTTAGTGGTGCAGATGGTATTTCCTATGTTTATTTAGCAGGTGATGTCAATTTAACATTGGTAGCGCCTACAGGAAATCTGAGCGCAACAACCTCGGCAATTGGAGCGTCAGATGCGACAGCGACCCTTCCAGCGACTTTAAAAAATAATGCTGGTACAGACATTCCGGTAACTTCAGTCATTACCAATAGTTCAGGAACTACTGTGAATAATGGTCAGTTGTCAGCTGGTACTTATACCGTGACATATTCGGCCGCAGGCTATTCTAGCGTTACCCAAACCTTGGTTGTTACAGACCCAGCAGACACCACTGCTCCAGATGCGCCAATTGTCACAAGCGTGACTGGGAATAGTACAAATGGTTATACGGTGACAGGTACAGCCGAGCCAAATTCAACAATTACTATCAAAAATGGAGCCGGAGCAACGGTCGGTACTGCCACTACTCAACCAAACGGAAGTTACAGTGTAAATCTTCCAGGTTCAGTCGGCGCTAACGCCCCACTTAATGTAACCGCCGCAGACGCCGCAGGGAATGTAAGTAATCCAACTCCAACAACAACACCAGCCGATCCGATTAATCCAGTTCTCGTAGCCCCTACTGGGAACTTGACTGCAACGACCTCAGCGATTGGTGCTACAGACGCAACAGCTACACTTGCAACCACTCTGAAAAATAGTGAAGGTGCCGATGTTCCGGTAGCTTCGGTCATTACCAATAGTTCAGGTGCTACAGTAACTAATGGTCAGCTATCAGCCGGAATATATACTGTGACATATTCAGCTTCTGGTTATGAAAATGTCACTCAAACTCTAGTTGTTACAGACCCCGCAGATACCACTGCTCCAGATGCACCAACAGTAGGTAATGTGACAGGGAATAGCACGAATGGTTACACGGTCACAGGTACAGCCGAACCAGGTTCAACGGTCACAATTAAAGATGACAGTGGTGCAATCGTTGGAACAGGAACTACAAATGAAACAGGAGATTATACGGTTACTCTTCCGGGCTCAGTCGGCCCTAACGCACCAATTAGTGTCACAGCGACCGACGGTGCAGGAAATGTGAGTGATCCAACTCCAGCGACGGCTCCAGCAGACCCAGTAAGTCCAGTTCTCGTAGCTCCAACTGGTAACTTGAGCGCAACGACCTCAGCGATTGGCGCCTCAGATGCCATGGCTACTCTTCCAGCAACTCTGAAAAACAGTGAAGGTGCAGATGTTCCGGTCACAGCAGTTATCACAAATGCTTCAGGAAACGCAGTCACTAATGGTAGCTTGTCGGCTGGCACTTATACTGTGATATACTCAGCTTCAGGGTATGACGATGTCACTCAAACTCTAGTTGTTACAGACCCAGCAGATACCACTGCTCCGGATGCACCGACAGTAGGTGGTGTGACAGGAAACAGCACGAATGGGTACATGGTCACAGGTACAGCTGAACCAGGCTCAACGGTCACAATTAAAGATGGCAGTGGGGCAACCGTTGGAACAGGAACTGCGAATGAAACAGGAGATTATACGGTTACCCTCCCAGGCTCAGTCGGCCCTAACGCACCAATTAGTGTCACAGCGAACGACGTTGCAGGAAATGTGAGTGATCCAACCCCAGCGAAAACCCCAGCAGATCCTGACACAATTGCCCCTAAAGCACCGACAGTAAAAAATGTGACAGGAAATAGTAGTAAAGGTTATACGGTTACAGGTACAGCTGAACCAGGTTCAACGGTCACAATTAAAGATGGTAGTGGTGCAACCGTTGGAACAGGAACTGCGAATGAAGCAGGAGATTACACCGTTACTCTTCCAGGTTCAGTCGGCCCTAACGCACCAATTAGTGTTACAGCAACCGATGCCGCTGGAAATGTGAGTGCTCCAACCTCAGCGAAAACTCCAGCTGATCCTAAGGCTCCGTCAGATACTACAGCTCCTAATCCTCCAAGTGTAGATACCGTGACTGGTAACACTGATACAGGTTATACGGTTGGTGGTAAGGGGGAACCTGGATCCACAATAACAATTAAAAACCCAGCAACTGGTGAGGTTTTGGGAACTACTATAGTGGATAAAGATGGAAACTATAGCATCAAACTTCCGACGGGGGTTAAACCGGGTACTCAACTTACGGCTACCGCAACTGATGCTGCAGGAAATGTAAGTGATCCAACAGACTTTATTATTCCGGCCTTGACTTCTGGAATGGCAATAGGTAATAGTGGGGATAATATGGGTGGTAAGTATTTCTCAAGTGGTAAATTACCAGCAACAAATGGTGCAGACACTGGCTGGCTTGGTGTAATTGGAACAGTCATTCTATCTCTGCTTGGTAGTCTATTGTTCTGGCGTAAAAATAAAAAGGAGGATGAAAGCTAACACCAATAAAATTTTTCAAACAAATAATTAGTTAAAGTTTATAAAATACGATAGAATAAGAGAGTCAAGGCATATCCAACCTTGACATCTCTGAAATTCTTTTCAAATTACAAACATTGAGCCAGTCCATTCGACTGGCTTTTTTGTTGTTTAATGGGGTATTCAAATTATCTATATCAAAAGTAAGCTTTTTTCTTCATAAAATGTTATTTTTTTGGTATAATTACGTTAAGAGAATGAAATGATTCTCTATATCCTTTAGATTTTTTTTAAGCTATATAGTAGTTTTAGAGGTGGCCTGTTCGGTTAATCATCTAAGAGCACTAATGGGAGGAAATCAATTGTCTAAAAAAATATCAGTAAAAGTGGTCAAAAATAGTAAACAACAAACAGAGAGAAATACTCTGCTTGCAGACACCTTTGAAAACCGATGGTTCCAAAACGAATGGAAGCATAAATTTAAGACATTAACTTCTGGGGGGAGAAAATAAGTATTAAACAAAAGCCATCAAAATGATGGCTTTTATTATTTAAAAGGGGTATGCATAAAAACTATAGTTAAATAACAAAAAAATTAAATAAAAATAATAATATATATTGACAAAAAATGAAAGATTTAATATAATATATTTGTAAATGAGAGAAAAATAATAAAAAACAAAAAAGGAAATTATGCCATGATTAAATTATTTTCTTCGACAAACTGTAGCTCAAGTAAAAAAATGAAACAATGGTTAATTACAAACAAATTAGAATTTGAAGAGATAAGTATCTTAGAAAATACTTTATTAAAAAAAGATATCTTAAGAATACTCTCATTAACAGAAACTGGAGTAGAGGAAATTATCTCTAAAAGAAGTAGTGCTTATAAAAAACTATCAAAAATCATTGATTTTGATGCGCTCACTCTAAATTCACTTGTAGAGTTAATTGTTCAGAATCAAAAATTATTGCGTCGTCCACTTGTGGTGGATGAACATAGGTTGCAAGTAGGCTATAACGAAGATGATATTCGTAAATTTCTTCCTCGAAAAGTCAGACAGCTTGGCTTGATAACCGCTATTGAAAATGTTCGAATTTGGGATCAGGCAAAATAAGAATATCTAGTGAGGGTTTGTTGAATTTTCAAAATATCTCTGTCTTATATTTTGAAAGTTAATTTTTGATTTTTGACTAATAAAAAGCTACAATTTTAACTATAAATAATTTGTTATCTATAAATTACTATAACTGAACTCGTTTAAAAATAACGAATTCAGTTATTTTATGGAAAAAATATGTAGATTGAGAGATAAAATGAGAATTACAATTGCCGGTGCAGGAGCGATGGGGAGTCGTTTTGGTTTAATGCTTCATAAAGGTGGCAATGAAGTAACCCTTATAGATGGATGGCCTGAACACGTTAAAGCGATTAAAGAGCATGGTTTGCGAGCTAATTACAATGGAGAAGAACTCACCGCTCATCTATCGGTTGAGTTACAATCTGAGATTTCTTCTAAAGAAAAAACAGATTTAATTATTTTGTTTACAAAAGCCATGCAATTAGATAAGATGCTACAAGATATTAAACCATTAATTGACGAGCATACCAAGGTACTTTGCTTACTAAATGGAATTGGTCACGAAGATACTATAGAAAAATATGTTTCGAAAAATAATATCTTTATTGGTAATACTATGTGGACTGCTGGATTAGAAGGTCCAGGTAAAGCTAAATTATTTGGTGATGGTTCGGTTGAGCTACAAAATCTTATTTCAGGTGAGGAAGAAACAGCTAAAAAGTTAGCAGAAATATTATCAGAATCGGGACTGAATGCTAAATATTCTAACAATATTCATTATTCTATTTATAGAAAAGCTTGTGTTAATGGAACAATGAATGGGCTTTGTACTATTTTAGACACTAATATGGCCGGATTAGGTGAAACAAAACCAGCACATGATATGGTTGTTACTATTGTTAATGAATTTGCAGCAGTAGCAAAATTTGAGAATGTAAACCTTGATATTGCTGAAGTAGTTCAGCACGTTGAAACCTGTTTTGATCCATCCGCAATTGGATTACATTACCCTTCTATGTATCAGGATTTGATTAAAAATAATCGATTGACAGAGATTGACTATATTAATGGGGCTGTTTCACGTAAAGGTAAAAAATATAAGGTAGCCACACCTTATTGTGATTTCTTAACACAATTAGTTCACAGCAAAGAAGAGTTATTAAAAGCAAAATAATAAATAATTGAATTTATTGAAATACTAGTGTTAATGCTAGTATTTTTGTTTTATCAGATACTCTATCAATGAATAATATAAAACTATTTGATAATGTTATAATGAAAGGTGAATATTATAAGGATTAAGATTATTTTTGGGGGATAGAGATATGAAATTTTTACACACATCAGACTGGCATATTGGAAGAACACTCAATGGTTTTTCTTTATTGGAAGAACAAAAATATGCATTTGAGCAAATTTTATCTTTGGCAAAACAAAATCAAGTTGATGGAATTATCATTGCTGGAGATCTTTATGACCGAGCAGTTCCGAGTGCAGAATCAGTCATAACATTCAATCAGATGCTGAGAGAGATAAATATTATAGAAAAGTTTCCTATTTATATGATTTCAGGGAATCATGATGGAGCCAAAAGACTAAGTTATGCTAAGGACTGGTTGGATTTTAATAATTTACATCTACGAACATCTCTTGAGGAAGCCTTTATTCCAGTGGAAACAAAAGAAACTCAGATTTTTTTACTTCCCTTTTTTGACCCAATGGATGCAAGAATATATTTTTCAAATCAGGGATTAGATGAAGAAGACACAAAACAAATTAAGACAATTGATGATGCGATGACATTGGTAATTTCTAAGATGAAAAGTCAGTTCAATAATAAGAAGAATCAGGTTTTAGTCACTCATTTTGCGGTGAGTCCTCATAAAGAAGAAATTGTTTTAACAAGTGAAACCTCATCTAAAGTAGGTGGATTATCGACCTTAAATGTTTCACAGTTTGCAGATTTTGATTATGTTGCGTTAGGTCATATTCATACTAGGTTAGCTTCCCCAAGTGATAAAGTACAGTATTCGGGAAGTCCAGTAAAATTTAATACCAAAGAAGCGTCAACACGAAAAGGAATCTTTGTTGTTGAAATTAAAGAAAAAATGCTCAATTCTAACTTTCTTCCACTACAAGTTAAAACAGATTTAGTAGTTCTTGAAGAAGAATGGGAGCAACTAATAAACCGTGATTTTTATGAAAGGCAACCACTTAATAAAGCTTGGTTTGCGATTACAATTAAAAATTTTGATCGGACGAAACTCATGGGACAAAATTTACGTGCCCAACTCCAAAAGATTTATGGAACAATTATAGAACTTGACTATCAATTTGAAAAAAAACAATTAACAAGAAGTAGGAGTCAAGATATTGAAACGTTAGATAATGTGGAAATTCTTTCTAGTTTTTATAAATTTACTACAGGGGAAACGCTAGATGATGTACAAACAGCAATCATCGAAAGTACATTTAATGAATTAGAAGGAGAAAAATAAAAATGAAGCCTATATATTTGGAAATGAATTATTTTGGCCCCCATGAGAATTCTGTCGTAGATTTTCGACTGCTAGATGAATCTCCTATCTTTCTAATTAGTGGGGATACAGGCGCTGGAAAATCCACGATATTTGACGCGATGACATATGCGTTGTTTGGAACAACAACGGGTGATAGAGATGCCAAAGAAATGAGAAGTCAGTTTGCAACAGCTGATGATAGGACAAGCGTGACTTTTTATTTTGAACAAGGAAATCTTTTATACAGAATTGAAAGAAGTCCTGAACAAAAACTCTCAAAGAAACGAGGCAGTGGATCTACTCTTCAAAAATCAACAGCGAAATTAGCTATTGTAGATAGAGTACAAGGAATCGAGAAAAATAATATTGCAATAAATCCTAAAAACGTTGGAGAAGAAATCACTCGTCTTTTACATCTGAATGCCGAACAATTTAAAAAAATAATTCTTCTACCTCAAAATGATTTTTCGAGATTTTTGAAGTCTTCTACTCCAGATAAAGAGGCAATATTAAAAAGAATATTTGGTACCTACATTTTTACATCTTTTAGCAATGAGATAAAGGCTAAAAATTCAGAGATGAATGCTGTTTATTTAGAACATGATCGAAAACAACAAAATTTATATGAATCACCAATTTGGAATCCTATTGAGTTAAAAGAACTAGAGGATGCAGCTGAACAAGAAAAACGGGATCTAGTCACGTCTCTATGGAAGGATCGTGTTGCGAGAAAAAATGAGATAGAAGGTCAAACTTTTGAACAAGAAGAAAAAGTAACTTCGCTTGAAATAGCTTATAAATGGGCCTCTCCCTTAAAAGAAAGTATTCATGAATTAGAACAAGATATAAAACAGTCAAAAAGTTTAAAAAATAATATTGCTGGGGTAATTTCTGAAAAAGCAAAAGATGAAATTCTTTTGAAAAAATTAACAAAAGAAAAAGAGGACTTAAATAAACAGCAAGAAAATATTAATGAGAATAAAAAAGCAGCAGAAAAAATATTTGTCCAGATTCAGCTATCACTTCAAGTAGAAAAAAACAATCAAAGGTAGAGGAGTTAAAGTTAGAGCAAGCTGATAATCTCACACTACTAGAAAGTTTTAAAGCTAACTTGGGACAAGCAGCCGAAAATATTTCAACTCTTCAAGATGATGTTATTTCTGATGATTACTTTATTAATAAAAGAGAAGAGAGAAATCAATTAGAATTAACATTTCTAGGGAAATTAATTCCGACCTTTCAGAAAGTGAAACATTCAAAAGATGATATTGTTGGGTTAGAATTAAAATTAAAAGAAAACACAATAACGCTTTCTGAAAATAAGGACAATCTAGAAAAGGCTAAATTTGCTTATAATGAAAAATTAAAAGGTAGAAGACGCTTGATGATTGCACAGCTGCAATCTGAGTTGCAAGAAGGCGAAGCATGTCCCGTGTGTGGTGCATTAGAACATCCGTTTACAGAAACTATTGAAGAAAGCTCTTATAAAGAACTTGGAAATTTATTGAAAGAGATTGATGAATCACAAAAGAAACAAACAGTCCTTTTGGAGAAAAATAAACAATTACAACAATTAAAGACTGAACTTAAATCTAGTCTTGATTTGAAAAAAATAGAGGCAGATGAGTTTGAAAAAGAACTTTCAATTCTTTATAGTGAATTTATTGCTGATTATTCACAAATATTTCCGGATTCCTTTGATGAAGTATCTATTGAGGAAAGTCTTTTAAATTTAACGAAATCGTTAGAGTTGGAAGAGGTAAAAAATGATGAAACAAAAGTAAAGCTTGCTGATTTGGAGTCAAAAAAACTTGAATTACAGGAAAAAGTAAAAGACTTTCAATATAGTAATCAAGAGTTTAATAGACAGATAGAAAATTTAAACGCTGAAATAACGGAGATAGGGATTACTGAAACAAGTTATAATTTGATAAGGAAGCGAAATAGGCTAATGGAAAAAGCTGATTTATTTGAAAAAAATCTGTCAGAACTAATGGCACAACTTTCAGATATTAAAATAAAAATTTCTTCACAAACGGCCAGCTTAAATTCATTTGAAAGTCAAGAAGCAACATTACTTGAAAGGATAAGCGCCAATAAAGAAAAAATAAAAGAAAAATTTTCTGAGCAAGAGGCATTCACGACAGAATTTCAAATATTAAAAGAGTGGGCTTATGATGATGATTTAATTCAGATTTCCCAAAAAGTTGAACAATATAAAGCAGATAAAGCAAGATTGAAAGTCGAAATTAAAAATATTCAGCAATTAATTCAAAATAAAAAGCGACCAAATCTTGCATCGATTGAAGAAGAAAAGAAACAGACAAATGAAAACTATGTTTTTTTGCAAAAAAAATTGGTGTCTGCTGAAAATGAAGTAGAGCAAGCGAAGTTAATTCTTAGTGAATTAAAAAAAGTCATAAAAGAACAAGAAAAGGATGCTAGCAAAAACGCTGCAATTACTAAGCTTTATAATGCAATTTCTGGTAGAGCTTCCGAAGATAAACTAAGGCTTGAAACATATGTGGTTCAAAATTATTTAGAAAAAATTCTTGATTATGCTAACTTTCATTTTATTAATCAGTTGTCAAACAATAGATATCGATTTGAACTTGCTGGTGAGGGAGATAATCGACGAATGGATCATGGCTTAGATATTAATATTTATGATAATGAAACAGGGGCGGCTCGTTCAGCTGATACCTTATCGGGTGGAGAAACATTTATAGCCGCATTGTCAATTGCTTTGGCTTTAAGTGAAGTCGTACAAAATACAGCTAATGGTGTCCAAATAGAAGCACTATTTATTGATGAAGGATTTGGTTCTCTTGACCAAGAAACATTACAAAAAGCGATGCAAGCTCTTGAACAAATTGGTGAAAATAGATTAGTTGGAGTAATTAGCCATGTAGAGGAAATGAAAGCAACTATTGGACAACAAATTATCATAAATAAAATGGGGGATGGTAGAAGTAATATTAAACCTGTCATTAAATAATTTTTTTTATGCTAACTAAAAATGATGTAATATTTCTATTTCAGTTGTAGCTTTGTGTTCAAGTAAATGTTATAATTACTCTAACGTATAAGAGTTATAGGAAGAAGCAATAAGGGAAATTGTAAATTATGAGGGAGTTAAAGGATTTTCTGCCACTTGGGAGTGTAGTTTTACTTGCTGGTGGAAGTGAAAAATTGATGATCATTGGTTATAAGCAAGTAGGGTTAGATTCAAATAGTGAGCTAGACTATTCAGCAATAGTAATACCAGAAGGATATAAAGATCTCAAATCAATTCGTTATTTTAATCAAGAAGAAGTTGTTTATATTTTTCAAATGGGTTTTTTTGATAATTAATTGAAAAGATTATGGAGTTAGTTCTATGAAAAGGCAGGAGGTTTTATATCTTTTGCTTTTTTTATTGTTTACAATTACTGTTGATGGCAAAAAATAAGAATTTTCGTATGTCGAAATCTTTTTATTTCGCTTTAAAAAAAATACAACAAGTATTATTGGATTCTTAATGAAAGAAAATAATTTGTTTATAGCAACTATTAGGTTGATATTAGGCTTTTACTCGATTTTTTAACAATTATGAATAATTATACATTATAGAAAGTGAGTTTTTGATGAATAAAAACTATTTGTCTATAGTGTAATCTATATAAAACTGTTTATCGGAGAGGGTTGTGTCTTAAAAAAATATCAAAAAGGAAACTATTTATAAAAGCAAAATATGAATAATACTTCCAAAGACTTGAATTATTATTAATTTAAATGTATTATGTTATTGTGAAACAATTTTATTTTAAACGAAAAGGAATAAACTATGGAGAAACTTAAGAAAGAAAATCTCAAAGAAGTAAACACTCAATTTCGTACTTGGAAATCTGGTAAAACTTGGCTTTATAGTTCTGCAGTTATTGCATTTATATTAGTAGGTGCTTTAGGAACTGAACTAGACGTACATGCAGATGGACAAGTTCTTAGTTCAGCGGGTGCTACTGGGACGGAAAATACCGCAACCGGAGGTTTAGGATCTAATGCCACCGCAGGCGCTGATAATGCCTCATATGCTAATTCACTGCAAAGTTCAATCACTTCTTCAAATATGGTGGTTGCAAGTAGTTTAGCAGCTACCTCAAGTGTGGCTAGTTCTACAACTGTAACGAGTACGAGTAACGTTGTTTTAAGACAAGATGGAACTTCAGTAATTTCAAACTCTTTAGGCTCTACTGCAGCTCCAACAGGACTTCCAGAAACTAAAAATACAACTAATACTGACGGAACTTATAGTGTTAATAGTTCTGTTAACAGAGTTGATTCCTCAGCCTCACCAGCTTTAGGAGTTACAAATAGCACAGCATTGAATAATAATGGGGCAATACAAGCTGGTAGTAGTGCAAACTCTTCAACATCATTTGATATTAAGCAAACTCAAATAGTACCTTCAGGAGAACCAGCTAATGATATTCTGTCTGGGGGAAATTATTCATGGACAGTTGAAGCCCCTTCTGATTTAGTAGAGGCTGGTCTATCAGTAGCAGATACCAAAGTAATTTATGTAGCAAATCAGGAATCGACAGCTAATTTACAAGGGACTACAACAACTCTCGCTGTAAAAAATAATGCAACGGCACAAACAATTGGTGGTTCTTATCAAATAATAAATGAAGGAGCTCAAAGTTACTATCCGAACGATGTGGTGGGAAGTGAAGGGTTTGTTCAATCAACTTCTACAACTGCAAAAAATTCTGCTATTGCATCCTCGATTGCTGATTTGTCAAAAACTACTAGTTCTATGGCGATTGATTATGCTTCATTGTCTGCCGCAGAATCACAAGCAATTGCAGTGGGTGGATTTAATGCAAGTGCGGCTTCTTTACTTACACAGATGACGAATCTATTGACTAGTATTACTGCAAATAGTACAGCCATTGCTTCAATGCAAAATATGATGAGCGCAGAAGAAACTGGCTATATCGTCACTTCAGCAGCCAGTACTGCAATGGTTAGCATTCAATATACTGCTGACTCAAGTACGACAGAAGCTTTAGCTAATACTCTTGGAGGTGCAGTAGGAAGTGTGGCTTCCCTTGTAAATGATATAGCTGCAGGTGCGGGCTCTGCTTGGGTTTCAACTACTGATACAATCAATCAAATTTTGAATGGTAACTTAGCTTCCTCTCTTGCAACATATTTTACTGGTGCTTTAGAGGCTGTTATTGATCCAGCTGTAAGTGTTCCAGACAACGTCCTTAAGTATGTTGGACTCTCAGCAACAGATTATGTGAATGGAATTATTTCAAGTTCAGTAAATACTATTCTTTCGCCTTTTAACCAGTTGTCATTTAATTCTATTTTAAATGGCGGTCAACAACAACTTAATAATTTAATTACTACAGTTTTAGGTACTGAAATATCTATTCCAAATCCACTTACTGGAGGAGCACTTTTCTCTGGACCTACTATTGGTGAACTTTTAAAAATTAATCCTACTAGTTTTGAACAAGGAATTTATAATGTTGCTACTCAGATTCAGTATATAACTACAGTTGCAGCGACAGCTTTACAACAGTATGGTAATAATGTTCAGTTTGCAATAAATTCTATTAATGAATCTGGAAAGGTATTGGCAAATGCTAGCTCCCCAACGAGCGGAATATTTACTGAAAATTATCTTGCACCAGTTGTTGATAACGGTGATGGTACCTTTACCGTTCAAGGAAGTGGTCATGGCTTTATTACTGCTGTAGCTAACTGGGCAACTAATCTTGTGACAAATTATACCCAATCAGTAGGTAATGAACTGGAAACGATTGTTACTCTACCAAGTTCGATTACAAATCTATTTGATGATTACTCAAGTAATACTTCTTATACAGGGCTTGCTATTGTAGATAACTTTTTGAATGGTATACTCAATACAACCACGGCAGCTTATAGTACCGCTTTAAAAGGATATAATTCTATTGTCCAAGGATTACAAGCAGATATTACAAATAGTTTAACAAGCGGAACTAATAGTATAGGGTATTCTTTAGGTCAAACTTTAGCAGGAATAGGCAATATTGCTAATTTATCAAATTCTGCTATTGCTGGTTCAATACAAGGAAATTTAAGCAGCCCACTTGATGCTATCCAATTTGGTATTGGTGTAATTGATGGTGTTCTCAGCCTTGGTGGGAATGTTGGTGCAAATGGTACAGGAACAGCTGCTATTCCTACAATAACAGCATCTGCAACTATGACAGTTGGGTTTACAGCACAAGACCCAAGCAGTCAGATTAGTCAAAACCTTGCATACGAAAACTATTATTATCAAGGTCAAAAAGCTGTTACAGGATCAAATCAGGATGGTATGTTTGTACCCGAAACGTTTGTAGTTAAACCAACTTTAAATGGAGCAACTACAACAATGGGGACTGCTGCAGCATCTACGCAAGGAGGGAATACTGCGGGAGTAAGTTTAAACAGCGCTCCTACACAGGCTGGTTATACAACAATTGTCTATCAAATGAACAATGAAAATATTAACCCTATAATTGCTCCAACTAGTGCTGTAACAATTACGACGCAATCTCAAACCGTATTTGTTGGGGATCAATATTCTCCAGATGCTGGCTTCGTTTCTGCAATTATCACTGGAGGTAAGAGTTTATCATTGGATGAACTCAGTGTATCTGGATACGTTAATACAAACTCAGTCGGAACTTATACAGTAGATTATAGTTACATTGATCCTATAACTGGTAAAATTTATAAATCATTTGCGCCAGTTTATGTTGCTTCTGGTAATCACCAACTTGCGGGAGCGTATTTACAAGGACAAATTTATGCGGATGGAAACCAACTAGCCTATGATTTTGTTCAAGTTGAAAATGATATGATGGACGCAAATACTTTTCAACCTACGGAAGGGACCCTTTATGACAGCCATACAGGTAAAATTATTGCTACCGCCCATGGAAATATGGTAGTTGATAATATCGGTTCTGGTCATGTTGTTTTGACTTATAACTTTGATGCTTCAAGTATTCCTGTGGGAGACATATTGACAAGTACAGTTACTTTTGCCGACCCAATTACTCTACCTGGATCAGGAAGCTTGACGGTTGTTGCACCAAACAATTCAAATAGTTCTAGCTCGACAAGTAATAGCAGTAATGTTGCATCTAGTTCTAATAACAGTGCTGAAAGTTCTAGTGCAACTAATAATTCAAGTATAGCTAGTAGTTCCTCAAGTTCTATAAGTAGTTCAGCTGCAACAGGAGGTGTAACACTTCCTGGTGAAGGATCACTCACGGTTGTCCCTCCTACCGGAACCACAGATCCAGGAGTAACTGGTCCAACAGGTCCTGAGGGTAAAGAGCCAGATATTAGCATTGGAGAAAATGGTGATTGGTATATTGATGGAAAAGATACGGGAGTTTCAGCACAAGGGCCAGCAGGTGTAGCAGGTAAAGATGGTGCCGATGGTCAAAATGGTACAAATGGTACAAATGGTAAAGACGGAGAAAGTCCAACACTTACAATTGGAAATAATGGAGATATCTTTATCAATGGAAAAGATACGGGAGTTTCAGCACAAGGGCCAGCAGGTGTAGCGGGTAAAGATGGTGCCAATGGTCAAAATGGTACAAATGGTAAAGACGGAGAAAGTCCAACACTTACAATTGGAAATAATGGAGATATCTTTATCAATGGAAAAGATACGGGAGTTTCAGCGCAAGGGCCAGCAGGTGTAGCGGGTAAAGATGGTGCCAATGGTCAAAATGGTAAAGATGGAGTGAATACAGATGACACTCTTAGAAATAATATGAGAGTAAAAGTAATAGAAAAAGTACCATTTTCAAAAGTTTGGAACACTGCACTCTCTGTTCCTACAATATCAACTGGTAATAATTCAGCTCTTCGTAACAAGGTGAATGTTCTTAGTACGCCAATAGTATCGGAGCCGTTTGGAGCTTCACTTCCTACTACAGGCTCAGATGAATTAATGAGTTCAGAGTTGATGGCACTTGGCTTAGGTTTGCTTTCAGTATTGACAATTGGAGGAATTGCATGGAGAAAGAATAATTAACTAGTTTCTTTTGAAAATAAAATATAAGATTTCTTTTTTAAAATAAAAAAAGGCTCTCGTTTGTGAGAGCCTTTTTATTAGTTAGAAAAATTTTTTCATGAAATCAATTTTTTCCCATCTCAGAATTCATCCAAACAGGCTCTAAACAGTTGCCGTCTAGATCTTGGACTTCAAGACCATACATCATTTCTTCAGAAATACCATTATCTAAATAAAGGCTTTTTCCGCCATTTTCATCTGCCAATTTACCAAAGTCCTTTACACTCTGCGCACTTGAAAAAGTAAATGAAATTAATGCAGCACTTGATGATTTTGTATCCGCAATTTCTTTTTCACCAATGAATGTTTTATAACGAGCATGTGATAGTAGCATGATAAAAAAATTTTCATCCCAAACCATGCAACTAACCAATTCATCTGAGAAATTAGGATTCTTTTTAAAACCTATTTTTTCATAAAAACTAGTTGATGCTTCAATATCAGATACTGGAAAATTTACAAAAACCATAGTTGTCATATTGTTTGCCTCCTTGTGTAAATGAAAACGTTCTCTAAACAATCTTACTTGAAGTATAACAGATAATAGTGCAGGAATCCAAACTTATGACTTAAACTTTTTGAGAACGAAATCTGCAATTTAGTATGGAAAGAAAACTGTGAGTTTTCAAATAGATTAATTAATATTAAAAGATAAATAGCCTGGACGAAATATATTGATTAAATATTTAGCATATGCTATAATTGTGAAAAGATTTATAAGTTTTTATTTACTAGCATAAGGAGAGAACGATGATAAGTACTAAACATTTAGATGTATTCTATAATGAAAATAAAGTCCTGAAGGATATTCAACTAGAAGTTAAACCTGGGAAAATCACTGGTATTATAGGACCAAATGGTGCAGGAAAATCTACTTTAATCAAGGCTATTCTCAATATTGTTCCACATTCTGGAAAAATATTAATAAATGGTAAGGTAAGTAAAAAGGAACTGAAAAATATAGCTTATGTAGAGCAAAAAAGTGATATTGATCATACTTTTCCAATTAAAGTTAAGGAGTGCGTATCTCTTGGTACTTATACGGGATTAAAGCTGTTTCAAAAACTTGGAAATAAAGAATGGTCAAGGGTTTCTAACGCTTTACAAAAAGTTAACTTATCAGAATATGAAAATAGGCAGATAGGTGAACTATCAGGTGGTCAATTTCAAAGAGTTTTGTTGGCAAGGTGTTTAGTTCAAGAAGCAGACTATATCTTTTTAGATGAACCATTTGTAGGGATAGACTCAATAAGTGAAAAGATTATTATGAATATTCTTCAAGATTTAAAAAGTCAAGGGAAAACTATTTTAATAGTACATCATGATCTAAGTAAAGTAAGAGAGTATTTTGATGACATTGTTATTTTAAATAGAGAATTAATTTCTTATGGTTCAGTAAGAGATAGTTTTAATCAAAAATACTTAAAAGCGGCATATGGAGATAATATATTTATAGGAGATTAAGAATCAAATGATACAGAATTTTATAAATGGTTTATATGAATTCCATTTTTTACAGAATGCTTTAGTTACAGCAGTTGTGATAGGCGTAGTTTCAGGAGCAGTTGGTTGTTTCATCATTTTGAGAGGAATGTCCTTAATGGGTGATGCGATTTCTCATGCAGTACTTCCTGGTGTTGCTATTTCCTATATTTTAGGAATAAATTTCTTTGTAGGGGCAATTATTTTTGGATTATTGTCGTCAATAATTATTACTTTCATAAAAAATAATAGTATTATCAAAGGTGATACTGCAATTGGAATTACATTTAGTTCGTTTCTAGCCTTAGGTGTTATATTAATCGGAGTTGCCAATAGTTCAACAGATTTGTTCCATATTCTTTTTGGAAATATTTTAGCTGTACAAGATATTGATAAATGGCTGACAATAGGAGTTTCAGGAATTGTTTTAATAGTAATCATTCTTTTTTTTAAGGAACTTTTAATTACATCATTTGACCCATTGATGGCAAAAGCAATTGGAATGAAAGTGAATTTTTATCATTATCTTTTGATGGTTTTATTGACGTTAGTATCCGTAACTGCGATGCAAAGCGTCGGAACTATTTTAATTGTTGCTATGTTAATTACGCCAGCAGCAACAGCATATTTATATACAAATAGCTTGAGGAAAATGATAATTCTCTCCTCTTCACTAGGGGCAGTTTCTTCCGTTTTAGGTTTATTTATAGGTTACAGCTTTAATATTGCTGTCGGTTCAAGCATTGTCATTACTTCAGCTATCATTTTTGCAATTAGTTTTTTAGTTTCACCAAAACAAAATTTTATAAAAAAGAAGGTTAAAATTGATGATTGAAAAATATAAAAATATATTGATAACTTTTATAGCACTAGCTGCTATCGTTTTTCTAGTAGGTTGCTCAAATAAAAAAACAGACCAAGTCACAGATAAAAAAATAAATGTGGTCGTGACTAATTCAATTTTGGCAGATATTACAAAAAATATTGCTGATGATAAAATCAATTTGCATAGTATAGTTCCGGTTGGAAAAGACCCGCATGAATATGAACCATTGCCTGTAGATGTTCAAAAAACTTCTAAAGCAGATTTAATCTTTTACAATGGTTTAAACTTGGAAACAGGTGGAAATGCATGGTTTACAAAACTAGTGAAAAATGCAAATAAAAAAGAAAATATTGATTATTTTCCTGTAAGCACTGGAGTTGAGGTCATTTATCTTGAAGGAAAGAACACTGAAGGAAAAGAAGACCCGCATGCTTGGCTCAATTTAGAGAACGGGATTATTTATGCAAAAAATATTGAACAACAGTTATCTAAAAAAGACCCAGTTAATAAGGATTTTTATAAACATAATTTAGATAAATATGTTAAAAAATTATCTGATCTTGATCAGCAAGCAAAATCTAAATTTTCTTTAATACCTGAAAATGAAAAGATGATTGTAACGAGCGAAGGTTGTTTTAAATATTTTTCTAAGGCTTATAATATTCCCTCTGCTTATATTTGGGAGATAAATACAGAAGAAGAAGGCACGCCAGATCAAATAAAAAATCTGGTTAGAAAGTTAAGAGCTACTGAACTCAAATCGCTTTTTGTAGAAAGTAGTGTTGATAATCGACCAATGAAAACTGTTTCTAAGGATACAGGAATTCCAATTTATTCAACAATATTTACAGATTCAGTGGCGAAAAAAGGGGAAAATGGGGATAGCTACTATAGTATGATGAAATGGAATTTAGATCAAATTTATAAAGGTCTTGCTAAATAGTTTTTAAAATTCATATACTTTCAAAAAAGAACTTATTTAAGTTCTTTTTTGAAAGTATATGAATTAATTAATTTATGAGGAAATATTCGCTTTATAGATTTGAAATTAGACTGATTAAAATACTTAACTTAATAAATATTTTAGTATAATTAAAGAAGGAGGCTGAAATGAAATTGCTATTAATTGATAATTATGATTCTTTTACTTATTTGCTTGCACAGTATTTCGAGGAATTAGATTGTAGTGTAACAGTGGTTAATGACCAAGAGAAAATGAGTCAGAAAATTAGAATTTCTCCGGATTTTATTTGTGAAAATTATGATGCGATTATCATTTCTCCAGGTCCAAAAACACCAAAAGAAGCCGTTTTTAGTAGGGATGTAGTTCAACTATACGCTGGAAAAATTCCTATGTTAGGAATTTGCTTGGGTCAGCAAGTCATTGCTGAATGTTTTGGGGGAAATGTTGTTCTTGGTGAGAGGCCAATGCATGGAAAAATTTCTGTCATTCGTCATAATTGTCAAGGAATTTTTAAAGGACTTCCACAAAATTTAAAAGTTGCACGTTATCATTCGTTGATTGTCGATAAACTACCTGATGATTTTGAAATTGATGCGCAGAGTGAGGATGGTGTTATCCAGGCCATTCATCAGCCAAAATTAAAATTGTGGGCTTTACAATTTCACCCAGAAAGTTTAGTTACTGAATATGGTCATGAAATGTTAAATAATTTTTTGAAAGTGGTGTAGTCTTTTGAAGGAATTTATAATAAAAAATACGGATATTTGGAAAATTTTCCTAAAATATTATCGGTCAGATGAAGAAATTGTTTTTTTACATAGTAGTCAGGTGACCGAAAAGGAGCATTATAGTATTTTAGCTCATAAACCTTATAAAAAGGTTTCAAAATATAAGGGTCAAGTGTTTTTTAATGGTGAAAAAAAGAAGTTCAATTTTTTAGATGCGGTAGATTTGCTGAAGGATGAGAGAGTTGAACGACCTAAAAATTGGCCTTTTTATCCAGAATTATTGGGTTTTGTAAGTTATGAGCAAGATCCGGCTTGTTTTGCAGCTTATGATGAAGTTTTACTTTTTGACCATAGAACAAAACTGTTACGTGTCGTGCAATTTGAACAAACTGATGGCCAATATTGGCTGACTGAATCGGAAGAAATTGAAGTGGATTCAGAGATTGAGTTCGATGTTCAGAATGGCATAGGGGCTGTTTTTATTGACCAAACGAGGCAAGAATATATTGCTTCAATAAAAAAATTACAAGATTATATGAAGGCTGGCGATATTTATGTTGCCAATTTGACGCAACAATTTGAAATTTGGTCCGATCAAAAACCTATTGATGTTTTTAAGAAAACAAGGAAACAAATTCCTGCTCCTTTCTCATCATTTTTACAATATCCTGAATGGAAAATGACGCAAATTTCAAGTTCTGTGGAACGCTTTGTTTCTATTCATAATGGAGCATTAATTTCAAAACCCATTAAAGGAACAATTGCCAGAGGAGAAGATGTTGGAGCTGATAGATTACAAAAGGAAATACTTTCCAATAGTAGTAAAGAACGGTCTGAGTTACTGATGGTGACGGATTTATTGCGTAATGATATTGCCCGAATTAGTCAACCTTTTTCTTTGTCTGTCCCTAAATTTGCAGAAATTGAAACTTTTTCTCATGTTCATCAACTGGTGACTTCAATAAAAAGTAGAATTAAAGAAGATTTGACTTTTTCAGAATTTATGACGGCTTTATTTCCGGGGGGGTCAATCACAGGTACACCTAAGAAGCGGGCAATGGAGATTATTAAGGAACTTGAAAAACAACCCAGAGGAATTTATACAGGGATGCAGGGTTGGTTAAGTCGAGAAATGGATTTGGATATGAACATCGTGATTCGGACATTAGTTCATGACGGTGAGCATTATCAACTTGGTGTAGGCGGTGGAATTACGTTCGAGAGCAAAGCAGAAGCAGAGTTTTCAGAGATTTTACTAAAAGCAAAACCCTTTTTAGATATTTTAGGTGTAAAAGATGTTCCAAGTATTTTATTTACAACAGGCATTGTTAAAAATGGTGAATTGTTAAATTTCGAGGGTCATGTCAATCGCTTGAAAAAACAATACCATCATCCAGATTTGGAAGAAAAATTGAGAATATTTGCCCAAAAGGTTACTGACGGAGTTTTACGTATCAGTACTGACGGAGATTCTTTGACCCCTGGGATTCGTCAGCTGACGCATTCAAATGAGGCCTATCGTGTTAAACTGTCGTCAATTAATGACAAACCCAGTCTTTTGTCTAACTTTAAACTTTCAGGTCCAGATTTTCAAAAGGTCTTTCGTCAGGAAGTCTTAGAAGCGAAAAAAGAAGGGTTTCAAGATATTCTATTTCATACAGATGGTTTGGTCAGTGAATTATCAATCGGAAATTTTGTGGCAAAAAAGGGTAATCAGTACGAAACGCCAGCCAAATATGCTCTAAAAGGAACTTTTTTAGATTTATTTGCGAAAAATCATACGCTAATATATAAAGATATTGCCCTTTCTGATTTGAAAACATATGATTGTTTTTATATGACAAATGCTGTCAGAGGATTAGTTGAAATAAAAATTGATGGAATTTCCTAATATAGTCCTTGGTTTTACTGACCAAGGGCTTTTTTGGGGCAAAAATTACTGACAGAATCTGTCAGTAAAAATATTCTAAAAATTTACTGACAAAAATAAATTAAAATTAAGAAATACATCTCAAGTCTGAATTTTTAATCGCAAAAATGAGTTACAATAGATTTTATAAAGGAGAGGAGCGTGAAGATGATTAAAATCTACCAAAAATCAAGTTCAAACCAGTCAGCTGAGCGCGTTACCAGTTGGTTTAAAAAGCGAAATATTCCTTATGTTGTCATTTCCAAAACTTCATTGTGTAAAGAAGATATTGTCAGAGTCTTAGAGCTTTCAAATAAAGGTTTTGAAGAAATTATTGTTTCGGAATCAAAAGCACCCAAACTTTATTCGGAACTAAGAAGTTCTTGTGATATGGACCAAATTTCGACGGAGCAAATGATTCAATTTATTTTGAAAAATCAGCAATTATTGCGTTCACCAATTACTTTTGATGACCGTCGTTTACTTATAGGTTATAATAACGAAGATATTCGGACCTTTATTCCTTGGCGTCTCCGTTAGTGAATTTGACCTGTTCTTTTGATATAATAATTTTAATGACAAAAGACAGGACATTAAGATGAAAATTGAACTTTTTGAGGAAGATATTCCCGAATTTAGTAATGAAATGATGACATTAACCCAAGTTTTTGCCACTTTTAAATGTGGTGAAGACTTGCAAATGGCACGTTACAATTTAAAAAATCAGCCGGAAATTTTTCAAAACTATCCTCAAGTGACACAGATGTTGGAAAAAAAGGATGTTTTACCTCTGACCCTTGTAGATGGAGAAATTACATTGATTGGTGACTATCCAACGGTGGAAGATTTGACAGAAATCACGGGCTTAAGTTTTCAAAATCTCGGATGTGAAGAAGACTGTCAGGACTGTTCTTGTCAGTAAAATTTACTGACAGAAATGATTAAATTCAAGAAACTAATAATAAAAATAAAAAACCTCATAGTTCTGAGGTTTTTTTGTGTAATTTAATTTTTTTATAAGCCCACTCGTAATGCGATGACATAGAAGACTGAAAATATTGACCCAGACTAGTTGAACCTGTCCAATCAAAATATTTTTTGGTGAACAATTCTTTGTTTGAAAAATTTTCAATGAGGGTGATTAGCTCCATATAACTTTCAGAAAGTTGTTGTGTTATCTCAGATAATGATTTTTTTTGCCCATTTATTTGAAAATTATCATTCATTTCACCATAATTTTTCCAATTATAAGGAGAGGGCAGAAAGGGCGTTTTCTCTCCTCTTTTATTTTTTTTTGACAAAGTTGATTAATAACTGATGCCACTCATAGAGATGAACCATGACGTCTCTTAGATTTTTATCTCTTGCCCAATGCTTTTCTTTTTTATCTTCAACTTTAAAGGTAAAATTGGTATTTTTTGTTTCTTCGTTTAATGAATTGATTAGTGAACATAATTTCTGCCAACTTTCTTCAGAAAAAGTAATTAATTCCTCTTTGGATTGGGCTCTTGCCATTATAATCTCTCCTTGAATATATTAAGTACATTTTATCATTTTTGAATACCTTTTCAAAATGACATCCAAAATTAAGATTTTCACAAGAGCTTATCGATAATTTTCTTTTAGATTTAGTTGGATGTTCTCTCCAAACCAGATATTCGTAATTATTTGACTCCATCATTTTTTAGGACTATAATCAATTAGAAAGAGGTGATAAAATGAAAATAACATTTAAAACTTTGGATGGTCGCACATTGAACAAAGAATTTATTGATGCTAATGACTTTATTCGTCAACAAAACCTTGAAATTCCAGCAATTGATGATTCTGCAAAAGTAGTTGAAGTTCTTATCGATGAAAAACCTTATGATTTTACAGGTAATATTGCTGATTTGTACTTCAAATTAAACAAATAATCTATTTACAAACGAACTTAAGAAACAAAATGACCTTCTCAAACTAACTTTGAGGAGGTCTTGTGATAGTTGAATTAGAAATACAATTTAGTTAGGAGGAAATAAGATGAAAACTTTTAATTATGGTAAAGATGAATTACAAGCGCTTGACCTCTATCAGCCAAAAGAATGGAACGGAAAAACTTTAGTATTGATTCATGGAGGCGGTTGGTGGCAAGGAGACAAAGGCAAAGAAAAAGAAGTTGCCACAGGATTAGCTACCGAAGGTTATCAGGTTGCAGCTCTGAATTATCGTTTGGCCACACAAGCTAAAAATCTTTTTCCAACCCAAGATGAGGATGTTGAAGCTGCCTACACTTGGCTTCTTAAAAATATCCCAGATTTCAAGGCTGATAACATCGCTTTTATTGGTGGCTCAACAGGTGGACATTTAGCTGCTTATTTGGGATTGACAAAAGGTCGCCCCTTTGTCAGCCTGTCAGGACTTTTAGATTTAAAGGGATTCTATGAAAATCATAAGGAAACGATTCCTAAACAATTAATCATTGCTCCAGACTTACCCAGTAAGAAGATTGACCAAGCAGGAGCCAATGATTCTTACTATAAGTGGATTATCGAAAACTTACTGACGTCAATAAATGACGATAGTTTAGAAAAGGCCTCTATTTTTTCTAAAGTAACTAAAAAGAGTGGACCGGGCTTGCTTTGCAACTCAATGAATGAGCTTGTTCCTGCTTATGAACATCAAAAATTAGCAGAACTATTGCGACAAGAGCAAATTCCCGTAGAAACTTGCCTACTTAGCGGTTCACGACATGGGGAGGCTTATATTGATGACATTTGGCCTAATCTTTTAAACTTTTTGAAACGTTATATCTAATGATAAAAACAATCAACTCAGTAGTTGATTGTTTTTTAATTTATTTAGTAGAAGACTTTATCATTTCGATAAGCTTTATAATTTCATCAGTATGAAAATTGTTTGATTTATAGAGGGCATAAAAACCATTTTTAACTCCAGTATAGTGATAGTTATAATCTTTTTCAAAATATTTTAGAAAACGAGCAGAAATGAAAGTTGCACTATTTTTATTAATATTAATATTTGAGAGAGCATCTTGAGTCGACTCAACTGCAGTATAAGGTAAATGTGAAAATAATGGATTATTTTTTTCCAATATTTTGTAAACATCAATTTTACTTTTACTGACAATAAGGGAAGTAACTTCGCTTTCTAGTGGATTTTTACTGACAGAAATAATTTCATCATCAAAAATTTTTTTGACCGAAATATCTGCTGACAGAACGGGCTGACTAGAAGCACTAATCAATGCCAAATCACAGTAACCATTTTTCAATTCTGTCAGCGCATTAAAAGAAGAAGTGCTTTTGATAATTAAGTTAGCCTGATTAGTTTCATGATCGAAAATTTGAGGAATTACAAAATTTGTCATTAAAAAATTTCCTGAAATCCGGAGAACAGAAGAATTTTTTAAGAGTGATTCTGCGGAAACAATAGCGTTCTCAAAAAAGGAGCGAATAATTTCATAAAGCTGAATTCCAAGAGCTGTCAGCTGGATTCCCTGACCATTTTTTTCGATTAGGTGAACACCATAAGCAGACTCAAGTTTTTTGATTTGGCTACTGACAGCTGGCTGACTGATATAAAGTGCCTCGGCTGCCTTTGATATTGATTGAAATTTTGCGACATGATAAAAAATTTCAAGTTGATGTGTATTCATTGATGTCTATTTAACTTTCACTTGTAATTGATAGAAGTCTGATTAAGACCTTATAAACGATTGACATATTTTTCACCAATTTCATTGGCATATAATTCCATGACCTTAGTCCAAAAACTGCCCTCTTTATCGCCAGATTCACTAAAATATTGCTTCATTTTATTGATTTGATTTTCATTCATACGTTCATCTAACATGTTTCCTTGTTCGGTCAGATAAAGCTGTTTGATTCTTTTGTCATTTTCATTTGGCTTGAAATGAACCAATTCTTTTTCTTTTAAATCATTCATAGGACCGTTCAAAGCTTGTTTAGAAATATCAAGCACTTCAAGTAATTCATTAACGGTCAAGCCAGGAAGTCTTCCAATGAAAAATATAATTCGCCGATGTACTTGACGAATTCCGTAAGAAAGTACTAGGTCGTCCTCTTGTTTAATAAATGCACGGTATCCGAAGTAAAATAAAGCCAAATCTCTAGTAAAATTTAAGTTATCGTCTATTTCTGAGTTTTCTTTAGTCATAGCTCACTCCTTTTATTAGTCTATTATACTTGATAATTTAAATAAGTCAATATCGTTGACTTATTTAAAGAAAAGCGTTATTCTATAAATGTCAATTTGATTGACCAATATATAATAAAATACGGAGGAATGCGATGTATACAGTAGGAGATTACCTATTAGACCGATTACACGAGTTAGGAATTGAAGAAATTTTTGGAGTCCCTGGAGACTATAACTTACAATTTTTAGATCAAATTATTTCCCGCAAGGATATGAAATGGGTCGGAAATGCTAATGAATTAAATGCTTCATATATGGCTGATGGCTATGCTCGTACTAAAAAAGCTGCCGCATTTCTTACAACCTTTGGAGTAGGTGAATTGAGTGCAGTTAATGGATTAGCAGGAAGTTACGCCGAAAATTTACCAGTAGTAGAAATAGTGGGATCACCTACATCAAAAGTCCAAAATGAAGGAAAATTTGTTCATCATACGCTGGCTGACGGTGATTTTAAACACTTTATGAAAATGCACGAACCTGTTACAGCAGCTCGAACTTTACTGACAGCAGAAAATGCAACCGTTGAAATTGATCGAGTACTTTCTGCACTACTAAAAGAAAGAAAACCTGTCTATATCAACTTACCAGTTGATGTTGCTGCTGCAAAAGCAGAGAAACCCTCACTCCCTTTGAAAAAAGAAAATCCAACTTCAAATACAAGTGACCAAGAGATTTTGAACAAAATTCAAGAAAGCTTGAAAAATGCCAAAAAACCAATCGTGATTACAGGACATGAAATAATTAGTTTTGGCTTAGAAAAAACAGTCACTCAATTTATTTCAAAGACAAAACTACCTATTACGACATTAAACTTTGGAAAAAGTTCAGTTGATGAAGCTCTCCCTTCATTTTTAGGAATCTATAATGGTACACTCTCAGAACCTAATCTTAAAGAATTCGTGGAATCAGCCGACTTCATCCTGATGCTTGGAGTTAAACTCACAGACTCTTCAACAGGAGCCTTCACTCATCATTTAAATGAAAATAAAATGATTTCACTGAATATAGATGAAGGAAAAATATTTAACGAAAGCATCCAAAATTTTGATTTTGAATCCCTCATCTCCTCTCTCTTAGACCTAAGCGAAATAGAATACAAAGGAAAATATATCGATAAAAAGCAAGAAGACTTTGTTCCATCAAATGCGCTTTTATCACAAGACCGCCTATGGCAAGCAGTTGAAAACCTAACTCAAAGCAATGAAACAATCGTTGCCGAACAAGGGACATCATTCTTTGGCGCATCATCAATTTTCTTAAAACCAAAGAGTCATTTTATTGGTCAGCCCTTATGGGGATCAATTGGATATACATTCCCAGCAGCATTAGGAAGCCAAATTGCAGATAAAGAAAGCAGACACCTTTTATTTATTGGTGATGGTTCACTTCAACTTACGGTGCAAGAATTAGGATTAGCAATCAGAGAAAAAATTAATCCGATTTGCTTTATTATCAATAATGATGGTTATACAGTCGAAAGAGAAATTCATGGACCAAATCAAAGCTACAATGATATTCCAATGTGGAATTACTCAAAATTACCAGAATCATTTGGAGCAACAGAAGATCGAGTAGTCTCAAAAATCGTTAGAACTGAAAATGAATTTGTGTCTGTCATGAAAGAAGCTCAAGCAGATCCAAATAGAATGTACTGGATTGAGTTAGTTTTGGCAAAAGAAGATGCACCAAAAGTACTGAAAAAAATGGGTAAACTATTTGCTGAACAAAATAAATCATAATTTATAAATAGTAAAAAACATTAGGAAATACCTAATGTTTTTTTGTTGACTAAATCAATCCCTCTTTCTTTAGAAAACCTTAGTTTCTCAAAGACAACTTAATTAAGCCTGCCAAATATAAACTAGAGAAGTTGGAAGAAAATTCCATTTGCGGAAGAGTTCCTTTAGGAAAAATCTCTCTGAGTTCATCCTTTATCTTGTCTATATTTAAGAGTTTCTCCCAAACCTGAGGAATAAAGATGATTAATTGATGAGGGGCATACATTGCGATAATTGTTTGAATCGAATCAAATACTTTTAGATAAATCTCGTTTTGACTCAATGGAAATTCAGCAGTTCTAAAAGTAGGGAGATATTTTATTTCCCCACTGATATTATTGCTTCCTTTAAAAATAGTTTGATTAATAATCAAAGAAGAACCCGGCGGAAATTTTTCTGGAAAATAAACGCCTGATAAAACTTTATTCTCCTCTAAAGCATAGCCTAGAGTAGCGGCATTAATATCATTTTCGATAATGGTTTCAATCTGAGTTGAATCTCTAATTTCTTTAGCGAGATTAATATTTTTAAGCGGTGAAAAATCCATAATACGTAATTCTCCATCAATCTCAACCCCAGTAATACCACAAGTAATTAAAACGATTTGAGGAAAAACACTTCTAAAATGATTAATATTAAGCAGAAGTTCGTCTAAATTATGTGTCTTTAAATTTTTTTGTTCAATGACATTTCCCAGAAGATCGACAATATGATAATTGACCACTAAATTTTTATCATTTTCGATAAATTGAAGGATTAGTATTAACTCCTTAGTAGCATTAAATTCATAGGCTGTTGCGAAGCGACCGCCAGTTTTAGCATGTTTATCAAGAGATATAATGGTATCACTTTCAATCAGTTCCACAATAAGTTTATTAATTGTAACAACACTGAGTTGAGTCCCATCTGATATTTGACGAATTGTAAGTGGTAAATGAGCATTTTTAATGTAATCAGAAATCAACTCCTTATTGTGTTCTTTGATATTTTTAGGTTTATAGGCTTTCATAATTCTCCTTATATGATCATTTTTCAAAATAAAAACGCTTTACTAATTTTGATAAAAAAGATATAATGAAATCAACTTATTAAAGTTTGTTAATAAAGTTTATTTAAAAAAATCGGCCTGCTCTTATTATTCTTAATAAAAGGAGCAATCATTGCCATTAGAATCATTATACCACTATTTTTAAAAGATTATCCAGCAATTGGATAAAGCTAGCTAGAAAATGGAGAAACAGAATGCACATCGAACACGTAGCGATTTATGCTGAGGATATTGAAAAAATAAAAGCTTTTTATGAAAAATATTTTAATGTCACTTCAAGTGATTTATATCATAATCAAAAAACAAGCTTCAAATCTTACTTTTTAACCTTTGACTCAGGAAGTCGAATGGAAGTCACAACAAAAAAATTCTTATCAAATAGAATTGCTGAGAGTTTAGGATATGCCCACATCGCCATTGCAGTAGGTGATAAACAAGCAGTAGATGAGTATGCTGAAAGATTTGTAAAAGATGGTTATCCATTACTCAATGGTCCTCGTACTACGGGAGATGGCTATTATGAAGCAGTTATTCAAGATCCTGAGGGAAATTTGATTGAACTCACGACAACGCTAGATGAAGAACATCAAAAATAGAGAGTGGGTAAGGAGCTTTGGCAGTTGATTTTGATTATCAAGAGATGTTGTTAGGTAACTTATACCTTGCTGGCAATATTTTGCCAGAAAACAAATCTATCCACGGCAAGAAGATTATCCAAAAAATCAATAATACTCCGATTGAAGAAAAAGAAACAATCGTTGCTTTAGAGCGACAAGTTTTTGGGAAAACAGGGGACAACCTTTATGTAACTCCCCCGTTTCAAGTGGATTATGGCAGACACGTAGAAATTGGAAATAATTTCTATGCAAATATGGATTGTATTTTCTTAGATGTTAATAAAATAAAGATTGGCAATAATGTTATGGTGGGTCCACGTGTCAGTTTTTATACGGCAGGTCATCCAATAGATCCTCAAATTAGAATAGAAGAACTTGAATTTGGATTGCCTATCACGGTTGAAGATAATGTATGGATTGGTGGGAGTGCCACTATCCTTCCAGGAGTGACCATTGGTAAAAACTCAATCATTGCTGCGGGCGCAGTAGTTACGAAAGATGTTGCAGCCAATACAATTGTCGGAGGAAATCCAGCTCAGCTTATCCGAGCAATCAATGAAGAGGACAAGCGCTATTGGAACAAGAAAAAAGAAGAATATCAATCAAGATTAAAAGAAAAATAGAAATAAATCAATATATTTTTTAAATTGGAGATAATATATGATTAAAGCAATCGCCGTGGATATGGATGGGACCTTTCTTAATTCAAATAATGACTACGACAGAGAAGCATTCCTTGAGCTCTTTAAAAAATTAAAAGCGAAAGAAGTGAGGTTTGTGGTAGCAAGTGGAAATCAGTACGCTCAAATAAGTTCTTTTTTCCCAGAAATTTGGCGAGAAATAACATTTGTCTCAGAAAATGGCGGACTCGTATTTGAAAAGGGAAATTTATTAATAAAAAAGACCATTGCTAAGCCAATTATTCAGGATACTTTGACTCTTTTAGAAAAGACTTCCTACAAAGTTGGAATTATTCTTTGTGGTGTACAATCTGCCTATATCCTCAAGAGCGAAAATGCTGACTTGAAAAAAGAAGCAGCAAAATACTATTTTGCACTCAAAGAAATCGATTCATTTCAAGACCTTCCAGATGATGAATGGGTAAAAATCGCCCTTCATTTAGAGGATAAAAATGCTTTTTCGATTATTGATTTAATGAATGAAAAGAATAATTCTCAACTAAAAGCCGTATATAGTGGACATGGAAGTGTTGATTTGATTGCAAACGAAGTAAACAAAGGGAACACACTTAAGCAATTATTGAATCAAAGGGAAATTAAGCCCGAACAATTTCTAGCTTTTGGTGATAGCAATAATGATTTAGAAATGTTAGAGCTCGCAGGCTATAGTTATTCTATGGCTAATGCAAGTGAACAAGTGAATCAAGTTGCAAAATATCAAGCACCATCAAATGATGAGAACGGAGTAATTTCTACTATCAATGCTTTATTTGATAAATTAGGCTAAAACTTTATGAAGTGGAAGGAACAAGTAAAAACCACTTCATTCTAAGGCAGTAAACTTAAGAGTAAATAATTGATATTATAATGAACAACTATAATTTTGATCTCCTATAGAAACATTATTGTAGAGCTCTCACCAAGCACAAGGACATTATAATGATCTAAGTAGCAATAAATCTTGTCTTCAATTTGATTTACTGTCTTAAAATGAAGTGGCTAGCTTTTAACTCAGATTCCTGAACAAAGAAATACTAATAAAAGAAAGATAATAATATGATTAAACTTGTACTTACAGATTTAGATGGTACTTTCTTAAACAAAAGCGGTAGTTTTGATCAGTCTTACTACGAGAAGGTAAAGACAATGATGGATCAGAATAATGTTATTTTTGCCCCCTGTACTGGTAAACAATGCGAGCGGGTTGAAGAACTCTTTGATACGGATATTTCTAAAAATATCTGGATATTGGGTGATAGTGCAACACGAATTAAACATGAAGGTAAATATATTTATGAGTCCTTATTACCAAACAAGTTAGGCCTTCAAATTATTGAAAAACTAGAAAATATTGCATCAGATCATATTATTATCGCTTGTACCCCAACCGCTGCCTATATCAAGTCAACGGTCTCTAAAGAGGACGCTCAAAAAATAAGAAAGTCATATGCTGTTGTCAAAAAGCAGGAAGATTTACAAAATATTGAGGAAGACTTTGTAAAAATAACCGTTTTTGATCAAAAACTGAGAGCATTTGAAAATGTTAAAGAGCTGTCCGAATTTGAAGCTCAAGCCTATATCGTGGCCTCAGAAGCAGCATGGATTGATATTTCCAACTATAATGTCCACAAAGGAACCACCGTTCAAGCACTACAACATATTCTTGGGGTAACAAAAGAAGAAACAATTGCCTTTGGTGATGGACTCAATGATATTGAACTATTAGAAGCCGCTGGCTGTAGCTTTGCCGTTAATAATGCTTTTGACACCGTAAAAGAAAAAGCTGATTTCATAACAAAATCAAATGAAGAGAGTGGTGTTCTTCAAACAATTGAGAAGTTGTTACTTTTACAAAAATGAAATGAATCATAGATTTAAGTTAACTGATTAAAATGCAAAGGACAATAATACCTATTGTCCTTTTTTATGTTTTATTATTAAAGATTATCTACTACATTACTTTTGATAGCAAGACTCATAACTTTTACTTATATCTGCTTAATTAAAATGTATTTTTAAAAAACTATTTATTTTACTAAAATAATTTTTGAGGTAAAAAAATGCTAGAAATTTATTTAATACGACATGGACAAACAAAGTGGAATCTTGAAAAGAAAATGCAAGGTTCACTCAATTCTGACTTGACAGTTGAAGGAGTTAAACAAGCAGTATCATTAGGTAAAGAGCTGAATAAACACTATTTTGATCATATTTACTCAAGTACAAGTCCTAGAGCTCTGGAAACTTCTCGACTAATATTTGGTGATGAAAAGAAAACTTCATCAGATTTGCTAGGTGAAATCGCTATGGGCACGTGGGAAGGAAAAACTTATCAAGAAATTGAAAAACTCGCCCCTCTAGAATGGAATAATTTCTTTAATCATCCCTTTAATTACTTTCCATCTAAAGATGGTGAATCCTTTGCTCAACTTGAAGCCAGACTAAAAGTTTTTATCAAAGAAGAAGGACTCAGGGACCGCTCAGGCAAAATCGCAATCGTCTCTCATCGCATAACGATTAGAATGTTGATTTCTCTCTTATTAAACAACAAAGAACTTTATGGTGAGATGGACCTTAGCTCGACATCATTGAGCATTATAGAAGTAGAAAATAAAAAAGCAAAATTAAAGCTCTTAAACTCTACGGCACACTATTAATAATAAAAAATCAAATCAGAAAATGATTTGATTTTTTTATCAATATTATCGAAGAAATAAAATCCCAATTCCGATAAAAACAAGTAGATAGAGAAAATTTAAAAGTGTAAAAAGGCCGAAAAATTTCAAGGTAGATTGATCTTTAACATTCAATTGATATTGCCTTAAGGCTAGCAAGTTTGCCAAAGAAGCCATTAGAGTTCCTAAACCACCGATTGTCACTCCCAAGTATAAAGGAGAAAGGTGTCCGGTAAATTTCGATAGTAAGACCGCAGCAGGAACATTGCTGATGACCTGACTAGATAAGATAGAGGTAAAGAAAATAGAGAGGTCATTATTCATCAGCTGATGAAGCCAGTCATGAATCAAAGGAATACGCCCAAGCGCGCCAACAATAATAAAGAAATTGATAAAAGTTAAGATGATTCCATAATCCACTTCTTGATAAACTTTTTTCTCGATAAGATAAGCACAGACCAAGCTTGCAATTAAAGAAATCCAAACAGGAATCAAGGCTAATACGCCCAAAAGTACAATTAAGGTCGTGAATCCTAACAAGTAAAGGTTTCTTTTTTTGATAGAAAATGCCTTGTTTTTTAGCTGTTTGACAGTTTTCTTTGAAAATAATAAGGCGCATAAAAATAAAGTCAATAAGCTGACCAATCCTAAAGGTATGGAGAGTTTGAAAAAGTCTAAAAGTTTTAAATGATAATAAGAGACCAAATACAAATTTTGAGGATTTCCAATAGGTGTAATCGCACTACCTAAGTTGGCATAAATGGTCATCAAACTAATCAAGCCAATTTTAGGTAACTTCACCTTTCGGTCAATATTAAAAACAATCGGCACCAAAGTTAAAATCGCCACATCATTCGTAAAAAACATCGAACCAAAGAAAGACAAAAGCAGCACCACTAAAGCCACTTGTCTCAAGTTTTGACATTTATCAATAATAAAGGCTGCAAAATATTTTAAAATACCAAGAATTTCAAAAATAGAAATAAGAATAATCAAGCTCAAAAGAGCCAAAATGGTTTTCAAATCAATATCAGAAGCTCTGACCGTCCCAAAAATAAGAGAAAAAAGCGCTAAAGCGAAAGTAAATAAAAAAGTTTTATCAGAAAAAATACGTTTTAGAGTAGTAGTCATAGAGGTTCCTCACAAAGGAGTTATTTTAATTTATTTTAGCATAAAACTAACATCTGTTATTCTTTTTAAAACTACAAGATTTAACTGTTTCTAGTAAAAAGATTATTTTTGTTGTGAGCCGCCAAACATTTTATAAGCTCTTCCTCACTATTAAGATAATTATAAACTGTAACGAAAACATTGACCATCTAAATTTAGTATTTGCTCTATTTTATAGCCTATAAGCATCGTTATTATGATATAATTTTAAAAGATTCATTTACAAAGAACTGAAAGGAATGCAGTTATGACTTTTTCTTATAAAAGACTTTGGAAGCTGTTGATAGATAGGGAACTCAGCAAAAAGCAATTAGCTGAACTTGCTGGGATTAGCCAATACACCGTGAATAAACTAAATAAAGGCGAATCGGTGACGACCGAAACATTATCTAAGATTTGCGATGCATTAAAATGTAAGATAGAAGATATTTGTGAAGTAGAAAGTAGCAAAAAAGAAGATTCAACTCAACTGGGGGAACAAGCGTGATTACATCAGAAGAAATTAAAAGCAGACTATGGGACGGAGCGACGGAACTTCGTGGCTCAATGGATGCCAGCCGTTACAAGGACTATATGCTTGGCTTAATGTTTTACAAATTTTTAAGTGATAAAACCTTAGAGACATTTAGAAATACTGCGGGCTTAGGCAGAATATCAGAATCAGAGTTAGTCGAAGAGTACACCCAAAATCGTGAAGAATTAGGGGAAGAACTGGATAAGATGATTCAACAGGTCTTGGGCTACTTTGTAGCACCTGAATATTTGTATCAAAAATGGGTAAAGGATATCAACACAGGGGATTTTGAAGTTCAAAAAGTAACGGATAGTTTAAACAATTTTGAAAAGACTATTGCCGTAACAGGTGACTCCGATGATTTTAAAGGTCTTTTCTCAAGTTCAACTTTAGACTTGACTGATACTGCTTTGGGTAGCAACTTAAATGAACGTAACAAAAGCATTAAAGCCCTAATCAATCTATTTGCTGACCTTGATATGGTTGCTTTGCAAAAGAGTGATGTGCTTGGTGATGCATACGAATATCTGATTGGTCAGTTTGCCATGGAATCAGGAAAAAAGGCCGGAGAATTCTATACGCCAAGACAAGTTTCAGAAATAATGGCGCAAATTGCAGCTAAGAACTCAAACATCCAATCGATCTATGACCCAACCGTTGGTTCTGGTTCACTTTTATTAACCGTGGGAAAACATCTGAGCAAAGAAGTGCAAAAAGATTTATCTTACTATGGTCAAGAAAAAAATACAGCCACTTATAACCTGACACGTATGAACTTGCTCTTACATGGGGTACGTCCAGAAAAGATGACGGTAAGAAATGCGGATACTCTATCTCATGACTGGCCTGAAGATCCGAGTCAAGCAAATGTTGGGGTACAGTTTGATGCGGTTGTTATGAACCCACCATACTCACTCAAGGATTGGAATAAAGCTGGCTTAAAAGTTAGTGACCCTCGCTTTGAGATTGCAGGGACATTACCACCTGATTCTAAGGGAGACTTTGCTTTTCTTTTGCATGGCCTTTTCCACTTGGGAACAAATGGTACAATGGCGATTGTCTTGCCTCACGGTGTGCTTTTTAGAGGTGGCTCAGAAGGTGATATTCGTCAAAGACTTTTAGAGAAAAATCAAATTGATACCATCGTTGGCTTGCCGAGCGGAATGTTTACCAATACGGGTATTCCAGTAATCGTGATGGTTATGAAGAAAAATCGTCCAGTTGGAGAACCCGTTTTAATCATTGATGCATCTCGTGGTTTTGTCAAAGTTGGCAAGCAAAACGTTCTACAAGAAAAAGATATTGCCAAAATCGTAGATACTTATTCATCACGTAATGAGATTGAAGGCTATAGCCACCTAGCGACTCATGAGGAAATTATTGCTAACGAGTGGAATATGAACATCCCTAGATACGTGGAAGCTGATAATGATGAGATTGCTCAAGATGTAGATGCGCATTTATATGGTGGAATTCCTAAGTCCAACATCGATGAACTGTTGGTATTAAATAAGAGTGTTCCCGAAGTGATAAACTCATCATTTGAAGTATTGCGTGAGGGCTACCTGATGCTAAATAAGAGCATGGAGCAACTGACGGAAGAAGTTATCAATGCCCCACAAGTTTTGGCAAAGAACGATAAGTTGAGAAAGATTGCTGAAAGTTTCGTTGCTAAGTATTGGGATATTCTCCGTCAGGTCAATCTTGATAGTGATTTGACTAGTCTCATGTCAGAAATGCTTTCTGAGATAAAGGAAGAGGTTTCTAGTATTGAATTTGTAGACGCATATAGTGCTTACCAAATCGTGGCTGAAATCTGGAAAGACAGTCTGACTAAAGACAGTGAATTGATTGCAGCAAGTGATTTTTATACCATTGGTCGTACACGTGAGCCAAATATGGTAACAAAAGGATCAGGCAAGAACAAACGCCAAGAGCAAGATGGCTGGATTGGTATGCTTGTGCCAAATGAATTGATAGCCAAACGTCTTTTTGCTTCAGAACAAGAAGAAATCGAAGAATTGAAAAATAAAGCTCAAGAAATTGACAGCGAATTGTCTGAGCTTGTAGAAGCTGCCAAAGTCGAGGACTCTGAAGAATATGAGGCCCTTTACGAATCGCTCAAGAAAAATGAGGATGACGAGCCACAGGATGCTTTTGAAGCTAAAACGATCAAGGCTGAGCTGAAAATAGCAGAAAAAGGAACATCTGAATTTGAATGGCTAAAACGTGTTGAAAAACTTCTAGCGGATAAAAGTTCAACGAATAAGTCCGTCAAAGAAAAAGAAAAACAACTCAAAGAAGCGGTTGAAGTAAGAATCGAAAACCTGACAAATGAAGAGATTGATATGCTAGTGTTTGAGAAGTGGTTTGCGGGTACAGTAGATGCCCTTGTAGGGCTAGTTGAAAAACCTTTGCGCGCAGAGCTTTCGAAGATCGCCCTTCTTGAAAATCGTTATGCTCAAACATTCAATGAAATTGATGCACAAGTTTCAGAGCTAGAAAAAGCCTTTGAAGCCCTTGCGAGTGAATTGGTGGTGAATCAATGAGTGAAAATAAAAAATTAGTACCTAAAAGACGTTTTAAGGAGTTTCAAAATACTGACGCTTGGGAACAGCTTGAGTTGGGGGAAGTTGCTGAAAACTTTGAATATGGTTTGAATGCGGCAGCTATTGATTATGATGGGATAAATAAATATCTCCGAATAACTGACATTGATGATTCAAGTCGTGAATTCGATAAGTCATCACTTACTTCTCCTAAAATTAATTTAGATAAGGCAGGTAACTACCTACTTAAAGAGGGAGATCTTCTTTTTGCAAGAACTGGAGCAAGTGTTGGTAAGACCTATCAATATAGGGAGTCCGATGGTAAAATATACTATGCCGGGTTCTTAATTAGAGCTAGAATTCTTTCTAATTTTGATTCAATATTTATTTTCCAAAACACACTAACAAAAAGGTATAAGAACTTTGTTTCTATCACTTCTCAACGTTCCGGACAGCCAGGAATAAACGCACAAGAGTATGCAAGTTTTGAATTTTTTGCTCCCAAGATAAAAGAACAAGAGAAAATTGGGGAGTTCTTCGCCACCCTCGACCAAACCATCGCTTTTCAACAGCGAAAGCTTGAGAAGATGAAGTCGATGAAATCGGCTTATTTGTCAGAAATGTTTCCTGCTGAAGGTGAGCGTAAGCCAAAACGCCGTTTTCCAGGCTTTACTGATGATTGGGAACCGCGTGAGTTAGGAAAGACTAATACATTCTTTACCGATGGTAATTATGGGGAATCATATCCCAAGGAATCAGATATGTCTGATTCTATAAGTGGAGTACCATTTCTACGTGGAAGTGATTTTAAAGATGGTTACCTAGATTCATCTGAAGCTAATTTCATTACAAAAGAAAAGCATTCAAAATTAACCTCAGGTCATATTCAGACAGATGATATAGTTTTGGCTGTCAGAGGATCTCTAGGGACGTTGGGGTACGCCACTGAAGCAAATCAAGGATGGAACATCAATTCGCAATTAGCAATAATCAGAACTGATAAACAGGAACTTTTAGGATCTTTCTTAGTACAATTTCTCCTTAGTGGAAAAGGTCAGAATGAATTACTTTCACGAAATACAGGCTCAGCATTGAAGCAATTGCCAATAAAACAGTTGAAAGACATTCCTGTTCCTATTACTTCAATTGAAGAACAATTAAAGATTGGACAGTTCTTTACCAACCTTGACCAAACCATTGCTTTTCAACAGCAAAAGCTTGAAAAGCTGCAAAATATCAAAAAAGCATACCTCAATGAGATGTTTATTTAGGAAAGGAGCGTAAGCTTGTGAGTAATGCACCTAAAGATGCGAGTGAAAAAGCCTATCAAGAGAACTTTGTAGCTGAACTGGCAAAGTTTAAATGGCAAACACCTGACTTTTTGAATGGTAACAAGCAAAAAGTTACCGTTCAAAGCCTCATTGATAACTGGCGAAGTGAGCTCAATCGCTTGAATAATGACCAGCTTGAGGGGATTCCTTTGACAGACGGAGAGTTTGCTCAAGTGCTGTCAAAAGTTGGGCAAATTAGCAACTCCTACGAGGCAGCTAAAGTGTTGGCGATGGAGGAAGGAAAAGGCAAGATTGACGGCATCTATCGAGATAGCCATCCGCAAGTCACTCGTAAGCAAATCACGCTAACCATCTTCAAAAAAGCAGAGGTACGTGGCGGAGAATCAAGCTATCAGGTGGCGCGTGAAGTGGAGACGCCTAATGGCAATCGCTTTGACATTGTGCTTTTAATCAATGGCTTGCCACTGATAAATATCGAGCAAAAGCGGACAGACAAGTCGATTGATGAAGCTTTTGGACAATTCCAGCGCTATTACCGTGATGGCGAATATACCAATAACTTCATGGCCTTTTCACAGATGATGGTGGTTACGACAGAAATCGAAACGCGCTACTTTGCCACACCAAAAACTGTTAATGACTTCAATCCTGCCTTTGTATTTCACTGGTCAGATAGAGATAATAAGCGCATCAATGACTGGAAAAAGGTGGTAGAACACTTTTTGATGATTCCAATGGCGCACCAAATGGTGGGTGATTACTTGGTGATTGATGAAGCCAAAGAAGAAGAGAATCGCAGGCATATGCTCATGCGCCCTTATCAAGTTTATGCTCTTCAATCCATAGAAGGGGCAGCCTTTGGTTGGGATAATGACGAAAAGATTCCGCATGGCGGCTTTGTTTGGCACACCACTGGTTCAGGGAAAACAATCACCAGCTTTAAGACGGCCCTATTCCTATCTACAAGAGCGGGTTTTGATAAAGTGATTTTCCTCGTTGACAGAAGAGAGTTAGATAGTCGTACAGGGGAAAATTTCAAAGCATACGCTGCCTATGAACCGATAGATGTCGATGATACCCGCTCAACTTATCAATTGAAAAAGAAACTCGGGAATGTAAAAAATGGCATTGTCGTAACAACTACTTTTAAGCTTAATAATCTGATTGATGATCTGAAAAAGAATCAAGACTATAGTCTTTCAGAGAAAGGCTTTGTTTTTATCATCGATGAAGCCCACCGCACAACCATGGGACAAATGATGGGAAATATCAAAGATTATTTCAGAAAAAATGGTTTGTTCTATGGCTTCACAGGGACACCCCTCTTTGATGAAAATAAGGTCAAAGGCAAAATCAATAAAAAGAGTGAACTCATCAATACGACTGAAAAACTCTTTGGGCCTGAACTTCATCAATATACGATAGACCAAGCGATTTCTGACGGGAACGTCCTCGGTTTTCATGTGGATTACATCAATACGGGTGAATTCAAGAGTTATGAAGATTTGCGCGACCAACTGTTGGATAAAGCTTTAATAGAAAATCCAGATGTCAATAAAAAAGAGCTTGAACGTAAATATGCAGTGATGTCCGAGCTAGAAGTGGAAAAAGAAGCAGCTAAGCAGGAAGTTTTGATCTATCAAGATGAAACGCATATTCCACGTGTAGTGACAGAGATTTTGGAAAATTGGGAAAGTCAATCCCAAAATCGTGAATTTAATGCAATTTTGACAGTTGCTCGTAAAAAGCGTGTCATTGCCTATTATAAAGAATTTAAAAAACAGTTGATTGAGCGTGATGAAAGTCTTAATATTGCCATGACTTTCAGCTTTGGCAACGAAAATGATCCAGAAAATCCAGCACCAAAAGAAGCGGCGATGATGTTTAAGGATTATAGCCAATATACAGGTATTGAATATATAGCTGGTGACAAGAAACATGGAGAAGATGCCTACTTTGAAGATGTGGTTGAGCGTGCAACACGTGGCGGGAGCGGACGAAATCCTAAGAATATTGACCTCGTAATTGTAGCAGACCAGCTTTTAACGGGCTATGACTCTAAACGCTTGAATACATTATATGTAGATCGCCCTTTGATGTTGCAAGGCCTGATTCAAGCTTACTCGAGAACAAACCGAGTATTTGGAGCGACTAAGGAATTCGGAACGATTATTAACTTCCAGTATCCAAGAATCACCGAAGAGTTTGTAAATGATGCCCTAAAACTTTATGGTAGTGGCGGAAAAAGCAGTCGGGTAATCGTTGACCATTATGAGGTTGCAGTGAGTAAGTTAAATCACTTGCTCGGTGAGTTGGTATTGACTTTGTCAAAACCATCGGAGTGGGCTGAAATAAAAGATGATGACGATAAGAAAGAAGAATTTAAAATCGCTTTCTTTGCAGCAAGCGACCAGATGAATTTAGTGCAACAATATTATGAATATCAGTGGAATGATGAAACTTTTGGCATGACTGAGCATACTTGGCTTCAGCATATCGGTGCCTATAAGAACCTTTTTCCTAGACCAGAAGGACCAGGATCCGGACCTCAGCCCATAAAACAACTTCAAGGTAAGACAAAGCTGACCAATACTCAAGTAATTGATGCTGCTCATATCTTAAGTTTAATCGATGCAAGAATAGGTTCTACAGATGGAATTCAGACAGTTGATGAGGAAACAAAACGGATTATTTATGAGCAGATTCAAGAACTTAGTAACATGGGGGAGGCAGTAACTGCTGATTTACTCCGTGAGTTTGTAGAAGATGAGCTTTTTACAGGACATCTATCTTCAAGAATCAACTTTGATGAGGCGTTCGATAACTGGAAAAAAGAGAAGCTCCAAGTAGAGATAGAAAAATTCGCGGATTATTGGGGAATTCAAGATATTGATACTCTTAATAGGTCTGTAAATTTGTATTCCGATAGTCAGCCTGAAATCATTCCTTACATTGAAGAAATAAATAATAGCGTTAACCATGAAATCGCTCTAAATAAAGAGAATAAAGGTCGGCTAAAACACATTATTGAGTTAGGAAAAGCCCTCCCTAACTGGATGCATGAAATAAAAAGTCGATTATCATAAAAAGAATAAATACGAAAAAGGACAGGAGAAATAATTCTTTTGTCCTTTTTTTATTTTTCATGTTCCTTTTACTAAAAACCCCAAACACAACATTTCCCAGTTCACATCGCAAGAAAAATCAGAAAACCAAATCATGAAAGCGCTATATTTATTTTTAGATAAAAACTTGTATATAAGTTTTGTAATAAACGAAAGAGATAAACCATGAAATCATCTATCTTTATTCCATATCTTCTAAGAGATGGCGCAATCTTACTAAGAAATCAAGAAAACCATTTCTGGGGATATACGGGTTCAGAACAGGAAGTCACATTGTCGTATGAAGAGATAATTTTAAAAACTAAATCTGATGAAAAAGGCTATTTCGATTTTATTCTACCAGCACACGAAGTAAGTGAGAGCATTGAGTTTAAAATTTCAACCGTTGATGTAGAAATTATTCTCAAAGATATTTGTTTTGGTGACGTATTCCTGCTTGGTGGTCAATCCAATATGCAACTTTGGATGGAACGTCTCAAAACACGCTATCCTGATGAGATAGAACGGGCAAAAAATCCTTGGATTCGCTATTTTGAGGTACCACAAGAGCCTTCTTTTGATAACATTAAAACAGAATTAACATCAGGACAATGGAAAAGAGCAATTGGCAAAGATTTAAAGAACTTGTCAGGGATAGGATATTTTTTTGCTAAACAAAAATATGAAGAAGACCAAGTGCCAGTTGGAATCATCTGTACAGCAGTGGGAGGAAGTCCAATCAATGCTTGGTTGAACCAAGAAGTTTTGAGAGAACTTAACTTACTTCCTGATTACTATACTGAGTTAAAAAATACCGATTATCATGAAAAACTTAAAAAATCAGATGAAAGATATCAAGAAAACTATCAAAAGCTATTTGAAATGAATGATATTGGAGTTGAAGAAAATTGGCAAAATAGTGATTTCAACGATGAAGATTGGAGTAGGGTTTACTTGAATAAAAGTTGGCCACAACATTATCAAAATCCAGGTTCCGTCTGGTTAAGAAAGCAATTTAACGTTCCAACTCATTTGATTGGTAAAAAGGCTCTATTAAATCTAGGTACAATGATTGATGCAGATGAAACATTTGTTAATGGTCAAAAAGTTGGAGGAATAGATTATCAGTACCCTCCAAGAATATATGAAATAGAAAATTTATCAGAAGTATTAACTATAGCTATTCGATTAAAAATTTATCAACTACAGGGAGGTGTCACACAAACTAAAGAACATATTATTAGTACAGAAGGAGAAATAATAAATCTTGATGATTCAGAGGGATGGAAAATTAAACGAGCCAGTTATTTTCCTGAACGAAAAGCACAATATTTTCCTCAATATGAACCGACAGGCCTTTTTAATGGAATGATTTCTCCATTATCAAAATTAAAAATTTCAGGAATTTTTTGGTATCAAGGAGAAAGCGATTCACATGAATATAGTAGCTATGGAATGAAGTTTAGTAAATTAATTCAAGAATGGCGAGAAATTTTTAATAACCAAAAAATTCCGTTTATTTTTGTTCAACTTCCTAATTGTAGTGAAAAATTTGGAGGTAAGCATTGGGCTGAGTTACGTGAAGAGCAAGCTAAATCTTTGAATTTGAATTATACGGGAATGGTTGTAAGTATTGGAGATGGTGAATCGGACGATTTGCACCCAACAAATAAAAAGGTCATCTCTGAAAAAATTTATCAATGCTACAAACAGATAAACAATGGACACATTTGGGGTTACTGTAGCGGACCACGCGCCACGAAGGTAAATCAAGTTGGGAATAACTTATTTGTTTCTTTTCAAACTTATGGGAAAAAATTAAAGCTGAGAAATCATGTGTTTCTTGAAGTATTTAGAAATGGAAGAATAGAGAAGTTATCAAATGTTGAACTGATAGGTAATCAGATTAAAATTATTCTGCCTGCTGGCTTAGAATTGATAGGCTCAGATATTACTTATAACTGGTCTAATAATCCTCAAGTATTAATTACTGATGATATAGACCATGCAGCTGCTCCATTCAAACTTAAAATTAGCTAAAAAATATACAAATGCACTGAAAAAATCAGTTCATTTTAGAAAGAAATTTTTTATATGAAATCTATTAAAAAATATTGGCAGCTATATTTAATTGTAGCCATACCAACAGTCTATCTATTAGTTTTTCGCTATATTCCGATGATAGGAAATGTGATTGCTTTTAGAACTTACTTACCGGGAGGTTCTGTCTTTGGGCAGGAATGGGTTGGACTCAGATATTTCCAGATGTTTATTGGAGATGCAACTTTTTGGCAAGTTTTTCTTAATACGCTCTCTATTGGAATTTGGACATTGATTTTTACTTTTCCTTTACCTATTATCTTCGCTCTCTTGTTAAATGAAGTTAAAAATAGGATTTTTAAAAAATTCATTCAAACAGCCTCATATCTTCCCTATTTTTTATCAATCGTTATTATAGCTGGGATGATTTTAGATTTTACGTCAAGCGGTGGTTTTATTAATAATGCCATTCATTTCTTTGGTGGAAGTCGTATTCTCTTTATGCAAGATCCAAAATGGTTCCAACCGATTTATGTCATTTCTCAAGTATGGCAAACCTTAGGTTGGGGTTCAATTCTGTATTTGGCAGCTTTGACAAATATTGACGATACGCTCTATGAAGCAGCTAAAATGGATGGAGCTAATCGTTGGCAACAAATGCTTCATGTCACTCTTCCTGGAATTTTACCTACAATTATTACGATGCTCGTTTTAAATGTTGGTTCTATTTTAGGAGTTGGCTTTGAAAAAGTACTCCTCCTTCAAAATCCTTTGGTTTACTCAACAGGAGATGTTGTTTCTACTTATCTTTATCGTGTAGGTATTCTTTCGTCAAACTTTTCTTATGCGACAGCGATTGGTATTTTTGAAGCAATTATTGGTTTGGTTCTAGTATTAGGTTCTAACAGAATTTCTGCGAAGATTACCAAAACTTCACTATGGTAAGGAGGATAGAATGAAAGATAGTATCGGTTATAAAGTTTTCAAAGCGATTAATGCAATTGTTCTGATATTGATTGTCATTGCAACAGTTTATCCTTTTTGGAATGTTGTTGTTCAATCATTTTCAAGTGAAAATGCAATCACAGCTGGAAATGTGGTTTTAACACCCGTTGGTTTCAATTTAGAAACTTATAAGTATGTTATGAATGACCCGATTTTCTGGATTAATTATAAAAATACAATTATTTATACGGTTGTAGGAACAGCAATTTCTCTATTTCTAACAACGACACTTGCTTATGTCACGTCAAAGAAGTATTTACCAGGACGTAGATTTTTCATTGGGTTGTCTGTATTTACTATGTTTTTTGCTGGAGGATTGATTCCAAACTACTTATTGATTAAATCATTAGGTTGGATGAATACGATGTGGGCAGTTACTGTTCCAGGAGCATTATCTATTTTCAATATGTTGATTATGAAGTCTTTCTTTGAATCAATGCCAGATGCCTTAGAAGAAGCAGCGATTATTGATGGAGCAACTCCATTTCAAATTTTAATGCGAATCATCTTGCCATTATCCAAACCAATATTGGCAACCATGGTTTTATTCTATGCCGTCGGTGCATGGAATGCTTGGTTCGGTGCTTTCCTCTACATGGACAATAAAAATCTCTTCCCTGTTTCGGTTTATTTACGAAATCTGGTCAAAGGGGCAACGGGTGCCGAGGCGCAAAGTGCGGATGAACAGAGTCAGGTGAGCTCAAATATTAAGGCAGTAACCATGGTCTTAACCGTATTACCTGTACTTGTTGTTTATCCATTTTGTCAAAAATATTTTGTTAATGGAATTATGATTGGTTCTGTTAAAGGGTAAATTTAGTTAGTTTCTTGAATTACAACTGTGAAGTTTTAATTCAGATTATATAAATACATAAGGAGCACAAGAATGAAATCTTGGAAAAATTTATTGGTTGGAGCGGCAGTGATTGGCGCTTCAGTGATGTTGGTCGGCTGTTCATCTAACAGTAAATCAACATCAGGTGCAAAAAAAGATGGTTCAATTAATATGTCGAGCCAAAAAGGTTATATGAAAGACTTCAAGGCTGATGAAACTTTTAAAGCAACTTCAGCATTAAATCTTTCAATGATGTATCGAGATTCACCAAATTATCCAGTTAAAAACAGTTGGATGTTGTGGTCTGAACTTGAAAAAAATCAAAATATCACTTTCAAAAGAACAGATATTCCTTTATCTGATTACCCACAAAAACGTTCGACTTTGATTGCAGCAGGTCAAACTCCAGATATCGTCACAGCAGTCGCCCCTGGTGAAGAAACACAGTTTGTAGCTGGTGGACAAATTCTACCTATTTCAGATTATCTAAAATATATGCCTAATCTTTCGGCGCGTTTGAAAGAATGGAAATTGACAGATTTGTTTAATTCTCACAAGCAAAAAGATGGAAAAGTTTATATCTTGCCTCAAATTGGTGAAGTTCCAACTTATGATTATACTTTTGCCTATCGTTCAGATATCTTTGAAAAGGCTGGTATTAAAGCTCCAACAACTTTGGCTGAATTTACAAAAGCCCTTGAAACACTCAAAGAAAAGTATCCAAGTGTCACACCATATTCAGATCGTTGGCAGTTTAATGCTATTCCAAATATTGTTGCACCACAATTTAATACCAGTGCTGGTTGGGGATATTCAAATGCAACTTATGATAAGGGAGATAACAAATTTGTCTTTACTGGTACGACTCCAGAATACAAAAAATTCGTAAGTTATTATAGTAATCTAGTACAAAATGGGTTGATGGATAAAGAATCTTTGACTCAAACAGATGATACAGCAACAGCGAAGTTTATTAATGGACAATCTTTTGTTATTGGAACAAATGGCTCTGAATACACGACTTTACAAAAGAACTTACAAGCAAAACACCCAGATGAAAAAGTAGCAATGATGACTGTCCCTGCTGGGGAAGATGGTTTGATGGTTCAAGATAATCGGATTGCAGTCGTTGCTGGTATGATGTTATCTTCTAAATTAAAAGATAGTGACCATTTCCTTGCAACTCTTCAATTCATTGACTGGTTACTCTATTCAGACTCAGGCCAAACCTTTGCTCGTTGGGGCGTTGAAGGCACAACTTACACTAAATCTGGTAATACCTATACTTTAGCAAAAGATGTTAATACATTAGGTTTGAATCCAAGTGGTACAAAAGACCTTCAAAAAGATTTCGGTTTCCGTAATGGTGTCTTCTATGCTGTTGGTTCTGGTTCAAAAGCTTTGATCTACTCTCAATATAATGATGTGACTAAAGAATTTTCACAAGCAATGGATAAGAAAGCAAAAAAAGTTTCACCAGCACCTGTTTATCCAATGAGTTCAACAGACCTTGAACAATTTTCGCTGATTGATACACCTTTGAAAGACTTTGTTACAGCACAAACACAAGCTTTTGTTAGTGGACAACGTCCAATGTCACAATGGAGTTCTTACGTGAAAGAAGTACAAGCTAAGAATTCAACAAAACTCATTGATATGGTTAACAAAGCCTATAAAGCGGCAAAATAAATATTATTAGATAATTAAGCCAAAGGAAACATCAATGGCTTAATTTTTTAAGACAGCCTTTAAAAAATTGATTTAAAGGTTGTTTTAAAAAAGTTCTAAATGAAAGCAAAAAAAATGAATTCTAAAAAAGATGTTACTGAATCTGTTTATTATAAATTAGCTGGGCAAATTGGACATATTATATTTTTACAGTTAATGTTCATCATTTCTATTTTTCCAATTCCTCTATCATTTTTGTTTGTTAAATATGAGATTGGTAATTTTATATTTACGACACCTTTATTTTTTCTAGCAGTGCCAGCCTTAGCAGCCTTGAGTTCATCGACACTTTATATTTTAGAAAGTCAGGCTGTAAAACATTTAGGGATTTATTTTTGGAAACAATATAGAAAATTATTTTTAGATGCTTTAAAAATTGGAATTCCAGTCATTTTTGCTACTTCAATTATTTTGATTGATATTGCCTCGATGCAAAAGTCTTCGACACCTATATTTTCTTGGTTCTTTATCTTATTGCTCCTTGTTTTATTAGTATTTACTGTTTTTGTTGGGTTGATTAATATTAAATTCAAATTTAGAATACGGGACATGTTTAAAATAAGTCTGGTTTGGACAATGGCATTTCCAAGTTCAGTAATTAAAGTAATTATATTAAGTTTAGGATTATTAGGAATTATGTTTTTTTTGAGTGGTTTTTTGATTTTTGTTTTAACCAGCACTTATATTTATCTTATCTGCTATGAATTGAGCAAAATGTTGGACTGGGTTTGGAAAAATTATACTCAAGAAGGTAAGAGTAGCACTGAAATCTAAGAATAGGAGAAATTATTATCTATGAAAAGCCAAATTGTTAGTCAAACACAAACTTCAATGCTTATTAGCGGAGTTGTAAAGATTACTTATGATAAAAAAGATGATGAAGCAATAATTAAGTACGCTTTACTAAATTTAAAAAATGATTTAACGAATGCTTTGGGTGAAGAAGCAATTCTTGCAACTGATAGCAAAAATTCTAAGATTATCGTTTCAACGATTGATACTTCATTAGCAAAATCACAAAAAAATTATGAGCTTTTAAGAGAGGCTCTAAATAAAAAAGAGCAATATATTATCACCGTTTTTGAAGGACAACTTCAGCTGATTGGGAGTGATAGAAGAGGAACGATTTATGCAATTTATGAATTTTTAAGTCAGATTGGTGTTTCTCCGTGGCATTACTGGATGGATGTGCCGATTAAGAAACAAGCAGAAATTTATCTAAATGAGTCATTCTTTTTGATTGATGCTCCCAAAGTAGAAAAACGTGGTTTTTTTATTAATGATGAATGGCCGGCAGCAGGAAATTGGGCAACTAAACATTTTGGACATTTAATGAATGAAAAGGGTGAAAAAATGAATCCCTTTAATCACCTTTATTATGAAAAATTATTTGATTTATTACTTCGTTTAAAAGGGAATTTTATTTGGCCTGCCATGTGGGGCTCAGCTTTTTATGCTGATGATCCTGAAAATTCAAAATTAGCTCAAGAAATGGGAGTAATTGTCGGGACATCACACCATGAACCTATGGGACGCAATCATCAAGAATGGATTCGTAATCATGAACAATATGGTAATGGAGAATGGGATTACGAAAATAATCAAGAAGGCTTGGATAAATATTTTCGTAAAGGAATTGAGCGCTCTTATCAGACAGAAGATATTTTCACTCTTGGAATGCGTGGTAATGGTGATGAAGCGATGGGGGAGGGAGAAAATATTGCTCTTTTAGAGCAAATTATAAATAAACAAAGAAAAATTATTTCTGAAGTAACAGGACGTTCTACTAAAGAAACACCGCAGATTTGGGCACTTTATAAGGAAGTGCAAGATTATTATGATAAAGGGATGCGCGTGTCAGATGATGTGACTTTACTTTTATGTGATGATAATTGGGGTAATCTTCGAAAACTTCCAAGTCAAGAAAAGCGAGATAGAAAAGGGGGCTACGGAATTTATTATCATTATGATTATGTAGGTGGTCCACGAAATAGTAAATGGATTAATGTTTCTCAGATTCAAAGAACATGGGAACAAATGACTCTAGCTTATAACTATGGAGTTAGAAAACTTTGGGTAGTGAATGTTGGAGATTTGAAAGGTCAAGAATATCCTCTTTCTTATTTTATGGACTTAGCATGGAATCCTGAGCAATCACTTGAGGAAATGGCAAGCTACACTAAAAATTGGGTAGGAAAACAATTAGGAGAAAATTATACTGAGGATGCAAGTAATCTTCTTGCAGCTTATAGTAAATTAAATATGACCGTAAGCCCTGAATTACTTGATAAAGATACGTTTAGTTTAGATAACGATCATGAGTTTGAGCGAGTTCTTGCACATTATCGAGATTTGTCTAATCAAGCCGGGGAGCTTTATGTATTAATGCCAGAGAAATATCGGCAAGTCTATGAACAATTAATCTATTATCCGCTTGTTGCAACTGCCAATCTTTATGAAATGTATTATGCTCAAGCTATAAATTGGAAGTCTAACGATGCCAAAATAGTGAATCGAGCAGCGGATAAAGTGGAGTGGTGTTTTAAGCGAGATGCTGAATTAACTTTACACTATCATTCTTTAAATGATGGAAAATGGGAACATATGATGAGTCAAACTCACATTGGATATCATGACTGGCAAGAACCCGAATATCAGAGTATGCCAGAGATTCGTCGCCTCAAACCAGAAATAAATCTCTCAAAAGAAATAGACCAATCAATAGTTATTGAAGCAGGCGACTTTAATGAAAAATCTCAAGGAGAAGTTGCTTGGTCTGAGATAGTTGATATGGGAAAAACTGTCTCAGCAATTACGACTCTTCCGAATACCATTATTCCAAGTAAACAAGATTTTGTTCGCTATGATTTTGAGGCCGTTTCTTCTGGAGAATTTCAAGTTGAGGTTTTTCTCTCACCAAGTTTGAATTGGAATAGTAGTGGGCTGATTTATGGTTATCAAATTGACAACGAGCCAGAGGTAGAGGTCAATTTTAACGGAAATTACAATGGAGAATTAGGAAATTGGCAAGCTGAACGAATCATAAGAAGTTTGACAGTTGCTAAGTTGAAACAAGGTAAACATCGATTGTTATTTTATGCTAAAACTCCAGATGTAGTTTTGCAAAAAATTGTGCTTCATTTTGGAGAGATAAAAGAAACATATTTGGGAAGAAATCATTCTGATTTTATTAATAGTGGGTTGATTTAGAGAAAGGGTAACATGGAAAACTTATTACTAAAAATTGCACCAAAAGAAGAAATCGACAAGAAACTAGAGCATGTCTTTGAAACGCTCTTTGGACAAGAGTCTCCTGAACGTATTTATTTTGAAGAAGGGAGTATGGCATATATTGTTGATACGGGCAATGATGATGTCAGAACCGAAGGGATGTCTTATGGGATGATGATTGCTTTGCAGTTGGACAAACCAGAAATGTTTTTTCGGTTATGGAAATGGGTGAAAACCTATATGACAGTGCCTAAGGGTCATGAAAATGAGGGGTATTTTATTTGGTCTTGTGCACCTAATGGTCAAGCTAATAGTGACGGTCCGGCTCCAGATGGGGAAGAATATTTTGCGGCAGCATTATTGCTGGCTGAAAAGAGATGGAAAATCAAAGAATACGGGGATGAAGCGAGAATTTTACTTCATGCGATGGTTCATAAAGGGGAGAATCAAGATGGCTATCCTATGTTTGAACCAGAAAATACCTATATTAAGTTTGTGGCTCATCTTCATATGACTGACCCTTCTTATCATTTACCACATTTCTATCAACTTTATGCCAGATATGGGAATCCAGAAGATTCGGCCTTCTTTCTCAGAGCTGAAGAGGAAGCTCGTAAGTTTTGGATCAAATCAGCAAATGCTAAGACTGGATTGACACCAGAATATGCGGATTATGAGGGAAAACCTTATGATATTGATGGGCATTGGACCTTCTTTAGTGATGCTTATCGGACGGTTGCAAATATTGGCTTAGATTGGCTTTGGGAGCACGAAGAGATTGGACAAAGTCAGATTGCCGTAAATATCCAAAAATTCTTTGAGCCTTATCTTGAAAATGATGAAGAAATTCCTGTTTTTAAAATTGATGGTCAGCCTTTAAGGAAAGAAGAACAGACCGCGGAAGGCTTTCCACCGCTAAAAGTTCATCATCCGATTGGTCTTTGGTCAACTTTAGCTCAAGCCTCACTTGTCACCAATGAGTTTGATTCCGCTTTAGCTTTGAAATATCTCAAATACTTCTGGAATTTGAAACTTAGAAGAGGGAAGTATCGTTATTATGATAATCTGCTTTACTTTTTTGCTCTTCTTGCTTTATCTAGAAATTATCAAAAAGAATGGTCATGAAAGGAGAAAGAGAATGACTAAAGAAATTGCTTTAACTTTTGATGATGGACCTTGGGGAGCAAGGACGCTTTGGGTGCATGATGAACTCATTAAGCGACAAATTCCAGCAACTTTCATGATCTGGGGTGAGCATATGGCAGATTATCCTGAAATTATGAAAGCAGCGGTAGAAAATGATCTTTTTACTTTTGGAAATCACACATATAGTCATCCTCATTTGACTGACTTATCGGAAGAAGAACTTTTGTCTGAGATAAAAAGGACAGATGACCTCTTTTACCGACTGACAGGTATGACTTTTGATTTTGTTCGTCCACCATTTGGGGATTGTGATGCTTATACTTTATCTCTTATTAATCGTCCGTTAATCTGTTGGTCTTTGGATACAATGAGTTGGAATCATGGTGATCCTGCTAAATGTATTGAAGCTATCCATAATGCTAAAGACGGCGATATTGTCTTGATGCATGATTTTCAAGAAGCTGATGTTTTTGCTTTGTCCGCTATTTTAGATTACCTACAAGAAGAAGAGTTTATTTTTAAATCGATTCCTGAGCTTTTGGGGACTCAACTTAATGATGAAGCTTATATCTATTACTCAAGGGATAAACGAAAAAAAGTTGGTTTTAAAGGTATTTGACTGTAAGTTTAAATAAGAAAGGGAGAAAATGACGATTGATGAAATGTGGCTGAAGTCTTCAGTCTTGAAAGAACGGCTGACCAAAGAGATTTTTTATGTTGATGTGGCATTTGAAGATAAAATCACGCTTCGTTTGCGCTCAGAAATCAGTGAATGGTTAGGTTGTCAACTGACAGGAGAAAAGTCAGAAGCAACAGTGGTCTTGTCAGTAAAAAGTGATCTGGATGAGAATTTAGAAGCTTATGAAATCAGAGAAAATGAGATTATTGGTGCTTCGTCAGTTGGTTTGCTTTATGGATTTTATGCTTATTTGCGTTTAAAACTAACAGGGGCCAAATTATCTGAAAAATCAGCACCTAATCAAGCTTTGCGGATGATTAATCACTGGGATCAAGTGGATGGTACTATTGAACGTGGCTATGCCGGTGAATCTATTTTCTTTGGTCGCTTCGGTTCAAATGATAACACAGACACAGGATCCTTTGCTGTCAAAGACATTGGAACAGATATTTTTCGTAATGATTTCACGCGCTTAGAAATGTACGCTCGCTTTCTTGCTTCCATTGGAATTAACGCAATTTCACTAAATAATGTGAATGTTAGAGCTTTGGGAACAAACCTGATTATCTTGCCTTACATTGAAAAAGTAGGTGAGATTGCTAGAATTTTTGCGACTTTTGGTCTCAAGACCTTCTTAGCTATTAATTGGGCAGCACCAAAATTGATTGGTGGACTAAAAACGTCAGATCCCTTGGATGAAAAAGTATCTGAATGGTGGCAACAAACTATTGACCATATCTATAATGTCATTCCTGATTTTGGTGGTTTTGTTGTTAAAGCAGACTCTGAGGGTGAACCTGGTCCTTATCAATATGGCCGAAATCATGCGGACGGAGCCAATATGCTTGCTAAGCCTTTTGAAAAATATGGAGGACTTGTCATTTGGCGAACTTTTGTATATAATTCGCAAACGGACTGGCGGAATCGTAAGAATGACCGAGCTAAGGCAGCATATGAAAACTTTATGCCTCTTGATGGTGATTTTGCGGACAATGTAATTTTACAGATTAAATTTGGTCCTATTGATTTTGGAGTGAGAGAACCTTTGATGCCCTTGTTTGGAGCACTTAAAAAGACTAATCAATTAATGGAATTTCAAATCACGGCCGAGTATTTAGGACATCAAATTGACTTGAACTATGTTCTTCCTCAATGGTTGGAAATGATTCATTTTGATAACTATGGTCAGCCAAAGAATACAATCAAAGTAAATTCTCCTATAGCGACAAACTCAGGTTTCGTAGCCATTGGTAACGTGGGAATGGATGAAAATTGGTGTGGCAACAAATTAGCCCAAGCAAATTTTTATGGTTTTGGTCGAATGGGTTGGGCCAATGATTTGACAGCAGCTGAGATTTTGCAAGAATGGAGTGCATTATCTTTTCCAGAAGTAAAAGAAGAGGTACGAAAAGAAATTTTTGAGCTCATGATTGATTCTAATCGAACATATGAACTCTACAATGCACCGCTTGGTGTGGGTTCAATGATGCTTCCTCATTATCACTATGGCCCTTCCGTCAATGGTTATGAATATGATCGTTGGGGAGCCTATCATTTTGCTGACCGCAATGGTCTTGGAATAGATCGAACAAGTGCGACAGGAACTGGCTATGTTAGTCTTTATGCCCCGGAAGTAGCCAAGATTTTTGAAGATAAAAGTCAAACTCCAGATGAAATTCTACTCTTTTTCCATTATGTCGAATATGGACAACTTTTAAAAAGTGGAAAAACATTGATTCAGACTATTTATGACCAGCATTTTGAAGGCTTTGAGCGAGTAGAGTCTTATCTTAAAAGTTGGCAGACATTAATTGGAGAAATTGATGAGCTGACATATAATAATGTGCTTGAACGCTTGAAGCTACAATTAGAAAATGCCAGAAATTGGCGAGATCAAGTTAATACTTATTTTTATCGAATGTCAGGTATTCCCGATGAAATAGGTCGGGAGATTTATCGATGATTTAAAAAAAAATAGCTAGTATCATATACTAGCTATTTTTTAGTTTATACGATTGATTTTACAAGCATTTTTAAATAGTTTATCTGATATAATGGATTTAGATAAAAACAGGACATAATCTTTAATTAAATCTAATAAAGTTTTACTGATGTTAAAGAGTTAAATTTATTAAGGTTAGTTAAAAAATAGAAGGGTTTAGATATCTTGAAGGCTAAAAATGAAATTTCTAAAGAGCGAAAAGAAACCGTAGAAACTGCGATAGAAATTAAACAAAATAATCTTGAGATCAGTCAAAATTTATTAGAAGGTAGATTTGAACTTTATCCAGAAAATCGTCGTCGTTCAGTCAATAAAGTTATTTATCAGAGCCAGTATTTTCAATTAGTTTATAATTTAAATCACAAATCATTAGCCATTGAGAGTAAGGGGGATTTAATCTACTCTGCAATTCCTTATGATACAGGAAGAAATTATATACAGAAAGCCTCTATTCAAGCAATCTTGCATCCGAATGAAACAAGAAAATATATTGAAAGTCATGAAAATAATCTAAAAAAATATTTGGCTTTATCTATTTTTCAATTAACAGGACAAAGAGTTGCACTTGATTCCAATGAAGTAAAGCAGGCTTATCAACAAATTTTTATGGACCCTTTGTTTGAAATGCAAGTCTTGGGAAGGATGATGCAACATGATGAAACGGGCCCTCTTTCTGCTAATCTGGCTGGAAAATTTTTACACAGTGAAAATAGAAAAACTGGAATTTCGCCTTATTTAGCCGAATACTTGAAATTTGTTGTTGAAGTGACGCAGAATTTACCGATTTCAACGGATGGTAAAAATGTTCATTTGCTTGATTCTGCCCATGAACAACCAAAAGAAAATGTTTATCTTGACCAAAGCAAGAATTTAGCACTTTCAAGTCAGTCAGATTTGAAAGTTGGTTTAGAAAATCTTCCTGCCCCACTTAAAGTAGAAATTGAAAACATTCAAATTGCTGAACCTATTAAAGAAGTGATGACCAAACCACTACTGAAATCAAATGTGGGTAATCAATTGAGGAATTTACGGAAAAATTATGTTGCACATAGTCAAAATCCTAAAGACCTTGAGCAGTACTTTGAAAATGTTCATTCTACTGAAAATAATAATAAAATTAATGTTATTTCAGATATTGATAGTCAGGATGGAAAACTTCCTTTCTCTAATCCTAACTTCAATATTTTAGTAGGAAATATCTCTGATTCTGTAGTTTCAGATTCAAAAATACAAGGAATTTATGTTATTGGAAATCATGAGCTAGCAGATATTCTTTCAGACCAAAAGATTTTTTCTAAAAGTAAATGGGATGATTTTAGAGAAAAAGAATGGTTTAAGGATTTAGTTTTAGACCCAGATCAGGCATGGCCAAAATTACCAATAGGGGATAATTCCTTTTATGAACTCATAAAAGAGGAGTTAGCGCAAAATTATCCCAAAATGAAGATATTAAATAATGAATCGGTAATTTATGAGGGAGTACGTTATATTGGCTTAACCATACCAGTGGCTCTTGCAAAGCGAAAGAAAGAACTGCAAAATTTTATTGCTATTGAACTGAAAAGACTTCTTGCTCAAGATAAACAAATTCCAACAGTAATTGTTTCTCATACGCCATTATTTAATGAATTAAGTATGCTTTCACCAAAGAGCAGCTCCTATAACAAATCTTATAAATGTGCTCATAGGGGGATATTAAGTTTATTCGAAGATTTTAATATTATTGGAGCAATTCATGGCCACCATCACATTCCAGCCTCATCAGGTCAATCAAAAATGGTCAAATTTTCTAACAAAAATATCTTTGTAGTCTGTTCCATTTATTCAAAAATTAATACAGGATTTGAGCTCGCAAAATTGTTACCTGATACGAATATGGAGAAACTTTTAGGACTTAAGAAAGATAAAAATTATTAAAATATTTATAGGAGAAAGATGAATGAAAAAATTTTTTATTGGGATACTTTCACTACTCATACTTTTTACAGTTACGGCTTGCAGTAAGACCAATAGTTCATCAAAAGTTAGCAGTCAAAGTACGACAAAATTGATAAGAGAGTCTTCCAAAGAGACTCAAACAAAACAAGCTAGTTCAACAGAACTGAGTAGCAGTAGTAGGCAACAAAGCTCAGAAAATATATACTATGTTCAATTAAAAAAGGCGTGGCAAGATGAATTAGATTGCATTAATTCGATAAGTGATCCTCATATCAAACAGGCAGTTCAATCACCTGAATCTGCCGCAATCTTTAAATCTAATGAATTAGTCAATCAACATCCTGAAGACACCTCTGTAATCAATGAAAATTTGAAAAAGGTGCTTTCAGGTCAATGAGGAAATTAAATGAATAATCTAAAAAGACTTTGTAATTAAGTCTTTTTTTAGTAAACAGAAATTACTTAACCGGTTGACAAATTATAAAACTTTAGATATACTTAGCTGGTTAACTATATTAGGAGGTGTCTTTTGAAAAGTAAAATTTAATAGAAATTAAGTATTTTTTTGACTATAAAGTTAACCAGTTAATCAACTACTAACTGGTTTGATATTTATCTCTAGAGTAAATGAGTAAAGATGATTATTTTTAGGAGGATTTTAAGAGTGAACTTAATCAAGTATAAGAAAAAATGGATTATTAGTGTATGTTTAGGATTAGTGGCTTTAATATTTTTAGCTGCTTGTCAGAATACAAATTCAAAAGAAAATGAAAAAAACGCCAGTTCAAAACTATCAGTTGTTACCACTTTTTATCCCGTTTATGAATTCACAAAGAATGTTGTGGGTGAGGCTGGAGAAGTATCACTATTAGTACCAGCAGGTACAGAGCCTCATGATTATGAGCCTTCAGCAAAAGATATGTTGAAAATTAATCAATCAGATCTTTTTGTTTATCATAATGATAATATGGAAACTTGGGTAGGAAAGTTGAAAAATACTTTGGGAGAAAAATCGCCCAAGATTATCGAAGGAACAAGAGAAATTGTTTTACTTCCAGGTTCTGATGATGAGCATGAGCACTCAGAAAATGAAAGTGATCACCATCATGAGTATGACCCACATACTTGGCTTTCACCAAAGATGGCGATTAAAGAAGTAAAGACAATTGAAGCTCAATTAAAAAAACTCTATCCTAAACAAGCTAATCTTTTCAGTGAAAATGCTGAAAAATATGTTAAAAAATTAAGTAAACTTGATCAAAAATACAGTGAAGAACTAAAAGATGCTAAGCAGAAAAATTTTGTGACTCAACATGCGGCTTTCCGCTATTTAGCATTGGACTATGGTCTTAATCAAGTGTCTATTGCAGGTTTAAATCCTGACAAAGAGCCTTCAGCTAAAAGATTGGGGGAATTAAAAAAATATGTTGAAGCTAATAGTATTCAGTATATTTATTTTGAAAAAAATGCTAATGATAAATTTGCCAAAACACTCGCCAAAGAAGCAAAAGTAAACGTTGAGGTGCTTAATCCATTAGAAAGTTTGACGAAGAAAGAACTTTCAGAAGGCGGGAATTATATCAAAGTTATGGAACAAAATTTAATAGCACTTAAGAAAACAACAGAAACTGAGGGAAAAGACATTCAAGCAGAGGAGAAAAGTAAAGAAGTAAAAACGGTTGCCAATGGTTATTTTTCTGATGCTGATGTAAAAAACCGTTCCTTAAGTGATTATAGTGGAAATTGGCAATCTGTCTATCCTCTCTTGGAAAAAGGAACATTAGACCAAGTGTTTGAGCTTAAATCAAAAATTAATAAGGAAATGTCAGCTGCTGACTATAAGGATTATTACACAAAGGGTTATAAAACGGATGCTGACCAAATTTTAATAGATGATAAAACGATGAGTTTCGTTAAAAATGGGGTAAAAGAGAGCTATACATATCAATATAAAGGCTTCAAAATTCTAAACTATAGTAAAGGAAACCGAGGGGTTCGCTATTTATTTGAATCAAATGATCCCAAAGCTGGTGAATTTAAATATGTTCAATTTAGTGATCATAATATTAGCCCTGTAAAGACAAGTCATTTTCATATTTTCCATGGTGGAGAAAGCCAAGAAAAAGTTTTGGCTGAATTAGAAAATTGGCCAACTTATTATCCGAAAAAGTTGACGGGCTTTGAGATTGCTCAAGAAATGATTGCACATTAGTAGCGTGTAATATAAAGATAATTAAATGTTGTTAAATCGTAAAAAAGTTTTTCAGAGCAAACTGAGAAACTTTTTTTTACTACAAATTAGAAATTGCAATAAATTAATTAATTAGTTTACCATTAAGAATAAAAGGGGTAAAGTGAACAATAGATAAAGTTAATAACGGTAGAAGTACTAAATGTAATGAATAGTCTAAAATAGTATTGAAATATATATGTTTTAACAGTTTTGAAATGCATTGACATGAAAACGCTTGTGTGATAAGCTGTAACTTAAACATTACACAAGGAGTTATTATGAAAAAGGTACATTTAAATAAATGGAAACATAAGAGTAGTCTTTATCTTATGCTGTTTTGTTTGTCTTTACCATTGGCCTTAACACCCTTAAGTGTCTCGGCAACTGAAACAGAAACAGAAACTGAACAAACAGCACCAACAAGTCAAAAAGATGCTTCTGAAACTACATCTGAAAGTCAAACGGTGGAATCCTCTACTAATGATCAAAACCAAAATAATTCAACGATTTCCTTACCAGAAAGTTCTTCTACTACTAGCTTAGCGCCTTCTGAAAGTCTGACTTCTGATTCAAAAAAATTGGCGCAAAAAGAGGAAGTAGTTGCCTCAACAACGGTTGCTGAACCAAAAGCAGCAGCAAGTTCTACAATCTCTGTACCAGACCCAAATTTAAAACAAACAATTTTATCAACTTTAGGGCTTGCAACGACTGCTGAACTGACTCAGACAGATATGGATAAATTAACGAATTTAACTTTAAATTCAGTAGATATTTATAGCCTAGTTGGACTTGAACATGCAACTAATCTTTCATCAATTTATATTAATGTCAATAACAAAATCACAGATTTTACACCATTAGAATCATTAACCAAACTGACATTTGTTACCCTACAAACTAGTTCATTAACCAGCGATAACTTTCCAAATCTTACAGCAAGTCAGGGTTTGACAAATTTGTCAATTGGTGGGACTAGTGTGGATAATTCTGTATTAGCAAAAATTGTTAATTTAAAAGCTTTAGTAAGACTTTATATGGATAGTAATATGTATATTACAAACATTGAGCCATTAAAAGTTCTTCCGAATCTAAAGAGTCTTAGTGTTCAATTTTGTGGAATCACAGATTTTACTGTCATCAAAGATTTTCCAATAATGTCTGACTTGGCAGCATTTGGCCAAAATACTGGAAGAAATGATCCTCCAACTACGGTGACAAGATCGAGCTTGAAATATAATGAAGATGAGCAAAGTGTTTATATTCCATTTTCAATGATGCCTAATCGAATGACGAATTTTGATGGTTATATTCCACCTTTTTCAACTTCAAACTCTGCCAGTAATACTTATTTTGATTTTAATGGAACTCAACTTCCAGCCAGTCGTTTGCAAATAGATGACAATGGAATCACTATCAATTCAGTTAGTCCTGAAGAATATCAAGGAATAAAATCTTTTGAGTATAATGCTCGTTTAAATAACCCAGCAGGAACGTATGCAGTTCCCGATGGCTATTCGTTTTATGCAATATCCTCAGGTACTTATTTACATCAATTTGATGTCGTTGATGATGGGGCCCCAGTCACAGTTAAGTATCAAGATGAAAATGGTCAAGAACTAGCACCGTCAGAGCTTTTAAATGGCTATGTAGGAGCAACTTATAATTCAAAAGAACTAAGTTTCCAAGGATACTCTTTAATTAAAGTGGATGGTGATGCAACCGGTAAATTTACGGATAGTCCTCAAACAGTAACTTATATTTATCAGAAAAATGCTAAGTTACTTGGTCAAGTGACGGTCAAGTATATAGATACAGATGGTAAGGCACTTTTCGGTGATGTTATTCAGACAGGGAATATTGGTGAAACTTATCATACAGAAAAGAAAGCACTAGCCGGTTATACTTTCAAAAATATAATTGGTAATGCTTCTGGTCAATATACTGATAGCCCTCAAACAGTGACTTATGTTTATGAGAAGAATGCCAAGATACTTGGTCAAGTAACAGTTAAATATATAGATACTGAGGGTAAATCACTTTTGGGTGATGTTATTCAGACAGGTAATATTGGTGAAACTTATCATACAGAAAAGAAAGAACTAACTGGTTATACTTTCAAGAATATAATTGGTAATGCCTCTGGCCAATATACTAATAGCCCTCAAACAGTAACTTACGTTTATGAGAAAAATGCTAATCCTAATAAACCAGAAGAAGTTATTCCAGATTCTAGTGATAAAAATAATGTAAATCCAGACTCTAGGGAGAATGAAACAACGAAAGGGTCTAAGACTGTTAAAGATAAAGAATCAGTTGTAACTTCTAAAGAAAAGAATCTACCTGAAACAGGTGATAAAGAACAAGGAATGAAAAAAATTACTTTGTTTGGTTCTTTCTTACTTATACTTGGTTCACTTGTGCTATTTATTCGATTTAGAAAAGTAGATTAATTATAACAATTATTTTATAAGAGCTTTGTTTTCTTAGCTCTTTTTTAATTAATATTGATAAAAAAGGAGGGGCAATGGTTGGAGAAGTTGTTTTAGTCAATGCCTATAAAAAATTTTTTAGAGAATATTTTAATTTCAAAGGTAAAACGAGTCGGCTAGATTTCTGGTATGTCATATTAAGTTTATTAATACTTTCGATCATTCCAACAGCCATTTTATCTTACTTAATTTTTGGTTCTTTAATGAGTATTTCAGGTGGAGGAAATGTTCAAGAAATAATGGAGATTACATTTCTTAATATACCAATCTTTATTATTGGAATCATCTATTTGTTTTTATTTGTCCCAGTTATTACGATGACTGTTAGAAGATGGCGTGATGTCGGGTTAAGAGCAAGTGGCATAATTTTGATATTCTGTTTATTGGTGCTAATTGTGATTCTAGGTTTTATAATTCATCTGAAACAAAATATAATTATTGATTTTCTTATCGTTATAAGTTCATCAATGTTTTTGATTACTTTAATGCCTTCCCAAATATGTTGTACTAATTCTAAAAATAGAATTAGTCAATTCTTTTTTTGCTCAAAAGGTGAAAGATAGTTTTATGTGAAAATAAAAGAAGAATTCTGCCGAATAGAATTCTTCTTTTTTATAATTATTAACCTTATTTTACTTTCAAGGCTTTCGACTTTTCTAAGAGGAAAGGTCTTAGGTAGCCCACTGTATTTGATAAAGGAAGCACATCTGGACTTAAATTGATGTTTAATTCATTTATGAGGTAGTTTCTTCGTGTTATAATTCTTTGCCATAGTTCGGGATATTCATTTTTAAGTTCATTTTTAAGTGACTGATCAGCAATAGCTACGCATTCTTCAGCACTTACGCCTGCTAAACCTTCTACAGATGGAATAATATCAATTTGAAAAATCATTCCACTAGCAATTTTCACTTTTGAATTTTTATAGAAAGGAGAGGCCATCCATTCTTCATCAGCGACATAGTGCCCTGGATTTAAATGCCAATTGTAATTTGCTTTTGGCAAATTATCATCAATCATTTTATAGAAATCATTTCCCAACATCCCGATGGAAATATTTTCTAGCCAAGAAACGACTCCTTTATAATAAGGAATGACAAGATCAGTAAGATAATGTTTTTGATTATCTGGCAATTCTTTTTCTTCATTAATTAAAAAACCAGTTCGACTAGACAAGCCTCCTTTGAAACCTGTTGTCATTGAAATTGGTTCTCCAAAGTTTATTTTTTTATAGGTTGGATAGAAGTTGGCTTTTTTAAATCTTTCTCCAGAAGCTGCAATTGTAATTACAGAATGGGCTTGCCCTTCGTCAGAGAGTATTGCGCCAATTTCACTTTCTTTCATTCCTATTTTAAGCTGATTCATGGCATTTAGAATGCAACGAGAGGCAAGATTAGCTCCATATTCATAATGCGCGAGTTCGTTTGCATTGTTTATCGTCCGAATTCCTTTTGGACCAATGAGGAGTTGAGCAGCGTTAGTTAAAATTGTATCTGTTGAGAGTGAATTCTTTACTGCGTCTACGATAAAGTAGGGAAGATCAAATAATTCTGAAGGCTCTTCATTTTGTGTTGTAAACATCTTCCAGCCAATCAAGCCAATTTTTTTGTTTTTATAAAGTTCTAACTCCTTAAAAATCTGAGTTAGACTTTTTTCGTTATCCATGGGTTGATTTGGCAAAGAAAATTGAGGGTAATGAATAAGGTTAGCTTCAATTCTTGAGTGTTTAGACATTTTTAAATTCTCATTACCCAAAACAAGCGTGGCTTTATCATTTTTATCAATAATGAGTAATCCTTCCTCAAAACGTGGAATAAATCCAGTAAAGTATTCAAAATTGCTGCCATGTTCTTTGTCTGCATAGATAATTAATGCATCGTATTGTTCTTTAGCCATTATTGATAAAAGCTTTTCTTTTCGGTACTTTAATGTTTTGTCCGTTAGTGTAACCGGTGGAACATTATTAAAGAGCTTTGGTTCGTTTATTTTTTCGTAAACAATTTCTTTATTCATTTATAGTCACCACTTTCACATTATTATCATTTAAATTATTCATCAATTCACCTTCAATTTTTTCATCGGTGATGAGATAGTCTATTTCTTTTAAATCACAAATTTTAAAGAATCCTTCTTTATTAAGTTTGGTATGATCTGCTAAGGCTATGACTTGCTTTCCTTGTTGAATCATTTTTCTTTTGACGAGGCCTTCCTCTTCAGTATGAATAAATAAACCATTATTAGAAAGAGCGAAAATGCCTAAAATTGTAAAATCAACTTGATATTGAGAGAGTTTTTCAACGGTTTCCGCGCCGTACAAGAATAGTTGATTCTTGTTTAATTTTCCGGGAAGAAGTTGTACAGTTGCCTTCTCATACTTCGAAAGTAATATTGCATTGGTGAGGGAGTTTGTGATGGTTGAGATAGAGAAGTTATCAAGTTGTTTTATAGCAGCTTCGACGGTTGTTGATGAATCAAAAATAAGAGTGCTATGATCTTTTATGAGATTTTTTATTTTACTTGCTATTTTTTTCTTTAAACTGCTGGAAATATTTGAGCGTTCTTCATAATTCAAAATCTCAGCCTCTTTGCCGATTGGAATTGCTCCACCATGAACTCGATGCAATTTTTTTCTGGATTCTAACTTTATTAAATCTCTCCTAATTGTATCTTTTGAAACTTCAAGTTTTTGAGCTAGAAAATCAATTGTGGCACTGCCTTCTTTATCAATGATTTGGCTAATTTGGGATAGTCTTTCTTCTAATAACATTCTCTCTCCTTTTTAACTATCATAACACAGCACACGAAATTAAGCAATAAGTTGCAATTGTTTAATCGAAAATATGCTAAAAATGCAAGTTAATGCAAAATGCTTATTTATCTTATTATTATAAATATATAATCGTTTTAGTTTTTGTTGTCATGTTATAATAATTATAATATCAATATGGAGAATGAAGTAAGAATGAAAAAAAGTAAGTTAAAGAAAATTTTAGGTTTTTCGGGAGTGGTAATACTAATAATTGCTACGTTTATATTTTTTTACCTTAAGACGAATAGCTATCATCCCACTTCTGAAGCTTTAAAAATTTCACAAAAAGCTGAAGTTCAGAATGATACCCTTGTATTTAAAGGAAATCCTAAAAAAACAAGCATTATCTTTTATCAGGGGGCTCTAGTAGATAATAAGAGTTATAGTATTTGGGCAAATAAACTTGCTGAAGCAGGATATACGGTTTATCTAATAAAAGAACCTTTAAATTTAGCAGTGTTTAATCCAGATAAAGCTTCCTCAATTATTAAAACGAATAAAATCAATAATTATGTGGTCGGTGGCCATTCATTAGGTGGGGTAATTGCAAGTCGGTTTGCAGAAAAAAGAATATCTGATTCATCATTAAAAGGAGTTTTCTTTTTAGCTAGTTATCCTGATAAAAAAGGAAGTCTAACTAATTTTAATGGAGGAATATTATCTATAGTTGGTTCTCAAGATGGGGTCCTAAACTGGTCATCATATCAAAAGGCGAAACAATATCTTCCACAACAAACGAAGTATATTACTATAGAAGGTGGAAACCATAGTGGATTTGGGAGCTATGGTTTTCAAAAAGGAGATAAAAAGGCGTCAATTTCTAATCTTCAACAGCAAGAATCAATCTTTCAAACATTAAAGAATTGGCTTATAAGACTAGATTAGATATTTTATACTAATAGTAAAAGGACTTCATTATGACCTCTAAATCTTTTTTGATATAATCGATATATTACCCTTAAAGTAGAGGAGAAATAATGAATTTAGAAATAAAAAATGTATCTAAAACTTTACCGGAATATCGTCAAGTCATAGATTTAGTTAAAAATTCTTTTCCTAAAGAAGAACAATATCCAATTTGGCTGCTAAAACTTTGGGCCTTGAAGAAAAATGTACATTTCTGGGCTTACTATCAAAATGATGAATTTTGTGGTGTTTCTTACCTTGTGAGTCATGAAGAGATGACTTTTGTTTTATATTTAGCAGTTAATAATCAGGTTCAGTCTAAAGGTTATGGTTCAGCGATTTTAGAAACTTTAAAAGAAAAATTTTCAGGTAAAAATATTACTTTGAACATTGAGAGACTTGATCCGAGTGCAGATAATTATGAACAGAGAGTAAAACGTCTAAAATTCTATAAAAAGAATGGTTTTTATGATACAGACTACACAATTACTGATCGGGGAGAAACTTTCTTAACTTTGACAACATCACCCTCTTTCTCCGTAGAGGTTTTTAAAAAGGTCTTAAGAGAATTAACTTTGGGTCTTGATTTATTAAAAATCGGAAAATCTGAATCCTGAAAATTGAGGATTACAAAAAAAGTTGAAAAATGCTAAAATGGATAAGGTAATCTTTGTCCATTTTTTATATTCTTTTGGGTTTAAAAGAGGGCAAAAATTAGAATTCAAATTTGTATTCTTTTAGTAGAATAAAAACTCAGCTAAGTCTTGATTCTTATCTGAATGTGAAATTATAAATATATAAAAGCTGTAGAGATTACAGTTGATTTGAGGAGTATTAATATGGTGATACAATGGTTTCCTGGGCATATGTCCAAAGCACGTCGTCAGGTGCAAGAAAATTTAAAATATGTTGATTTTGTGATTGAATTGGTTGATGCTCGTCTCCCTATTTCTTCACGTAATCCGATGTTGGGGCAAATTATTGGAGATAAACCAAGAATTATTGCTTTAAATAAAGCTGATTTAGCTGATTCTAATGCAGTAGCACAATGGATCGAATATTTTGATGAACAAGGTTTTGTAACTTTAGCCATTAATTCTAAAGAAGAATATACAGCAAAAAGATTAACTGTTGCTGCTAAAAAATTGATGGCTGATAAGGTCGCTCATGATAAGGAGCGCGGCATTGCTCATACTACTTTGCGAACAATGATTATCGGAATTCCGAATGCAGGGAAGTCAACTTTGATGAATCGCTTAGCAGGTAAAAAAGTTGCAGTGACTGGGAACCGTCCAGGGGTAACTAAGGGTCAACAATGGATTCGAACCAATAAAGAATTAGAATTATTGGACACACCAGGTATTCTTTGGCCAAAATTTGAAGATCAACTTGTTGGTTTAAAATTAGCTTTGACTGGGGCAATTAAGGATGATTTATTGCCAATGGATGAGGTAACAATTTTTGGATTAAATTATTTTTTGAAGAATTATCGAACAGTCACAATGAAACGATATCGAATGACAGAAGAAGATTTGGAGCTTGAAATTCCAGACTTAATTATGGAGCTGACCGCAAGATTTGGTTTCCGTGATGATTATGATCGTTTCTATAATATGTTTGTCAAAGATGTTCGAGATGGAAAACTGGGCTTGTTCTGTTTGGACGAAGTCGGAGTTGACGGACTTTGATTTTATGATTGTGTGATTACTGACAGATTTTCAGTATCAATAACATAAATAATATTATGTAAAATTACTGACAGAAAAGCTTTCAGTAATTTTTGAGAGTTGGTGAGTAAAATGGGACAAACCATTAAAGAAATTAAAGCGACCTTAGCCAAATTGACAGACTTGTCAGCAAAAGAATTCTTAGACTATGAAGCAGATGAACGGGCTGGGGTTCAAGCAGCTCTTAAAAGTAGGAAAAAACAAATTTTAGCAGAGCTAGCAGAAGAGGCTCGTTTGGAACAAATGTTGGAATTTGAGAAAGAACTTTACGGTCAAGGAATTGAATTAATTGCAGGTATTGATGAAGTTGGTCGTGGACCGCTTGCTGGTCCTGTAGTCACTGCGGCAGTCATTTTACCTAAAAATTGTAAAATTCGGGGTTTAAATGATAGTAAAAAAGTGCCAAAATCAAAACATCATGCTATTCTATCTGAAATTCAAGAAAAAGCTTTAGCGATAGGAATTGGGATTGTTGAAGCGGAAAAAATTGATGAAGTAAATATTTATGAAGCAACAAAAATTGCAATGATTCAAGCAGTATCAAAATTATCTGTTAAACCTGAGCATCTCTTAATTGATGCTATGGTTTTGGATTTACCTATTGCACAGACAAAAATTATTCACGGAGATGCTCGCTCAGCCTCGATTGCGGCAGCTTCAATTGTTGCTAAAGTAACTCGTGATGAAATGATGAAAGAGTTTGCTCTTGAATTTCCTGAGTATGATTTTGAACATAATGCTGGTTATGGAACAGCAAAACATCTTGAAGCTCTAACAAAATATGGTATCACAAGGATTCATCGCAAGTCCTATGAGCCGATTAAAACAATGGTCAATTTTAAATCGTAGATTCTGTCAGTAAAAATATGTAAAACGTGAACCTTATCTGTTCACGTTTTTTTGCTGACAGGTCTGTCAGTAATTATTTAGACTATTCTTTTTTTAATAAAAAACTAATTTTATATTAACCTAAATGACATAATAAATAAAGAGAGTTTTTTATAGAATTAGTTACTAATAAAATATTCGAAATTGGTATAGTTACATCTGTTATAATTTCCAATATTTTTTAATAATAATTATTTTAACAAAAGACTTATATCAAAATTCTAATAGAGCAGATGATGAGCCCAGTATAAGCTTTCACACTGTTTTTATTAATAGCCTAAGAGAAATATAATGTAATATAAATGTTTTTTATTATAAATTATGTAAGATATACTTTTTGTATGAACTGGTATAAATTTGACGATTAAGTCCTAAATAAGTTATAATCTCAATTGCGTAATTTCTTAAATCCAGAAATAACAGCTACATTGATATACTGATTAAAGAGTATAGCTAATGAACTGTTATAAATCTTGAAAAAACAATAAAAATAATAGTTTGGGGGATGTTAAGATTGTATAAAAAATATGGAGATTGTTTTAAAAAGTTACGAAACCAAAAGAATTTAGGATTATCATACTTTAGTAAACTAGGAATAGACCGTTCAAATATATCTAGATTTGAACATGGAAAGTGTATGATGAGTTTTGAGCGCATAGATTTGATGTTAGAAGAAATGCAAGTGCCATTAGCTGAGTATGAATTGATAGTAAATAATTATATGCCGAATTTCCAAGAATTTTTTATATTAGAATTGGAAAAAGCTGAATTTAGTCAAAATCGAGATAAAATAAAAGAGTTATATTCTGAGGTTAAAGAAACAGGGAATCATTTACTGACGATTACCGTTAAAACGAAGCTTGGGACTATTAGTCAGACAGAAGTTAAGGAAATTGAAACTTATCTTTGTAATATTGAAGAGTGGGGATATTTTGAACTAACTTTATTCTATTTTGTATCTGATTATCTCAATGTCAATCAATTAGAATTGCTGCTTTTTAACTTTGACAAAAGATGTGAAAATTACTGTAGAGTCTTAAAATATAGAAGGAGACTATTGCAAATAGCCTATAAAAGCGTTGCGATATACGCGGCTAATGGAGAAAGAGCAAAAGCCGAAAATATTTTAGAAATGACTAAAAAATATCGAACTGTAGGTGTCGATTTATATTCTGAAGTATTAAGACATCTTGCCAGAGGTATCATTATTTTTAATTTTGAAAATGCAGAAGTGGGAGAAGAAAAAATAAATTATGCGCTTGAAACTTTGGAAGAATTTGGAGGAATGAAGATAAAAGAATTCTATCAGAAAAAAATGGAAAAGTATTTGAAAAAGTCAATTTAGTCTCTTTTGAGCTGTTGCTTTAAAGCAACAGTTTAAAAGAGATTTTTTTTATTCTGGAGCATATACTAGAAAATGAAGATGAGTTGTATGAGGCTATATAACATGTCTTTTAAAAAATTCAATCATAAATATAAGGAGGTATGATGAATCAAAAAAAATTATCATTATTCGGTTTTTTTGCATTAACCGCTTCAATGGTTTTGACTGTCTATGAGTATCCAACTTTTGCCACGTCAAAATTACATTTGGTGTTCTTTTTACTTCTCGGAGGACTACTCTGGTTTTTGCCCGTAGCGCTCTGTGCAGCAGAAATGGCGACGGTTGAAGGTTGGAAAAATGGTGGAATTTTTAGTTGGGTGAGCCAAACTTTAGGGGAGCGCTTTGGTTTTGCAGCCATATTTTTTCAGTGGTTCCAAATTACAGTTGGCTTTGTCACTATGATCTATTTCATTTTAGGGGCCCTCTCTTATGTGTTAAATTTTCAGGCACTTAACACAGATCCATTGATTAAATTTATTGGTTTACTAATCATTTTTTGGGGATTGACATTTTCTCAGTTAGGTGGGACACAAAGAACTGCTAAATTGGTAAAAGCTGGTTTCGTAGTTGGGATAGTGATTCCATCGATTATCTTGTTTGGATTAGCTACAGCATATTTTATCGGAGGTAATCCTATAGAAATACCAATTAATAAGCATGCTTTTGTCCCAGATTTTTCACAAGTATCAACTTTAGTAGTTTTTGTTTCTTTTATTCTTGCTTATATGGGGGTAGAAGCTTCAGCTTCGCACATTAATGAACTTGAAAATCCAAAGAGAAATTATCCCTTAGCAATGATTTTATTAGTAATATTAGCTATTTCTTTAGATGCCATAGGTGGATTTTCTGTAGCAGCGGTTATTCCTCAAAAAGACTTATCATTAAGTGCAGGGGTAATTCAAACTTTTCAAACGTTAATCTTACATTTTAATCATCATTTGGGATGGTTAGTTAAAGTAATTGCACTAATGATTGCCTTTGGAGTTATGGGAGAAGTGAGTTCATGGGTTGTTGGTCCTTCTAGAGGGATGTTTGCAGCAGCACAAAGAGGCTTATTACCAAAATTTTTACGTAAAACAAATACGCATGAAGTCCCTGTTCCTTTAGTTATGATTCAAGGAATCATTGTTACACTTTGGGGCGCTGTATTAACTTTTGGAGGAGGAGGAAATAATTTATCTTTCTTAGTTGCCATTTCACTGACAGTAGTGATTTATTTGGTAGGTTATCTCTTATTCTTTATTGGTTACTTTGTTTTAATCTATAAAAAACAAAATTTAAAGCGCACTTATAATGTTCCAGGTAAAAGAGTTGGAAAAACAATCATTGCGGGAATTGGATTTTTATTATCAATTTTTGCTCTATTTATTTCCTTTGTTCCTCCAGCATCAATTGCGAAAAATGAGACTCATACTTACCAAATGATACTTCTTATAAGTTTTGTTGTGACCGCTATCTTGCCATTTATTGTTTATGAATTGCATGATAAGAGGGGACATGATACTATTGAAGAACCAAGGCACTTTAAAGCAAGAGATGTGAACCCCGCGATTTATCCAGCAGCTCGTGGTGAGCATCATATTATTAAAAAAGAAGAACATATCTTAAAACATTAAAAAATTGGAGGATGTACCTATGTTATACGGAAAAGAAAATCGCGATGAAGCAGAGTTCTTGGAACCAATTTTTGGTTCAGAAAGTGAACAAGTGGATTTGCCTAAATATAAATTAGCTCAACAATCAATTGAACCTCGAGTGGCCTATCAGTTAGTTCAAGATGAAATGTTAGATGAAGGAAATGCTCGTTTAAATTTAGCCACATTCTGTCAAACTTATATGGAACCTGAAGCAGTCAAACTAATGAGTCAGACCTTGGAAAAAAATGCGATTGATAAATCGGAATATCCAAGAACAACTGAAATTGAGAACCGTTGCGTCAACATGATCGCTGACCTTTGGAATGCGAGTGAAAAAGAAAAATTTATGGGGACTTCAACGATTGGTTCTTCAGAAGCTTGTATGCTTGGTGGAATGGCCATGAAGTTTTCTTGGCGCAAGCGAGCAGAAAAATTGGGATTAGATATTAATGCGAAAAAGCCAAACTTAGTTATTTCATCTGGTTATCAAGTTTGCTGGGAAAAATTCTGTGTTTATTGGGATATTGAAATGCGAGAAGTGCCAATGGATAAAGAACATATGTCAATCAATTTGGACAAGGTGATGGATTATGTTGATGAGTACACGATTGGTGTAGTTGGTATTATGGGGATTACTTATACTGGTCGTTATGATGATATCAAAGCTTTGGATAATTTGATTGAAGAATATAATAAACAGACAGACTATAAAGTTTATATTCACGTAGATGCTGCTTCAGGAGGACTTTATGCTCCCTTTGTTGAGCCAGAACTTGAGTGGGATTTCCGTTTGAAAAATGTCATTTCAATCAATACCTCAGGCCATAAATATGGTTTAGTTTATCCTGGTGTAGGTTGGGTTTTGTGGCGTGACAAAAAATATTTACCAGAAGAATTAATTTTTAAAGTAAGTTATCTTGGAGGAGAACTACCAACGATGGCCATTAATTTTTCTCATAGTGCCTCTCAATTAATTGGTCAATATTATAATTTTGTACGTTATGGATTTGATGGATATAAAGCTATTCATGAGAGAACACATAAAGTAGCCATGTTTTTAGCAAAAGAAATTGAAAAAACTGGAATGTTTGAAATTATGAACGATGGGTCACAATTGCCAATTGTCTGCTATAAATTAAAAGAAGATTCAAATCGAGGTTGGAATCTTTATGATTTGGCGGACCGTTTATTAATGAAGGGATGGCAAGTGCCTGCTTATCCACTTCCCAAAAATTTGGAAAATGAAATCATTCAACGTTTAGTGATTCGAGCAGATTTTGGGATGAATATGGCATTTAACTATGTTCAAGATATGCAAGAAGCAATTGAAGCTTTAAATAAGGCTCATATTCTATACCATGAGGAACCTGAAAATAAAACTTATGGCTTTACTCACTAAAAAAAGCTGATATTCATCTTATGAAAAAATAAAAGCGATATAGTTAATCTATATCGCTTTTATTTTGATGATAAATTTTGTTTTTTCTATTTAGTCATAAGTTTGTCAGTGATTATTTTTCATAATATTTATCTAAAATTTCCATTTTTAAAGGTGTAATCTTAGATAATGGGGCAGTTAAACTTGTTCTTAAGAAGAGTTTGTCTTCAATGTTGATAATTCCTAAATATTTAAGTTGAGGATAATTTGCATTAACTTCCATAATCTGATTTTTTCTTTCAATCAGATTTTCACTTGTTACTGGCACATCAAGATTAACAGTTCTTTCTTTGTATGAGTAGTTTTTGAGGGCAGCAATATTTCGATTAGGAATAAAAGTCGTTGCGCCATCAGCGCCAATTACTGTAATTGAACGAATTCCTACAGTTTTTACTACCCCTTCGATGTCAAGGCCAGCAAAAGCCACAGTATCTCCAACGTTGATTTGATGTTCAACGATAATAAAGAAGCCATTGATAATATCAGCGACTAAATCTCGCCCCGCAAAACCTAGAGCAACTCCGAGAATACCAGCACCAGCAAGGATATTTGCAACAGGAATTCCGATGACTCCTAGAACAGTATAGATATAAAGAAAAACTGTAAGATAATGGATGGCACTGGTTGTCAGTCGAGAGAGGGTTAAAATTCTCGAAGTATCCGTCCATTTTTGCTCACTATAATTTTTAAATAAGCGTTTAACGATACGAGAGCCGGCTTGATAGAGAATAAAAAAAAGAATACTAATTAATAAAATTGTAATTGCTTTATCTAATAAAAATAAACCAAAGTCTTCCCAGTTTGTTTTTAATAAGTTCATTTTTGCTCCTTTGTCCAGTAATTTTATAAATTCATTTATAGAGAAATTGACTATATTTGAAAAAATTGTTTGAACTTTTACTGAATTTCATGAATATTTTCTTGTTTTATGTTACAGAAAATAATATAATCTATTATAACAAAAAAATTTGGAGGATGTTATGGCAATTAATTTAGACTGGGAAAATTTAGGATTCAGCTATCGAAACTTACCTTTTCGTTATATCGCTCGTTTTAAAGACGGAAAATGGAGTGCTGGAGAACTAACAGGAGATAATCAACTTCATATTAGTGAATCATCACCTGCTTTGCATTATGGTCAACAAGGTTTTGAAGGATTAAAAGCCTATCGAACAAAGGATGGTTCAATCCAACTTTTCCGTCCTGACCAAAATGCTGCTCGTTTGCAAAATACGGCGCGTCGACTTTGCATGGCAGAAGTTCCAACTGAAATGTTTATTGATGCAGTTAAACAAGTGGTGAAAGCCAACGAAGATTTTGTGCCTCCTTACGGAACGGGTGCAACGCTCTATCTCCGTCCACTTTTGATTGGGGTTGGTGACGTTATTGGGGTGAAACCTGCTGATGAATATATTTTCACCGTTTTTGCTATGCCGGTTGGTTCTTATTTTAAAGGCGGATTGGCTCCTTCAAAATTTGTAATTTCAAGAGATTATGATAGGGCAGCTCCACTTGGTACAGGTGGTGCCAAAGTTGGAGGAAATTATGCAGCTTCTTTACAAGCAGAAGTTGGTGCCAAAGCTTCAGGCTATGCAGATGCAATTTATCTTGACCCAAGCACACATACTAAAATTGAAGAAGTCGGGGCAGCAAATTTCTTTGGAATTACAGCCGATAATGAATTTATCACACCATTGAGTCCATCAATCTTACCTTCAATTACTAAATATTCTCTTCTTTATTTAGCTGAACATCGTTTGGGACTCAAAGCGATTGAGGGTGAAGTTTATGCCAAAGATTTAGGTAAATTTGTTGAAGCAGGAGCTTGTGGCACAGCAGCAATTATCTCTCCAATTGGTCGTATTGACGATGGAGAAGATTCTTATATTTTCCATTCAGAAACAGAAGTAGGACCAACGGTTAAACGTTTATATGATGAATTGGTTGGCATTCAGTTTGGTGATGTTGAAGCACCAGAAGGCTGGATTGTTAAAGTTGATTAATTTAAAAAGCTAAAGAATACTCTTTAGCTTTTTTATTTTGAAATAAATAATTTATCTTTTTTAATCCATTCTTGATCCTCTGTTCGAATTGGACGAATCACTTGGCAAGGATTACCAGCAGCAATCACATTTTCTGGAATATCTTTGGTAACGACGCTTCCTGCACCAATAATACTATTGTCACCAATGCTTACACCAGGAAGAAGGCTGACATTTGCCCCCAACCAGACTTGGTTCCCAACCGTAATTGGCTTTGAATAGACCCCACCAGCAGTTCTTAAACTTGGATCTTCCGAATGATTGGCAGCAAATAAACCACAGCGGGGGCCAAAGTAAACATTATTGCCAATCGTGACCTGATTACAGTCTAAAATAATCATATCATGATTAATGAGGACATTATCGCCAATTCTTATATTGAAGCCAAATTCACAGCGAAAATTAGATTCAATATAAGGATTTTTACCTAAATGTTCAAAAAGATTCTCTAAGATTTCTGGATGATAACCCTCATTGTTATTAATTTTTTGATTATAACGACGGCTTTCAAAAAGGGCATGGTTACGATATTCAGACAAGTCTAAATCGGCGTCATAGTATGTTTTTCCTGAATTAATTAGTGTCTTTAATTGTTTCTTATTCATTCTTTTATCTTACAATTTTAGTCTCTTTTAGTCAATTGTAAGGGTTTTTATATTTTTGATAAAGCTACTAAAAATTACATTTATATATAATTGTCAGAATATATTGATATTTCATCGAAATTTTAGTAGAATAAAAGAACCAAATTGTAAAATAAAAGAGGTTGTGTTATGAATAAAAAAGCTAAACAAGCCATGAAAACGACACTTTGGCAGCCTGATTTTGAATCGGATGCTTGTGGAATGGGCTTCATTGCCCAAATTGACGGGAAAGCTAGTCACCTTTTAGTTGAGAGAGCCCTGACCATGTTAACAAGGATGAATCATCGTGGTGGAACGGGTGCTGAACCAGAAACCGGAGATGGGGCAGGTATTTTACTTGCTTTGCCTGACGAATTCTTTCGTAAAATTGCAAAAGAACATGATGTAGAACTACCAAAACTTGGTGATTATGCCGTAGGGCAATTTTTCTTATCACGTAAGGAAAATAAAAAACATCAAGAATTAGAAGCAATTAAGGCAGCTGTTAAGGCTCAAGGCTATGAAGTCTTATTCACGCGCACAGTTCCTTTTAATTTTGAAGCATGTGGAGCAACGGCTCAAGGAATTATGCCGTCTTTTGTTCAAGTTTTTATTGAGAAAAAATCATCTGAAAAAGCTGTCAGCGAAATTTCTAATTTTGAAAATGATTTATTTATTATCAGACGAAATCTTGAAAAACGTTTTGACGAAGAGGAATTATATATTTGTTCATTATCTAGTCAGACGGTTGTTTATAAGGGAATGCTTCATGCTTATCAAGTAAAACTCTTTTATCCTGATTTGTCTGATGAAGATTTCAAAAGTCATATTGCACTGACACATAGCCGTTTTTCTACCAATACTTTTCCCTCTTGGAATCGGGCTCAACCTTTTCGTTTTCTAGCACATAATGGCGAAATTAACACGCTTCGTGGAGCTGAAAACTGGATGAAAGTCAACGATATTGAAATGTACAATGAAGAAAATTCTGATTCAGCCAAATTAGAAAATTGTATGGAATATTTCTATCGAAATGGTCGAGAACTTCCAGAAAGTTTACTGACCATGATTCCTGAGGCTTGGGGAGAACAAACTGGCTTAAGCCAAGAATTAAAAGCTTTTTACGAATATTCAACTGCTCATATTGCGCCTTGGGATGGACCGGCAGCTTTAGTATTTACTGACGGAAAAACCGTTGGGGCAAGACTTGATCGGAATGGTTTAAGACCAAGTCGTTATCTTGTGACAAAGGATAATTTTATCATTCTGTCAAGCGAATCTGGTGTGGTTGATATTCCAGCCGATGAAATCATTGAAAAATCAGTTCTTGGACCTGGTAACATGTTGTTAGTAAATACTGACGAAGGAAAAATTATTCGTAATGAAGAAGTTAAGAGTTATTATGCTAATAAATATCCCTACCAAGAATTTCTGTCAGCAGGTTTGAAGAAAC
>Ga0308156_1000370_pt1 | contig 98070 bp, 93 predicted proteins | sample PhyAR2_FD_201041 | JGI IMG/M metagenome (GOLD analysis project Ga0308156, IMG submission 201041) | Phyllosphere microbial communities from UC Gill Tract Community Farm, Albany, California, United States - DLSL A.R2 | ecosystem: Host-associated > Plants > Phyllosphere > Unclassified | place: USA... | reverse complement strand
GACCGGCGCGGACGACGGCGCGGACGGCGGCGCGCACCGGCACGGACCACGAGGGGCGGGCAGTGGATGCTCCGCTGCCCGCCCCTCCTGCGCCGTGCGCTACGCCTGCGTCGTCGAGACCGCCATGACCGGGGTCGTGGTCGGCTTGTCGGACCCGCCCGCGGGCTCGACCGTCATGCCGATCGTCGCGCCCTCGGCGAGCTGGCCGTCGAGGACCGCGGTGTGGACACCGTTGCGGGCGCCGTCGACCAGACCGGCCGGGACGATCTTGCTGCCCTCGGACCCGATGTACCAGAGCTCGTAGGTCTTGCCCTCCGGTGCCTGCTCGACGCCGTCGAGGATCACCGCGGACTTGCCGACGTCGTGCGACCACACCACCGTGGCCGAACCGCCGCCGGCGACCTTCGCGGTCGTCCGCTTGAAGTCGGCCGCGGCGTAGATCGAGTCGAGCGCGCCGGACGCCTGCGTGGTGCCGGGACCGGTGCCCTCGGACTGCCCGAAGTTCGTACCGACGCCGAGCCCGACGCCGAGGAAGACCACGGCCACCGCCGCCGAGGCCGCGATGGCGGCCACGGGACGCTGGAACCAGCGGCGGCGAGCTGCGGCTGCAGCGCGCCCCTCGACCGGAGCCGAGGACGATCCGGAGCCGAACGCCGTGTCGGGGGCGAGCGGGGCCTCCAGGCCGGCGACCGTCGCCGGATCGGCGGAGGTGACGCGCGATGCCGGAGCGTCCAGCACGGCGGTCGGAGCCGCCTGCGGAGTACGGGCGATCTGGGCCATCAGCGACGTCTTCAGCGCAGCCGGTGGTTCGATCGACTCGACGGCGTACGCGAGCTGCAGTGCGGTCTCGCGGAGCGAGTCCGCCTCTGCCTGCAGCTCGGGTGACGTCGTGAGTGCGTGCTCGAGCAGCATGCGCTCGTCGTCCGAGAGGGCGTCCAGTGCGTGCGACCCGGTGAGCAGGGCGGGGTCGTCGTGTCGTTGGGTCATGACGTCACTCCCATCTCGTCTCGGAGTCGGATCATCCCGTCACGGAGACGGGTCTTGACGGTGCCGATCGGGACACCGAGCCGTTCGGCCATCTCGCTGTGCGAGTAGCCGCCGTAGTACGCGAGCTGCACGGCCTGTCGTTGGAACTCGGTGAGCTTGCCGAGTGCCCGACTGACGCGTTCGTGTTCGATCCGGATCTCCACGGACTCGGAGACCTGGTCGAAACCGGCCTCGAGGTCACGGATGCCGATCCGGGTGTCCCGGTCGTGCGACGCCTGCGACGCCCGGATCCGGTCCACCGCCCGTCGGTGGGCCATGGTGAGGACCCAGCTGGCGGCGGTGCCGCGGGAGCGGTCGAAGCGGGTGGCCTGCTGCCAGACCTCGAGGAAGACCTCCTGCGTCACCTCTTCCGACTGTGCGCGGTCCTTGAGGAGGCGGGTCACGAGTCCGAGCACGCGGCCGGACAGGACGTCGTAGAGATCGGAGAAGGCGGGCTGGTCGCCGGTGGCGACGCGGGCCAAGAGGTCGTCGGGCGACACGGGTGCCGGCTCGTCGGAGCGCCAGGCCTCGGTGTCTCGTTCCACGATGGCAAGCATTGCAGGTTTCCCCCCTCTCGGTGGCATCAGCTTCGACACGTGCGTTCACTTCGCAGGTCGGGTTCGGGTTCGTCGGGTCCTCGCGGCGTGGATGCTGGGCGAGGGCAGCGCGACCCGCAGGGAATTGACCGGTGGGAACCGGCCCGGGTCACGCTGGCCCTCGCTGTGACGTCCGCGAGGTGCGCCACACCCTCTCTTCGGCACCGAGGCCGGAACGGTTTGGGAACAGCTGCGACGGTCGCTCGGATCGAGGGTGTCGGCGGGCGCCCTGCGGTCCCGTGCGGGTCGGCGTCGTCGGGCGCGCGGGGCACGCCCGGGCGGGCGCTGTGTCCACCGAGAGTGAACACGGTCGCGTGCACAGCGAGGGTCTCGTACGATTGATCTCGCCGGGCCGCAGCAAGCCCCGGGCTCCAAAATTCGCCGCTTCGAGCGGCCTCGCGCCGAGAGGCGCTTCTGCGGCCCGGTCTTCTGCTGTCCGGGGGTCGGTCTGGAGGCGCGGCACGGGTCCGCCTAGGCCGTCGCCGCCGTTCGGTGGGTCGCCGCCGTTCGGTGGGTCGCCGCCGTACGGTGGGTTGCCGCCGTGCGGTGGGTCGCCGCCGTGCGGTGGGTCGCCGCCGTTCGGTGGGTCGCGTCGCCTCGTCTCCCGGATCGCCTCGGCGGCGTTACCGGGACGGCCGGGCGTCAGTCCAGGCTGTCGCGGCGCCAGAGCGCCGCCGCCTCGGTCAGGTCCGCGGCCAGCTCGACCAACCGGAGGGCGCGCCGCGTCAGTTCGCTCGCGCGCGGCCCCGAGGTCAGGTCGGCCGCGTCCGCGACGGCGGTCGCGCCCGCCGCGGTCAGCCGGCAGAACGCCGCACCGCGGTCGAGCGCCACCGCGAGGTCGCCCGTGTACAGCCCGTGCAGGATGTTGTCCGCCAGCGTCAGGATCTCCGCGGGGCCCGTCGGCTGCTCGGCACCCGCGACCGCCTCGTCGATCGTGCCGATCTGCTCCGTGCCTCGCTCGAAGAAGTACGCGACCTCCTCCGGGTTCTGCCGGATCACCACGCGCACGAGGTAGATGCGCCACAGGGCACCGGGCAGGGTGTGGGCGCCCACACGGGCCCACAGCTCGGCGATCGCGTCGATGCCGTGCACGTCCGTGTAGGTGACGAGGCGCTCGACCACCGCCGGGTCCGGGTCCTGCCGCACGCGGTGGAGCAGCGCGTTCGCGGTCTCGTGCGCGACGCGGTTCACCAGCGCCGGGTCGTCGCCGCCCTGGATCGCGGCGAACTCCTTGTCGGTGAAGTGGACGGGTCGGTGGTGATCGCGAGGCACCCGGCGAGTGTAGACACGGCCGCCGACGCCCGCGTCCCCCGTTCGCCACGAACGCAACCGCCCGGTGCCGCGTACCGTGCTCGGGCAGGGAGGCACCCCTCCCGGTCGTGGAGAAGAGGAGATCCCGTGAACGCCCTGCTCGTCATCCTGGCCGTCATCGCGGTCGTCCTGCTGTTCGTCGGCGGGTTCGCCGCGAGCCTGAAGTTCCTGCTCTGGGTCGGCGTCGTGCTGCTGGTCATCGCGGTGGTCATGTGGATCCTGCGTGCGCTCACGAGCCGTCGCAGCTGAGGCGACCCGAGCGGTTCCCTCCCGGAGGTCCGCACCCGCTAGCCTTGCGGGTGCGGGCCTCTAGCTCAGTTGGTAGAGCACCGGACTTTTAATCCGAGGGTCGTGGGTTCGAGCCCCACGGGGCCCACCATCGTTCAGCCCCGCACAGGCGTTCAGCCCGCGGGAGGTCGGCCTCTCGTACCATCCTTGACGTGACCCGCCGACCGAAGCACGACTGGACGGACGCCCCGCGTCCGGCCACGGTCGACCGCGGACGCCGACGTCGACGACGCCGTCCGCTCCTGCCCACCGTCGCGCTCAGCGCCATGGCCGTCGGCGTCGCCGGGCTGCTGGCCCTGCTCCCGACCATCGGTGACGCGTGCTCCGACGTCCCCGACGCGGTCACGGTGCAACCCGAGCGGGTCCGGGCCGCGATCGCTCCCGGCTCCGACGTCCTCATCGTCGGGGACTCGTACACGCGGGGCAGCGGTTCCTACGACGGCCGCCACGGCTGGGCGCAGGACATCGTGGCCGAGCTCGGGTGGGACGCCACGATCGACGGCGTCGGCGGGTCCGGGTACGTCTCCGGCGCGGCCGCTCGCGCGTCGTCCTTCACCTACGGTGCGCGACTGCACGCACACCGCTTCCTCGACCCCGACCTCGTGCTGGTGCAGGGCAGCCAGAACGACTGGGTGCAGGGCGCCGACCAGGACGTCCTGCAGGGCACGGTCGAGCGGGCGCTCCGCGAGGCGCGGCAGCAGTGGCCGGACGCGGTCGTCATCGCCGTCGGTCCCTCCGCGCCACGGCCCCGGGCAGAGGCCACCACGGACATCTCGGCCGCCGTCGCCGCAGGTGCCCGTGCCGCGGGCGTCCCCTACGTCGACCCGCTCGCCGGGCAGTGGTTCACGGACGCCAACAGCCCCTCGTTCGCCGCGGCCGACGGGCAGCACCTGAACGATGCCGGGTACGCGTACCTCGCCGACCGGGTCGCCGGCTCGGTCCGGTCGCTCGCCGCGCCGCGCCCCGCGGACCAGTGCCGGTGACGCCCGATCCGGGGTACACGTCCGACTCGGGGTGTTCACAGCGCGTCCTTTGCACAGTTCAGTCGCTGTTCAGCGGTCTGCCGGTCCTGCGCCGATAGTGTCGTTCCCGGATCCGATCAGCAGACCGGACCAGGACACGCCACCACAGGACGAACGGGGTACACCGTGACCGAGCCCATCGACGCCACGCAGGCCAGCACCACCGGTGACGCGCGCCGCATCGTCGAGCTCGCCGCAGCGACGAACACCACGATGAGCAACCAGCTCCTGCTCGACACCCTGCGCCGCAACGCGAAGGTCACCACGCGGCACATCCGCACCGACTTCCTCGAGGTCGCGACCGCCAGCACCGTGCTCGGCTACGTGTGCCGGCAGCGCGGGGAGTACGTCGCCCTCCGCGGCGACGACCCGGCCTGGGCGCAGGAGGTCGGCCGCTACGGCACCGAGTCCCTGGCGGTCGAGGCCCTGCGCATGCGTCGCGCCTGACACCGTCGACAGCCTCGACGCAGGAGGCGACCCAGAGGGGGCGACGTCCGTCGTTCAGGCTCCCGGGGCGCTGCGGACCGTCCCGTCGGGTCGCGATCGAGCAGCCCGCACGGCGCGGAACACCGCGAACCCCGCGACGAGCAGTCCGATCACCCCGAGCAGCACCGAGCCGTCGACCCCGAGGGCCGGCTCGGTGACGCAGGTGCTCCTCGCCGGGTCGACCGCGTCGAAGCAGGTCGTCCGTTGCATCAGCACCAAAGACAGCACGAAGGCCACCGTGCCCACGGCCACGACGGCCCACCCCACCACCTGCACGCGCATGCCTGATGCTACGGCGACGCGTCGGCGGGACGACCGCGCCGACCAGCACGGTCCGGTCACGATCCGCCCGTCACCCGTCACCCGTCACGCGTCGCTCGTCGCCCGCGGCCCGTGGCCGACGCGGCAGTCGTCAGGACCAGACGCGGCGGATGCCCCAGGTGCCGGTCCACGACTCGTCCGGCTCGAGCCAGCGGAGCCCCTCGCCCGAGTTGAGCGCGTTCGCGGGCGCGGTCATCGGCTCGACGGCGACCGCGAGCCCGGTGCCGTTGCCGCGGGGGAACTCGCGGGACGTGAAGACCTGCACGTACGGGAACGACTCGTCCTGCCAGAGCTCGACACCGTCGCCCTCGGGCCCGTGCAGCGTCGTGCGCCGGATCCCCTCGGCGTCGGGCGTCACGTCGCGGTAGGCGGTGTCGAGGTCGGCGTCACCGGCCCGCTGTCCGGCGCGCAGGTCGTACGGCGTGCCCTCGACCGGCACGGTGCCGTCGGGGATCTTGTGCTCGTCGACCGTGAACGCGGTGGCCGCGTCGAGCGTGACGACGAGGTCCTCGGCGGGGGTGTCGCCGGCACGGAGGTACGGGTGCGCGCCGACCGCGAAGGGGGCGCGGACGCCGGAACGGTTCACGACCGTGTGGGTCACGCGGATGCCGTCCTCGACGAGCTCGTGGTGCACGCGGGTCTCGAGCGTGAACGGCCAGCCGTGCTGCGGGTGGATCGTCGCCTGCTGCACGATGCCCGACTCGGTCTGCTCGACCACGCGGTACGGCGAGAAGCGCAGCAGACCGTGCGAGGCGTTGCCGTACTTCGGCTCGGTGACGTCGAGCTGCTGGCGCTTCCCGTCGAGCTCCCACACGGCACCGGCGACGCGGTTCGGCCACGGGACGAGCACGATCCCGTCGGCGCCCGGCGGGAGCGTCGTCACGGGGAACGGCTCGGTCAGGTCGAAGCCGGCGACCCGGAGCTCCCGGATGCCCGCGGCGACCTCGGTCACCACGGCCTCGACGACCCCGTCCGGTCCGGCGTGACGGAGGTGGTACTGCCCTCCGGTGGGTGCTGCTGCGGTCATGCGGTCTCGTCCTTCCGTGCTGGTGCGTCGTGCGGTCCACCGTCGGCCACCACGACCGCGACCCCGGCTGCCCGGATCCGGGCGACCGCGTCCGCCGTGGCCCCGGCGGTGACGACGACGTCGATGTCCTCGAGCGGGCGGACGACGCCGAGGTGTGCCCGGCCGAACTTCGAGCCGTCCGCCACCACGACGGTACGCCCGGCGGTCGCGGCGAGCATCCGCTTCGCCTCGGTCTCGGGCAGGTTCACGTTGGTGAGGCCGTGCTCGACGTCGAGACCGGTCCCGCTGATGAACGCCACGTCGGCCGCGATCGCCGGCAGCACGGCCCCCATGAACGGCGCGACGAGCGAGTGCTGGAGCGGCCGCAGGGTGCCGCCCGTGACGACGACCGTGAAGCGCGGGACGGCCGGCTCGAGCGCGAGTGCCGTGGTGAGCGAGTTCGTGACGACGGTGACGTCGGTCAGGTCCTCGCGTGCGACCAGCGCCGTCGCCACGGCGGCCGGTGTGGTGCCGACGTCGAGCACGACGCACTGGCCGGAGCGGACGAGGTCGGCCGCGGCACGACCGATCGCGGCCTTGGCCACCTGGTGCTCGACGGCGGTCTCCTCCAGCGGGCGCTCACGCGACCCGGCCCCGAGGCGGACCGCACCGCCGCGGACCCGGCGGATACGGGCCTCCAGTCCGAGCGCGGCCAGGTCCTGGCGGACCGTCACCTCGCTCGTGCCGAGGGCGGCGGCGAGCGCCGCCGTGCGGACGAGGCCAGGTGCGCCCTCGACGATGGAGACGATGCGGTCCTGACGGAGGGGCGCTGGCAGCGAGCCGGCGAGGAAGAGGTCGTCGTCGCTCACCCGAGCAGTTTCGCGCACTTGCGCAGGCTTTCGCAACGCTTCGCGGAGCGGTAGGCTCGTCCGGTGATCACCAAGCGCGTGACGACGCTCGCCGACGGCCGCGAGCTCATCTACTTCGACGACGCCGACACGCAGCTCCCCGCGGAGCGGAGCATCGACGAGCGGGTCCTCGACCCCCGGCCCGAGACCGCGCGGATGCGGCAGGACGTGCTCACCGGCGAGTGGGTGTCGATCGCTGCGTCCCGGCAGAACCGGGTGTTCCTGCCCCCGGCCGACCAGGACCCGCTCGCACCGCAGACCGCGGCGAACCCGTCCGAGATCCCGAGTCGGTACGACGTCGCGGTGTTCGAGAACCGCTCGCCGTCGTTCGGTCCCCTGCTCGAGGCCGAGGACGCCCCCGAGTCCCTGGCGTCGCTGTCCGACGTCGGCCTGAACCGGCAGCTCCGGAGCGTCGGCCGCTGCGAGGTCGTGTGCTTCTCCCCCGAGACGAGCGGCTCGTTCGCCTCGATCTCCGAGTCGCGCGCCCGCACCGTGGTCGAGGCGTGGGCCGACCGCACCGCCGCGCTGTCGGCACTGCCCGGCATCCAGCAGGTGTTCCCGTTCGAGAACCGCGGTGAGGCGATCGGCGTCACGTTGCACCACCCGCACGGGCAGATCTACTCGTACCCGTACGTCACGCCCCGCACGCAGCGGCTGCTCGCGTCGATCGAGCGCTTCGGGCCGGACCTGTTCGAGCAGCACCTCGCGAACGAGCGCGCCTCGGACCGTGTGGTGCTGCAGGGCGAGCACTTCACCGCCTTCGTGCCGTTCGCCGCGCGCTGGCCGATCGAGGTCCACATGCTGCCGCACCGGCACGTCCCCGACCTCGCGGGCCTGACCGACGCCGAGAAGGACGAGCTGGCGCACATGCACCTGCGCCTGACCCGCGGGCTCGACGCGCTCTACGACACCCCGACGCCGTACATCGCCGCCTGGCACCAGGCCCCGGTCCACACCGCGCGGGACACCGTGCGGCTGATGCTGCAGATCACGTCGCCGCGCCGTGCGGCCGACAAGCTCAAGTTCCTGGCCGGCAGCGAGGCCGCCATGGGCGCCTGGATCGGGGACCTCGTACCCGAGAAGGCGGCCGAGTTCATCCGAGGAGGGATCGAACGCGCATGACGTTCCAGCAGGTCTACGGGTACGAGCCGGCGGTCCGGTACTCCGCGCCGGGTCGGGTCAACCTGATCGGTGAGCACACCGACTACAACGACGGGTACGTCCTGCCCTTCGCGATCGACCGACGCACGGTCGCCTCGATCGCCCCGCGCCAGGACCGTCTGCTCCGCGTCGCGTCGGCGTTCGAACCGGACGCCGTCCACGAGCTCTCCCTCGACGACCTCGACCCGTCACGCATGGCGGGCTGGTCGGCGTACGTCTTCGGCATCGCCTGGGCCCTGCGCGAGCAGGCCGGTGCGGACCTGTCCGACAAGTCCGGGTTCGACGTGTTCATCGACTCGGACGTGCCGGTGGGCGCCGGCCTGTCGTCGAGCGCCGCGATCGAGTGCGGCGTCGCACTCGCGTTCACCGACCTCTGGGAGCTGGGCCTCGACCGCAAGACGCTGGCCCGGGTCGGCCAGTACTCCGAGAACCACGCCGTCGGCGCCCCGACCGGGATCATGGACCAGTCCGCGTCGCTCCTCGGCGAGCAGGACGCCGTCGTGTTCCTCGACTGCCGCACGCTCGACACCGCCGTCGTCGACATGGCGCTCGAGGCGAACGGCCTCGAGGTCCTGGTGATCGACACCCGCGTCGAGCACGCCCACGCCACCGGCGGGTACAAGGCCCGCCGCGACTCCTGCGAGCGCGGCGCGGCGGTGATGGGCGTCGAGGCACTCCGCGACCTGTCGGTCGACGACCTGCCGCGCGCGCAGGGACTGCTCGACGACGAGACCTTCCGCCGCGTCCGTCACGTGGTCACCGAGGACCAGCGGGTCCTCGACACCGTGCGCACGCTGCGCGAGCAGGGTCCGCGGGCGATCGGCGACCTGCTCGTCGCGTCGCACGCGTCGATGCGCGACGACTTCGAGATCTCGGTGCCGGAGCTCGACCTGGCGGTCGAGACGGCGATGGCGCACGGCGCCGTCGGCGCGCGCATGACCGGTGGCGGGTTCGGTGGTGCGGCGATCGCGCTGGTCGACCGGGAGGCCCGTGGTGCGGTCACGGGGGCCGTCACGGCCGCCTTCGCCGCGGCCGGCCACCGCGAGCCGAACGTCTTCACCGTGCACGCCGCGCAGGGCGCTCGGCGCGACTGACGCGCGGCGGCGGTCGCGGCGGCGCGGGACAGCGATCGAACCACGGATCCGACGTCGAACCAGCCCGTGCGGTCGGTTCGACGTCGGAACCGTGGTTCGACAGGTGCCACGGCCGGTGCCGCAGCGGACGTCACCGGGTCATGTGCCCGGTGGTCACGGTCACGCCGCCCCAGGGGAAGCCGTGCGGTTCCGGGACCTGCCGGCTGACCTGGTCCATCACCACGTCGCTCTGCCACACCGTGTAGACGAGCGTGCCGGCGACGACGCACACGAGGACCGCCGCGAAGGCCGCCCAGCGTACGAGGTCACCGAGTGCGGGACGTCCGTACCGCGCGAGCGTCGGCGGGACGACCACGCCGAGGGCCACCACGACCAGCAGGACCGCGAGGGCCGCCGGCGCCGTGTGCGCCTCGACGTCGACGGTGGGCGGCGCGGTCGTGACCAGGTTGCCGGCGCCGTCGATCCAGTTGCCGTCGGCGTCGACGCCGCCGTACCCGGACGACACGCTCCACATCGTCGTGCCGGAGGTGAGGACCGCGACGACGCCGATGAGCACGAGACCCCACGCACGGGGTCGGAACCGGCGCCCCTCGGGCGCCATCACCGGAGTGGTCAGGACCGCCTGTGTCTCCCCCATGGGGTGACCGTAGCACCGCGGGACCCGCGTGACGGAGGTGATCCGCGCCTCCCGTCCGGTGCCCTGGAACGCGCGAGTACCCCTCGAGAGCGACAGTGCCCCGCCGGGACACGGCGGGGCACTGTCGCTCTCGCGGACCGGTCGCTCAGTGCAGGTGGCGCTCCGCGGCCTCGACCACGTTCTTCATGAGCATCGCGCGGGTCATCGGACCCACGCCACCCGGCGTCGGCGAGAGGAAGCCGGCGACCGACGCGACCGCAGGGTCGACGTCGCCGCGGAGCTTGGCCTTGCCCGTCTCCGGGGAGACGACCCGGCTGATGCCGACGTCGATCACGGCGGCGCCCGGCTTGACCCAGTCCGGCTTGACCAGGCCGGCCACCCCGGCAGCGGCGACGATGATGTCCGCCCGCCGGCACTCGGCCGCGACGTCCTCGGTCAGGGAGTGGGTCAGGGTCGCGGTGGCCTCGAGCCGGGTGAGCAGCAGACCGAGCGGGCGGCCGACGGTCAGGCCCTGGCCGATGATCGTGACGTGCTGGCCCCGGATCGGGACGTCGTACGCCTCGAGCATCGCGACGATGCCGCGCGGGGTGCACGGCAGCGGGGCGTCGATCGTGCCGGCGCCACCGGGGACGGCGAGCACGAGCTCCCCGAGGTTCGTCGGGTGCAGGCCGTCGGCGTCCTTCGACGGGTGCATCAGCTCGAGCATCGGGATCGGGTCGATGCCCTGCGGCAGCGGCAGCTGCACGATGAACGCGGTGACCCGGGGGTCGTCGTTCATCTGCAGGATCGCTCCGCGGATGTCCGCGGCGCTGGCCGTCTCCGGCAGGTCGATGCGGATCGAGTCGAGCCCGATCTGCGCCGAGTCGCGGTGCTTGCCGGCGACGTAGGACACCGAGCCGGCGTTCTGTCCGACCATGATCGTGCCGAGCCCGGGCCGGAACCCGTGGTCGTGCAGCCGGTCGATCCGGACCTTCAGGTCGTCGAGCGTCCGGGCAGCGAGGGCGGTGCCGTCGATGCGCACGGCGGAACCCTCCCCTGCCCACCGTTCGGTGGGCAGGGGAGCCAGCGTGTCGCTCACGCGTAGAGCGGGAACGCGTCGGTCAGGGTCTTCACCCGGGCCGAGAGCGCGGCGATGTCGGGGTCCGGCATGAGCGCGAGCGCGATGATGTCCGCGACCTCGGTGAACTCCGCGTCGTCGAAGCCGCGCGTCGCGAGTGCCGAGGTGCCGATGCGGACACCGGAGGTGACCATCGGCGGACGCGGGTCGAACGGGACGCTGTTGCGGTTCACGGTGATGCCGACCTCGTGCAGCAGGTCCTCGGCCTGCTTGCCGTCGACCTCGGACGCGCGCAGGTCGACGAGGACCAGGTGCACGTCGGTGCCACCGGTCAGGACGTCGATGCCGGCGGCCTTGGCGTCGTCCGCGGTGAGGCGGGCGGCCAGGGCCTGCGCGCCGCGGATCGTGCGCTCCTGGCGGTCCTTGAACTCCGGGGTGCCCGCGAGCAGGAACGCGGTGGCCTTGGCGGCGATCACGTGCATGAGCGGACCGCCCTGCTGGCCCGGGAACACGGCCGAGTTGAGCTTCTTGAAGAGCGTCTCGTCGTTGGACAGGATGATGCCCGAGCGGGGACCGGCGAGCGTCTTGTGCACGGTCGAGGACACGACGTGTGCGTGCGGGACGGGCGACGGGTGCAGGCCCGCGGCGACGAGCCCGGCGAAGTGGGCCATGTCGACCCAGAGCTTCGCGCCGACCTCGTCCGCGATCTCGCGGAACTTCGCGAAGTCGAGCTGACGGGGGTACGCCGACCACCCGGCGATGAGGACCTTCGGCTGGTGCTCGACGGCCTTCGCGCGGATGTCGTCGTAGTCGACCTCGAAGGTCTCCGGGTCGACGCCGTACGAGACGGCGTTGTAGATCCGGCCGGAGAAGTTGAGCTTCATGCCGTGCGTCAGGTGACCGCCGTGCGCGAGCTCGAGACCGAGGATGGTGTCGCCGGCGGACGCGATGGCGTGCAGGACGGCCGCGTTCGCGGTCGCGCCGGAGTGCGGCTGGACGTTCGCGTACTCGGCGCCGAAGAGCGCCTTCGCACGGTCGATCGCGAGCTGCTCGGCGACGTCGACGTACTCGCAGCCGCCGTAGTATCGCTTGCCCGGGTAGCCCTCGGCGTACTTGTTCGTCAGGACGGAGCCCTGCGACTCGAGGATCGCGCGGGGCACGAAGTTCTCGGAGGCGATCATCTCGAGGAAGTCGCGCTGGCGGCCGAGCTCCTGCTCGAGCACGCGGGCGATCTCGGGGTCGACCTCGCTGAGCGGGGCGTTGAAGCTGGACTGCGTGGTCGCAGCGGGCAGATCGGTGATGGACACGGGACTCCTCGTTGTCTGTTCCGTCGCGCACACGCGACGAGGTGGACGGGTGGGCGCGGCCCAGGCGTACGGCCGCGCTCCGTGTCAGGTGTCGCTCCCCGATGGTGACCCATCCAACGCCAGTCGCGACTGTCCGATCGTACCGAGCGTGCCCGTTCGTGTCACCCTTGGTGCATGACCCTGAGCAGCCCGGAGCTCGACGAGCGCACCGATCTCCGCGCCCGGTACGACGTCCCCTGGAGCACCGTCGTCTGGGACGACCCGGTCAACCTCATGTCCTACGTGACCTACGTCTTCCAGAGCTACTTCGGGTTCGCACGCGGCCACGCGGACCGACTCATGCGCCAGGTGCACGTCGACGGGCGGGCGATCGTCGCGACCGGCGCCCGCGAGGCGATGGAGCGGCACGTCGAGGCCATGCACGGCTTCGGGCTGCAGGCGACGGTGGAGCGCGCCCCGGGAGCGGACGCGTGATCCCCTTCGTCCGCCGCCGCGACGGCGTGCACGTGGACCTGTCCGCCGGCGAGCGCGCCGTGCTCACGAGCCTCGTCGAACAGCTGCAGGAAGTCCTCGGCGGGGACCTCGAGGACGACCCGGTCGCGACCCGGATGTTCCCCGCGGCGTACCCGCACGACGCGGAGGCGAGCGCCGAGTTCGCGAAGTACACCCGGTCCGACCTGCTGACGCAGAAGACCACGAACGCGGGCGTCGTGCTCGCCTGGCTGACGGGCGCCCGCGACGGCGCGATGGGGCCGGAGGACGAGCAGGCCTGGCTCCGGAGCCTCACGGACCTGCGGCTCACCATCGCCGAACGGCTCGGCATCGTGGACGCCGCGACCGAGGAGTCCTCGTCGAGCGGCGACGCCGGCGTCGGGCTCCGGGACGTCTACGACTGGATCGGGTACGTGCAGGAGCACCTGGTCACGACGCTCACGTCCGCGCGGTGACCGTCAGCGTCCGGGCGTCCACGGCAGCCGACCTGGAGGCCCTGCTCGCCTTCTCGACGTCGGCTCCGGTCTCGTGGACCCGTCCGGACCGGTACCGGCAGGAGTCCGCGACGCGGCACCACCGACCGGAGTGGTCGTTCCTCGCGGAGCGGGACGGCCGACCGGTGGGTCGGGCCCTGTGGTGGGGCGGTGCCGACGCCGACGCTCCGTCGACCCTGGACGACCTCCTCGTGGCACCGTCGGTCGAGGACGACCGGGTCGCGATCGCGGCGGCCCTGATCCGGGCGGGCACCGCGTCGTTCGGCACCGTGCCCGAGTGGATCGTCGACCTGGCGGTGGAGTGGCACGACGACCCGGCGGCGGTCGCGGCGGTGGCCTGGCGCACCGAGGCGGCGCGGCAGGCAGGGCTCGCCCGGTCGACCGAGCGGGTCAGCGTCGCCTGGGAGCGTCCCACGGCCGCCACTGCGCCCACGTCGCCGCGCCTCCGGTTCCGCGGCGGTGACGACGACGAGTTCACCGACCTGTTCGCGCGGGTGACCGTCGGGTCGCTCGACGCCCACACCCGGGCGACCGTCGCGGAGCTCGGGGTGCGCGGCACCGCGCTCGACGACCTCGACTTCTACCGCAGCCTGCCCGGTCGGCGCGAGGACTGGCGCATCGCCGAGGACGACGACGGCCTCGTCGTCGGCTTCGTGCTCGCGACGCGGACCGCGTACGACGCAGCGGTCAGCTACATCGGCGTCCTGCCGCAGCACCGCGGGAGGGGGATCGTCGACGGGCTCCTCGCCGAGGCACTCCGCGTCCACGCCGCCGCCGGGGAGCCGCGGGTCGTGGCGACGACCGACGCGGACAACGCCCCGATGCGCCAGGCCTTCGAGCGCGCGGGCGCCACCGTCACGAAGCGGCCGATGGTGTTCGAGCGCTGAGGACCACGTTCGGAAGGCAACCTTGCAAGGTGCCCTGCCGAGGCGTACGGTGCTCGGGTGGAACCGGACACCGAGCTCGCGGACGACCTGCTGACCCTGCACGGCCGGATCCGCCGCACCCTGCTCGCGGGCAAGGCCGACGAGGTCACCGCCTCGCAGACCGCAGCGCTCGGTCGACTGCTCCGCCACGGCGAGAGCACGGTCGCCGACCTGGCCCGCGCCGAGGGCGTCCGCCCGCAGTCGATGGGTGCGACCGTGCAGGCGCTCGTCGACCTCGGGCTGGCGGAACGACGACCCGACCCCACGGACGGACGCCGGACGCTCGTGCGCGCCACCGAGGCCGGCTCCCGTGCCCGCGAGGATGCCTGGACCACCCGGACCCACGTGCTCGCGGAGCGCCTGGCCGCGCTGCCCGCGGAGGACCGCGCGACGGTCGCCCGGGCCCTCGCGGTCCTGATGCCGCTCACCGACGACTGACCCGCACCCACGACCGGCCCGCACCACGACCGGCCCGCACCGAACCGAACCGACCCCGGGAAGAAGCCCCACCACGCCCACCTCGACCTCCCCCTCGCCCACCGTCACCGACGGGGACACCGGCAGCGGCTTCGGCCCGAAGCTCCTCGTCCCCGTCCTGGTCGGTCCCCTGCTCAACCCGATCAACACGACCATGGTGTCGGTCGCCCTCGCACCGATCTCCCGCGACCTCGGCATCGGGGCGTCGCAGGCGATCTGGCTCGTCGCCGCGCTGTACCTGGCGAGCGCCGTCGCACAACCGACGATGGGCAAGCTCGCCGACCGCTTCGGCCCGAAGAAGGTGTTCCTCACCGGGCTCGTGATCGTCGGGGTCGCCGGTGTCGTGCCCGAGGTGCTGACCGGCTTCGGGGGTGCGGTCACCGCCCGCGTGCTCATCGGCATCGGGACGTCGTCGGCGTACCCGGCGGCGCTCACGACCCTGCGGCAGCACTCCGCCCGGATCGGGAAGCCGACGCCCCCGCTGGTGCTCGGCGCGCTGTCGATCACCTCGCTCGTCTCCGCGGCGGCCGGCCCACCCCTCGGGGGTGCGCTCATCGCGGCCTTCGGCTGGCACGCGATCTTCCTGGTCAACGTCCCCCTCGCCGCCTTCGGGATCGTGGTCGCGGCGATGTGGTTGCCCTCCGACCGACTCCGGCCGGTGGACGCCGACCGGCTCCCGGTCCGCACCGCGCTCGATCCCCTCGGCATGCTCCTGATGACCGGTGCGGTCTCGGCGCTGCTGGTGTTCCTGCTCGACCTGACCGCCGGGCTCTGGTGGCTGCTCGCGACCGCGGTCGTGCTGCTCGTCGCGCTCGTGCTGTGGGAGCTCCGTGCGACGCAGCCGTTCGTCGACGTGCGGCTGCTCGTCCGGAACGGTGCGCTGTCGCGGACGTACGGCCGGCTCTTCCTGACCTACCTGCTCGCGTACACGATGACCTACGGGTTCTCGCAGTGGGTGCAGGACGTGGCGGGCTACCCGAGCGACGTCGCCGGGTACCTGCAGCTCCCGGCGGCGGTCGTCGCCGGGGTCGTGTCGTTCCTCGTCGCCCGGAAGACCGCGGTCCGACGACCCCTCGTCGTCGCGGCGCTGACCCCACTCCTCGGTGCAGCGCTCCTGCTGCTCCTGCACGCCGGATCCCCGCTCATGCTGCTCGTCGTGGTGCCGGCGCTGTTCGGGGTGCCGCAGGCGCTGGCCTCGGTGTCGAACCAGGCGGCGCTCTACAAGGTGGTGCCGTCCGAGTACATCGGCACCGCGGCTGGCCTCTCCCGCACGAGCATCTACATCGGGGCGATCGCGGCGTCCTCGATCATCGGCGGGGTCTTCGGCCAGGCCCCGACGACCCCGGACCTGCACGTGCTCGCGTGGGTCATGCTCGGCGTCGGCGTGCTCCTCAGCATCCTGACGTTGGCCGACCGGGCGCTCGCACGGGCCGACGCCCGCTGACGCAACCCGGGAACCGGACGCACCACGGGCCTCCAGGCCGCTCCTCCACAGGCCCGTGGAGCCGACGGATCGGGCGCTGTCCGGCCGGTAGCCTGGTCCTCGTGACCGACCCGACCCCCACGCACTGGACCCTCACGCTCGTCTGCGACGACCAGCCCGGGATCGTGCACGCCGTGTCCGGAGCCGTCGTCGCGGCGCAGGGCAACATCACCGAGTCGCAGCAGTTCTCGAGCGCGGACACCAACGCGTTCTTCATGCGTCTGCAGGTCATGGCACCGGTCGACCGCGCCACCTTCGAGCAGGCGCTCGCACCGGTGGTCGCACGCTACGACGCCCGCGTGCAGCTCGACGTCGTGGGCCGTCCGATGCGCACCCTCGTGCTCGTGTCGAAGGCGGGGCACTGCCTCAACGACCTGCTCTACCGGCAGCGCGGCGGGCAGCTCCCGATCGAGGTCCCGCTCGTGCTGTCGAACCACGCCGACCTGTCCGGGCTGGCGTCGTTCCACTCCGTCCCGTTCGAGCACCGCCCGGTCACCGACCCGGCCTCGAAGCAGGCGATGGAGCAGCGCATCCTCGAGGCCGTCGAGGAGCACGACGTCGAGCTCGTCGTCCTGGCCCGGTACATGCAGATCCTGTCGCCGGAGCTGTGCGCCGCGCTCGCCGGCCGCGCGGTCAACATCCACCACTCGTTCCTGCCCGGCTTCAAGGGTGCGAACCCGTACCGACAGGCCCACGCGCGCGGCGTGAAGCTCATCGGGGCGACGGCGCACTTCGTCACGAGCGACCTCGACGAGGGGCCGATCATCGAGCAGAACGTGGTCCGCGTCGACCACACGAAGGACCCGTCCGAGCTCGTGTCGATCGGGCAGGACGAAGAGTCCCGCACGCTCACCCAGGCGGTGCGCTGGATCGCCGAGGACCGCGTGCTCCTCGACGGTGCCCGCACGATCATCTTCAGGTAGGCAGCACATGTCGAACGCACCGCAGAGCCCGGTCGACTGGGACGAGGTCCCGCCGCCCACCGACCCGGCACCGCGTCGCGCCCGCGTCTCCGCGTGGACCGTGCTGCGTGTGCTCGTGTGCGCCGTCGGGCTCCTGTCGCTGGCCTACTGGGGGTACCTCGCCTGGCCCTTCCCCTTCCCCGGTGTGCTGTTCATGATCGGCGCGCCCGCGTTCGCCGCGGTCGTGTGGTTCCTGTTCCGGTCACCGCGGTCGCCGATCGACACGGACGTGGTCGGGAAGGTCGTCGTCGAGACGGCACTCGTGGTCGCCGCCGGCGCCGCGTGGCTCTCGCTCGGGCACCCGGTGGTCGGGCTCGTGTTCGTGCTGGCCGCGGCGCTGTCCGGGGTCGTCGCGTTCCGACGGGAGACGGCGTGAGCACGGGCACCGGCATGCGCACCGGTCTGGAGGCGCGCCGCACACTGGTCCGCGCCGCCACCGTCGTCGACGTGGCCGGGTCCACCGCGGACGGCTGGGTCCTCGTCGTCGGTGACACGATCCGCGCGGTCGGCTCCGGCGCAGACGCGCCGACCGCAGACGAGGTCGTCGACCTCGGCGACGCGGTGCTGACGCCCGGCTTCGTCGACCTGCACGGGCACGGCGGGGGCGGTGCCGCCTACGAGGACGACACCTTCGCCGCCGCACTCGCGGTGCACCGGGCGCACGGCACCACCCGGTCCGTGCTGTCGCTCGTCGCGAACCCGCTCGACGTGCTCGGCGCGTCACTGGCCCGCATCCGAGAGGTCGCGGCCACCGACCCGCTCGTGCTCGGCGCACACCTCGAGGGTCCCTTCCTCTCCCCGCACAACAAGGGTGCCCACAACGAGTCGTTCCTGGTGGACCCGACCCCGACCGCGGTGGACGCCCTGCTCGAGGCCGGCGCGGGGGTCCTCCGCCAGGTGACGATCGCGCCCGAACTGCCGGGAGCGCTCGACGCCGTGCGCCGGTTCGTCGACGCCGGGGTCACGGTCGCCGTGGGGCACACCGTCTGCTCGTCCGACCAGGCCCGGGCCGCGTTCGACGCCGGTGCGACGGTCCTGACGCACGCGTTCAACGCGATGCCGGGGATCCACCACCGTGCGCCGGGTCCGATCGTCGCCGCCGTGGCCGACGAGCGGGTGGCCCTCGAGCTCATCCTCGACGGCGTGCACGTGGACCCGTCCGTGGCCGCGATGCTGTTCGACGCCGCACCGGGGCGGGTGGCGCTGATCACCGACGCGATGGGCGCGGCCGGTTCGGCGGACGGCTCCTACCTGCTCGGGTCCCTCGCCGTGACCGTCACCGACGGCGTCGCCCTCGTCGCGGGCACGGACACGATCGCGGGGTCGACGCTGACCCAGGACACCGCGCTCCGGAACGCCGTCGACGGCGCGGGCCGGACCCTGCCGCAGGCCGTCGCGGCCCTGACGAGCGTGCCCGCCGCCGCGCTCGGGCTCGGCGACCGCCTGGGTCGGCTGGCCCCCGGGTACGCCGCCGACCTCGTCGCGCTGTCCCCGTCGCTCGAGGTGCGTCGGGTGTGGGGCGCCGGTCGTGAGCTCGGCGTTCCCCGCTCTTGACCGCGGCGTCGTGCGGCGGGACCATCACCGCATGAGCCTCTACATCGCCTGTCCGGTCGAGAGCGTCGAACGCGCGACCGCCTTCTACACCGCGCTCGGCTGGTCCCTGGTCGAGTCGATGTCGCGCGACGACGTCTCGTGCATCGCGTTCGGCACCGATCAGTTCCTCATGCTCAGCAGTCGCGAGATGTACGCCAGCGTCGGGGGCACCGAGGACCTGATCGGCGGACCGGACACCCCGTCGAAGGTGACGCTGTCCTTCGACCTCGACAGCCGCGAGGCCGTCGACGAGCTGGTCGAGCGTGCGGGGGCTGCGGGCGGCCGCGTCGGGGACACCGACGAGTACCCGTTCATGTACCAGCGGCAGTTCGACGACCCGGACGGGTACCACTGGTCACCGTTCGCGATGGCCCTCGGGGCCTCCTCGGGCGAGTGACGTGAGCCGCCTCGTCAGCCTCGACGACGCGCTGCCCGAGGTGGCTGCGGACTTCGCTGCGGTCCTCCCCGGCGAGGCCGAGCCGCGGCTCGCGATCCTGGACGGGGTGCCCGATGCATCCGTGTCGGAACAGGTCCCGAACGCTGCAGAATGGATGGACCCGGCGGACGACGAACAGGTGCTCCTCCTCGTCGGCGGCGTCGTGACGTCACTGACCGCCCGATGGTCCGACCGGGACGAACTGGCGGTGGAGTGTGCCTCGGCGCTGCAGACCGTGGTGATGGACGAGGGCAGTGCGCCGTGGCCGGTCCTCCCTGACGGAGGCGGCATCGCAGAACCGGGCCTGCGCGACGGGAGGCCGCAGTGGCTCGCGGCCGGACGGACGGTGCCGCTCGGGAACCTGACAGCGGCGTTGCGATGACGATGCACCCCGCGGCTCAGCGGTCGACCGGACGGCTCCGTTCGCCGGTCGCCCACGAGGTGTCCGGCGTCGGACCGACCCGGAACGACAGCGTCCCCCCGCGGTTCACGAACGAGGCCGGCACCCACGAGCGGTCCAGCCGGCGCCCGTCGAGCCGGGCGTCCTGCACGTAGGGGTCCGTACCCGAGGAGCGGATGACGATGCGCTGCCCGCTCGACCGGCGGATGTCGACGACGCGGAAGGTCGGGCTGCCGACGAGCATGTCCGCGCGGCCCGGGGTCTGCGGGAACAGCCCGATCGACGCGAAGACGTACCAGGCGCTCATCGTGCCGAGGTCGTCGTTGCCCGGCAGTCCTGAGGGTCCGGTCGTGTACGCCTGGTCGACGACCTGCCGGACGGTCTCCTGCGTCTTCCAGGGCTGACCGAGCGCGTTGTACATCCACGGCGTGTGGATGTACGGTTCGTTCGTCGGGTCGAACTTCGTCGGGTCCCCGCCGGTCACCGCCCAGTTGCCGGAGGCGTCGTGGAAGAACGCGTCGAGTCGGGCGACCGCCTGGTCGTCACCGCCGAGCGCCAGCGACAGCCCCTGGACGTCCTGCGGGACGAGCCAGGTGTACTGCGCGCTCGTGCCCTGTGCGAAGCCGGTTCCCGTCGCGGGCGTCCAGCCCGCCGTCCACGACCCGTCGGCCTGTCGAGCGGCCTGGTTGCCGACGGCGGGGTTGAAGGTGTTCTTCCAGTACGTGCCGCGCTCGGCGAACGTCCGGGCGTCACGGGTCTTGCCGAGCGCCGCGGCCCAGTACCCGAGGGCGCTGTCCGAGATCGAGTCCTCGAGCGTCTCGGCCGCACCGCCCCAGCACGAGCAGTCGTCGTTCGCCGCGTAGTGCCGCTGCAGGTACTCGTCGAGGGCCGGCCGCTGCGCGAGGCACTGACCCGGGCAGCCGATGTCGCTCTCGGCGTCGGCGTTCTCGACCGTCGCCTGCTTCCGCAGTGAGGTGTACGCCGCCTGCACGTCGAAGTTGCGGACGCCCATCGCGTACCAGGTGGCGAGCGTCGCCGCCGAGGGGTCGCCCGTCATCACGTGGGTCGGCGCGCCCAGGTGCAGCCACCGGTCCCAGGTACCGCCGTTCTGCTCGGCGAACCGGAGCATCGACTGCGCCATGTCCCCGGCGACGTCCGGCCGGAGCAGGGCGAGCAGCTGGATCTGCGCCCGGTACTGGTCCCAGCCGGAGTACGTGCCGTACACGGCCCGGTGTCCGCGGTCCATCCGGTGCACGCGGAGGTCCGGCCCGAGGTACCGGCCGTCGCGATCGTTCAGCGTGTTCGGCTGCATGAGTGCGTGGTACACGGACGTGTACAGCTGCGTGGTCCGGTCCGCCGTGCCACCGCCGACCTGGATGCGGGACAGCTCCCGGTTCCAGGAGGCGCGGGTCGCCGCCGCCACACTGCTGACGGTCGCGTGGCGACCCACCTCGGCATCGCGGTTCGCCACCGCTCCGGCCGCGCTCACGTAGGAGATGCCGATCCTCGCCTGCACCGTCGCGCCGCGACGCGCGTCGAACCCGACCCACGCGCCGGAGCCGCGTCCGGCGCGGTCGGCCCCGGTCAGGTAGCCCTCCCCACCGGAGGAGGACGTGCCTCCAGGCTGGACCGTGCCGTCCTTCCAGGTGCCGGTGCTCGCGAACGCCGTGTCGAAGGTCGCGGTGAAGTAGAGGCGGTAGTAGCTGCGGCGGTCGGGATTGGTGGCGCCGCCGCCGTTGGCGCGGCGGCTGCAGAAGCCGCCGGTCAGGACGCTGCCGCTGACCGTCCGGGTGCGCGGGTCGACGCGGGTGATCGCGGCCTCGCTGCCGTTGATCGAGTTCGACGTGCGGAACAGCAGGTTCGCGTCCTTGCCGACCGGGAACGTGAACGCGCCGACGCCGGCCCGCGTCGTGACGGCGAGGTCGGTGCGCACACCGTTGTCGAGCGTGACGCCGTACCGGCCGGGGCTGGCGGACTCCCGGTCGTGCGAGTACCCGGCGGCGTAGACGGCGTCCGTCGAGTCGGCCGACGGCGAGGTCGTGACCGGGGTCGTCACCGGCATGATCGGCACGTCCCCGGCCGCACCGGGAGCGCATCCGGCTCCGTTCAGGTGCGTCAGGCTGAAGCCGCGCAGCCGGTCCACGTCGTACGAGTAGCCGTTCGCGACCGGGGTCGACGTCTGGTCGCCCGCGGTGCCGGTGGGGCTCCACTGCATCATCCCGAACGGGGCGGTGGCTCCGGGCCAGGTGTTGCCGTCGCCGCTCGTGCCGATGAACGGGTCGACGTACCGCGCCGGGGCGGCGACGGTCCTCCCCGCGTGCGCTGCATCCGCCGAGGGCGAGGCGACCGCCGGAGCGGCGACCATCCCCGTCCCCAGCAGCGCGGCGATCGTGGCCACCGCGGCGAGCGGGAGCGGACGGACGAGCGGGCGACGGTGCACGCGAGATCGGTTCACGGTCGCGACGCTAGCCCCCTCGGACGGGGGACGTGCGGTCCCTCGCCGAGCGCTCCCCCGCTGTTCACGTCGGGGTCGGCGACGCGCTCGGCGCCGCCCGGTCAGACGACGGTGCGCGCGGCGACCTCGTCGACGAGGGTGCGGACCCGCTGCCGGAAGCCCGGGTCGGCGGCTGCCCCGCGGACGGGTACGACGTGCAGCCGCCGGTCACTCCGACGCAGTGCCGGCCCGACGAACACCCCCTCGGTGACGTCCGGGGCGGTCGCCGACCAGAGCGTGGAGCGAGCACCGTCCTCCGCGGTCCGGGCCATGCTGCGGGCGATCAAGCCGCCGAGGCGCTGCCTCAGGGTCTCGGCCTGGTCGTTCATCCCCGTCGCCGCGATGCCGGGGTGGGCGATGACCGAGCGCACGTCCGAGCCGGTGGCGCGGAGCCGCTCGCCGAGGTCGACCGCGAGCGCCGTCGCCGCCGTCTTCGAGTCGGTGTACACGGTGAGCTGGGAGTAGTCACTCGGATCGTCGACCCCGCCCGGTGCCGGCACGCGGCGGGTGCGCTGCGACAGGTTCGACCCGACGAGCACGACCCGGGGTGACGGTCCGCCCAGCACCGGGAGCATCGCGTCGGCGAGGAGGGCCGGCCCGACGACGTTGGTGGCCCAGGTGCGTTCGATGCCCTCCTCGGTCAGTGCGAACGCGCCCAACGTCGCACCGGCGTTGTTGACGAGGGCGTCCACGACGACGCCGTCCGCCGCGAGCTCCCGGGCGAATGCCACCACCGAGGCGACCGACGCGGTGTCGACGACCCGCACCTCCAGGCCGGCGGGCAGGACGCGCGCCGCCTTGTCCGGGTTGCGGACCGCCGCGATGACGCGCGCTCCGGCGGCGGCGAGTCGGGTCGCGACCACCAGCCCGAGTCCACCGGTAGCGCCGGTGACCACCACGGTCCGGCCGTGCTGGTCGGGCATGGCTGCCGGTTCCCACTCGAAGGTGTCCATGGTCGTCTCCTGCTCACTCGTCGTCCGGAATCGGATGATTCATCCGGAACGCTAGCACAACCGGATAGACTGTCCACATGACGATCGCCATGGCTCGCCCGGAAGCGTTGCGCGCCGACGCCCAGCGCAACCGGACCGCGCTGCTCGACGTCGCCCGGACGTTCCTCGACCGAGGCGAACCCGCGCTCCTGAACGCCGTCGCGCACGAGGCCGGGGTGGGCGTCGGGACGGCCTACCGGCACTTCCCGTCGCAGCAGCACCTGCTCGAGGCCCTCGCGATCGACGCGCTCGAGGAGATGCTCGACCGGGTCCGCGACGCCGTCGCCCTGCCCGACACCGCCGACGCACTCCGGGGTGTGGTGACCGCCGCGTACCGGAGCATGGTCGACGACGACGCCCTGGGCGACCTGCTGACCAACGGCGGGTTCTCGTGCGCGGACACCGCCGCGCTCGCCGGCGACCTGGTGTCGTCCGTCGACGCGCTGCTCGCCCGCGGACGCGGTGCGGGGCTCGTGCGCGCGGACGTGGACGCCGACGACCTCCGGCGACTGTTGTGCGGGATGCGGTCCGCCGCGGTGGCGGGCGGCTCCCGCGTCCGCAGCCCCGAGCGCTACGTCGAGGTGCTGCTCGCCGGGATCCGACCGGCCTGATCCCACCCTCGCGCCCCACCGGTGTCGCTGTCAGGATGAGCGCATGAGCGTCATGGTCTCCGTCTTCGATGCGTACCGGTCCCGCACGAGCGAGAAGTACACGGCGTTCCCACCGGAGGTGCTGCCGATGTTCGTCGCCGAGATGGACAGCATGCTCGCCGAGCCGATCCGGGACGCCCTGGTCACCGCGGTGACGAACGGCGACACCGGGTACGTCGGCCACGGCCGCGCCCTGCCCGAGGCGTTCGCGGACTTCGCCGAGAGCCGGTGGTCGTGGCGGGTCGACCCCGACCTCGTCCGCACCACCACGGACGTGTCGGTCGCGGCGGTCGAGGTGCTGCGGCGGGTCATCGAGCCCGGTGACCAGGTCGTCATCATGCCGCCCGTGTACCCGCCGTTCTGGGAGTACGTGTCCGAGGCCGGCGGCACCGTCACCGAGGTCCCCCTGCTCGCGCCGGCGGGGCCCGCTGACCCGTTCGACACGACGGCCGGCTGGCGGATGGACCTGGACGGCATCGCACAGGCCTTCGCCGACGGGGCCAGGACGGTCCTGCTGTGCAACCCGCACAACCCGCTCGGGCTGGTGCACGACCGCGCGTCCCTGGTCGCACTCGCGACGCTCGCCGCCGAGTGGGACGCCGTCGTGGTCTCCGACGAGATCCACGCACCGCTCGTGCACGCGGACGCGGTGTTCACGCCGTTCCTCGAGTCCTGCCCCGAGGCCGCGGGGCTCGGCGTCGCGCTGACGAGTGCGAGCAAGGCGTGGAACCTCGCGGGGACGAAGTGCGCGCTGATGATCGGCGCATCCGAACGCGCCCGCGGCTGGTTCGACGGGTTGCCGGGCGAGGTCGTCGAGCGGACCGGGATCCTCGGCTACACGGCGAGTGTCGCGGCCTTCCGCGAGGGTGGTCCCTGGCTCGCGTCGCTCCTCACCGAGCTCGCGGCAAACCGGCGGACCCTGGCCGAGCGGATCGGCAGCGTGCTGCCCGGCGCCGAGTACCGGCAGCCACAGGCGTCGTACCTGGCATGGCTCGACCTGCGGGCGCTGCCCTGGGGCGACGACCCCGCGGCGGAGCTCGTCGACCGGGCGAAGGTGGCGCTCGGCTCCGGCCCGGCGTTCGGACGGCAGGGCCGGGGCTTCACGCGGCTGAACTTCGGCTGCTCCGCGGAGACTCTCGACGAGGGGCTCGACCGCCTGCACACCGCGTTCCGGCAGCGCGCAGACGGCTGATCGTCGGGCGGCCTACTCGAACCGCTGCCACTCCGGCTTGTTCGCGTACGTGTACCGGTAGTAGTCGGCGAGGCGCAGGCCGGCGGCGGCCTCCTCGTCGACGACGACCGTCGCGTGCTCGTGCAGCTGCAGCGCCGAGCCGGGCACGAAGGACGACAGCGGCCCCTCGACCGCCGCGGCGACGGCGTCCGCCTTCGCGGAGCCCTGCGCCACGAGGACCAGCTCGCCGGCCTCGAGGATCGTGCCGAGCCCCTGCGTCATGCAGTGCGTCGGCACCTGGTCCGGCGAGTCGAAGAAGCGCGCGTTGGCCTCTCGCGTCGACGGCGCGAGCGTCTTGATGCGGGTGCGCGAGGCGAACGACGACGTCGGCTCGTTGAACCCGATGTGCCCGTTCGCGCCGATCCCGAGGATCTGGACGTCCACGCCGCCGGCAGCACGGATCGCGGCGTCGTACTCCTTCGCCGCGAACGCCAGGTCTCCGGCGCGGCCGTCCGGCACCCGCACACGGGCAGGGTCGAAGCCGAGCGGCTCCACGACGTCGCGTGCGATCACGGACGCGTACGACTCGGGGTGCTCGAGCGTGATCCCGACGTACTCGTCGAGGGCGAACCCGCGGGCCGCCGCGAACGAGACCTCGCCGGCCTCGACCCGTCGGCGCAGGTCGGCGTAGATGCCCTGCGGGCTGGAGCCGGTGGCGAGACCCACGACGGCGGACGGCTTCTCGGCGACGACCGAGGCGATCTTGGCGGCGGCGACACGGCCGACCTCGGCCGGCGTCGGCAGGATGATGATCTCCACGCGCCCACCCTACTGGTCATGACCAGTCGGCGACAGGGGTGATCGGTAGCGTGGGCGCATGCCCACCCCTGACTTCGTCCTGTCCCTGCGCGAGAAGGTCGGGAACGACCCGCTCTGGATGACCGGCATCACCGCGGTCGTCATCCGCGGCGAGGGCCCGGACCGCGAACTGCTCGTGGTCCGGCGCACCGACAACGGCGCCCTGACCCCGGTCACCGGGATCGTCGACCCCGGTGAGGAGCCCGCCATCGCCGCCGAGCGCGAGGTCCTCGAGGAGGCCGACGTCGTCGCGGTCGCCGAGCGCCTGGTGTGGGTGCACGTCCTGCCCGAGATGACCTACCCGAACGGCGACCGGGCGCAGTACCTCGACCTCGTCTTCGCCTGCCGGTACGTGTCCGGCGAGCCGTTCCCGGCGGACGGCGAGAACACCGAGGCGTTCTGGGCACGCCTGGACGCCCTGCCCGAGATGTCCGCGGACATGCGGGCGCGTGTCGAGGCCGGCCTGGCCGACGAGCCGGCGGCGCGCTTCGAGCGCTGAGCCCACGGACCGCGACCGGTGGTGCGCCGGACGGGAGGCGCGGGGCGGGCCCGTCACGCGCCTCCCGTCCGGCGCACTGGCGGGGTGACGCGGGCGGCGGTACCGTTCCGCCGTGGGGTCGCGTCACGACCCCGATCCTCACCCGGGCGCACGGTCGCGCCCCGACCGCCGGGAGGCACGGATGCAGTTCACGACGACGGTCCTGCAGGCGCGGAAGACGGCCACCGGACTGCCCGTCCCGGACGACGTGATCGCGGCGCTCGGCTCCGGGAAGCGTCCCGCCGTGGTCGTCACGATCGACGGGGGCTACACCTACCGCTCGACCGTCGGGGTGATGGGCGGGCAGTCCCTCGTGCCGCTGTCGGAGGCGCACCGCACGGCCGCGGGCATCGCGGCCGGCGACACCGTGACGGTCGCGCTCGAGGTCGACACGCTCCCCCGGACGGTCGAGGTGCCGTCCGACCTGGCGTCGGCGTTCGAGGACGCCGGGGTGCGGGCGGCGTTCGAGACGCTGTCGAACTCGCGGCAGCGGGCGCTCGTCGACCCGGTGCTCGCGGCGAAGGCCCCGGAGACGCGGGCTCGCCGCGTCGCGGCAGCGGTGGAGACACTGCGGGGCTAGGACGCCCGGCGGGGTCAGTCGCCGAGCTCGACCAGGACGCGGGGGATCTCGGTGAGCAGCTCGCTCGCCAGGTAGCCCAGCGGCCCGACCTGCACGGCCAGCCGGTCACCGGCGGCAGCGTGCACGTACGACGCCCACGCCACGGCCTGTGCTGGTTCCGCACCGCGCGCGAGCAGCCCGACGACCACGCCCGACAGAACGTCGCCGCTGCCACTCGTCCCGAGGCCGCCCGATCCGGTGCCCTTGACCCAGGCACGGCCGTCCGGGGCCGCGATGACGTCGGACAGCGCGACCACCGCCCCGTACCGCTCGGCGATCTCGCGGGCGTCGGCGAGGTCGTCGTCCCCGCAGTCCCGACCGAGGAGCCGCTCCGCCTCGCCGCCGTTCGGGGTGAGGACCAGTCGTCCGCGCAGCGGTCGCAGCCGGTCCGCGACGTCCGCCGCCACCCCGAGCGCGAAGGCGTCGAGCACGACGAAGGTGTCCGGTCCGACCGCGTCGGCGATGCCGGCCACGAGGTCGCGGGCGCCGTCGGGCTCGTCCAGCCCGGGTCCGACGAGCACGGCGTCGGACGCTCCGGCGGTGTCGGCCACCGCGGCGAGCGCACCGACCGCGACGTGCCCGTCGTCGTCCTCGTCCAACGGCACCACGCCGGACTCGGGGACGGCCACGGCGACGTGCTTCGCGACGCTGGCGCCGACGGCCAGGGTGAGTCGCCCGGCGCCGACACGGAGCGCGGCGAACGCCGACAGCATCGCCGCTCCCGGTGTGTACGCGGCGCCACCGATGACGAGGACCTGTCCGCGCCCGTACTTGCCGGCACCCGGCTCGGGGAGCGCCCACTCGCGGAGGACGTTCGGTGTGATGTGCTGCGGGTCCTGCTGCTCACTCGACACGTGCGTCGTCCTTCCGGCCGCTGTGCTCGGTCACGTCGTCGTCGTCCAGGTGTCCGACGGCGGAGAACTCCTCGAGGGTCCAGGGCGCGTCGGGGCCGTCACGGTGGAGTCGGGTGAGCGACGCGTTCGCGACGGTGTGCTCGGCCGCGAAGGCCATCAGCGCGTGCTCGTCGAGGTCGAGGCAGACCGCCATCGCGAGCATCACGACCGCGTCGTGTGCCGCGACCAGGAGCCGCTCGGTCCCCTCGATCCGTTCGACGTCGGTCATGACCGTGCGGAGGCGGAGCATGACGTCCGCCCACGACTCGCCGCCCGCGGGTCGGTGGTAGTACTTGCCGAGCCACTGCCGTCGGCGTTCCTCGTCCGGGTACCGGTTGCGCACCCCCTGCCGCGTGAGCAGGTCGAGGACGCCGAGCTCCCGGTCGCGGAGGCGTTCGTCGGTGCGCTTCGGCGGCTCGGTCAGGCCACCGGCCTCGAGCGCGATGCCGATCGTCTGCTGCGCGCGACGGTAGGGCGACACCCAGAGCGCGACCGGGACGTCGTCGACCCCGCGGTCCGCGAGCTCCTGCCCGAGGGCGCGGGACTGCTCCTCGCCGAGCGGGCTGAGCGGGACGTCCGCGTCGCGGTGGTCGACCTCGATGACGTCGGCCCCCTCGGCGTCGGCCCGGGCGGCGGCGACGTTCGCGGTGGACTCCCCGTGACGGACGAGCCAGATCTCGGTGACTGCCATGGGCGTGACGCTAACCGCGGCCGCCTGGACCGGCTCCCGGTCAGGCCGACCGGGCGCTCCCCGCAACGCGGCGCCGAGGAAATGCACCCGTGCTCCCCCGGCGCCGCAGTCTCACCACCGTGCCCCCGCCCCGCGCCCGCTGCCACGGGCCCGGCGTGCGGGCACGGGCACCCTCAGCCCCGCCGCACCCGCAGCGTGACGATCTCGAACGGCCGGAGCGTCAGCACGACGGGCTCCCCGGAACCCCACGAGTCGCCCACCGGCCGCTCGAGCAGGTCCACGGCGTCGACCGCGCCGACGTCGAACCCGAACGACACCCCGACGTCCGTCGCCCGACCGCCCGACGCCTCGTAGAGCCGCACGACGACGTCACCCGAGCGGTCCTCGGCGAGCTTCACGGCCTCGACGAAGACCTGCGGCGACGAGACCGTCACCAGGGGGTCGACCGTCGCCGAACCGGGCACCGACCGCACCGGCAGGTTGAGCCGGTAGCCGGAGTCGGCGGCGTCGAGCACCGATGCGCCGACGCGCAGCACCGTCCGGAACACGTGGTGCCCCTGGTCGGCGTGCGGGTCCGGGAACGTCGGCGCCCGCAGCAGCGACTCGCGCACGAGCGTCGTGGTCCCGCCGTCGGCGCGCGTCGAGCGGGTGATGTCGTGCCCGTACGTGGAGTCGTTCGCCACGGCGACACCGAACCCCGGCTCGGCGACGTGCACCCACCGGTGGGCCGAGGTCTCGAAGCGGGCCATGTCCCACGAGGTGTTCTGGTGCGTCGGCCGGTCGATGTGCCCGAACTGGATCTCGCTCGACGCGACCGATGCCCGCACGTCCAGCGGGAACGCGAGCTTGAGGAGCTTCTGCTGCTCGTGCCACTCGACCTCGGTCTCGATGTGCAGCTCGGGCTGCCCCGCGGTCGCCGAGTACCGGGTGGTCACCGACGACGAGCCGAAGGGGCGCGTCACGACGAGCGCATCGCCGAGCACCTCGACGGAGGCCGCCGCCAGGACGGTCCCGTTCCGCTGGTAGGCGCGGTCGATGTCCCACGCCTCCCACTGGTTCGGGGTGTCGCGGAAGACGGTGTACTGCGCGGCGACGGCGCCCGGTGCGACGGCGTCGCGGCCGGTCGCGTGGTCGACGAGCGAGACGACGTGCCCGTCCGTGTCGACGGTCGCGGTGACGACGCCGGTGTCGAACACGAAGCGGTCGCCGTTCCGGACGGGAGGCACGGCCTCCGCCTCCGACGCCGCGGCACCACCCAGTGCGGTCACCCCGCCCGCCGCGACGGGCGAGGCGTTGAAGCGCACGACCGTCCCGACCTCGGCGCTGCCGCCGGACCCGACCGCACCCGGACCCCGTGGCGCGTCGAGCGGTGCGCCGCCGTCCCCGGCGAAGGCCGTCGCCGACGCCCCGACCCCGGCGAGCGCCGGCGCCCCGCCGCTCGCGAGCGCGGTCGTCGCGGAACCGATCAGGCCCTCCAGGACCTCGGCCACGCGGGCGTACTCCGCCTCGGCGTTCTCGTAGACCCACGCGATCGACGACCCCGGCAGGATGTCGTGGAACTGCTGCAGGAGCACGGTGTGCCAGACGGACTCGAGCTCGTCGTACGGGTACTCGGCGCCGAGCCGGACGGCCGCGGTCGCCGCCCAGAGCTCGGCCTCGCGGAGCAGGTGCTCGGAGCGTCGGTTGCCCTGCTTCGTGCGGATCTGCGACGTGTACGTGCCGCGGTGGAACTCGAGGTACATCTCCCCCGACCACACCGCGGGCTCCGGCAGGACGCGCTCGAGCTCCTCGAACACCTGCGCGGGGGTGCCGAGGTCGACCCGCGGCGAGCCGTCCAGGTCGTGCTGGCGCCGGGCCGCGGCGACCATCTCCCTGGTGGGGCCGCCGCCGCCGTCCCCGAAGCCGTAGAGCAGCATCGAGGTGTTCGCGACCCCGCGCTCCTTGTTGCCCCGTTCACCCCGGTGCAGGTCGGCCGCCGAGACGTCCGAGTTGTACGTGTCCGCCGGGGGCAGGTGCGTCAGGACGCGGGAACCGTCGATGCCCTCCCAGTGGAAGGACGTGTGCGGGATGACGTTCGTCTCGTTCCACGAGGGCTTCTGCGTCACGAACCACTTCGAGCCCGCGGCGCGGACGATCTGCGGCAGTGCGCCGGTGTAGCCGAACGAGTCCGGCAGCCACGCCTCGGGGGTGTCGACGCCGAACTCCTCGAGGAACAGGCGCTTGCCGGCGACGAACTGTCGGGCGAGGGCCTCGCCGCCGGGCAGGTTCGTGTCCGACTCCACCCACATGCCGCCGACCGGGATCCACCGGCCCTCGGCGACGCGCTGCTTGATGCGGGCCCAGATCGACGGGTAGCCGTCGCGGATCCAGGCGTACTGCTGGGCGGACGAGCACGCGAAGGTGAAGTCGGGGTCCTGGTCCATCAGGTCGAGCACGTTCGAGAACGTCCGTGCGCACTTCCGGATCGTCTCGCGGACCGGCCAGAGCCAGGCGGAGTCGATGTGCGCGTGCCCGACGGCCACCACGCGTCCGGCCGAGCCCGACGCGCCGACGGCGAGCAGGGGTGCGAGCACCGCGCGGGTGGCCGCGGCGGAGCCGGCGACGTCGTCGGGGTCGAGGGCGTCCGCGGCACGTTCGAGCCCCCGGAGGATGTCGGCCCCCCGGGTGCCGTCGGTCGGCAGCTCCGCCATCATGCCGCGGAGCACCCAGACGTCCTGCTGGAGCTCCCACGCGGTGTCGTCGCGCTCGACGAGCTCGAGGGCGCGCAGGCGGTAGATCGGTTCGGTACCGGCGGTCGCCTTCGATCCGAGCGGCGTGGCGCCCTGGAAGTCGTCGCCGCCGATGTCCGGGTTCGCGGCGGCCTCGACGTACAGCTCGAACGAACCGCCGGGGCCGACCTCGACGGGCACGGTGTCGTTGCGCGGCTCGATGCCCTTGACGGTCGAACCGTCGGCACGCCAGGCGAGCCCCTCGGCCTGGAAGCCGGGCTGCCGCTTCGAGAAGCCGAGGTCGACCCGGAGCTCGACGGTGGTGCCCGGGTCGACGCCGAAGTCGGCCGGCACGGTGCCGCGGACGCGGAACCACGTGGTCCCCCACGGTCGGGCGCCCCAGGCGTCACCGACCCGGAACGGCGTGTACTCGGCGGCGGCGGCCTCGGCGAACGGGACGGGTTCGTCGGGCACCTGCCAGGCGTCGACGGTGACCGGCGCCGATCGACGGTGGACGGCGGGGTCGATGCGGTCGCGGACGAGGCGGGCGATCCGGGCCTCGACGAGCGGTTCGTCGTGGTGCATGGAGGTGGTTCCTTTCCAGCAGGGGTCGGCGGGCAGGGCGGTACCGCGGCACCGTGTCCCGTCGAGCGGTGGGGTCAGCCCTTGATGCCGCCGGCGAGGGCGTTGCCGCCCCCGAGGCCGCGGGACACGAGCACGTAGAGGGCGATCACGGGCACGGAGTAGACGATCGAGAAGGCGGCGAGCTGGCCGTAGGCGACCGCACCGTTCTGCCCGAAGAAGTTGAAGATGCTCACCGCGGCGGGCACCTTGTCGGGCGAGAGCAGCAGGACGAAGGGCACGAAGAAGTTCCCCCACGCCTGGATGAACACGAAGATGAACACGACCGCGATGCCCGGGCGCATGAGCGGGACGACGATCCGCGTCAGCGTCGTGAACATCGAGGCGCCGTCGGTCCACGCCGCTTCCTCGAGGGAGATCGGCACCGAGTCCATGAAGTTCTTCGCCATCCAGATCGCCATCGGCAGGCTGGTCGCGGCGAGGAAGAAGATGCACCCGTAGATGTTGTCGATGAGGTTGAGCGAGACGAACAGGGCGTAGACGGGGACCATCATCGCCGTGATCGGCAGGCCCGTGCCGAACAGGATGCTGTAGAGGAACGGCTTGTTCACGCGCATCTTGTACCGGGACAGCGGGTACGCCGCGAGGAGCGCGACGACGACCGTCACGACCGCGGTACCGCCGGACAGCAGCAGGCTGTTCGCGAGCGGGATGAACGACAGCTCCGGGGTGAGCACCTTCGTGAAGTTGTCGAGCGTGAACTGCGTCGGCAGCTTCACCGACAGCGATGCCTGGGTGTCCACGGACGCCAGCACGAGCCAGAGCAGGGGCACCGCGAAGCAGACGGCGATGACGAGCAGGACGACGTTCGACACCCAGCGCATGGTCCGCCCGCGGGGCGAGGTCATGTGCAGCGAGCCGGGCGCGGTCACCGAGCGGGTGACGTTCGAGACGGGACGGTCAGCGGTGAGGGCCATGGTCAGTCCACCTCGGGCTTGAGCGCGCGGATGTAGATGATCGAGAACACCGCGCCGACGACGAGCAGGATCGTCGCGATCGCGGTCCCGAAGCCGAGCTGCGAGAACTTGAACGCCTCCTGGTACGCCAGGATCGGCAGGGTCGACGAGTTCGTGCCGGGGCCACCGCCCGTCATCACGAAGATGAGGGTGAAGACCGACAGCGTCTGCAGCGTCGTGAGCATGAGGTTCGTCGAGATCGAGCGGCGGATGACCGGCAGCGTGATGTAGACGAGCCGCTGCCAGCCGGTGGCGCCGTCCACCTCGGCGGACTCGGTGATCTCCTCGGGGACCTCGGACACGGCGGCCGAGTACACGAGCATCGAGAACGCGGTCCCGCGCCAGATGTTCGCCAGGATCACGGCGAGCATCGGGTACGTGTAGAGCCAGTTCGCCCCGGTGATCCCGATGGACGCCAGGAAGGTGTTGAGCGTGCCGGTGTCGTTGAAGAACGCGTAGGCGGCGAACGACGCGACGATCTCCGGCAGCACCCAGGCGGCGACCACGAAGGTGCCGACGATCGCGCGGACGACCTTGTTCGCGCTGCGCATGAGGAGCGCGAGCCCGAGGCCGAGCACGTTCTGTCCCACCACCGCCGAGGCGAGGAGGAACACGATCGTCAGGACCACGGACTTCGGGAAGTCCTTGTCTTGGAAGAGCTCGACGTAGTTCCGGAACCCGACGAACTGCTGGTCGGAGGCGCCGACACCGGTCAGCGCGGAGTTCGTGAACGACCCGTAGAACGACGAGATGACGGGGCCGAGCAGGAAGACGACGAGGAGGACCACCGCCGGCAGCAGCGGGACGACCCGCGTCGCGTTCCGGAGCGGTCGCCGCTTGCGCGGCACGGGTGGGTCGGTGCGCTTCGGCGCACCGGGCGCCGACAGCGTCGGCGCGAGGGGGGTTGTGGACACGGGTGGTTGCCTTCCGGGTGCGGAGAGGGTTCCGAAGGTGGGTGGGGACGGACGGACGGGAGGCGCGGTGCGGGGTCGCTCCGCGCCTCCAGTCCGTCAGGGGGTCGCGCCGCTACCCGGCGTCGACGGTGCCGTCCTTGCCGACCACCTGTTCGACTGCCTGGTCGTAGTCCTTCGCGGCCTCGGCGGGGCTCTGCTGCCCGGTCATGACCGACTCCATCGCGACCTGGATGGCATTCGACACCTGCGCGTAGTCACTCGTCGCCGGGCGGAAGTTGGTGTGCTCCACCAGGCCGGAGAAGAACTTGAACGTCGGGTTGGCGTCCGTGTACGCGGTGTCCTCGGCGACGTCCTTGCGGACGGCGATCTGGCTGTTCTCGGTGTCGTACTTGAGCGAGCCGTCCTTGTCGAGGAAGGTCGTGATGAAGTCGAACGCCGCCTGCGGGTTCTTCGACTTCGAGCCGACCGCGAGCGTCCAGCCGCCGGACATCGAGTTGTAGCCCGGCGCCTGGCCGTTCTGGGTCGGGAACGCTGCCTGGCCCATCACGTCGTTCCACTCCTTCCACGGAGCGGTGCCGGACTCGAGCCACGTGCCGGACTGCCACGAGCCGTCGAGGTCGATGGCGAGCTTGCCCTCGGGCAGCCACGTCTGCGCGATCGTCGTGCCGACGTTCGTGTCGAGCGCCTGCTGCGGTGTCGGGCCGAGGCCGCCCTGGTACACGTCCTTCACGAACTTCAGGGAGTCCTCGAACTGCTTCGAGCCGACGACCCACTTCTTGTCCTTGTAGAGGGTGTTGCCGTCACCGTCCGCGCCGTACAGGAGCATCTCGAAGCCCTGCATGGTCGAGGCCTCGCCCTGCGCCTTGCCGGAGTAGATGTTGAACGGGATGACGTTCGGGTCCTTCTCCTTGAGCGTCTTGGCGGCGGACAGGACGTCGTCCCAGGTCTTCGGCTGCCACGGCACGGGGAGACCGGCCTTCTCGAAGAGGTCCTTGTTGTACCAGAGGGCCCGGGTGTCGGTGCCCATCGAGACGCCGTAGATCTTGCCGTCGTCGCCCTGGCCGGCCTGCTTCGCGTTGTCGTAGAACTGGTCCCACTCGTCCCACTTGTCCGTGTACTTGTCCAGCGGGAGCAGGTAGCCGGCCTCGGCGTCGGACTTGATGAGGAAGGTGTCCTCGTACATGACGTCTGGAGCGGTGGCGGGCGCCTTGTTCATGAGCGCGAGCTTCGTGTAGTAGTCGTTGCCCTGCGCCTGGATCGGGACGAGGGTGACCTTCTTGCCCGGGTTGGCCTTCTCGTACTCGGTCTTGACCTCCTTCATCTGGGCGTCGAGCTGCTGGAAGGCGCCGAACTTTTGGTAGGCGATCTTGATCGTGTCGCTCGAGGCGGACCCCGAGGCCGAGCAGCCGGCGAGGCCGACCGCGGCGACGGCCACGGCGGCGAATCCGGCGATGATGCGGGTGCGGCGTTTCATCGGTGCTCCTTTGCACGGGATGTCCGCGGGCTCCGTCACCCGCGCGCAGGATTAGTACAGCGTGTGGAGTTATTCGTGTCAAGGGCTTTCTGTCACGGCTCGGCAACGGTCCGGGGCGTGGAGCGCTCCCCCTCGGCGCGGGGTCGCCGGCGGGGTCCGAGCGGGGCTGCGGGCGGGCCCGGGCCGCGGGGGGGGGGGCGTGACGGGAAGGAACGGGCGGGCGACGCACGACGCCCCCGCCGTCACGAGGACTGCAGGGGCGTCGGGCGCGAGGGAACGTCGGCGTCAGGCCCGTCAGGCCCGTCAGGCCCGTCCGGCCCCGGCACGGCGACGACGTGCCGCGAGGACACCCGCGCCGGACGCCACGAGCAGCAGCGCCGCAGCGATGCCCGCAGTCAGGTCGGCCCCCGTGAAGGCGAGCTCGCCCGTCGCGGGGTCGATCGTGACCTCGGTCCAGCCGAGCACGGTGCCGTCGAGCGCGGCGACCAGGAGTCGGTGCGCGCCGAGCGGAGCGTCCACGGGGACGACGACCGTGATCGTGCCGTCGGCGGCCACGGTCGCGGTGCCGATCAGCTGCGGGGTCGACGACAGCCAGACGGCGACGCGCTGCCCGGCGTGCTGCGTGCCGACCGTGACGGTCACCGACGATCCCGCACGGACGGTGTCCGGTGCCGAGACGGAACCGCGGTTCGCGGCGGTCAGGGCGGCGGTGGGTGCGACCGGAGCGGTCGGGGTGCCGGGCACCGACGGGGTCGGGCTCGGCGCGGTCCCGCCGGTGCCGGGCGTCGGGGCCGGCGTGCCGCCGTCACCCGGGGTCGGCGCGGGCGTGCCGCCGTCACCCGGGGTCGGGGCCGGCGTGCCGCCGTCACCCGGGGTCGGCGTGCCGCCGTCGCTGTCGCCCGGCGCCGGGGTGCCGCCGTCGCCCGGCTCCGTCGTCGCGTCGCACGGGTACGTCCCGGTGCGGAGCGAGGCGCCGTTCGTGTCGTTGTCGTCGGCGTGGAAGGTCGCTCGCGCACCGTCCACGCAGCGACCCGAGATCGCGAAGCCCTCGTTCGCCAGGGTGCGGTCGGCGTCCGCCGGTGCCTCGTACAGCGACGTCAGGGTGAACGCCCCGTCCTGCACGTCGAAGAGCGCGGTGCGGCCGGAGCACGCCTCGTCGCAGACCACCCAGAGGGCGTCGAGCGTCGGGTCGAACTGCACCTCGGCGACCAGCGAGAACGGGGTGGTGATGGTGGCGACGCGCTGGAACGAGCCGTCGTCCATCAGGGCGTAGGCGTACGCGCTGGCGGTGCCCTCGACACCGACGACGAACAGGCCGTCACCGTGCCCGGGGTAGCTGGCCGGTGCGTAGGCAGCACCCGTGTGCTGGTCGACGAAGCCGCGCTCGGTCAGCCAGGCGTCCGGCACCCAGGTCACGCCCTCGAGTCCGGCGTTGGCACCGAGGCCGGGGAAGTCCGCGGCGAGGTCCCACTCGTCCGTGGCACCGAGCGTCGCCTCGGACCCGTCGGTGGTCGCGAACCGCAGGACCGCGGGACGGCTGACCTTCGACACGTCGTTGTCACGCTCGGTCGACACGTACACGGCGCCGGGGTCGTCGGCGGTCACGGTCACGCCCTCGGCGTCGGGGGTCCCGGTGCCGTCGGCGTACCGGAGGTCGACGCCGGCGGCGTTCGTCGGTGCCCACCCGCCCTTCCCGTCCGACGCCAGGTGGTAGAGCAGCCCGTCGCCGTTCTGCACGGCCCACAGCTGCCCGTCGCGCGACGTCGGCGAGGTCGTCCAGTCGAGCCCGCTCAGGTCGCCCGTGAAGGTGTCCTCGGCATCGAGCACGGTCTCGTCCGGTCCGCCCGGCCAGGCCTCGGCGGTGACGACGCCGGCGAAGCGGTTCGCCGCGCCCTTCGTCGGCTCGGCGGTCTCGGCGAACGCACCGGTGCCGTCCGGGTTGCGTCCGTACGTCGTCGCCGCGTGCGCGGCCCACGACGTCGAGTCGACCAGCGCGCCGCCCGGTGCGGAGAGACGGACCGCGTCCGCCTTCCCCAACCCGAACCCGAACTGCGCCTCGTCGAGCACGGTGAAGCCACCGGGTGCGACGGTGGTGCCGGCCGGGATCGTCCAGGCGTGGTCGTCCTCGCTGTCCCGCAGCACGTACCCGCCGACGTCCACGGCGGTGGTCCCGGTGTTCGTCAGCTCGACCCAGTCGCCCGGCACCCCGTCCTGCGACTCGACCTCGTTGATGCGCACCGGCGAGGAGCAGTCGTTCGGCTTCCCCTTCGTCGACGCGGTGGTGTCGACGAGCGTGCCGGAGCCGTCCGGGCAGCTGCCGTACGTCACGGCGGCGTGCGATGTCCAGGCGTACCGGAGCGTGAGCGCACCGGACGTGTCGGAGAGGCGCACGGAATCGGCGCCGCCGAGCCCGAAGTCGAAGCCCGGACGGGTGGTCGTCTCCTGGTCGACGACGAGGTACCCGCCGGCGGCGACCGTCGAGCCGGCCGGCAGCGTGTACGCGGCGTGCGTCGAGTCCGAGTCGAGGAAGCGCCACCCGCTCACGTCGATCGCGGCCGACGAGGTGTTGACGAGCTCGACCCAGTCGGTGTCGTCGGCGTTCGACTCGACCTCGTTGATCGCGAGGCCCGCCGCGGGTCCGGTCGTGACACGGGCGCCCACGGTGGGGTCGTCGTCTCCGACGGCGGCGAGGGCGGGGCTGGCGGTCAGGACGCCGGCGGCGAGGGCGATGCCCGTCGCGATGCCGGCTCCGACCCGCAGGGCGGGAGTGCGCATGCAGAGTCCTTCTCAGGAGTTCGGGGGGAGACCTGCACGACTGTTCAGCACCCGGGCGTCCGGGCGGTGGACCCCGGGTGAACGACGGGTGTCGCCGGCACCGCAACGGACGGGAGGCGCGTGGCAGGCCCGCACCGCGCCTCCCGTCCGCCGTCGGGTCCGGCTCCTCCCAGCAGGCGTCGAGAGGATGGACCGGACCACGCGAGCGCGTTCGGTCGGAGAGGACACCGTGTCGGACGACACCAGCAACACCGCACTGCAGTCGATGATCGAGCGTGCCGGGCGGATCACCGCCGAGGAAGCGGAGGCACTCGACGTCACCTGGAAGGCCGACGAGGCGATCCTGCTGCCGGAACCGAGCGCCTCGCTCGCGATCCAGGGCGGCGCGGACGGTCGGATGGTGACGAACGCCGACCTGCTCGCCGCGTGGCAGCACGCGCTCGATGCAGCCGGCGCAGCGGGACGCGTCGAGGAGATCGAGGCGGCGCAGGAGGCCGGTCGCGCGGTGAAGCACTCGGACGCGCACCGACGGGACCGCGCCGGGGCCGAGGAGGCCGTGCGGTCCGCGGTGCTCGCGACGGGCGTGCGCGACCTGCTCACGGACGACGAGTACGCCACGCTGACCGCTGCCTGGCGGAAGGTGCTCGGCCAGGTCTGACCGACAGCACCCGTGGGGCCACGGGCCCTGCGGGTGCCGGGTCCCCGGACCGGGGCGGCCGGCGGGTCAGGGGCGGTCGGCGGGTCAGGGGCGGTCGGCGGGTCAGGGGCGGTCGGCGGGTCAGGGGCGGGCGACGCCGCCGAAGTCCGGCGAGCCGTCGGGTGCCGCCGGCAGCGGCGTCCCGTCGACGTAGCGTGGCCAGGCGAGTGCTCGTGCACCGTCGGGCCGACGCTCGTAGAGCAACCCGTCGCTGCCCGTGACCGTCGAGGCGTCGTCGTGCGACGACCGCCCGTCGGCCGCGAGGACCCCGTCGGCCGCGAGGAGCCCGGTGGCCTCGGGGACCACGTGCACCGCGGGGGCCGCCGGTTCGGGCGTGCCCGTCCAGCTGCCGACCGGCGGAGCCGTGGGGCCGGCGTCCGTCGGTGCCACCACCGGCGCGACGGACCCCGGCAGGGTCGCCGAACCCGAACCCGCGCCCGAGCCCGTGCCCGCGGTCGCGGTCGCGGTCGCGGTCGCGGTCGCGGTCGCCAGCTGGTGCTGCCACGCCGCCGAGGGGTCGGCGGACGACGCACCGGAGCCCGCGACGTCGTGGTGCCGCGGACGGAACAGCGCGTTGCTCAGCGGCACGACGACGGTGCCGAGCAGGTCGAGGATGACGACGACCCAGACGAGCCGCCAGTACCCGCTCGCGAGGTCGGCGTCCGGCGCCAGGAGCGGTACCGACAGCAGCAGGGCGAGCAACGCGATCACGCCGACGGTGACCTTCGCGACGAGCTGCAGCAGCGGGGTCGGGTAGCGCCGGTGGATGACGAGCAGCAGGTGGACGTGCAGCAGCGCGAACCGCGCGACGAAGACGATCCCGAGCCACTGCCAGAAGTGCGCGCCGACGAGCCAGATGCCGTCGCCGCCGAAGGGGTCGGTCGGCACGACCCAGACCTTGAACAGGCCGGTCACCAACAGGTACATCGACACGGCGATGCTCGCGAACGCGAACGTCCCGGACCGTCGCGACGACACGTCGGCGTCGTACCAGGACAGCAGCGCGAAGACGACGACCACGACGACCGTCAGCAGGAGCTGCACCGCCACCCGGCCGAAGTCGCCGAGGAGCACCGCGACGATGCCCACCAGTCCGGCCGCGACGACCGCGCCGATGATCGTCCGGAACACCAGCGGTCGGACCTTCGCCCAGCGCGGGTCGATCGTCCCCGTCACCTCGTCCGTGCTCGTCATGCGGCCCTCCCTCGCGTGCGTGTCCCCGAACCCTAGCGGGGCGCCCCGCTCGGCACCGCCCCGAGGACGGGGGCCGCTCGCGGCCGACCGGCGTCAGCGCCGGATGAGCAGGGCGCTCGCACGCGGTGAGAGCGCCGCGTCGAGCACCAGGCAGGCGGCGCCCACCGCGGCGACGTCCGCGCCGCGACCACTGTCGACGACCGCGACCGGGTGCTTCGGCACGAGCAGCGGCGAGGTCACCACGGCCTCGCGTGCGGCGGGCAGCGCGACGGGCGCGATCCGCGACCAGAAGGGTCCACCGAAGACGACCCGGTCGATGTCGAGCAGGTTGACGATGACCACCACGGCACGCCCCATGACGGCACCGGCCTCGGCGGCGAGCCCCACGGCGACCGCGTCACCGGCGTCGATCGCCGCACCGAGGGCGTCCCACGCACGCTGGACCCCGGCGATGCCGTCCGCGGGCCGGTCGGGCTGGTCCGGCGAACCGGGCTCGCCGACCAGGTCGAGCCCGCGGTCGCGGGCGAGCTGCACGAGCCGTTCGGGTGCGACCGTGCCGCCGACCTCGCCCCGGCTGCCTGCGCCGTCGGGCGTCCCGGCGAGCGCTCCCTGGTCGACCATGATGTGCCCGGCGTCACCCGCGTTCGACCCGACGCCGCGGACGGGTTCGTGGTCGACGACGAGGCCCACGCCGAACCCGGTGCCGAAGTACACGAAGGCGAAGTTCCGCGCCGAGGACTCCCCCGCCAGGAACATCTCGCCGACGACGGCCGCCGTGACGTCCTTCTCGAGCAGCACGGGGAACCCGGTGGCCTCGGCGACCGCGTCGCGCAGCGGCACGTCCCGCCAGCGCGGCAGGAACGGCGGGTCGAGCACGACGCCGGCGTCCACGTCGACCGGCCCGGGGCTCGCGATGCCGACCCCGAGCACACCCTCGACGGGCACCCCGGCGTCCGCGACGAGCCCGTCGATGGCGGTCGCGATCGTCCGGACGACCTCGGACGGGTCGTCGGCGGTCGGCGTCGACGTGGTGGTCTCGGCGACGACCGAACCTGCCAGGTCGAGGAGCACGTACGTCACCACGGCGGGGTCGACGTGCACGCCGACCGCGTACCGGCTGGTGGCCTCGAGCCGCAGGATCGTCCGCGGCTTGCCCCGACCGGCGACGACCGTGCCGGACTCGGCGATCATCCCCGCCTCGATGAGGAAGCGCGTGACGTTCGACACGGTCTGCGCGCTGAGCCCGGTGCGGGCAGCCAGCTCGACGCGGCTCATGCCGTCGGGCGAGCGGCGGACGGCGTCGAGCACGACCGTGCGGTTGAACCCGCCGATCGACGGCAGGTTCGCTCCACGCCGATGCTCCGCCATGTCGCGACCCTACCGCCGCCGGTGCGCAGGCAACGTTGCTGCAACGGACTCCTCCGCGTCCTGGCACCCGGACGGGGTGCACCGCTACCCTGAGCGGCATGACGGACCTCCGCCTCGAAGCCCTCTCCGCGTCGACCGCCGCCGCGGCCAACTCCCTGACGCTCAAGCCCGGGCAGGAGCAGTTCGTCCAGCCGACGACGTACGGCGTCGCCGAGTCCGACGTGAAGCCGAGCTCCGCGTGGACCCGTGTGGTGCTCGACGGCGACCACGTGGTGGGCATGATCATCGGCACCTTCGACGAGGACAACCGCGAGGAAGAGCTGCGCAGCGCGATCTGGCGCGTCAACGTCGCCGCCGAGGCGCAGGGCCGGGGCGTCGGCCGGTTCGCCGTCCACGGGCTGGCGGACGAGGCCCGGAGCCGCGGCTTCGAGCGCCTCACCGTGGTCTACGAGCCTGGCGGCAACGGTGGCCCCGAGGCCTTCTTCCGCGCCCTCGGCTTCGAGACCGTGCGCGACACCCAGTACGGCGACCACTTCGCCGTGCTCGCGCTGTAGCGCGGCGGGTGGAGGAACCCGACTTCGGCGCCGCGGTCGCCGAGGTGGTCCGGCTCATCCCGCCGGGGCACGTGATGACCTACGGGGACGTCGCCGCGGCGCTCGGTAGCCGTGCGTCGCGCGCGGTCGGCAAGGTGATGGCCCACGAGGGCGCCGATCTGCCGTGGTGGCGGGTGGTGCGCTCCGGTGGGCTGCCGCCGGTCCGGCACGAGGCCCGGGCGCTCGAGCACTACCGCGCAGAGGGGACGCCGCTCGTGCAGGGCCCCTCGGCCTGGAGGGTCGACATGCGTCGCGCCCGCTGGTCACCGTCCACGGACGCCGACGACCCGTTCTGATCGGCGACCGGTCGGGTCACGCGGGTCGGGTCACGCGGGTCGGGTCAGACGTCGAAGCGCGTGCCCTTCGGGTTCGACGGCAGCAGGAACATCACGAGCAGCACGAGCGAACCGATGCCGACGAGCACGTGCAGGAACTGCCACAGGCCGGACAGGTTCGCGTCGTGGAGCCGTCGGGCACCGAGGGCGAGCGACCCGACCAGCGTGGCGAGGCCCCAGAGCACGAACAGGTAGGAGCCGACCGGGTTCTCGAACGCGGCGGCACCGGGCGTGAAGGCCTGCGGCACGAGCTGCAGCACGAGTCCGACGACGAACGAGGTGGCCCACCACCACCAGGCCTCCGAGCGCGAGGCCCGGCCGGTGAACACGGTGTACTTCCGCCAGAAGCGGCGGATCGCCTCGGTGAAGGGTGCCCCGGGGAAGGGGTCGCGCAGGGCGACACCGCCGGGCTGCACGCGGTCGTTGCTCATGGTGCAAGCCAACCACGTCCGTTCGCACCCCGAGACGGACATCGCGCCCCGTCGGAACGGGGCGCGATGTCCGCGACGGGGTGCGACCGCGAGGACGCGGACGCGGAAACGCGCTCAGACGAGCGAGTCCCGCCAGGCCGCGTGCAGCTGCGCGAAGCGCCCGGTGCCGGCGATCAGGTCGTCCGGCGTGCCGTCCTCGACGATCCGGCCGTACTCCATCACGAGCACCCGGTGGGCGATCGCGACGGTGGACAAGCGGTGCGCGATGATCACGGCGGTGCGGTCGGCCAGCAGGGTCTCGAGGCCCTCCTGCACGAGCCGCTCCGACGGGATGTCGAGCGACGCCGTGGCCTCGTCGAGGATGAGCACCTTCGGGTCCGCGATGAACGCCCGGGCGAACGACAGCAGCTGCCGCTGCCCGGCGGACACCCGACCACCCCGCTTGTTCACGTCGGTGTCGTAGCCGTCCGGCAGGGCCGTGATGAACTCGTGCGCTCCGACGGCCTTCGACGCCCGCACGATCTCGTCCCGCGACGCCCCCGGCTTGCCGAGCGCGATGTTGTCCGCGACGGAGCCGGAGAACAGGTACGCCTCCTGCGTCACCATCACGATCGCGCGCCGCATGTCCTTCGGGTCGACGTCCCGCAGGTCCACCCCGTCGAGCCGCACGGAACCCGTCGACGGGTCGTAGAACCGCGCCATGAGCTTCGCGAGCGTCGACTTGCCGGCGCCGGTCGACCCGACGAGTGCGATCGTCTGCCCCGCCGGGATGTGCAGGTCGAACTCGGGCAGCACGACCTTGTCGGCGTTGTAGGCGAACTCGACGCCGTCGAAGTCCATCGCACCGGTGGCGTCCGGCAGTCGCACGGGCTTCGCCGGGTCCGGCACCGACGGACGCTCCTCGAGCACGCCGGAGATCTTCTCCATCGCCGCCGAGGCCGACTGGTACCCGTTGTAGAACATCGCGAGTTCCTGCGCCGGGTCGAAGAACCGCTTGGCGTACAGCGCGACCGCGAGCAGTGCGCCGACCTCGAGCGAGCCCCCGACGATGCGGAAGCCGCCCACGATCACGACGGCCGCGAGCGTGGCGTTGCCGATGAGCACGAGCACCGGGTCGAACGTCCCGAACAGGTTGAACACCTTCGTGTTCGCCACCCGGTAGTCCTCGACGTAGCGGCCGTACTCGTCACGGTTGCGGGACTCCTTGCGGAAGGCCTGCACCGCGCGGATGCCCGTCATGGTCTCGACGAAGTGCACGATGACGCGGGCCGAGGTGACCCGGGTGGACCGGAACAGCGTCTGCGAGTTCGTCTGGAACCAGCGGATGAGGAACCACAGCGGCACGAGCGACACCGCGAGCACGAGCCCGGACGTCGGGTCGAGCACCACGAGCGCGATGCCCGTGAACACCATGTAGAGCACGCCCTGGATGAGCTGGTTCAGCCCGGAGTCGAGCAGCTCGCGGATCGAGTCGAGGTCGCTCGTCTGGCGCGAGATGATCCGACCCGACGTGTACGTCTCGTGGAACTCGAGCGACAGCCGCTGCGTGTGCAGGAACACCCGCTTCCGCAGGTCGAACAGGATCGCCTGGCTGATCCGCGCCGCGAGCACGGTGTACCAGGCGGTGAGCACCGCGCCGAGCACCGCGACGACGATGTACGTCGACACGACGCCGAACGCCGGCACCCAGTCGTTCTCGTCCATCACGGCGGGCAGGGCGTTGTCGATGCCCCAGGCGATGAGCGCCGGGCCCGCGACGGTGCCCGCGGTGGACACCACCACGACGATCCCGAGCAGCACCAGGCGTGCCTTCAGGGGCGCGGCGAGCGACCCGAGCAGGGCGAGGGAGCGGCGCCGCAGGCGCTTGCTCTCCGCCTTGGTGAAGTCCTCGCGCTCCTCGCCGCGCACACCCTGGGTGGTGATCGACGCGGTGACGGGTGCGGCGGTCTGCGCGTCCGCGGCGGCGTCGAGGACGGGGTCCGCGCCTCCCGGCCCGGCCGCCGTGTCGACGGGCGGCATCTGGTCCTGCTGGCTCATGCCATCGCCTCCTCTCGTGCGGGTGCGTCGTCCTCGTCGAGCGACGAGATGACGTAGCGGTAGTGCTCGTTGGTGGCCATCAGCTCCGAGTGGGTGCCGACGGCGGTGATGCGCCCGTTCTCCATGAGTGCCACGCGGTCGGCGAGCGTCACGGTCGACGGACGGTGGGCGACGATGAGCGAGGTCGTCTCGGCGAGGACACGGCGCAGGCCGGCCTCGACGCGGGCCTCGGTGTCGACGTCGAGCGCCGACAGCGGGTCGTCGAGCACGAGGACCGACGGCCGCGCGGCGATGGCCCGGGCCAGCGCGAGCCGCTGCCGCTGGCCACCGGAGAGCGACATGCCCTCCTCGCCGACACGGGTGTCGACCCCGTCGGGCAGGTCGTCGACGAACGCCGCCTGCGCGATCTCGAGGGCCTCGCGCATGATCCGCTCCGCCTCGTCACCGGTCAGGTCCGGGCGGCCGAGCAGGACGTTGTCGCGCACGCTCGTCGAGAACAGGGTCGCGTCCTCGAAGGCGACGCCCACGTGCCGCCGGAGCTCGGCGCGCGTCAGGTCCCGGACGTCGACCCCGTCGATCGTGATCGAGCCGCCCGTGACGTCGTAGAGCCGCGGCACGAGCGACAGCAGCGTGGTCTTGCCGCTGCCGGTCAGGCCGACGAGCGCCATCGTCTCGCCCGGGTGCAGCTGCAGCTCGACGCCGTCCACCAGGTCCGGGAACTGCGCGGGCGAGTCCTGGTACCGGAAGTGCACGGCGTTGAACGAGAGCGCGCCGTGCGGTTCGGCGATCGTCCTCGGGTGCTCCGGGTCCTGGATCGTGTTCTCGGAGTCCATGACCTCGAAGAACCGGTCGACCGCGGTCCGGGTGTCGAACGTCATCGACAGGAAGAACCCGATCGACTCGATCGGGAACCGCAGCACGGTCGCCGTCGCGAAGAACGCGAACAGCTGCCCGACGGTGAGCTCGCCCTGCGACGCCAGCCAGATGCCGGCGAGCAGGCACAGCGCGAACGCGACGTCCGGCACGAGCAGCAGCCACAACCAGATGCTCGCGATGGCCTTCGCCTTCTCGATCTCGGTGCCGCGCAGTGCCTCGGCCTGCTCGCTGAACTCGTCGAGCTTCGAGCGGCCGCGGCCGAACGCCTTGAGCACGCGGATGCCGTGCACCGACTGCTCGACGCTCGTGGCGAGGTCGCCGACCTGGTCCTGGCTGCGCCGCGCGACGACGGAGTACTTGCGCTCGAACAGCAGGCCGTTGATCCACAGTGGGATCGACGCCACCAGGAAGATGAGTCCGAGGAGCCACCCGAAGGTGAACAGCACGACGAAGCCGACCGCGATCGTGACGATGTTCACGACGAGCAGGACGACGCCGAACGCCAGCCACCGTCGGATCAGCGACAGGTCGGACACGGAGCGGGACAGCAGCTGCCCGGACTCCCATCGGTCGTGGAACGACACCGGCAGGTCCTGCAGCTTCGCGTAGAGCGCGTTGCGCATGCTCGTCTCGATGCGCGTCGAGGGACGCATCACCAGTCGGCGGCGCGACGCGATGAAGAACGCCTCGAGGACACCGAGCGCGAGCACGCCGAGCCCGGCGGGCCAGATGAGCGACGCGTCGCGCGACGACAACGGGCCGTCGACGAGCCACTGGAGCACGTACGGGATCGCCAGCGCGACGAGCGAGGCGCCCATGGCGGCGGCCATGCCGCCGAGCAGCCGCCAGCGGTACGGCTTGACGTAGGGGTAGATGCGGCCGATGGCGCGCAGGGTCGAGGGGCGGTCGGTGGACGGTCGCGCCTGGTTCGGCGTCTTGGACATGCGGTTGCGTCCTCGTGCGTCGTGCCACGCCCGCTCGGTCGGGTCACCGGTCGCGTCGACGGGTCGCGTCGGCGGTCGTGGTGGTCCGGCCGGGAGGCACGGTGTGGCATTGCGTGGGTCGTCGGCCGGGCGCGTGGTCGCGCGCCGTCGCCGTCACTCGCGTGGCGTCGACCGGGCCGGTGGGCACCGGGGACGTGTGTCCCCGGGTTCTCAGCGGGTGGTCCGCGCTCGCCGACGGTGTCGTCGGGCGCGGGGCCGTGGGAGGGCCTGGCTAGGCGGCGGCCGCGGCTCGGTACCGCGGCGGCGTCGCCGCTCGGGTACGGGGCCGCGGATCGGGAGTGGTCCCCACGAGGGACACGAGACCCGTCCGGGCAGCCATCGCCACTGTTCCGGTCGTCGCGTCCATCGTCACTCCAGTCGTCGTCTTCGTCACCGTTGTGTCCGCCGGCACGGCCGATCGCGAGACGATCGTCGGTGCTCGGTGCGGAGCCCTACAGACTATTGACAGTCGATCGTGTTGCGCAACGGGTCCGGGTTGTTCGATCCGGTCCAACTGTGGACGTCGCCCACGCGGGCGGCCTCGTTCAGTGGAAGAAGTGCCGCTCGCCCGTCAGGTACATCGTCACACCGGCTGCCTGCGCCGCGGCGATCACCTCGTCGTCCCGCACGCTGCCGCCCGGCTGGGCGACGGCACGGACGCCGGCGTCGAGCAGGACCTGCAGGCCGTCGGCGAAGGGGAAGAACGCGTCACTCGCTGCGACGGACCCTGCCGCCCGCGCCCCGGCGCGGCTGACCGCGAGGTGGCAGGAGTCGACGCGGTTCACCTGACCCATGCCGACCCCGACGCTCGCGCCCTGGTCGGCGAGCAGGATGCCGTTCGACTTCACGGCTCGGCTGGCCTTCCACGCGAACGCCAGGTCGGCGAGGGTGGCCTCGTCGGCGGGCTCACCGGACACCAGGGTCCAGGTGGACTGGTCGAAGGTCGTGAAGCGGTCCGCGTCCTGCACGAGGAAGCCACCGGAGATCTGCTTGACCTCGCGCGTCGCGAGCGCGAAGTCGGCCGGCAGCGTGAGCAACCGGATGTTCTTCTTCTGCGACAGGATCTCGAGCGCCTCGGGGTCGAACGCCGGCGCGACGACGACCTCGGTGAAGATGTCGCGGACCGTCTCGGCCATCTGCTTCGTGACCGGTCGGTTCGCCGCGATGACGCCACCGAAGGCCGACAGCGGGTCGCACGCGTGCGCGGCGGCGTGTGCGGAGGCGATGGGGTCGACGGCGTCCGTCGGGGCGACCGCGATGCCGCACGGGTTCGCGTGCTTGATGATCGCGACGGCCGGTGTGTCGAAGTCGTACGCGGCGCGGACGGCCGCGTCGGCGTCGACGAAGTTGTTGTACGACATCTCCTTGCCGTGCAGCTGCGTCGCCTGCGCGATGCCGGTCCCGCCGGCTGACGTGTACAGCGCGGCCGCCTGGTGGGCGTTCTCGCCGTACCGGAGCGTCGCCGCCAGGTCGGCCTCGATCCGCAGTGCGGCGTCGGGGGCGCCGGGCGTCTCGAGCGCACCGTCCTGCTGCGCCGTCGTCGCCCCGGTAGCGCCGACGACGTCGGTCGTGAAGTACGACGCGACCGCGGCGTCGTAGGACGCCGTGTGCGCGAAGGCCTGGGCGGCGAGACGCTGCCGGAGCTCGAGGGTGGTGCCGCCGGCGCGGACGGCCTCGACGACCTCGGCGTACGACGACGGCGAGACGACGATCGCCACGTTCGGGTGGTTCTTCGCCGAGGCGCGCACCATCGCGGGCCCGCCGATGTCGACGTTCTCGACCACGGTCGCGGTGTCGGCACCGGACGCCACCGTCTCGACGAACGGGTACAGGTTGACGACCACGAGCTCGAACGGCGCGATGCCGAGGTCGGCGAGCTGCTGCTCGTGCGACTCCAGCCGCAGGTCGGCGAGCAGGCCCGCGTGCACGGCGGGGTGCAGGGTCTTCACGCGGCCGTCGAGCGACTCGGGGAACCCGGTCACGCTCGACACGTCGGTGACGGCGTACCCGGCGTCGCGGATCGTCTGCGCGGTGCTGCCGGTCGACACGAGCTCGACGCCCGCGTCGGCCAGGGCGCCGGCGAGCTCGAGCAGGCCGGACTTGTCGCTGACCGAGACGAGCGCGCGCCGCACGGGCACGACGTCGCGGTGGCGGTAGAGGCTGGGGTCGGCGGCGTGCACGCTCATGCGCTCGGGGTGCCCTTCAGATCGGTGGTGCCGTTGGCGATGTCGAGGATGGTCTGGACGAGCAGGCGGCGCTCGACCGGCTTGATGCGGTCGTGCAGCGTCGACTCGGTGTCGCCCGGCAGCACCGGGACGCGCTCCTGCGCCAGGACCGGGCCGGTGTCGACGCCGTCGTCCACCTGGATGATGCTCGCGCCGGTCTGCTCGACCCCCGCGGCCAGGGCGTCGCGGACGCCGTGCGCTCCCGGGAACTCGGGCAGGTACGCCGGGTGCGTGTTGATCACGGCGGGGGCGAACTCGGACACCACGGCACGCGGCAGCAGGCGCATGAGGCCGGACAGCACGAGCAGGTCGGGCGACCACGGGCGGATCTGGGCGGCGAGCTCGGCGCCCCACTCCTCGCGCGTGGCGAAGCGGGTGAACGGCACCGTGAAGGTCGGGATCGAGAACTCCTCGCCCAACCCGAGCCCCTCGGCGTCACGGTCGGCCCCGATCGCGACCACGCGGGCGGGGTACTCGGCGTCGGTCGTCGCCTCGAGCAGGGCTCTGAGGTTCGAGCCGGTACCGGAGATCAGGACGACCAGTTCGAGCACGGACCCAACCCTACCGGCGGCGCGGTCAGCGATCCGCGTCGTGCTTCGGACGACGCCACCACGGCAGCTCGTCCTCGGCGATCTGGTCGGTCTGGTCCCACCGTGTCCCGGTGCCCGTCGGCGTGGTCCGCTCGCGTGCGGTGGCGCCGGTGGCGCCGGTGGCGGCCGCGACGTCGGGGTCGTCGACGTCGTCGCGACCGGCGACGAACTCCTCGGTGCTCCACGGGAAGGCCGGCTGCTGCTCGGTGCCGGGTGCGTGCGGGAGCGTCTCGTCAGCGGCGCGGGGGCCGTCGTGCCCGTCGTGCCCGGCGCCGCTCGCGGCACCGCCGACTCCACCGACGCGGTCGCGCAGGTCGCCGGCGCGTGCCCGGACGTCCCCGGCGGCGTCCCGGAGCCGGTCGCGCAGGCCGCTGATTCCACCACGGACCGGCGGCGCGGGCGTCGGTGCGACCCGCTCGGCGGCGACGGCGTCGGTGCGCGCCCAGTCCGGCAGGGAGACGTCGTCCGGCTCGGCTTCCGGGGCACCGCGGTCGGTACGGGGTGTGCGGGGTGCGCGGTCCGCGTCGTCCGGCTCGGGCGCGCTGGCCGGCGTGCGGCGGTCACGTCCGGCGTCGCCGACCCGAGCGGAGTCCCGGTCCCGGTCGCGGTTCCGGTCGTGGTCTCGGTCGTGGTCGTCGTCGCGGCGGTCGTCGTCGCGGCGGTCGTCGTCATCGCCGATCGGTTCCGTCGGGTGGTCGTCGCTCGCGGGAGCGGGTGCCGGAGCGTCCGCCGAGGCGTCGGCGGCGCTGGTCGACGAGTCGTGCGCCTCCTCGACGACGAACCGGTGGGTCCCGGTCGTGCGCCCGGCACCGGCCTCGTCGAGCGCCGCGACGAGCGACCCGACGCGGGCGTCCTCGGCGGCGGCGTCCTGGTCGGCCTCGACCCAGCGTTCGCGGCCCCACGACCGCTCGGGGAGGCGGACGAGGTCGCTCCCCACGGCGAGCGCCACCGCCGCGGGCAGTCCGACCTCGAGCGCCGCGAGCGCGCCGACGAGCAGTCCGTCCGGCCCGGCCTCGGCCAGGCGCCCCGGCCCGAACGACCCGGCGGTGAGGGCCGTGGCCACGCCGGTCAGCAGGCCCGCGACGACGCCCGTCGCGACACCCGCGAGCGCACGGTGCAGCGGGGAGTCCGCGGCGCCCAGCGCACGGACGAGCCGCGGCCGCATGAGCCCGGCGACGACGAAGCCGGCGACCACGGGCACGAGCACCCCGAGCAGGCCGAAGGTGTGCCCGGACGCGGGCAGCGCGCCGAAGACGGGGATGCCCGGGATCGGCCCGAGGACCGTCCCCGTGGGCGCGACGCTCGACCCGGTCCCGATGGCGAACCCGGGGCCGACGAGCCACGCGACGGCCCAGCCGACCAGGTCGGGCAGGAAGGCGAGTTGGCCCACGGTGAGTGCGATGCCGCCGATGACGCCCGCGTGCGACCGCTCGTACAGGGCGATGACCTCGGCGAAGGAGGTCACGAGGAGGAACGCGACGACGACCCCGGCGGCCGCGACCACGACGGCCGTCACCGCCGTCCCGGCGCGGAGCGCGAAGGCGGCGGTGCTCCGCCACAGCGACGGCACGCGGTCGAGCTGGTCGAGCAGCAGTCGCGCGAGCGGGTCCGCCGGCAGGCCGCGACGCACGCGGCACACCTCGCTCGTGACGAGTGCGGGGACCGCGAACCAGAGCGCGGGCAGCACGACCGCCTGCCACACGACCGGGTCGGTCGCCGCCGAGGTCGAGGACAGCGCGACCGCGAGTCCGAGCAGGGCCACGGCCGCGGTGCCGACGAGCAGGCCCGTCGTCCGGTGCTCCGTCTCGGCGAACCGGCGTCCGGCACGGCCGCCGAGCCAGGCCGTCACGACCGCGAACCCCAGCGCTGCGAGCGTCACGTGGATGGGCGCGCCGGCGCCGTCGACGCCCGTCGCACCGGCTGCGTCGGCGCCGAGGCGGAAGGTCACGTCGACGCCGTGGCCGACGAGCCAGACGCTGCCCGCGGCCTTCCAGAAGACGTCCCAGTCCACCTGCAACCCGTACTCGAACCCCCAGAGCAGGGTGAGCGGGACGAGCGCGATGCCGAGGCCCACGCCGACCGTCCCGATCGCCTCGACGGCGGCCAGCAGTGCGGTTCCCAGGCGGTTCATCGCAGCCAGGGTACGTGCCGAGCGGCGACCACCGAGCGAGCCGCGCGGCACCTGTGGAGACTCACGCGTCCGCACGGGGAGGACGGGAGGCGCGGGGCGGGCCCGCCCCGCGCCTCCCGTCCGCGAGACGCCGTCCACGCGGCGAGACGCCCCGTCCGACGCAGGACGCCGCCGGGAGTGGCGGCGTCCCACGTGGGACAGGGCGTCTCGTCGGGACCGGTCCGGAACCCCGGACCGGAACCGGTGGCTACGCCTTCGCGGCGGCGACCACCTCGCGCAGCAGCGCCGCCGTCTCGGACGGCGTCTTGCCGACCTTGACCCCGGCGGCCTCGAGCGCCTGCTTCTTCGCCTCGGCCGTGCCCGCCGAACCGGAAACGATCGCGCCGGCGTGGCCCATCGTCTTGCCCTCGGGCGCGGTGAAGCCCGCGACGTAGCCGACGACCGGCTTCGTGACGTGCGCCTTGATGTAGTCGGCCGCACGCTCCTCGGCGTCGCCACCGATCTCACCGATCATCACGATGGCCTCGGTCTCGGGGTCGGCCTCGAACGCGGCGAGCGCGTCGATGTGGGTCGTCCCGATGACGGGGTCGCCGCCGATGCCGATGGCGGTCGAGAAGCCCAGGTCACGCAGCTCGTACATCATCTGGTAGGTCAGGGTGCCCGACTTCGACACGAGACCGATCGGGCCCTTGCCGGTGATCGTCGCCGGGGTGATGCCGACGAGCGACTCACCCGGCGTGATGATGCCGGGGCAGTTCGGGCCGATGATGCGGGTCTTCCCGCCGAGGGCCTTCGCGTGCGCCCAGAACTGCGCGGCGTCCTGCACCGGGATGCCCTCGGTGATCACGACGACCAACGGGATGGACGCGTCGATCGCCTCCATCACGGCGTCCTTCGCGAACGCCGGCGGGACGAAGACGATCGAGACATCGGCACCCGTGGTGTCGATGGCCTCGCGCACCGAACCGAACACGGGCAGCTCGACGTCGCCGTGCGTGACGGTGGTGCCGGCCTTGCGGGCGTTCACGCCGCCCACGACCTGCGTGCCGGCCTTGAGCATGAGCGCGGTGTGCTTGGTGCCCTCGCCGCCGGTGATGCCCTGGACGATGACCTTGGAGTCCTTGTTGAGGAAGATCGACATGGTCAGTCCCTTCAGGCCGCTGCGGCGGCGAGTTCGGCGGCCTGCTCGGCCGCGTCGTCCATGGTCGCGGCGACGGTGACGAGCGGGTGCGCCGCCTCCGCCAGGATCCGACGACCCTCTTCCACGTTGTTGCCGTCCAGGCGGACGACGAGCGGCTTGGTGGCCGCGTCGCCGAGGATGCCGAGGGCGGCGACGATGCCGTTCGCGACGGCGTCGCAGGCGGTGATGCCGCCGAAGACGTTCACGAAGACGCTCTTCACCTGCGGGTCGCCGAGGATGACGTCGAGGCCGTTGGCCATGACCTCCGCCGAGGCGCCGCCGCCGATGTCGAGGAAGTTGGCGGGCTTCACGCCGCCGTGGCGCTCACCGGCGTACGCGACGACGTCGAGCGTCGACATGACGAGCCCGGCGCCGTTGCCGATGACGCCGACCTGGCCGTCGAGCTTGACGTAGTTCAGGCCGTGCTGCTTCGCCTTCGCCTCGAGCGGGTCCTCGCTCGCGGTGTCCTCGAGCTGCTTGTGCGCGTCGTGACGGAAGTCGGCGTTCTCGTCGAGCGAGACCTTGCCGTCGAGGGCGAGGATCTGCCCGTCGCCGGTGCGGACGAGGGGGTTGACCTCGACCAGCGTGGCGTCCTCGCCCGCGAACACGTCGTAGAGCTTCACGAAGACGCCCGCCACCTGCTCGACGAGCTCGTCCGGGAACCCGGCCTGGCGTGCGATCGCCTCGCCGGCCTCCTGGTTGATGCCGGTCAGGGGGTTCACCTCGACGCGGGCGAGTGCCTCGGGCTTCTCGACCGCGAGCTGCTCGATCTCCATGCCGCCCTCGACGCTGACGAGCGACAGGTACGAGCGGTTCGCCCGGTCCAGCAGCACCGAGAAGTAGAACTCCTCGGCGATGTCGGCGCCCTGGGCGACCATCACGCGCTGGACCGTGTGGCCCTTGATGTCGAGGCCGAGGATCGCCTTCGCGTGCTCGAACGCCTCGTCCGGGGTCTTCGCGACCTTGACGCCGCCGGCCTTGCCGCGTCCGCCGACCTTCACCTGCGCCTTGACGACGACCACGCCGCCGATCCGCTCGGCCGCTGCCTTCGCCTCCTCGGGGGTGTCGGCGGTGATGCCCTGCAGCACAGGGACGCCGTAGGACTCGAAGAGGTCCCTGGCCTGGTACTCGAAAAGATCCACGCTGTTCTTCTTCCCGCACGGTTCGTGCGATCGGCATCGGTCATCGGGTCGCACTCACCATCGAGGGTCGCTCGATGTCGAGACAACGGCCGCGCCCACCATACTGCCGCAGCGTGGACGCGCGGTGCGTGGCCGTCGGGCGGCCGGGAGGCACGCCCCGCGCCCGGGACGCCCGTCACGGATGCCGGTGGCCGCGAGACGCAGTCGCCGGACGATCGGACAGGAGTCGCCCGGCACGGTCGACGGGTGCACAAGGAACTCCGTACCCGCGCAGCCGACGTCTTCGGCTGGGAACTCCACCCCGAGCAGGAGCAGGTCGTCGACGCGGTCCTCGACGGTCGCGACGCCCTGGCCCTCATGCCCACGGGCTCGGGCAAGTCGGCCATCTACCAGGTCGCCGCCCTCGGGCTCGAGGGCGCCGTCGTCGTCGTCTCCCCGCTCGTGGCCCTGCAGGAGGACCAGGTCGTCGGCATCGAGGACCACCCGGACGCCCCGCGTGCCGTCACCATCAACGCCACCCGTGGCTCCCGCCAGCTCGAGGAGGCGTGGGACGCCGTCGCCTCGGGCGAGGCGCGGTACGTGTTCCTGGCACCCGAGCAGCTGGCCAAGGACGAGGTCGTCGACCGTCTCCGCGAGGCCGGCGTGGCACTCGTCACCGTCGACGAGGCACACTGCGTGTCGAGCTGGGGCCACGACTTCCGCCCCGACTACCTCGTGCTCGGCGAGGTGATCGAGCGCCTCGGTCGCCCGCCGGTGCTCGCGATGACCGCCACCGGGTCCACCCCGGTCCGCACGGAGATCGTCGAGCGACTCGGCATGCGCGACCCCCTCGTCGTCGCCACCGGCTTCGACCGGCCGAACCTGCGCTTCGAGGTCGTCCGGCACGCCGACGACGAGTCGAAGCGGGACGCCGTCGTCGAGCAGGTCGTCGGCCTCGAGGGCGTCGGCATCGTCTACGTCGCCACCCGCGCCGAGACCCTGGTGTACGCCGACGAGCTCGTCGAGAGCGGCCGGCGGGCGAAGGCGTACCACGCCGGCCTCCGGGTGCGGGACCGCGAGCGGGTCCACCACGAGTTCCTCGACGGCGACCTCGACGTCGTCGTCGCCACGAGCGCGTTCGGCATGGGCATCGACAAGCCGGACGTCCGCTTCGTCGTGCACGCCGACGTCCCCGAGTCGGTCGACGCCTACTACCAGGAGGTCGGTCGCGCCGGGCGTGACGGTGACGTCGGCCTCGCCACCATGCACTACCGCGCCGAGGACCTCGGCCTCCGTCGCTTCTTCGCCTCCGGGTCGCCGCGACCGGCGACCCTGCGCGCCGTGTTCGACGCCGTCCCCGCCGAGGGGTCGGTCGCCCGGTCCGAGCTCGCCGAGCGCTCCGGGCTCGCCGCCCGCACCGCCGGTCGTGCCGCGAACGCCCTGGTCGACGCCCGCGCGCTCGACGACGGCGAGGACGGCCTCCGGCGTCGCGCCGACGGGCCGACCGACGCGGAGGCGGCGGCCGGTCTCGCCAAGGCGCAGGCGAAGGAGCGCGAGGAGATCGAGGAGTCGCGCATCGCGATGATGCGCCGGTTCGCCGAGACCTCGGGCTGCCGCCGGCAGTTCCTGCTCGGCTACTTCGGCGACGAGCTCGCGGAACCGTGCGGCAACTGCGACACCTGCGCGGCCGGCACGGCGTACGACGACGACGCGCACGGTGCCGACGGCGCGAACGACGACGCATGGCCGCCGGAGTCGCCGGTCGAGCACGCCCAGTGGGGGCGCGGCACGGTCATGAGCACGGAGGACGACCGGCTGACGGTGTTCTTCGAGTCCGCCGGCTACAAGACCCTGGGGCTCGCCGACGTCGAGGAGCGGAAGCTGCTCGAGCGCGTCTGACCGCTCCCGGACGGGGAGGGTCTGCCCGGACGGAGGAAGGCGCGGTCGCTCGACCACCCGTCGGCGACCGCGCTCCACTCCCCCGAGCACGGCGAGTGTGACCCGCGCGTGTGGCCCGGAGGTGACCGCCGGGTGAACACGACGCGAAGCCGGGCGGGGAGTGCGCCACCCGGACGACCCGTCAGGCGGACGGCGTACACAGGAAGGCCCGACGGCCCCGGCGAGCACGACGCCGGCGCCCGACCCTCCCACGGAAGGACTGCACCATGAGCGACCCCGGCATCAGCCCCGTCGACGACTTCGACGCCCAGGAGCGCCGCAACGACGACGTGGACCGCGAACACGTCGGCCCGTACGAGGTCGACGAGTCCGAGGAGTCCCTCGAGACCGTCACGAACGACGCCGTCGCGGGCGAGACCGTCGAGCCCCAGGCGGGCGACGGCTCGGACGACGGCCCCACCGGCGGCGCACCCCGCGAGGGGTCGCCCGACCTGTGGGAGCACGACGACGCCGACGACCGTCCGGACCTCGGCGGCGACCTCGGCACGAAGCCGCTCTGACGCACCAGCACCTCCTCCGGAGCACGGCCCAGTACGATCGGGCCGTGCTCCGTGGCGTCCGTGACCGTGTCCGGCGCACGCCCGCGCTGGCCCGTCTGCTCTCCCTGGCCGCGCTGCTGCTCGTCGCGGCTGCAGCCCACTCCGGAGCCCGCAGCGGCGCCGTGACGTGGCTCCCGCTCGCGGTTGCCGGCGTCGCCCTCGCGCTGCTCACGGGTGCGACGACGCACCTGTGGCCGCTCCCCGCGATCTGGCTCGTGGTGACCCTGCTCGCCGCCGCGGGCGGCCCGGTCGTCGGCACCGGCTGGGTCGTCGCGGCCGTCGCGGGTGGCGCCGTCGCCCTCGCGGCCGCGCTCGTCGTCGACGCCGCTCCGCTCCGCCGTGCGCGGCAGCGCGGGCCGCGCCGGTGACGCGCCCGTGACGCACCGGCCGGGAGGCCCGCCCCACCTCCGTCCCGTCGGCCGAGCCGGTGGGACGGCCGGCCGGGTGTCCGTGGCCAGCCGGCACCGTGCCTCCCGGCCGCTGCGTGACGACCGCGACCTGCGCCGCTGGCTGGCGGACAGCACGCCCGTCGCGGCGGGCGGCTGCGCCATCCTGCTGCAGATCGCCGACCCGGTGGTCGGGGCGGGGGTCCGGCGGCACTCCGACTTCGCGCGCCGACCGCAGCAGCGGCTGGCCCACACCCTGATGTTCGTGTACGCCGTGGTGACCGGCACGGAGCGCGACGCCGCCGTGGCGGCCGCGTTCGTGAACCGGGCGCACCGCACCGTCACGGGCGCCGACGAGGTCGACCGGCAGCGCTGGGTCGCGGCCACGCTGTTCCACGCCGCGCGGAACGCCCACGCCCTGTTCGGCGATCCGCTGACCGCCGATGACGCCGAGCGGGTCCTGGCGGCCTACGCCCCGATCGCGACCGCGCTGCGGGTCCCCGCGGACGACTGGTTCGACTCCGTGGCCGCCTTCGACACGTACTGGGAGCGGACCCTGCCGACGCTGCGCGTCACCGACGACGCCCGCGGGATCGTGCGGGACCTGCTGCACCCACGGTTCGCTCCGCACTGGGTGAGGGCGGCGATGCCCCTCGTCCGGATCGTCACGGTCGGCATGCTCCCCGCGGCCCTGCGCACGCGGTACGGCTTCGCCTGGGGGCCGCGCGAGCAGCGGCGCTTCCGACGCGCCGTCGGGCTCGTGCGGACCGTCCGCACCCTCGTGCCGCGCTGGGCGCTCCGTCTGCCCGGACCGCTGCTGCTGCGGGCGATGCACCGGACGGCAGCTCGGTACGCGGACCGAACCTGAGCGCCGCCGCGGCCGGGGCGGTTGGGTGGGAGCATGTCCAGTTCGCTCTCCGGTGACGACTCCCTGCACCTGCCCGAGTTCGACGCACCGCCCGCGTCGCCGTTCACCGTCGCACGGACGTGGCTCGACGGCGCGGCCGACCGCGACGTGTCCGAACCGATGTCCATGACCCTCGCCACGGCCGGCACCGACGGGCGGGTCTCGGCCCGGACCGTCGACGTCAAGCGGCTCGACGACCGTGGGCTCGTGTTCGGCACCTCCACGCTCAGCCCGAAGGGGCGGCAGCTCGCCGACAACCCGCACGCGGCGCTGCAGGTCTACTGGCGCGAGAGCATGCAGCAGCTCCGGTTCGAGGGCCGCGCGGTGCAGCTGTCCGACGAGGAGTCCGACGCGCTGTTCGCCGACCGCTCGCCGAAGTCCCGCGCCGCCACCGCGATCGCCGACCAGTCCGACGTGCTCGAGCCGCGGACGCTGCAGGACCTCATCGACGACGCGAACGTGCTGCTCGACGAGTCCGACGACGACGTGCCGCGGCCCGAGGGCTGGGTGGCCTGGCGGCTGGAGCCCGACCTCGTGGAGTTCTGGCAGGGCAGCCGCGACCGGATGCACCGGCGCCTGCAGTACGTCCGCGCGGGCGACGGGTGGGACGTGGCGCGGCTGCAGCCGTAGCGCGCGGCGGGCGTCGCGTGTGCGGGTCGCGCGCGCCCGGCGTCGCGCGCGCCCGGCGTCGCGCGTGTGCGTGGAACCACGGATGCGACGTCGAACCAGCCGCGCGGCCTGGTTCGACGTCGGGATCGTGGTTCCACGCCCCGCCGCAGCCGCAGCCGCAGCCGCAGCCGCAGCCGCACGGTAGCGTCGCCGGATGGGGACCCCGCACGCACTCACCGTCCGACCCGCCGACGTGCAGGACGCCGACGCGATCGCCGCCGTGCACGTCCGCGCCTGGCAGGAGGCGTACGCCCACCTGCTCCCCGTGGACTTCCTCGCAGCCCTCGACGTCGACGCACGCGCACAGCGATGGCGCGCGATCGTGACGGACCCGACCGTCGACGTCCTGGTCGCCTGCGTCGACGGAAGGGTCGTCGGGTGGGCCAGCGCGGGCCCGGGACGCGGTGACGCCCCTCGCGACCGGGAGCTCGAGGGCATCTACGTCCTGGCGACGCACCACGGGTCCGGTGCCGGTCAGGCCCTGCTCGACGCCGCGGTCGGCGCGGACCCCGCGTTCCTCTGGGTCGCGGACGGCAACCCACGTGCCGAGGCCTTCTACCGTCGCAACGGCTTCGCGCGCGACGGCGCCGTCAAGCACGAACCGATCGGCCCGACCGGGATCGACGCCGTGCGGATGGTGCGCTAGAGCTTCTCGATCGGGGCGATCTTGATGAGGAGCTTCTTGCGCCCGGCAGCGTCGAACGCGATCTCGGCGATGCGCTTCGCGCCCTGCCCGGTCACGGCGGACACCGTGCCCTCGCCGAAGTCGACGTGCTTGATGCGGTCGCCGGCAACGAGCTCCATGTCCCCGTTGTCGCGGACCTGCCCGGACACTCGGTTGGCCCACTCGGTCTTCGGCCGCGTCTTGGCCGCCGCGGCGGCACGGTCGTAGGACCCGCCACCGAAGCCGCCGCCCCCGCGGTAGCCGCCACCACCGGCGGAGCCGCCGCCGGGACCGCCGCCACCGCGTCGGGCGTTCAGCGCGCGCGGCTCGGTGCCGCCCCGGCTGTTCGCCATGCCCGGCGACTGCTTCCACTCGACCAGGCCCTCGGGGATCTCCTGCAGGAAGCGGGACGGCATCGCCACGTTGACGTCGCCGAACTGCGCACGGGTCATCGCCAACGACAGGAAGAGCGACTTCTTGGCGCGGGTGATGCCGACGTAGAACAGTCGACGTTCCTCTGCGGGACCGCCCGGCTCGTTCGCGGACATCCGGTGTGGCAGCAGGTCCTCCTCGACGCCGGTCAGGAACACGGCGTCGTACTCCAGGCCCTTCGCCGTGTGCAGGGTCATGAGCGACACCGTTCCCGAGGAGTCGTCCAGCTCGTCCGCGGCCGCCACCAGGGAGACCTCGGTCAGGAAGTCGGCGAGGGTGCCCTCGGGGTTGTTCTTCTGGAACTCCCGGGTCACCGCGACGAGCTCGTCGATGTTGTCGGCGCGGGCGGCGTCCTGTGCGTCGGGCGACTTCCGCAGGTTCTCGAGCAGGCCGGAGCCGTCGAGCAGCTGCGTGAGCGTGTCGACGACGGGCTGCGTCGCCGCCTTCTCGGAGACGGAGTCGAGCAGCTCCGCGAACGCGGTGATGGCGTTCCGGACCTTCGGACCGAAGCCGAGCTCGCCGGCGTGCCGCAGGGCGTCGCGCATCGATGTCTCGTGCTCGTCGGCGTAGCGCTGCAGCGTGGTCTCCGTGACCGCCCCGATGCCGCGCTTCGGCACGTTGAGGATGCGTCGGAGCGACAGGGGGTCGGCGGGGTTGGCCACCGTGATCAGGTACGCCATGGCGTCCTTGATCTCGGCCCGCTCGTAGAACTTCGTGCCGCCGAGCACCCGGTACGGGATCGCCGAGCGGATGAAGATCTCCTCGAGCGCACGGGTCTGCGAGTTCGTCCTGTAGAAGACGGCCACGTCGCGGTACGACGTGCCCTCGTCGTGCAGCCGTTGGATCTCGTCCGCCACGAACTGCGCCTCGTCGTGGCCGGTGTACCCGGTGAAGCCGATGATCTTGTCGCCGGCACCGACGTCGGTGAACAGGTTCTTCGCCTGGCGGTCGAAGTTGTTCGCGATGACCGCGTTCGCCGCGTCGAGGATGGTCTGCGTCGACCGGTAGTTCTGCTCGAGCAGGATCACCTTCGAGTTCGGGAAGTCACGCTCGAACTCGACGATGTTGCGGATGTCGGCACCGCGGAAGGCATAGATCGACTGGTCCGAGTCACCGACGACCGTGAGCGACGCCGGGGCGATCGACCCGTCGGCCTCGCGCATCCGCTCGACGTGCTGCCCGGAGTCCTCGAGCCTGTCGACCTGCTCGACCGGCACCGGCCGGGTGAGCTCGCGGATCAGGGCGTACTGGGCGTGGTTGGTGTCCTGGTACTCGTCGACCAGGACGAAGCGGAAGCGGCGCTGGTACAGCGCGGCGATCTCGGGGAACGCGCGGAAGAGGAAGACCGTCTGCCCGATGAGGTCGTCGAAGTCGAATGCGTTCGCCCGGCGCAGCTCGTTCGTGTAGCGCCGGAAGACCTCGGTGAACATGACCTCCTGCGGGTCGTTCACGTTGATGTTCCGCGCGTACGTGTCGATGTCCTGCAGCTCGTTCTTGAGCTTCGAGATCTTCGAGGCCGCCGCGCCGACGGTCAGCCCGAGCGAGTCCGCCTCGAGCTCCTTGATGATCCGCTTGAGCAGCGCCCGCGAGTCGGCGGAGTCGTAGATGGTGAACGACTGCGGGAACCCGAAGCGCTCGGCCTCGCGCCGGAGGATCCGCACGCACGCCGAGTGGAACGTCGAGATCCACATGCCCTCGGCGGCCTGGCCGACCAGGGCCTGCACGCGCTCGCGCATCTCGGCGGCGGCCTTGTTCGTGAAGGTGATCGCCAGGATCTGCGACGGCCATGCCTCGCGGTTCGCGAGCAGCAGCGCGATGCGGCGGGTGAGCACGCTCGTCTTGCCCGATCCGGCGCCGGCCACGATGAGCAGGGACTCGCCGCGGAACTCCACGGCCTCCTTCTGCTGGGGGTTGAGGCCCGCGGTGAACGGGTCGTCGTACCCGCCGTCGCGGTTGCCCGCGCCCGGCTCGGGGGACTGGTCGAAGGGGTCGAGCACGATCGTCATGACCGGGTCAGTCTAGGCGCGGCCCCCGACAGCTGCCGCGGCCGTGGGTCCGAGGACACAGCGGGCGCCCCGACGCCAGGGGCCGTGCCCGTCCGTGTGCAGGCTGTCGGCATGAGGACGTGGACCGCAGGAGACGCGGTGGGACTGGCGCTCCGGAGCTGGCTGTGGATGGCGTTCGTCACCACACCGGCGACGAGCACGGCGGCCGCCCTGTGGCTCGGCGTGACGGGGCCGATCAACGTCGGGGGCATCGTGGTCTCCGTCCTCGTGGTGGCGGTCCCCGCGGGCGTCGTCGCGCTCGGCGGGGCGGTCGCGGCGATGCCGTTCACGTTCGTGCTCGGTCGGCTCCTCGCACGGCGCCCGTTGCACCGTGCCGTGCACGTCGCCGCCCACGCACTCCTCGCCGGGGTCCTGGCGGCACTCGGGATGCAGGTCGTCGTCGCGCTGTGGAGCGGGTCGTGGGCACCGGCGCCCGGGTACGCGCTGCTCGTGTCGGTGCCGGCCGGGCTCGCCGCCGCGCTCGGCACGGTGCGGCACACGGCGCCGGCACGGCCCGACGCCGGACCGCGCAGCGCAGTCGGCGCAGACGCCGCCGAGGACCGTCCGGCCCGGTCCGTCTCAGCCCCCGACGCGTGACCGCGCCCGCACCGCCAGGTCCGGGTGGTCCGCGAAGACCCCGTCGACCCCGGTGCGGACGACCGACGTGAACCACCGCTCCCAGTCCCCGTGCGCCGCGACGTCGCCGCCACGTCGGAGCGGCGCCGGCAGGAACCGGTTCTCCGGCCGCAACGTCCACGTGTAGACGGCGAGCCCGACGGCGTGCGCCCGCTCGACGAACGCACTCCGGACCGGGTGCGGGTCGTCGACCGCGACGGTGTCGGCACCGGCCATCAGGGTCGCCAGGTCCACGCTGATCCCGTGGAACTCGTCGGCGAACCCGGCGAGCGCTGCGTCCGTGCGTTCCGACGCCCACGACGGAGCCGCCGATCCGTGGGACGCGACCTCGTCCGCTGCGCTGCCACGGGCCTCCTGGAGGTACACGAGCCGGCCACCCGTGCCCAGCGACCCGAGCTGCCGGAGCACCGTCTTCTCGAACGACTCGACGGTCAGCCGGTCGTCCCCGCGCCACCCGGCCGTGCCGAGCACGTCGTCGAGGAGCTGCGCCATCGGGAACCCGGCTCGCTCGAAGAACGCGGCGTGCTTCACCTCGGCCACGAGCCCGACCGGTCGCGGGGCCGCGTCGAGGATCCCGAGGAGGTCCTCGAGCCGCAGCACCGTCCCCTCGCCGTCGTGGGCAGCCGACGCGGGGCGCAGCGCGGGCAGGCGTTCCCGGACCCGGAGCGTCCGGACCTCGTCCCAGGTCATGTCCTCGGTGAACCACCCGGTGACCGTCCGGCCGTCCACGGTCTTCGTCGTGCGCAGGTGGGCGAACTCCGGCCGGTCGGCGACGTCGGTCGTGCCCGACACCTCGTTCTCGTGCCGGAGGACGAGCACCCCGTCCTTCGTCGGCACGAGGTCGGGCTCGATCGCGTCGGCGCCCAGCTCGACCGCCAGCTCGTAGGCGTTGCGCGAGTGCTCGGGTCGGTGTCCGGAGGCTCCGCGGTGGGCGATCACGAGGGTCATCCGCCGACCGTAGCCGCTGCGCCCCGCGCTCCGGTGTCCGCCGGGTGCACCTGTGGACACATCCGCTCAGCTGCGGACCGTCCCTCCCAGCCGGAGCACGGATCGTCGCCGACGTGACCGTCCGACACCTCTCCACCGCCGTCGAGGCCCGCATCGACCGCGCCGCCCGCCGACTGCTCGACGCGGGCCACCAGCCGCACCGTCCGGTGCGCCTGGCCGTCACCGAGTTCCTGGTGTTCGGCGCGAAGCAGGCCTGGGCGTGCACGTTCGGCGCGCTGCTGCTCGCGACGATGGTCGCGGTGCACCTGACGCTTCCGCCGGGTGACCGCAACGACGTGCTGACGATCGCCGCGGTGGTGATCCAGGTCGCGATGCTCGTGTTCGGCCTCGAGACCGTGCGGGAGCTCCGGGTCGTCCTCGTCTTCCACGTGGTCGGCACCGTCATGGAGGTCTTCAAGACCCACGTCGGCTCCTGGGAGTACGGCGCCGACGGCTGGCTGGTCGTCGCCGGCGTGCCGCTCTTCTCCGGGTTCATGTACGGCGCGGTCGGCTCGTACATGGTCCGGGTCGTGCGGCTCTTCGACCTGCGGTTCGACCGGTACCCGCGCCAGTGGCTGCTCGTCGTCGTCGCGGCGGGCACCTACGCGAACTTCTTCGCGCACCACTTCGTGCGGGACGCCCGCTGGCCCCTGCTCGTGCTCGTCGTGGTGCTGTTCGCCCGCACGACGATGCACGTCCGGGTGCACCGTGCGACGCTGCGGATGCCCGTCCTGGCGGCGATGCTCCTCGTCGCCCTGTTCATCTGGTCGGCGGAGAACGTCGCGACCTGGGCCGGTGCGTGGTCCTACCCGGCGCAGGTCGCGGCCTGGCACCCGGTGGCCCCGACGAAGATCGTCGCCTGGCTGCTCCTCATGGTGATCTCGGTCGCCCTGGTCTCGTGGCTGTACCCACAGGTGCGCCGCGGTCACGACGCGGTGCGACCCGGCCGGGAGGCGCGCCCCACCCCCGCCCCGCCCGCTCCGGCGGACGGTCGGCTGGTTCCCGACGACCTCGGGGCGCGCACGCAGAACACGCCCATAGGCTCCCGGTGTCGGGCCCGTCAGGACCCGCTTCCGCTCGCCGCGAATCCTCAGCCTTCCGCGGTGCAGCGCCCCTAGGCTGAGAGGACTCGAATCTCCAAGGAAGAGGACACCATGGCCTTCAAGCCCGGTTTCGACCAGTCCCCCGCCTTCAACGACCAGGGCCGTGGCGCCTGGGGCGCCGGCGCTGGTCAGCAGCAGGCGGGCTGGGGACGCACCCCACAGCAGGGGCAGTACCCGCAGCAGGGCGGCATGACGCCCGAGCAGCTGCAGTACATGTACGACCGCCCGACGGCGAACCCGGTCGACACCGACCGCATGTCGTACGAGGACACCATCGTCAAGACGCTCATGGCGTTCGGCGTGCTCCTCGTCGGTGCCGTCGCCGGCTGGAACCTGCCGCCCATCGTCTGGATCGTCGGCGCGATCGTCGGCTTCGTGCTGGCGCTCGTGAACACGTTCAAGAAGAAGCCGTCGCCGGGCCTCGTGCTCGCGTACGCGTTCTTCGAGGGACTGTTCGTCGGCGGCATCTCGGCGGCGTTCAACGGCATGTACGACGGCATCGTGACCCAGGCCGTGTTCGGCACCCTCGGTGTCTTCGCGGTGACCCTGCTGCTGTTCACGTCGGGCAAGGTCCGCGCGACGCCGAAGGCCACGCGGTTCTTCCTCGTCGCCATGGTCGGTTACCTGGTCTTCTCGCTCGTCAACCTCGTGCTGATGTGGACCGGCGTCACGAACACGGCGTTCGGCCTCCGCGGCATCGAGGTCTTCGGCATCCCGCTCGGCGTCATCATCGGCATCTTCGTGGTCCTGATGGCGGCGTACTCCCTGGTCCTCGACTTCGACCAGATCAAGACCGGTGTCCAGCGCGGCGCCCCGCGCATCTACGCGTGGACCGCGGCGTTCGGTCTCATCGTCACCCTGGTGTGGCTCTACATCGAGATCCTGCGCATCCTCGCGATCCTTGCGAGCAACCGCGAGTAACCCGCACCCGATCGTCCGAAGGGCCCCGGCACACGCCGGGGCCCTTCGTCGTTCCCGGGACGCCGGAGCCCGCGCCGGTCCACCGAGCGGGCCCGTTCCGTCACCCTCGGCGCCTCGGACCGACGGATCCCGCCCGCCCGACGATCGGCGGGCGGCGTGTCCCGCCCGCTCGCGGACGCGCGGCGATCGGCGTCCGCACATCCCGCCCGCTCGCGGACGCACGGCAACCGGCGTCCGGCACGTCCTGCCCGCTCGCCGCCGCGCGGGGCGCTGCTCCCCCGGGTTCCACGACTCGCCCTGAGTACACCGTCCAGGTCACAGAGCCCGGCGGGCGGGGCGTCGAGATGCCGCGATTGCGGAACCTCGGGCGGGGGCGGCGGGAGCGCCCCGCACGCACGAGAGCCCGGCACGCAGTGCGTACCGGGCCCTCGTGGCGTCAGGGAGTGGTCACTCCCACTCGATCGTCCCCGGCGGCTTCGACGTGACGTCGAGCACGACCCGGTTGACGTCGGGCACCTCGTTCGTGATGCGGTTCGAGATCTTCGCGAGGGTGTCGTAGGGCAGACGCGTCCAGTCGGCGGTCATGGCGTCCTCCGACGAGACCGGACGGAGCACGATCGGGTGCCCGTAGGTCCGTCCGTCGCCCTGGACGCCCACGGAGCGGACGTCGGCGAGCAGGACGACCGGGCACTGCCAGATCTCCTCGTCGAGGCCTGCTGCGGTGAGTTCCTCGCGCGCGATCTTGTCCGCGGCCCGGAGCAGCTCCAGTCGCTCAGCGGTGACCTCACCGACGATGCGGATGCCGAGCCCCGGTCCGGGGAACGGCTGGCGGCCGACGATGACCTCGGGCAGCCCGAGCTCGCGGCCGACCGCACGGACCTCGTCCTTGAACAGGGTGCGCAGCGGCTCGACGAGCTCGAACGTCATGTCCTCGGGCAGGCCGCCGACGTTGTGGTGCGACTTGATGTTCGCCGTGCCCGAACCACCGCCGGACTCGACGACGTCGGGGTAGAGCGTGCCCTGCACGAGGAACTTGACCTCGCCGGCGTCGTCGTCACCGCGGGCCTCGAGCACGAGGGCCTCGGCCGCCGCCTCGAAGGTGCGGATGAACTCGCGGCCGATGATCTTGCGCTTCTGCTCCGGGTCGCTCACGCCGGCCAGGGCGTCGAGGAACTGCTGTTCGGCGTCGACCGTGACGAGCCGGACACCGGTCGAGGCGACGTAGTCCTCCTCCACCTGCTTGCGCTCGTCGGCGCGCAGGAGCCCGTGGTCCACGAACACGCACGTGAGCTGGTCGCCGACGGCCTTGTGCACGATGGCTGCGGCGACGGCGGAGTCCACCCCGCCGGAGAGCCCGGCGATCACGCGCGCCGAGCCGACCTGGGCGCGGATCCGCTCGACCTGCTCCTCGATGACGTTCGCGGAGGTCCAGTCGCCGGGGAGCCCGGCGGCGCGGTGCAGGAAGTTCTCGAGCACGGCCTGGCCGTACGCGGAGTGCTTGACCTCGGGGTGCCACTGCACGCCGTAGAGCTTGCGCTCGTCGGACGCGAAGGCGGCGACCGGGGTCGAGGCGCTCGATGCGAGGACCGCGAAGCCCTCCGGCGCCTTCGCCACGGAGTCGCCGTGCGACATCCACGTGACCTGCGACTCCGGCTGGTCGCCGAGCAGCACGCTGTCGGTGCCGGAGACGGTCACGTCGGTGGCACCGTACTCACGGAGCCCCGTGTGCGCGACCTCGCCGCCGAGCGACTTCGCCATGGCCTGGAAGCCGTAGCAGATGCCGAGCACGGGGACGCCGAGGTCCAGGATGTCGCCGTCGAGCGACGGGGCGCCGTCCTCGTACACCGACGAGGGGCCGCCGGACAGCACGATGGCCGCCGGGTCCTTCGCGCGGATCTCGTCCGCCGTGATCGAGTGCGGGACGATCTCGCTGTAGACGTTCGCCTCGCGCACACGACGTGCGATCAGCTGCGCGTACTGGGCGCCGAAGTCGACGACGAGGACTGGTCGCTGTTCGGTCTCGCTCACCGGGCGGCCTCCTTCTCACGCTGCTGGGCAGCGGTCAGCTCGTGGTAGGTGTCCATGGCCCGCTTCTGCATGCGGTGCTCGACCACGAAGGACATGAACGGGATGATGCCGCCGAGGGCGATGAGCAGGAAGCGCGTGGGCCTCCAGCGCATGATGCTCCACAGGCGGAAGTCGGTGAAGAGGTAGAGCACGTAGAGCCAGCCGTGGGCGATGAGGATCGCGATCGACAGGTTGAACGTGCCGGGGGCTTCGCCGGCGGTGCCGTCGGGCACGAAGAACGGGCCGTTGCCGAGCTGCATCTCGAGCTGCAGCGGCGTGTACTTGATGACCACCTCGATGACGAGGGCGAGCAGCAGGACACCGGTGATGTAGGCCGACACGCGGTACCACTTGACGGCTCCCGGGATCTTGGGGATGTCACGGGTGCGGACGGTCAAGGCCATGCGATCCATCCTACCGTCGGTCGACCAGGGCCCCGTCGACGCTGAGAGCGGCCTCACGGCGGTCCTCTTCCTCACGCTCGAAGGCGTCCTTCACGAAGCGGTACCAGAGGAACACCGCGAAGCCGGCGAAGACGACCCACTCGACCGCGTAGAAGAGGTTCAGCCAGTCGAACCGGACCTCGCGCGTGGGGGCCCGGTCGGCGATCGTGCCGAGGTCGGCTGCCGCAGCGGTGGTGCCGTCGGCGACGACGTACCCGATGTACATCCGGTCGTCGAACGCCTTCCAGGTGTTCACGAAGCGAGCCGGCGCGACCGCCGAGAACTCGCCCTTCGTGTAGGCGTCCTGGTCCGGCGACTCCGCCGGGTAGTAGCGGCCCTCGATGGTGAGCTCGTCGCCGTCCGCCAGCCGTTCCCCGCCGGCGACGGCCTCGCGCCGCTGGTCCGACCACCCGATCACGACGGGCAGGCTCGCGCCGGTCCCCGTGTCGACGAGGTGCCCGACGGTCTGGAAGGTCCCGCCCCCGGACCGCCCGGTGAGGATCGTGGTGTCACCCGCGACGAACGTCCCCGTGACGGTGACCCGCTGCCCGGCGATGGTCTCGGGAGCGCCCGCGCCAGGCTGCGTGACGTCGTCGAGCGCCTTCCGCGTCTCCGTCGTCGCCGGCAGCGGCTTGCCGTTCGCGATGCTGCGCTCGAGCTGCCACTTGCCGAGCCCGGCGAACACCCCCGCGAGCACGAGCGCCAGCAGGAGCAGCGCGATCCACCTCGGTCGTCGGGCTACGGCCCACATCTGTATCAGTACTCCGGATCACGCTGGCGAGCCGGGCGCTTCGGACGCTCGGCGGGGATCTCGACCGGCGACGTCACGGGATCGTTCGTCGTCGGCTCCGGTGCACCATTGTCGCGCCCTTCCCTGCCCGCTGCCTCCACGAGGGCGAACTCCTCCGCGAACTGCCGGTCCCGCTCGGCCTTGCGTGCGGCAGCGGCGGCGTCCTGGTCGGCGACGCCGGCCACGGCGGCGGTCTCGATCGCCTCGTCGAGCGCCGGCCCGGCGGGGACGGCGCCGGAACGGCCCGAGCCGCCACGGCCGAGCCGCGACCGCAGGCGCGTGCGGAGCCGGGCGACGCGTGCCGGACGTACCACGAGGCGGCCGATCCGGTCCGAGTTGACGGCGAGCAGCGGACCCAGCACGGCCATGACGAGGACGTAGAGGCCCGCGAATGCGGTGATCCGCGCCTCCAGGCCGGCGGCCGCCGACAGCGTCGCCAGGATGAGCGCGAACTCGCCGCGGTTGACCAGGATGACGGCGGTGTTGATGCCCTGCTGGACGTTGAACCCGTTCATGCGGGCGACGAGCTGCCCGGCGACCGCGTTGAGCACGACGGTCATGCCGATCGCGCCGAGGACGGGCCAGAGCACCTCGCCGAAGGTCGACAGGTCGAGCCCGAGGCCGAAGTTCACGAAGAAGAACGCCGCGAAGACGTCGCGCATCGGCAGGGCGAGCTGCTCGATCCGGTCCCGGTAGCGGGTCGCGCCGCAGAGCAGGCCGATCACGAACGCACCGATCGCGTCCGTCACACCGAGCAGGTCGCCGATGCCGCCGAACATGACCGCGAGGCCGAAGAACAGCACGGTGAAGAGCTCGTCGTCACGGGTCGCAAAGATCTTCGACACCCACTTGCCGGCGAACCGGGCGAGCGTGAACATCACGATGAGGAACCCGAACGCCAGGCCGAGCTTGCCGACCACGGCCCACAGGTTCGTGTCGCCGGAGAGCACCACGGACACGATCGCCAGGTAGACGGCGATGAAGACGTCCTCGATGACGGTCACGCCGAGGATCATCGGCGTCTCGTCGTTCGCGAGCCGCCGCAGCTCGATGAGGAGCTTCGTGACGATCGCACTCGACGACGTCGCCGTCATGCCCGCGATGATCAGGGCCTCGCGCGTGCCCCAGCCGAGCGAGAACCCGAAGGCGAAGCCGACTCCCATGTTGATCGCGACGTACGTGCCGCCGGAGACCAGGAGCTTGCCGGCGTTGCCGTAGAACTCCTCCTGGTCGAACTCCAACCCCAGGTTGAAGAGCAGGAGGATGAGCCCGAAGGTCGCGATGAGCTCGATCGTGTGGGACTCGACGCTCAGCCCGAACCACGGAGTGTTCGGACTCGCGACGAGCCCGACGACCATGTAGATCGGGATGGCGGGCAGACCGATGGTCTTGCCGAGTCGGCCCAGGACGTAGGCGATGACGAAGAGCACACCGATGGTGAGCAGCTCACCACCCAGGTGCATGCGCTAGCTCTTCCGCGGGGCCTCGGCCGAGGCGGCCGCAAGCTCTCCGCTGCGGTAGAAGGAGAACGCCTTGGCGACCTTCTCGGGCGAACCGGCGACGACGATGGTGTCGCCGGGGAACACGACGAAGTCCGGCGAGGGGGCGGGGTTGGCACTGTCGCCGCGCACGACGGCGACGACGGTCAGGCCGATGAAGCCCGAGTCGTGCAGGTCGCCGAGGGGCTTGCCGGCGATGGTGTCCTCGTAGTCGACGCTGAACCAGTCGATCGAGAGGCCGGGGATCTCGTCGAGCTTGTCGAGGCCCTCGGTGATCCGGGTGCCGCCGAGCAGTTCGGCGAGGGTGTGCGCCTCGTCCTCGCTCAGGCGGAGCGAGACCTTCTCGGACTTGTCCGCGCCGTCGGAGACGTCCGCGAACGAGATGAGGTCGGAGTGCCCCGACCGGTGCGTGATGACACCGCACTTGCCACCGTCGTCGGTGTAGAAGCTGTGCAGCACGCCGACTCCGGGGAGTTTGACGCGATGGACGTCGACCATGATGGCTCCCTTGGTGAGTACCCCGATGATAACCACCGGGTCGTCCGACGCATTCCGCGCGCTACGGTCGTGCCATGGGGAACACACGGGGGTCCGTCCGCATCGTCGTCGCCGTCGCCGGGGTGGTGGTCGTCGCGGCGTACGCGGCGCTGCTGGCGCTGAACGCGCTCGTGCTGGACCCGCTCGCGGCGGTGCCCGGGCGGTCACTGGCGCAGATCTACGCCCGGGTCGATGCGATGGGGAGCTCGTCCGCCGGCAACGTGCGGGGCGTACTCGTCGTGGCGGGCATCGGGGTGGCGCTCGCGGTCGCCGCTGCCGTGGTCGGGCTGGCTGCTCGGCTGCCCGCCACCGTGATCGCGGTGATGCACCTCGGTGTCCTCGCCGCGGGGGCGCTCGCGACGTTCCAGTCGGGCTTCTTCCTCGGCATGGACGTCGCGGACTCGTTCATGACCGACGGCGCCGCGCACACGATCTGGGCCGGCGTGCTGTACCTGACCAGCCTCGCCGCGCTCGTCGCGATCCCGGGTGTGCTGTTCGCGACGATGATCCGGACCCGCAACACGCAACGTCGGCAGCAGCTCGCAGCGGGATAGCGCTGCGAGCAACCGCCGAGGTTGCGTCTTGCGAACGGAGCGGGACCAGGCGACTGACGGGAGGCGCGTGGCGGCGTCGCCACGCGCCTGGCGTCCGTCACGTCCCTACTTCGGTTCGCTCGTCTTCTCGCCGACGACCTGCTCGTCGGACGCCTTCGCGCCCTCCGCGCCGCTCGACCGGCCGCCGCCGACGACCACGTCGTCCTCGTCGAAGCCGAACGCGATGTCCGGTGCCTCGAGGCGCACGCGGTCCGCCGACTCGTCGTCGGGCTGCAGCTGCGACTCGCGCTCCGCGGCGACGCGCTTGAGGTAGTTCGCGACCTCGTGCTCGGTGGTCTCCTGGTCCCACCCGAGCACGCCGGCCATGAGCCTCGCCGCGACCGGGGCCGCCTCCTCGCCGCGGTCCCACGCCTCGATCGAGATGCGGGTGCGGCGGGCGAGCACGTCCTCCAGGTGCAGGGCGCCCTCGTGCGAGGCCGCGTACACGACCTCGGCGCCGATGTAGTCGTCCGCCTGGGGCAGCGGCTCGGCGAGCGACGGGTCGTCCTTGACGAGCTGCAGGACCTCGGTCGCCAGGGTGCCGTACCGGTTGAGCAGGTGCTCGATGCGGACCTTGTGCACGCCGAAGGTCCGGGCGGTCCGGCTGCGGCGGTTCCACGCGGCCGGGTAGCCCTCGGCGCCGAGCAGCGGGATGTCCTCGGTGGTGGACGCGGGGATCTTGCCGTCCATCGCCGCGACGGCCTCGTCGATGGCGTCCTTGCCCATCACGCGGTACGTCGTCCACTTGCCGCCCGCGACGACGACCAGGCCGGGGACCGTGTGCGCGACGACGTGCTCGCGGCTGAGCTGCGAGGTCTGGTCCGACTCCCCCGCGAGCAGCGGACGGAGGCCGGCGTAGACGCCCTCGACGTCCTCGCGGGTCAGCGGCACCGCGAGCACCTTGTTGACGTGCTCGAGGATGTAGTCGATGTCGGCCGCGGTCGCCGCCGGGTGCGCCTTGTCGAGGTACCAGTCGGTGTCCGTCGTCCCGACGAGCCAGTGCCGGCCCCACGGGATCACGAAGAGCACGCTCTTCTCGGTGCGCAGGATCATGCCCGTGTTCGACTGGAACCGGTCGCGCGGCACGACGAGGTGCACGCCCTTCGACGCCCGCACCTTGAACTGCCCGCGGGTGCCGACCATCGCCTGGGTGTCGTCCGTCCAGACGCCCGTCGCGTTGACGACCTGCTTCGCCCGGATGTCGAACCTCTCGCCGGTCTGGATGTCGTGCGCGTGCGCCCCGACGACCCGCTCCCCAACCTTGATGAAGCCCTCGATGCGCACCCGGCTCGCGGCGAGCGCGCCGTAGGACGCGGCCGTGCGGACGAGCGAGGCGACGTAGCGCGCGTCGTCGACCTGGGCGTCGTAGTAGGTCATCCCGCCGACGAAGGCGTCCTTCTTCAGCCCGGGCATGTTCCGGAGGACCTGCTTGCGGCTGAGGTGCCGGTGGTGCGGGACCCCGGGCGGACGACCGCCGGACCAGCTGAACACGTCGTACATCGCCATGCCGATGCCGATGTAGAAGCGCTCCCACACGCGGTGGTTGAGCGGGTAGAGGAAGCGCACGGGCTTCACCAGGTGCGGCGCGATGCGCTGCAGGAGCAGGCCGCGTTCGATCAGGGCCTCGCGGACGAGGGCGAAGTTGAGCTGCTCGAGGTAGCGGATGCCGCCGTGCACGAGCTTCGACGAGCGGCTCGACGTGCCCGAGCCCCAGTCGCGGGCCTCGACGATGCCGACGCTCAGGCCGCGGGTGACCGCGTCGAGCGCACTGCCGCCACCGACGATGCCGCCGCCGACGACCAGGACGTCGAGCTCCTTGGTCTTCAGGGCCTCGATCGTCGCGGCACGTTCGTCCGGGCCGAGCTTCGCGGACGGGTCGAACCCGACACCGCTGCCGGTCGAGGTGGAGCGCTGTGCGTCGTCGACGGTGCTCGCGGCACCCGCGTCCGTCGCGTCCGTACTGGTCTGCGTGCTGCTGCTGGCTGGCTTGGCCATCGTCGCCTCCGTGCGGGTTGCGCGCACGGAGCCGGCCTCCGCGCACGGTCGGCACCGAAGGCGTCACCCGCGCGGGAGCACGGGTGCCACCGTCACTGCTGGTGGTACGGCGCCACGACCACTTCTACTCGCTGGAACTCCTTGACGTCGGAGTAGCCGGTGGTGGCCATCGAGCGACGCAGGGCGCCGACGATGTTGGCTCGGCCGTCCCAGGTCGGCGTCGGGCCGTTCAGCACGTTCTCGAGGGGCGCGATCGTGCCCACCTCGACCCGACGGCCGCGCGGCAGCTCCGGGTGGTGCGCCTCGGCACCCCAGTGGAAGCCGCCACCGGGTGCCTCCTCCGCGCGGGCCAGGACGGTGCCGAGCATGACGGCGTCCGCACCCATCGCGATCGCCTTGACGACGTCGCCGGCGGTGTCGAGGCCGCCGTCCGCGATGACGTGCACGTACCGGCCGCCGGACTCGTCCATGTAGTCGCGGCGGGCGCCGGCGATGTCCGCGACGGCGGTCGCCATCGGCGCGTGGATGCCGAGGGCGGCCCGGGTCGTGGACGCCGCTCCGCCGCCGAAGCCGACGAGCACGCCGGCCGCGCCGGTGCGCATGAGGTGCAGGGCCGCGGTGTACGTCGAGGCGCCGCCGACGATGACCGGGACGTCGAGCTCGTAGATGAACTTCTTGAGGTTGAGGGGCTCGGTGGCCTGCGACACGTGCTCCGCCGACACCGTGGTGCCGCGGATGACGAACAGGTCGACACCGGCGTCGACGACGGTCTGCGAGAACTCCTGCGTGCGCTGCGGGCTGAGCGACCCGGCGACGGGCACGCCGGCGGCGCGGATCTCGGCCAGGCGCGCGGTGATCAGCTCGGCCTTGATCGGCTCGGCGTAGATCTCCTGCATGCGCTTGGTGACGTTGCCGTCGGTGAGGGTCTTGATCTCCTCGTAGAACGGGGTCGGGTCCTCGTAGCGGGTCCACAGTCCCTCGAGGTCGAGCACACCGAGGATGCCGAGCCGGCCCATCTGGATGACCGTCGCCGGCGAGGACACCGAGTCCATCGGCGCCGCGAGGATCGGGGCCTCGAACGTGAAGGCGTCGATCGACCACTGCACGCTCACGTCCTGCGGGTCGCGGGTGCGCCGCGAGGGGACCACCGCGATGTCGTCGAACGCGTAGGCCCGACGGCCCCGCTTGCCTGCACCGATCTCGACTTCAGTCACCGGGCAAGCCTAGCGGGCGGGCTCCGGGAGTGGGACGGGTGGACGGTGCAGTCGGCCCGGTCAGCGCAGGGGTCGGGTCCGTCGCTTCCGGAGCGCGCGCAGCACGAGACCGAGCAGGAGCGCGAGCACGACCAGCACGACCAGGAGCGCGGCGGCCACCTTCACCAGGAGCGCGGCACCGACGAACAGCACGGCGAAGACGACCCAGACGAGGGCGTCGAGCACGAGGGGGCCGGAGGTGCGCACGGCGTCACGCTAGCCGACGGGGTCCGGCGGTGCGTCCGCGGTGGTGCGCAGCGGGACCGGCGTGGGTCGCGGGACGGAGGTGGGTCGCGCCTCCAGGCCGGGTCGGACCGGCCGCCGACGTGAGGACGGAGCCGCGCGGCGCATCAGCAGCCAGCGCGGCTCCGTCGGGTGCGGGTACCACCCCCACAGCAGTACCCGCGGGTCGACCTCGCTCAGCGAGCGGAGTCGACGTCCTTGGCGAGCGTCCCGAGGTAGAGCTCGATGACCTTGGGGTCGTCGGCGAGCTCCCGCCCGGTGCCCGAGTACGCGTTCCTGCCCTGGTCGAGCACGTACCCACGATCGCAGATCTGCAGACAGCGTCGCGCGTTCTGCTCGACCATGATGATCGACACCCCGGCCTTGTTGATCCGGCGCGTGCGGATGAAGGTCTCGTCCTGCCGCACCGGCGACAGCCCCGCGGAGGGCTCGTCGAGCAGCAGCACCTTCGGGTCCATCATGAGCGCCCGCGCCATCGCCACCGACTGCCGCTCACCACCGGACAGGGAGCCCGCCCGCTGGGTCCGCCGCTGTCCGAGCACCGGGAACAGGTCGTAGATGACCTCGAGGCGCTCGGCGAACTTCTTCGGGCGCAGGTACAGGCCCATCTGCAGGTTCTCCTCGATCGAGAGCGAGGGGAACACGTTGTTCGTCTGCGGCACGAAGCCGACGCCGGCCTGCACGAGCTTGTTCGCCTTGAGGTTCGTGATGTCCTCGCCCTGCAGGGAGACGGACCCCTCGCGGATCGAGACGAGGCCGAACAGCGCCTTGAGCAGCGTCGACTTGCCGGCGCCGTTCGGGCCGATGATGCCGATGAGCTCGCCGGGGTAGCAGTCGAGGTCGCAGCCGTTGAGGATGTTCACCCCCGGCAGGTACCCGGCGACGAGGTTCTTGGCGGTGAGGACGGGTTCGACGGTGGCCGTCGCGGTCGCGCCGGTCCCGCCGGTGGCGGTCACGCCGGTCCCGCCGGTCGCGGTCGTGTCGTCCGGACGGGAGGCGCGGCTCGCGTCCGCTGCGTTCGGTGCGTCGGTCATCGGGTCGCCTCCTGCTCGTCTTCTTCCTTGACCTCTTCGGCCAGTTCCTCGTAGGTCTCCTCGTTGAGGAGCGCGTCGTCACCGAGGTCGGTGTCGTGGTGCGCGCCGAGGTACGCGTCGATGACGGCACGGTCGTCCATCACCGTGTCCGCCGGGCCCTCGGCGACGACCTTGCCCTCGGCCATCACGACGACCCAGTCCGAGATGTGCCGGACCATGTGCATGTCGTGCTCGACGAACAGCACGGTCATGCCGTCGTCGCGCAGGGACTGGATGTGCCCGAGGAGCGACTGCGTGAGCGCGGGGTTCACGCCGGCCATCGGCTCGTCGAGCATGATCATCGTCGGGTCGGACATCAGCGCGCGGGCCATCTCGAGGAGCTTCCGCTGGCCGCCCGAGAGCGACCCGGCGTAGTCGTCCTTCTTCTCCAGGAGCTTGAACCGGGCGAGCAGGTCCTCCGCCTTCGCGGTGATCTCCTGCTCACGCTTCCGCCAGAGCGCCGGGACCAGGCCGACGAAGAAGTTCTCCCCCGGCTGGTCGCGGGCGCCGAGCAGCATGTTCTGCATCACGGTGAGGCGGCTGAGCGCCTTCGTGAGCTGGAACGTGCGGACCATGCCCTTGTTGGCGATGTGGGTGGCACTCGTCTTCTGCAGCGTGTCGCCGTTGAAGCGGGTCGTCGCACCGGGGCTCGGCTTGTCGAAGCCGGTCAGCAGGTTGAAGAACGTCGTCTTGCCGGCACCGTTCGGACCGATCAGGGCGGTGATCGTGCCGCGCTGCACCTCGAGGTGGTCGACGTCGACGGCGGTCATGCCGCCGAAGTGCCGGGTGACGCCGTCGACCGTCAGGATCGGGTCGGCCTTCGTGTGGGTGTACGTCTCAGACACTGAACGACAGCTCCTTCTTGTTGCCCAGGAGTCCCTGTGGCCGGAACACGATGAGGAGCATGAGCGCGACGCCGACGAGCACGTAGGAGAACTGCTCCGCCTGCTGCGCGTTCATGATCGAGTCGGGGATGAAGTCCCCGGCCAGGGTGCGGACGAAGAGCCGCACGACGAAGAACAGGATCGCGCCGAGCACCGGCCCGAAGACCGTCGCGGCACCGCCCAGGATGAGCGCCGTCCAGATGAAGAACGTCATCGAGCGCCCCATGGCGTCCGGCTGCACGGAACTCGGCAGCACGTAGATCACCCCGGCGAGCGCGCCCAGGGCACCACCGAACACGAGCGCCTGCATCTTGTACGAGTAGACGTTCTTGCCGAGGGAGCGGACGGCGTCCTCGTCTTCGCGGATGGCCTTCACGACACGGCCCCACGGGCTGCGCATGAGCAGGAAGAGCACGAGGGTGAAGAGCGCCACCAGGCCCCACGCGGCGATCCGGATCCACCAGCCGTTGACGCCGTTGTTCGAGTAGCTGAACCACAGGATCGTCGTGGTGCCGTCGGGCAGCGGGCTGAGCGCGTTGAACGGGTCGCGGTAGGCCGAGCCGGCGATGCCGTTCGAGCCGCCGGTGGTGTCCGTCAGCAGGCTGGAGCGCCCGACCATGCGGATGATCTCCGCGCCGGAGATCGTCACGATCGCCAGGTAGTCGCCGCGCAACCGGAGCGTCGGGATGCCGAGGATGACCGCGAAGACGATCGCCACCGCGAGGGCGACGAGCACGGCCATGACGAAGGGCAGGCCGTTCGTGATCGAGATCGCGAAGCCGTAGGCGCCGAGCAGCAGGAACGCCGCCTGGCCCATGTTGATCAGCCCGGTGAGGCCGAAGTGCACGTTGAGGCCGATGGCGGCCAGGGCGAACGCCGCCGTGGTGGGGGCGAGGGCCTCCTGCGTCAGCGACGACAGCAGGTTCAGGATGTAGTCCATGTCGGTGCTCCCTTAGCCGATGCGCTCGGCGCGACCGAAGATGCCCTGCGGCCGGAACAGCAGGATGAGGATGAGGATCACGAGGGCCGTGGCGTACTTGAAGTCGCCCGGCAGCACGAGGTTCGTGAGCTCGACGACGATGCCGATGATCATCGAGCCGACGAGCGCGCCGTACGCCGTGCCGAGGCCGCCGAGGGTGACGGACGCGAACATGAGCAGCAGCAGCTGGAGACCGGTCTGCCAGTTCACGCCGTTGAGGACGAGGCCGAGCATGACGCCGGACAGGCCGGCGAGGCCCGCGGCGAGGGTCCACACGAAGCGGATCACACGGTCGACGTCGATGCCGGACGCCGCGGCGAGCGCCGGGTTGTCCGACACCGCGCGGGTGGCACGGCCGAAGCGGGTCTTCGCGAGGAAGAGGCCGGTGCCGACGAGCACGACGAGCGCGATCGCCATCGCGACGTAGGACTGCACGGTGAGCGTGAGTCCGGCGAAGGTCACCGTCTCCGGGTTGCCCTGCTGGATGCGGACGGTCGAGGCGCCGAAGAAGTACTGGAACGCGTACTGGGCGGCGATCGACAGACCGATCGTCACGATCATGAGCTGGGTGAGGCTGATCCGACGACGCCGCAGCGGCCTCCAGATCGCGGCGTCCTGCAGGTAGCCGGTGGCCGCGCACAGCAGCGTGACCACGATCCCGCTGACCCAGATGTTCCAGCCGAGCTGGTTCGCGAACACGTAGGCGAGGAGACCGCCGAGGGTCACCTGCTCGCCGTGCGAGAAGCTCGACAGGCCGGTCGTGCCGTAGATGAGCGACAGGCCGACCGACGCCAGGGCGATGAGGAGCCCGAGGCGGATGCCGGACGCGAACTGCTGCCAGGCCCGCGCGGGGCTGACGCTGCTCGTCGTGTCCGCCGTCGTGGCGCCCTGCTGGTCGGACAGCTGGAAGATCTGTCCGACGTTGGCGTTGAGCGTCGCGTTGACCTTCCGGTCGCCGTCGGCCGCGTTCGTCAGGTACTGCCCCTTCGGCAGCGAGCCCTCGTCGACGCTCACCGTGTACTGCCCGGCGGTCGTGACGGAGACGGACCAGCGGCCGGTGTCGTCGGTGGTCGCCGTCTGCGCGAACGCGGCGGGGCCGGCGACGTCCACGTCGACCCCGGCGGCGGGCTTCCGCTCGGAGTCGAGGATGGTCCCCCGGATGCAGCCGTTCGTCGGGCTGACGACGCACGGCCCGGTCGCGGCGGTCGTGCTCGCCGGGCTGCTGCTGGCGGACGGGGTGCTCGTCGCGCCCTGCGCCGAGGGCGACACTGCCCAGTCGACCGCGAAGGTGGCGAGGAAAGCGAGGAAGAGTACTGCGGCGAGGACCAGGCGGTTGCGGCCTGGTGCCCCACGGCGGAATCGGCGCATGAGCGCTGACCCCGGCGGAGTGATGGAACCCACGGATGAGCCTCTCGTTCGGATAGTCGAGGACCCTAGGGATTTTTTGTGTCCCCCGTGTTTCCATCACGTCTCCTGCACAAATCGTGCTGCATTCGTGACCGACGCCCCGCGGATCCGCGGAAATCCGCCCGTCTGGCCGGTACAGGACTCTCAGGAACGGCTCTCGACGCCGGATCCGGCCGGGCGTGGGCGACGGCGGCCGGGGGACGCCGGGAACCGTGTACCGGGCCCGCGGAATGGCGTGCGCGACCCGCGCGTTACCATGGCCCATCGGGAACCCGACGACGCGCCCCGGTGCCACCACTTCACCTCGCCCACGAAGGGGACCCATGGACCAGCCGGATCCGTTCGGATTCATCGGACTCACGTACGACGACGTCATGCTCCTGCCGGGGCACACCGACGTCATCCCGAGCGAGGCGTCCACGACGTCCCGGCTCACCAAGCGCATCGACGTGCACGTCCCGCTCCTGTCGGCGGCGATGGACACCGTGACCGAGGCCCGGATGGCGATCGCCATGGCGCGCCAGGGCGGCATCGGCATCCTGCACCGCAACATGTCCATCGAGGACCAGGCGGCCTACGTCGACAAGGTGAAGCGCTCCGAGTCGGGCATGATCACCAACCCGGTCACCACGACCCCGGACGCCACCGTGGCCGAGGTCGACGCCGTCTGCGGGCAGTTCCGCGTCTCCGGCCTGCCGGTCGTCGAGTCGGACGGCACCCTCGTCGGCATCATCACGAACCGGGACATGCGCTTCGTCGCCCCCTTCGAGATGGCCACCACGCTCGTCCGCGACGTCATGACGAAGGCCCCGCTCGTCACCGCGGCCGAGGGCATCGACCCGGAGGAAGCGGTCGCGATCTTCGCGCAGCACAAGATCGAGAAGCTCCCCCTGGTCGACGCCGACGGCAAGCTCCGCGGGCTCATCACCGTCAAGGACTTCGACAAGAGCGAGAAGTACCCGGACGCCACGAAGGACGACGAGGGCCGCCTGCGCGTCGGTGCCGCCATCGGCTTCTTCGGCGACGCCTGGCAGCGCGCCGAGGCCCTCCGCGACGCCGGTGTCGACGTGCTCGTCGTGGACACCGCCAACGGCGAGAGCGAGGGCGTGCTGGACATGGTCCGTCGCCTGAAGGCCGACGCCTCGTTCGCGGGCATCGACGTCATCGGCGGCAACGTCGCGACCCGTCAGGGCGCGCAGGCGCTCATCGACGCCGGTGTCGACGCGGTCAAGGTCGGCGTCGGCCCGGGCTCGATCTGCACCACCCGCGTCGTCGCCGGTGTCGGCGTCCCGCAGGTCACCGCCGTGTACGAGGCGTCGCTCGCCGCGCGCGAGGCCGGCGTGCCGGTCATCGCCGACGGCGGCCTGCAGTACTCGGGCGACATCGCGAAGGCCCTGGTCGCCGGTGCGGACACCGTGATGCTCGGCTCCCTGCTCGCGGGCACGGACGAGTCCCCGGGTGAGCTCGTGTTCGTCGGCGGCAAGCAGTACAAGGCGTACCGCGGGATGGGCTCCCTCGGCGCCCTGCAGACCCGTGGCGAGAAGACCTCGTACTCGAAGGACCGCTACTTCCAGGCCGACGTCCCCTCGGACGAGAAGCTCATCCCCGAGGGCATCGAGGGCCAGGTGCCCTACCGCGGCTCGGTGGCGAACGCCGTCTACCAGCTCGTCGGCGGCCTGCGGCAGTCGATGTTCTACGTCGGCGGCCGGACCGTCCCCGAGCTCAAGGCCCGCGGCAAGTTCGTCCGCATCACCGCGGCCGGCCTGAAGGAGTCCCACCCGCACGACATCAAGATGGTCGTCGAGGCCCCGAACTACCGGGGCTGACCCCGAGCCTTCGAGACGCCCTCGTTGCGTCGAGACGCCGCCGGAATCGGCTGCGTCTCGACACACCGGGGGCGTCTCCCGTTGGCAGGGGCGTCTCGCGTCGTCCTGCACACACGCGGCGGCCGGGAGGCCCTCCACCGTCCGGCACATCGGCTTCCGGGAGGCACGGGGTCGCGGCAGGGTGCTGCGCATGTCCTCGACACCTCCTCCAGTGATCACCCACCGCCCCACCGACCTCGACGACCCGGTCCGGCTCTTCCACGGCACTGCGGTCGAACGACACGAGTGGGAAGCACTCGACGAGCGCGGTCGGCGTCGGCTGGTCGTGCGCGCTCGCGCCGCCGCGCTCCGACGGCCGGCCGTGGTGTCGCACCGGTCTGCGGGCGCGCTCTGGGGCCTGCCGGAACTCGGGCGCTGGGACTGGCGGCTGCACGTGGTCGACCCCGCGCTGGCGAAGACCCACGTGGGTCCGGGGATCGTGCGTCACACCGGACGGCTCACCGAGGACGAGGTGGTCTGCGTGGGCGGCACGGAGGTGACGGCGCTCCCGCGGACGGTGACCGACATCGTGCACACGGTGCCCCTGGTCCACGCCGTCCTCGTGCTCGACCACGTGCTGCACCACCGTGCTGTCGAGGCGGGCGCACTCGAGCGGGCGTTCGTCGCCCGCTCGGGTGGGCGCGGGTCACGGGTGGCCAGGACGGCGCTCGCCCTCGCGGACGCAGCGTCCGAGACCCCCGGGGAGTCGATCAGCCGGGTCACGATGCGCGAGCTCGGGGTCCCGGTTCCGGTACTGCAGCAGGAGTTCACCACGGATGCCGGTCGGTTCCGCGTCGACTTCTGGTTTCCCGGAAACGGCGTGGTCGGCGAGTTCGACGGTCGTGTGAAGTACGCCGACCGCGACGCGCTCTGGGCCGAGAAGCGCCGCGAGGACGCCCTCCGACGCCTTCCACAGGTCAGCGGTCTCGCTCGGTGGGGAATGCGCGAGGCCACCGATCCCGCTCGCCTCGCCCCGGTGCTGCTCGCGGCCGGACTGCCGCTCGGTCGCGGCTGGGCGGAACGCACGCGTTGACGCCGCCGTCGGCCCGGGACACCCCTCGAGCCGCGAGACTCCGCCGAGACTGGCGGCGCCTCACGGCTCGAACGGCGTCTCACAGTTCAGGCGGCGGTTCGCAGCCCGGGCAGGCCGCCCCTACGCGCTCCGCCAGTCGTCGGACGTGATGTGGCTGCCGCCGTGCGGGCCCATCTGCAGCATGCCGCCGTCGACGGGCAGGGACACCCCGGTGATGTACGACGACGCCGGGCTCGCCAGGAACGCCACAGCCGCCGCGATCTCCCACGCGTTCCCCGGTCGGCCCAGCGGGACCCCGGGACGGGAGATCGTGTGCGGGTCCTCGTCCTCGGCGCCGGTCATCCGGGTCGCGATCTCCCCCGGTGCGACCGCGTTGGCGGTGATCCCGTGCGGAGCGAGCTCGATCGCGATCGTCTTGAGCAGGCCACCGAGGCCGTGCTTCGCCGCGTCGTACGCGCTCGACCCGTAGCGGGGCTGGTGCTCGTGCACGCTCGTGATCCCGATGATCCGCCCGCCGGTGCCCTGCTGCACCATGTGCCGCGCGGCCGCCTGCAGGGTCACGAAGGCGCCGTCGAGGTCGGTCGCGACGGTGTGGCGCCACTGCTCGAGCGTGAGGTCGAGGAACGGCGCGTTGTCGCCGGTCCCCGCGTCGGCCACGACGACGTCGACCCCGCCGAGCTGCGCCACGAGGTCGTCGATCACCGCACCGGCCCGGTCGAGCTGCGTCACGTCGATCTGCGCGACGTACGCCTGGCGGCCGGACTGCCGGATCTCCGCCGCGGTCTCCTCGGCCCGCTCGGGCTCGGACAGGTAGGTGATGCCGACGTCCATGCCCGCGGCGGCGAGCGCCACGGCGGTGGCCTTGCCGATGCCGGACTCTGCACCGGTGACGATGGCGCGGGTGGGACGGAACGTGTTCCTGGAAGCTGCGTCGCTCATGGCCCGGACGGTACGCGCGGCCGGTGCAGCGGACGTCCGGGTCCGCGCCGAGCGTCCCGCCCGGCAGCCGACCGAGGGTGACGGCGACCATCCGTCGGGAGCGCTCCAAGTGCCCCCGGAGGGATGGAAACCGTCCGGACGGACTCCTCATCAGGGGTTCCCGTGTGGCCGCTCAGTTTCGTCACGGGTGTGTAACGAAACGTCCAGGTGCCGATCCTGGACACACACGCGAAACACTTCGGCCCTAGTTTTCTCGGCAACCCACGTGGAGGAGACCGCGCTCGACCCGATGCGGGAGGGCCTCCGCGCAGAGAAAGGGCTCCACGGATGACCAGAACCACCCGTGCCACGACGGCACTGGCAGTGGCGGGAGCGGCAGCGCTCCTCCTCGCCGCGTGTTCCACCAGCGGCAGCGCCGAGTCGACCTCCTCCGCCTCCGCCGGCGGGGCGAAGAAGGACCCGGCGGCGAGCTGCAAGGCCCCCGACACCCCGAGCACCGACGCGCTGAAGATCGGCACGATCCTGCCGCTGACGGGCACGCTGTCGTACCTCAACCCGCCGGCGGAGTCCGGTGTCGGCCTCGCGGTCGAGGACATCAACGCCGCGGGTGGCGTGCTGGACAAGGACGTCAGCATCGACCCGGCGACCGACTCCGGTGACAGCAACGACATGACGGTGTCGAGCTCGGCCGCGACCAAGCTCGTCAACGCCAAGGTCCCCGTCGTGATCGGCGCCGAGTCGTCCAGCGTCACGCTGAACGTCATCGACCAGCTGACGAGCAACTGCATGGTGCAGATCTCGCCGGCGAACACCGCGACGAACCTGTCGGGCTACTCGTCGCACTACTTCCGGACCGCTCCGCCGGACTCGGTGCAGGGTTCGGCACTCGGCCAGCTCATCACGGGTGACGGCAACGCCACGGTCGCGTTCCTGGTCTTCAACGACACCTACGGCACCGGCCTCCGCAACACCGTCCAGAAGGCGATCGAGGACTCGGGCGGCCAGGTCGTCTACGGCGGCAAGGGCAAGGGCCAGGAGTTCCCGCCCGGCCAGACCACGTTCTCGTCCGAGGTGACGGCTGCCCTCGCGGCCAAGCCGGACGCCATCGTGGTGCTCGCGTTCGACGAGACGAAGTCGATCATCCCCGAGCTCAAGTCACAGAACGCCGACATGTCGAAGATCTACATGTCCGACGGCAACACGGCCGACTACTCGAAGGACTTCGACCCGGGCACGCTCGAGGGCGCACAGGGCACCATCCCCGGTGCCAGCCCGAAGGACGAGCTGAAGCAGCGCCTGGCGGACTTCTACAAGCAGTCCTCCGGCAAGGAGCTCGCCGACTACTCGTACGCGGCGGAGTCCTACGACGCCACCACCCTGGCCGCGCTGGCCGCGGTGAAGGGCAAGGGCACCGACTCGGGCACGATCCAGGCCAACATGGCCGCGGTGTCGGGTGCCGACGGCGGCACGAAGTGCGAGACGTTCAAGGCCTGCAAGGACCTGCTCGACAAGGGTGAGGACGTCCAGTACACCGGCCCGTCCGGCATCGGCCCCTTCGACAGCAAGAACGACCCGTCGAGCGCCTACATCGGCATCTACAAGTTCGACGGCGACAACAAGCCCGTGTACCAGAGCGCCATCCAGGGCTCGGTCTCGAAGTAACACCCCCGCAAGCACGACAGTCCCCCGCGGTCCGACCGCGGGGGACTGTCGCGTTCGCGCACCACTCCGGCAGACGGACAGCACCCCGGACGGGAGGCGCGCCCCGCCCCCGTCAGGCCGCCTCGGCCTCCACGGGCGCGAGCGTCCCCGTCAGACCGCCTCGGCCTCCGCGGGTGCGAGCGCCCGGCGCCGCGATGCCCGGGCCGCCGCGAAGCTGTCGACCGTGAGCACCACGAGCGCGAGCCAGACGATCCCGAAGCCGACCCACCGGGCGGGCGGCATCGCCTCGTGCTGCACGACGACACCGACGAGCAGCTGCATCACCGGCGCCAGGTACTGCGTCAGCCCGAGCGTCGACAGGCTCACCCGCCGCGCGGACGAGGCGAACAGCAGGAGCGGGACCGCCGTGGCCGGACCGGTGAGCACCGTCACGACGGCGTGCGGCCACCCCTCGCTCGTGAACGTCAGGCCGCCGCCGAGGCCCGTGACCCCGAGCACGACGAGCGCACCCACCGCGATCGGCAGCAGCCACGCGGTCTCGAGCGTCAGCCCGCTCAGCGCGTCGACGGTCCCGCCGACGCGCTTCTTGACGAGGCCGTAGAGCCCGAACGAGAACGCCAGCACGAGCGAGATCCACGGCACCTGCCCGTAGCCGATCGCGATGACGACGACGGCCACGACGCTGATGCCGACGGCCGCCCACTGCGCGACCCGGAGGCGTTCGCGGAGCACCACGACGCCGAGCGCGATCGTCACGAGCGGGTTGATGAAGTACCCGAGCGCGGCCTCGACCGTGTGACCCGTCGTCGTGGCCGCGACGTACACCGTCCAGTTGACCAGGATGAGCACCGCGGCGAGGCCCATCACGAGCACCACCCGGCGCTGGGCGAGCAGGGTGCGCGTGCGGAGCCAGGACCGGGTGACGGCGATCGCGACCGCGCAGAACACCAGCCCGAAGACGATGCGCCAGGCGACGATCTCGAACGCGCCTGCGGGGCTCATCGCCGCGAAGAGCAGGGGCATGAGGCCCCAGAGGCCGTACGCGACGATCGCCTGCACGACGCCGACGGATGCCTCGCTGCGGACCGGTCGTGCCGGCGTCGGTTCACTCACGGAACCATCCTAGGAAGCCGGGGCGACGCTGCGGAGGGGCAGCGCGCCTCCCGGCCGCCGGATGCACGAACGCCCCGCCGGCTGCGTGCCGGGCGGGGCGTTCGTCGGAGAGAACTGGTCTCAGTGCTCGATGACCGCGAGGACGTCGCGCGCCGAGAGGACGAGCAGGTCCTCACCGGAGTACTTGACCTCGGTGCCGCCGTACTTGGAGTAGATGACCTTGTCGCCCACGGCGACGTCGAGCGGGACGCGGTTGCCGTTGTCGTCGATGCGACCCGGACCCACGGCGACGACCTCGCCCTCCTGGGGCTTCTCCTTCGCGGTGTCCGGGATGACGAGACCGGAAGCGGTGGTCTGCTCCGCCTCGACCTGGCGGATGACGATGCGATCCTCGAGCGGCTTGATGGTGACGGCCACGGTGACCTCTTCTTTCTCGGTACTGACTCGGTACAGATGGGAACCGGTTGGCACTACGCACAGGAGAGTGCCAACGCGAGTCTAGGGACAGTCTGGCACTCGGTCAATCCGAGTGCCAACGCACGTGCGGGCTCCCGGCGACCTGCGAGGATCGAGGCGTGGAAGCCGCCGATCTCGCCCAGTTGCTGACCCCCGAGGGGATGGCCCTGCTCGACCGTACCCCCGGCGTCTCGGACGGGGGCGAGATCGTCCGGGTGGTCTCCCGGCTGCGCGCCGAGGGGCACGACCCGGGGCTCGTGGCCGCGGTCCTGACCCAGGCGAAGCTCCGCCAGAAGGCCCGCGGGAAGTTCGGCGACTTCGCCGGGCGGATGCTCTTCACCGAGGCCGGGCTCGAGCAGGCCACCCGCCTGCAGGTCGCCGCGCAGCACGCCGGACGGTTCGCCGCCGCCGGGCTCACGCGCGTCGCGGACCTCGGGTGCGGCATCGGCGGCGACGCGATGGCGATGGCCGCCCTCGACCTCGACGTCACCGCGGTCGACCGCGACGAGGTGACGGCGGCCGTGGCGACGCACAACCTCGCGCTCTGGCCGAACGCACGGGTGGAGCTCGGCGACGCCGCGACCTTCGACCTGTCCCGCGTCGACGGCGTCTGGATGGACCCGGCACGGCGGACCGCCGGGCACGCGAACACGAAGCGCCTCGCCGACCCGGACGACTGGTCGCCCTCGCTCGACACGGTCTTCGCGGCCGCCACGACCACCCCGACCGGCGTGAAGCTCGGGCCGGGCATCGACCGCGACCTCATCCCCGACACGCTCGAGGCCCAGTGGGTCTCCGTCGACCGCGAGGTCGTCGAGCTCGTCCTGTGGTCCGGGCCCCTCGCCCGCGACGGGATCCGGCGGGCGGCGACCGTGATCGGTGCGCACGGCATCGCCGAGCTCACCGCGCCCGCCGACGCCGAGGACGTCGAGGTCGGCCCGATCGGGGCGTACCTCTACGAGCCGGACGGTGCCGTCATCCGCGCCCGGCTCATCGGCGACCTCGCCCGCTCGCTCGACGGACGGATGCTCTCGGAGGGCATCGCCTACGTCACCGCGGACCGGGCCGTCACGACCCCGTTCGCGCAGGGGTTCCGGGTGCTCGACACGATGCCGCTCGACGTGAAGCAGCTCGCCGCGCGGCTGGCCGCCGAGGACGTCGGCACGGTGGAGATCAAGAAGCGCGGCGTCGACGTCGACCCGGCGCAGTTCCGGAAGCGGTTGCGGCTGCGCGGACGCCGGTCCGTCACGCTCGTGCTCACCCGCCTGGAGGGACGGCACACCGCGATCCTGTGCGAGCGGCTCACCGACGTGGCCGGGTAGGGCGCGGGGCGCAGCCCGGCGGGACGCCGGCGTGGATGCGCGCGTGGACGCCTGCGGGACTCCTCCGGGAAAGCGACAGGACCCCGCGAAGTGTTCGCGGGGTCCTGCCGCTTTCGCGGAGTGGTCGGCCGACGGATGGGTCGGCCGACGGCTGGGTCGGCCGACGGCCCGGTCAGCCGATGAAGGCGCCCGGGTCGTAGTCGTACGAGTCGGAGTACCCGTGGGACGACGCGATCGCGATGATGAAGATCGCCGCGAACAGGATGTAGAGCCCGGTGAGGACCCACCCGCCGATGATCCCGGCGAGCGCGAGACCACGGCCGGCCTCGCCCGTCCGCTTGATCTTGCCGAGGGCGATGTGCCCCATGATCGCGCCGGCCGGGCTCGACAGGATCACGATCGGCCAGATGATGATGCCCGCGAAGGCGAACACGATCGACAGGATCGCCAGCGTGTTCGTCTTCGGGCGCTGCGCGTAGGGCTGGTAGCCGCCCGTGGCGTACGGGGCCGCGTACGGGTTGCCCTGCTGCTGGGCGTACGGGTTCTGCTGACCCGGCTGGGCGTACGGGTTCTGCTGGCCTGGCTGGCCGTAGGGGTTCTGCTGACCCGGCTGACCGTACTGCGGCTGCTGCCCGTACGCGTTCTGCTGGCCGTACTGCGGCGCCTGCTGCCCACTCCGGTCGCCCTGCTGCCCCTGCGGCGAGGTGTACCCGCCGGTGGCTCCCTGCGGCGCGGTGTACCCGCCGGTGGCTCCCTGCGCCGCCGCACCCTGCCCGGACCGCGACCACGGGTCCTGCGAGCCGTTCGAGGGCGCGGACCGTGGCGGCTGCTGGTCCCCCGACTGCTGGCCGTCGCGCTGCGAGCCGTCCGGCCGCTGGCCCTCGTGCTGCTGGCGGGCGCTCGGGTCGTTCGACTCGCCCGGCTTCGGCCACTGGTTCTGATCGGACACCGTCCACCCCTCTCGGCGCCCGGTCGGTCGGCGCCTCCGAGGATCCTCCCACAAGCACCCCCGACCGGTTCCGGGGTCGTTCAGACCTGGACGGTCGTCACCGGTAGCGTCGAGTCGGCGGCGATCCCGAGGTCGCTCGGTGCGTGACCCTCGGCGACGAGTCGCGCACCGATCGCGGCGATCATCGCGCCGTTGTCCGTGCACAGGTCGAACGGTGGGATCCGCAGCGTGATCCCCGCCGCCGCGCAGCGCTCCTCGGCGACGGCGCGCAGCCGTGCGTTCGCGACGACCCCACCGCCGAGCAGCAGCCGGTCGACCCCGGTGTCACGGCAGGCGGCGACCGCCTTCGTGAGGAGGACGTCGACGACGGCTTCACGGAACGACGCGGCGACGTCGGCCACGGGCACCTCGCGCCCCTCGTCGCGGCACTTCTCGACCCAGCGTGCAACGGCGGTCTTCAGGCCCGAGAACGAGAAGTCGTACCGGTGTGCCGCCATGTCCTTCGGCAGCGTCAGGCCGCGGGGGAAGCGGATCGCCGTCGGGTCGCCGTCCGCCGCCGCACGGTCGATCTGCGGCCCACCGGGGTACGGCAGGCCCAGGAGTCGTGCGACCTTGTCGAACGCCTCGCCCGCAGCGTCGTCGATGGTCTCGCCGAGCAGTTCCACGTCGCCCACCAGGTCGCGGACGAGGAGCAGCGACGTGTGCCCCCCGGACACGAGCAGCGCCACGGTCGGCAGGCCGATCGCGGAGTCGTCGGCGCGCAGGACGTCGGCCCCGACGTGCCCGACGAGGTGGTTCACCCCGTACAGCGGCTTGCCGGTCGCGACCGCGAGCGCCTTCGCCGCCCCGACACCGACCATGAGCGCACCGGCGAGCCCGGGCCCGGCCGTCACCGCGACCGCGTCGAGCTCGTCGAGCGTCACGCCCGCGCGGTCGAGGGCCTCGTGCAGGGTCGGCGTCATGGCCTCGAGGTGCGCGCGTGCGGCGACCTCGGGTACGACCCCGCCGTACCGGGCGTGCTCGTCCATGCTCGACGCGATGACGTTCGCCAGCAGGGTCGTCCCGCGCACGATCCCCACGCCCGTCTCGTCACAACTCGTCTCGATGCCGAGCACCAGGGGTTCAGTCGCGCTCACCGAGGGTCTCCTGTCCGATGGGTCCGGGGCCGGTCGACGCGGGTGCGAGCGCCGCCCGCATCACCCACGCGTCGACGCCGTCCGGCTGGTAGTAACGGGGTCGCACGGCGATCTGCTCGAAGCCGGCCGCCGTGTACATCGCCTGGGCCACGGGGTTGTCCGCGCGGACCTCGAGGAACACCTCGTCCACCCCGCGCCGCCGGGCCTCGTCCAGGAGCTCCGTGAAGAGCACCCGACCGACGCCCCTGCCGCGCTGGTCCGCCGCGACCGCGATGGTCTGCACGTCGGCGACGGGGTTGCCCGCGAGCGAGGACAGCCCGGCGTAACCGACCACCGTCGGCGCTCCGTCCGTCGTGGTCTCGACCACGACGTAGTACCCGTGCGGCGACCACAGCTCCGCCGACATCTGCGAGGCGGACCACGCGTCGGTCGGGAACGAGGCGTGCTCGAGCCACATGACGTCGTCGAGGTCCTGCGGCACCGCTCGGCGCAGCCGCAGCCCCTCCGGCAGTCCGGACAGGGGCAGCGCGGTCACCGGGCGACCCGCTTGGGCGCTCCCGGCACCGTCACGTCGGGGTCACGCAGGTAGAGCGGGGTGTCGTCCGCGAAGGGCGCGCCGGAGGCGAGCCGGTCTGCGGCGATCGTCCCGAGACTCCCGGCCGGGATGGCGGTGACCGTCACGCGGTCCCAGTCGGCGGCCTCCGGACGGGAGGCGCGGATCGCCTCGTCCAGGTCCGCCGGCTTCGCGAGTCCCGGACCCGCGACCCGCGTGCCGGCCTGGTCGTACGCACTCCAGTAGACCTCGCGACGACGCGCGTCCGTCAGGACGACGAACGGCCCGTCGTGCCGGCGGTCGGCTCGTTGGTCGGCGGCGACGGCGTCGTGGCTGACGAGGGGCAGCACGGGGACGCCGCGCGCGGCGGCGAAGGTCCGCGCGGCGACGATGCCGACGCGAAGTCCCGTGAACGGCCCCGGCCCCGTCCCGGCCACGACCCCGGTGACGCCCGCGCCGGTGATGCCGGCCTCGGCGAGGACCTCGGCGAGGAACGGGCCGATCACCTCGGCGTGCCGACGTGAGTCGTCGGTGCTGCGCTCGGCGAGGACCCGGCCGGTCGTCGGGTCGACGACCGCGACGGAGGTCCCGGCGGACGTGTCGATGGCGAGGAGCACGCGTCCATCGTAGGTCCGATCACGCTGGCCGACGACGGAGCACCGTCCGGTGACGTGCTCGCGGCCCCGGAGGCTGACCGGTTCCGACTCCGTCAGAGCGTGACGTCGTGCCAGCGCGGCCCCGACGCCGTCACGACCACGCGCCGTGGTTCGTCCGGCACGTCGTCGGGGTCGTGGTCCTCGTCGGCCGACCCTGTCGCGTCGGCTCCGGTCGCCCGCACGATCTCGACGTCGAGCACGTCGTCCGAGATGCCGTCGACGAAGCCGCGGCCCCACTCGACGACGACGATCGCGGCGTCCCAGTCGAGGCCGAGGTCGTCGAGCTCGACGGGGTCGCGCAGACGGTACGCGTCGACGTGCACGAGGTCCGGCCCCGCCGACGTCGGGTGCGTCCGGGCGAGCACGAACGTCGGACTCGAGACCTGCCCGCGCGCGCCGAGGGCCGTGCCGAGCCCACGGGTCAGCGTCGTCTTGCCGGCGCCGAGCGGCCCGGTCAGCACGACGAGGTCACCCGCCCGAAGCACCGCCGCGAGCCGGGCGCCGAGGGCGCCCATCTCGTCGGTCGTCGACACCGTGGTGTCGAGCAGCACCCTGGGGTCGTCGGTCACGGCTGCTCCCGCAGGTAGTCACCGACGCGGCCCCCGACCTCGTGCCCGACGACCTCGCGCGGGACGCGCGCGCCGATGCGGCACGTGACCTCTTCGCCGATCGTGCCGAGCGCAGCACCCCACTCGAGGACGGTCATCTCGCCGTGCTCCCCCGTGCCGAACAACACGACGGTGTCGCCCACGCGCACCTCGTCGTCGCCGACGTCGACCAGGAACTGGTCCATGGCTACGCGGCCGGCGATCGGGTAGCGCTTGCCGCCGATCGTGACCTCGATCCGGCCCTGCGCCGCACGCGGCACCCCGTCGGCGTAGCCGACCGGCACGAGCGCGAGGGTCGTCTCCGCTGCCGTGCGGTACGTGTAGTCGTACGACACACCCGTGTCCACGGGGACCCGCTTCGTCTTGGCGACCGACGCCGTCAGCGTCATCACCGGCTCGAGTCCGAGGTCGGCCGCGGAGACGCCGTCGGCACCCGGCATGCCGAACAGGTTCGCCCCCATGCGGACCATGTCCTTCCGGAACTCCTTGCGCTCGAGCCCCGCCAGTGACGCCGCGACGTGCTCCATCGGCAGGTCGAGCCCGAGGTCCTCCGCCACCTCGACGGCACGGTCGAACGCGGCCACGGCGGCGCTGTCGTCGTCGTCCGAGGACTCCGCGAGGTGCGTGTACGCGGCGACGACCTCGATGCGCCCGGCACGTTGCGCGTCCACAGCGAGGGACACCAGCTCCGGCCAGGCGTCCACCGTCGCGCCGTCGCGGTGCAGCCCCGAGTCGACGCCGAGGTGCACGCGGGCCGGACGCTGGTCGACCGCGTCCACGATGCGCTGCAGCTCGGCCGCGTTCGAGACACCGAGGTCGATCGCGGAGTCGATCGCGTCGCGGAAGTCGAGCGCCGGGTCGTGCTGCCACGTGAAGAGGTGGACGTCCTCGCCGATCCCGATCGACCGGAGCCGCAGCGCCGCGGGCACCGTCAGCACCCCGATCCACCGCACGCCGGCGTCGACGGCGGCCAGGGCGATCGGTTCGAGGCCGTGCCCGTACGCGTCGGCCTTCATGATCGCCATGACCTCGACCGGCTCCATCCACCCGCGCACGAGGTCGAGGTTCGAGCGGTAGGCGTCGAGGTCGATCCGGGCCCGGCGCAGTGGCGCGTTCACGTCGTCCTCCGTTCCACGCTGCGGCCGATCCTGGCGACCACCTCGTAGTTGATGGTGTCGATGGCGGTCGCCCACTCCTCGACCGCGGGGTCGCCGTCCGCCGGGTCGCCCCACAGCACCGCTTCGTCACCGACGGACACGTCCGCGTCGCCGATGTCGACGTGCATCGCGTTCATCGCGACGCGTCCGACGACCGGGAACCGGCGGTCGCCGATGCGCACGGACACCCGGTCGCCGAGGCCGCGGTCGAAGCCGTCGGCGTAGCCGAGGCCGATCACCGCCAGCCGCGTGTCCGTCTCCGCACGCCACGTGTAGCCGTAGCTCACGCCCTCGCCGGCGGCGACCGGCACCGTCCGGAGCACCGCGGCGGTGACACGCATCGCCGGGCGCAGCCCGAGGTCGGCCGCCGAGCGGTCGGGGAGGGGGCTCAGTCCGTACAGCGCGAGACCGACCCGTGCCGCGTCGTGCCGGGTCTCCGGGAGGGCGATGCTCGCGGCACTCGCCGCGAGGTGCACGATCTCCGGGACGATGCCGTTCGCCGCGAGCCCGTCGCGTGCACGCTGCAGTGCAGCGTCCTGGTCGAGGTCGTCCGCACGCGAGGCGTTGGACAGGTGCGACATGAGCCCCTCGACCCGGGTGCGGCCGCCGGAACGGGCGATGCGTCCCGCGGTCGCGAAGAGCTCGGCCCACTCGGACTCGACGGCGCCGTTGCGGCTCAGGCCGGTGTCGACGCAGACGTGGACCTCGGGCACCTCGGAGTCGGCCGCGGCGGCGAGCTGGGACACGCTCGACACCGCGGGCGTGATGCCGTACTGCGCGGCGCGGCGGAAGTCCTCGTCCGGGGCGTGCAGCCACGCGAGGATCCGCACGCCCTCGTCGATCCCGGCCCGGCGGAGCGCGATGCCCTCGTCGACGTCGGCGACCCCGAGCCACTCCGCGCCCGCGTCGACGAACGCCCGCGCGGCGTGGACCGCCCCGTGGCCGTAGGCGTTCGCCTTGACGACCGCGATCACCCCGGCCGGCGAGACACGCTCGGAGACGGTGACGTAGTTCGCGATGAGCGCTTCGCGATCGACCGTGATGCCGGTGAACGCACTCATGCGTTCCCCCCTTCGATGACGACGAACGCCGTCGCGATCCCGCCGTCGTGCGACAGCGACAGGTGGACGTTCGTCACACCACGGTCCGCGGCCACCCGGCGGGCGCCCTCGTGCAGGGTGAGCGACGGGTTCCGCTGGTCGTCCGCGACGACCTCGAGTTCCTGCCAGCTGAGCCCGGCACTCGACCCGAAGGCCTTGATGAGCGCCTCCTTCGCGGCGAACCGGGCGGCGAGCGACGACACCGGTCGCGGCTCGCCGTCCCGCAGCTGCTCGGCGGGGGTGAACAGCCGCGTCCGGAGCGCCGGCGTGCGCTCGAGCACGTTCCGGAAGCGCTCCGTGTCGACCACGTCGACACCGATCCCGATGATCACGACCGACCTACTCGACGGTGACCGACTTCGCCAGGTTGCGCGGCTGGTCGACGTCGAGGCCCTTGGCAGCGGCCAACTCCATGCCGAACATGTGCAGCGGTGCCACGGCGAGCAGCGGCTCGAACAGCGGGGTCGCGAGCGGGATGCGCAGGACCTCGTCCGCGAAGGGCAGCACGGCGGCGTCGCCCTCCTCGGCGATCGCGATCACCCGGGCACCGCGGGCGCGGATCTCCTGGATGTTCGACACGACCTTCGGGTGCAGCGAGCGCGGGTCGCGGGGCGACGGGACGATCACGAACACGATCTGGCCCGGCTCGATCAGCGCGATGGGGCCGTGCTTGAGCTCGCCGGCAGCGAAGCCCTCGGCGTGGATGTACGCGAGCTCCTTGAGCTTGAGCGCACCCTCGAGCGCGATCGGGTAGCCGACGTGACGGCCGAGGAACAGCACGCTCCGGGTGTCCGCCATCCAGCGGGCGAGGTCCTTGATGCCGGACGCGTCGTCGATGGTCTGCTGCAGCTTCGGCGCGAGCCCCTCGAGCTCGGCGACCTGCTCGGCGATCTGCTCGGCCGTCAGGGTCCCCCGCAGCGTGGCGAGGTGCAGCCCGAGCAGGTAGAGCGCGACGCCCTGGGCGATGAAGGCCTTCGTCGACGCGACGGCGACCTCGGGCCCGGCGTGCGTGTAGATCACGGCGTCGGACTCGCGCGGGATCGTCGCGCCCTGGGTGTTGCAGATCGAGAGCACCTGGGCGCCCTGCTCGCGGGCGTACTTCACGGCCATGAGCGTGTCCATCGTCTCGCCGGACTGGCTGATGGAGACGACGAGCGTGCGCTCGTCGAGCACGGGGTCGCGGTAGCGGAACTCGTGCGCGAGCTCGACCTCGACGGGCACACGGGCCCACTGCTCGATGGCGTACTTGCCGAGGATGCCGGCGTAGGCGGCGGTGCCGCAGGCGATCACGATGACGCGGTCGACGGTCGCCAGGCGATCGGCGATCGGGTCGAGGTCGGTCAGGGTCACGGCACCGTCGTGCACGCGACCGAGGATCGTCTTCGCGACGGCCTCGGGCTCCTCGCTGATCTCCTTCGCCATGAACGAGCTCCAGCCGCCCTTGTCGGCGGCGGAGGCGTCCCAGTTGACCTCGAACTCGCTCGGCGCGGCCGGGGTCCCGTCGAAGTGGATGACGTCCACGCCGTCGGGGCGGATCGTGGCGATCTCGTCCTGGCCGATGGCGAGGGCGCGCTGCGTGTACGCGACGAACGCCGCGACGTCCGAGCCCATGAAGTTCTCGCCGTCGCCGAGGCCGACCACGAGCGGGGAGTTGCGCCGGGCACCGACGACGACGCCGGGCTGGTCGGCGTGCACGACGAGGAGCGTGAACGCGCCCTCGAGCCGCTGCACGGCCTGCTGCATGGCGCTCGTCAGGTCGCCGGTCTCGCGGAAGGACCGGGCGACGAGGTGCGCGGCGACCTCGGAGTCGGTCTCGCTGCGGAACACGACGCCCTCCGCCTGGAGCTCGTCACGCAGCGCCGAGAAGTTCTCGATGATGCCGTTGTGGATGAGGGCGAGCTTGCCGTCGTCCGCCAGGTGCGGGTGCGCGTTGCCGTCAGTCGGGCCGCCGTGGGTCGCCCAGCGGGTGTGCCCGATGCCGGTGCTGCCGTCGGCGATCGGGTGCGACTCGAGCTCGTCGACGAGCGCCTGGAGCTTGCCGGCCTTCTTCGCGGAGACGAGGTCACCGGGCCGGTCGACGACGGCGATGCCAGCCGAGTCGTAACCGCGGTACTCGAGCCGACGGAGCCCCCCGAGGAGGACCTCCTGGCTGCTCCCGGTGCCGACGTAGCCCACGATTCCACACATGCGATCGATCCTACGGTCTGGCTGGAGAGCAACCCTGCATCTCCGCAGGAGTGGGGATACCGTTCTGGACATGGGACGCTTCGACGACATCGCGATCACGACTCTGCACGGCGAGCAGACGACGTTCGGGCAGTACGCCGACAAGGCGGTGCTCGTCGTGAACGTCGCCTCGCGCTGCGGCCTCGCCCCGCAGTACGAGCAGCTCGAGGCCCTGCAGCGGCAGTACGCCGAGCGCGGCTTCACCGTGATCGGGTTCCCGAGCAACCAGTTCCTGCAGGAGCTCGGTTCGTCCGAGGCCATCGACGAGTACTGCTCCACCACGTGGGGCGTCACCTTCCCGATGTCGGAGAAGGTCAAGGTCAACGGCAAGGGCGCCCACCCGCTCTACCAGGCCCTCAAGGAGACCCCGGACGCGTCCGGCAAGGCCGGCCGGGTGAGCTGGAACTTTGAGAAGTTCCTCGTCGCCCCGGACGGCACCGTCACGCGCTTCCGTCCCACCACGAAGCCGGACGCCCCCGAAGTCGTCGCCGCCATCGAGGCCGCACTTCCCGCCTGACCCATGCCGTCCGCGGGACCGGTCGCGTCCTGCGGACACACACCGGGCACCGGACGGGAGGCGCGGTGCAGGTGAGCCGGTCGGCGCACCTGCACCGCGCCTCCCGTCTGTACGCTCGTGCCCATGCCGATCACGGAGACCCCCGTCGCGCACCCGACCCCGTTCGTGGAGATCCCGCGCGACGAGTGGTCCCAGCTCGCGCCGAAGGAGCACCTGTCGCTCACGGAGACCGAGGTCGTGCAGCTGCGCGGCCTGGGCGACCGACTCGACATGCAGGAGGTGCAGGAGGTCTACCTGCCGCTCTCGCGACTGCTGACGCTGTACGCGGCGGGCGCACGCGACCTGCACGCGGAGACGAGCCGCTTCCTCGGCGAGCGGGCCGGACGGACGCCGTTCGTGATCGGCGTCGCCGGGTCGGTCGCCGTCGGCAAGTCGACCGTCGCCCGCCTGCTGCGGGAGCTGACGAAGCGCTGGCCGGACACCCCGCGCGTGGAGCTCGTGACCACCGACGGGTTCCTGTACCCGAACGCCGAACTCGAGCGCCGCGGGATCATGGACCGGAAGGGCTTCCCGGAGTCGTACGACCGGCGTGCCCTGCTGCGCTTCGTCAGCCAGGTGAAGAGCGGCGCGACCGAGGTCCGCGCGCCGTACTACTCGCACCTGGTCTACGACATCGTGCCGGACGCCGAGATCGTCGTGCGCCAGCCGGACGTGCTCATCGTCGAGGGGCTGAACGTGCTCGCGCCGCCGGTGCACGGCCGCCTCGCGCTGTCCGACCTGTTCGACTTCACGATCTACGTCGACGCGAAGACGAAGGACATCGAGTCCTGGTACGTCGACCGGTTCCTCGCCCTGCAGGAGGAGGCGTTCTCGAGCCCCGACTCGTTCTTCCACCGGTTCGCGTCGCTGTCCCGCGAGGACGCGGTCGAGACGGCGACCCAGGTGTGGCGGGCGATCAACGAGCCGAACCTCGTCGAGAACGTGCTGCCCACGCGCTCCCGCGCCACCCTCGTGCTCAAGAAGGGCGCGAACCACAAGGTGAACTCGGTGCTGCTCCGCAAGATCTGACGCGGGGCGCCCCGGGCGGCCCGCCGGCCCCGCGCCCCGCGGCCGCGTGGTCGCGTCGAACCACGAAGACGACGTCGAACCAGGACCAGTGCCTGGTTCGACGTCGTCTTCGTGGTTCCGGAGCGGGCAGCGCCCCGCGCGGCGACCGCGCTACGCGGCCTCGTCGATCGCGAGCCGGTCGCGCACGACGTCCGCGAGCTCGTCCGCGACGCGCTGGGCGTCCTCCTGCGAGGCGGCCTCGACCATCACGCGCACGACCGGCTCGGTGCCCGACGGACGGAGCAGCACGCGGCCGGTGTCACCGAGCGCCGCGGTCGCCGCAGCGACGGCGTCCTGCACGCCCTGGTCCTCCAGACCGTGGCGGTCGACGCCCTTCACGTTGAGGAGCACCTGCGGGAACACGGTCATGCACGAGGCGAGCTCCTGCAGGGTCTTGCCGGTGCGGGCCATCTCGGCGACGAGGTGCAGCCCGGTCAGGACGCCGTCACCGGTGGTCGCGTACTCGTTGAAGATGACGTGGCCGGACTGCTCGCCGCCCAGCGAGAAGCTGCCCTCGTTCATCCGCTCGAGCACGTAACGGTCACCGACCGCGGTCTGCTCGACCGTGATGCCGTTGTCCGCCATCGCCCGGATGAGCCCGAGGTTCGACATCACCGTCGCGACGAGGGTGTCCGATGCCAGGCGCCCGCGCTCCTTGAGGGACAGCGCGAGGATCGCCATGATCTGGTCGCCGTCGATCGCGTTGCCGGCGGCGTCCACCGCGAGGCACCGGTCGGCGTCGCCGTCGTGCGCGATGCCGACGTCGGCACCGTGCGAGAGCACCGCTGCGGCGAGGTTGTCGATGTGCGTCGACCCCACGCCGTCGTTGATGTTCATGCCGTCCGGGTCCGCACCGATCAGCGTCACGCGGGCGCCGGCGTTCACGAACACCTCGGGCGAGACGCCCGCGGCCGCACCGTTGGCGCAGTCGAGGACGACGTGCAGGCCGTCGAGCCGGTGCGGCAGGGTGCCGAGCAGGTGGACGACGTAGCGGTCCTCGGCGTCGGCGAAGCGGGTGATGCGTCCGACGTCGGCGCCCGT